>Ga0164241_10000012_pt1 | contig 487565 bp, 485 predicted proteins | sample OricomyardsoilBY_FD_108780 | JGI IMG/M metagenome (GOLD analysis project Ga0164241, IMG submission 108780) | Backyard soil microbial communities from Emeryville, California, USA - Original compost - Back yard soil (BY) | ecosystem: Environmental > Terrestrial > Soil > Unclassified | place...
AAATAGCAAAAGCTAAAGAAGAAGAGAAAGCAAGAGAAATAGCAAAAGCTAAAGAAGAAGAGAAAGCAAGAGAAATAGCAAAAGCTAAAGAAGAAGAGAAAGCAAGAGAAATAGCAAAAGCTAAAGAAGAAGAGAAAGCAAGAGAAATAGCAAAGGCTAAAGAAGAAGAGAGAGTAAGAGAAATAGCAAAGGCTAAAGAAGAAGAAAAAGCAAGAGAAATAGCAAAGGCTAAAGAAGAAGAGAGAGCGAAAGAAGTATCTAAAAACAACATACAGTCTGCTAAACGTGAATTAACGGTAGTAGCGACAGCGTATACTGCTGATCCAAGTGAAAATGGTACATATGGTGGACGCGTTTTAACTGCGATGGGTCATGATTTAACGGCAAATCCGAATATGAGAATTATCGCAGTTGATCCGAAAGTAATCCCATTAGGATCTAAAGTATGGGTAGAAGGTTATGGAGAAGCTATCGCTGGTGATACTGGAAGTGCAATTAAAGGTAATCGTATTGATGTTTTAATGGGTTCAAAAAGTAAAGCTATGAATTGGGGAAGACAAACTGTTAAAGTGAAAATTTTATAATAACAATAATTATCCAAATAGAAGTCAGTTCTCTTTATTGAGGCTGGCTTTTATTTTTTTAGTAGAAGGATAATAGGATTTTTAAATGGCTTATTACTAAATCTGTAATTAAGTTACCAGCTTCATTACCAAAAACAACGGTAAAGCTTATAAATATGAAAAATGAAGATATACCTACAGATGAAGATAGTTACTGGGAAGCTTTTAACTTGTTCGGTTCTGAATATGTATGTAGATTATTAGGGGTACCGTTATATGATGATCTTCCAAAGGATTTGGCGTGTCCAACTTGTGCGAAAGAGATAAAATATGTTGCTACAATTACTCAAGATATTGAGGAACGTGGACTTATTTCAGTAGTTGATTTCCAGTTTGGGGAAATGAATATATACTATTATTTATGTATAGATTGTTTAATTATAAAAACTGAAATACAAAATACATAACAAGCCTAACATATTATGTTAGGCTTGTTTTTTGATCGCAACATCATTAAGAATTGCATCAAATATATCTTTTTGCGTAAAGTTATCTGTAAAAATAGTTTCTCTGGCAACCTTAATAGTATCGTGCGGATTATACCATTTTTGTAGGGAATCTTCACCAAATTCATGTCGTTTGTCCCTTGTGTTATGTCGTCTAATAGTTTCCTCTAATGATAAATCAAAGTAATATGCAAATGCATTTTCATCAAAATAACGAATTAATTCTTTTAACATCTCACCATACCTATGACTGTTCAATATACCTTCTAAAATAACAAATTCACATTTTCCTTTTCCGTACTTCGTAATTTCAAATAGTAAATCATGTGATAAATTACCCATTGTGTCGTGTACTCTAAGCATATCTCTACGTACAACATCCTGTGATACTAAAAGTGTCCCTTGTCCGAAATGTTCTTGTAGTTGTTTTGCAATCGTTGTTTTACCACTTGCGGAGTTTCCTCTAAGAATGATTAAAGTGGATGTAAATATAGGATTAGACATAATGTATTCCCCCCAACAGCATTAATTATATAGAAAATTTTAACAAATAAAGTAAGGAAAGTGTATAATCAATATGATGGATATTTAAGGAGGGGGTAAGATGGGGGATATATTAAAAAATGCACAACCTATATGGAAACGGACTTGGTTTCATTATCTAGGGGCATTTTTTATTGTTCAGTTACTGTTTATCCCGCATTAACGGGCAGTAAGACCCCCACCTCAAAATTCAGCGAAAGCGAAGAAGTTAGGTGGGGGATCAACTGCCCGTAAAAGCCCGATTGGTGAGGGCTGATTAAAGTTTCACTTTATTTTGTATGAAATCACTGCGTGGGCGCCAAACTTTAGGCCAGGCGGAGAGTTTTTTAATAGAATATTAAATTCTCAATTTTTCACTGAATGGTTCACACTCTATACAATCCCGCAATTTAACGTATTTACAGCATTTTTTGCGATTACATTACTACCATATGCATTAGTAGGTGCAATGAAAGATGTAACAGCAAGAAAAAATATAAAGGAATAATAGAGGTATAATATGCTTTTTCAAAAAGAAGGTTTATTGATTAGATACGTAATGGAAGATGATGCATCTATCATTTCTAAATGGTTAATGGACCCAGCAGTCCTGCGGTATTACGAAGGACGAGATAATCCGCAATCTGTAGAAAAGGTGCTTGATCATTTTATACATAGTCCAAACAGTAATGAAAAAAGATGTTTAATAGAATTTGATACGGTTCCGATTGGTTACATACAAATGTACCCAGTGGATTCAGAGTGGAAAGCGTTATATGGCTATAAAGAATCACAAAATGTATGGGGAATGGACCAATTTATCGGTGAACCAGCCTATTGGGGAAAGGGAATTGGAACAAAACTCGTTCAGGCAGCAATTACATATATTATGGGTGAAATGGGAGCAGAAGCAATTGCAATGGATCCGAAAGTAAATAATGAACGAGCAATAAAGTGTTATGAAAAAAGTGGATTTAAAAAAGTAAAGATTTTAAAGGAACATGAGTTGCATGAGGGGAAATTAGAAGATTGTTGGATGATGGAATATAAACAATAATAATGGCTTATACAAACAAAGGGGGATGTGTGAAATGAAAAAAGCATTAATCGTAATTGATGTGCAAGCGGGTATGTATACAGCTGGAATGCCAGTACATAATGGGGGAAAGTTTTTACAAACATTGCAAGAGCTTATTATGGAATGTCGTTCAAATGATATTCCAGTTATTTATATCCAACATAACGGTCCTAAAGATCATCCGTTAGAAAAAGGTACGGATGGATGGCGAATCCATGCGGCCATCGCTCCGCAAGAAGGAGATAATATAGTTGAAAAGACGACTCCAGATTCATTCCATAATACAAACTTAAGCGAAGTGTTACAAGAGAAAGGAATTGAACACGTTATTCTTTCGGGAATGCAAACAGAGTATTGTGTAGATACGACAACGCGCAGAGCATGTAGTGAAGGATATAAAGTAACGTTAGTGAGTGATGCACATAGTACATTTAATACAGAAGTGTTACGTGCTGAAGATATTGTGAAACATCATAACGCAGTATTGGGAGCGTTTGCGGATGTTGTTGAAGTAAAAGACTTAAAAGTGGCTGCCTCTAAATAAGAGGCAGTTTTTTATTAGAAAAAATAGCGTCAAATATTGTTAGTAAGTCGGTATTTTGAAATAATCACTTATATAATTTCACGTACCATAATGAAAAAATACAAAAAAGGAGCACCACATAATTAAAAAGGGCGCTCCTGTATTAAAACGTTACTTTTTTTTATCTTTATCCAATATATTTTGTTCTTCAGCAAACTCTGTACCATATGCAAAGCGACGATTAATACGAATGTTATCATTGTTGTGCCTTGTATGAGAGTTAGAGAAGCGATGAACGATTACTTCAGATAAAGTGAAGACGATGGCAGAAAGGATACTGCCCCATGCAATTTGCATATAGTTGTCTAATAAAATATTACCGAAAATCCATACGCTTAAATATGTTAATAAGAAATCCGACATAATGGCACCAGTATTGCCAATTCGATTTAAAATGATTTTATCAACGAACATGTAGGATACGATTGTAACAAAGAGACTGAATGAAATAATTTGAACAAACGTTGCAGGGAAAAATAAAGCAAGCCCAATGCTAAATGCGATAATGCACGATATAAACTTGATAAGCACTACTGTGAAATCATTCAAAATTTACACCTCCGATTTATACATAGTTTTTCAATAAATTCTGGAGTTCATACATTGTAACGGATTTATTTACATAAAACTTTTTCATGTTCGGAATTTAGTCTAAATATTATAAAAACAATGAAAAAATGTTATAGTAAAATGAGAGTGTATGACATTTTTAGGTAAGGGGGAATCCAGGATGTGGATTACTTCAGAAGTAGAAATTCCAGATGAGTTAATTGATCACCTTGAGCAAGGAAAGTTAGTGTTATTTGTTGGAGCGGGAGTTTCCATGAAAGGGAAATCAAACTTACCGAATTTTGATGATTTAGTTGATGAAATTGCAAAAACGTTATATGTCGAAAAACGTGAAATAACAGAACCACATGATTATTATCTTGGTAAAATTGCGAAAACAAAAGATGTACATCAAGTCGCAAGAGATCTTGTTCATATAGAGAAATCAAAACCGAATCCATTGCATTATGCAATTCCAAGGCTATTTCCTTTAGATACAGATATCCGCATTGTAACAACAAATTTTGATCAACATTTTACAACAGCAATTAAAGAAATAAATAGAGATATCAATGTTTATTACGCTCCAGCTTTACCGACTGGGAGAGCTTTTAAAGGTCTTGCTTACATACATGGTAATGTAGAACAGGAGAAAGAGGCTTTAATTTTAACAGATGGTGATTTTGGAAGGGCTTACTTAACAGAAGGGTGGGCGAGAAGATTTTTAGTTGATCTATTCTCAAATTACACCGTTTTATTCGTTGGATATAGTCATAATGACCCAGTAATGAAATATTTAGCAACTGGTTTACCACCAAGTACAAGACGATTTGCTTTTGTCGCACAAGGAGAAAATACGTACCACTGGGAACATTTAGGGATAAGACCAATTGTGTATCCGAATAAAGTGAATAATCATCAATCCCTCGTAAAAGCGGTAAAACGCTGGGCTGAATTAATGGGTGATAATTATATTACGAAAAGAATGCGTATTCGGGATATTGTAACGGTTCCCCCGTCAGTAGAACAGGAACAATTATCATACATAAAGCAATCGATTAAAAAAATTGAAACAGTTCGTTACTTTGTGGAATTTGCTCATGATTATGAATGGGTCGAATGGTTAGAAGCAGAAGGTAAATTACAAAATTTGTTTATGCTTACGCCAAACTATAATGAAGTAGATGAATTACTTGCAGAATGGTTAGTGGAACAATTTCTTTTTAGTCATCAGAAAGAATTATTTCAATTAATTTATAAAAACCACTCTAAAATATCACCGTTATTATGGAGAACAATTTGTAACTACTTAAACGAAACGAAGAGTAAGATGGACCCGTTGTTGTTTGCAAGGTGGACACTCCTTTTATTAGAAACAGCTGAAAAAGATAGTAGCTCTATAGAAAAGATTTCTAAGTTACTGCAAAAATGTTCTTTTCCTGAGCATAAAGAAATTGCCTTATTGTTACTAACTTTTATTTTAGACGGAAAACTGAAGTTGAAACGTGTAAGAAAATGGGGAAATGATACGCAAGAATCAATAGAACTCCAGGAATCGAGTCGCTTACCAGTATCTACATTTTCTCATGTGGAGCAAATTTGGAACGAAAAGATGAGGCCATATATCGCTTATTATGCTGTTCCAATTATGATGATTGGATTAGAAAAATTGAGAATGTTGTCGTTAAGACAAACGGCACTGAAAAAAAGAAATAAGGAAAATGTAGAGAAAGAGTTTCATCAAAATGATCTTGCATTTTTAATACGAATTGTAAAAGAGTGTCTAACTTATTTATGCGAAAACAATGAGAAAAAAGCGGATTATTATATTACAGAAATGATAGAAGCAAATAGTGTACTTCAAAAGCGAATTGCAATTGATGCGATGAATAAAAATATTTTTGTTCGTGTAGATGACAAAATGAAATGGTTGTTACATGAAGGACTTCTTTTAGATTTCACTTATAAACACGAAGTTTTTCAACTTTTAAAAAGGCATTATGCACATTGTTTAGAAAAAACAAAAGAAGAAGTCACTCGAACTGTAATAAAGCATCTTACAGAAGAGAGGGTATTTGATGCATGTCTCGTATTAGACTTATTATTCAAGTGTGATTCGAATAGCCCATCTACGGCAAATGGGTATGAGTTAATGAAGCAAAAGCATCCTCATTTTCATTCTGAACGATACAGTGTACAAAAGAAAGAAGATACAGCAGAAAGCATTACTTGTAATGTAACTGCTGACGGATTATTGCAGCTGAAAGATGTTGAAATTATGAAGCAAGTTCAGCAATTTTCGCAAGATGGTGTTTTTGAACAACGCCATTTTTTAGAGATGTTATCAAAAGCATGTAAATTAAACACAGAGTGGAGTATTTCATTTGCATACCAATTAGTAGGAGTGCAAGAAATAAGTAATGAAGTATGGTTTGTTTGTATTAGAGAATGGCGAAATAATCGAGGAATGACAAATGAGCAAATCCAAAAAATTATTCCGCTATTGCAGAAATTTGTTAGAAATACTGCTTTTCATTGGTTAATTAGTAGTTTTCTATATGAAATTAGTAATCGACTAGAAGAGTTAGAAGAGAATAGTATACGTGTTGTAAAACGATTTGCTTTTTCAGTGTTTCCTCAAGTTATGAAGAGTGATACAGACTTTAAGCTTGGGAAACAAGATTTTTATAATGAATCAATTCAGCATCCAGTTGGAAAAATGACGGCTGTATTATTAAAGTTGTTATCATATGATCATTTATACGATCGTAATGTATATGAATATTTATTTTTATTTGAAGAACAAGTAAGAGTTAATTCGGAACGAACAAACTTTATGTTTGCTCGTTTAATAGCAGATATTACATTTCTATATCATATTGAAAAACAATGGTGCCGAAAATATTTGTTACCATACTTAGATTTAAAAAAACAAAATGAGATTACGGAATATGCATGGGCCGGCTTATGTTACACGCAAATAAATTTACCTTTATTTACAGAAATGAAGCGATTTATTAAGTATGCGATAGAACATTTGGAAGTATTACATCCGCATACGAGAGAAGCTTTCTTGAAGTGGCTTAGCTTTGTATTTATTAAATGTGTACTATATTGGGAGCAAAAAACAGATTGGTTATACCCGTTACTCATACTAGAAAATGAAGAAAATAAAATTAAGTTTATGAAGTTTTTATGCTATTACGTCAAAACATTAAGTGTAAAAGAACAACAAAAATTTTGGACAGCTTGGCTCAGTGTATTTTTGCGAGAACGACCAAAAATGGGTGAGATAACTGCAAGAGAATATGTAATGCTTTTACGTATTATTTTATACATGGATGAAATATTAGAAAAAGGATTATGTATTATGTCTCGTGCATTTTCAAGTGTACATGGTAAATGTACAGGTGAGGAAATGAAGCAATTATTGATTGAAATGCTTCATAAAAAAGAAAGTATGAAAGCGCATAAAGAAATATTTGCAAATGTGTTTTTTATTTTACTACAAACATGTCACGAAGCCGTTTTATTTGAAAAAGAAATCATAAAAATAAAAGAATTATTAGTTCAGTATGAAGTAGAGGAATATGTTTTACATTTACTAGAAAATGAAATAATTCGCATAGGAATTGTAATGGGTGATTTACAAAAAGAATTATAGGACGAAAGTGGAATTTAAAAAAATATATAAAAAGTTGTTGACAGTGTTTTGAAAAGCGTTCTATAATACGAATCATACTTATTCAATTTCAAAAACATTTGAATAAACAAAGTGCAATGAAGAGATCACAGTAGTGGTTAGTCTTACTGTAACAGAGAGCTGGTGGTTGGTGTGAACCAGTACAGGGATAATCATGAATTACAGTCTTGGAGCATCTTTTTCGTAATAAAGATAGTTTGTCTTTATGAGGAAAAAGCGGTCAATTGATCGTTAACAGTGAAGAGAGGTAGACGGAAAGTTAGTCTACAACTAGGGTGGTACCGCGATAAATATCGTCCCTACTGATTTATTCAGTAGGGACTTTTTGTATTTTAGTGGTTCAACTTGAAAATTAAATAGTCATGCATTGAAAGGAAAAGCAGTAGTTGTTGTTTCCCTGTAACAGAGAGCTGGTGGTTGGTGCAAACCAGTACATAAACAAGAGCGAATTACAGTCCTGGAGCATCTTTTTCGTAGTAAAGATAGTATTGTCTTTATGAAGGGAAAGACGGTCAGATGATCGTTAACAATGAAGAGAGGTAGACGAAAGAAGTCTACAACTAGGGTGGTACCGCGATAAATATCGTCCCTACTGATTGGATCAGTAGGGCTTTTTTGTACAAAAAAGTGGGTTTTTAACTAGTAGTTCATGTCTTTGTACGAATTATTAGTTTAAAATAAGAAGAGGTATCGATTCCACTATAAATTTGTATAATTAGTCAGTTCAGAAAATAGAGAATCTTTTATTCTCTTACTATACTTTTAAAACATTAGAGGAGGATTTCCAAATGGCAAATCATGAATTAGATCAATTACGTAAACAGGTAGATGAAATTAACTTACAACTATTACACCTTTTAAACAAACGTGGTGAAATTGTTCAAAAAATTGGAGAGCAAAAGCAAGTACAAGGCACGAAACGCTTTGATCCAGTACGTGAGCGTGAAGTACTTGATATGATTGCAGAGCATAACGAAGGACCATTCGAAACATCAACAGTTCAACATATTTTCAAAACGATTTTCAAAGCAAGCTTAGAGTTACAAGAAGATGATAACCGTAAAGCGTTACTAGTATCACGTAAAAAGAAACAAGAAAATACAATCGTTGATGTAAAAGGTGAATTGATTGGAAACGGAACACAAACGTTCATCATGGGACCTTGTGCAGTAGAAAGTTTAGAACAAGTTCGTCAAGTAGGGCAAGCGATGAAAGACCAAGGCTTAAAATTAATGCGCGGTGGTGCATTCAAACCGAGAACTTCTCCATATGATTTCCAAGGTTTAGGAGTAGAAGGACTTCAAATTTTACGTCAAGTAGCAGACGAGTTTGACTTAGCAATTATTAGTGAAATTTTAAATCCGAACGATGTTGAAATGGCATTAGACTACGTTGATGTAATTCAAGTTGGCGCACGTAACATGCAAAACTTCGATTTATTACGAGCTGTAGGTAAAGTTAACAAACCAGTATTATTAAAACGTGGATTAGCAGCAACAATTGATGAGTTCATTAACGCAGCGGAATACATCATTGCGCAAGGTAACGATCAAATTATTCTTTGTGAGCGCGGTATCCGCACATACGAAAGAGCAACACGTAACACATTAGACATTTCTGCAGTACCAATTTTAAAGAAAGAAACACATTTACCAGTTATCGTTGATGTAACACATTCAACTGGACGCAGAGATTTATTATTACCAACAGCGAAAGCGGCACTTGCAATTGGTGCAGATGCAGTAATGGCTGAAGTTCATCCAGATCCAGCAGTTGCATTATCAGATTCTGCACAACAAATGGACATTCCAGAATTCCATAGATTCATGGATGAGTTAAAAGGTTTCAAAAATAAATTATCTTAATTCCATATCATATATGCGTTGAAGAGGAAACAGTAGTGCTTATCTCACTGTTAAAGAGAGCTGATGGTCGGTGTGAATCAGTACAAAGGTAAGCATGAATTACAGCCTTGGAGCATCTTTCCCGACAACTTTTGGAGGGTAAGACGGTCGAACGATCGTTAAAGAAGAAGAGAGGTAGACGAAAGAAGTCTACAACTAGGGTGGTACCGCGATAAATATCGTCCCTACTGAGCGCTCAGTAGGGACTTTTTTGTACAAAAAAATAGTAAAGGGGCAAGAGAAATGAGATACATTACAGCTGGAGAATCACATGGACCGCAGTTAACAGTTATTTTAGAAGGTGTACCAGCAGGTTTGACACTTACGGCGGAACATATTAATAAAGAATTATTAAGAAGACAAAAAGGTCATGGACGCGGAAGACGTATGCAAATTGAAACAGATACAGTTGAAATTGTAAGTGGTGTTCGTCACGGGATGACACTTGGATCACCGATTACGTTAATTGTAAAAAATGATGATTTCAAACATTGGACGAAAGTAATGGGTGCAGAGCCAATTTCGGAAAAAGAAAGTAAAGACATGAAACGTACAATTACAAAACCACGTCCCGGACATGCAGATTTAAATGGAGCAATTAAATATGGTCATCGTGATATAAGAAACGTATTAGAGCGGTCATCTGCAAGAGAAACGACAGTTCGTGTAGCTGCTGGTGCAGTTGCAAAACAAATTTTAAGCGAATTAGGCGTGGAAATTGCAGGACATGTTCTTGAAATTGGTGGAGTAAAAGCAAAACATATTTCAAACTTATCGATTGAAGAAATTAAAACAATTACTGAAAACTCACCAGTTCGATGTTTAGATAAAGAAGTAGAGCAAGAAATGATGAATGCGATTGACAACGCAAAAAGTAGTGGAGATTCAATCGGTGGTATTGTGGAAGTCATTGCAGAAGGTATGCCAATTGGAGTTGGTAGTTACGTTCATTACGATCGTAAATTAGATGCAAAACTTGCTGGTGCAATTATGAGTATAAATGCATTTAAAGGTGCTGAAATCGGCGTAGGTTTTGAAGCCGCACGACAACCGGGAAGCAAAGTGCATGATGAAATTCTGTGGGATGAAGAAAAAGGATACACGAGAAAAACGAATAATGCCGGCGGTTTAGAAGGCGGTATGACAACAGGTATGCCAATTATCGTAAGAGGCGTGATGAAGCCAATTCCTACTTTATACAAACCGTTAGCAAGCGTTGATATTGATACGAAAGAAGCATTCCAAGCGAGTATTGAAAGATCTGATAGTTGCGCAGTACCAGCAGCGGGTGTAGTAGCTGAATCTGTTGTGGCATGGGAACTTGCAGATGCACTAGTCGAACAATTCGGAAAAGATCGTATGGAATTATTAAAACAAAACATTATGCAACACAATAACTACGCAAAAGAATTTTAATAAAAAGGTGGGTTTAATGTGCAAGTAAAAGATCAACTATCATCATTACAACCATATAAACCAGGTAAATCACCAGAACAAATGAAAGAAGTGTACGGAGATCATTCGTTTGTGAAATTAGCATCGAATGAAAATCCATTCGGTTGTTCACCGAGAGTTTTAGAAGAGTTGCAAAATTCTTGGTTGGAACATGCTTTATATCCTGACGGAGGTGCTACAACGCTCCGTCAAACAATCGCAGATAAGTTGCATGTGCAAATGGAACAAGTACTTTGTGGTAGTGGTTTAGATGAAGTCATTCAAATCATAAGTCGTGCAGTACTCAAGGCAGGAGATAACATCGTGACAGCTGGTGCGACATTCCCGCAGTACCGTCATCATGCAATTATTGAAGGTTGTGAAGTGAAAGAAATTCCTTTAAATAACGGTGTATACGATTTAGACGAAATTTCATTAGCAGTAAATAATAATACGAAAATCGTATGGATTTGTAATCCGAACAATCCGACAGGCACATATGTGAATGATCGAAAATTGAATCAATTTATTGAAGGTATTAGTGAGAATACGTTAATTGTCATTGATGAAGCGTACTATGAATACGTAACAGCAAAAGATTTCCCAGAGACATTATCGCTTTTAGAAAAACATAAAAACATTCTTGTACTTAGAACGTTTTCTAAAGCGTACGGATTAGCTTCTTTCCGCGTTGGATATGCGATTGGACAGGAAGAGCTAATTGAGAAATTAAATGTCGTACGTTTACCATTTAACGTATCTTCATTAGCGCAAAAAGCAGCTACGATTGCTTTTGGTGATGACGAGTTTATTAAAGAAATAGTTCACGTGAATACAGAAGGATTACAGCAATACGAGAGTTTCTGTAAGGAAAACGAAATACCATTTTATTCGTCACAAACTAATTTCATCTTTTTACCGGTAGATAATGCTGGAGAGATTTATGAAGCTTGTGCACATGCAGGATTTATTATTCGTCCATTCCCAAATGGTGTCCGTATTACAGTTGGAACAAGGGAGCAAAATGAAGGAGTGATTTCAGTGTTAAAACAACACTTTGAAAATAAAAAAAATAAGTCTCGAGATGAGGCCAATGCGTAAAAAGGTAGTATTAATTGGAACAGGTTTAATAGGAGGCTCTCTCGCATTAGCAATTAAGAAAGAGCACGATGTAACAATAACAGGGTACGATATATTTAAAGAGCAAGTAGAGCGTGCAAAAGAATTACACGTAGTAGATGAAATAGCAGGTGATTTACAGCGTGCATGTGAAGAGGCACATTTAATTGTTTTTGCTTCTCCAGTTGAAGAAACGAAGAAGCTATTACACAAACTTGCGTCATTCCGTTTACGAGAAGATGTTATAGTGACTGATGTTGGTAGTACAAAAGGGTCTATTATGAACGAAGCGGAAGCTTTATTTTCAAAGGATGTTTCTTTCATTGGTGGACATCCGATGGCGGGTTCTCATAAAACGGGAGTTGAAAGTGCAAAGGCACATTTATTTGAAAATGCATTTTACATTTTAACACCGATGAATCACGTGCCAAATAAACAAGTGGAAGACCTTAAAGTATGGTTAAAAGGAACAGGGTCACATTTTCTTGTTTTAAATACGGAAGAACATGATTATGTAACAGGGATCGTTAGTCATTTTCCGCATCTTATCGCAGCAGGTTTAGTAAAGCAAGTTGAGAAACATGCAGGAGATAATCCGCTCATTCATCAACTAGCTGCTGGAGGTTTCAAAGACATTACACGTATCGCATCTAGTAGTCCAAAAATGTGGAGTGATATTGTAAAGCAAAATCGAGAGCATTTAATGGTATTATTAAAAGAGTGGATCTCTGAAATGGAAGATTTATATAAAACAGTTTCTACCGGAGATGCAGGCGAGATTCAAAACTATTTTGCAGATGCGAAAGAATACCGTGATTCTTTACCAGTAAGAAAGAGAGGGGCAATTCCTGCCTATCACGACTTATACGTCGATGTATTAGATAAGGTGGGGGCATTGGCTCATATTACGAGTATTTTAGCGCGCGAGGAAATTAGTATTACGAACTTGCAAATATTAGAAGCGCGTGAAGGACTGCTTGGGGTATTACGTATTAGCTTCCAAAGGGAAGAAGATCGTATGAAAGCAAAGCTAGCGCTTGGAGAAGAAGAATACCAAACTTATGAAACAATTTAAATGAGAAGGTGAAAAACGTGAAAGAAAGAACAATACAACCTGTTAATAACGGATTGAATGGCAATATTACAATCCCAGGTGATAAATCCATTTCACACCGTGCTGTTATGTTCGGTTCTATTGCAGAAGGGAAAACAACAATTAAAGGTTTCTTGCCCGGTGCAGACTGTTTAAGTACGATTTCATGTTTTAAAGAAATGGGAGTAGAAATTACGCAAAACGGTGATGAGGTTACTGTAGTTGGTAAAGGATTAGAAGGTTTACAAGAACCGAAAGCTGTATTAGATGTTGGTAATTCTGGTACAACAATCAGATTAATGTCAGGTATATTAGCTAACACACCATTTTTCTCTTGCGTACAAGGTGATGAATCTATCGCAAAAAGACCGATGAAGCGTGTAACAAACCCATTAAAACAAATGGGCGCAAACATAGACGGCCGAGAAGAAGGAACATTTACACCGTTAACAATACGTGGCGGAGATTTAAAAGCAATTGAATATATTTCTCCTGTTGCAAGTGCACAAGTAAAGTCGGCTATTTTACTTGCAGGTCTTCGTGCAGAAGGTGTAACAGCTGTTACAGAACCACATATTTCACGCGACCATACGGAAAGAATGCTCGAAGCATTTGGTGTTAAAGTAACTCGCGAAGGGAAAACAGTGAAGTTGTCAGGTGGACAAAAATTAACAGCAACAGACATTCAAGTGCCAGGTGACGTATCATCAGCAGCATTTTTCTTAGTAGCAGGTGCAATCATCCCAAATAGTAAACTAGTATTACAAAATGTAGGGATGAATCCAACCCGTACAGGTATTATTGATGTTTTAGAAAAAATGGGTGCTACGTTCACTGTAGATCTAATTAACGAAGGGGCATCAGAACCAGCTGCAAATATTACAATCGAAACATCTTCATTAAAAGGAATTGAAATTGGCGGAGATATTATCCCTAGATTAATCGATGAGATTCCTGTAATCGCATTAGCGGCAACGCAAGCAGAAGGAATTACAGTAATTAAAGATGCACATGAATTGAAAGTAAAAGAAACAAACCGTATTGATACAGTCGTTGCTGAGTTAACGAAACTAGGAGCTCGCATAGAAGCAACTGATGACGGTATGATCATTTACGGAAAATCAGCTCTAAAAGGCAATACAGTAAATAGTTATGGTGATCACCGTATCGGAATGATGCTTGCAATTGCTGGTTGCCTGGCAGAAGGAAAAACAATTATTGAAGATGCAGAAGCAGTAGGTGTATCATATCCTACATTCTTTGACGAACTTCAAAAATTAGCTAAATAAAAAGGATGGAAAGCAGATACGTGATGTATCTGCTTTTTTTGTTGAAACGTCCTTGTAGTTTCACTTACCGAATTATAATAGTGAGAATTATGATATAATTCAAACAGGGAATGGAGGAGAATTATATGAATGTCATACAATTAAAAGAAGATAAGTTCAGAGAAGCATTACGTTTATCAGAATACGCTTTTCAATATACAGTAGATGAGGAACGATTACAGCAGCAACTTACAAAAATGAAGGAAAGTCATGAAATATACGGCATTATGGAAGGGGAAGACTTAGCTGCAAAACTACACCTCATCCCGTTTCATATTTACATAGGTAAAGAAAAATTTAAAATGGGTGGCGTTGCAGGAGTAGCGACGTATCCAGAGTACAGAAGAAGTGGGTATGTAAAAGAGCTACTTCAACATTCACTTCAAACAATGAAAAAAGATGGCTTTACAGTCTCTATGTTACATCCATTTGCTGTTTCATTTTACCGTAAATACGGCTGGGAACTTTGTGCGAATCTACTCAAATGTCATATGAGTAAGAGCGATTTAGTGATGAAAAAACAAGTAAATGGTACTGTGAAACGTTTTAATAAAGAAAATCATCCAGAAGAAGTCGAGAAGCTCTATGAAGCATTTGCAGAACGTTTTTCATGTATGTTAGTTCGAGAGAAGAACTGGTGGTTACAAGCGGTTTATGATGATTTAACATTAGCGATTTACTATGATGAAAATAAAAAGGCAGCAGGTTACATGTTATACAAAATAGAAAACTATAAAATGACAGTAGAAGAATTTGTACCACTGCATAATGAAGCACGAAATGGTCTGTGGAACTTTATTTGTCAGCATGATTCTATGATTAAAGAAATTGAAATGACAGTAAGTGAAAGCGAACCGTTATTATATTCATTGCAAGAGCCACGCGTGAAGACAGAAATAAAACCATATTTTATGGGAAGAATTGTAGATGTGGAGCAGTTTTTAAAACAATATGAGTTGAATTGGAACAATGTACAGCAAGAAGTGATCCTAAACATTACAGATGCATTTGCTCCGTGGAATAACATAACAGTGAGACTTGCAAATCATGAAATAACAATTGTAGAAGAAAAAACTGAAAAAGGAATTAAACTGGATATAACTGCGTTATCGGCAATAATGCTTGGATATAAACGGCCATTAGAACTAAATGAACTTGAATTCATTAGTGGAAGTGACGAGGCAATACGATCATTTGAGAATTTAGTACCAGTGCGTAAGCCGTTTATTTATGATTTCTTTTAATTTGCATGTATGAAGGCGGGCTATCCCAAGTGAAATTTTGGGATAGCCTCCTCTTATATTGTGAACTTCTTTCGGTAAGTCGATATATCCTGAGAATCGCTGATATAATTTTAAATTGCGTCAATATATCTAGAAAATCGCTCATATAATTTCATTCATAAATAGGGGATAAAAAATCACAGCTATACTTTGCCACACACTTGACTTTTAGCGCATCTAATTTATAATTAAAAACGGAATGAATTTTCATTCCTGGAAATTGAGGTGGAAAAATGGCTAAAAACAAACAAGAAGATATTTTTGATGCTGCAATACAACTTTTTGCAGAACGAGGTTATGATGGTACAACAATTCCCATGATTGCTGAAAAAGCAAAAGTAGGTGCAGGTACAATTTACCGTTATTTTGAAAATAAAGAAGCGCTTGTTAATTCTTTATTTACGAAAAGTGTTTTACAACTATCGGAATTAATAAAAAATGATTTCCCGGTCGACGCAAATATTCGTGAACAGTTTAGCCATACATACAACCGTTTATTTGAATTTGCGAGACAAAATGCAGATGCTTTTCTTTTTACAAATTCTCACTGTGATAGTTATTTTCTAGATGAACATAGTAATGAAATATTCGAGGACTTCATGGGTTTCTTCATGAACTTGATTGAAGATGGAATCGAAAAAGGTTTGCTTCGTCCATTACCACCAATTGCTTTAATTATTATTGTATATCAACCAATAGAAAAATTAATTAAAGTAATGGAAACAGGGCAGTTAGAATATACAGATGAATTGGTAAAGGAATTGGAAGAAAGTTGTTGGAATGCTATTAGAATCATTTGATTCTATAGCGTTATAAGGACAGGAATGAACATTCATTCCGAAAAAAGGTATGAAAAAGAATAACAGGAGATAATAAATCTTTATAACCGAAGGAATGAATATTCATTCCGATTTACCTAGTTTAATAAAGTTAATTAATAATTTAATAGAATGATAGGAATGAACGTTCATTCCGAAAATTGTTTTCAAAAGAGTAGAAATGAATATTCATTCCACATGTGAATTTCATATTGGGAGATGATTCAAATGAGCAAGTTAAAAAGTTGGAGAAGTGTATCTTTTCTATTATGGATAGTTATTACTATTACAATGGTCGTAATGATGCCTAATATGGATCAATTAGTGAAAGAAAAAGGGAAAATTACAATCCCTAATACAAAGCAAAGCAGTATTGCTGACAAGATGATGAAAGAGATGGATAAAGAAGGGGTTGAAAAGTATGAAATTATAGCCGTTTTTAATAGTGGCAATAAGGCAGCTTTAACAGATGAACAAAAAAAGGAAATAGCAAAAACAATCAACGCCCTGCAAAATGAAAAAGAGCAATTAGGAATTAAGGAAGTTGTTTCACATTTAGACAATAAAGACTTGGAGAAACAATTAGTTTCTAAAGATAATACGACTATTTTAACGCAAATATCGATAGATAAACAACATGGTGAAATATCAAAAGTTTCAAATAATCTTCATGAAAAAGTGCAAACGAAAGGGGTAAAAACGTATTTAACAGGAAGTGACTTAATAGCGGGTGATTTTCTTAAATCCTCTCAAGAAGGAGTGAAAAAGACAGAAGTTATTTCAATCATTTTCATTCTTGTAGTATTAATCCTCGTATTCCGTTCACCAGTTGTTCCAATTGTTTCTCTTCTTACAGTTGGTATATCGTATTTAGTTTCAATGGGGATTATTGCACAGCTTGTAGATCAATTTAATTTTCCATTCTCAAACTTTACACAAGTGTTCGTAGTTGTCGTCCTGTTTGGGGTAGGAACAGATTATAACATTTTATTATATACGAGGTTTAAAGAAGAATTAAGTAAACAAGAAAATGCATTTTTAGCTACGAAAGAAACATTCAAATCAGCAGGTAAAACTGTATTATATAGCGGAATAGCGGTGCTAATTGGTTTTGCATCACTTGCGTTAGCAAGTTTTAAATTATATCAATCTACTTCAGCGGTAGCAATTGGTGTTTTAGTATTATTACTCGTATTAACGACTTTAAATCCATTTTTCATGGTGCTTTTAGGAAAAGGAATGTTTTATCCAGTTAAAACATTTAAAGGTCATGAGGATAGTCGCTTATGGGGATTCTTTGCGAAAAACTCAGTAGCAAGGCCATTTGTCGCTTTAATCATCGTATTCGTAATATCGATTCCTTTCGTATTAAAATACTCTAATACACTTAATTACAATGATTTATTTGAAGTGGATAATAAGTATGAATCAAAGATGGGTATTAACGTAATAGAAGATCATTTTCCGCCTGGTTTCTCTTCACCGAGTACATTAGTCATTCAATCTGATAAAAAGCTGGATGAAGGAACTTCTCTACAAATTTTAGATGAATTAACTGATAAAATTTTGAAAGTTAAAGGTGTGTCAGAAGTATATGCACCAACACGTCCAACTGGTGAGAAGATAAAAGAATTATATTTAAATAAGCAAGCGGGAGAATTGAATACAGGATTAGGAGATGCCGATGGTGGCATAAAGGAAATTAATGATGGATTAAGGGATGCGAAAAATAAAATGGGAAGTAATGATTCAAATAGTCTTGCGAATGTTCAAAAATTAATTGATGGAACGAACGAGGCGAAAAACGGGGTATCAGCATTAGGAACAGCTTTACATCAATTATCAAATGGCATAAACGACGGTGTACAAGGAGCACAGCAAATTGAGAGTGGTTTAGCCTCAGTAAACGAAAATATAAATGTTCTATCTAATGCAACGTCGCAGCTGCATGCTGGTTATGCACAGTTAGAAAAAGGTTTAAACTCTTACGATCAATACTTCGGAAGTATTTCTCAAGCGATTGATGGTGCGAAAAAGGGGTATGAACAAATTGAAATGTTAATGACCAATTTCGTTCAAACGAAACCGGAATTAGCGAATGATCCAAACATACAACAAACGATAGGAATTGCTAAAGAGGCTCAAAAGAAATTAAGCGTACTTTCAAATGAATTAAATCAATTAGCAACGCAGCACAAAACGGCGATGAGTTCATTTAAAGAAGCGAATCAATCGTTACTGAAAGTGGATAACGGCTTAAAAGAAATGAGCAATGGAGTTAATAAGTTACAAAAGGGAGCAGCCGATCTTAAAAATGGATTAAATGAAGGTTCTTCAGGTTCAAAACAAATTGCAAATAAATCAGTTGAGTTACAATCTGGATTAACGAAAATAAACGATGGGCAAGGACAACTTTTAACGGGCCTTAAAGACCTGCAAGAAAAGATGGGGCAATTACAATCCGGTTTATCTAAAAGTACAGAAGGGCTTGGAAAAGTAAGTAATGGCCTGCATGACGCACAGAAATATTTAGGGGAGCTCAATGAATCGAAGAGCTCTGAGAAGTTTTATATTCCAAAAGAAGTGCTAGAGGGAGAAGATTTCCAAAAAGCATTGAACACGTACATGTCGCAGGATAGAAAAATTGCTAAAATGACTATCATTTTAGATGTAAATCCGTATTCAAAAGAAGCGATGCCAATTATTCAAGAAATCAATAAAACAATCGATGGCACTGTAAAGGGAACGGAATTACATGATGCGAAAACAGCAATTGGCGGAACAACAGCTAGAAACGTTGATTTAAAAGAAGTAACAGGGCAAGATTTCTTACGTACAGCTACAATTATGTTAATTGGAATTGCGATTGTATTAATCGTAATTACACGCTCATTACTAAACACAATATTTATTATTGGCTCATTACTATTAGCGTACTTCGCATCACTCGGTATAAGCGAACAAATTAGTGCACATGTATTACATGTAGATTCATTAAGCTGGAATGTTCCATTCTTTAGCTTCATTATGATTGTCGCTTTAGGAGTGGATTATAGTATTTTCGTAATGATGCGCTATAACGAGATAGAAGGGGATTCGGTAACGAAAATTGTAACTGCATCTCGTCATATAGGAGGAGTTGTATTATCAGCTGCGCTAATTTTAGGCGGGACATTTGCAGCATTAATTCCATCAGGTGTATTAACACTTATACAAGTTGCGTCAGTAGTTGGTGTTGCACTTCTTCTATTAGCTTTAATTGTGATGCCGATATTATTACCGGCGTTAATAGGGTTAACGAGTAAAATGAAGAGTTACAAAGAGAAAATAATAAATACGAAATAAGAAGAGACTGTAGGGAATGATTTCTCTACAGTTTTTTCGGTATATAATATTTCAGATGAAAATGAATCCGATATATTACAGAATGAGCAGTGAAAGGTTATATGAGAAAGAGGTCGATGATATACATACAATAGCTAGGGGAATGGACAAAAACTATCCGATTTCATTGTAGAAAGGTAATCAACCGTTGCTATTCATCCAGCTTCTACTATATAATAGCTATAGTCTACAATAATTGAGTCGTAATATGCGATTTTTTAAGACAATCGGTGAGAAAACGCTGAAATAAGCGGTATTAGTAGGAGGACACAAATGATTACAGTAAGTAACGTTAGTTTGCGTTTCGCGGATCGCAAATTATTTGAAGATGTTAACATAAAATTCACGCCAGGTAACTGCTACGGTTTAATCGGAGCAAACGGTGCTGGTAAATCTACATTCCTAAAGATTTTATCTGGAGAAATTGAACCATCAACAGGTGACATACATATTACGCCAGGTGAGCGTCTAGCAGTATTAAAACAGAACCACTTCGAATATGAAGAGTTCCCAGTATTAGAAACAGTAATTATGGGTCACACGCAACTTTACAAAGTAATGCAAGAGAAAAATGCTATTTACATGAAAGAAGACTTTAGTGATGAAGATGGAATGCGCGCTGCTGAACTTGAAGGTGAGTTCGCTGAGCTTAACGGTTGGGAAGCTGAGTCAGAAGCTGCAATTCTTCTTAAAGGTTTAGGTATTGGTGAAGACCTTCATGATAAGAAATTGTCAGAATTAACTGGGGCAGAGAAAGTAAAAGTATTACTTGCTCAAGCTTTATTCGGTCAACCTGACATTCTATTATTAGATGAGCCTACCAACCACTTGGACTTAAAAGCGATTCAATGGTTAGAAAACTTCTTAATGAACTTTGAAAACACAGTTATCGTAGTATCCCATGACCGTCACTTCTTAAATAAAGTATGTACGCACATGGCTGACCTTGATTTCGGTAAAATTCAACTTTATGTTGGTAACTATGACTTCTGGTATGAGTCAAGCCAATTAGCTTTAAAATTAACACAAGATGCTAATAAGAAAAAAGAAGAGAAAGTAAAAGAGTTACAAAACTTCATTGCACGCTTTAGTTCAAATGCTTCTAAAGCGAAACAAGCAACTTCTCGTAAAAAATTATTAGACAAAATTACATTAGATGATATTAGACCGTCATCACGTCGTTACCCATTCGTTGGCTTCACACCTGAGCGTGAAGTAGGAAATGACTTATTAACTGTTGAAGGTCTTTCTAAAACAATTGATGGTGAAAAAGTGTTAGATAATGTGTACTTCACTTTAAATAAAGGTGATAAAGTTGCATTTATCGGCCGTAACGATATTGCGATGACAACATTATTTAAAATTCTTATGGGTGAAATGGAGCCGGATAGCGGTTCATTCAAATGGGGTGTTACAACCTCTCAATCTTACTTCCCAAGAGATAACTCTAAGTACTTTGAGAACAGTGATTACAACTTAGTTGAATGGTTACGTCAATTCTCTCCACAAGATGAGTCTGAAAGCTTCTTACGTGGTTTCTTAGGCCGTATGTTATTCTCAGGTGAAGAAGTTAAGAAGAACGTTTCTGTATTATCTGGAGGCGAAAAAGTTCGTTGTATGTTATCTAAAATGATGTTAAGTGGTGCGAACGTAATCACACTTGACGATCCAACGAACCACTTAGACCTTGAGTCAATTACAGCATTAAACAACGGTTTAATTGCATTCAAAGGTACAATCTTATTCACATCTCATGACCATCAGTTCGTGCAAACAATTGCAAACCGCATTATCGAAGTAACACCAAACGGTGTAATCGATAAAGAGGCTACTTATGATGAGTTCTTAGAAAATGAGGAACTTCAAAAACAAGTAGATGCAATGTACAAAGGTCAATAATATATAATGAAAAAACTCGCTCTTTTTAGAGCGAGTTTTTTTGTCGAGAAAATGTAACATCGCTGGTCGGTCAAATGAATAATTATTCAAATATAATATTAATGAACAGGAGAATTCTTTCATGTATGGAAGGGATGTAATGACTTTAAGATTTAAAGAGTTAGTTGAAGAAGGGAAATGTAAGTGGAGTAATATAATCAAATCGTATTATTTTGTCATGTGAAATATGTACCAAATTTGGAGATAGAATAGTTTGCGAATGAGTTTATAAAGGTATATAGTATGGGGTGTCATAATTAGTGGATGAATCTTGGGAGAAAACAGGAAATGTTACAAATTTATTTTGTTAAATAGAAACCAAGGTCAAAATGTCTAGAAAGAAATAGTTGAATAAATACTAGCTTCAAATTATAATTACTAATATTCTTCATATAGTTAAATAAAGATAATCTATTTGAAGAAGAAAATTTGAATAGAGAGACAGACTTATAAAAAAATAAGCCTTGGATGATCAAAAGAGGTGGAGAAATGAAACAGTTCTTATTAAAGAGCAAAAGTGTGTTAAGCAATCATTTTGGATTCTTTCTGTTTGCCGTTATTTTATTGTGGCTCAAAACATATGCAGCTTATGTAACAGAATTCAATTTAGGAATTTCAAACACAATCCAAAAATTCTTGCTGTTTTTTAACCCGCTTAGTTCAGCAGTTCTATTTTTAGGACTAGCATTATTTGCAAAAGGGAAACGATCTTATATTTGGTTAATTATCATTAATTTGTTATTGTCGATTCTTTTATACGCAAACGTAGTATACTATCGCTTTTTCAGTGACTTTATTACGTTCCCGACATTAACACAAACGAATAACTTTGGAGATTTAGGTGGTAGTATTCTTGCATTGCTACATCTTTATGATCCATTATACTTCTTAGACACGATTATATTAATTGTGTTAGTCGCAACAAAATTTGCAAATCCAAAACCAATTCGTGTTGCGAAGCATAAATTATCTCTAGTATTTGTAGCAGGTATTTTATTATTCAGTGTTAACTTAGGTCTTGCAGAGTCTGACCGTCCTGAATTATTAACAAGAACGTTTGACCGTAATTATATTGTGAAATATTTAGGTGCATACAACTACACAATTTATGATGGAATTCAAAGTGCGAAAGCATCGACAGAACGAGCATTAGCTGATGGTGATAATATGACAGAAGTACGAAATTATTTAACATCAACTTATGCAAGTCCAAATCCTGAGTATTTCGGTAAAGGAAAGGGAATGAACGTAATTTACATTCATTTAGAGTCATTCCAAAACTTCTTAATTGATTACAAATTAAATGGTCAAGAAGTTACACCGTTCTTAAACTCATTTACAAAAGATGCGAATACACTTTATTTTGATAACTTCTTCCATCAAACAGGACAAGGGAAAACATCTGATGCGGAGTTTATGTTAGAGAATTCAATGTTTGGTTTACCGCAAGGTTCTGTCTTTACAACGAAATCTCATAATACGTATCAATCAGCACCAGCTATTTTAGGACAACAAGGATACACATCAGCAGTATTCCACGGTAACTACAAAACATTCTGGAACCGTGATGATATTTATAAATCATTTGGTTTTAATAAATTCTTTGATGCGTCATACTACGATATGAATGAAAAAGACGTAGTAAACTACGGATTAAAAGATAAACCGTTCTTTAATGAATCTATTCCATTATTACAAACGTTGAAACAACCGTTCTATACGAAGTTTATTACGTTATCGAACCATTTCCCTTATCCAATCGATAAGGCAGAAGCAACGATTGAACCAGCAACAACAGGTGATTCATCAGTAGATACGTACTTCCAAACAGCACGCTATTTAGACGAATCTGTAAAAGGCTTCATCGATTACTTGAAACAATCTGGTTTATATGATAACTCAATTATTGTTATGTACGGAGACCATTACGGCATTTCAGATAATCATAACGCAGCAATGTCAAAAGTAATGGGTAAAGAAATGAACTCATTTGAAAATGCACAGTTACAACGTGTACCATTAATCGTTCGTGTACCAGGAGTGAAAGGTGGCGTACAACATCAATATGGTGGTGAAATTGACGTTCTTCCAACGCTATTACACTTACTAGGTACAGATACAAAGAATTATGTTCAATTCGGTTCTGATTTATTATCACCAGATCATAAACAAGTCGTTGCGTTCCGTAACGGTAACTACGTAAGCCCAACAGTTACTGCACTAAACGGCAAATACTATGATACAACTACTGGAAAACCTGTAGAATTTACAGATGAAATAAAGAAAAATGAACAAATGGTTCAAAACTCACTAAAATACTCTGACCAAGTCGTAAATGGTGACTTATTACGATTCTACACACCGGAAGGATTCACTCCAGTAGATCGTTCGAAGTATAACTATAACAACCGTGATAAAAACAAAACAAAGGTAAAAACGACTCCGGAAGGGGAAGCTAAATAATAAAAGGCGCTATTCATATGAATAGCGCCTTTTATTTGTAAATATACCATCATTATGAGACAGAACCAGCTGTTGCTTTTTGTTTTGCCTTTCCGAAGAAAACTACACCGACGATGATAATAATGATAAATGCCCATTTAACGAAAGGGTTACTTTCGAAAAATCCAGCGAACCACTTCTCATCTACAATCATTTTCGCGGCAGTATAAGCTAAAACGGCTGCTCCGATTGTAATGATGACAGGAAAACGATCCACCCATTTTAAAATTAATGTACTGCCCCATACGACTACTGGAATAGACACTAATAGTCCGATGATTACTAAAGAAAAGTTACCATGGGCAGCTCCTGCAACAGCGAGTACATTATCAATGCCCATTAACGCATCAGCAATAATAATGGTTTTAATAGCAGACCAAAATCCTTCTTCGGCTTTAATATCATGATTTTTGCCCTCAGCGATCAGCTTGTAAGCGATCCAAATAAGAAGTACACCACCAATTAGGAGTAATCCAGGTATTTTTAATAACCAAACGACAACTAAGGTAGCGAGGGCCCTAATAGCGATTGCTCCAATGGTTCCCCAAATGATAACTTTCTTTTGTTGGTCTTTCGGTAATCTTCTTGCTGCTAATCCAATTACAATGGCGTTATCTCCGGCTAACACTAAATCGATTACAATAATGGCAAGCAAGGCAGACAAATATTCAGATGAAAGAAAATCCATATACATATCACTCCTTAAGAGTAATATGTGCTAAAGTGTTGATAATATAAAAAAAAGGATTGAAATTGTATATTCAATCCTTTTTTGACTGTATTCTGATATGTATGTTTTTATTTTGAATAAGTCGCTTTTGTAGTTTTTTACTTATCGCGTTTCTTTCTTAAATTGATTCCAAGCTTCTTCAGTTTGCACTATAAATACGATTATATAACATCCACTTATTTAAACTAGGTTAAAGATAGCATGTGATATTTCAAAGTTAAATTTATTTGATAAAAGGAAAGGGACGTATACTATTGATATGGTGCAAGCGTGTATAGGTTTTCTCTATAAGGAAATTCTAAAAACGATAAAAAAGACTTGATAACCTACTAGAGGGAATCAAGTCTTTTCATTACATACGATTATCATGCCAGAAGTTTAATGGGAAGTGTTCGTTCTCATTATACGCTTCTAATTCATATCCTTTTTCTTTCAGTCCTTTAATAATTCCAGGTACTGCTTTTACTGATTGTGGATGAATATCATGCATAAGGATAACTTCTGTTGGATTTGTAGAATGAGCTAGAACGTTTTCTACAATTTTAGCAGATGCAGCATCAACTTGCATTTTGTTATATTTCCAGTCTAAAGAATCAATTGTCCAATCCCAAACTTTTAAGCCATTTTCTACAACTTTGTTGCGAAGAGCTTCGTTTAATCCTGGCATAGAGCCGTAAGATGGACGAGTTAATACTGGTGATTTACCTAAAACACCAGCGATTAAGCCTTGGTCTTCCTTCATTTCATCTACGTAATGACCTTCAGTGTAAAGTTTCTTGTAGTTATGAGTCATACTGTGCATCCCAACGTAGTGGCCTTCAGCATCTTCGCGTTTTACAAGATCAGGGAAAGCTTTTACGTTTGAACCAATTAGGAAGAATGTTGCTTTTGCATTTTCTTTCTTTAACATATCTAAAAGCTCAGCTGTGTATTTTCCAGGACCGTCATCAAATGTTAAATAAGCGACTTTTCTAACTTGCCCGTTATAATGTTTTGGAGCTTCTTTCGGAGCAAGAGATGTTTGAATCTCACTTACAAGTTGAACAGATTTTGCTTCATCTTCTGTACTAGCTAGAGCAGTATGTACTGATCCAAAAGCCACTTCGTATGTGAATAATACCCCCGCACAAACTAACATAGCCCTTTTTACTAAAGTTGTCATTCGAATTCCATTGTGCATAATTTTCCTTCTCTCTATAAAAGTTCTACTCTACTATATTAGCAATTATAGGTAGGGAAATGCAAAAAAACTTTTTTACAAGTGTAAAAAAGTTTACTCAAAAGTATGCAAGATTTTATATCAATTGCAGTTTTGAAAAATAGAATGAATTTAAACTTTATTATTTAAACTTTCAATCACCAAATCATACTTTCGTATCACTTCGTTTTCGTTCCAATTATTGATTCGAATATTTTTGATTTTTATTAAAATATTGATAAAGAAACAATTACATGAAAAAAGGAGCGGGAATATGAATAATTATATTTGCACTACATGTGGAGTACAGTATCCCGAAAATGAATAAGCACCTTCTCGCTGTAAAATTTGTAATGAGGAAAGGCCATATGTTAATCACATTGGGCAGTCATGGATAACATTAGAAACAATGCAAAATAGCAATTTATACTAAAGTCCTATTGTTTATTAACTAATAGGTCTTTCAACTTAGGAAGCTCACACTAATGAGGGATGTTAAAGGGAATATATGTAACTTATACTAATTACTATAAAGCTTTGAAAAATGAAAAGGAGGAGATTTGCATGAAGAATTGGGTTCGATTTAGAATTGCAAGACCAACAGATAAATTTGAAGAAGTGATCAGTTTTTATGAAACAGGATTAGGACTAAAACGTATAGGGGAATTTCAAAATCACGAAGGATATGACGGGGTTATGTTTGGATTACCAGATGAAGAGTATCATTTGGAGTTTACTACACATGTTAATGGAAGTCCATGTCCGGCACCGACAAAAGATAATTTACTAGTTTTTTATATGCCTAATAAAGATGAAATTGAAAAGATAGTGAATCGATTAAGTAATATGGGCTATCATGAGGTGGAACCAGAAAACCCGTATTGGATAGAGAAAGGAACCACAATAGAGGATCCCGATGGTTGGAGAATTGTGCTTATGAATGCATCTGAATAAGGAAACTATTTTCATATGAAATAGAGTGTAACAAAATGATTTAGACATAAATCCCTACAGCGTTTGTAGGGATTTTTATATAAGAAGATTTAGTTAAGAGAGTTATTAAAATGTAGAAAGTATTTTGGTTAAGAATAAATGTAGTAAACATAATTTATGAAGGAGGTATAAAAGTATGATAGTAAACCATTTTAAAGAGTTTTCTAAACATGTTGGAAATACACATCTCATTAAAAGTTCTTTCGTAGTTTATATTTTATTCTACGGAAAATTGTTACCATCAAAAAACTGTACATGTTAAACATACAGTTTTTTGATGGTGTAGCTGTGCGATGTTAAGAAATTTCACATACCGTACTTTCAAAATAAATATAGGAAAACCCAAAAGTAATGTAGAATATATCGTACATACATATATACAGTCAACATAAAAGATAAAGAGGTGGGTATATGTTACTTGAGGAAGTAATGCGGCAACTAGAGGAATATGGAACAGAACAAAATCGAAAAACGTATAAAAACCACGGAGCGAAAGAGCCGTTATTTGGAGTTAGTTTTGCGAATTTAAAATTGTTAAAAAAGAAGATAAAAAAAGATCACGATTTAGCAGTTGGATTGTGGGAAACGAACAATATGGACGCAATGACATTAGCAACTTATATTTTAGATCCGAAAAAAATAGCGACAGAACAGCTTAATAGTTGGATTCAGAATGTTGATTATTACTGTTTAATGGATGTTCTTATGAAATCTATATGTACTTCGCCAATTGCAATAGAAAGAATGGAAGAGTGGACAAAGTCTAATGATGAATGGATTGGAAGAGCTGGCTGGTCTTTATTAGCAAATATAGCGATTAAAAATAAAACGTTACATGATGATTTCTTCTCTCCGTACTTAGAAGAGATTAAAGAAAATATACATAATGAAAAAAATAGAAAAAAAGAAGCGATGAATAGTGCTTTAATCGCAATAGGAATTCGCAATGAAGACTTAGAGCGACAAGCGATTGAAATTGCACGTGAAATTGGAAAAGTAGAGGTTGATCACGGTGCAACGTCATGTAAAACACCAGATGCAGAAAGCTATATAAAAAAAGCGAGAGAAAGAGCTGAAAAAAGAAAGTGAAATAAGAAAAGAGGAACAGTTATGAAACCAATTGAAGCAGCACAAAACATAATTATATCACAATTTCCGAATTGTGATGTAGCTTTACTCGGCGGAAGCGTTGCACGAGGAGAAGCGACGAAAACATCTGACCTTGATATTGTAATAATCGATCAAAGTTTAACTTCTTGCTATAGAGAATCTTTCTATAGTAATGGATGGCCTGTTGAGGTGTTTGTTCATAATTTTGAAACATATAAAACCTTTTTCAAAATGGATTGTGATCGAGGGAGACCGTCGTTACCACAATTAGTTTCAGAAGGGATTGCATTAAAAGGGGAAAAGGAAATTATTGAGAAATTAAAAAAAGAAGCGAATGATTTACTACATAAAGGACCAGCTAAATGGTCCGAAGAAACGATTAAGCAGAAGCGATATTTTATTACAGATACTTTAGATGACTTTATTGGTGCAACAAAAAGAGAAGAAGAATTGTTTATCGCTAATTTATTAGCGGATTTAGTACATGAATATGTATTAAGAGTAAATGGTAAGTGGCTTGGGAGTTCAAAATGGTTTATTAGAGTGCTAAGAAGATATGATGAGCAATATGCAAACAAATTTGTAGCCGCTTTTGATCATTTTTATAAAACGGGAGAGAAAAATGAATTAATTCATTTTATAGAAAAGACGTTAGAACAGTATGGTGGAAGAGTGTTCGAAGGATTTTCTATTGGTAAATAAAAAGGGGCGAGAAAAATGAATGTACCATATGTTCAATTAAGAGAATTGACACTAGATGATGTAGAAGATCGCTATCAATGGTCATTAGATAGAGATGTAATAAAGCATTTAGTCGTACCAGATCGATATCCTCCATTCACTCGTGGAGATACGAGAAACTGGATTGAAGCTTGTATAAGCCGAAAAAATGGTTATGAACAAAGGGCAATCGTTACTGAGGCAGGTATACATATTGGATGGGTAGACCTTAAAAATTTTGATAAAACAAATAAAAATGCTGAACTAGGAATTGCGATTGGAAATAAAGACTATTGGGGTAAAGGATTTGGAATGGCAGCTCTAAACAGCATGTTACAAATAGGTTTTTCTCAGTTTGAATTGGAGAAAATTTGGTTACGTGTAGATGAAGATAATACAAAAGCTAAAAAGAGTTATGAAAGTGCCGGATTTGTATGCGAAGGGTTAATGAGAAATGATCGATTGAGACAGGGGAAGTTCATTCATCGCAATCGTTACAGTATATTAAAAGAAGAGTATGAATCAAAAAAGTAGCCTATAAAAATATTATGTAAATTAAAAAGGGGAAGATAAAATGATTCGATTACTTACAAAAGCGGATGCAAAACAATATTGGGAGTTACGTTTACAAGCATTACAAGTAAATCCAGAAGCATTTATAACGACTTATGAAGAAGCAGTACGTCAAGAAAATCCTCTTGAACGAGTTGCTAGTAATCTTTCATCCAATAGTAGTTTTACATTTGGTGCTTTTAATAATGAAAATCGTTTAGTTGGGGTTGTTACTTTATTAACAGAAGAAAAAGACGCATATAAGCATAAAGGACATATCGTTGCAATGTATGTAGATACTGAAAATCGAAGAAGTGGTCTTGCACGTGATTTAATACGTAAAGCAATTGAAAGGGCAAAAGAGATGAAGCTAGAGCAATTGAATTTAGGGGTTGTGTCAACGAACGAACCAGCCAAACGATTATATGAATCAATGGGATTTAAAACATACGGAATTGAAAAAAGGGCTATAAAAATGAATGGTGTGTATAGTGATGATGAACATATGGTGTTGTTCTTTTAAGAGAGGAAGTTTTGTATGAAAGATCTCTATTTAGAAAGAAATATGGACCCTCAAGTAGCGATTTTGTATGCGACGGTTGCTGATACGTTTAATAGATTGCAAAGGTTAGTCGAAGGTACTGAAGAGAACGAACTATCCTATAAAGGGTCTGAAAATAATGAAAATAGTATTGGGCAGTTACTTCAGCATTTAGCAGTTGTTGATTTACATTGGGTGTATCGTTTCAAGGGAGAAGATGTTCCGCCAGCATTTGAAAATAAATATGGTCCTATGTTAAATGAAGTAGGAGAATTACCATGTTTAAGAAAAAACACATTGCAAGAGTTAATGCAAGATTATGAAGCAGTGCAAAAATTGTTTTATGAAGAATGTATGAAACTAACAGAAACTGATTTAACGCGGGAAGTTTTGTATGAAAAAGGCGAAACTGCGACAATAAGATGGGGAATATGGCATATAGCAGATCATAATCGGTATCATCAAGCTCATATCAGTCGTTTGAGGAAATTATACAGAGAATATAAACTACATATTCTTTAATTTTTGAATGAACGAACGCCCCTAAATAATAATTAAAGGAGGCGTTTGTTTTTATTCGTTCGCTTTTTTTCCCAAGCTATCATTAAATTTTTATGATAATCTTTTGGTTTTTCAATAGAAAACCAGTAAATTGAATGTGCAATAGTTGGTAGCTATCTTTTATAGCGGGTCGAGATTAAAGTAGATTTTGACCCTTGAAAATTTTGATATGTAATGGCCTCGATTTCATACCAATGCACTTTATTCCCATGTAAATCTACTACAATTCCTTCATCATCCCAAAGTGAAATGTAAGTTTGTATGTAGATTTTTCATCGCGTATACTAAAATATATGTCATAGAGATTAAAAATTAAATACAAGGGGTTTTACAATGAAAGCAATTGTTATAGGGATATTGGCATCCTTTTTCTTTGCCTTTACTTTTGTTTTAAACAGGGCAATGGACTTAGAAGGTGGAAGCTGGATTTGGAGTGCATCATTACGGTATTATTTTATGGTTCCAATGCTATTACTTATTGTTATGTATAGAGGGAACTTAAAGCAACTCTTTCAATATATGAAAAACAATGCGAAAGAATGGTTAGTATGGAGTATCGTTGGATTTGGTCTCTTTTATGCACCGCTTAGTTTTGCTGGAGCGTTCGGACCAGGTTGGCTCGTTGCATCAACATGGCAAATTACAATCGTTGCAGGAATTTTGTTAACACCATTTTTTGCGGTGGATCCACTACATAAAAAACTTCCGATGAAGGAATTAGTTATGTCGGGCATTATTTTATTCGGTGTTGTTCTCATGCAAGTAGAGCATGCTTCTTCATTAGGTATTCGTGAAACCGTGTTATGTGTAGTTCCTGTACTTATTGCAGCATTTGCGTATCCCCTTGGAAATAGAAAAATGATGCAAGTTTGTAAAGGGGAATTAGATGTATTTCAGCGAGTACTTGGTATGACATTAGCAAGTTTACCATTTTGGTTTTTATTATCTGGTTACGAAGTATCAACAGGCGGATTACCGTCAAGTAGCCAAGTTTTTCAATGTTTTATTGTAGCAGTTAGCTCTGGGTTAATCGCGACAGTATTATTTTTCTTTGCAACAGATCTTGTGAAAGATGATCCGCAAAAATTAGCAACAGTGGAAGCGACGCAGTCTGGTGAAGTTTTATTTGCGCTAGTAGGAGAACTGATCTGGTTATCTGCACCAATTCCGTCATCATTATCTTGGATTGGTATGAGTCTCGTTATTATTGGAATGATACTTCATAGTTATGTGGCTGTCGTTGTAAAAAAAGAAGAAAAAATAACGGCGTAATGAGATTAGCTCTTTTTATTAAGAGCTAGTCTTTTTTCATAGAAAGGGATGAAAGTATGAATATACATCGCGTTGAACAAATTGAAAAAGATTCAATATTAAATGTGCTACAATATGCCGTCGGTCGAAATGAAATAAGCTTAAAGAAGGCAATAATATTTTATCAAAGTAATAAAGGGACTTTGATAAAATATGAAGAAAAAGCTTGTCTAGGTATTGAAATAATCGGAGAAACTAAAGCACGAATATGTCATATAGCAGTGGCTCCAGATTATCGTCAAAAAGGAATTGCACTACAAATGATTAAAGAGATTATAAGAGTATACCAATTGACTTATATAGAAGCGGAGACAGACGATGGGGCGGTAGAATTTTATAAAAGAATTGGTTTTCAAGTTAAAAGTTTAGGAGAAAAATATCCAGGGATAGAAAGATTTCATTGTTACATGGAAAAATAGCATGAAAATATATAATTGTACATATTGAATATAGTTTGAAAAAAATAATAATTTCATTATATAATATAGGTATCTGGAAAAATATAGATAAAAGAAGATAGGTGTATAACACGTGAGAATGGAGAAAAGTAAGTTTATAAAAATAGCTACTTCAATAGGGGTGTCATCTTTTTTATTAACAGGTTGTGGTGATTATGAAGAAGAAACTGCTCAGCAAGAAAGTACAGCTGTTAAAACAGATGGTGCAAAACAAAGAAATGAACAAGAAACATTAAATTGTGATGATAAAGCCCCAACCAATGAAAATGTAGAGATAGATGAGTTATGCAAGGAAAATAATCCGTCATTTTCATCTTATCATGAAAACTCTCATTTACCAATACTTCCATTTGTAGCAGGATATTTATTAGCGAGTAGAACTTCAAATATGAATTATACAGCAAAACCAAATTTAATGAAGAAACCGTATGCAAATAATGTTATTCCATATCGTGAAAAAGATGAGCGTAGAACAGGTGGCGGTAGTAGCGGTGGTTATTCTGGTGGTTCTAACGGTAATAATAATACTTCCAATAAAGTAGATTTAAATAAACAGCAGCCAAATCCATCCAATAAAGTAACACCAGATACAAATACGCCAAAATCATCTACTACGCAAACACCGAAAGTAAACTCTGGTTCAAGTGGAATTGGAAACGCAAAAGCGCCAGTAGGATCCTAAAACGAAAGGGTAATGGAGTAATGTATACAGAACGAGAGCAAGAAGAGTATATGAAAGTATGGTTTTCACTTGCAGAAGAGGCTAGTAGGAATGGTTTCACTTGGCCTAGTCTGTTAGAGAATGAAGAATGGAATCAATATATGGCAACAGGGATGTATCGCATGCCAGCAAAAACTTATACCGCTATCTCAAAAGCGACAGAAGAAATCATGTATGTGTTATATAGAACGTATCAATATATTGTAAATACGACAGAAGATTTTCAAAAACTTGGATTCCCAGCTGAAGCGTGGGAAATGGCGAGAATGAAACATAATGGTTTATTTTCATATTTTACAAGGTTTGATTTTATCGTAAATGGTGACGATATAAAATTAATAGAAGTAAATTGTGATACGCCAACAGGCTATTTAGAACCGTCTGTCGCAAATGAAGTGTTATGCCGTTATCATGATGTAAATCACCCAAACCATATAGAAGAGCATATTGTGCAGGCATGGGAACAAATTAAACATGACTATCATATAGGCCCTGAAGAGACGATATATTTTACTAGTTATGATTGGCACGATGAAGATAGTCAAACGGTTCAGTTTTTAAGAACGTATTGCTTAAATCAGTCAACGGACTATGTAGGAATACAAGACATTGTCGTTGCGGAAGATGGTATATATACGCCAAGTGGAGAAAAAATAAAATATTTATATAGACTGTATCCAATAGAGTATTTAGTAACGGACGTTGATAAGAATGGAAAAAGGATTGGTTTACAATTTTTAGATCATATTGCGCAAGAAAGAGTGAAAATTATTAATCCGCCAGCCGCGTTTGTTATGCAAAACAAAAGTGTACTCGCACTAATTTGGAAGCTTTATGAAGAAAGTGTTTTCTTTACAGAAGAAGAGCAAGACATTATTTATAAATACTTTCTACCAACATATTTTTCAAATAAGCGATTTCTAGAAAGACATGAATCATACGTTTCAAAACCTGTATTCGGTCGTGAAGGTGGCGGAGTATCTATATACGAAAATGATGAATTATTAGCTGAAGATAAAACAGAGTATTACTTTGAACAAAGGAAGATATACCAGCAATACATAGAAATGCCTGACTATACCATTGACACATGGGATGGTCCATATACTGGTAAACTATTAATTGGCTCTCACTGTATAAGTGGAAGAGCAGCAGGCTTATTTTTACGTGTAGGTGAGAAAATAACGGGAAACTTATCAATGTTTACTGGGGTTACAATTGAAGGATAAAATAAACAAAGAGCTCATCATTTGTGATGAGCTCTTTCGTCTATGTATAAAACAGCTTTTTATGATGGGGATGTAAAATCTTCACTTTCTTTTTGTTTTTTAAATCTTAATATTAGAATTTGAATATTTTTTTGTGTAATAATATTACTATTTTTTATAGATGTGAAAAATGATTAAGTTAAAAATTAAGAAAAATATGATAATATATTTATATAAAAGTTTAAATTTACGTAGCTAGTGGGGGAACCAATATGAAAATGAATGAAATAGTAGCAAGTACACAATTTCCAAATACAATCGAAACAATAACAAAAGATTTAAAAGCATTAGGAGTCGAAAAAGGAATGACAATTATCGTTCATTCATCACTAAGTTCTATCGGATGGATATCTGGTGGTGCGGTTGCTGTAGTAGAAGCATTAATGAAAGTTGTTACGGAAGAAGGAACGATAATAATGCCAACGCAATCTTCGGATTTGTCCGATCCGAAACATTGGTCAAGACCACCTGTACCGGAAGACTGGTGGCAAATTATCCGAGATAACGTCCCAGCATTTGATTCACGTATAACCCCAACAAGGGGAATGGGTGAAATAGTTGAATGTTTTCGTACATATCCGAATGTAGTACGTAGTAATCATCCGTTAGGAAGTTTTGCTGCATGGGGAAAACATGCAGTAGAAATAACAATGAACCATTCGTTATCAATGAGCTTTGGAGAAGAATCTCCATTAAGAAAAATATATGATTTAGACGGGTACGTATTATTAATTGGTGTTGGATATGATTCTAATACATCTGTTCATTTATCCGAGGTGCGTTCTGGTGCATGTGAGTTAATACAAGTAGGAGCACCTATTATAGAAAACGGTGAAAGAGTGTGGAAAGAGTTTTTTGAAATGGATTACGAATCTGAGAAGTTTGTAGAAATTGGTGTGGAGTTTGAGCGAAAAGGAACTGTAAAAAATGGGAAGATAGGGAATGCAACGTGTCGTCTAATGAAACAACGTGATATAGTTGACTTTGGAACAGAATGGTTTCGTAAGAAAAATTAGTAAGGGATGGTTACAATGAAGGGGAAAAAGGTATTAATTACGAGCGGTGGTTGTCTAGAAAAATGGGATCAAGTACGCGGGCATACGAATATGGCCAAAGGTACAATCGGAAGGATAATCGCAGAAGAACTTCTAGCTAAAGGGGCACATGTTATATATTTACACGGTTATTTTGCGGAGAAACCGAGTGATGTACATAGAGGGTTAGAATTACATCCATTTGAAGGAATCGTTGATTTACAAGATAAAATGAAAAGTATCATATCACATGAAAAGATTGATGCAGTCATTATGGCAGCGGCTGGATCAGATTGGATTGTGGAGAAAATTTGTGATCAAGATGGTAATGTTCTTAATATGAACGGAAAAATTTCAAGTGATATAGCACCGATTATTCACTTTCAAAAGGCTCCAAAAGTATTAAAACAAATAAAAGAATGGGACCCAGAAACAGTACTTGTTGGTTTTAAACTTGAAAGTGATTTAAATGAAGAAGAACTGTTTGAAAGAGCAAAAAATAGAATGAAAGAAGCAAGGGCGAATGTAATGATTGCGAATTCACCACATTCTTTATATTCGCGCGGAGCTGTGCATTATGTAATTGGACAGGATGGTAAAGGGAAGTTGTGTAATGGGAAAGATGAAACAGCGAAAGAAATTGTCAAAAGCTTAGAGTTATTATGTAATCGTGTCACTGCTTTTTAAAATTAAGTTTTTAGATGAGAATGAATCCGCATAGTAATAAGTAAGCGAAACTTTAATTGGTGGGAATTTTACTTTTACACGAATGTGAAGCGTATACCAATCAAGAGCTATACACAGAATAATTGGTGAGGAGTGGATTCTATGGAACATTTATTAAAGCAAGCTATTAAACTTAGAAACGAAAAGAAATATGCGCAGTCTAAAGAGATGCTTATAGGATTAACAAACTTTACAAAGGATGCAGAAGTACTGTATCAGTGTGCGTGGATACATGATGTAATGGGGCTAGAAACAGAAGCAGTTCCGTATTATGAGCAGGCAATCGCAAATGGACTTGATGGCGAATCGCTTTGCGGTGCTTATATTGGTTTAGGAAGTACATATCGTTGTATAGGGGAATATGAAAAGGCAATTATAGTATTAGAAGCTGGGGTGAAAAAATTCCCAGAGAACGCTCCGATGAAAGTATTTTTATCATTAGCAAAATATAACGTAAACGATCACGAATCAGCGATGAAATTATTACTTGAAACTGTCGTGAAAGTAGAGGAAGTAAAAGAATTTGAACGTGCCATTTCATTTTATAAAGACCATTTAAATGAGGTTTTTAAATAAAGGAGTGAACGTATGGAGGTTACACTATCACGAAGGCGAAAAGGTGTTTGGATTGGACTCGTCTCTTTAATTATGCTATCAAACTATTTATTGTATGCCCTTCCAATTGTACCAGTTGCGCCGAAAGAAGTTGTGCTTGGGTCATTATTAGATTACATGTTTGTCATTCCAATCATCACGTATTTCTTCATTATTCGAAAAAGATACTCGTTAACGTATATAGTTCCTGTTGTAATAGCTGGTTATATTTTTGCAAGATTTATTATTCCAAGTGACTATTTACAAGCTTTTTCATTCATCTCTTATATTATTGTTGCGGCTGAAATTGCATTTGTAGGTCTAGAATTATTCCTTCTCTATAAAATTGTTAGAGTGCTTCCTAAAATAATAAAAAAATATAAAGAATATAGAAGAGAAAATTATTCCTTTTCTTATGCAATTGATGCAGCGTTTGACGCTACTATGAAAAGAAGTAAGTTAGTAGATGTCATTCTAACAGAGTGTAAGTTAATCTATTATGCGTTTTTATCGTGGCGTGAAAAAGTACCAACAGGTAAATCTGTATACTCATATCATAAAAAGACTGGTGCTATAGGTGTGTATATCATGATTATTCATGCAACAATAATTGAAAGCATTGGTTTTCATTATTTACTACATCAGTGGAATCCAGTAATAGCATGGATTTTGCTTATTTTAAATGTATACGCGATGATTTATTTTATAGCTGAAATACAAGCGATGCGCAAAAATCCCCTTGTCGTAACAGAAGAACAAGTAATCATTCAAATCGGATTAGGAAAGAAAATTGTTATGCCATTTACACAAATTGATAGTATTGCGTTCTACAAGGGGGAATTGCTAACGGCAAAAGAAAGGAAACAGGTATTGGATGCAACTGTTATGGAGTTCATAAAAGAACCTGCTACTTTTGAAATAACATTAAAAGAGCCAGTGAAAGCGCAGTTGTTATACGGCTTTTCTAAAACAGTAAGTCGTGTTTACTTGAATGTTGATGAAGAACGAAAATTTTATGATGCGGTTAAGGAAAAGTTAAAACATGAGTAATAGTGCTGTTAGTTACATAATAAAAACTCTTTCTAAATAAGAAGGAGTTTTTATTATGTACTTGTATAAATCATTATATAAAAAACTATACACTTCTTTATCGCTATATAAATGGATATAATTGAGGATAGAACTAGCATAAGGGGAAACAAAATAATGAATAAGTTACTTACATCGAAAATTGAAATTATAGAAAGAAAAATCCAGTATAACTCAACAATAGTAGATCACAATTGCTTATTACTTGAAAAGCAATCACAAAGTATCGTTTTATTTCACGAGGTGCAGTATTCATTTACAATGACTGCAAATGATACTAAGTTAACAATCCCAAAAGGAAGTTATACAATCGCATATTACTGGAAAGATCGTCCGTACAATTTATACGTATGGAGAGATATAAAAGGAAAGTATTTAGGTTCCTATTTTAATATCGTAAAAAACACACAAATAAAAGATGCAGTGGTTTCCTTTGAAGATTTAATCATCGATATTATGGTACTTCCAAATGGAGAATACTTCATATTGGATGAAGATGAATTACCAGAACCATTAGGGAATTTCGAAGGTGGTTATGTGAGGAAAGCTCTTTATGGATTAAAAGAAATCATTCAAAAAGAGCTGCCACCAATAGTTTTGGAGACAGCCAGGGTGCAGAGGAAATAAAATTTAATTACATAAATATTTTGAATGGGAATGAGTAGTCTCAAGTTATACGATCTAACTTTTTTAATAAATCTAAGGTTAGTAGCATATTTCTTGAAATTACTCTTTTTTTGTAGAAATTTCGTCGCTTAGTTATTAAATCCCATCAACTGCATTTAGCGTGTGAGTTTTCTTATTGGTTACAGTAGATTAAAGATCAGAAAAAATAGTAAGTAAATGATATTGTTCAAATAAACAACAGTAAAAATGTTCAAACGAATCATATGTATGTTTTGACAAAACCTAGTTGACTTATCGGAAATATTTGTATAATATGTACTTAATTCCATAACGTATTGCCGATTGGAGAAACCAAAGGCATTTTATCTGTTGATAAAATGCCTTTGGTTTTTTTATTGCACAAATACTGAATCTGTTCATTTATATGAATCATTTTAAGGAGGGGAAGAAATGACTGTTTCAATTGATGGGGTATCAAAATATTTTTTGAAACAAACTGGTACGGTTCAAGTGCTAGAGAATATTAATTTTCAATTAGAGAAAGGGGATTTTGTTACAGTAATTGGTCCGAGTGGGTGCGGAAAAAGTACATTACTAAAAATTGTTGCAGGTCTAGATAATGATTTTGAAGGTGAAGTTGTTATTGACGGGGAGCCTATCTTAAAAACGAGCAAGAAACAAGGTTTTATTTTTCAAGAACATAGGCTTTTTCCATGGTTAACAGTTGAAGAAAATATAGCGGCAGATTTGTCGTTAAAAGATAAGTATGTGAAAGATAAGGTGAGAGAATGGGTTGAAATCGTTCGGTTAGATGGCTTTGAAAAATCGTATCCGAAAGAAATTTCAGGCGGGATGTCACAACGTGTTGCGATAGCGAGAGCGTTATTAAGAGATCCAAATGTATTATTACTTGATGAACCTTTTGGAGCGCTGGATGCTTTTACTCGAAGTCATTTACAAGAAGTATTGCTAAATATTTGGGAGCATAAGAAAACAACAATGATATTCGTTACACATGATATAGACGAAGCGATATATCTTTCAAACCGAATCATCATTATGAGTGCAAAACCAGGGAAAATACATAAAGTGATTGAAAATAATTTGCCTTATCCGCGGAATAAAACTTCTCAATCGTTCCAACAACTTCGAACGAAAGTATTACAGCAGTTTGAATATGGAGGGTTGATTCAAACAAGTATATAGGAAAAGGGGGATTTTATATGTATAAAAAATTAAAAATTCTTTCTTTTGTTTTAGCTATATCAGTATGTTTATTAGGATGTGAAAAAAGTACAGCAAGTAGTAAGAAAGAAGATGTAACAATACAAATTGGTATACAGCAAGGATTAAGCCCGCTATTACTAGCAAAGAAAAAGGGGTGGTTTGAAGAGGAGTTTAAAAAAGAAGGAGTTAAAGTGAAATGGACAGAGTTCCAAAGTGGACCTCCTTATTTTGAAGCAATCGCATCAAACCGATTAGACTTTGGTGAAGTAGGGAATTCTCCAGTCATTTCAGCGCAAGCAGCAGGTATTGGATTTACCGAAATCGCCAATACAAGTTATGCGAGAAAAGGAACTGGAATTCTCGTTCAAAAAGATAGCAAAATTGCGAGTGTAAAAGAGTTAAAAGGTAAAAAAATTGCAGTAGCAAAAGGAAGTAGTGCTTTTAATTTATTGTATCGAGCACTTGATAAAGAAGGGATTGATTCAAAAGATGTAAATGTCATTCAATTACAACCAGATGAAGCGCAGCCTGCATTCGAATCAGGATCAGTAGATGCATGGGCGATTTGGGACCCTTTCATATCATTACATACGTTAAATAAAGGTGCGAAGGTGATTGCAGACGGTGAAACATTAAATGTCTCTTCACCAGAATTTTTAATTACGAGAACAAAATTTGCGAAAGAACATCCAGAATTAGTTGAGAAATTCCTCAAAGTTTATGAGAAAGCACGTGTATGGCAAGATGCTAACTTAGATGAAGCAATAAAAGTATATACTTCTGTAAAAAAGATAGATGCGAAGATCGTAAAAGAAGTTTTTAATCACGACAAACCAATTTTAGTTCCAGTAACGAAGGAAATAATAGCAGAACAACAAAAGACAGCGGATTTTCAATATAAGCTCGGTTCTATAAAGAAAGAAATTAAGACGGAAAAAGTTGTAGATAATTCTTTCGTAGAAAAAGCATTGAAAGCGAAGTGAAAAGAGGTTTTGTAAAGTGGGAAATACGAAAGCTGTTATTAAACCAGCGAGTATAACGATTGAGAAAAACAACGTCAAGAAGATGCGAAAGTTAAATGTAAAAGTTTTAGTAAGGGCGATTACTATACCGGTTATTATATTAATAATTTGGCAGTTAGCTGGTGTATTCGGTCTTGTTTCTAAAACAGTTTTACCAACACCATTAGATATTTTTCTAGCTTTCCAAGAGCTTATTAAAACAGGAGAGTTATTCGGCCATTTAAGTATTAGTGTATTTAGGGCTGCGGCTGGTTTCTTTATTGGTGGGGGCTTAGGAATCATTTTAGGAACGATTGTTGGATTTTCAACGAGAAGTGAGCAATATTTAGATCCATCTGTGCAAATGTTAAGAACTGTACCTCATTTAGCTGTTGCACCGCTTTTCGTATTATGGTTCGGTTTTGGTGAAACATCGAAAGTGTTATTAATTGCAGATGGTGCATTTTTTCCTTTATACGTAAACGCATTTTTAGGTATTAGAGGTGTGGATTCAAAGTTATTTGATGTTGCGAGAGTGTTAGAGTTTAGTAAAAGAAAATTAATCACGAAACTAATTTTACCAGCTGCATTGCCTAACCTTTTACTAGGAGCAAGGTTATCGTTAGGTGTTGCATGGGTGAGTTTAGTAGTAGCAGAACTTATGGGGTCTACAGAAGGTATTGGCTATATGATTATGGATGCAAGGCAATTTTCAAATACAGATATTGTATTTGTCGGCATAATTATATTTGCATTTGTTGGGAAGTTTTCTGACTCTCTAGTACGTTTACTAGAAGTGAAGTTTTTAAGATGGCGAGATAACTTTAAAGGTGAGACAGGGAATTAACATATAAATTATTAGGGGTAATTTATATAGAATGTGTTAGTATACGATTCAAAATAAATAAGGGGTGTGTAAAGGTATGGAATTATTATGGTTTATTCCGGCTTATGGAGATGGTCGATATTTAGGAACGACAAAACGAGGAAGAGCAGCTGAATATGGTTATTATAAGCAAGTTGCTGCGGCAGCTGATTATTTAGGATATACGGGTGTTTTACTTCCAACTGGTCAAGGATGTGAAGACCCTTGGGTGTTAGCTTCAGCTCTTGCTGCTGAAACAGAAAAACTAAAATTTTTAGTAGCAGTGAGACCAGGACTAATGTCCCCTACAGTTGCAGCGAGGATGGCATCTACATTTGATAGAATTTCACATGGGAGGCTGCTTATTAATGTAGTAGCTGGAGGAGATCCAGTTGAACTACAAGGAGATGGATTATATCTTGATCATGATGAAAGATATGAAGCAGCGGATGAATTTTTAAAAGTTTGGAAATCGACATTGCAAGGTGAAACGATCTCTTTAGAAGGAAAACATATTAAAGTTACAGATAGTAAAGTTGTCTTCCCACCAGTTCAAACACCATATCCTCCTATATATTTTGGAGGATCGTCAGCTGCTGGAAAAGAAGTAGCAGCTGAACATAGTGATGTATATTTAACGTGGGGAGAGCCGCCAGAGCAAGTGAAAGAGAAAATAGAAGAAGTAAGAAAACTTGCAGAAGAGAAGGGGCGTACAGTGCGATTTGGCATTAGATTACACGTAATTGTAAGAGAAACAGAAGAAGAAGCATGGGAAGAGGCAGAACGTTTAATTCAATATGTGGATAATGAAACAATTGGGCTTGCTCAAAAGACATTTGCAAGATATGATTCGGTTGGTCAAAAACGGATGACCCATTTAAATAAAGGTACGAGAGAGTCGTTAGAGATAAGCCCTAATTTATGGGCTGGAATCGGACTTGTAAGAGGTGGGGCAGGTACTGCACTTGTAGGCGATCCGCATACAGTAGCAGAAAGGATAAAAGAATATGAATTGTTAGGAATTGATACGTTTGTTTTATCAGGATATCCGCATTTAGAAGAAGCGTATGAAGTGGCAGAATTGTTATTCCCATTATTGAAAGACGAGAAGAAAGAAGAAAATAAAATTGTTGGTGAAATGATTGCTGATGCATATGCATTAAAAAAATAGTGAGAAATAAAGTTTCACCTATTTATTGCTTCATTTTGTTTACTGCCTGTTAATACGGTATAAAAAAACCGCAAGTTATTCGCTTGCGGGTTTTCATCGTAAATTATTAGAAAATATGGTAAAATTAAAGGGTAACTTAAGGTGCGGTTGGTTGTTCAATTATCACTTCTCCAAGTAGGAGGGGGGTGATAATTCGTGAGTGAAATAGCGTTGCTATTGCAAGGTGGACTGTTTCTCGTTGCATTGTTAACGTTCGTCGTCGTTTTAATAGACAAGCTCAAAAAATAACAACCCACCTATGCCTATAGAATGTGGGTTGTTTTGTTTGTAAGAAACAAATAGGATAAATGAACAATCCAATCTGCTAAGTTACGTGGACTAGTGTGTAGCCGCACACTAGTCTTTTTTATTTATATACAATTTATAATTGGTTTATGTGATTGTATTGTTCTTTTCATACTCATTATAACACAGTGTCTTTTCATCAAGAAAGGAGACCATACGTTCTGGTTCCTATTATATAGTAGGTGCTTTTTCTTTAAACAGACCATCCATATACTGTTTTAAACTTTGGACATAAAATTTCTGTGTATTCACATTATTTACACCGACAATGGGTGATGGAAGGTCAAATCTTTTTTCTGATAAATGAACGACAACATCAAAGATGTCAAACAAACGAATGAAGCAAAACAGACCGTCTTTATCGCTAAGTAAAATAAAGTAATGATTTTCACTACTTGTATTTAGCGTATTCCATAAAGAACTTTTGCTTAAATCACGTACAATGCTTTTTTCTTTTAGTTCCACGAAATCTGCATTTGAGAGAATGGTAGAGATATCAATCGCATCTTGATTTTCAAAGTAGCCATCAACTGTTTGTACAGCGAATGTATAAGCCATTTTTAATATACTCATTTTATATTTACGGTTATCCAATAGCAATTCACGTTGAATAGAACTCGCTACTTTCGTTACACGTTCCTCTTTCCAAATTTCATTATGTAAGGAAATATCGTGCTTTTTACATAGTTTCATAATTAATGCATTAGAATAAAGAATTTCGTCGCTTACTTCGACAACATCAGTCTCAGCAGCCGCAAGTTCTTCACCGTGCTCATTCGTATAGAGTGGGGAATCAATTTGTCTTTTCATTTGTTCAATCTTAAATTGACTCAATTTATGCCTAATTAAAGGACGATCAATATTTGTTGTCATTTGTTCATGACAAGTATCACAAATTGAGTTTGTGAAATAATATCCACATAATATTTCTGGAATGACATATTGTTCACTAAGTTCTTTCGTATCTTTTCTGCAAATGATGCATTGTGTCATTTTTATCACCTTTACCTGCAAATTTGTATGTAATCTCATTGTAGTGTATTTATTGGTATTTTGGAATATTGTAAAGGAAAATATTATGTGAAATTCATACTTATTTTGGTACAATGAAGAGAAGTGCTAGTTTAAAGGAGGCCATTTTTTTGAAATCAAAAGTGCACTTTTGGACATTAGAAGTGCTAATGGTTGTAGGAATCATATTTATTTGCACAAAAATATCATTTTTATTTCAACCGATTGGTATCTTCATATCAACATTATTTTTCCCAATCTTAATCGCGCTTTTTTTATACTTCATATTTAATCCTGTATTAATCTTTTTGGAGAATAAAAAAGTACCTAGAAATTTAGCGATATTGCTGTTATATCTTTTTATCATAACATTAACTGCGGTTGGCGTTGGAGTAGTTGTTCCTACGATTTCACAACAGCTAATGGACTTGGTTAAAAATATGCCAGGCTACATAAAAGAGGGAAAAGTATACATACAAGAATTATCACATCATAGGTTGTTTGAATGGTTATCTACACAAAACTACGTTTCCATTGAAACAATTGAAAAAAATGCGATTGAATACTTAAAAGATATACCAAATACAATTACGTCGAGTGCAACGGCTTTATTTGGTATTATCACGAACGTTGCATTAGTTGTATTTACTGTACCGTTCATTTTATTTTACATGTTTAAAGATGGACATGCCTTTCCAGGGAAAGCGGTAAGTTTATTACCAGAGTCTTACCGTGAAGAGGGGCTTCGTATCATTAAGGAAACGAACGAAACATTATCTGCATATATTCAAGGGCAAGCGCTCGTTTGTATATTTGTAGGTGCGTTTACTTTTATCGGTTATTTAATTATCGATTTACCGTACGCTTTCGTTTTAGGGATTATCGCAGCATTTACAAACATCATTCCTAACTTAGGTCCATTTATCGGAGCAGCACCAGCTGTTATTGTAGGACTGTTCGTATCTCCGATGCAAGCCTTATACGTAATTATTATCGTAACAATTGTACAACAGTTTGAAAGTAATATTATTTCACCACGTATTATGAGCTCGAAATTAAACATCCACCCATTAACAATTATTATCCTAATTTTAGGGGTAGGTAACTTTGCTGGAATCATCGGAATGATTTTAGCAGTACCAGTTTATGCAGTAACAAAAACAGTTGTTTCGAACTTAGTGAGATTGTTTAAGACGAAGAGAAGTAATCGGAAATAGTAAAACCTGAGAAAGATACACCTCTTTTTAAGTGGTGTATCTTTTGTTTATAAAAAATAATTAAAAGCGGGTTGATTTGATTTTATTATATATTTTTTATACATCAAATTCAGTGATGAACTTGTGGGATATAAGCTCTATAAAACTATGTGGAATCCCTCTGAACTATCCAAATCATTTCCTTACAGCGTGCTATCATCATCATAATCGACTCCTTTCAATTCTATATAGTTAAACGATTAAAGGTGAGTGTAGTACTTGCTTCTACGATCTCGAATTTCATCAATAACTTGTTTATATTGTCTTTCTTGTTTTAATTCATTTTGAGATATTGTTTCTTTTTGAATCGTAATCGTTAAAAAGAATAGGTGAAACTTCATATGTGAATTCCTCCTTTCGAATTGGAATTACAGATGACTACAGTAATGACTTTGTCTTTCTTTTACAGAATCCATAGCCTGATTAATTTGTCGTTCATGAAGCATTTCAGACTCAGAAAATTTATTTTTTTGAATGGTAATGGTTAAAAAGAATACTTTAAATTTCATAAAATAATTGCCCCTTTATAAGTGTTTTAGAAAAGACGAGTGTAATAAGAAGATTGGCGTTCTTTTACTTCGTCCATAATATTTTGGATGTGTTGCTCACGTAAAATCTCTTTCTGTGAAAGTTTACGTTTTTGAATGGTGATTGTTAAAAAGAATGCTTTAAATTTCATGAATATATTACCCCTTTAAAATATATTTTTAATACATTTGAGTGTAGTATGAACTTTTAATGTCAGTTATTTTATCAGTCAGTTGTTTTAACTGTTGTTTACGATTAATTTCAGTTTCAGATAAAGTATTTTTTTGAAGTACAGTCGTAAAAAAGAAAATATGAAAAGTCATAAATGAATTCCTCCTTTCGAAAAGGAATTACAGGTGATCACAGTAAAGTGCTTGGCGCTCCTTAACATCATTCATAGCTTTTTCAATTTGCTCATTATGAAGAATTTCATCTTTGGAAATTGTATTTCTTTGAATCGTAATACTTAAAAACAATACGCTAATAGTCATTGAATGTTGCTCCTTTCTTAGAAAAATAATGTAAGAGACTAAAAAATCGCGCAAAAAAACCACAGGAAGATACAGTTCTCCTATGGCTGGGCGTGAAAAAGCCACAGGAAAGTATACGACCTCCTGTGGCGAATTTATGAATTAAATGAAATAAAGTACGATTTTCAATTCTCCATTAGGGTGGTCGAATTCATATTTAATTGTCCAGAAACCACAGGTGCAGTTAACGCTAAAGTTAATGCATGTAATTGTAATTTCATCATTTCCTTCGACCTCCTTTTAGAATATTTTTCTTACGTTAGTAATTATATACAATTAATGGATAATTGTAAACGGAAAAATTGAAAATTTTTAATTTTGATTAAAATGCGTATGTTTTAAAGGGTTTTGAGAAGATGTATTGTAATTAACGAAATATCGATAAAAATGGGGGATGCTAAATGAAATATATGCATCGTAATGTAGTTGTTATGCTAACAATTTTTTTATTTATTACTGCTTGTTCTAGCGGAGAAAGAATAAAAGAAATATGTGATGTGAAACCTAGTGACTTTAAGAAATATGCTGGAACATATGTTGGTAATAACTCAGATGTGGTTGCAATTGTTAATCATTTACCCGGTGGTGGAACAGTTCAAAGTATAAGTTTAGAAAAGTTTGGCGGGAAAATAATAATCATGCTATATGAAAACTTCTCATTTGAGAAGTTTTTTTATTTTTATAGGTAAGCAAAACAAGTTGTTGAAGGGCAGGCTGTCATAGAATATGATACATATTATAATGAGGAAAAGTTGAGGGGATAAAAATGCGTACAATTTTACTTTTTCTAAACAACATGTCCATCGATAAAATAGAGAACATTAGACATAAACATGATCCTTTATTTGGATTAATTCCACCGCATATAACAATCGTATTCCCGTTTAAGAGTAATATTTCAAATGATGAATTAAAATCTCATATTTTTAATGTATCAAAAGGGGGAGGCAAAATTGAAATTGAGTTTGCAAATCGTATCACTAGCGTAGGAAACTATTTGTTTTTAGAAGTTGATAGAGGAAGAAAACAAATAGAAGAACTACATGATAGCCTGTATACAGGACCTTTATTACAATTTTTGAAAGAAGACATTCCGTACATCCCACATGTAACAGTCGGAAGAAAAGAAAGTGCCGAATTAGCTGCTGAAGTAGTGAAGGAGATTCCTAGTTTTCATGGGAAGTTAAATTGTGTGATTGATAGAATAAGCGTGGAGCGAATTGGAGAGAATGGGGAATCAATTATTGAATTTGAAGTGCCATTTTTTAAAAGCTGACAAAAGTCAGCTTTTTATTTCGTAGCATGAAGTAATGCACCAATTGCACCGCTATTACCACCATCTTGTAAAAAGATTGGTGTTTTATTTTGATATTCGGTGTAGCTACTCATAATATGTTGAAGTTGTACGTTATTACATAAAGTCGAACCAATATAAATAATATGTTCAATGTTTTTTGTTTCAGCGAATTGAAGGCTTAATGCAGTAACGACTTCACCGACAAGTCCTTGTATAGTAGCAAGTATGTCTGAGCTATTATATTTCGATTCTGAAATAGCGGCTTTACCAAAATTGCTAGCAGTTAAGCTATTATCAATAGGTGAGAGAATACCACTATAAATATCTCCAACCGTAATATCTAGTTCTTTTCTAGATCCTACTTTTGTTAGAGGGATTACATCTTCAAAATGATCTATATTTGTTAACAATTTTGAAAGTCCCATAATAGTCCCACCGCCAACTCCGGTTCCACCAGCGCGAATATATTGTTCATTATAAACATAATGGATAGAAGTACCTGTACCGATATTGGTTAAAATAAAATTGTTTATAGTGTGTTTTTCTTCTTTTAATATGTATTGGACACCTGCAAGAGTAGATTCAAATTCGTTTAGCTCTATTATTTTATATGAAGCTGTAAGCAGATGCTGTAATAGTTTCGATTTACCACCCGTAATACATATTTGTTTTATGCCATTGTTGTTTTTAATCCAATCTATTATTTTATGTTGTTCATGCGAATAAAATTTTTCAAAAGTTAATAGCTTTTTTTCGTTAAAATAAGCTATTTTCGTTAATGTGCCTCCAGCATCGATACCGATAGTACGTTCCATTTTCCTGCTCCTAACTACGTAATATGTTTTCCTATTTACTTAATTGGTTGAGAATAGATATTTCCAACTGATATAAGGAACACTTTAATCTGCTTGATATATTAATAGTTTTTCTATAGTTACAATAGGCTGGTCGTTTACAGTTGCAATACCTTTACCAAGAATAAAACCTCGGCGATTGCGCGTTAGCTCATAATGTAAATCAAGTTTATCACCGGGATATGCTTTTCCGTGGAATTCAACTCCATCTAAAGAGGAGAGGAATCCTAGTCCTTCAGAATCACTTGTATGTACAAATGCACTAAGCTGGGCAAGTGATTCTACAATTAACATATGAGGCATATGTTTTTGACTATCATTTATAAACCATTCGTTATTTGTAATGAGTTTATATCCTGTAACGGATTCACCTTGTTTTACATTTGTTACTTTATCAATCATTAAAAATGGATAACGATGGGGAAGCGTGTCTTTAATATGCATATGAAAGTACCTCCAATTAATAATACCCCTGCTAAAGTTAAGCAGGGGAGTGGGAACTAATTTTTAACTAATTCATCTACTTTTTCAAGGACGAAAATGCCGCTATTTCTAATATTTTCAACAACTTGTTGCAAAACTTCTTTATCTTGAACGAGTGCAATACGTACGAAGCCTTCTCCATGAGGTCCAAATGCATGACCAGGTGTAACAACGACATTCGCACGATCCATTAATGCATAAGCGAAGTCTAGAGAAGTCCATCCTTGTGGAATTTCAGCCCAGACAAACATACTACCAGCTGGCTTATCGACATTCCAGCCAAATGTTCGGAATCCATCGACTAAAGTATCTCTCCGTTCTTGATAAATATCGCGGTTTTTCTCACAAAATGCAGCGCCATTTCTTAGTGCTGCAGATGCCGCTTTTTGAATTGGTAAAAATACACCGTAATCGGTATTAGATTTAAATTGAGTAAGTGCACGAATAATTTCTTCGTTTCCAATCATATATCCAATACGGCTACCTGCTAAACTATAACTTTTTGACAAAGAATTGATTTCTACACCAACTTCTTTAGCACCAGGTACAGAGAGGAAGCTAATTGGCTTATTACCATCGAAATAAAATTCAGCATAAGCAAAATCATGGACAACGATAATATTATGCTTTTTCGCGAATGCGATTACTTCTTTAAAGAAATCTTCATGAGCTATTGCTGGAACGGGATTCCCTGGGAAGTTTAAAATCATCATCTTCGCTTGATCGGCAATTTCTTCAGGGATGACTTCTAAGTCTGGTAAGAAATCATTCTCTTTCGTTAAAGGCATGTAGTAAGATGTTGCACCAGCCATTTGAATACCTGTTTCATAAGCTGTATATCCTGGATCAGGAACTAATATAATATCACCTGGATTTGCATAAACCATAGGTAAATGAACGAGCCCGTCTTGTGAACCCATTAATAATAAAACTTCTTTATCCGCATTTAATAAAACGTTATGAGTGTTGTTGTAATATTCAGTTACAGCTTCGTGAAATTCTTGAATACCGGATAATGTATACCCGTAGCTCTCTTTTTCACTCGCTGTATGTACCATTGTTTCTCTTACAAAATCAGCGGGAGGCATATCAGGATTTCCGATGCTCAAATCAATCATGTTATGACCTGCTGCAATTTTTTCTTTTTTATAGGCTCCTAATTCACTAAATATAGAAGATTGGAATGCTTTCATTCTAGTTGCTAACGTGTAAGTCATCAAAACCCCTCCTAAAAACAGTGCTTTCATTCTGCGTTTTTAATTATTCTGAAAACACATGTTTACATTTTATCATTTTTTTATGAAAATTAAAACGATTGATAAATTTAGAGGGAGGATTAGCCTATTTTGAAAAGTAACGATGTAAATAGCGTAGATATATTAATTGAAATGTGTATTATATAATTCATTTTATATAACTTAAGGTATTTTCTAGTTTTTATTAAGTATATTTCTCATGTTTTGAATGAAAAAGAATACGAAAACAAGGGCTATTTTTGCGGACGATTTCTAAAGTGAAATAACGCAGAAAATATTTTCTGCGTCTCCTCTGAAATGTAATCATTTCTTTTTATATGTGCATAATTTTTCGGCTGTCAAAAAGTATACATTTAATGTACCGTCGGCAACTTTTAAAGTTTGGTCCGATGTAAATGAATTACCATAATCAATGTGATATACATTAGAATTTTTGACAAATGAGCCTTTATATAAATCGTCTTTATTCTTTGTTGTTTGCATTTCTACTAAATTTTGCACAATTTCCTCTTTATTTTCTTTTTTGACAACTGTTTCAAATTTATAATATACAGGGCATTCACCTTTTTTATTGTCAACGACTTCCCAAGAACCGTATATATCGTTATTGCTGCATCCACTAAGTAGGATGATTAGTATAGGAATTGTAAGTAGAACCTTTTTCATTTTGTGCTCCTTTCTTTTAAATTTGAATAAACGTGCGAATACGATAGGGATATTATAATAAATAAAGTTTAAATTTTTTTAAAGAATTATTTAATTTCATATAAAAATTTAGGAGAAATTAAATAAGCATGAATCTAGTGTAAAGTCAGATTCATGCTAGTACTATAGCCTATGTTATGTCTTTTTTGAGGATAAATAAAGAGGAAAGCAGAATTACTATTCCATTTAATATATATACGCTTGCGATCATAAAGGCTAACGTACCTGCATCGAATATAGAAGCAAATGTTGCGATAGTCAAAAAGATAATGGGAGTCAGTAGTAAAAATATGAAACCTGCCACGATTCTTTTTTTAAAACTATGTCCAGATAAGGAAATGGCTAAAAAGTTTAGGATGCTAAACAGAGCAATTGCAAAGAGCAGGACAATAAATACTTGGATGCCATCAGACATTTTACCACTCCTTTTATAAAGAGTACTTTTTATAATCTATTCGAAATAAAAGGGGGATACTCCTTTAGGTAATTTCAATAAACGTAATAAATAGGCGTATTATAAAACAAAGAAGTATGGATTCAATATTAGATCCATACTTCTTTGTTTATTTTATAAATTCGCAGATTGTGAATGCTGTTTTTCATAATGTTTCTGCTTAGAAAGGGAAATAGAAATAATCAATAATGAAACGACTCCGAAGATGAGAACCATATATTGTAACCCAATTGTATCTAAGAAGAAGCCTGTTCCAAGTAAGACGATTTGGAACATAACCCTCTCAAACATATTACGGAATGAGAAGAGGCGACCGTGATAACTTTTTTCCACTTTCGTTTGGAAAATCGTCGACATAATAGGGAAGAAGCAGCCAACACTAAACCCAAATAAACCAAATGATGTAAGAGCCATCCATTTTATATCGCTAAAGAACAATGACAGATGTGCAAAAGCAGTACAAACTGCGAAGAAATATAGTAATTTTTCAGGTTTGAAATGATCAGATAGACGTTTAATTACGAAGGCACCTAACATAAATGCGACACCTTCAATTGTATATATGAACCCTTTAATCGTAGGATCATGTTGCATTTCGCTAATGTTAATAACCATTAAATTAAACCCAGCTATAAATAATAGAGGGATGATACTTAATATAAGTGCTGTAAAAGCAATAGGAATTCCTTTTAAAATACGAAATACTTCCATAAAGCTATTATCTTTTGCAGCTTGTTTACTTGGTGTTGTTGATTTCTTGTCTTCGAATTGTAGGAAGAAAGTCGAGAGGAATAATAAGGCGTATGCTGCCATTGAGAAGGCATACATGTACTGTAAACTCATCACAACTAAAAGAATTCCACCTAGTGAAGTACCTGCAATACGAGCGATTGTACCAACATTCATATGTACACCATTCATTTGTAATAACTCATGCTCACGTACGATGAGTGGAATTACAGATTGTAATGCAGGGAAATAAAATGCTGCTGAAATTTGAAGAGCAACCATAAATGCAATCATAAATGCGATACTTTCAAATTGAATAGCAAAAAACATGAAAATAACACTTAAAACTCGACCAAACCCAGCGTAAAGAAGAACTTTTTTCTTTTCATACTGATCGATGACACGGCCAGCCATAGGTCCAACTAGAACACCGGCTAATAGTCCGATAAATAATATAACTGATTTCATGAAATCAGAAGGGACATATTTTTGCATAAATTCAAGGTTGCCAAGAATACCAAGCCATAATCCTAGACCTGCAATAAACTCCCCAATTAAAACAATCCAAACGTTTTTATTACGCCACATAACATAAAACCTCTCCGTCTTTTAAAATGAAAAACGCGTATATAAAACCTCCTTATTTATGTAGTATTTTTATACGAACTTTTTTAGAGTCAGAGTCTATATTACGTGTTTCATAATTGGATTTCAATCTTTTTGATTTGTCAAAAATTTGATGTGTTAATTGATGAAATAAGTGAATCAAAACGTAAAAAATTTATGATTAAAGCTAATAGAAAGTAAGGGGACATATAAAAAAGCAAGAACGTATAACTACGCCTCGCTTTTCTCAAGTACAAAATTAAATATTAGATTCACTTAGCAACATTTACGCTCTTGTCCAATAGCTAAAGCGCTAAAAGATAGTGGGCCAACAACTTCTGCGCTTGCACCACTAGTAAGGTTTTCTACAGTTAATGAATATTCGTGTGTTCCACTGCTAACGTTTTGATCTATAGCTTGAAATGTTTGTACATAGAATTGTTCAGAATCTGTAGATTCAATACCTACTTGTGCATTAAAAATTTCAATATTATCACGGAAAATTCGGAATAAAACTTGTGAAGTCTCAGTTATACCTTCTATACCAATTGTAGCGATTAATTCTACTCGATTATTACGTGAATCTCTACTTGAAATTCGCAATTTCAAATTTGCTAAAATTGCTTTATTTGGAGAAGATGGGATTGCAAAAGTTGTTTCACCAGTTTTACTAATAGGTTGAGTAGCTTGGTAATCAATGATATGAGTCATATTCTTCACCTCCTCATATACTAGAATATGAAAATAGTGAATAATTAGTTTGGACAAATACTAGATTATTTAATAGAGTCAACAATAATTATTGAAAAGAAGAAATTCACATAAAAGCATTAAGAATATATCACAATAAGATGATATTTTTCTTAATGCTTTTTGTAATTAAGCAGAATATTCTTCTTTACGTACTTCAAAAAATTCATTACGTCGTAAGTAATTATAAATTTTCTCTGAAACCTCTTCTTCTTCAGACACTAAGAAACGATGATCAAAAGCGTAGAAAGATTGACCTTTAATTAATTTTACGTAATACATATTAAACGCCTCCTGACACTAGATTATTACTTGCTTCATATTATGATGGCCTATATGTCTGCTAAAAATACTTGGAGTTTCAAAGGGGATAAGTAAAGGGATGAAAGAGCTTACAATTCTGTAAGGTTTATGTCACCTTTTTCGATAGTTTGTATTTACCAGTTTCTTCTATAATGCAAATAGGTTACATAAAATAAGGGGGTAAAAAGATGGATGAAATAATTGGAGAAGTTGTAGCTGGTATTTGTGAATTTGTAGTGGAAGTAACAGCGGATGCTATAGGAAATTTAGTTTCTGGAAATGATGAGGAAAAAGAAACATTATAATAATTTGTAAAAGAATAAAGTTGATCAAATTATAAAGGCTGATTTCTAAAGAGAAATCAGCTTTTTTATTTTTTACATTATATTAACTTGATTTGAATATTCATTTGTTATCATATTTAAGAAGCCTATATAAGGAGGTGAATAAACAAATATGTCGAATTCAGGGCCTGATTTATCTGTTTCTCGTTTGATTGTGGTAAATATAGAAGAAAAAGAATATCATTTTATTGTTCGTGAACATCCGATTGTAGGGAAATTTATATCGCTATTTGAAAATGGGAAAGAATACGGTTTAATAGATAAACAAATCGCTAATAAAGATAAATTTATTACATCGGAGCTTACTAAGTTAGATTATTTTAATATAGATGTTTTATATCTTACACCTGGGTGGATATGGATTGGTATGGATCAATTTGGTTTACATGCTCGTGAGGCTACTTATAACGAAGTAGATGTTATTATGAAGTTGAAAGAGGATTTATATTATATAGATATATACGAAGAAATAAAAATGTAGTAAATATTTATTCAGGTTAGGGGGGAAGTTCCCATAGCCTTTTTTTGTTTAATAATAAAATGCAAAATTATATTATTTTAATGAAAGGTAATATGATAAGAAGTGAGATGAAAAGAGGATTTGAAAATACATTAAGAGAATTGTAATAATTATATGAGTCGTATATGTAAATAACAATAGAAAGAAGATGCTAATATGAGTAAAGAAGAGCTTGTGAAAAAACAGTTTGGCAGCAATGCAGATAAATATGTAAATAGTAAAATACATGCTAAAGGACTGGATTTACAATATGTAGTTCAACAAGTTGAGTCTCGTCATAATAATCGTCTTCTTGATGTTGCTACTGGTGGCGGGCATGTGGCAAATATGTTAGCACCTATGTTTGAAGAAGTAGTTGCACTTGATTTAACAGAACAGATGTTAGAAAAAGCAAAAGTTTTTATAAAGCAGAATGGTCATGAAAATGTATCTTTTGTAGCAGGAAATGCAGAGAATTTACCATTTGCAGACCATTTTTTTGATACAATTACATGCCGGATTGCAGCCCATCATTTTACGAGTCCGGCTCAATTTATTTATGAAGTAAATCGTACGTTGGAGGATAATGGATTATTCATCTTAATAGATAATGTTTCGCCAGAAAATAATGAATATGATACATTTTATAATTTTATAGAAAAAAAGCGTGACCCAAGTCATGAACGAGCTCTAAAAAAGACAGAATGGCTTACTTTATTAGAAAAAAACGGTTTGCAAATGCAGTCATGTCTTACTTTTGATAAGAAGTTTGATTTTGACTGGTGGTGTAATATGATGGATGTCCCTTTACAAAAGCGTGAAAAATTAACAGAATGTATGATGAAAGCACCAAACGAAATGAAGGGATATTTTAATATTCAATTTAAAAATAATAAAGTAGAATCGTTCTATACTGAAATGGCTATGTTTATATGTAAAAAAAGTACAACGTTAAAAAGATAAATGTGTTGCAGTCTTTCTGAAGTACGATATACTTAGTACAGAGAAACTGAGAATTGAGGAATAGTTATAATGATTCGTGTACGCATTGAAGGTACTGAGGAAGAAATGCTTGAATTTATGGGGAAAATGCCAGACATTCCTGGATTTGAAAAGACACATATGAGAGAGCCGAGAAAAGGAAATAACCCGAAATACGATTCAAGTAAAAATGTACTTGCATATTTGTCTTATAAAAAGATTGAAGTCGCCAATAAATAGGCGGCTTTTTTAGTTTGCGCTGTTTCACCGCCTTGTCTTTTTTACATAATAATAATAGTAGATTATGCTCAAGAGGGGTGAGAATAGTTAATAAGAAAATTATCTTTTTTGGAGACTTTGGTATTGATGACGCCGTAGCGTTAATTTATGCAAATAAAACATGTAAATTAGATATTCTAGGTATTGTTGCTGAGTACGGGAATGTATCACGAGATATCGTTACGGAAAATGTTTATTTTTTAGAAAGGTACTATGCTACACAAGTGAAAATTATTGAAGGTGCGAGTAGACCGATGACAGCTGAAGAGCCTTTGTTTTTCCCTGAAATCCACGGGGATCACGGTTTAGGTCCTATTATTCCACCTGAGATGAGAATTTGTAAACGAGAAAATTTTTGTGAATTAATCAAATTAATCGAACCTTGTCCAGAAGATATTATAATTGTGGCGACAGGGAGACTAACGACGCTTGCTACGTTATTTTTATTGTATCCAAATATAATGGATCGTATTTGTTCGTATTATATAATGGGCGGCGCTTTCCTATTTCCAGGTAATGTTACACCAGTATCTGAAGCGAATTTTTATGGTGATCCAATTGCAGCAAATATTGTTATGAAATATGCGAAAAACGCTAGCATATACCCGTTAAATGTAACACAGGGCGCGCTTATAACACCTGAAATGGCCAATATAATAGATAAACAAGGAACTGGACAGGCGAAACTCATTAAACCAATGATTGATTTTTATTATGAGAACTTTTATAAAAAAGAATATCCGGGTATTGGTGGAAGTCCTATACACGATTTACTACCGTTTATCTCGTTTATAAATGACAGTATTTTCGAATATAAAAAATCGGCAGTGTGGATTAGTACGACAAATGATGTGACTAGGGGCCAAAGTGTAGCAGACTTTAGAAAAATAGCTGAGCCAACAAGGTTTGATGATCGGCCGATTCAAAGAATTGCTGTTGGTTTTAACTATGCAGCTTTTAAAGAAGAGTTTATGCGAACAATATTGAAGCCAGATTGTCCTTAATGTGTGTAATAACAAGTCGGATAAATCGTTAGTTCAAAAAAAGGTTTAATCTGTGTGTATTATTCTCAAAAATCTTAAAGTTGAACAACATGAATAACTTATGAAAAATGTCACATAACTAATGGTAAGCAATTGTTTCTAATTATATTTTGATTGGTGAAATGTAAAGGAGGTTATTATATGATTTGGTCTTTAATCGTCGGTGGTATATTAGGATGGCTTGCGAGCTTAATTACTGGAAAAGACGTACCTGGTGGTGTAATTGGTAATATTATTGCTGGTATTATCGGTTCTTGGGTTGGTTCGAAATTACTTGGTAGTTTTGGTCCAGTCATTGGCGGATATGCAATTATTCCAGCTTTAATCGGTGCGATCATTTTAATTTTCATCGTAAGCTTCTTATTACGAGCAATGCGAAAATGAATGTAAGGACTGTTTACATTTGTAAGCAGTCCTTTTTATATGTTATGCTAGTATTATACAATCAGGAGGTGTCAGCATTGAAAACATTCACAGTAAATTTCCATCAAGAAGATAATGCTAAAGCGACAACAGTACATAAATTAAGTGAAGAGGACTTTAACAAAGCAACAGAAAAAGGCACTCGTCATCTATTTGATTTAGATACAAACGTTGGATTCTTCGTATTCTTTGATGCAGAAGATGCAGAAGGAAACGATCAATACTTAATGTTACAATACGAAGGTGATCATGAAGAGCCAACTGCGTGCTACGGATTTGATTTAAAACTATACTATCAATTTTTAGCACTGTACTTAAACGATCTTGAGTTCCAAGGTGAAACAGATGAGGAAGAGGAAGAATACGGTCCAATTCATCATTTAGCGCATTTACTTTATCATATTGTTGAAGATGGTAAATCAATCGAAGTGTAATATACATATTTGAAGCTGCCCTTTTTGGGCAGCTTTTTTATATGACATTGGAATGGTGTACTGTGAGCTAAATAAAGTGAAACTTTAATCAGTGGGGTGTTCATCCCCACTGATTATCAGCCCTCACCAATCGGGCTTTTACGGACAGCAGGGCCCCCACCTAACTTCTTTGTTTCCACTGAATTTTGAGGTGGGGATCTTACTGCCCGGCAAATAGCGGGATAAATTAATAATAGAAATTTATTTATTACTTTCATGTTAGCATCGTAAAACACCTGTTATAATGATTGTAATTAAATTCATGGAGGCTAATTTTATGCTTGTAGATGTAAAAGCTTTTATTAAAGCTGCAGGTTTAACATGTATTTCATCATTAAGTGGAGATAACACGTTTGCTTATAATTTTGAAACTGTAAAAAATACTATCGCTACATTTTTTAAGAAGCTAAGATTTACCGTATAATTTTATTTTAACCAGTAGGAAAAGAGTAATCACTTCCTACTGGTTTTTTTCTGTTTCAAGGAGCTGTTGTGAGAGCATGTTTTAAGTTATAGATAGAGGATATTATCATTGAGAAGAGAAGGTTTAAATAAGGAGATGAAAATGGTTTCGTTTATCAGGAGGTAGTTACTTCGGATATAACAGACTTGGTTACTTTTTAGAAACAGCTTTTGTAATATATTTTGTACAAGCTTTTGGAGAGAGTGAAGCACTGACTTTTTTGGAACAAACATAATTTGAAAAGTAGTGTAATGGGTTGGTTAACGAAATGAATAAGATGCAATAGGGGGTAAAGATGATGAAAATATATTTAAAAATAGTTATGTTATTTTTGGTGTTTACATGTATGTTTGCGCTAGCCGCATGTAAAGAGACAGACGAAAAAAAGGAAACAAATCCAACCTCGGAAAATAATAAAAATGAACAGAGTAATTTTTCAGAAGAACAGAAAAATCCTGAAGCAAAACCAAGCAATGAAAAAACAACAAAACCATCGCCTGACCCAGATTCGAAAAATAGAACACTTAATCAAAAATCAATTAACCACGTTAAAGATTTGTTTGAACTCGCAAAAGAAGGAAAAGTACCTAATGTACCATTTGGAGCCCATACAGGGGATATTGAAGAAATTGAAAAAGCGTGGGGGAAAGCAAATAAAACCGAATATGCAGGGAACGGAATGTACGCAACTTTTACAAATAAAAATATTGTTTTCGGATTTAATAAAGGGTCACAAGTTTTTGATGTACGCTCATATCATGCAGAACTAAAATTGATTACATTACAAGAAATTGAAAAAGCATTAGGAAAACCATCTTCAGTTAAAGAGAATGGTGAAGATAAAATATATGTATACAAAGTAAATAACCAGTATGAGCTGAAATTTGTCATTCCAAAATCGACTGGTAAGGTAGATCATATTTCTGTATTTTCACCAGAGGATAGTATTAATAAAATGGCAGGATAAGAAATTAAGTGATTTCAAAAACACCTCACTTTCCTTAAATGAGGTGTTTTTAGTTGTAAATAAGGAACGTCTCCTGCCATATAAAACATACTTTCATACGCGAAATACTTCACTTTTGTTTTTTAATATTCATCCAATAAGAAATATTGATCTACTGAAAAAGTAGTAACCTATAAATTATGTGTAGGCTGGTTCGTGATTTTTTTACGTTCTAAATTTTGAACAAACAGTGCTTGAACAATACCTCCAATTAATAAGAAACTAGCACAAATATAAAACAGCATACTTCCATTTAACTTACTTAATAAAACTGCACCAATAACTGGTCCGCACGTTCGAGATATATCCCAGTGTATACCGTAAATTGAAAAATATAAACCACGTTTATTGTGAGGTGCAATTTCTGAAACGAATCGTAATAAGTGGTTTAGAGCAATACTTTCTCCAATGACTAAAAAGAGTAAGGTGAAGAATAACGACAATATCGTCGTTGAATAACTAAAGCCAACTGCAGCTATTGTATAGCAGGCGTAAGAAATAAGGATGATTTTCGCCATAGAAAATCGTTCAGACCATTTTACGAGGAAGATTTGTAGTATGATTTCCAAAATGGCTTTGCATGTTGAAATAAATGCGAGTATGAATACGAGATTAGGAAATACATGTTCTGCAAAAATACGATAATTCGTCTCAGTTTGTGCATAAAAAAAGCTAATAGGGAGTGTAGAAACCATAAGACCGAATATAGCATAATGTTTAAAAATAAATTGCTTTGGTGAACTTGCCTCAACTGTTTGTTTCGACTTACTCATAGGTGGAACGGTTTCTGGGAGCTGGGTCCAAACAACAACGGCATATATCGTAAGGGTTACACTTTGCACGATAAATAAATATTCTGGGTGAGTATTATAAAAACATGCACCGATTAAAGGGCCGACTACGGATCCAATTGCTCCCATCGTTTGTAGGAGAGCAAAAATTTCTGCTTGCTGCTCTTGTTTTGTTAAATCAGCAATTTGTGCACGCTGAGCTGGAATGTATAAGGAACGGCCAATACCATTAATGACATATAACAGTGCAAATATAAAAACAGATTGAGCGAAAACGAAACTGCCGATTGCAACACCTTGTAGTAATAATCCGAGTAACATAATCTTTTTTCGGCCATATTTATCAGTAATTCCTCCAGCAATAAGCGTAAATAAAATGTCTGAAAGTGGCTGTAATCCGAAAATTAGCATAGTTATTATTACATTGCCGTTTAACATTTTATTGACGTAAATAATCATAATGAGAGCTAACATAGATTCAGTCGTTCGGGTTAATAATTCACCACACAATCTAATAAAAATAGGTTTATTGTAACGAAGTAAGAGATAATTCAATATTAATTCCTCCTTTCTATATTGAAATGATAAGATGAAAGGAGAGTTGGAAAAAGGGTAGAGACTATAGGGAGGATTTTTCACCTTTTAGGGGGAGTATGATGTTTATTTTAGATCAATACATTGAACTATGGATTGCTTATGGAAAAGGAAAAAAAGAGGGAGAACGATTGGAAGTAACAGTGCAAAATATATCTGGTACATTATTTTGTACAGAGCGCAATAGTAAGTTAATTATAAAAAAATTAGATGAGTTAAATTGGATCAAGTGGTTTCCAGGTCGCGGCAGAGGAAATCGGTCTAAGTTAATATTTCAAAAGCACCCGATATCTTTAATTTTAGATAGAGGAAAAGAAATAACGAAAAAAGGGGATGTGAAAAGCGGAAGTATATTTGTGGAACGCTATAGCTCACATTTTCCATCAGTAAAGGGAGAATATCATTCCTGGGTGGATTCAATATTTGGTCATAAGGTTGAAATGACATCTGAAGGGAGAAGAGATGTACTCCGGTTGCAAGTACAAATGAATTTAGATATCACATTAGATCCTGTATACGCTACAATGCGCTCAGAATGCCATATGGTAAAACATATATTCGACACACTCGTGTATGTAGACGGTAATACAAACATTATAGAGCCAAGACTTGCATTTCACTGGGAATATAATGACGCTGAAAAAATATGGACGTTTTACTTACGAAAAGGAGTTCACTTTCATAATGGAAAACAACTTACTGCACATGATGTTATATACTCGTTGAATCGATTTATGAAGCTGGAAAATAATGCACACGCATGGATGTTACAACACGTTGAAAGTATCCGTTCAGTGGATGACTACGTTTTCGAAATTCAATTACATACAGAAAATCGAATGTTTTTACATATGCTAAGTGCAGAACAGTGTTCTATCGTGAATGAAGATGAAGCAGGAGGGCTAATTGGAACCGGGCCTTTTCAATTATATAAAAGTAATGAAAATCTGTTCATTTTAGAAGGACATCCTTTATATTTTCGTGAAAGACCTTTTTTAGATCGTGTTGAGTTGTGGAATGTAGAACAAGGTGTAGGTACATACGATGTTTTAGTAAAGGCGCAGTATAAAGATAAAGAAAAACATAATAAAGAATTGTCTCGGCTTGAGTCGAACGTGACATATATAACATGTAATCTTACGAAAGAAGGACCAATGCAAGATGAGTTATTTCGGAAAGCGTTATATAACATCATTCATGGTTATACAATCGTTCAAGAACTCGGCGGAGAACGTGGAGAAGTGGCAAAAAAACTAATATTAGCAGGTGAAAGCATTGTAGAGATTGAGGAAGATGTAGAAAGTTTAATTAAAAGGAGTACTTATCATAATGAAGTGCTACAACTCTACACATTTACAGGACGAGATCATGTTGAAGATGCACAGTGGATACAAAAAGAGTGTGCGAAATATGGGATTCGTGTAGAAAATAATTTTCTTGATATAGAAGAGCTATTGGAAGTAAGTACGATACAAAAGGCCGATATGATGCATGATAGTGCCACAATTAGTGAACGAATAGAAGATAGTCTATTATATATGTTTCTTACAAAAAATAGTTTTATTCATGGACAAAGCAGCATGGACTTTCATGAAAAGTTGTCTCCTTATTTTAGACAAGAAGAATTAGAGAAAAGAGTTACACTGTTACGTGATATCGAGGATACTTTGTTACGTCAAATTCATATTATTCCTTTATATCGTAATAAACAAGAGGTAAGTACACATGAAAAAGTTCAAAATATAATGATTAATTCACAAGGTTGGATTGATTTTTATAATATTTGGTTTAAGTCTTGATATATAAGGGCTTTTGCACATTTTCATAAGGTGTGTAAGAGCCTTTTTTGTATGTAGGAATAGGTTTGTTTTACACATTGTTACGCTACTTGTGATAAAAGTCTATTTACAGCGTAACAGTGTTATGTTACATTGTTATCAGGAAGGAGTGTTATACAGTTGAGTACAGATTTAATTTCAAAAAAAGATTTATTAGAACTAACTGGTATTTCATATGGACAGTTATATAGGTGGAAAAGAAAAAATTTAATTCCGGAAGATTGGTTTGTACGAAAATCAACGTTTACAGGTCAAGAGACATTTTTTCCGAAAGAAAAGATATTAGAGCGTATCGATAAAATCCAAACGATGAAAGAGGATTTATCACTTGATGAACTAGCTAACATGTTTTCACCGAGTGTGAGAGAAATTCTTTTAACAAAGGAAGACATTTTACGCAAGGGGATTGCATCAGAACCAGTTTTACAATTTTTCATAGAACAAACGAATAAAAGAGCAGATTTTCAATTTGTAGATATTCTTTATGTGTACATGTTAGAAGAATTACTACAATCAGGAGAGATTAGTTTAGAAGAAGGAAAAATGGTCTTGCAAGTTTTACGTGAAAATTATGAAGCAATTAAACATAAAACTTGTGACTTAATCATTGTCCGAAAGTTAGGGATTTCTACATGTTTATTAGTTTCAAACGTGGACGATTTAATTTTTGAAAAAGGCACCAAAATCGTTTTACGCGAAGCGATTATGAAATATACCGAAGCATTAAAAACTAAATTGTTGTAGTGGAGGAGAAAGTATGCGTACAGATAATTTGATTATAAATGGTTACGGTTCATCGAATGGCGGCGAGTTTCATAAAGTGCAATTAAACGGAAAAGGAACTGTGAATGGAAATGTTGAATGTGAGCAATTTGAATGTAACGGTTACGGTGCAGTTACTGGCAATTTGAAAAGTAGTAGTGCACGAATTAGCGGATCTGGTAAAGTTGATGGCACAGTTCATGCTGAAACGATGCGAATTGATGGAAAAGCAACAATTACGCAAAATGTAAAAGCAAACAGTTTGAAAATTGCAGGAAAAGGTACGATAGGTGGAAATGTCACTGGTGAAGAATTTAAAGTCAATGGTCAAGCTACAATTGACGGTAATTGTGAAGTGGATACTTTTTCTTCAGAAGGACAATTTACAATCGGTGGTTTATTAAACGCAGATGAAATTAATATAAATATTCACGGTACATGTCGAGCGAAAGAAATTGGTGGTCAAACGATTAAAGTAAGACATAGATCAGGTACATTTAGTAGGCTATTTAAAACAGTGTTTGGCTTGCAGTTAGAAGCTGAACTATTAGAAGGTGACAATATCGATATTGATTATGCTCACATAAGAACAGTAAGAGGAAACAATGTTACAGTAGGAGCAAACTGTGAGATTGAACTGATTGAATATACTGGTGTTCTTACTGTTGATAAAAATGCAAATGTAAAAGAAATTAAGCAGGTTTAACGGAAGGGAGAAATCAGTATGGAACATCCACATAGTCTGACAGTAAATGGTTCTGGTAATTCAGCAGGCGGAGATTATAATAAAGTGAAGATTCGCGGTGAAGGAACAATTACGAATGATATGAGTTGTAATGAGTTTAAAACGTACGGAACGAGTGATGTACGCGGTAATGTGAAAGTGAAAAATTATGTCGTGTATGGAGATAACGAAGTACAAGGAAATGTAGATGCGGAATATGTAAAAGTATATGGTAATACACAAATTCATGGTGATGCTCATATTGAAAAAACAAAAGTTAGAGGTATGATAAATATTGAAGGAAAGTTTTCAGGTGATTTCGTAGATGTAAAAGGTGCTTTAAATGTAAAGGGAGATATTGAAGTAGAAGATTTATCATTAACTGGTGGTCTTGAAAGTGATGGATTACTTAATGCTGAAAATATTGAAATTTCACTTCGTTATGAAGGCAGTAAGATAAGAGAAATTGGTGGTAAAAAAATTACCGTTCGTAAAAAGGCGAGATTTATTCCTTTTACTAGTCATGCTGGGAGCCTCCAAACTTCGATTGTTGAAGGAGATGATATCTATTTAGAACATACGATCGCTGAAGTGGTAAGAGGCAACAACGTCACAATTGGTCCTGGATGTGAAATTAGTGTTGTAGAATATCATACTAGTTTTAATCAAAAAGGTAATGCAGTCGTAAAAGAACATAAACAAATATAAGTAGTATGAGGGAGAGCAAGAGATATGGTTGAGAAGAATAATAAGCTCGGCTTTGTTGTGGCGGGCTTATTGCTAGGTATTTTAATGGCATCGATGGATAATACCATTGTTGTAACGGCGATGGGAACAATCGTTGGTGACTTAGGAGGCCTTGAAAACTTTGTATGGGTCGTTTCTGCCTATATGGTCGCAGAAATGGCAGGCATGCCGATTTTCGGTAAGCTATCAGATATGTATGGTAGAAAGAGATTCTTTATTTTCGGTTTAATTGTCTTTATGATTGGTTCGGCACTTTGTGGTACTGCTGAAAATATTACACAGTTAGGTATTTATCGTGCCATTCAAGGTATTGGTGGCGGGGCATTAGTGCCGATCGCGTTTACTATCGTTTTTGATATTTTTCCACCTGAAAAACGCGGGAAAATGGGTGGTTTATTCGGAGCTGTATTTGGATTATCTAGTATTTTCGGGCCATTACTTGGCGCATATATTACCGATTACATTAGCTGGCACTGGGTATTTTATATTAACTTACCACTTGGCATTTTAGCACTTATTTTTATTACATTCTTTTATAAAGAATCACGCGTTCATAGAAAGCAAAAAATTGATTGGTTTGGCGCAATTACTTTAGTTGGTGCAGTAGTTTCTTTAATGTTTGCGCTTGAACTAGGCGGACAAAAATATGATTGGGATTCTAGCTTTATTTTAAGTTTATTTGGTGGATTCGCTATTTTAATCATCGCATTCATTTTTATTGAACGAAAAGTAGAAGAACCAATTATTTCATTTGAGATGTTTAAGCAGCGCTTATTCGGAATGAGTACAATTATTGCATTATGTTACGGTGCTGCATTTATGTCAGCAACTGTTTACATTCCGTTATTCATTCAAGGTGTATACGGCGGGACTGCAACAAACTCAGGATTATTACTTTTACCTATGATGCTAGGATCAGTCGTAACAGCGCAGTTAGGTGGATTTTTAACGACTAAGCTGAGCTACCGAAACATTATGATTATTTCTGCTGTTATTATGTTAATCGGATTATTCTTATTAAGTACATTAACGCCAGAAACAAGTCGTGTATTATTAACAGTTTATATGATTATTATCGGATTTGGAGTAGGTTTCTCATTCTCTGTACTAAGTATGGCTTCAATTCATAACTTCGGTATGGAACAGCGTGGATCTGCGACTTCAACGAGTAACTTCATTCGTTCATTAGGAATGACACTAGGTATTACAATCTTCGGAATGATCCAAAGAACAGGTTTCCAAGATCAATTAGAAGAAGCATTTAAAGGGATGAGCGGGGGAATGAATACAAAATTAGGGGATTCAAGAGCCATTTTATCAGAATCGGCAAGATCTCAAATCCCTCCGCAAATATTAGATAAAATTATTGACGCTCTTTCTAGTTCAATTGTTCAAACATTCATGTGGGCATTGGTACCAGCTGGATTAGCATTCATATTCATTTTCTTTATGGGAAATGAGCGTATGGTAATTAAGAAAGAACAAATGAATAAAAAGAGTGAAACATCAAAAGCGTAATGAAAAAGCTCCTTTCCAATTGGAAAGGAGCTTTTTCGTATGTACGGTGTTAGATTAGCCTTCGATAATTTCGTATTCTTCGTCTGCAAGTAATAAAATTTGCGTTTTCTTGCCTTTGTTTTGAACTTCGATTACATCGTATGCGCCTAAGTCTCTTACTTTGCTTTGAGAAGCGTTAACCATAACTTCAATAGAATCAATTAAGATATCTTCTTCAATATATGATTCAGGCAATGCCATATCTTCAGTATCTAATACACACGCATATAGATTTTGTAAATTTTCAGTAGTTGGGTTTTGTTCCTCAACATCAATGATATTTTTTACTGCATCCATATTTTCTTCTTTTGCTTGGTACACTTTAATTTTAGCCATAATTTTAATCTCCTTTATAACGTAATCGTAGAGGCTACACCTCATTATAACGTTTTTTTTATGAAAGATGAAATTGTTATATGTATTTATAGTAAAAATTATGTGTCCTTACTCAAAATTGGTGTAATTTCCATATAAATGTACAAGTAGGTAACGATAATGTTACGTTAAAGTTATATTGTCCAAGCTTTTCTTATTTTCTTCTCATATATATGTAGTAGCAATTCTATATAGAGAAGGGATGGAGTGTAAGTGGGTTGTGAACCGAGAGTTTCTAGAGATTTTGTTCAAGTACCTGAACTGGTAGGTTTTCGATTACTTTTATCACATCCAGCTGGAGACCCTTTAAACTACGGATTATTATTTATTAATTTTCCTGATACGATTTTTATTTTTATATTGGCATCAAGCGGATACCTTTCCATTTCGAACTGTTTAAAAATAGAGGGCGGAACTGGTGATGCCGAAATAGAAGAGATAAAAAAATGATAGAGGATGACGTTAACACGTACAAATCAGTTGTTAAATTGACTAAAGTATATAAGAACGGTGAGACGGAATCTTTTATTTATAAAAATGAGTTATAATACATGTATTTAAATGCACCCTCAAACTATTGTTGAGGGGTGTTACATAATTAATTATGTTGGTCCTTCAAACCGTTTGTTAACGGGTAAGAAATATATTTATTGTTGACTTATTTTATAGGTTGATCATTTCATAGTTAGTAGATGTTATAATCATTTTATGTTTACTGATATTTTATAAATATTCGAAGTTTTAATTTAATAGTCAATTGCTTTTATGATGAACAGGTGGGTATGTATATGAATACGAATTATGGAGCGCTCATGAAAATGTTAAGAGTAGTTGATTCTAAAGAAGGCGGGAATGTAAATGATATATGAAGCGAATATACATACAAGAAAAAAACTAGTTTCTATGTTTGAGGATTTCAATAACGTTGTTTTACTTTCTTATTTACAAGGGCATATGGGTACTGCTTGGGTAAATGACCTTGAAAATCCAAAAGTAGCACAAGTTACGGTAGGGATTTTTACATTTTACGCTGGAGACCCAAATACGAAAGAAACAGAAGAGTTATTACGTAATATTCCAGAAAGAATTTTAGTTATCGTAAATAGTGAAGAGTGGAAACAACGCTTAGAAACATTCCATGAAAGAAAAATAGATAAGTTTTTACGTTATAAATTCAAACGAAATCCAGAAGTTTTTAATCGTTCAAAATTACAATCTTTTATATCAACACTTCCAAAAGAATATGAGTTAAGAAGAATAGATGAGCATATCGCAAATAGCCCCAAATTACATAAGATATCTGAAGATTTTACAAGTCAATTTCATTCGGTAGAAGATTATATAAACCGTGGTATAGGTTATAGCATTTTATATAACGGAGAAGTTGTATGCGGTGCATCCTCGTATAGTATTTATAATGACGGGATTGAAATTGAAGTTGCGACTGATCACAATCATAGAAGAGAGGGCTTGGCAACTGTAGTTAGTGCAGCTATTATATTGGATTGCTTAGAAAATGGAAAGTATCCAAACTGGGACGCAGCGAATACTACAGCTGCTAAACTAGCAGAAAAGTTAGGATATGAATTTGATAAGGCATATGATACTTATTTTGTAGATAATAGATGAGTGAAGGAGTTACATACTAAAAAATAAATACGCCCTAGTACGTAAGTCTAGGGCGTATTTATTAGTTGGTAAATATCTTCATAACAATTTTATCATATTTTATCTTTTGAATGTTTGGAATTAAAGATATTTATGTGACTTTTTGAAAAAATAAAAGAGCAGCTAGCAAAAGCTAACTGCTCTTCTCCAAGGGGGAATGGAGAAATACAATCATGTTACCTATAGTATTGACAGAACATTGAGTTTTAATCAGCCATTTATAAAAGGAGAGATAAAATATCTTTGATTAATCCTTAGCTCCAATTAGGAGTACTGATAGAAAAACGATTGAGAATATATTTTTTTATTACATTTACAATTTGAAGAGTAGAACGTGTTTATCGTAATTCTCCAAACACCAATTATATTTTTTTAGAATGATTGGATGGACTGCTTCTTTCGTAGTATCGACTTCAGTATATCCATATTTCTTATAAAAGTTTTCTAATTCCTCAAAAGGAAGACAATATACATTTTGTATTTGTGATTTTTTTGCAGTTTCTACTAAAAATGAAACAAGCTCACCAGCTAATTGTAGCCCTCTAAATTGAGGCAGAATAAAAATTCCGCCCATTTCTAAAGTATCTTCATCTATTTGGACTAATCGGCCAACACCTGCATACTCGTTGTTATATGTAATAATTGCAACTTTATCTCTCTTTAAATCACTCCGTACAAATCCTATTGAGTCATATTGGTTATTAATCCATTCTAAATCGTTAGATGTGGCCAATTGAATACTCATATACATCCTCCTTCGGAATACTAGCGCTCTCTTCATTATATAGAACATAAGATACTATATCAAAAGAACCTTGAGATAGCACATTTGTTTAAGTTATTAGTTAAAAGTGTGGGATTGCTGGCATTGAAATCATGGCTTCACCAAACATAGGATAATAATCTTGTGAATTTAGTGTTACATAGTCAAAATAAAAATTAGTTTATGTGTTCGGTAACGTACGATTGTTTAAGTGTAGAGAAAATCATAGGGTTATTTTAATTAGTAGCTACTGTATTCATTGAAGCTATTAAGGAAATGTGGTAATCGCCAGCCCTAGTGATACAAATCATATTAGGATTTAGTAAAAAAAATTCTTCCTGAAAAAGAGGGGGATTAAAGATAAGAGCACTTCGAAAAGTGCCCTTCAGTAACGACTACTCATTCTAAAAAGAGAGGATGCAATATATCATATGAAGTTAAGTGTATTTAAGTATGGGTCTTTTATATAAATGTGAAATAAAAGAGGGTTGTCTTCTTATTAGAAGGCAGCTTTTTGTTATTACAAAAAAGAATTAGAAATAAAATATAAATTCAGTTACTTGTCCAAACAATTTTTTTAAAAATACATAAAATGCTAGTAGTTAGCCAATATTTTTATATTGCTAATTTTTTAGACTAAAAGGGGTGATTTTATGTGTGATTGTGAAGTTTGTAGAAGAAAGAAAAAACGTGATCCATTAAATCGGGGTTCTGAACCAAAAAAACAGGATTCCGAATCAGTGAATTCTTATTCATTTAGTAAAAATGCAAATTTTTTAGAAGAAGCTATACAAACAGATGAAATCGATCAAGTTTCTGAGGAATATATTGAAATAGTAGATTCAGCAGATGTACAAGTTACGACTACAGATACAAAAGCTGCACTATCTATCCAAGCCGCGTTACAAGCAGCTATTGTGGTTGTAGTAAGTATTTCTATAGCAGATAGTGAAAAGGCAGATAAAATAACACAAGAATTGTTTCAAAAATCATCTATTAAACAAATTAATAGACAAAAAACATTTATTAAAAATTCCAGAAACGTAACCGTAACAACTACTGATACAGATATTGCAGTGAATATTCAAATTCTGCTTCAAATTTTATTAGCGTTACTAGTTAAACTAAACATTTTATAAAGTGTCTATCCTATTTATATTTAGCTATAAGGGTTCACACTAAGTAAATATTTTTTGTTGTAATATGTGGTACAAGCTTGGACTTTCTCATTATGACCGAATTAATATTCAAGATTGATGGGAAATTAAGTGTGGAAAACTACACAATAACAAAGGTGAACCTATTATTTAACAGTGAATAAAACTTATATATGTGAAGTAAAGGAAAGCTGTCTTCGTATTAGAAGACAGCTTTTTAATTTTATTAGTAAAAAGCCGTGAAAATAAAAGATTAAGTTACTTGTCCAAGCATTTTTTATTTAAATACATATAATGCTGGTAGTTAATCTAAATTTTTATAGAAAACTGATAGGAGTGAATATTGTAAATGGATGATTTAAATAAGTTTTCTTCCTTTAAGTTTGATAAGGATCAAAAGAATATAATTATAGACCTTTTACTCTCAGATATTTTTAATAGGCATGGGATAAATGAAGAAAAACTAAAAAATTTATCGCCAGAAAAAAAGCAGCAAATTAAAAGTATTGTTTCTGAAATACAATCACAAGTTAATAATTATTTAGATTGAAAGGGGGTGAATGTATGAAAAAAACATGTCATTCAGATGAAAATAAAAGGTGGAGTGCATTAGACTCCTCAAATCCTCATCCATCTTTTAAAAATGATACCGTTTCAGAAGCTGCAGCACAAGAAAGTAAAACTTACCAAATTTCTGAAGAATCTATTACAATTGTAGATTCAGCAGATGTAGAAGTTACGACTACAGATACAAAAGCTGCGTTATCTATTCAAGCTGCATTACAAGCAGCTATCGTGGTTATAATAAGTATTTCTATAGCAGATAGTGAAAAAGCTGACCGTGTAGCACAAGAATTGTTTCAAAAATCATCTATTAAACAAATTAATAAACAAGAAACTGTTATTAGAAATTCTAGAAATGTTACAGTTACGACTACAGATACAGACATAGCAGTAAATGTTCAAATTCTTCTCCAAATTTTATTAGCTTTACTAGTAAAATTAAATATTTTATAAAATGTTTAACCTTTTTTAGATATAGTGCATCTTACAGGTAAATATTCACTGTTTTAATTATAGTACAGGCTATAAATATTTATCATAACTGGACTAATATTCAACATCACCAAAGTATGAATGTAAACAAACAATGTGATGGAAAATAAAGTTTGGTTATTTTACGAAAATTTAAAAGCCATTTCCTTTATTGGATTTGGCTTTTAAATTTTAAACAGTATAAATTTGAAAAGATAATATTAAGTTAAAGAAGTAAAATATACTGATACAAAATACTTATAAAATTACTCGTGTTATAGAAAAATAATAAGAAAAGGATGTTTAAAATAGAATCATTTTCATTAATAGTTCAAGTTTTGAAGAATAGTGCATACAATATAAAGTGTTTTCCTTTCTTCATTTAAGTTTTACGTATATAATTTAAAAGTACTATTTTTATTTTATTATTTTATATTTATAACAGAATAGAGGTTTAAAAATGAGTGTTAAAATCATTACGGATAGTGCGGCGGATTTACCAGTAGAATTGCTGCAAGCATATGATATTGATTTAATTCCACTCCGTGTATATGATGAAGCAGAAACAGAGTATTTAGATGGAGTAACATTAGAGTCAGTTACATTATTGCAAAAAATGAGAGAAGGCGCTGTTTATAGAACGTCATTGCCTTCGCTTGAAACTTTCCAAGAAAAATTTGTTTCTTATGCAAAAGAAGGTAATCCTTGTATATATTTAGCTTTTTCATCTGAACTGTCTGGTACATATCAATCATCAGTTGTCATTAAAGAGGAAGTAAAAGAAACATATGCAGATTTAGATTTAGAAATTATTGATACAAAATGCGCTTCGCTTGGTCAAGGTCTTGTCGTTTTAGAAGCTGCTAAAATGGCAAAAGACGGCGCATCAAAAGAAGATATTTTAAACCGTGTCGCTTTTCTAATGAACCATATGGAGCACATCTTCACTGTAGCTGACTTACAGTACCTTGTTAGAGGTGGACGTTTAAGTAAAGTAGCTGGTTTTATCGGTGGTTTACTAAACATTAAGCCTATCTTAAACGTGGAAGAAGGAAAACTTGTACCACTTGAAAAGGTAAGAGGGAAAAAGAAAGTATTAAGCCGAATTGTTGATATTATGGAAGAACGTGGTAAAGACCTTAAAGGTCAAACAATCGGTATGACTCATGGTGATGACTTAGAAACAGCGGAAGCATTAAAATCATTAATTACGGAAAGATTCGGTTGTGAAGTATTTATCGTAAATACAATTGGTGCAGCAATCGGAGCACATACAGGACCTGGCGTTATAACGTTATTTTTCTTAAATGAAGTAGAGTAAAGGATTGATCATTTGATCAATCCTTTTTTCTTTAATCTGTGATTACCGGTCGATATGGTATTGGTGAAGATAAAATCTTTGAAGTTTTCCTATATGAATTGCTCTCTTGTAGAGGGAGTATTTTTTATATGTGGAATGATACTTAATGGTAGAAGAAAAGAGTATAAATAAGAATGTATTTGTAGGAATTTAAATATTTGAAGATATCAAAATTTTGCCATTTCATATATAATTGTGTGGGGAGAAATATCTGTAACTATTTGTAAAAATAGGGAGTGGCTATAAAAATGCAAGAAATTGCTAGATGGGATTTAAATCGATTGTATTCGAATGAGGATATTCTATTTCCGATTTTGGAGTTGAAAGAGCAATATTTTGTAACAAAAGATGTAGAGGTTCTTTCAAAGCTAATACAAGCTATTGAAAAAGCAGAATACTATTTGTACTGTAGATCAGTTGAAGAAAGTGTACCATCTGACCTTACTAAATTGACCGTGAAAGTGAAGGAACTAAAAAATGAATTACAGCAAGTAATAAAACATAATGAAGTGGAAACTTCAGATAATACTAAGTTAATAAAAGATGAGCTTAATGCGTGGGAAAATATGTACATACAATTACGGGATAGGATAGAAATAGAGCGCAATAATAGACAATTATCCTTTGGACAAGCAAATACTATTGCAATGAATAGTGATAATGAAAAGGAAAGATTAGAAGTATTCGAGTTACTTACAAGTACTTTACATAAGGAAAAAGAAATCTTTGCTACTGTATTAAATCAAATAGGGAGATTGCGTAATGCAAAGAGTAATGAAATAGAAGATAGAGAGATTTTAACACAATCTTTTCATGCGAATGGCATTTCAGAAACTGTATTATTCCAAATGTGGAATGCGACAGAAGAAAACCTTGATAAATTAGTAAGTGCTTTAAACGTGTATAAGAAAGGAAAAGCTTCAATTACATGGCATGAACTTATGACGGTAAAGGAAAGTAATGAGGTCATGATTCCTTTTTCAGTAGCAATACAAAACGTTTATGATGCATGTAAGAATATTGATGAAGAATTAGCAGAATTTGCACGTAATGCGATAGAAAGTGGTTGGGTAGATGCTGAACCGAGAGAGAATAAACCACCAGGTGGGTTTTGTGCTCCATTTTTCAGTGAGAAAGAATCGCGAATTTCCATTCGTTATGATGGGAGTATAGATAGTGTAAGAGTGCTCGCTCATGAATTAGGACATGCTTGGCATTTTTATAATATGAGTTTTGAACAATCTACATCTTTTTTAGATGATTACTTGCCAATGAGTACGGCTGAATCAGCATCTATTTTCTTTGAAACGGTACTCTTAAATTATCTAATTGAAACAACGGATAGTAAAGATATGAAAAAGTCATTACTTAGCTGGAAAATAAGAAATAGTTTTAATTATGTAATGGCAATACGAGCATCGTATCAGTTTGAAAAAACATTTTATGAAAAATGTAAAGAGGGTCCTTTAAGTGCTGATGAAATTGAGAAATTATCTATAATTGCACAAAAAGAAGCTTATGGAAAAGCTTTAAGTGAATACCAGCCGTTTGTATGGATGAAATATATTCAATTTTATATAGCAGATGTTCCTTTTTACAATTATCCATACACATTTGGATATTTAGTAAGTTTTAGCTTATTAGAAATAGCTCAAGAAGGTAAAAGTACTTTTCATTCGAAATATAAAGAGTTCTTACGAGAAACAGGAAAGGCTCCAGTAGAGGAGCTTATGAAAAAACATTTTGAAATAGATATAAGAAATTATGAATTTTGGAATAAAGCTTTTATTCAAATTTCTAAAGACATTGATAAATATTTGCAGCTTATGTAAGGGGAGAGTACAGTGGATCAGCAGTTTATAAAAGGTATACCTTTTTCAACTTTAGAATATGCAAAAGCTATAAGTTTATTAAAAGGTTGGCTACATGAACAACAAGAGAAACCCAGGTTTGTAGTAACTGCAAATCCTGAAATTGTTATGTCTGCAAAGGAAAATACGGAAAAATCAAAGGAGTTTAAAAAGATGTTACTATCTGCGGATTTAATAACAGCGGATGGGATTGGTGTCATAATTGGCTCGAAAATATTAAAAGGAACTTTGAAAGAACGTGTTACTGGGGCGGATTTAACTCACGATTTAATAAAATATTGTAACGACAATGAATATCGTGTCTTTCTTTTTGGAGCTGCGCCAGAAAGTAATAAAAAGGCATTAGAAAAATTAAATGAGCAGTTCCCAGGAGCACAATTTAAAGGACAGCATGGATTTGTAAATGGTGAAGAAATAGAAGAAATAAAAATGAAAATTAAGCAGTTCAAGCCGCATTTACTACTCGTAGGACTAGGCTCACCAAAACAAGAAGAGTTCATCTATGAAAACATACAAACATTAAACGTTCCGCTATCTATTGGTATCGGAGGTATGATTGATATAATATCTGGTACTGTAAAAAGAGCACCAAAAATAATGAGGGATACTGGAACTGAATGGCTGTATAGGTTACTCTCACAGCCGAAAAGATTAAAGCGACAACTTGTACTTCCGAAATTTTTATTATCGGTTATGTCTGAGAGGATTAAAGGGATTAATTAATAAAGGGGACTACATACATGAACAGAATCGGCATTATCGGAGCAATGCAAATTGAAATAGATTTACTTTTAAAAAAGCTAGTAATACAAGAAGAACAGACAATTGCGGGAATGCCATTTTATATTGGAGAATTCATGGGAACAGAAGTAATTATTACACGTTCTGGTGTAGGGAAAGTAAATGCTGCTGCATGTGTGCAAACATTAATTCATAAATTTAATGTAGACTCTATCATCAATACGGGCGTTGCTGGTGGATTACATCCAGGTGTAAAAGTTGGCGATTTAGTTATTTCAACTAACGTTACCCATCATGATGTAAGTAAAAATCAAATGAAAAAATTATTCCCGTTTCAAGAGGAGTTTATTGCAAGTAAGGAATTGATAGAGTTAGCACGTAAAGCATGTAACAGTAATAGTTCAAATATTCAAGCTCACGAAGGAAGAATTGTAAGTGGTGAATGTTTTGTTGAAGATTCAAAGTTAAAGGCAAAATTAATAGATGAATATGCACCTCATTGTACAGAAATGGAAGGGGCAGCAATTGGACATGTCGCCTACATAAATGATATACCGTTTCTTGTTATACGATGTATTTCTGACAGCGCAGATGATGAAGCTCAAGTTTCTTATGATGACTTCGCGAAAACTGCTGCGAATTATTGCTCAGAAATTATTATTGAGATGCTTAAAAATATATCTGGTAAAACTATAGTCCAAAAGGAGAGATAGGAATGTTACAAGCATTAATTTTTGATATGGATGGAACATTATTTCAAACAGATAAAATTTTAGAATTATCGTTAGATGATACTTTTGATCACTTAAGATCACTTCAATTATGGGATACGGTAACACCGATTGAAAAATACCGTGAAATTATGGGTGTGCCGCTACCGAAAGTTTGGGAAGCTTTATTACCGGACCATTCTATTGAAATAAGAGAACAAACAGATGCATATTTTTTAGATAGACTAATTGAAAACATAAAAAGCGGAAAAGGCGCTTTATATCCAAATGTAAAAGAAATATTTACATATATAAAAGAAAATAATTGTTCAATTTACATTGCTAGTAATGGTTTGAAAGAATATTTACGAGCAATCGTAACGTATTATGCTTTAGACAAGTGGGTGACAGAAACGTTTAGTATTGAACAAATACAATCGCTAAATAAAGGTGACTTAGTTAAAAGTATTATGAACAAATATGATATAAAAGAGGCAGCGGTAGTTGGTGACCGGCTATCTGATATAAATGCAGCGAAAGACAACGGTTTACTTGCAATTGGGTGCAATTTTGATTTTGCGCAAGAAGATGAACTTGCTCACGCTGATATAGTAATAGATGATTTAATAGAGTTAAAGCGGATACTGCCTGCTGTACAGAGATAAATAAAGTGTGTGCATTTTTTCCAAGTCCTATATGTCTTATTTTATGGAGGGAGTATGCTTAAAAATAATTTTAAAATTAGTAATATTCCTGCGGTTTTGTGGGGAGAGAAGAGTGAAAAAGTTTTTATTGCAGTACATGGAAATATGTCAAATAAGGAAGATGCAGTTATTCAAATATTAGCTGAAGAAGCCAATCGAAAAGGTTATCAAGTATTAAGCTTTGATTTACCTGAGCATGGAGAAAGAAAAAATGATAACACTCCTTGTAAAGTACAGTTTTGTGTTAATGAATTATCTATAATTATGAACTATGGAAAAGTACATTGGAAAGAAATAAACGTATTTGCATGTAGTATGGGGGCGTATTTTAGTCTTTTAGCTTATCAAAATGATGTGCTAAAAAAGGCATTATTTTTATCACCAGTAGTTAATATGGAACGAATTATTGAAAATATGATGAAATGGTTTAATGTAACACCGGAGCTTTTGCAAAAAGAAATGACTATAGAGACACCTATTGGTCAAAAGTTATATTGGGATTATTTATGCTATGTAAAAGAGCATCCTATTAGTACATGGAATACAGATACATATATTATGTACGGAGCTAAGGATGAACTGTGTGAACTTGAAACTATTAACTATTTTACAAAAAAACATCGTTGTGAATTAGAAGTTATGGAGACGGGTGAACATTACTTTCATACCGAAGAACAGTTAAAGATATTTGAACAGTGGTTACACAAACATATCGATTAACAAATTATAATTTATCTTGAACCTGTTAGAGAAGAATGAGGAATATATAAACTGATAGTATATTTGAGAGAAATTATAAATGGTGAATGTATACACTTAAACAAACAGATGCTTTAGTTCAATAAGAATTAAACAACTTTAAAGAGCCGTACGACACACTAGATTGTAACAAGACTCTTATATTTTCATAATAAAATTAATCGACTGTATTATCGATTTACATATGAAGTGAAGTATATGCATACTATGAATTAAATAAAGTAATAAGCATAAAAATGCTCAGAATAAATGGTTCTCGAGCATTTTTATGTATTTTCGTACTTAGGGGGAATGGACTTGAAAGATATACATATTCAACAAATAGAAAATTTAATGGAATATGAATTCAGTCATCTCGTTCAAGACAGTGAAGAAGAGGGCTTTAATTTCCTTATAAGGCTAATAAATGAATATAAAAACAAAATAAATGTATTCAATAAAACTGGAGAATGTTTATATGGTATTTTCCAAGGGGATATGTTAGTCGGAGTTGGAGGTTTAAATAAAGATTCGTACATAAAAGACAATAGGATTGGGCGGTTAAGGAGATTTTATATTTTAAGGGATTATCGGCGTATAGGGTTAGGGAACTTATTATTAAACCAGCTATTAGGTCATGCGGAAAAGTATTTTGAAGTGATTGTTTTACATACTGACACGAAGCAAGGGGATGTGTTTTATACTGCAAATGGATTTGTGAAAGGGGGATTATATAAGGGATCAAGTCACTACAAAGTATTATAGAGATTGCTATCCAAACAATAGCTACGGAAAGGTATTTTCGTTGATAAATCGATATATCTTAAAAAATCGCTGATATATATGAAGGTGCGACCCTTATATTAGAAACAACTTTTATAATTTCATTTACCAAATTGTTATTATAAAAAAGAGCACCTTAGCTTTTAAAATTTAGCTTATAAGGTGACTCCTTTTCAGTCAATTACGTTTTAACCTTCATTTGTTTCAATAATAATCCTGGTTTACCTTTTACATAATAAAAATGCGGATTATTTTCATCATCATAAAGCATAATATAAGGCTTTTCTTTTAGTGGGAGTAGTATAAGTACTTCGTCTATTGTAGTGTGTAACCATTGATTAGTAATAGAAACCGGCTTAGATAAAGGGATTTTTATCATATAGCCATCTTTTGGAACGACATTTAAGTTTTTAAATGGACCAGTAATTGATTTAGCGTATTGAACTGCTTCTTTTTGGATTACTGGATCTAAAGATTGTTTTTGAATGACCATTTCTTTTTGACAATCAAATACTTCAATTTGTTGATTTGTATTTGCGAACGCATTTGTTGATAATAGAAATAGAAGAAGAGAAATGACCCCGATTTTTTTTATCATAGTACAACACCTCACCATTACTATCCCCTCAAAAGCTTTAAATATTTTTCTGTCACATTCATGTAACAAAGATGTTGTATGATACAATTGGTTTTTGTTTAAAGGCAATGGAGGGAAAAATATGAAAGTTTTAATTGCAGATGACGAACAAGATATGTTAAGGATTTTAAAAGCTTATTTTGAAAAAGAAGGCTTTGAAGTATTATTAGCGAAAGACGGAGAGGAAGCACTTCAAATATTTTATGATGAAAAAATTGATTTAGCTATTTTGGATTGGATGATGCCGAAACATAGTGGTATTACTGTCTGTCAGGAAATAAAAAAGAATTCAAGCGTAAAAGTATTAATGCTTACGGCGAAAAGTGAAAGTGAAGATGAATTAGCAGCGCTTCAAAGTGGGGCAGATGAGTACGTAAAAAAACCATTTCATCCAGGAGTACTAATTACACGAGCGAAAAAACTTATTCAGCATGATGATATTATTCAAGTACAAGATGTAAAGATAAATTTCGCCAAAAATAAAGTATATAAAAATGATATAGAGTTAGAAATTACAAAAACAGAGCTCGAATTAATAAAATGCTTTTTAAATCATAAAGGAACTATTTTAACTCGTAAAAAATTGTTAGACATTGTATGGGGATTTGACTATTTTGGAGAAGAGAGAACGGTTGATACACATGTAAGAAGGCTGCGTAAAAAAATTGGAGAAAATATTATTAAGACGCATCGTGGGCTGGGTTATAGTTTGGAGGAACAAAGTGAATAAACTTGGGAAAAAGCTATTTCTCAGCATTTCTTTAACCGTTATTCTTATATTTACAATTTCTTTATTATTAATTAACTTTCTCCTGCCGAAATATAATATTTATAAAACACGTGAAAACTTAAATGAATTTACAACTCAAATACAAAATGCGCTAGTCAATGATTTAGAAGATGTTATTCATACAATTGAAAGTGAAAATAATGTTACAATTGCGTATACGCCAATTAATCAGTCAGAAGATGCTATGAACGACGCGTTACGCATGCAACTTACGAAAAAGAAAGTAACGTTAAATAAGCTTTGGATTACGAAAGACGAAGTTATGAAAGTGAAGACGGAAGGGCAATCGAATAAACTGTACGATCAAGGAAAGGTAAAAGCGAGTTTTTTTGCTAAATATATTGCGAAAGATGATACGATAATTTTAATTGGGACTTCCATTGCGAATTCAAATGAAATTATAAATACGTTAAATACATTTTACTTATATATCGTATGTTTCTCGCTCCTTCTTATTATTTTACTTGTGTGGATACTTTCAAAAATAATAACGACACCACTGAAAGAGTTAAGTGATGTGGCTCAGGATATTTCACATTTGCAGTTTAAAAGAACGAAAGTGAAAACGAATGATGAAATAGGAGAGTTGGCCAATAGTATTAATATCATGAGTGAAAAACTACATGAAGCACATCAAGACTTAACTGATCGTAATGAACATTTAAAACGATTTATGGGTGATGTAACGCATGAATTAAAGACACCGATCGCATTAGTAAAAGCATACTCTATGGGGATTAAAGATGGATTAGATGATGGGACTTATGTAGATACAATTATTAAACAAACAGATCAAATATCAAACTTAATTGAAGAACTATTACGATTTTCTAAATTAGAAAGAGATATTTTACAAAAAGAAGAATTCCCCATTGAACCACTGGTCCAGAGTATATTAGATAAGCATCAGATTGAACTGGATTCGAAAGAAATTAACTTGCAAGTAAATTGTAATGCGGGCGATACAATCGTTTATGCAGATTTAAATAAAATGAGAATGGTGTTTCAAAATTTAATTTCTAATGCGATAAAATATACAGCAAATCAAAACATAATAATTACATTAGAAGATAGAAATAAAAGTATATATTTCCAAATAAAAAATGGCATTCCTACGGATAAAATTAAGGATATCGAGAAAATTTGGGAGCCTTTTTATGTACTAGAATCTTCTCGTAGTAAAGAAAAATCAGGTACAGGATTAGGTCTAGCGATAGTGAAAAGTATTTTAGAAAGGCATGGTTTTGAATATGGAGTTTCCTCTATAGATAGAGAAATTGAATTTTATATAAATGTGAAAAAGGACTAATGAAAATATTAGTCCTTTTTGCAGCTTTAGAGATTAGCGATACAGGATGAATCACCATAATTTTCAAAATTGATGTATTAAATGGAGAATTAGCAAATGTTCTACTTTCATTAAATTCACGTGAAGTTCACAGGAAAACGTTATATTTACATAGTTATATTTGAATTTAATGAAGTGAGGTATTCAGATTTGAAAAGAAAGAAATTAGTAATTGGTAGCATTTTAATGGGTATGACGTTATCTTTATCTGCATGTGGTTCATCAGATAATATTGTAACGACAAAATCAGGAAGCATTTCAGAAAGTGATTTTAACAAAAAATTAAAAGAAAACTACGGTAAACAGAATTTATCTGAAATGGTAGTAGAAAAAGTATTAAATGATAAATATAAAGTTACGGATGAAGAGGTAACGAAACAACTAAAAGAATTAAAAGACAAGATGGGCGATAATTTTAATACATATATGGAATCTAATGGTGTGAAAAATGAAGATCAGTTGAAAGAGAAATTAAAGCTTACTTTTGCTTTTGAAAAAGCTATTAAAGCAACCGTAACGGAAAAAGATATTAAAGATCATTATAAGCCAAAGCTTCAAGTTAGCCATATTTTAGTAAAAGATGAAAAGACAGCAAAAGAAATTAAAGAAAAATTAAATAGTGGCGAAGATTTCGCGGCATTGGCTAAACAATATTCAGAGGATCCAGGTTCTAAAGAAAAAGGTGGGGAACTATCTGAATTTGGACCTGGTATGATGGTGAAAGAATTTGAGGATGCTGCGTATAAGTTAGAAGTTGGTCAATTGAGTGAACCTGTTAAATCTTCTTTCGGATATCATATTATTAAGCTAACGGATAAAAAAGAGCTTAAACCGTATGAGGAAGAGAAAGAGAATATTCGTAAAGAATTAGAACAGCAACGTATACAAGATCCACAATTCCATCAACAAGTTACTAGAGAACTGCTTAAAAATGCAGATATAAAGGTATCTGATAAAGACTTGAAAGATACCTTTAAAGAGTTAGAAAAATAATAAATGGAATGTAAGGCAAGCGATAGAAATATCGGTTGTCTTTTTCTCTATTTATCCCGCTATTTGCCGGGCAGTAAGACCCCACCTCAAAATTCAGCGAAAGCAAAGAAGTGGCCCTGCTGCTCGTAAACGCCCAATTGGTGAGGGCTGATTAAAGTTTCACTTTATAAAGAAGGAGGAAGCGGGAAAATACTTTCATACCTGCATTAAATTTTACTTAATAAGAAATCTTTGAGTTTCTCAACTTTTATATAAAAATAAAACTGAATTTTCAGTTATTTTGTTATATAGTAAAAGAGAACGAATAAGGGGAGGGAACATTTTGAGTAAAAAGAAAATGGCAATTACACTGTCAGCAATGCTATCTGCAACAATTATACCTAGCTTTACTATGAATGTGCATGCAGAGAAGAAGGAAGAGATTAAAAATACGAAAATTGAATTAGAAAATGGGATGACAAAGCCGATTTATTCTCTCGATGAAGCTATTATCGAAAATTTATATGTAGAGACAGAAGTTGATAGTGATCGAGACGGTAAGAAAGATAGAGTATCGATAAAAGTTATGCGTCCAAAGACAGATCCGAATGTGAAAGTTCCTGTTATTTATGAAATGAGTCCATATCGATCTGGATTAAAAGATGTTCCTGTATATAATGTAGATGAAGAATTGTATGCGTATGAAGGAAAACCGTATGGAGCGGTTAATCTTGGTTCGTATGGGAACTATTACGTGCCAAGAGGTTATGCATTTATTCTAGGCGAAAGTATCGGTACTGGAAAATCAGATGGATGCCCTACAACTGGAGATGAACAAGAGATACTCGGGACAAAATCTGTTATTGATTGGGTAAACGGTCGCGCGAAAGCATTTACAGAACAGGGTGAGGAAGTTCAGGCAAATTGGTCTACAGGAAATGTAGGTATGACTGGAGTTTCCTATAATGGTACTTTACCAAATGCTGTTGCGACTACTGGAGTCGAAGGTTTAAAAACAATTATTCCAATCGCAGCAATTAGTAGTTGGTATGATTATTATCGTGCAAATGGTGCAGTCATTGCTCCAGGCGGATATCAAGGAGAAGATACAGATAATATGGCAGAAGCAGTACTGACAAGGGAAAATCCTGAAGTTTGCGGACAAGTTATAAAAGAATTAACGGCTGGACAAGACCGAAAAACAGGTAATTATAATGATTTTTGGGATAAACGTAACTATGTAAAAGATGCTAAAAATGTAAAAGCGAGTGTATTTGTTGTTCATGGTTTAAACGATTGGAATGTTAAGACGAAACAGTTCGCGCAATGGTGGGAAGCACTTGCGGAAAATAATGTTCCTCGTAAAATGTGGCTACACCAAGGTGGTCATGGTGGGACATCAAGTAATAACTGGCAGCAAACACAAAATAAATGGTTAGATTATTGGTTGTACGGAATTGAAAATGGAATTATGGATGAACCAATGGTTGATGTGCAACGAGAAAATAAAACGTGGCAAAAGATAAAAAATTGGCCAGATCCAGCGGCTGTACCTTCAAAAATCCGTATGTATTTAAGTAATAAATCAGTCAATTTACCATTAAGTATGGGAGCGGCTAATAAAGTTTTCTCAGTCTTAGATGATGCACAAATGAAATCAAACCAATTAGTAGCAAACCCAGAATTAGAAGTAGCAAATCGATTAGTATATACAATGCCTGTACTGCAAAAAGATACGCGTATAAGTGGTACACCAAAGATTTCAATTACAGGAAATATTGATCGATCTGTATCAAATTTAACAGCATTACTTGTTGACTATGGAGGAGCGAAGCCGGAAATCGTAACGAGAGGCTGGATGGATCCACAAAACTTAAAGAGTATAGAAAATTCAACAGCGATTCAACCGGGCAAAGATTATACATTTACATGGGACATGCAGCCAGATGATTATGTATTTAAAGTGGGGCATCAAATCGGAGTTGTTTTAATTGCAAGTGATTATGATTATACAATTAGACCGAAAGCTGGCACGAAACTTACAGTGAAATTAAGTGAAGTGACATTGCCGATTGTGAAATAAATATTTTTTCTAAAGAACTTACTAAAGTAAGCTCTTTAATTTGTAGTCTGAATTTTTAATTTTTATATTTCAAATTGGAAGGTTATGTAATACAATATCATTATATTCTATGGAAAGTGAGTGATATATTATGACAGTCAGCTCTTTCGAAATATCATTAAAATTAGAGGTACAGGAAGATTAGTTGAATTGAAATCTTCCGTACGTAAAAACGGAGGAGAAAATAAATGTTTAGCTTTTATAGTACACTTTGTACGGAACTGTATGATTACACAAAACCAGTCGGTTATTCTTTAAATGGTGATATTGAGTATTACAAAGAACGTTTAAAAGATTGTAGAGGAAGAATCCTCGAAGCTGCAGTAGGTTCAGGGCGTGTCATCATTCCGCTTCTAGAGGCTGGTTTTAAAGTGGATGGGATAGATTATTCACCTGAAATGCTAGATTCTTGCCGTAAGCGCTGTAAAGAGAGAGGCTTACATCCTAATTTATATGAAGGAAGCTTGCAACAATTTTCACTTCCGCATAAATATGACGCAATTATCATTCCTACTGGATCTTTTTGTTTAATTGAAAACCGTGTGGATTCTATAAATGCATTGAAATGTTTTTATGAACATCTTAATCCAGATGGACGATTAATCGTAGATATTATGCTTCCGCATGACTGGAAGACTGGGGAAATTCATACATCGACTTTCTCTTTGCCGAGTGGAGACGGAATCACATTAGAAAATAAATCAATTGAAATAGATTGGCTGAACCAAGTTACTGTATCATATTTGAAATATGAAAAGTGGAGTAAAGGACAGTTAGTACAAACAGAACTACAACGCTTTGCGGTACGTTGGTGTGGAATAGAAGAGTTTAAACTTCTGTTAGAAAGTATAGGTTTCTCTAACATTACTTGCTCTGCTGAATATGATTATGAAAAAGAACCGTCAAATGCAAATCAAATGATTACTTTTGAAGCTATGCGAAAAGAATAGAACTAAAACTATGAATAAAAAATAAGGCAATCGATTTAAAATCGGCTGCCTTATTTTTAATTTTATGTAATGGTTTATAGAGAAAGATTGGAGGGAAATAAATGAAACTTATATTAATATTTGGCCCACAAGCAGTTGGAAAAATGACAGTGGGGCAAGAATTAGCAACATTAACCGGTTTAAAACTTTTTCATAACCACATGACAATTGATTTAGTAAGTCCAATTTTTGATTACAGTACGAAAGAAGCAAAAAGACTAGTAAGTTTATTTCGTAATGAAATATTTGAAGAAGTATCTAAAAGTGATTTATCTGGAATGATTTTTACGTATATATGGGCATTTGACCTCCAAGCGGATTGGAATTATATACATCATGTAGAAAGTATTTTTGAATCAAAAGGTGGGACAGTGTATTTTGTAGAGCTGGAAGCGGAATTAGATGAAAGATTAGAACGAAATAAAAGCCCGAATAGATTAGAACATAAACCGAAAAAAAGAGATATTGAGTGGTCTGAAAATAATTTGAAAGAAACGATGAAAAAGCATAGATTAAACTCTCTTCATGGTGAAATTGAAAAAGAAGAGTATATAAAAATTAATAACACGTATTTGAGTGCAAAAGAAGTAGCGGAAATGATTAAAGAGAAGTTTCAATTGTGAAATTTTTGAAGTCTATTTCGTTTTCGTTGTCCAAGCATTCTCCTACTAATTACACATACTATTTATGTTAAAGTCGGCTACTATTTTATATAGGGCTGTTATTTTCCTATAAATGCTATTTTAGTGAAGTGGGAGGAATCAATTTGGAAAACGTAGAACAAGATAGAATTGAAAATCAAGTGTATTCAAATCGTGTAGTAAGATCAGAATTTGATTTGAATTGGGAAACTTGTATATCAAAGAGTGGTTATGTAATTTATGTAGCAACAAGTAATAATGCTGAAGTAATAGTGCTTCTTGCAGATGGTTCAAGTAAATTATTAATTTTCGAAAAAGGCGGTAAAGTAGTAGTAGGTGGCGGTGAAACAAGTCATTACAGTAAGCCGCATATTGCAAGAAATATTTAAGATAGAACATGTTAATTAAGAAGAAGCTGGAAAACGGTTGTCATTCATGTTTAGGGCATGATAGACGAACCGTTTTTTATTTGTTTATAAATTTAGAAGAACTTCATTGATTACAAATACATCGGGATGACCAGCAAAATTAGAAGAAAACTTGGCGGGTAATGGTACAAAATATTATGTAGGTTTGCAAAAATGTTATAAGCGATATAAAAAAGCATTTCCTATTTGGGTAAACACTACTTCTATGTTATAGTATAATAGTGTTTTTAGATGGTGCTATTTTAATATATTTATAATTTTGTTATGTATTATTTTTATATTAAATAAGCGTCTAAAGTATTTTTTTATATAAGGAGTAATAATTAGAGAAATGAAAAATATAGACTTTATACTAGAAAGTGATGAGGCATTAAAACCGTCTGAACGATTAGTACTATTATTATTAGAGAAGCATAGAATGTTATATACGAACGATCTATTGGCATTATCAAATTTATCATATAAAACATTAACAGATTCATTAACGGCGCTAGTTTTAAAATCGTATGTGTTAAAGGAAACAGGTAAGGGAAGAAGACAGAATTGCTATAGATTAGTATGATAAGGCAGCTGTTTTAGAAACTTTTACATATGTTTTTTCAATCGTAAGGTGAAATTGTATTTTTGTTTTCAAACGAAAAACTTACTATAAGAGGGGCTAAGATAGTAGCGTTTCATTTTTGTAAATGTAATTATTTCATCATTGAAAATACAAAAATAAAATAAACCGCATAAAACAGAAATAAAAAAACAATCCATTTTAAAAATGGATTGTTTTTTTATTGGAATAATATTATTTGATATGTTGAAAGCATAAATAGCAGAATAAACATTACCTGTTTTAGTTCATGCAACTGAACAAATATGATGAAAACTATGTGTATAGTTTTTTGCTTGCTTTTTCAGTAACTCTAATGAAATCATGGTCTTCATTGTTTAAAGGTAGTATTTTTAACATTATTGCTATTCAGCATTAAGCACAAAAAAGTAATATATATAATATTATTATGTAAACTTAAGATTTTAAAAGGAAAATATAATAATTAATAGAACATGTAGAAGGAGATGCTTAAATATTTTGAAGGATGGGAGATTATTATGGAGCATTTACAATCAATAGCACAAGCTGTTATAAGTGGTAATAAGGAAAAAGTAGTGAAGTTTATAAAGGCGAGTCCAAGTATTGTTAACGAATGTAGTGAAGATGGCTGGACACCACTTCATTTAGCAGCTTATTTTGGACAGAAAGAAATAGCGAGTTTTCTTTTAGAAAGCGGTGCAGATATACATAGTAGAGCGAAAAACGAAAATGAAAATACACCTTTGCAAGCGGCAATTGCGAACAAGCAAAGTGAACTTGTCGCTTTCTTAATTGAAAAAGGATCAGATGTAAATATTATGCAAAGTGGTGGCTGGACAGGACTCCACGAAGCAGCATTATTAGGAAATGAAGAAATAATTATGTTGCTCCTTAAAAATGGAGCTAATAAGATGATTAAGAAAAATGATGGGAAAACAGCGTATGATATTGCATTAGAAAAAGGATATAATCACCTTTTACATCATTTGAAACAGGAAGTGAACTTATGATGAATAAATGGAGTGTTGGTATATTTTTATTTAATGAAGTAGAAGTGTTAGACTTTGCAGGGCCATTTGAAGTTTTTTCTGTAACTGAGGTGAATGAAGAAAAAACATTTACTGTTTATACAGTTAGCGAGAATGGGGAAATGATTACAGCAAGGAATGGATTGAAGGTACAGCCAGATTATAGTATTGAAAATTTACCACCAGTGGATATTTTAATAATTCCGGGTGGGCTAGGTGCTAGAAAATATGAAATAAAAAATGAAATAGTAATAAAATGGATTCGCCAACAAATGAAAGAAGTAAAGCTGATGACTTCAGTTTGTACAGGAGCGCTATTACTGGCGAAAGCAGGTTTACTGGAAGGTTTAAAAGCAACAACACATTGGGCTAGTATTGAAAAGTTTAAAAATGAGTTTCAAAATGTTGAAGTTATAGAAAATGTAAAGTTTGTAGATGAAGGACATATTATAACATCTGCCGGAATTTCAGCTGGAATTAATATGGCATTTCATATTGTGAAAAACTTGTTAGGTGTGCATGTTGCGGAGGACACAGCGAAGCGAATGGAGTATGATATTAGTTTGCCAATATAAAAAGCCCGGATTGGGCTTTTTATATTGAATGAATATAGTTAAGCTCTTCATCACTCAAAATAGGGCGAACAGATGCATTTGCATTTTCTTGTGCTTGTGTTCCTGTTTTTGCACCAGGAATTACAACACTTACTGCCGGATGAGAGAGTACATAGCGAAGTGCAAGTTGCCCTAGGGTCTGATTTTTATTTGAGAGCAACCGAAGTTTCTCTACGGTTTGTAAGTCTTCTTGAAACCAAGTTTCATTTGGCCAATCTTTGCGTAAATCTCCATCTGGAAAAATTGTTTTATTTGTGAATTTTCCAGTTAAAATGCCCATTTTTAATGGACCACGAATAACAGCTCCTAGATTTTTCTCTTGTAAGAATGGTAATATATCTTTTTCCGGTTTTCGATTTAATATATTGTAATCAAGTTGTACGATATCAATTTCGTTGTTGTTATTGAAATGATGAATGTATTGTAAATCATGAGTCGAAACACCGACTGCTCTTACTTTGCCATCACGTTTTAATATGTCAAATGCACGTAGAAATGCTTCTGTTTCTCTACGATTATGCCACCAAATATGACAAAAATAAAGATCAATATAATCTGTTTGAAGACGTTGTAAACTTGTTTCGAATACGGCGATGATTTTTTCGGGAGTATCATATACAGGAACTCCATTAGGGTCGTAGTGATGTCCGATTAAACCACCTTTTGTAGATAGGATAATATCATTACGATGTCCTTTAATCGCGGTAGCCACCAACTTTTCACTATGACCTAAACCATACACATCCGCAGTATCAATAAAATTCACACCACATTCAATTGCTTTTTTTATAGCGGTTATAGATTGTTTATCGTTAACAGGTCCCCATTCATCACCACCGATTGCCCATGCGCCAAAACCTATTTCAGAAACAGTTATTCCAGTTTTACCTAATGTGCGGTAATGCATATTCCCCCTCCTTGTAAGCATGTTATAACATGGATATGTGGGGAAGGAATTTTGTGTGTGAAAAAACTCTTCTACAATAGTAGAAAAAGAATTACAGAAACTACTATTTTATAGCAGCATGTATAAAAAAAATCGGTGTAAATATGGAAATGTCGTCGAATGCTATCTTTAATTGGTTAATTTATGGGATATTTTTGTGAAGGAGTTTATTTTATAAGAATAGAATTTAGTTTAGTAAGAAAACGTGCCGATGGTAGTGAAAAATATGGGTTAGGGGGATTTGAATGAGGAAACTCGAGCGAGTAAATGTTCCTAATATACCAGAGCAATTATCACAACCTAGTGACAAGCGTAGGGTAAATAAAAAGAAGTTAAGGCGACTTATTTTAATGGTCCTTTTTATTGCGGCAACTACTCTATATGTTCAATATATTTTAACGAAACAACAAGAAGTAATTGATAAAAAGAAAGATACGATTACGGATCAAAAGAAACAATTAGTATCTTTAAAGAAAGATAAAGATTCTTTAAAGACTAACATAGAAAATTTAACAGACGATGAGGAAGAAATTTTGAAGTTAGCGAGAAAAGAGTATCAATTTTCTAAGTCAAATGAAACTATATTTGTGATGCCAAAGTAATAAAAAACAGTTAGCTATTGAACTGCACCCCCAATTGTTAGACGGCGTCTAACAATTGGGGGTGCAGTTTTTTATGTATGAATGTCATGGTACAAGGAACAATCACATATTGTAGAAATGAAGAGTTTAAGCTATTTTCATAAATATGGAATATGCACTGAAATAAATGTTGTTAAAATTCTGTCAATTATATTATAATAAAAGGTAAGCGGATACATTTTTTAATCAACGTTGAGTTCCTCGCTCATACGACTATTAAGAAACCCGTTATCCTCGTATAAGAAAGGAAGATAGCTGTGTACGCTTCAAATACAATTTATATCGTAGGGGATGCGAAAGCACCTCAAAATAATCCCATTACTGAAAAGTTTAAAAGCTATTTTGTAGCATTTATACTTGTTAAGGATACAGGGGAAATTGTAGATGCAGACTGCTCAGCGACAATTGCATTAACATCTCAATTTGTTAAATATTTATTTCTACATAAAAATATAAATGACCCGGCATTAGTAATGGAAGTAAAGAACCGATATTTCGGTTCTTCTCAAAAAGCGTTACTTGTAGCGCTAAAAGATGCACAGAAAAAATATAATCAGATTGCTGCTTTGTCTACTCAATCATAGACAAAATCCAGCCGTAAGAATCATTCTTATGGCTGGATTTTTTTATTTCACATTATCGTTCTACATCAAAAGTAAACGAAAACAAAGTAGAGTGATAGAAGAGTAAATGTCCAATGGGTTTACCTAATAATTCGTGGGTATAAATCTCCGGTGGATTAAGATTTCACTTCATTGGGGAACGAAAGGATGAACAAAATGAAAATTACAGATGTAAAAGTAAATCGTAGACGTGTAAAACTGCATACACCGTTTAAAACCGCACTTCGTACTGTAACAGAAATTGAAAGTATAGATGTTTATATTCATACAGACGAAGGAGTGATTGGTAAGGGGGCTGCAGCCGCAACGCCAGTTATTACGGGGGATTTCACCAGCGGAATAGAAGAAGCGATTTTAGGACCGATGCGTTCATGTTTAATTGGTCAAAATATCATTCAGTTTCAGCAGTTATTACAGGACATTCAAATGAGTTGTATTGGAAATTCAAGTGCGAAAGCAGCGGTAGATATCGCTTTATATGATGTATATTGCCAATATCAAAATGTGCCGTTATATGCATTGTTAGGCGGGAAGAAAAAAATTCATACCGATATTACAGTGAGTGTGGATGAACCTGTATTAATGGCAAAAGAAGCGAAGAAACATATAGAAAAAGGATTTCAAACATTAAAGATTAAAGTGGGTAAAGAGGCGCATTTAGATTTGGAACGTATTGAGGCAATTCGAAATGTGGTACCAAGAAATACGACATTACGTTTAGATGCGAATCAAGGTTGGAGTCCAAAAGAAGCGGTCTCTATCATTCAAGAGATGGAAAATCGTAATTTAAATATAGAATTTATTGAACAACCAGTACACGCGAAAGATTGGGATGGGTTAAAGTACGTCAAAGATCGTGTGCAAACGCCAATTATGGCCGATGAAAGTATATTTTCAGCAAGTGACGCATTAAAGCTCGTTCAAGGAAGATATGCAGACTTCATTAATATTAAATTAATGAAGTGTGGTGGCATACGTGAAGCATGGCGTATTGCAGATATCGCAGAAACAGCTGGTGTGAAGTGTATGGTGGGCAGCATGATGGAGTCTTCACTTTCCGTTAGTGCTGTTGCGCATTTAGCGGCAGCGCATCCTAATATTCATTATTTTGATCTTGATGCACCGCTTTGGTTAATGGAAGAGCCAGAAGGAATGACTTATTCTGGATCAAAGATAAACCTTCAATCGGCAGTGAATAGTAAGTTTTAGGAGAAGAGACTAGTAAACTATCTTTTAAGGGGGATAAATATGAAAAAAGTAGGAACTGCATTTTTAACAACTTTATTTATATTTTCATCGTTTACATCGGCAAATGCTGAAGAAAAGAAGGATAATAAAGCATTTATAGATGTATCTGCTGCAACGTTATGGACAGTACCTGATTCATTAAGGCCAATCGATACACCGAGTGCAACAAATCCAGTGGATCTATGGAAATGGACGAAATCAATGACACTTGACGAGAAACTATGGTTAACAAATGCAAATAAATTAGAAACACAAGCGTTACTCGGTCAAGAAGTAACTGTTATTGATAAGAAAGGCGAATGGGTGAAGGTATTAGTGCATGGACAGCCAACACCACGAAATGAAGAAGGTTATCCGGGCTGGATACCTGAAAAACAATTAACATATAATCAAGAATTTGCAGATAAAACAAATGAACCTTTTGTCTTAATAACCAAACCAACAGCGATTTTATATATAAACCCTTCTGAAAAACATAAATCACTTGAAGTCAGTTATAATACAAGACTGCCGCTATTAAGTGAAGACACAATTTCATACCGTGTATTGTTGCCAAATGGTCAAAAAGCATGGATACGTAAAAATGATGGAACAGTTTACCAATCTCAAACTGATATTCCAACTCCGGCGGCTGATGATTTAATTAACACAGGGAAAATGTTTTTAGGATTACCGTATATATGGGCTGGTACAAGTGGTTTTGGATTTGATTGCTCTGGCTTCACGCATACAATCTACAAATCGCACGGCATTACAATTCCGCGAGATTCTGGACCGCAATCAAGAGCAGGAGTTGCAGTTGATAAAGAAAATCTACAAAAAGGTGATTTAATTTTCTTTGCACATGATCAAGGGAAAGGTAGTGTCCATCACGTTGCAATGTATAGTGGTGATGGCAATATGATTCACTCACCAAGAGCTGAAAGATCGGTAGAGATTATACCGCTAAATACACCAGGATATATAGAAGAATACGCTGGTGCTCGTCGTTACTTACCTTAAAAATAGAGGGGGTTTTTAAATGAAAAAAGTTGTTCGTTACTCATTAGTTAGTACTCTATTAGTTTCTTCATTTTTAGTTGGTTGCGCAAAAGAAAAAACTGCAACAAAGCCGAAAGATGAGAAGAAAGTATTACAGTTACTAGAAACGGGTGAAATTCCGTCGTTAAATTCAGGGAAAGTAACAGATGCAGTCTCGTTTAACGTTTTGAATAACGTAATGGAAGGACTATTCCGTCTATCGAAAAATGATGAAGTAATTGAAGCCGGCGCACAAAAATATGAAGTGAGTAAAGATGGAAAGACATATACATTCCAATTGCGTGATGCGAAATGGTCTAACGGAGATCCAGTAACCGCTCATGATTACGTATACGCTTGGAAGCAATTGATTAATCCAGATACAGCTTCTCAATATGCATACATTGCGTACGATGTAAAAAATGCTGAGAAGATAAATAAAAAACAACTAGGTCTAGATGAATTAGGAGTAAAAGCGAAGGATGATAAAACATTCGTCGTAGAGCTAGAACACCCTGTACCGTATTTTACGAAATTATTAATTTTACCATCCTTCTATCCAATTAACGAAAAATATGCGAAAGAGCAAGGTGATAAATACGGCTTAGAAGCAAATAAAGCGGTATATAATGGACCGTTTACATTATCAGAGTGGAAGCATGAAGCTAGCTTTACAATGAAGAAAAACGATAAGTATTGGGATAAAAAAGAAGTGAAGTTAGATGAAGTAAACTATCAAATTGTAAAAGAAATTTCAACTGCGGTAAATTTATATGAAACAGATAAAGTTGATAGAGCTGTTATTTCTACAGAATTCGTAGATAAATATAAAAATAATAAAGAGCTAAAACAATATACAGATCCAGTTATGTACTTCTTCCGATTTAATGAAAATGTACCAATTCTTAAAAATAAAAATGCACGTCTTGCGCTAAGTACAGTTTTTGATAAGAAGGGACTCGCAGATTCATTTTTAAATGATGGATCGGTTGCAGCAAACTATTACGTACCAAAAGGATTTTTAAAGGGCCCAGATCAGAAAGATTTTAGAAGTACGGCTGGCGAGTTTAATAAGACAAATGTAAAACAGGCGAAGGAATATTGGGAGAAAGCGAAACAAGAGACAGGTACAAATGAAGTGACGTTAGAATTATTAAATTATGACTTAGAAAACTTTAAAAAAGTTGGAGAGTACATTAAAGAGCAGCTTGAGAAAAACTTACCAGGATTAAAAGTGAATGTGAAATTACAACCACATACGCAAAAATTAGCACTTGAGAAGAAGAAAGAATATGAAATGTCGTTATCACGCTGGTTACCAGATTATCCGGATCCAATGACTTACTTAGAAGTATTCCTTTCTGGAAGTAGCGTCAATAATACAGAATATGCAAATCCAGAATATGATGCATTAATTAAGAAGATTAAAACAGAATTAGGTAATGATGAAAAGGCTCGCTGGAAAGCAATGCAAGATGCTGAAAAAATGCTACTTGATGATGCAGTAATTGCACCGGTATTCCAGCGCGGATTATCATACTTACAAAAACCATATGTGAAAGATTTATATGTACATCAATTTGGTCCAGCTACAAGTTTAAAATGGGCAGATTTACAAAAATAAAAGAATGGGGAAACAGACTTCGCGTATGTGATAGTCTGTTTTTTCTTATTTAAAGTTAGAAAAATAGTTCATGGTATAATTTATTAGTCTGTAAACAGTATTTGGAGGGAAAATGATGTCTATGTTTGAAGAAGAGAAAGTAATTTATACAAAAAGATTATTCATGAGGAAACCAATTGTAGAAGATATTGATCAGTTTTATAACATATTAAAAAAAGATACTGTTGGCAAATGGCTGGCTAAATCAAGAGGAATGTCGAAGGAAGAAACAAATGACTATATCGGGCAACTTATCTTACATTGGGAACAGTTTGAATTCGGAGTATGGTTGTTATTTAATAGTGAAACAGGAAAGCTTTTAGGACATTGTGGTTTAAGAAAGGTAGATGAAACAGGTGAAATAGAAATTATGTATCTCCTTGACCCAGAACATTGGAGGAATGGGTATGCATTAGAAGCAGCAGAGGCTTCCATCAAATATGCAATAGAGACTTTGAATGTAACAAGAATAATTGCTAGAGTTAAAGTAGAAAATGAGAGCTCGAAAAAACTTTTACGAAAGCTCGGGTTTATATATACCCATGAAGTTGATCATAGCGGGCGCTTATTATCATATTTTGAACTCCATACATCATCCAAAGAATTCTAGACATTTCATATGTGTTTTCATTGTTAAAAAATAAAATTATTACTAAAATTCCAGTGTGAAATTTATGTAGAATCTTGTATAATTAACGTGTTTCTATGGAAACATTTTTTTGTGCTATTTATATAGGACTTAATAGAACAAGTAAGGAAATACATACATGTATATAATAGATAAATAGAATGGAACATGTATAGAGAAAAAGGAGAGAAAAGATGACGTGTCAAAAACAAGGGTTACAATTTAATAACGATAGAAAGAGGGACAGAAGATGAAAATGAAGCATGCTTTTGGTCCTATAATTTTAGCGTGTGTGCTTTTTTTCATTATCATTCTAATCCCATCGAAAAGTTTAGTGTCGCTTATTAGTGATAAGAAGGTAGAAGATGCGGCAACTTCTTTACAAAAAGAGAAATTACAAAGTGTTTTCTTACAGCAAAAAATGTTAGAGAATTCACAGTATTTACCGATGTACGGTTCATCAGAATTTTTACGAATGGATGCATATCATCCGTCTAATTATTTCAAAGTAAATCCAGCTGGTTTTACACCGTTTTTAATTGGAACTGGTGGTACACAAAGTTTAGCTCATATTTTAAATATGACATCTACTATGGATGAATTAGAAGATAAAAAAGTAGTCTTTGTTCTTTCACCACAATGGTTTACAAAGACTGGTGTATCACAAGGGGATTTCACTAATAATTTCTCCAAACAACAAGCATATCATTTTATTTTTAATGATGAGATAAATCCAGAAATGAAGAAGCAAATCGCGAAACGGCTATTAGATTATAAAGTTGTTCAAGAAGATGATATATTAAAAAATTCATTAGAAGGTATTCTATATAATGATACGAAACATAACATAAAAGCAGGTTTAGTTAAACCACTTGCTTATATGCATCGAAATATTTTAGATCATAGAGATTTATTTAACTCTTTATTTAAAATCGAACCGATGAAAGAGAAAACAAATATCGGACTGCGTTCAATTTCTTGGGAAGACGCACGTAAACACGCAGAACAAGAAGGGAAAGCGGAGTCTACTACAAATACATTCGGAATTGAAAATCCGTATTATCATAAGAATAATCTGAAGAAAAAACTAAAAGGTTTAAAAAACTTTAGAGCAAATGAAACATATGATGAATCACCAGAATACGATGATTTACAAATTATTTTAGATTTATTTAAAGAGAAAAATGTCAAACCACTCTTTATTTCTGTACCTGTAAATGGGCCTTGGTATGATTATACTGGCTTCCCGAAAGAACGCCGTGAAGTGTATTATAAAAAAGTTCGAGAACAGGTTGAGAAAGCAGGATATCCAGTAGTTGATTTCTCTGGTCATGAATATGATAAGTATTTCTTAAAAGATACAATTCATTTGGGCTGGAAAGGTTGGATTTATTTTGATGAAGCAGTGCAGAAATTTAATTCTGAGAAATAAAGTATAGAAATCGGAATGGCTATGAGCCGTTCCGATTTTTTTAGTATAGAGGATTTTGGTGAGGACAATTTGGGAATGCATGTATATCTTGAACCTGTCTATAATCATAATGTTTCATTGTGAACTGGGCTTGATAAAGGTATTCATACACATATAATTGACCATCGTGCGCTGAACATAATACACCAGAAGTTCCTTGCCCATTTATGAAGGAAATACCGATAGGGCGTCCGATTAAGTATGGTATTTTTTGCTGCCAATGCATAGAGGAATCACTCCTTTTTGAGATAATATACGAAAGAAATGATTGAATGGTTGCTTATCCATGTAAATGTAGATGGAAAGGTGTTATATAATTCCTGAAGATTAATATAAATAAAAAACCGCTATAACTCCAAATGAATTTATAGCGGTTTTTGTTATATTCTTAAGTAAGATTTTTACGCTTTTTTGTCCATTTTTTTATAACGAAGTATAAAAGTATAAGTACGACGCCACCAATTGCGAATGATTTCACATACGGACCAGCAATATCGTTAATATTCTCCCAATTTTCACCTAGTTTTTCACCTAAATAAATGAAAATAATAGACCAAGGGATAATCGCAAGTGCTGTTAATGTAGTGAAACGTAGTAATGGCATTTTTGTAATACCAGCAGGAATTGAAATCGCATGACGCACTACTGGAATGAAGCGTGCTGTAAAAATGACGCCAGTTCCGTAACGATTAAACCAATCTTCTGCAGCATCTATTTGTTTTTTATGTATGAAAATATATTTTCCATAACGTTCTAATATAGGGCGTCCGCCGTATCGTCCAAGCCAATAAATAAAGATTTGGGCAATAACACCGCCAATTGTACCGAATACAACTGCGCCTATAAATGAGATACTTCCATTGAATACTAAGTATCCTGCATAAGCAAGGACAATTTCACTTGGGATAATCTCAATCATAAGTCCAAGCATAATGCCCCAATAACCTAATCCTTCAAAAAACGTTAATACTGAATGAATAAAACTACTTAACATTGTTGCACCTTCTAGTTTATGAATTTTTGAGTATAAGAACCTTTTATTTAATCACATAAAAGGTTCACTATGTGTAGATTATACCTTATTTGCATAGGGGATTGCTATTTCAACTTTTTTATGTCTCTCATAAGTATTATAGTAAAGTATATAAGCCACGTTTTCATGAAGGGTTAATGAAAAGATTATTAAAAATTTCTCATATATCAATGATAATAGACTGAAAATTAAGTATAATGGTATAGGCCTTTCATTTACAAAAATAGGAGGAGAACGTATGTATATTACAGATCCGATTTATGGACCAATCTCTATTCGTGATAGAGATATCCTTCGATTGATAGATACAAAAGCATTTCAAAGGTTGGTGTATATTAAACAACAAGGACATACTTATTTTTTACATGAGAACGCAATACATACAAGAGAAGAACATTCGATAGGTGTATATGCACTAGTAAATAAAGTGATAGAACATCTTACTGAGATTGGTGACATACATTTATCGAAATATGAACGAAAGCTAGTATCTACTGTAGCCCTTCTACACGATGTTGGACATGGGCCATATTCACATTTTTTTCAGCAAATATCGGGTGAAAATCATAGTGAGTGGACGGTACGAATCATTCAAGAGGACGAAGAAATACGTACGATTTTAAATCAAACACCTAGATTATTAGATGATGTAACGAAAGCTTTAACAGAAGATGGAGTTTTTCCAATTATAGATGAGCTCTTATTTAATTCATTAGGAATGGATCAATTAGATTTTTGGAATAGAGATTTATATTACTCATCGCTTGAATTAGAAGGTTTACAGATAGAAGGATTGATTGCTAACATGCGTTTAATTGACGGTAAACTTGTTATTGAAGAATCGGGAATCCCCTTCATCGAACAATTAATGAAAATGAAAGAAGGGCTTTACAATAATGGATTTGGCCATCCGTTTGTGATAGGAAAAGATATATTGCTGCAAACAATTTTTAAAATGATAGAGGAGAAAAATCTTTCGTTCTATACTCCTGAACTTCAAAACTTCTTTCATAAAGGAGAGAAGTTAGAAGTAGAAGACTTTCTTCCGTTACAAGATGAAATGATTTTAAATGAAATACAGTGCTTTGCAAAATCAGATGATGTTGAAATAGTATCTTTAATTCAACTTTATGTTTCAACAACTAAAAGTTTATCATTTCAAAAAGGAGTGGAGGGTGATTTTAGAAAGGAAAATAACAATTTAGCGATAATAACTGAGAAAAAGGCGTACAGTTCATATGCAGGTGGTATTTACGTCCATAGTGAGGGGCAGTTAGAGGACATTTTAGAGAAATCAAATTTCATTCAAGAGATAGTAAAATTGCCTAAAAAAGAATATGCCTATTCAATTTGATTTGGTTCGAAAATAAAAAATGAATGAGATGGAAACGTAAATTTAGAGGAGGGAATAAAATACATGAAACATAAAATTGCTGTACTGGCAGATGTACATGGAAATGCAACTGCTTTAAAAGCAGTTATCGAAGATTCTATGAAAGAAGGTGTGACTGATTATTGGTTTTTAGGAGATTTAATTATGCCTGGTCCTGGATCGAATGATTTGTTTGAAATATTAGAAAGTATTAACGTTGATACTTATGTACAAGGAAACTGGGAAGATAGTTTTCTTGACGTTCTTAATAAAAATATTGATATTGATAATGCAACTGATATTTATGTTTCTAGATTAGTTCAGTATCAATGTGAAAACCTGGATGAAAATTATATTAAGCATGTTAAAAATTTACCATTACATATAACAAAACAGGTTAATGATTTATCAATCAGTATTAGTCATAATCTACAAAATAAAAATTACGGAGGAGATTTGTGGCCCACTAATAATCAGGAACAGTTTGATCGGCTATTTGATCGTGATTATGATATTGCGATTTACGCTCATACCCACCATCAATTGTTGCGCTATAGTAGCAATGATCAATTAATTATTAACCCAGGAACAGTTGGACAACCTTTTTACAAGTGGAATAAGCTAAATTCTGACTTGCGTGCTCAGTATGCAATTCTTGAAATTGATGAGGCAGGGATTACTGATGTGAGGTTTAAAAAGGTTTTTTACGATGTAGAAAAGGAATATAAAAATGCCATGAATAAAAATCTTCCTTACATTGATTTATATCGTGAGCTGTTAGAGACAGGAAAAACTCATACGCATGATATTGAATTATTACAAGAAATTAATGACAAATATAATTATAAAGATGAAGTAATTAAGTTTATCGAGAAAATCTGATAGGAATTTAATAGAAAGAAATGAACATTGTTGAATGTTAGGTTAGTAATGATTTTTACATAATACATAATCAAGAGTTATTTTATAATGAAACTTAGATGTAAAATGATTTTTGTATTTTATATTGATTGAAAACAAGCATCCCCCTGTCCTAGGTATATGACGGGGGGATGCTTGTTTTTTTAAGGCTTCACATCTAAGTTCTGTAAAAATAAAGTTGCTGTTACGTAACGCTTTGCTAACATTTGTACATAAGCGGTATGTACAGAAAGGGTCGCAATAATAATAGCGTTACGAATTGCTTCGCGTTGTTCGTTATTAATTTGATCGAACTTACTTGCGATTTTATCAGCTTTTTCTTTTACGATGTTTTCAATTGTATGAACGGTATCTGTTGCATTTAATTGTAAGCAATTTCCTTGATTGAGTTCTTCAAATAGAGAAGAGTATGCTACATATAAATGAACAGGATTGATTAAATCATCACTTCGATCAGCTGGATCATTTACAATAAGGCGTAATAGCTTACGAATGGATTCAAAATCAAGTGCTGTTTTTAAATCTTCGACAATAAATAGTAAGGCTGCTTGTTCAATTGAATATTTTTTCCCTTTTTGAGGAGAGCCAATCATTTCTTTTATATCTCGTTTCACCCAGTTTTGCATAGCAGTTACAGAGAAACTTGTGTTTTCAATCTGATTGCCAAGCGCAACTATTTCATTTAAAGAAAAACCGACATCAGTATCGTCAATTTTAATCAGCTTTTCAAAAATAGGTGAAAGTGCGGTAGTAATAAAAGCTGTAACGCTTTGTCCGCTTTCAATATCTTTTTTATGTGACTTTGCCCAAGCTTCTTGTAAAATACCGAGAGGCTTTTTCGTATTCCATCCTCTTAGTGATAGAAGAAGGGTAGCCATTTCGTTTCGTGTGAGATGAAATGTTTCCATCTTTTCACCTCCAAAATAATAAAAAGTTCTTATGAACTTATAATATGTTTTGTTTCATTTAAAGTCAATTCTGTTTTGCTTAATTTTTCCTTTGTGACCAAACTGTTGAAAGTAAATAATACTTGCATATTTCGACAAAAGTTCATATAATAAGTTCATAAGAACCTTTAAAATGTTCTTAAAAACAAATCTATCATTCTGAATTTACTAGAAAGATAGATTTCACATATATCTATATAAAAGGAGAATGGATATAATATGTTGAAAAAACTTGTAGCAGTAATGACAGCATTCATGGTTATCTTTGGGGCTAGTAGCTTTATGTTCGTAGATCATGCAGCAGCGAAAAGTTACAAATCTGGTAAAAAATCATTTACACCAAGTTCAGGTCAAAAGTCAAAAGTTGATTTAAACAAAAAAGACTCAAATGTAAATTCTCAAAAAACGACTCCAGATTCAAAAACGAAAGCAACAAACACGGCACCAAAAAGTAATAAAGGAAGCTTTATGAAAGGTTTATTACTAGGTGGTCTTGGTGGTTTACTAATGGGTAGCTTATTTGCAAATATGGGAGCTCTTGGTTCTGTATTAGCGTTTATGGTAAATATGTTAGTAATGGCTGGTATCGTAATGTTAGCAGTTCGTGCATTTAAATACTTCAAAGACCAACGTAAGAAGAAGGCAGATGAAGTAGCATGGAAACAATAAAAATTTCTGAACAAGAGCTTATAAATGCGCTTTGTATATATATCGCTGAAAAAAGACAAGTGGGTCCAGAAGAAGTATTAGTTGAACTCATGTATGATGACGACTACGGTTTCTCTGCGGAAGTAGAGGTAAATGGTCGCCAGCAAATTTTAATTCAAGCAAACTTAATCGAAGCTTTACGCTTATTGCTTGACAGAGAATATAATGTCAATCCATTCGCAGCGAGATTACAACTTGAATTAGATGATGAAGAAGGCATTTACGCATTAGCGAAAATTAATAACTCAGATGAGTAGAGAAGAGAGCTGTTGAGAATAATCTCAGCAGCTCTTTTTAGTATGTGCATATGTAGATGAGTAATCACGCCAAATTTCATTCATCTTTCGTCTACCGATATCTACCATCGGATTAAACTGAATTGCAGCTTTCTGACGAACAAAGTGAACGTTTTGAATGGCGTGAGATAATTGTTGGTCGACTATATCACGTTTTTTGCTTGCATATTTAGCAATAGATAGACCTGCAACTGTTCCTTGCGCCATCGCAATTTTTCCGCTTTCAATGCCTGTAATATTGCCGGCTACAAATAAACCAGGAAGAGGGGTTTCCATTGTTTCGGAATGGAGAGGAACGTGTCCGCCTAATTCTGAAATGTAATGGAAGGGACAACCAGCTACAGCTGCAAGTTCGGCAAGTGGGTATAATCCTCCGGCAATACAAACAAAATCTGCTTCATATATTTTCTCTGATCCATTAATAACATTTCCTTTAGAGTCAATATTAGCAATACGTACACCTTCAACTTGATCTGTTCCGATAATTTCAAGAGCTGCTTTCCGAAGGTGAAGTGGCGTTCCGTTTATTTTCATTCCGTTGTTTGGATAGAATGTTAATCCAGCTTTTCGAATCCAATCAAATTTCATAAAGTGGCTACCTATTCGCAAGAAAGCAGAAGGAGCGAGGTGAGCTGCATTTAAAAGAGAGTTTAAAACTTCTTCAGGTTCACCAGCTTTTTGACTTAACTCGCTTTTCTCAGGGAGTACAATATGATCCACTGTAATTCCCGCTAATTGCAATTCACTTAAAATGGCGAAAGACAAAATGTTAGCACCAATAATAATTCCTTTTTTTCCAACTTGCACGCGATGAACATTTGTCATAACTTGAGCTGCTCCAATTGACATCACTCCTGGAAGTGTCCAGCCAGGAAGGGGAATAGAATATTCCGCAGCTCCAGTAGCAAGTAGTACGAAAGGTGCTTCTAACGTACCGATATTAGTATGTACAAACCAATTGTTTTCATCTCTATCTAAATTATAGACCGAAACACCGCACCTGATATGTACTGAAAGTGATTCTGCTTCTTCATGAAGTCGCTTCGATTCTTTTATTCCGTTCCACCATTCTCCAGTAGGCTCTTGATGCAACTGTCCTAACAATCTCCCGCCTGGCTTCATAAATTCATCAATAACGAGCACTTTTAGTCCGAAACGAGCACAAGAAATAGAAGCAGATAATCCCGCTGGCCCTGCACCAATAATAATTACATCACTCATCGTTTTTTCACCATCTCTCTCACGATATTCGGATGCTGTTTCCCGCTTTCAACAACCATGTTTTCTTCTACAACAGTTAAGCATGCGCGTACATTTGTTTGATTATTTACTGTCATGCGGCATTCGGAACAGTGCCCGATATTACAATAAATACCTCGCGGTGTTCCGCTATCTTCATGAACTCTTAATGTCCGTATTCCATTTGCTAACAGGGCAGCAGCTATCGTTTCATGTTCATATGCTTCGTATTGATGACCGTTAAATTGAAAGGTAATACGCTTACTACTTTGTAAAGTGCCTAAAATAGGGTGATGTGTAATTCTACTCATTTACTTTCACCTACCGATCCAAAAGTAACTGCACGTATTGGTGGTTGATATTTTAACGGTAGTTCATTAAGAGTTACGTCAGGATTCGCATTTTCAATCATTCGATCTATCATTATTCTGCATGTGCGACCACCGCAAAATCCCATGCCAGCACGTGTTCTTAGTTTTAATTCTCTTGCCGAGCATTTATATTCAGCAATTGTCGATTGAAGTTGCCCATATGTAACCTCTTCACAACGACAAATGATTAAGTTGTTTTTATTTGTCATGTGTATTCCTCCTCTAGTTCGGTTTTCACAAATTATATATGCAAAAATCATGCCAATATAGAGGAGGAGAGGGCTATCTGTAAATGCCTGATCGGTGCATACTGCTTCTTTATTGAAGTCCAAGTTTCTTTAAACGGTTATATAAAGTAGCCCTTGTTACACCAAGTTGTTTTGCGCATTCTAATTTATTCCCATTTAAAATTCGTAAAGCCCTTTCGATAACTTTTTTCTCATGCTCATCCATCTCTTCTTGTAAAGAAAGGATTGTATTATTGTTGCTGAGTAATAGGGAATGGGCTGTATGGTTGTCTAAAGTTTCAGTCGTATGAAATGGTAAATATTCTTGTTTTATAATTCCGTCTGTTGCGAATACCACAAGCCGTTCAACAACGTTTCGAAGTTCGCGAATATTACCTGGCCAATTGTAATGAAGCAGTTCATGCATAATGCTTGAAGGTAAGTCACGAATTGGTCTGTTATAGTTGATTGAAAAATCGTTTAAGAAAGAATAGGTTAATTCAATAATATCCTCGCGTCTTTCGCGCAGCGGTGGAATCTGCAAGCTAACTACATTTAAGCGGTAATATAAATCTTCTCGGAAAGTTCCTTTTCTCATTTCTTCTTGTAAATCACGATTTGTAGCAGCGATAATACGGAAATCAATATTAATTTCTTTTTCACCACCAACTCGGTAATACTTTCGCTCTTGCAGTACACGTAACAGTTTTACTTGCATATCAAGTGGCATTTCACCTATTTCATCAAGAAATAAAGTACCGCCTTGCGCGAGTTCAATTTTACCTTTTTTTCCTTTACTATTTGCTCCAGAAAACGCCCCACGCTCGTAACCGAATAATTCACTTTCAAATAATGCTTCTGGAATTGCCCCGCAGTTAATCGAAATGAAAGGCGCCTTCGCTGCTTCACTTGCTTCATGAATTGCTTTCGCAAATACTTCTTTTCCAACTCCGCTTTCCCCAAGTATTAAAACAGTTGATTTCACCGAACAAACTTTTCTAGCTAATTGTATCGTTCTTTGTATAACAGGACTTTTTCCATTCATCGCAAGGAATGGATCGGATTCATCTTTATACTTTGCCACTTCTTGTTCTAAACGGTGCATTTCATGTGACATATTAAATAGTTTTTCATTTAAAGCGACTTGATTTGTAACATCTGTTTCTGAAACGACTGCTCCTATAATTTCATCATTACAATAAACTGGATTTGAATTAATTAATACGAATAAATCGGGACGAGGCTGATGGAACTGAGCGACTATGCTTTTTCCATCATGTAAAGATTGTAAAATTTCCAAGTCTTTATAATCAAAAAAACGAGTAATCGGTTGCCCAATAATCTCATTATGGTTGACTGAAAATATTTTTTCAGCACCATCTGTCCAAGTTCGAACGCATTCTTTACTATCAATTACTGTAACAGAAGAGTCAGTTGTTTGTATTACAGTGTCATAAAATGACTGTAGTTCATTGTAGGACTTATAAAGAAATGGAATCATTTGCTGAGAAGTTATACAGCATATCGGCTCATCGTTTTCGTTAAGGATGATAACAGCTAATTCATAAGAAAAAGCGTCAATTAATGCAGTGAATGAGTCATCTACATAAATAATTGCGCAATTATATTCTTCTGTAGTAGAAGGGAGGTAATAAAACCTTTCGTTTATTTTCTTAATGGGATCAAGGCTACATGTATGATTGATTAAAACGCTTTCCAAAAATTCTTGTATAGTCGGAAATGAGAATTCCATAATGTCCTCCTGTTATGTATAAAAATTTTGACAGTGATAAAAAAATAATACACCTATTTACTATGAATTTAAAATATTTTTACAAATAAAAATATTATTTATAAAAATTGTATATGTACAGAATTGGCACGTCAATTGCATAAAAAGAAAGTGAGAGGGCTAGGAAAGGAGGAGTATATTGTGAGGCACTGCGACGTTTTAATTATAGGTGGTGGAATAATAGGGTGTTCTATCGCTTATTACACTTCAAAATACGGAAGAGACGTAACAATCATTGAAAAAGAGGAATTTGTCAGCGGGACGTCTTCACGGTGTGATGGGAATATTTTGGCCATTGATAAAGACCCGGGATTTGATAGTCAAATGTCTTTAGTAAGTCAAAAATTAGTAACTGATTTAAGTGAAGAATTAGAGCATTCATTTGAATATAGGGCACCAGGAAGTATTCTCGTATGTGAGTCAGACGAAGAGATGGAAGCTGCGCAGCAATGGGTAAATCGGCAAAAAGAAGCTGGATTACCGTTTCGAATGCTTGATAGGCAAGATATAAGGGAAGAGTCGCCTTTTTTTGCTGATGATTTATTAGGCGGTTTAGAATGTGCGACGGATTCAACTGTGAATCCATATCTCCTTGCTTTCTCGCTTCTGTCAGAGGCACAAAAGTTTGGCGCAAAAGCTTTTAAGCAGACGGAAGTAAAGAGTATGGAAATAGAGACGGATGGTTCATTTGTTGTAGAAACTACGAATGGAACTTTTACAGCACAACAAGTTGTAAATGCAGCCGGTGTGTGGGCTCCTAAGATTGGTCAGATGTTAAATATAAATATACCAATTGAACCGAGAAAAGGGCATATTATTGTAGCTTCAAGGCAACAACACGTAGGATGCCGTAAAGTAATGGAATTCGGTTATTTAATTTCTAAATTTGGCGGAAAACGAAAAGTGGATGCTTTAACTGAAAAATACGGGGTTGCGCTCGTATTTGAGCCTACTGAAAGTCAAAATTTCTTAATTGGTAGTAGTCGTGAATTTGTAGGATTTCATACGAGGATAAATAATGAAGTCATTAAATGTATCGCAAATAGAGCAATTCGCTTTTATCCGAAAATGGCAGATATGATGGTAATTCGTTCTTACGCTGGTTTACGTCCGTGGACAGAAGATCATTTACCGATTATTTCACGAGTGGAACATATTCCGAATTATTTCATTGCCGCTGGACATGAAGGTGATGGGATTAGTCTTGCAGCAGTTACTGGAAAAGTAATTGAAGAGTTATTAAATGAAAAAGAGACAATTATTCCTATTGAACCACTTCGTTTGAGTCGTTTTACAGAAAGGGTGTTAAACGGATGAGGTCACAAAGAGTCTTTACGACGATTGATACACACACAGGTGGGAATCCAACGAGGACATTAATTAGTGGACTTCCAAAGTTGATTGGAGAGACGATAGCAGAGAAGATGTTACATATGAAAAAGGAGTATGATTGGATTCGAAAATTGTTAATGAATGAACCGCGTGGTCATGATGTAATGTCAGGAGCATTATTAACAGACCCGTGTCATCCTGAGGCTGATATAGGTGTTATATACATAGAGACAGGTGGATATTTACCGATGTGTGGTCACGATACAATCGGTGTATGTACAGCGTTAGTTGAATCAGGTTTAATTCCGGTAGTTGAACCGATTACTTCTTTAAAACTAGATACACCGGCTGGCTTAGTTGAAGTAGATATTGCTGTTCAAGATGGAAAAGCAAAAGAAGTATCTTTCTGTAACATACCAGCTTTTTTATTGAAAAATATTACTGTACAAGTGAAAGACATTGGAACTATAGAGGCTGATATTGCGTATGGAGGGAATTTTTATGCCATTATTGATGCGAAATCAGTAGGTCTAGAATTAGTACCAGAAAATGCATCTACAATCATTGATAAGGCGATTCATATAAGGAACACAATTAATGAGAAGTTTGAAATCACTCATCCAGAGTATTCGTTTATAAGAGGATTAACGCATGTTGAATTTTATACAGATCCTACTCATGAATGTGCGCATGTGAAAAATACAGTTGTTGTACCACCAGGCGGAATAGATCGATCTCCATGCGGTACAGGAACATCTGCGAAGCTAGCTGTATTATACGCTCAGAAAGAAATCGAAATTGGTGAAGAGTTCATTCATGAGAGTATCGTTGGTTCTTTATTTAAAGGATATGTCATGAATACGACACATGTTGAAAATATTGAAGCTGTCATAACGAAAATTACGGGATCAGCTTGGCTTATGGGTATGCATAGATTTTTTTACAATGAAATGGATCCACTTAAAGAAGGATTTTTGCTAATTCCGCCGATGGAACATGAAACGGAGGATATAAAATGAACATTCAAAAAATGTATACAGCAGTAGACGTACATGTAAATGGCGAGGCATTTCGTGTAATGAAAGACGTACCATGCAAATACTACTACAGTTTGGAGCAATTAAATGAACAATTTTCAGGTGAATTAGCAGAAGAGATGAAGCTTTTATTAAATGAACCACGTGGTTTTATCGGTTTGAATGGGTGTATTGTCGTTCCATCTATCTATAATGAAGTGGATGCAGCTGTATTATTTTTTAATCATGAAGGTTCGGTTCCGCTTCATTATGGAGGCATTGTTGCAGTAATAACGATGTTACTCGAAAGTAGGTATTTAAAAAAGAGAGAGTCCAATCAATACAAAATTGAAACGTTATGTGGAATATTTTTAGTTCATGCGTATGTAGAGAATGATGAAGTTATATCGGTTTCGTTTGAAAGCAAACTATGCTATATGATTGAGAAAAATTTACAGGTTGGTAATGTAAGTTATTCTCTTATACAAGCAGATAAAGTATATGCAGTTGTAGAAAAAGGTGCGTATTCGCCAGAAATTCGCATGGAAAACATTTCTGAATTGAAAAGATGGGGAGAAGCTACACTGCAGGCTATACAAAAACAGTCGCTAATAAAAAGGCTTATTTTAGTAGATCCTTCGCAAAAAGAAAAGAACCATATAAAATCGATTACATTTCATGAAGATAACTTTATCGTACGTTCGCCAGGTTTTGTTTCTACTATTGTATCCTATGTTCATGCGTTATTTAAAAATGATTATATGGCGGATAAACCTTTTAAAAATGAAAGTATATTTAATAGTTTTATAACTGTGGAAAAAGTGAAGAAGGAGGAACTAGGATACATTTTCCGTTTTGAAAGTAGAGGATTTATTACAGGGATGCAGACGTTTCTATTAGACCCTACGGATCCATTTCCGGCAGGTTTCTTATTAAAATAAAATGTGATAAGGAGAGATAAATATGCAAAAAATTAAAGGGGCATTCCCAGTATTAATAACACCGATGGATGAATTTCAGGAAATTAATTGGGATGGGGTAAAGCAAAATGTAAATTACTTTATCGAACAAAACGTTGCAGGTATCATCATTAATGGAAGTACAGGAGAGTTTGTAAGTTTATCAAAAGAAGAGCGATTTAAAATGGTAGAAACCGTTTTGAAAGAAATTGATGGCCGTATTCCAGTTATTGTTGGAACTGCTGCGGAAACGACGAAAGAAACAATTGAATATACGAAGCATGCAGAAGCACACGGAGCGGATTGTGCATTAATTATAAACTCTTACTATTGTAAACCGAAGGAAGAGGAGATTTATTTTCATTTTAAAGAAATCTCAAACTCTGTAAATATACCAATTATGTTATACAATAATCCATTTACTTCTGGTGTTGATATGAGTACAGAGCTAATGCTCCGTATTGGAAAAGAGTGTGAAAATGTTACACATATTAAAGAATCTAGCGGAGATATTCGAAAAGCGAGAGATTTAGTAAGACAAAGTGAAGGGGCTTTCCAAGTCTTCTGTGGTTCTGAAGATTTAGTTATGGAATCATATTTAGTTGGTGCCTCGGGATGGGTTTCAGTAGCAGGAAATATCGTTCCCGGTCTCGTTACAAAAATGTATGAGCATTTTCAAAATGGTGAATTAGAAAAGGCGTGGGAAATAAACGATGCTATTTTACCACTTTGCGAGTTTCTTGAAGGATCAGGGAAATATGTTCAAATCGTTAAACGTTCTATGGAATTACATGGGCAAGCGGGAGGACCTTCTCGCTATCCAAGACTAGGGTTAACTGTAGAAGAAGATCAAAAGCTTCAAACGATTTTATCAAATATTGCAGCTCATGCAGCTGTTTAAATAAGGAGGAGGACATAATGTTAAAGACAAATATTGAGCTGAAACCAAAAGTGGAAGCGTTTTTAAATGAAGAAATTAAAATGTTTATTAATGGCGAATTTGTTTCTGCTATTGGCGGAAAGACGTTTGAAACGTACAATCCAGCAACAGAAGATGTTCTAGCTGTCGTATGTGAAGCGCAAGAAGAGGATATTGATGCTGCAGTAAAAGCGGCAAGATCTGCATTTGAATCTGGCCCGTGGGCAGAAATGACTACTGCTGAAAGAGCGCATCTTATTTATAAATTAGCAGATTTAATTGAAGAACATAGAGAAGAATTAGCGCAACTAGAAGCTTTAGATAATGGAAAGCCATACCAAGTAGCACTTGATGATGATATTTCAGCGACTGTAGAAAATTATCGTTATTACGCAGGATGGACTACAAAAATTATTGGGCAAACAATCCCGATTTCAAAAGATTACTTAAATTATACGAGACATGAACCTGTTGGTGTTGTAGGACAAATTATTCCGTGGAATTTTCCGCTTGTTATGTCTTCTTGGAAAATGGGAGCTGCACTGGCGACAGGTTGTACGATTGTATTAAAGCCAGCAGAGCAAACGCCTTTATCTTTACTATATACAGCGAAACTCTTTAAAGAGGCTGGATTTCCAAACGGCGTTGTAAACTTTGTATCAGGCTTTGGTCCTGAAGCAGGGGCTGCAATTGTAAATCATCATGACATTGATAAAGTTGCTTTTACAGGATCTACTGTTACAGGAAAGTATATTATGCGTCAATCTGCAGAAATGATTAAGCATGTAACGTTAGAGCTTGGCGGAAAATCACCAAATATCATTTTAGAAGATGCGGACTTGGAAGAAGCGATTAATGGTGCATTCCAAGGTATTATGTATAATCACGGTCAAAATTGTAGCGCAGGATCACGTGTGTTTGTTCATCGTAAACATTATGAAACTGTAGTAGATGCACTTGTGAAAATGGCGAACAACGTAAAACTTGGAGCAGGTATGGAGAAAGAAACGGAAATGGGTCCACTCGTATCTAAGAAACAACAAGAGCGTGTGTTAAATTACATTGAGCAAGGGAAGAAAGAAGGCGCTACAGTTGCGGCTGGTGGTGAACGTGCACTTGAAAAGGGTTATTTCGTTAAGCCAACTGTATTCACAGACGTTACAGACGATATGACAATCGTTAAGGAAGAAATATTTGGACCAGTTGTTGTTGTTCTGCCATTTGATTCGACAGAAGAAGTAATTGAACGAGCGAACAACTCATCCTATGGCCTTGCTGCGGGTGTATGGACGCAAAATATCAAAACGGGTCATCAAGTGGCAAATAAATTAAAAGCAGGAACAGTATGGATTAATGATTATAACTTAGAAAATGCAGCTGCACCATTTGGTGGATATAAACAATCTGGTATTGGCCGCGAATTAGGTTCATATGCGCTTGATAATTATACAGAAGTGAAAAGTGTTTGGGTAAATATAAAGTAATAGGGCGTTTTACTGATAAAAATTGAGGGATGAAATAATGAAAGATGCGGACAACTAGAAAGTTTGATAATAGTTGTCCGTTTTTTTTATATACAAAATTGCTTTTCAAAAGAATGATAAGGGGGATTTGGATGGAGAATTTAGTAGAATGGTTAGTAGGGCAAGTGTGGAGTATCGGTTTAGTTGTTTTTGCATTAGGGGCAGGCGTATATTTCACGATTGCAACACGCTTTTTGCAAATCCGTTATTTTAAAGAGATGATTAAACTATTATTTGAAGGAAAGAGTTCAGAGACGGGAATATCATCTTTTCAGGCATTTTGTTTAGCCTTATCAGGAAGAGTTGGAATTGGTAATATTGCAGGGGTAGCGACAGCAATTGCTTTCGGCGGTCCTGGAGCTGTATTTTGGATGTGGGTAATGGCTTTGTTAGGGGCAGCGAGCGCGTTTGTAGAATCAACATTATCTCAAGTATACAAAAGTAAAATAGGGAATGAATATCGCGGCGGTACTCCATATTTCATTGAGAAAGGTTTGAAAATGAAATGGTTTGCAGTCATTGTAGCAGTAGTTGTAACACTTTCATATGGCGTTTTATTACCAGGTATTCAATCTAGTAGTATCGCAGTTGGATTTGAAAACTCTAATGGTATTAGCAAATATATAACTGGTATATTTTTAGTCGTGTTACTAGCAGCAATTATTTTTGGTGGTGTAAAGAGAATTGCTGGCGTTTCTCAAATGCTTGTTCCATTTATGGCAATTGGTTATGTAATTGTTACATGTATCATATTAATTGCGAATGTAACGGAGATTCCAAGTATGTTTGCTTTAATTTTCTCTAGCGCATTTGGTGTAAATGAAATGTTTGGTGGAATTGTTGGTGCAGCTATTGCATGGGGCGTAAAACGCGCTGTATTTTCAAACGTTGCTGGTGTCGGAGAAGCGACGTATAGTTCGGCGGCTGCTGAAGTATCGCATCCCGCAAAACAAGGATTAGTTCAAGCGTTTTCCGTATATATCGATACAATTGTCGTATGTACAGCGACAGCTCTTATGATTTTAATAACAGGTATGTACAATGTTATACCTGAAGGGAAAACCACCATTGTACAAAACATAGGAAATGTGGAAGCTGGTCCAATTTATACACAACAAGCAGTTGAAACTGTGATAACAGGGTTTGGTCCAATATTTATTTCAATTGCGATTTTCTTTTTTGCATTTACAACGTTACTCGCTTACTACTATATCGCTGAAACAACACTTACTTATTTAGATCGTCAACTGAAGTATGGCTGGTTAAAACCAGTTTTAAAATTTGGATTTTTAATTATGGTTTACATCGGTAGCGTTGAATCAGCGTCGCTTTTATGGAATCTTGGAGATTTAGGAATCGGTAGTATGGCATGGTTAAACTTAATCGCAATCTTACTTTTAAGTAAAACCGCATTAAAAGTGTTAAAAGATTATGAAACGCAGAAAAAAGAAGGGAAAGATCCAGTATTTAATCCTAAAAATGTGGGGATTGAAGGATTAACATTTTGGGAAGAAAGAAGTAAAGAGGTTGAAAGAAAAAGTTCTAGAGAAAAAGTTATTGTAGATGATAATTTAAAATTATAACTTAAATTAACTGAAAATTCTTAATTTAAAAGAAGGTATATTACCTCCATTTCATCACATACTACAATAGGTATGGATAATATGACTGGAGGGAATAAGATGGAACATGAGCAACATAGTTCGATAAATGATATTCTACATCATTATAAAGAAGGTATAGGTAGTTTTACAAATCAAATTCCTGAAATCGCTGAGACATATAATGCGTTCACGCAAGCTTGTTTTCAAGAGGGTGCTTTAACAAAAAGAGAAAAGCAACTTATTGCATTAGGAATTAGTTTAGCAACGCAAGATGAGTATTGTACAATTTATCATACAAAAGGTTGTCTTGATCAAGGATGTTCGGATAAAGAGATTCTGGAAGCATGTGGTGTTTCAGCAGCATTTGCTGGCGGAGCTGCGATGAGTCAAGCGGTAACTTTAGTGCAAGAGTGTTTAACAGAACTGAAAAATCAAAAGCATTGAATAAAAAAACGTTTTAAACTTTATGTTTAAAACGTTTTTTATGTGAAATTAAATTTGAGTATAAAAATTATCTAGGATGGGTTCAATTTATGGTTATACAATAATGGGAGAATTTTAAATTTAGTAGGAATGAGAAATAACAACTATTTATTTAGTTTTAAGGTTTTGTAAAAAGCTTCAATTGTTTCATATAATCAATGGCTTTTGTTTTGTTTTTCTGTTTAGAAACATACATACAAATTTTTATCGTTTTCAATTTAATATTCTATATCTTCATAAATAGATTTTTCTACATCAGGAAGAACTGTGTATATACTCTTACCGATTAAAGCTTCTAATTCTTTCTTAATCGCATAAAACCCTTTCCAATGTAAAGATGTATGAGATGTTGTACCATGACGCAAACCAACAGAAATTAATCTTCTTTCCAGCGTAGTAAAGCCATCCGCATCAGCAAGAGCGTCACAAAGAGTAATTACTTTATTGTATAAATCGTAGTTACAATGTTCATTTAATATTTCAACTAACCGGCTTCTCATATGGTCAGGAACGAGACTCCATTCCGCTGCGATATCTATATGTTCATTTTTGCATGGGAATGAGTGTGTCACACAAATAACAGCGTTTCCTGTATACCCTAAATCATTCATATACATATAACCATCATAGGAATGAATGACCGATTTGGTAAAACCTTTGTATCTTCCGATATCATGCAAAAGGGCAGCGTTATATGCTATGTCAGCATCTAGCTTGTACCCTTTTTTTATAAGTTCTATAATTATGTTTTCAGTTGCATGAGCAACATGTAGTGAATGTTCAAACCAAGGGCCCGGGTTTTGTTCATATGCCCATTCGAGTAATTCTTTTGCGTATGTTCTATCTAATATATATTTCATATCGTTATCCTTTCACAAAAAATCATATCTTACTATAAATTCCTCTTATTATTTCATTATTCCTTCTTTAAAAATTGTTACAATGAAACAAAAGGGGGAAAAGTAATGCGAAATTTAGTAATTGAAGAAATTAAGAAACTAGAAAATGATATAGAAGAACTTTCGAAACTTTTGAAAATGGTTGTAAATGATGGGGCATCAATTGGTTTTTTGCCTCCACTGGAACAAAAAGATGCAACAAAGTATTGGCAAACAGTATTAGCGCCAGAAGTGATATTGTATGTGGCTAAAATAAACAACGAAGTAGCAGGGAGTATTCAATTACAGTTAGTTACAAAGCCTAACGGAATTCATAGAGCTGAGATTTGTAAATTAATGACTCATCCAAACTTTAGACGTAACGGTATTGGACGAGCGCTTATGCAAAAAGCAGAGGAACGAGCAAAGCAAGAAAACAGGTCTCTTTTAGTATTAGATACAAGAGAAGGAGATCCTTCCAATAAATTGTACAAATCACTAGACTACCAAGAAGTTGGAACAATACCAGGGTATGCAATTTCTCTGAATGGAAAGTTAGATGCTACGGTTATTTATTATAAAAACATTTAAGGTATAATCAAACGGGGAGAGTGCTTAATTATTAGTAAGTGAATAATAAACGACTATTTTTAACACCGTCTATATTTTTCTGGCGGTGTTAAAATAGTTAATTATAATCTAATTAACGCACTAAATGAATTTGAGAAAGTTTTTAGAGGGTTCTTTTAGTAATGATTCTCGTCTTATAATAAATGTAGAGAAGATGACTAGCCAACTATAGTTATTTTCGCTTTATTATGGGAAGGGGATGAAAGAATGAAAAAGAATAGTTTACAAAAGATGAAGAAAGTTATTTTAAGTGGTGGCGTATTACTTACGGGATTATTAACATTTGGATTTTCAGAAAAGGCTTCAGCTCATGGATATGTAGAATCACCAGCGAGCCGATCTTATTTATGTAAGCAAGGGGTAAATGTAAATTGTGGACCGATTCAATATGAACCTCAAAGCGTAGAAGGAATAGGTGGATTTCCGCAACTAGGACCTTCTGATGGACAAATTGCAGGGGCTGGTCATTTTCCCGCTTTAGATGTTCAAACTGTAGATAGGTGGAAGAAAATTACGTTAAATGGCGGGACGAATACATTCAAGTGGAAACTAACGGCTCCTCATAGTACGAAAGAGTGGAAATACTATATTACGAAAAAAGGTTGGAATCCCAATAAACCTTTGACGCGATCAGATTTAGATTTAGTGCCATTCTATGTGAAAAATGACGGTGGAGCTAGACCAGGAACAACAGTAACGCACGAAGCGAATGTACCAACTGACCGTAGTGGATACCATCTTATTTTAGCTGTTTGGGAAATTGCAGACACTGGAAATGCGTTTTATCAAGTTATAGATGTAAACCTTTTGAATAATGGCTTATCCTCAAATTTCGCTTTTAACAATGTAGTGCAAGCTCCTACACTATTTTAATTGAAACATACATTTCGATCATCTAATTCATTTTAGATGATTTTTTTTATGAAAATGATGAAAAATATAGAAGAAAGTGCAATTATTTATAAAAAAATATGCTTTAAATATTGTCATATTTGCTTCTTTAAGATATCCTTTTCATGAAGAGGTGGAAAACATGGAAAAAGTACTAGTTTTCGGGCATAAAAACCCAGATACAGATGCAATTTGTTCTGCAATTGCTTATGCAGAATTGAAAAAAGAATTAGGAATGAATGCTGAGCCTGTACGTTTAGGCGAAATCAGCGGTGAAACTCAATTTGCGTTAGACTATTTTAAAGTAGAAGGACCGCGTTTTGTTGAGACAGTAGCAAGCGAAGTGGACAACGTTATTTTAGTTGACCATAACGAGCGTCAACAAAGTGCTAACGATATCGAATCAGTTCGTGTGTTAGAAGTTATTGACCATCACCGTATTGCTAACTTTGAAACAAGCGATCCTATATACTATCGTTGTGAGCCAGTTGGCTGTACAGCTACAATCTTAAACAAAATGTACAAAGAAAATGGCGTAACAATTCGTAAAGAAGTTGCAGGTTTAATGTTATCTGCAATCATTTCAGATTCTTTACTATTCAAATCTCCAACTTGCACAGAACAAGACGTAGCAGCTGCTCGTGAATTAGCGGAAATCGCTGGTGTAGATGCAGATAACTACGGCTTAGAAATGTTAAAAGCTGGTGCTGACTTAAGCGGAAAAACAATGGAGCAATTAATCTCTCTTGACGCTAAAGAATTCCAAATGGGTAATGCGAAAGTTGAAATCGCACAAGTAAACGCTGTTGATACAAACGACGTTCTTGTACACCAAGCGGAACTTGAAAAAGTAATTTCTGCAGTAGTAGAAGAAAAAGGTTTAGACCTATTCTTATTCGTTGTAACTGATATCTTAACTAACGATTCTGTCGGTCTTGCGATCGGTAAAGCAGCAAACGTTGTTGAGAAAGCATACAACGTATCACTAGAAAACAATACAGCTACTTTAAAAGGTGTTGTATCTCGTAAAAAACAAATCGTACCAGTATTAACAGAAGCATTCCAAGCTTAATCGTATTGCGTACAGATGAACAGTAAGGACAAGTAGTCAGATTGGCTACTTGTCCTTTTTTATTTATAATAAGCAGAAATTTTTAACTTTTAAACAGTCGCATTGTGTATGCTTAATGATATGGAAGTATTGAAAAGTAAATTACAGGGGCTTTTTGAAAAAATATTGAATCTGTTTCAAAATTAGAGAGCTGGATTTCGGAGGAACTGCGTTTAACTTTTTAGAAGAAAGGATATAAAGTTTTGATTAACGAATTAAAATAAGGATAGCGTTAGCTATCCTTATAATCGTTTATTCGTAAGATTTTTTCTTGTTTATATAAAATGTGATTATCGTAGTAATGAAGAAAATAGGTATCGCATACACTTGCCCAACAAATAACTTCCAGCCGACATAATTATAGCCTTCAGATGCTGGGATGATAACGGAAATAACGCAAACGATAAAATAGACTAATAGTGCAGGGATAATATTTTTCATTTTTATGAACCTCCTTTATTGTTTTATTAATACATACTAGTATTATAATTTACTTTCATTATTTTGAAGAAAAAATGAAAAATTTTTATGGTATTATAATATTTGCAATGAGAGTAATCTATAGTACGTATATGGTAAAATGTGTAATTTAAACTTTCAGAATTATTATATAGTATTTCGAGAGAAAAATGTACAAAATAACGAATTTTATTTACCAAAGTAAAGGGAGTAGAAATATATATGAAAAGGCTATGTATAATTCCATGTGGAAAAAAGAAAATTTGGGATAAACATTCAGACTACGGACCGATGGAAGCAAAAGATGTATATATTAGTCCGTTCGGAAAAGCATGTCAGGCGTACGCAACTATGTTTTTCGAAAACTGGGTTATATTATCAGCGAAACATGGATTTTTAAGACCAAGTGATATTGTATTAGAAAACTATGATCTTGCATTTGATTCAAAAAGCGATGAGGTAATAAGTATAGAGCAATTACAAAAACAGATGGTAGATAAAAGTTTATTACAGTTTGACGAAATCGTCTTATTAGCAGGGAAGAAGCATAAAAAAGTAGTGACAAAGCTATATCCAGAAGAAATGATTACATATCCGCTAGAGGGGTGTAAAGGGATTGGGTATATGTTGCAGAGGTTGAAAGAAGCTGTGAAGGAAGGGGAGGAAATATAGGTGTAGTTTCAGTGATTTTAAACTCTATTTATTTAGGGAGCTGAAAAGTAAAATAGAGTTTTTAGGCATCGCCGAAAGGGTGATGCTTTTTTGTTCGTGTCGTCATTCATGTAAAAGTAATTTAGAGAATAAATCATTCGATTTATGAAGCGATAGCTTTTTTATATCGAAAACAAATTGCGTCACTTTTAGAAAATGTAGGACGTATGGGCACAGTTAAGATTGCAAGTGGGAATAGCAATAAGACAAGTTTTGAATAAGATATTAAGAAAGGAGATGTTGATGAATAATGGCTAGATATAGTTTGCACGGAGGACACAATAGTATTGTTCAAGGTGCTAATTTCGGGAATCGGAAAGAACACGTTCTAGATAGGCAAGTTAAAGATGCCGTGGCGGCTAAGTTAAGAGCCCTAGGACACACGGTTTATGACGATACGGACGAGGTAGGGGCAACTCAATCACAAAATTTAAATAATATCATTCGGAATAGCAATTCCCATGCTGTGGATTTAGTTATTTCTTTTCATCTTAATGCAAGTGATGGAAATGGACAGGGTGTTGAGGTTTTATATTATGATCAGAAAGATTTGGCGGCTAAAATCTCAGCTCAACTAGCAAAAGATATTGGATGGCGTGATCGAGGTGCGAAACAACGTACAGATTTAGCAGTATTAAATGGAACGAAGGCACCGGCTATTCTTATTGAATTAGGATTTATTGATAATGAATCCGACATGGCAAAATGGAATGTTGATAAAATCGCTAATTCTATTGTATTTGCTCTTACAGGACAAACTGGAGGAGGTGAAGCGAATTTGCTCAAAGTAAAAACTGGTGGTGTAGCATTTAGTAATTTACAAGCTTTGGCTCAAGCTATGGTTGATGCGGGTATTGATGGACAAATTGTCGTTCAAAAAGATGGCATTGGTTATGCTATAACGAATGGCTATCCGTCCGGGAATATCGATAAATTTACAGCTTGGTTAGATGCACGTAAATGGTACTATGAGTACGTGAGATAAAACGAAAATTGGTTTGATTAAAAACTAAAAATTGTCTTATTTTTAGTTAACAAGTATATTAAATAACTATAAAAATATGGACAATTTATATGTAAATTAGTACACAAAACCACCTGTCAGAAAGGTGGTTTTATTTATCAAGCTATTTGCGGGAAGTAAAATTCTTACCTCAAAATTCGGATGAAGCTAAGAAATTAGGTGGGAATTACACTGCTCGTAGCCTCCTACTAATTATCGTTTCACTTTATATAGTTTAGAGTTTTGTAAATCTTTACTTATTAAACCCGTAATAATATTTTGTTTTCTCAATACATAAGCCGAATTTTAAATTATTACCCAATAATATAATACCTCTCATACTATTTATTAGTTGATAATAACAAAAAAACAAGCTTTGAATATAATAATGAAAAAGGAGATGTTAAATAATGGGTTATATTGTAGATATTTCGAAATGGAATGGCGACATTAACTGGGATATCGCAGCACCACAATTAGATTTCGTAATTGCACGTGTGCAAGATGGTTCAAACTATGTAGATCCTTTATATAAAAATTATGTACAAGCAATGAAAGCAAGGAATATTCCGTTTGGTAATTATGCGTTCTGTCGTTTCGTTTCAGTAGAGGATGCACGGATAGAAGCAAGAGACTTTTGGAACCGTGGTGATAAAAATGCAACAGTTTGGGTAGTTGACGTAGAAGTAAGAACAATGAACGATATGAGAGCGGGTGCACAAGCTTTTATTGATGAATTACGCAGATTAGGAGCTAAGAAAGTCGGTTTATATATTGCTCATCATATGTATGCTCCATTTGGAATGGCAAATGTCAATTGTGATTTTGTATGGATTCCTCGTTATGGTGGTAACAAACCGGCCTATCCATGTGATATTTGGCAATACACAGAGACAGGCAATGTGGCTGGTATCGGCAAGTGTGATTTAAATAAGCTGATTGGAAATAAGCCGTTAGCTTGGTTTACAAATCAAATTGTTGAGCCGATAAAAAAACAAGAAGGGGTTGGAATTATAGTGAATAAATATAACAAAGTAGTTACTTATGAATTTGGTGTAAATTTAATTTCTGACATGATTCAAATGATGGATAAGCTTGGATATACTTCTAAAATAATATCTCGTGGAGATAACCAAGGGCTTGTGTATTTCGAAACAGATTATCGTCAAGGGAACGAACTGGACAAAGCAACTGCTTGGTTAGATATGAAAGGAATTAAATATTTTTATACAAAAGAGTAGTTTGCTAAATAAAAATAAGAGCCGTCATGTGACGGTTTTTATTTTTATTTAATCTTTTAACTCTACTTATAATATGGAGAAAATAGACTAATAAACAAGCCTTTGTATACTTTCAAACATAGAATATGATGAATTCTATCAAGGAGGAAGCATATTTATGAGAAATACTTGTCATTGTGGACATTTTCAAGATTGTAATAAATTTTGGGATGATTTAATGTTTGGGAGATGTAGATGTAAGCGCAATGATTTTCACGAGTGTTGTTGCAAAGAGAAACCGAAGTGTGAGTGTGAAAAATGTCATTGTAAAACAAAAGCGAAATGCCATTGTAGGCATGAAGAGGAAGGGTATTAATAATAAAAAAGAGTACGATGCGTACTCTTTTTTGGGGTGATTATATTCCATTTTGAACAGATTTCTTTACAATTACCCATGTGTCTTTCTTTTTAACCGTTATAGCTACATTAGTTCCATTAGATTCCTTATAAAAGATATATCCATTGTTTGAGTTTACATATGTAACTGGTTCACCTATGCAATCTCGCGAGCAGGATTTGTTGACTAGTTCAATTAAGGATAGTTCACTTGGATCGGTTTTACTGGCTTCTATAACAGCATCAAGGCTTGTTTTTCGATAACCTTGCAAGTTTATATGAAAAAGCTGCTCTATTTCTCCTGTAATGCTAGTGTTCATTACTTCTACTGAATTCTTTTTTTCTTGAAGAAAGCCGTTTTCATAAAGTAATTTTGTATAGCCAATCCATGCTATTAACACTAGCATGAAAAACATACCCGTCATTTTAAGTATTCGAAGTCGTTTGCTTATAATTGTTTCTGAGTATTTCATTCACTCTAATCCTCCAATGTTTTTAATTTAAAATATGCTTGGATACATACTTTTAGAAGAGGATGAAAGTTAATGAGTTTTTAATAAAAAAGAAAACATCCAGGGTTAGATGCTTTCTTTTTTTGGTATTTTTGGCTATCTGTTAGTTACTTGTTTCATAAGTGGTCTTATTTCTTTAACTGGTGGTTTCTTATCATAGGCATCAACGTAAGAAAAGTAGTAGTTTAAGTTTCTTAGAAGACCTTTTCCTATTTTTGCACTTAAGAAAGGAAAGACTTGTCCGGTATAATCATCGAGAGATTTACAGTAATATTTTTCATCTAAATATATACTGTATTTACATGTTAGTTCTACTAAAGGATTCCCTTCATCATCAAATACTTCTTTAAAATCAATAATATCTATTAGTGCAAATTTTTCATTTAAGTAAACTTTCTTTTTTTTCTCGTGTTTATTTGTAAGTATAAAAACGAGACCAATCGCGTTAATCAAACTATTTCCTCCTATAAAAAACGGATATTAATAAAATATATCGATATAAGCTAAATGTAAAGAGGAGAGGTGAAATATCATGGAGAGAAAACTAAATAAGCCGATTGGTGAGAGCTGATAATCAGTGGGGGATGAACAAACCCCTCACTGATTAAAGTTTCACTTTATTGAAAGACTTGCGGGAATTGTTTTACGATTGCGTTTGTTATCATGTCAGCCATTTCTAATGCTTCTTTTTCAATTTTATCGTAAAGTTTTACTCCTGCTTCATAATCTTTATTTAGGAAGGCAAGTGCTTCTGCTTTCGTTAGTGCTAAATGTTCATAAAACATTTTTCTAAATTCTTCTTTATCTATATATGGGTTGATACTGTTAAGAAATTCAATAATTGCGTCACCATTAGCGTACCATTTTTTCTCTATAGCGGCCGCTGCATTTTGATTACCAGCTTTTGCCGCTTTAACAAGATCCGCTGCAATTACTAAGTGATCTTTAATTAATGCACTATATTTTTTTACTGCATCTTCACCGTAAAATGGTTCAAGTGATAGTCCCATATGTGTTGCGTTTTGTAGAAGTCGTCCAACAGTAACGTTAACATCTGGTAAATTAAATACTATACTTATAATAGCCAATCTCGTCCAAGCGACGTATTGTTCCCATAAAGAACGCATATATCCTTTTAAAAAATTCTCATTTTTACTAATTCGGTAGTTCCGTACGGATAAATCATAGTTTACATAAGGGTTATGGTAGGGAGAGTAATACGATTGCCAATAAGAATACATAAATAGTAACACTCCTTTGAACATGTATAACTCAAAGTATGATGAAGATTTATTTTTAGTTCCGTGTCCTAGATTATTTTTAGGGAATTTGAAATGGAGAAATTCAATGAATGATGTTGTGATATATATGAATAATTTGAATATAAAGTAAAAGAGGGTCTGCAAGGGAAGTTACAGACCCTCAAAAGGGTATTGCCGAGATGTCGGACTCGACTACGTAATGTTATCATAAAATTCTTTTGAAAAAACCTGGTAAATGTGTCCAAATGAAATTGGGACCTTCATACAGTCAAAGGGACCTGCTTCCCGCGGCAGATCCCAATAACTAGATAATGTCGATGAGCAAAAAACTCATCTGGAGTACTTTTATAGTAACAAGTAAAATGTGTTTTGTGTATTGAGAAAGAAGAATTGCATAATTATATACGAACAATTTAACTCCCAACAATTTATGATTATCATTAATTGTTGGGAGTTAAATATGGTTATAAAATGGAGAAAAGACTTGGAAGTGAGATCGAGGTACACAGAAGTATGTAATCATGAAAAAGACCTGCTAATATAAGCAGGTCAACTTAAGGGGTTTATCCAACAGATTATTATATATGTTAACAACTCAATTGTAGTAAGTCTATAACTTCTGTGAATAATATATTTTTTGCGCATATATTAACGTTTAAAAAGTTGAGAAAGAAAATTAAAAAGCTTTTTATAAGAGAATAATGGCTGATACTTATAGTATGATTCATATTTCCACGCATCATTATTAGAGAATTGGAGTTGTTTTGTTTTCGTTTTTGCCGTGATGGACCTCATATTACGATGTTTCATATAGTAACCTCCTGAATTTATATGTATACGATTAGTAGTATTCAAGAAAGGGAAATAAAATGAACATTTAAATTGAAACTCTTTCTTCTTGTGTACTGGATTTACGTTATAAATGTTGTAAAACATATAAAATAATGATGCTAATTCATATTAAATAAGTGAAGAAACATAGAATAATGAAAAAACAATAAGCATCTAATCATCCCTTTCAAGTCGCATAAGTGATTGATATAATAGAAGTAGATGAAAGATAAAGAAAAGCAGGTGACTCTTTTTTGTTTACTAAAGCACAAGAACTTTTAGCGTCCTACTTTGGTTATTCTTCGTTTCGAAGAGGACAAGATGAAACAATTAAAAATGTACTAGATGGGAAAGATACGGTTTGTATCATGCCAACGGGTGGCGGTAAGTCGATTTGTTATCAAATTCCGGCATTAGTATTTGAAGGAACGACGTTGGTTATATCACCTTTAATATCACTTATGAAGGATCAAGTAGATACATTGGTACAGAATGGCATTTCAGCTACATATATTAATAGTTCTATATCTATTGCAGAAGCAAATCAGCGAATTCAATTAGCGAAACAAGGACATTACAAGTTACTTTATGTGGCGCCTGAGCGTCTTGATTCGATGGAGTTTGTTGACCAACTTATCGATATGAAAATCCCTATGATTGCGATTGATGAAGCACACTGTATTTCACAGTGGGGACATGATTTCCGTCCAAGTTATTTACATATACATCGCATATTAGATTATCTTCCAGAAAAGCCGCTCGTATTAGCATTAACAGCAACAGCAACACCGCAAGTACGTGATGATATTTGTAATACACTTGAAATTAATCAAGAAAATACAATTATGACAACGTTTGAGCGTGAGAACTTATCGTTTTCTGTCATTAAAGGGCAAGATCGAAATGCATATTTGGCGGATTATATTCGTCAAAATCAAAAGGAATCTGGGATTATATATGCAGCTACTAGAAAAGTAGTCGATCAGTTATATGAAGATTTAATGAAGGCAGGAGTTTCTGTATCAAAATATCACGCTGGTATGAGTGATATTGATCGAAATGAGCAACAAGAACTCTTTTTACGAGATGAAGTAAGTGTAATGGTAGCAACATCTGCATTCGGGATGGGTATTGATAAATCGAATATTCGTTACGTAATTCATTATCAGCTTCCAAAAAATATGGAAAGTTACTATCAAGAAGCAGGACGTGCTGGTCGTGACGGATTAGATAGTACATGTATATTGTTATATTCTTCTCAAGATGTACAAGTACAGCGTTTTTTAATTGATCAATCAACTGGAGAATCACGTTTTTCAAATGAACTTGAAAAATTGCAAAATATGACCGATTACTGTCATACAGAACAATGTTTACAATCATTCATTTTGCAATACTTTGGAGAAGAACCGAAAGAAGATTGTGGACGCTGTGGTAATTGTACAGACAATCGCGAGAGCATCGATGTGACAAGAGAATCACAAATGGTTTTATCATGCATGATTAGAACCAACCAACGCTTTGGAAAGCAAATGATAGCGCAAGTATTAACTGGGTCGAAGAATAAAAAAGTTATTGAATTTAATTTTCATACTTTACCAACGTATGGGCTTTTATCGAACCGTAGTGTAAAAGAGGTCAGTGAGTTTATTGAGTTTTTAATTTCAGACGAGTTAATTGCAGTTGAACATGGCACTTATCCGACGTTAAAAGTAACTGAAAAAGGGAAAGAAGTATTACTTGGTAAAGAGAATGTTTTACGAAAAGAACGAGTAGAGACAAGACAAATTGTTCAAGACCATCCTTTATTTGAAGTGCTTCGTGAAGTACGTAAAGAAATTGCACAAGGAGAAGGTGTACCTCCGTTCGTTATTTTCTCTGACCAAACATTAAAAGATATGTGTGTAAAAATGCCGCAAAGTGATTCCGAATTGTTGACGGTAAAAGGTATCGGAGAACACAAACTTGTGAAATATGGCTCGCACTTCTTACAAGCAGTTCAGCATTTTATTAAGGAAAATCCAAATTATGCTGAAACGATTAAGACAGAAGTAGTTTCAGAGCGTAAAAAATCAGGAAAAGCGTCCGCAAATTCTCATTTAGAAACGTATGAAATGTATAAACAAGGTATTGATTTGAATGAGATTGCAAAAGAACGTAACTTATCAAGACAAACAATCGAAAACCATTTAATTCGCTGCTATGAGGATGGAATGGAAGTAGATTGGCAAAGCTTTGTTTCAGCAGAGTATGAATCTCTTATTGAAACTGCCGTTCAAAATGCAGATGGTGGTCTGAAATCTATTAAAGAACAGCTTCCGAATGAAGTGAGTTACTTTATGATTCGTGCTTATTTACAAATAAGAAAGTAGAGGCATATAAAGGGGATAAGAATTTATGTATCATGTTTTCGTTTATGGAACGTTAAGAAGAGGACAAACGAATGCTCATTATATGCTAGGTGCAACATGCATCGCAGACAGAGCTTGGACATATGGAAAATTATTTGATACGAACGAAGGATATCCGGCCATGACTTATTCGATTGAAGAACAGGTGTATGGAGAAATTTATGTAGTAAATGATGAGATATTGTGTAAGTTAGATGAACTAGAAGAATATACAGGCAATGCGGAGACTGATTTATATAATCGAATCACGCAAACAGTATATGTTGCTGATAGGGAAATTGAGGCATATGTGTATATCGCTCAGGATAAAAAGATGTTAAAGAAAGTGATAGACTCTGGTGACTGGCTTATGTATCAAAAAATATAATAAGGTAGTTTTAAAAATTGGAAAGCAGATAATGACGAATTCATTATCTGCTTTTTATTGTGTGAATAATTGTCGTTCTCTTTTTATTCTTATAGTTCTTAGTACGATTCCAATTCCGAGAAATAAAACAGTAGCAGCGACCCCGCTAATAGGATTTAACCAAAAATCACTACTGTTTGTAAGAGTAATAATCCCTGTTATTGTAACTAAAACAGTAGGAACAGCATCCTCGATTGCATGCATGATAACACATGGCCAGACGGATTTTGTAAGTCTATATATTTCAACATACATAATTGACCAACAAACCATAAGGATACAGCCAGATAAAAGCATATTTAATCTTGAGATAGATCCAAAATATTCATTTGAAGAGCCTCCTTTACTTTTATTTATCCTACTATTTGTGGGCAGTAAAACGCCCATTGATTAAAGTCTTTCATTTTTACAATGTTTTTTAATAGATAAATTAAATAGGAGACAAATAGAAAGTAGTATCTTTTGTATGCATCACTATACTATATGTGTATTTGTGTGATTTAGATGTTGCATATTCTTTTTAAATTAGAAAGATGAAAAGTAAGTTTTTTCGGAAAATTTAAATGGAAACTATTGACTTTATGATTGGGTTTTTAATACAATGATACTTCGACTGAAAAATTAGAACGGACAGGAGGGAATCGTCGAAATGAGCAACATATTTGAAGATGAGTTACAAAAAATGAAGGATACTTTACATACGATGGATGAGCAATTGGATAAGCTTGAAAAAACCCCGGTTTATTATGGAGAAGATTTTAAAGAGCAAATTCTTGAAAGTATGAGGGAGTCTAATAGACAAAACTTACGTATTGGTGTGCAAGAGCCGTACTTTGGAAGGTTAGATTTTCAGGAAGATGGAAAAGAAGAAGTTATGCCGATTTATATCGGAAAAGTAGGGGTTTCGGATATGGACACGATGAAGCCAATCATTATTGATTGGCGAGCGCCTGTCGCAAGTATGTTTTATTCATTTACCGGTGGAGAAGAATTAGCATTTTATCAATCACCAGATGGGTTAGTAGAAGGTGATGTGTATTTAAAACGAAACATTTCCATTCGAAAAAGAGAACTTGAACGTGTTGTTGATACATATGTAAAAGGAAATGAAGATGTATCGCATGCCGATGATTTTCTTCTATATCGATTAGGTGAGAATAAAGATAATAAGCTAAAGGATATTGTTTCAACAATTCAATCGGAACAAAATGATATTATTCGAGCGGAAAGAAATTTACCATTACTTATTCAAGGGGTTGCAGGGAGCGGAAAGACAACAATTGCTTTACATCGCCTTGCTTTTTTAATTTATGAATATCGTGAACAATTAGAAGCAGAAAGAATGATCGTATTTGCGCCGAATAGTCTGTTTTTAGACTATATTTCGAGTGTACTTCCTGAATTAGGTGTAGGGAATATTAGTCAAACAACGTTTCCGGATTGGGCATTACGTACGTTAGATGATTCAGTGAAACTAAAGCAGACAGAAGAAAAATTGAAAGAAGCATTTTCAATTAATCGTGATGAAAAGAAGGTAATGCTAGGTAAATTAAAGGGTACGTTGGAATTTAAGACGTTTATTGAAGAGAGAATGATCCAATTTGAAAATGAGTTAGTTCCGACAAAAGATTTTGAGGCGTGGGATAGAGCGATTATTCCAGTAGAAGATATTAAAAAATGGATGCAAGTTGAATATAAACATTATCCTTTACAGAAAAGAAGAGAACGATTAGTAGGACGAATGAAGCGCTGGATTGAAATTGAACTTAAAAAATTCGGGGAAACAAACGAGAAAAAATTACTTAAAAAAGAAGCGACTAAGAGACTCAACGCATATATGAAGTTTTGGCCGAAAATGAGTGCTCTTTCACTGTATAGTTCAATAGTAAAAAGTAAAGAAATACTTGAGGTATTACCTGAAGAACTTGTTAAAGAAACAGAAAAGAGTTGTCGTAAAAAAGAAGTGTATGTAGAAGATTTACCAGCTTTAATATACATACATCATCGTATAACAGGGATTGAAATCGGGCAGAAGTTTCATCACGTTGTTATTGATGAAGCGCAAGATTTTTCGCCTTTCCAAATTTATGCATTAAAAGAAATTACATTAGGTAATTCTTTCACTATATTAGGTGATTTATCGCAAGCGATTTATGATTACCAAGGAATTGAAGATTGGAATGCTTTTAAGGAAGTATTCCAAGAAACCGGTTATTATGAATTGACAAGAAGTTATCGTTCTACAAAAGAAATTATTGAATTTGCAAATGAAATAATTAAAAATGCAGAAATCCCAGTAGGACTCGCAACACCAGTCTTCCGCAGTGGAGAAGATGTGAAAGTAATTCATGCCGAAAATCAATTTACTGAAATTGTGAAGACGGTAAAACATTTGCAAAATGCAGATGTGAAAACAATTGCAGTAATCGGAAGAACAGAAGATGAATGCCGTGATATATATGTGAAATTAACAAATGCAGGATTAACGGTAAACGTAATTGAAGCAAACCAAAGTAAATATGAAGGTGGTATATCAGTAGTACCTGTCTATTTAGCGAAAGGTTTAGAATTTGATGCGGTGCTTTTAATTGATGTGGATGAGGAACATTACAAAAACACAAAACATGATGCAAAGTTACTATATGTCGGATGTACGAGATCACTTCATGACTTATGGATTTTCCATAGTGGGGAAGCGTCACCTTTAATTAAAGGATTAAAATAAAGTGAAACTATAATCAGTGGGGAGTTTTACTGCAAGCTAATGTGGGATAAATATAAAAAGAGGATTTTCTAGTACTGTATGAAAATCCTCTTTTTATATTGAAATGGTAGACGTGTAAAATGACAATAAATTTATTTAATTTTCGATATAAGATACTTCACTGTACTTAAAAATATAACAATAAAGTCGTTTAAAAATCTAAACATTATTCAACAATAGCGCCCGATTGTTGAATAATGTTCAATTTCAAACGAATAAAGCCATTAATATTAAATCTTGATAGCCACCATCCAATTTTACACCCTTTGCTTTTCTACCCTCTTCAAAGAAGCCTAGATTCTTATATAACTGGATTGCACTTAGATTATCTTCCATTACCTCAAGACAAACTTTTTCAATCTTACTGTTATTTTTAGCCCAATTGATTAACGTTTCTAGAAGAGCTCTTCCAATACCATAATTTCGATATTCAGGTAGTATGTTCATCGCAAAAGCCCCTTGATGACTGATTTTTTCTTTGTTTCCGTTCTTAAAATCTATTGCACCGACTAACTTACCATCAACTTCAGCAATAAACTGTACATAATTTGGATTTTCATGATAAGATTTTAACGTTTTTTGAATAACATCGATACGCACCTTTTTTACATCCTCAACCGTACTTAGCATGTATGGAGCGTTTATTAAAGCTTTTGAAGCAGAATCTAGTATTCTTTCTGCATCCTGTTCTTTAGCTTCTCTAATTATTATTGTTTTTCCATCCTTAGATTTATAAGTAAAAACATTAGTTGATAAGATACTACACACACCCTTTCGGAATATAATTAGTTGAATTTTTTAACTATCGTGCAATTATTAAGTAAGAAAAAGTCGTATCACCTTTTTCTGCAATCGCTCTGCTTCAACTTAATGACGATTATTTCAAATATTTTTAATTTTTACAAGGATTTATTCCGTAATATAGCTCGATTGTTGAATAACATGACTAGCGTTTTTTAAACAATTTTATTATGTTTTAAACAACTTTATTATCTCTGTACAAGATGAATTAATGACTTGAGCTGTTGTGTAAATAATATACAATGACCTTTTCTAATTCCTTAGTTTGTTCTTTTTTCCATGTACGAACAGCATCTACTAGAGTTTGTGTGTGTTTTAACCAATCTAGAATAAGATGTAGTTGTTCTTGTATTTGCCCAATGTTTTGCTCCTTTATGTTCTTATTCTGAATTCTATCAATTAATTGAAGCATATAGGGAAGTTTTTCTATGCATTCGCTTAAATCTCCGCAATAACCTGAAGGGAATTCATGTGTGCCAAATTCTAAAGTATTGATGTAATTAGAAACTAGGTATATCATAGCTTCTTGTTCGGTATCACCACCTAATTCAATCGCTTTTCGAAGGAATTTTTCTAAATCGTCTTCTTTATTGCTAGAGTCCATATAAATTCCTATCCATCTAAAAGGTCTTGAATCAAATGGGTTGTTTTCTGTCCATCTATATAGAATGTCAATTAGAAAACTATTTAGTGAGAAAGTTAAGACCTCATCTTTTTCGTTTAATGCATCTAAAATAGTAAACAGCGAAATGGCAAACTCTTCTTGAACTTTTGATTCCCATTTTTTTGCATTTGTAATAAATGTCCCTAAATGTTTAAAAGCTAATTTTCGAAGTCCCGCTTCGCGATGCTGACAGTAACAAATAAAATCATGCCAATGCTCATTTGTATTCATATGTATAATAATAGTTTGTAATGCAGTGAGAGGTTTATCCATTATAAGTCCCCAATCTATTAAGCACGTGTTGAAAATTTAGTGTTGCTATATCATTACATAAATTAAAGTGGGAAGAATTTAAGATGGATTTTATTGGTCACGGGATCTAATCGATTGGTAATGTAGCGATTCTAACAGGACCCATTATTGACTTTGAAGATGAAACGAAAAAAGTTATTATGTTTATCTGAATATTGAGGGGATATGTTTATTTAATTTTTAGAAAACATAGACTATTAAATTTGTAAATGGTATAATCTTCTTATTATTGGAAATAAAATCAAAATATTTGAAAATAAAGGATAGGGTTGGTTTTAATGGGGGATTCTGATCACAAAGAAACAAAGGCAATATTAAAGTTATGGTTTATTTATATACCACTTGCATTTGGAGAATTTGTCTTTTCGAATATCATAGGTTATTTAAAAAAATAAAGATTTTGTATTTGAAAAACAATTAACCTAATTTAATTGTTTTTTTATTTTCCTCTAATAAACCAAACAAAAATAGAGATTTTGAACAAGATGAAGTTTATGAAGGAAATAACGTTGATTAGGTGCTGAAAACGGGAATCATTCAAGCATGGTAATTCACCGTTTTTATAGCTTCCTATAGTGAGATGTTATGTTCACATCATATGTATACGATATTTGTAACTTAATATAGCATTACTGGAACTTCAAAATTAGTAGTTAAGGTTGTTACCTTTTAGAGTGTTATATATAACTTAGCTAAAAAAGCACAAATCATATAATTTGCGCTGTTCATTATCTGTTTTTTGGTAAAAAATTATAGTTTTTGTCACATTAATACTGTACGATACATAGTATAAAACACATACTGTATGACATATAGTAATGGAAATGAGGTGAGTGAATGGATACTTTATTAAACTCGTTAATTACTGAGTTAAGAAGAGGGACATTAACGTTAGCTGTTTTAAGTCAATTAAGAACGCCGCAGTACGGATATTCACTTGTCCAGTTATTGGAGCAATCAGGGGTTACAATTGATCAAAGTACTTTATATCCACTACTTCGCCGATTAGAAAAGCAGGAATTAGTGACGAGTAGTTGGGATAAAACGGAGAGTAGACCTCGTAAGTATTATGTTTTAAGTGATTATGGATTAGAAATATTTTTGCAGTTGAAAAAAGAATGGATAAAGGATTCGAAAGAACTTTATAACTTATTAAAGGAGGAGGAAGAGAATGAATTTAATTGATCTCTATATCCAAGAGGTTGCGAAGAGATTACCTGAAAAAAATCGTGAAGATATTACACTTGAACTAAGGTCAACTATAGATGATATGTTACCTGAAGATTATAATGAGAAAGATGTAAAGAGCGTTCTCGAAAAATTGGGGAGTCCGGTTTCATTGGCTAATGGTTATTTGGATAGACCGATGCATTTAATTGGACCACGTTATTTTGATGTATATACAACGTTGTTAAAAATGATTATACCAATCGCAGCTGTCATTGCACTCATATCAATGGTTGCAGAAAATTTTATAGGCTATAGTGGTGATCAAGCAGTATTAAATGTTATTTTTCAATTGATAGGTAAAGGCATTGGGGAAATTTTTGAAGTGGGCCTCCATGTATTTTTCTGGTTGACACTTGTGTTTGTTATTTTAGAAAGAACAGATACAGACAAAGGTATCGAGCCGTTGACGACAAGTTTAAAAAAATGGACACCAGATGATTTGAAAAACATCTCGTATATTCCAAAGAAAAAAGCAATCTCGAAGTTTGAAGTTTTTGGAGGTTTAATGTGGACAGCAGTTTGGGCTACACTTTACTTTTATGCGAATCATCTTGTTGGCGTATATAACGGTACGGCAAATGGACTGAAGTTTGTCTCGCCAACTTTTAATCAAGATGTTTTATTGCAGTACTGGCCAATCGTTGTAATTATGATCGTTTTTGAAATATGTATATCCCTTTATAAATTAGTGCAGGGACAATGGACGCAAAGATTGGCGATTGGGAATGCTATTCTTCAAGTAGCTGGGACGATAGTATTCATTGTAATTGTAGTAAATCCACATGTATTTAACGCAGGGTTTATTACGTATTTGGCAAATGCATTTACTATTTCCCTAGAGGGATTTAAAACGTGGTTAGTTGGCGGTGGAATTGTAATTTACACATTATCTGCTGCAATAAATATATTTGACGGTTTCCGAAAAGCTAGTATTCGTATGTAGATAAAAATCGGAAATTTCGATAAAATAAAACTATTAAAAAGATAGTGGATATAAGATGAACATGATGAAAGGAAGAAAACAATGATAAGGGTAGCAACGAAAAAAGATTTAGCATACATTTTAGATATTTATAACGATGCGATACTTTATACAACAGCTGTATATGCGTATAAACCTGTAACCCTTGAAAATAGAATAGATTGGTATGAACAAAAAAAGGCTGAAGGGTATCCAATTTTCGTATATGAATTAGATAATAAAGTAGTAGGATTTTGCGACATTCGGCCCATTTAGAACGTGGCCTGCTTATAAATATTCAGTTGAACATTCTGTGTATGTAGATAAGGCATATAGAAAAAATGGCATTGGGTCTTCATTAATGAAGGAATTAATCAAAATTGCAAAGGAAAGAGAGTATATGACCTTAATTGCTGGAATTGATGCAGAGAATGAGAAAAGTATTGCCTTGCATCAAAACTATGGATTTGTTCATGCAGGAACAATAAAAAAAGCTGGTTATAAGTTTAATAAATGGCTAGATTTAGCTTTTTATCAGCTGGAACTTAACGGTCCTGAAAATCCTATAGAAGAATAAATATTTTTCGGTAGCAAGAAAAAATTCATGCTACCTTTTTCTTATTTTAATAGCTAATGAAAAGGTTTTTTACATTCAATGTTGAAATATTAGAAGTTAATATAACGATATAAAAAGAGGGATAGAAATGGAAACTGTTATAAATAAAATAAAAGAGGTACAATCTAATTATGTGGGAATGGCAATTTATTCTACAAAAAATAATCGTATAGTTGCTTCGTATAATAGTGAATTAAATATTCCGTTAGCATCAGCAGCAAAATTAGTCATTGGATTTGTAGTAACGCAAATGGTGAAGGAAAATAAACATAATTGGAATGATATACTTCATTACATTAAATTTAATCCACATGAAGATAGTGCGCAGTTATATCCGCATTTACAAGGAAGAACTTCTTTAACACTTAGTGAAGCGGTAGAGGTAATGATTGCTTGTCATGATAGTTACGTTGCACAGTCAGTTGTAATGCACTGTGGTGGATGGGATGCTGTGAAAATGTACGCACAAACGTACTTTTCAAAAATTCATATACAAGAGAATGCTAGAGATGAGAAAAATGTTGGAGAATTAAGTGAAGTTCTTGCCCTTTTCATACAAACCTTTCAAGGTTATAAATCAGAACCAGAATTATGGGAACCAATTATTAGCGGCATGGTAAGACAGCAAGGAGAGTATGAAGAAATTCCATATTATCATATAGCTCATATGACAGGTGGATTACTCACAGCTACAATAAATATTGGTATTATAGGAATGTTTAACGAATTTCCACTTCTTTATGTGATTGGGGGAAAAGATTTACCGAATCGCCGTGAAAATAAAGAGGTAGATGAAGCTTTTGCAGTAGTTTTAAAGTACATATACAAAGAATATAGTGAAAGCATGCTAGGAGTGAGTGATTGAAAAGAAACTTAAAGACTTCAACAATCATTATTTTAATTTTAACGATTATTGCTCTTGAAGTTGGAATCGCACTATATGATCACAATTTGTCATTAGATACAATTTACTTTGCAGCAATTCTTATTTGTATTGTATTGCTTTTTGGCACACGTGTTTCTGAAGAGAAAGAAAGTACATCGAAACGAGGACGAAGAAAAATAGCTGTTATATTTTGGCTATCTATTTCATTGTCTATCGCTTGTTTTGCAGTTATAAGTTACATAAGGGTAGGCTATGTCTCTGTACCAGGGATAATTGGCTTTTCATGCTTTGTTACATATGGTGGATTCGTTTTGATTAGTATTTTAAAGGGGAAAAATAAAATGTAGCTTACTAAGTTGAAAGGAAGCAATGTATATGAAACATATAGAGAACGGTACACGTATTGAAGGAGAATACATTAAAAATAAAGTCATTCAATATAATATGTCCATCTTAACAGATGAAGTAAAACAGCCGATGGAAGAAGTAAGTCTCGTAGTAAAAAATGAAGAAGGAAAAATATTTGGTGGTGTAACAGGTACGATGTATTTTTATCATCTTCATATCGACTTTTTATGGGTTGATAAATCAGCTCGTCATGACGGTTGGGGGAGCCAACTTTTACATAAAATTGAAGAAATTGCGAAGGAAAAAGGGTGCAGATTAATATTGCTAGATTCATTTAGTTTTCAAGCGCCAGAATTTTATAAAAAGCATGGTTACCGAGAGTATGGTATCGTTGAAGATCATCCGAAAGGTCATAGTCAGCACTTTTTTGAAAAGAGATTATAATAATATTATGTATACTGATTGATGGGAGAAAGCATATGTACACGTATAAATTGCAACAAGAACAACCAATCTGTGCAGAAAAAATAAAGAAGCTTTATGATTCTGTCGGTTGGTGGCCAGAAAGAAAAGAAGTCGATATTGAAAAAATGTTAAAGAATAGCATAGCCATTGGAGTATGGGAAGAAAATGAATTAGTTGGATTTGCTAGAGTCGTTTCTGATGGTGTTTTTCGAGCATACATTGAAGATGTTGTCGTACATGAGAATGTAAGAAATAAAGGTATTGGAGAGAAAATGCTTACAATATTACTTCGAGAAATATCTCATATTGATATTGTTAGTCTATTTTGCGGAGAGAAGCTAATAAAGTTTTACGGTGAGCAGCAATTTCAAGCAACGAAGCAAATTGTGATGCATCGTAATCAAACAGGGAAAGAATAAGAGGTGCCAATTAAAATGAATGCAACAAGAGCGTACTGTTTATCGAAAAGAAAAGCGACAGAAGATTCTCCAGATGGCTGGAGTGCAACATGTATGAGGCTTAATAATAAAATATTTGCGATAGTAAATCATGAAGAAGGTGAAAAGGCTGCGATTACATTGAAGTGTGATCCAGAAGTCGCATTAAGAATAAGAGAAGATTATCCAGAAACAATTATTCCAGGGTATCATATGAATAAAAAACATTGGAATACCGTTTATATTCATAAGGGTATAGAGCAGGAGCAAATTAATAAAATGATTGATTGGTCGTATGATTTAGTACTACAATCATTTTCAAAGAAAAAGCAGCAGGAGTTAATGGATTAATATGTATTAGGAGTGTGTGTAATGAAAGATTCGATTAAAGATACGTATGATAAATTAGCGAGTACATATAAAGAAAATCTAGATTTCGCAAATCCATATAACAGTTATTATGAAAGACCGGCGATGATGGAGCTTATTCCAAAGGAACTAGAAGGAAAAAAGATATTAGATGCTGGATGTGCAGCTGGATGGTATACTTCTCAATTCATAGGAAGAGGAGCAAATGTTACAGCAATTGATGTAAGTCCTGAAATGGTAAAAGCAGCAAAAGAAAATATAGGAGAAGAAGCGACGTTCCTTTGTCATGATCTGCAAGAAACATTGCCATTTGAAGATAATACGTATGATGTGATTGTAAGTTCATTAACTCTTCATTATATAGAAAATTGGAATCAAGTATTTCAAGAATTTCGTCGTGTATTGAAGCCAGGTGGAGAACTTATATATTCTATTCATCATCCTTTTATGGATTTCACAAAGTTTCCATGTGAAAATTATTTTGAAAAACAGTTATTAATAGATACTTGGGTTAAACCGAATATTACTATTGAAGTCAAGTTTTTTAGAAGATCATTACAAGACATACTAAATGAAACTACAAATTATTTTGTATTAGAAGAGATAGTGGAACCGAAGGCAATTGAAAAAATGAAAGAAGTAAGCGAAAAATCATATCATTATTTAAATATGAATCCACATTTTCTTATCATAAAAGCAATCAATAAATAGCTAGTAAAATAACTTTGTTTTACTAGCTATTTACAGTTTTACATTACATATTAGGAGACTTTAAAATGAATACGAAACGAAATAGAGTAGTATATGCACTATTTACTATAGTTGTTATTATTTTAGGTCTTAGCTCAAGAAAGTTTGCTTTTGCACTACCACATCTATTAAATGATTATTTAGGTGATGCATTATGGGCATTAATGATTTTCACTGGCTTTGGATTTTTGTTTCCTAAAACAGAGACGAAGAAGTTGGCTTTTATTAGTTTAATGTTTTGCTACGGGATTGAAGCGAGCCAATTGTATCATGCGGAATGGATAGATAGCATTCGTGGAACGACTTTGGGCGGACTCGTGTTGGGATACGGTTTTTTGTGGAGTGATTTAGTGGCTTATACAATTGGTGTTGGAGTGGGAATACTGTGTGAGGTTATTTTTCGGAAGAAATAAGAATTGTAAAAGGGGTATTGTAAATGGAACAAGCACTGGAAATTGCAAAGCTTTGGTTTCGAAATGAACATGTCACAGCTACTGTAATTCAACCAAAAGTAGCGAAGGTTTTATGCAAGAATAAAGAGTACATTTTAAAGAGAACGGGATCGATAAAGCAACTTCTAGTTGAATTCGATGTTTTGAAGCAACTGTATGAAAAGGGAATTAAAGTACAGAGAGTAGTAAAGACAGAAAATGATGAACAATATGTATTATATAAAGAAAAATATTATTGCTTATATGAGTATGTTGCCGGAAGTGTTTTAGAAATAAAAGATACGAATAAGCTGGAAAGGCTAGCAAGTACAATTGGAGAAGAAATAGCTAATCTGCACAAAGCATTACATTCGGTGAATAGTGACCATGAGTTAATAAAAAGAGATTTATATAAGATGGTATTTGAATGGGCTATACCGATTTTAGAAAAGAATGAGCATGTTCATCGAGAGGTAATTCAAAAGATGGAGCGAATGCACGCAGCTTTCAAGGAAACGGTCCATCCATTACCGAGACAAATTATTCATCGTGATATGCATCTATCAAATGTAATCTTTAAAGATGATAAACTGGAAGGGTTTATAGATTTTGAGATTTTGGAAAATAATGTAAAAATATTTGATTTATGTTATTGCTGTACAAGTATATTAAGCGAGCTATTTAGTGATGAAAAATTAAGAGGGAAATGGTTACATATCGTTAGCAAAGTCTTTGAAGGTTATTATAAACAAAATGATTTAACGAAAGAAGAACTAAAAGCCATTTGGTATGTTATGCTTTCAATTCAAATTATCTTTATTGCTTATTTTGTCCAGTTACCAGATTTATTAAAGTTAAATGAAGAAATGTTCTTCTGGATTTTTGCTAATAAGGAAGCTATTGAAGAAGTTATAGAAGGTATCGTAAAGGTATGAAAAAAATAATATTAATTGGTTCTGGTGGTTCAGGAAAATCTACATTAGCAAGGCAGTTAGGAAATAAATTAAATATTAAGGTGCATCATCTTGATGCATTATTTTGGAAACCGAATTGGGAAGGTGTTCCGAGAGAAGAACAAATAGCAGTTCAAAATAACTTAATTAAAGATGAGAAGTGGATTATTGATGGGAATTATGGCGGGACGATGGATATCAGACTGAATGCAGCTGATACAATTATCTTCCTTGATATTCATAGAACAATTTGTATTTATCGTGCGTTTAAAAGAATTGTAAAATACCGGAATAAAAAAAGACCAGATATGGGCGCGGGATGTGAAGAAAGATTTGATTTGCAATTTTTTAAATGGATATGGAAATATCCTAATGCTAAACGACCTACAATTTTAAAAGGGTTAGAGCAATTGTCCGAAGAGAAAAAGGTTATTGTTTTAAAATCTCCAAATGAGGTTCGGAAATTTTTAGAGCACATATAATAATAGAATGTGACACAACAATTCTTTTTGAATCTTACCGATTAGTTTAATTAAACTAATCGTTTTTTATTATGGAAAATTTAACGCTTTTGAAAATTGTATTTTGTAATGAGTATATGACTATAAATTCATATAAAATGAACGTTTGGAGGAATAGAAAATGACTAATGATTTAATTCAACTAATTGATTCATTAATGGTAAATATTCCAGCTGGAGAGGTAGTATTAAGAGATGATCGAATAAAAAAAGAATGGCTAGTGCAAATTCAACCATTTCTTCTTGCGAAGTATGCTGTAACAATCGAACTATATGATGCTATTACAAATAGTACATTAAATAATTTTGATAAAAATCATAAACCAGTTGTCAATATTTCATGGAACGATGCCATTGCGTTTTGTAATGTACTTTCAAAAAAAGCGGGATTAAAAGAATATTATTCTATTAGTGATGGTGGTCAAATTGTGAAATGTAATTTAGATTCAAATGGCTACCGATTACCATGTGAGGCAGAGTGGCAATATGCATGTAAAGCAAGTACAACCGGATATACATACGGGAAACTTCATGATATAGCGTGGTATAATGAAAATTCAAATGGACATATTCATGACGTTGGCCAAAAAGAACCGAATGCATGGGGACTTTATGATATGCTAGGGAACGTTTGGGAATGGTGTTATGATTTGTATGATGAAACAGTGTACGGATCATACCGCATTTTTCGTGGTGGTAGTTGGGCTGAAACAGCGAGAGGGTGCGGCGCTACTTGTCGTCGTCGAAGCCATCCTACATTTCATATAGATGATCTCGGTTTTAGACTCGCTAGGTCAATTTAGTAGGAACATGCTACGAACAACTAAGAAAAGAGTATGGAGAAAATCCGTACTCTTGCCAACATAGAAACGATTTAACGTAAGGAGTGTTTATTATGGCGCGTGTTTTATTTATTAACGCTGGATCAGAAGGACATATAAATCCAACTTTACAAGTTGTAGAAGAATTGATTTCTCGTGGTGAAGAGGTCGTTTATTTTTCAATAGAAGCTTTCAGGGAGCGGATTGAGAAGACAGGTGCTACTGTACGAACGATTGATGATCAAAAATTTATAAAAGCGTTTCTATCTGGAGGCAGAAATTATTTACAGGAAAGAATAAACGGCCTTCTACATACAGCGAATATTGTAATATCTAGCGTTCTAGAACAAATTGAAGGTGAACATTTTGATTACATGATTCATGATTCTATGTTTGGTTGTGGCCATTTAATTGCTCAAATTCTTAAACTTCCAGCCATAAATTCATGCACATCTTTTGTGCAGGATGAAAAATCCTTTGAGCAAATGTTAGGTCATCTGTCAAAAAATATCCCAGTAGAAATTCATGATAAAATACAGAATGATTTTCAAAACTTAACAAAGGGAATTACTGAAAAATATGGTGTTGAAATAAAATCATCGTATGAAGTTTTCTGTAATCCTGCACCCCTTACTATTGTGTATACAATTAAGGAGTTCCAGCCTTTTGGTGATACGTTTGATGAAACATATAAATTTGTAGGACCATCTATCTCTGCACAAATGAAAAACAGAGACGTTGATTTTACTTCAATTGAAGAAAAAAGTCCGATTTATATTTCATTAGGTACTGTTTTTAATGAAGCGATTGACTTTTATAAACTGTGTATGAAGGCCTTTGAGAATAGTGAGCATACAATTGTTATGTCTATTGGTAATAAAACAAAAATAAGTGATCTAGGCGAAATCCCTAAAAACTTCATTGTGAAAAACTATGTGCCTCAAACCGAACTGCTTACTTATACGAAACTATTTATTACACACGGCGGGATGAACAGTACGCATGAAGGACTATATAACGGGGTTCCGCTCGTTGTAATACCGCAAAGTGCAGATCAGCCAGCAATCGCAAAGCAAGTGGAGAGTCTTGGAGCAGGAGTTCAATTACATATGAATGAATTAACCGTGGAGAAATTGCGTGAAAGTGTGGAGTTAATTTTAAATAACCCTTCATATAAAGAGGCTGCTTTGAATTTGAAGGAATCATTCCGAACATCGGGTGGATATAAGGAAGCTGTTGATGAAATTTTTACATTTGTAGGTCAGTAATAAATATAAAGTTATACATGAAAAAAGTGTCTATATTAAATGATATAGACACTTTTCTGTTGTAAGAAGAGAAGAATTGTTTAAATGGAAAAAATGAAAATACTAAATGTGAATTTTGAGAACTAAGTCTACAATTTCTGCTGCACACTTTTATTTTATCCCGTATTAACCGACCGTAAAACCCCAACTAATTAAAGTTTTACTTTATGATTTCAGGATGTGGTTTTATATGTTAGTAATAATTTCACTGTTTCTGCACAACTTCTGCACATGCTTAGGCGAGTTCTATGTCATGATATATTCATAAAGTGAAATGTTTCACAAGGAAAAAATATATTTTCACTGCGGTGTATGCATAATTAATACATACATCGGTACAAGTTTGTCTCTTTTTATTCTTTTACATCAAAGCCCACATTCCACTACAAAGTATAACAAGAAGGAGACATGAGCATGAATAATCGATTTTTAAAACAACTACAAAATATGAAAATGAACAAAAAAAGTTTAGGAGCTGTAGCATTAACAGCTGGAATTATTAGTACGACACTTATTCCTCAAAATGCTTATGCGCACGGTTTTGTTGAAAAGCCCGGTAGCCGATCCGCTTTATGTAGTCCAACTTATGGTGCGCTAAATGTAAACTGTGGAAGTGTTATGTATGAACCACAAAGTTTAGAAGCTCCAAAAGGGTTCCCGCAAGGTGGTCCAGTAGATGGACAAATTGCTTCAGCAGGCGGAAAATTTGGTGGTATTTTAGATCAACAAACAGAAAATCGTTGGTTTAAAAATACAATCACTGGTGGGGAAAATACATTTACTTGGAAGTATACTGCGCCTCACTTAACGAGTAAGTGGCATTACTATATTACTAAAAAAGGATGGAATCCAAATAAAGCGCTAACAAGAGCAGATTTCGAACCAATTGGAACTGTACAACATGATGGTTCTGCAGCTTCAAATAATTTAACTCATAAAATCAATGTACCTACTGATCGTAGTGGATATCATGTGATTTTAGCAGTATGGGATGTAGCTGATACAGCAAATGCATTCTATAATGTAATTGATGTTAATCTTATTAATGATGTGAAACCAGACATAGAAGCGCCAAGTAGTCCAAATGGACTTCAGACGCAAAAAGTAACAGCGAATAGTGTAGAACTAACATGGAACGCTTCTACGGATAATGTAGGGGTAAAAGGATATCAAATCTTCCGTAACGGAGAGATGATTGATACAGTACCAGGGACTCATTTTATTGATAAGAAGTTACAACCAAGTACAGAATACTCTTATACTGTAAAAGCAATTGACGCAGCTGGCAATGTATCGAAAGAAAGTACAGCGCTTACAGTAAAAACGACAGTTGAGACTCCTGATACAGAAGCACCAACACAACCAAAAGGATTACATAGTATGGGAACGACAGCGTCAAGTGTGGATTTAATGTGGAGTCCATCTGACGATAATATTGGTGTAGACCATTATGATATTTATAGAGAAACAGAAGGGTCAATGAAAAAGATTGCAACATCCAATACAACTTCTTATTTGGATAAAAATCTGCTCGCTAATACTACTTATAAATATGTAGTGAAAGCTGTTGATGTAGCTGGAAATGAATCCGTACAGAGTGATATATTCACAATTACTACAAAAACTGAAAGCGCTTCACATGAAGCGTGGGATGCAAAAAAAGCATATAAAAAGGGAGATAGAGTTCTACACGAAGGAAAAGTATATGAAGCAGTCCAGAGTTATCAAGGAAATGGTGATCCAAACTGGATTTATGCATTATCATTATGGAAAACAGTGTAAGTTTTACCTAGGTATGAACTAAAAGATGATGGGCTTTGATGCAAAAGGTAATTTTGAGAATTCACTTTTCTATTAATAAAACAGGGTAGTGTATGAATACATAAGATTCATATACTACCCTTTTTATTATGATAACACTTTCGTCATAAGTATGTGCGGAATGCCATCTTCCATAAATATATCAGAAGAAGTTTGATAGTCTAATTTTTTATAAAATCCTTCAGCTTGTGTTTGACCGTGTAGCTTCACTTTTGTAGCTTGTTCGTTACGAGCAATTTCTTCTAACGTTTGAATGATGACTTTACCTAATCCATATGTACGATAATCTTTTAAAATACAAATACGTTCTAATTTTCCGACACCATCAACAAATCGTATACGCCCTGTGCCTACAGGAAGATCATGATAATAAACTAAAATATGTTTACATTGCTCTCCGATTTCATCGAATGTATCGAATTCATCTGTAAGAGGAACACCTTGTTCTTTTACAAATACTTCTTTTCGAATATGAAAGGCAGTTTCTAAATCAGTAAGTTCTGTTATAAGTTTGGATTGCAAAATGTTCAGTCCTTTCTAGTGTAATCAGTTTGCGTTTTCCTAGTATATCATAATAAAGCACTATTAAGAGAAGAAGAACATACTAAAAAGCCAACTTTAAAAAGTTAGCTTTTATTACAATTTCTTTATCCCATTTTTAGTGCCAATAATTGCTGTACTCGTCATACTTATAAACAACCCTGTTTCAACTACACCAGTAATCATTTTTAATTGGGTGTGTAAATGGGCAGGATTAGAAATATGATTAGGGAATATACAATCGATAATCATGTTATTGTTATCGGTTATATAGGTTTCATTATTTTTTAAACGTAACGTTGTTTGACACCCTAAAGACTGAATTTTATTTTCGGTTTGTTTCCATGAAAAAGGGATGATTTCAACAGGTAATGGAAAATTACCTAAATGTGTTACAAGTTTCGATTCATCAGCAATGATAATTAGTTCTTTAGAGGAAGAGGCAACGATTTTTTCACGAAGTAATGCACCGCCACCGCCTTTTATAAGTTGTAAATTTGAATCAATTTCATCCGCTCCATCAATTGTAAGATCAAGACTTTGTACGTCGTTTAACGAAAGTAGGGGGATATTTAGTTGATGTGCTAATGCTTCAGTTTCCTTTGATGTTGGTACAGCTTGAAATGATAATCCTTCTTTTACACGCTCACCTAATTTTTGTATTGTCCAATATACAGTAGAACCTGTACCAAGCCCAATCTTCATGCCATCATTTACAAAGTTAGCGGCATATTCGCCAGCGAGCTGTTTTAAATTCATCGCTTTACTCCGCCGGACGCGGCCCGGCATCAAGACCTGAATTTTCAACTGTAAGTACCGGACGAACGACTATATCTTTATGTACACGCATTTGACAAGATAATCGTAAATGATCTTCAATTCCTTTTTCCGTCATTGCATGTTTCTCATTCGCACTTGCTTCACAGAAATCACCTGCTAGTATTTCTACTCTACAAGTTGTGCAACGTGCATTCCCGCCACAACGATGAAGAATGTTGACACCGCTATCTTCAATTGCTAATACTAACTTTGTTCCTTCTTTCACATCAAAAGTTCCCGCACCTTCAATTGTTAATTTTGGCAAATTTGTTCCTCCTCACGTAAAATTGTACATAACATATTTATGACCGCGAATTATTGAACATAAACATTATTTTTTTATATCCCCGTAACTTTTTTTAATGTTGAATCGTTTATTAAGTAAGCGCTGAAAAGGAGTGGTTATTTTGTGCACAAAAGTAACTCATGTTTCAAAGAACCATATCGATATGAATCATTCAAATATAAACTTTTTAATTGAACAATATGGAGAGTTAAAAAGATACTGTACTTTTTTAACGAAAAACAAATGGGATGGGGAAGATCTCGCCCAAGAAACAGTGTGTAAAGTGCTTCAAAAATATAGAAATAAAGATATTTGTATGACACTCGTCTATAAAATAGCAAGAAATCGTTGGTTAGATCAGATGAAGTCTAAGTCTGTTCATGAAAAAATAAGAGCACAAATCACTTTTGAAGAACCACATGAGAACATTGCAGATTTGCATGAAATGGTAGGGAAAGTATTGTCTTCATTAAATGTACAGCAATCCGCAATTTTATTATTAAAAGATGTTTTTCAATATAGTATCGCTGATATTGCTAAATTGTGTTCTGTATCAGAAGGTGCAGTGAAAGCTTCTTTATTTCGGAGTAGAAATAGGCTGAAAACTGTAAGTGAAGAAGGGATTGAGATAGTCGAATTCACAGAGGATATTGAAGTTGTTGTAACATCTATTCGTGAGGAAAGACCAGAATTATTAACGAAGCTTCTTCCGACAATAGATTTTACTAAATTACCATCTAAACAGCCAGTCTTATTATTTAATGTGAAAAACCCTTCTTCCTACAGTTATATGCTTTACGCAGCATAACAAGTATTGGAGGGATTTAAAATGAATGCAATTCCATATGTAGTAGAACAAACAAAATTAGGAGAACGTTCCTATGATATATATTCAAGGTTATTGAAAGACCGCATTATTATTATCGGCTCAGAAATTAATGATCAAGTAGCGAGTAGTGTCGTAGCGCAATTATTATTTTTAGAAGCAGAAGATGCAGAAAAAGATATATTCTTATACATCAATAGCCCTGGCGGTTCAACGACAGCAGGTTTTGCAATATTAGATACGATGAATTTAATTAAACCAGATGTGCAAACGCTATGCATGGGCTTTGCGGCATCATTCGGTGCATTATTATTATTATCAGGAGCAAAAGGAAAACGGTTTGCTCTCCCTAACAGTGAAATTATGATTCATCAGCCGCTTGGTGGTGCACAAGGGCAAGCAACAGAAATTGAAATAACTGCGAAAAGAATATTAAAGTTAAAGCATGATATTAATAAAATGATTGCAGAAAAAACAGGCCAACCGATTGAAAGAGTAGCACATGATACAGAAAGAGATTATTTTATGACTGCAGAAGAAGCCAAGGCATATGGGATTGTAGATGACGTTGTTACGAAAAAATAAGTTAAAAACAGGCTAGAGGATATGCTAACCCTCTAGCCTATTTTTATTAATCTTTTACCCATTCATCAACTAGCGCTTGATTCTTCTTAATCCATTTTCGCGCCGCTTCTTCGGGATCTTTCGTTTTATTTAACTCGACCATTAACGTACCAAGCTGTTCATCGTTCATCTTCCATTTGTCAAAGTATTTTATGATATCCGGATGGTCTTTTTCGAAACCTTTACGAACAGAGTAATAAATGTCATCTTTTTCACCATATACTTTCTTAGGGTCTTTTAAATATTTTAAGTCAAATTCTGAAAAGCCCCAATGCGGATTCCAAAGCGTAACAGCGATTGGTTTCTTTTTCGTATATGCTTTCTTTAGTTCACTCATCATCGCAGCTTCAGAAGATTGGACAAGTTTTAGTTTTATATCATATTCTTTCATTGCTTTATTCGTTAAATTCATAAGACTACTACCGGGTTCGATACCGACAATTTTATTCTCTAGTTCATCTTTATGAGCATTTAAATCTTCGATACTGTTTATGTTTTTCATATAAGAAGGGACGACTAAACCTAGTCCAGTACCTTCGTACCATTTTGATTTTAAGACAATATCATCTTTATAACGATCGTTTAGCGGCTTATCCGTAACGGGTAGCCATACTTCTAAATTAGCATCAACATCACCACGAGCGACACCAGTCCAAATTGCGGCTTTTTCTAAATACATAAGTTCAACTTTGTAGCCTTTTTCTTCTAATAAAACTTTCCACATGTTTGCGGTTGCAATATTTTCTTTCCAACTTGTTACACCAAGTTTAATTTTTCCTTTCGAATTTGCATTTGTTGCATTACATGAAGTGAAAATCATAGTAATAAATAATGCAAGGCATATAAACCAAATTTTCTTTCGCATCGAAAACCTCCTAAGTAACGTTTGCCTTATAAAATAAATGTATAAGTAAGCATTCTTATTATGAACGGAAACGAGAATTTTAAAGAAATCTTATGAATGTCATTTTTATGTAATATTTCTTTGTAAAATCGCAACACTATGTGAATAGATGGGTAGAAAAGGAGTAGTGACATGGATAATACAAAGGTGCGTGTTGAAAACGTAACAAAAGTATTCGGGAAACATCCGCAAAGGGCCCTTTCCTTATTAAAAGAAGGAAAAAGTAAATCGGAAATTTTAAAAGAGACAGGAATGAACGTTGGGGTGAAAAAAGCAACGTTTGAAGTTTACTCTGGAGAGATTTTCGTTATTATGGGTTTGTCTGGTAGCGGGAAATCTACGCTAGTTCGTATGTTAAATCAATTGATTAAACCAACTGCAGGTCATATATACATAGATGGTGAAGACATCGCAACGATGGGAAAAGAAGAGTTACGGAGAGTAAGAAGAACGAAAATGAGTATGGTATTTCAGAAATTCGCTCTATTTCCGCATCGTACAGTTATACAAAATGTTGCATATGGTTTAGAAATTCAAGGAGTTCCGGTTGAAGAGCGAGAGAAAAAAGCGTTAGAATCGCTACAGTTAGTAGGACTCGATCATCATAAAGATAATTACCCAAGTCAACTTAGTGGTGGTATGCAGCAGCGCGTTGGAATCGCAAGGGCACTAACGAATAATCCAGATGTATTACTAATGGACGAGTCATTCAGTGCATTAGATCCACTTATTCGAAAAGAAATGCAAGATGAATTGTTAGAGTTACAAGATAAAATGGAAAAAACGATTATATTTATTACGCATGATTTAGATGAAGCGCTTCGAATTGGAGATCGTATCGCATTAATGAAAGATGGAGAAATTGTCCAAATTGGAACACCAGAAGAAATTATGATGAGCCCCGCTAATGAATTTGTAGAAAAGTTTGTTGCGGACGTGAATTTAGGAAAAGTAATTACGGCTGAGTCTATTTTAAAACGACCAGAAACTTTATTAATTGATCGTGGACCTCGTGTAGCCCTTCAAATTATGAGGAATGCAGGTGTCTCAACTGTATATGTTGTAAACAAAAAGTATGAGTTTTTAGGTATATTAACTGCGGATGATGCGAGTAAAGCAGTACAAAAACAGTGGCCGATTGCTGATTTATTACTTAATGATATTCCGCATGTGTATTTGGATACTTTACTGGAAGAGACATATGCAAAAATGGCGGAGATGAAATATCCGTTACCAGTAATCGATGAGAAGAAAAGGCTAAGAGGAATTATTAAACGTGAAAGTGTCATTCAAGCTCTTGCAGGAAACATTGAGGAAGAGGTGAAAGACGATGAATAGTATACCGCGTATTCCATTAGGGGAATGGGTCGACTCATTTGTTGCAAGTTTATATGAGCACTTTGAAGGCTTATTCCGAGGATTCTCTTATATTATTGGCGGATTTGTTGATTTACTCACTAATTTTTTAACAATAATACCTGCCATATTGATGATTATTATCTTATGTTTCCTCATTTGGTACACAACGAGGAAATTATCTTTAGTCATTTTTACGCTCATTGGATTATTATTTATTTTGAATATTAACTACTGGGCACAAACGATGCAAACATTGGCACTCGTACTTACGTCTGTTATTATTTCAATTATTGTCGGAATTCCAATTGGTATATTAGCATCACAAAATGAACGTTTCTCAAAATTTTTAAAACCAACATTAGATTTTATGCAAACAATGCCTGCATTCGTATACCTTATTCCAGCGATTACATTTTTCGGAGTAGGTGTAGTACCTGGAATTATTGCATCAGTAATCTTTGCAATGCCACCGACAATTCGTTTTACTGACTTAGGAATTAGACAAGTTCCAGAAGATTTAATTGAAGCAGCGAATGCATTTGGATCCACAGCATCACAAAAACTATTTAAAGTACAATTACCACTTGCAACCGGAACGATTATGGCTGGTGTGAACCAAAGCATTATGCTTTCGTTATCGATGGTTGTAACAGCATCACTTGTAGGAGCTCCAGGACTTGGAGTTGATGTATATCGCTCTGTAACACAAGTTAATATCGGAATGGGATTTGAAGCTGGATTAGCTATCGTAGTAATCGCAATTATATTAGATCGAATTACACAAGGGTTCCATACGAAAAGAAAATAATGAATAAAAAACACACTTTTATAATACAAAGTGTGTTTTTTATTGCATCCAGATCACATACGAACGATAACAGAACCTCCAGCTGGTGCACAAACTTGGTTTTTTTGTTGTTCCATTGATTTAATTAATTGATTATTTTCCTCGATTAATGAGATTAATTTAGTTAATTGATTTTCAAGACTTGCAATACGCTGCATCATATATTGTGAATCATGATGCAATGTATTCCTTGCGGGATGAGGGGAATAAACATACTGTTGATTTATATTTGGATTCCAATGAGGATACATTTGAATCGTTCCTCCTTCAATAAATTACGAAGCTTTCTTATAGTAAATGCCTATGTATAATTAATAGTTACTTGAAAATTTTCCAATATAAAAGGAGTATGTACAGAAAATGGAAAATATTATATGTGAAGTTACAGGACATTTTTTGGAAATATTTAAGCGAGATAGTGCGTATATTAATACATTCAAGTAAATGTATGTTATTTAGGGAGAAATGGTGGGAGGAGATGTAATTTTGGCTAAAAATAAAAAAAGAAATGATGCTTTGGCAATAGGTGTCGGTATAGGGGTTGTAATTGGTGTATTTCAAGGGCACTTTACAAATAATTTAGTAATCGGAATTGTGATTGGGATTATAATTGGGATTGCGTTTTTGAAGAAGTAATGAGATGTAAATTCATTTCAAAAATTGTTGTATCAAAAGAATGAAAATTCGGAATATGAAACCTGATTTTCCTTTTATTGTGATATTATATATGAAAAGGAAGGTGATGGATATGTCAACAAACAATCAAATAGAACAAAACTGTTTCATTTGCAAAAAACATATAGGAAATATTATAGTTCCAGGTGGAGCTATTTACGAAGATGAACTCGTTTACGTTGGACATGTCCACCGGGATAGTGAAGAAACATACCTGGGTTATGTAATGATAGATATAAAAAGACATGTACCTGGCCTTGCTGAACTAACAGATGAAGAAGCGAAAGCGTTCGGACTTATAACAAGTAGAGTAAGTAAAGCGCTAAAAGAAAGCGAAGGTGCAGAGCATATTTACACTTTTGTTTCAGGAAATGGTGCACCACATATGCATATGCACATTATTCCGCGTTATCCGAATACACCAAAAGAGTTTTGGTCACCAACCGAGATAGCGAAATGGACTGGCGCACCATATGGTGACGAAGAGAAAATAAAAAAACTATGTGAAAGAATACGAAAGTATATGGTAAATGAGTATGCATACAAAAAATAATACACAATATTCATGGGTTGGAAATATAGAAATGTGTTTAGGAGAAATTTCAGTTAAACAATATGGTGATATTGTACTTGGTAAATATGGCGGGAATAAAAGTGCTGGAGCGAAAAAGAATGAAGATGGTGCATTAGTTTGGTCAAATGGTGAATGGGAATTTGCAGCTATTCTAGATGGACATAATAGTGCGGAAAGTGTTGAGTTAGTAGTAAATACAATCGAAAAAGAATATGAAAATATAAAAGTAATTTTGAATGAACCAATTAATTCAGTATTTCAGTCTGTTGAAAATCATATACTTACAATTTTTCAGTCATCTTCATTTAAGGAAAAGTGCAAAAAAATTAAAGGTGAAACAGCTTGCTTACTATGTGTAAGGAAAGAAAATTATATATGGTGGCTTTCTATCGGTGATTGTTTAGTGTATGTATTTCATGAAGAGTTACATAAGTTAGGACAATATGCATTAAATCAACGTCATTTTTACGAATGGATTGGAAATGTAAACACATTTGATTTACCTGTTCCTTGCTATTCATCAGGTATTCGTGAATTACGTACTGGAAAGAACCGAATTGTAATGGTGACAGATGGAGTATTAGAATGCGGGGAACGCCGATATGAAATACCTGTAAATTTGTATAATGCTATGAACAGAAATGATAAAACACTTAAAGAAAATATTCACAATGTTTTAGAACACGTGCATCATCAGTTGGGACGTGATAGTGCGACAATTATTAGTTGGGACGTAGAAAATAAAAGGAATGCTACGTATCCGAGTGATCAGCCGGAGAAAAGGTAAAGGAGGAAACATCACTGTTTTGGGTTAAAGGAATTTTATTAATAGTATGGATTATATCCTTAGTTGTTTTTGAAAAAGTAGTGAGGAAAAAACTAAATATACCGAAACAAACAGACTGGAATAGTAAATATGTAAACAACTTTCATAAATGGGGCACTAGGGCTCTTATTATTTCTTATATAATTTTTACGATGATATGTGCTACTTTAAATCCCGTTTATATTAGTAATTTACCCATTTTATTTTTAATAACTTTATACTGCTTTCAATCATTTATGGAGTGGAAATTTGATAAAGAATCGAGGGAATATGTCATTTCTTTAGGAACGGTTCCGCTATTAGTAATAACAGGAATTATTCTTAATTTTTTCTTTTATACCTATTGGATTTAATCATATGTGGAATGAATGGGGAGACAAAATGAAAAATCCTAAATTACGTGCTGAAGCAATGATTTTAAATGAAGATCATTCTAAAGTACTTGTACAATGCGATGAAAATGGATCATTTTATCGTTTTCCAGGTGGCTCTATTGAATTTGGTGAAACGTCAAAAGAAGCAATAATTCGAGAGTTAATAGAAGAATACGATTTGAAAGTTGATGTTCAAGAGTTAGCAATTGTAAATGAACACATTTTTGAGTGGGACAACGAAAAAGGTCATCATTGTACATTGATACATTGGGGGACTGTTGAAAAAATCATTACAAATGAAATAAGGCATAAAGAGCATGAGGATATTATATTAATTTGGAAAAGTCTAGAGGAATTACAGGAGAAGCCGACATATCCTGAAGGCATCATAAGTTATTTAGAAGGGGATAACCGTAATATAGTCCAATTTATTTCAAGTAATTAAATGAAATAACTAATAAACAAGAAACCATTTACTACTAAATGGTTTCTTGTTTATTTAAGCATTTATTTTAGTTAATATAGATGTAATGAAATTAGTTTTATCCTCTGCATACTTATGTTTATCAGTAGGATTAGCTTGTGAAAGTTGAATCTTTAACTGTTCATACTGCATGCGTGCAGTTTTATTGTCTATTAAGTAATCACGAAATTGTAATTGTTCTATTAAATATGTATTCCCTTGTTCATACATATGAATTTGATGAGTTCTTGGTTCACCTTTATTAAAATAGTATCTTTCGGGTAATACTTCTTTTCTATATTTATAGTTTAGTAGTTTTAACTTTTTAATACAATGTATACCGTCCGTATAATTTTCTAATTCAATTGCTATATCAATAATTGGCTTTGCACTTAAATATGGAATAGAAGTACTACCAATATGGTGTATCGCTAAAATATGTTCGCCAATTTGTTCCTCAATGAGTTGTTTCTCTTTCATAAACTCACTTTCCCATACGGTAAACCTAACATTTAATTAGCATCCCTTTCAAAATAGTTTTCAAAAAGTTTATTACATTTTCTTAAAGCTTCTCAAAACAAGGTGTTCCCACAATCTCCAAGGAAGAATCTTCTTCGCAAAGATCATAAATTTCACACCTTTACCGATTGGATATCGTAAATTTGTACGCTTAGATTCAGCAATTTCTACAATTTTATTAGCAACATCTATCGGATTACCAAATGTATCACTACCGCTATTAATATGTTTTTGTATTTTATCCATATACTCTTTGTAAGGAGATGTTGTATCAGATTGGTTTTCAGCTAGTTGTTTCCCAACCTCCCATATGTTTGTGTTATAAGAACCTGGTTCAATTAAAGCAACATCTATTCCGAAAGGTTTTACTTCTAAGCGAAGCGATTCACTCCAGCCTTCTAATGCATATTTTGAAGATACATAAGGAGATAAACCAGGGAATCCAACTTGGCCGCTAATGCTGCTTATATTAATGATTTTTCCACTTCTTTGTTTTCTCATATACGGTAAGACAAGCTGGGTAATTGATATAGCTCCAAATAGGTTCGTTTCAAATTGTTTACGGTATTCCTCTACTGGAATTTCTTCTACAAAGCCGCCATTTGCATATCCTGCATTATTAACAAGTAGGTCTACTTTTTGTATTTCTTTTAAAAATAATTGGAAGTTATGTATAGAGTTTTGATCGGTTACATCTAATTGTTGAATTTTTATGTTTTGTTGTAAGTTGAGTTGAGCGGCTTGAGATAGTAAGTTCACTTGTTTTTCAAGGTTCCGCATTGTAGCAATAACTAAATAATCTTTTTTTGCGAGTTCGAGTGTAGTTAATAGTCCAAATCCACTTGAGGCTCCTGTAATTATTGCGATTTTTTTATTCATTTTCCGCCAGCTTTCTTTTTCTTTTATCATAACGAGTTATGATAAGAAAATCTATTATTCTTACATTCAGTATGAAATCAATTTGTATGTAAAAAAGGGGATTATAGGGAATGAGCGTATATAGAGTAGTGTATATTAATATGATAATGAAATGAGGGAAGAAAAATGGTCCATGTGAAGGATGTATTAGCAGATCAATTGTTGGCGAATGCAAACGATCCCAGTTGGTATATTCCATTTTCAGATGCAGTGAAAGATCTATCTGAGAGAGAAGCTTTCTGGAAACCGAATGAAGAGAGTAATAGTATAGCTGAAATTGTACAACATTTACTGTATTGGAACTCAACGTGGCAAACTAGGTATAAAGAATCACATGTGAATGCAGTACCCGCTATTGGAGATAATAACAAAAGTTTTATGCTTTCAGATAATCAAACTTTCGATGAATTACGGGAAAAACTATTAGAAAAACTGTTACAATGGCAAAATCTTATAAATGAAGAAAAGGTTGAAAGTGATGTAGTAGGATTTCCTGTTTCTGTAAAGTGGTGGGAAGTGTTAGCGAATGTAACAACTCATAATGCATATCATATTGGCCAAATTATTTACATCCGAAAATTACAGCAGAGCTTTGATAATGAATAAAATAATAGTTCTCAAATTAGGTGAACAAAAGTGGACAAAACGAGACAGATGTCTCATTTTGTCCACTTTTTTATTATGAAAGAAAAGAGAAAACCTATTAAATCAAGGATTAGAATTTGGCACGGTACTTGCAATATAAAAGATGATCAAGAAAATAGGAGGGCTGGATATGTTAAAAACAACTGAAAGTAAAGAGAATGAAATTACGAAAGAACAAGCTTGTTGGATGTACGAAAAAATGTTAGAGATTCGTAAGTTTGAAGATAAGGTGCATGAATTGTTCGCGCAAGGCGTTTTGCCAGGTTTCGTTCATTTATACGCAGGTGAAGAAGCGGTAGCAGTTGGTGTATGTGCCCACTTAACGGATAGTGACAGTATTACAAGTACACATAGAGGTCATGGACATTGTATCGCAAAAGGTTGTGATTTAAATGGTATGATGGCTGAACTTTTCGGGAAAGCGACAGGGTTATGTAAAGGTAAAGGCGGTTCCATGCATATTGCGGATTTAGATAAAGGAATGCTTGGTGCTAATGGCATTGTAGGCGGGGGTTTCCCACTTGCTTGCGGTTCAGCATTGACAGCTAAATATAAAGGAACAAAAGATGTAAGTGTTTGTTTCTTCGGTGACGGAGCAAATAATGAAGGAACATTCCATGAAGGGGTTAATTTAGCGGCGATTTGGAAGTTACCAGTTATTTTTATTGCAGAAAATAACGGTTACGGTGAAGCAACTACATTTGAATATGCTTCAAGTTGTGATTCTATTGCGGATCGTGCAAAAGCTTATAATATTCCAGGCGTTCAAGTAGATGGAAAAGATCTTCTAGCTGTATATAAAGCTGCTGCAGAAGCAGTGGAACGTGCGCGTAATGGTGATGGTCCAACAATTATTGAATGTATGACATATCGTAATTACGGTCATTTTGAAGGTGAAGCGCAAACATATAAAACATCAGAAGAAAAAGAAGAACATTTAAATGAAAAAGATGCGATTGTGAATTTCCGTAAGCATTTAATTCATGAAGGTTTATTAACGGAATCTGAACTTGTTGATATGGAAAAAGCAGTAGATGATGCAGTACAAAGATCCATTGAATTTAGTGAAAATAGTCCATACCCAGACGATGAAGAATTATTAAAAGATGTATACGTTTCTTACAAATAAGAGGAGGGTGAAAAAATATGACTAGAACAGTAAGTATGTCAACTGCAATTAATGAAGCAATGAAAATCTCAATGCGTCGTGATGAAAATGTAATTTTAATAGGTGAAGACGTTGCAGGCGGTGCACAAGTTGATCATCTGCAAGATGATGAAGCTTGGGGTGGTGTTCTTGGTGTTACGAAAGGACTTGTACAAGAGTTTGGCCGAAATCGTATATTGGATACACCAATTTCTGAAGCGGGTTATATGGGAGCTGCGATGGCAGCTGCTGCAACTGGGTTACGTCCGATAGCTGAATTAATGTTTAATGATTTTATCGGTAGTTGTCTTGATCAAGTATTAAACCAAGGTGCAAAATTCCGCTATATGTTTGGTGGTAAAGCGAAAGTGCCAGTTACGGTACGTACGATGCACGGTGCAGGTTTTAGCGCAGCTGCACAACATTCACAAAGTTTGTATGCCTTATTTACGAGCATTCCAGGTATAAAAGTTGTCGTTCCTTCTACTCCATATGACGCAAAAGGCTTATTATTAGCGGCAATTGAAGATGACGACCCGGTAATCTTCTTTGAAGATAAAACACTTTACAATATGAAAGGTGAAGTGCCGGAAGGGTATTATACAATTTCTTTAGGAAAAGCAGATATTAAACGAGAAGGTTCTGATGTAACAATTGTCGCAATCGGAAAACAAGTTCATACAGCACTTGCAGCTGCAAAGCAATTATCGAAAAAGGGGCTTGAAGTAGAAGTAATTGATCCACGATCTTTATCACCGCTTGATGAAGATACTATTTTATCATCTGTTGAAAAAACAAATCGTCTTATCGTTATTGACGAAGCGAATCCAAGATGTAGTATCGCAACAGATATTGCGGCAATTGTAGCGGATAAAGGTTTTGATTTGTTAGATGCACCTATTAAACGAATTACAGCACCACATACACCTGTTCCGTTCTCACCACCACTTGAAAAGTTGTATTTGCCAACGCCAGAAAAAGTAATTGAAACTGTATCAGAAATGATTGGAGACCAATCTTTATTACATGTGTAATAAAACGATGAGAAGGGAGAGAGACACATGGCTGTAGAAGTTGTAATGCCGAAGTTAGGTATGGCGATGAAAGAAGGTATTATTACGAGCTGGAATATTAAAGCAGGCGATAATGTAGCAAAAGGAGAACTAATTGCTAGTATTAATTCAGAAAAAATTGAAACGGAAATTGAAGCGCCAGCTGATGGTACGGTACTTGATATAGCTGTAAGTGAAGATGAAGGAGTGCCGCCTGGTACTGTAATTTGCTACATCGGTAAACCAAATGAAAAAGTAGAAATGCAGGAAAGCACACATGTGGTAGAAGAAAAAACATCTAATATAGAAGTACAAAATCAAGAACCAAATGGGAAAGAAGTAGCGAAGCAAAGAATTAAAATTTCACCTGTAGCGAAGAAAATTGCAAAGTCTGAAAATCTGGATATCAAGGCATTAGTTGGTACAGGTCCTGGCGGAAGGATTACAAAGGCAGATGTATTAAAGGCGCTAGAAGAAAGAGTAGCAAATCCAGAAGTACCTGAACAAGAAGAAAGTACAGTCGTTCCTGTTACTGGTATGAGAAAAGCAATTGCGAGTCGTATGCATGCAAGCTTACAAAATAGTGCGCAATTAACGTTAACGATGAAAGTAGATGTTACAGATTTAGTTGCATTACATAAAGACATAGCGGAAGTTGTGCAAAAACGATACGAAAACAAACTAACCATTATGGATTTCGTTTCTCGTGCTGTTGTATTAGCACTTAGAGAGCATAAAGAAATGAACAGCGCTTATATAGATGATGCCATTCATCAATTTGAACCTGTGCATTTAGGCATGGCAGTCGCATTAGAAAAAGGATTAGTCGTTCCAGCTATTCGCTTTGCAAATAATTTATCTTTAGTAGAGTTGTCTAAAGAGATTAAGGATATGGCACAAAAGGCGCGAGCAGGTAGCTTAAGTAGTGATGATATGCATGGAACGACATTTACAATTAGTAATTTAGGTAGCTTTGGTATTGAATATTTCACACCTGTATTAAATACACCTGAGACTGGTATTTTAGGTATTGGCGCAATTGAACATGTTCCTGTATATAAAGGGAAAAAAATTAAAAAAGGTAGTATGTTACCTTTAAGTTTAACATTTGATCATCGTGTACTAGACGGTGCACCAGCAGCAGCATTTTTACGCACAATTAAACATTATTTAGAAGAACCTATAACAATTCTTTTATAAAGAGGAGGTGAGAGAATGAGTAAACTAGTTGTAATTGGAGGCGGACCAGCTGGATATGTAGCGGCAATTACCGCGGCTCAAAATGGAAAAGAGGTCACTCTTATTGATGAAGCTGACCTTGGCGGAACGTGTTTAAATGTTGGGTGTATGCCGACGAAATCACTGTTAGAAAGTGCTGAAGTACATGACATTGTGAGAAAAGCGAATGATTATGGGGTTACGCTTAATACAGGAAGTATATCAATTGATTGGGATCAAATACAGGCGAGGAAATCACAAATCGTAATGCAACTCGTCCAAGGAATACAATATTTAATGAAGAAAAATAAAATTAAAGTTGTAAAAGGAAAAGCGAAATTCGAAACGGATCATCGTGTGCGAGTTGTACAAGGAAATAAAGAAGAAGTAGTTGATGGAGAGAGCTTTATTATCGCAGCTGGTTCCGAACCTACAGAATTACCATTCGCTCCGTTTGATGGACAATGGATTTTAAATAGTAGCCATGCGATGTCTCTTAAGGGTGTACCATCTTCATTGTTAATCGTTGGCGGTGGTGTAATAGGATGTGAGTTTGCAAGTATTTATAGTCGCCTTGGGACAAAAGTTACGATTGTTGAAATGGCACCGCAATTATTACCAGGTGAAGATGAAGATATCGCACATATTTTAAGAGAGAAATTAGAAAGTGATGGCGTAGAAATATTTACAGGAGCTGCTTTAAAAGGATTAAATAATTATAAGAAGCAAGCTTCATTTGAATATGAAGGTAGTATCCAAGAAGCTAACCCGGAATATGTTCTCATTTCTGTCGGCCGAAAACCACGTGTACAACAATTAGATTTAGAAAAAGCAGGGGTTCAGTTTTCAAATAAAGGGATTGCTGTGAACGAACATATGCAAACGAACGTATCACATATTTACGCAGCTGGTGATGTGATTGGTGGAATTCAGCTTGCTCACGTTGCCTTCCATGAAGGAACGAAAGCAGCATTACACGCAAGTGGAGAAGACGTGAAAGTAAATTATCACGCTGTGCCTCGATGTATATACACAGCTCCAGAAATAGCTAGTGTCGGGTTAAGTGAAAAAGGTGCAAGAGAACAATATGGTGATATTCTCATCGGAGAATTTCCTTTTACAGCGAACGGAAAAGCTCTTATTTTAGGAGAACAAGTAGGGAAAGTAAAAGTCATTGTGGAACCTAAATACCAAGAAATTGTAGGGATTTCTATTATCGGTCCTTATGCAACTGAACTTATTGGTCAAGGAACCGTAATGATTCATACAGAAGTTACCGCTGATATAATGAGAGATTATATTGCAGCACATCCAACTTTATCTGAGGCGATTCATGAAGCGTTAATGCAAGCGGTAGGACATGCTGTACATGCTTAGAGGGAAATATAATAAACCACTATTCTCTAAATAAATAAGAGAATAGTGGTTTGACTTTTAATAATACCTTATTACTATTTAATTTCAATCGCTGAAGTAATATCGTTCCAATCAGCAGCTAAATTAGCAGTTTTACCGTACCAATCAGCATGTTTAAATAAAACGCCTTTTCCATATCCTTGTGTTGAAGTGTGCTCCCAAAGTGTCGTTGAATAACTTGCAGAAGGTGACGCTGTACTTACAGAAGAAATTCTGTCATTCCAGCTAGATGGTAAGTTTTTAAAGCCGCTACTCCAGTAAATATATTGGCCACCTTTATCTTTATGTTCATAAAAATCAGTACTACCAGCACCGCTACCTAAAGGATTAATTTTATTTTTAATTGCTTTTTTATCCTTTTCAATATACGCATCTAATGTTTCACGGCTAGTAAAACCATAAGCTAGCCAATCTCCATTTTCATTTTGCTCTGGTAATACCATAGTAATTTGGATATCTTTCTTATCCTGATCACTTAATTTTGCAAATGAATTAACATTTTGTTCATCCACTTTTAAATAATCAAATGACTTAATTGTGTTACTTTTTTCTTCAGCACTTACCGCACCTAGTCCTCCAGTTAGTGCAAAACCCGCTACTAATGTCCCTGCTACTAATTTCTTCAACATATAACCATCCCTTTTTGTTTGAATTTTTGTACAGGTGAATCTTGTACAGCTAAAATGTATTCTAATTTTATACTTTTGTAAATATTCTGAAGTTTTAGAAATAATAGGCGGAATATTTATAGTTTTACATTTTTTCTTTAGAAAGAATGGTTATTGGAATGATACAATAAGTGGATATATTGTTTTTACTGGATGTAAAGATGTTTTAGGAGAGGTGTCATTGAAATATTTTACAAGAGATTGGTATAAAGAAATGCAAGTTTTAGAATTTGTAAGTTTTATAGATTCTATAAAAGAATGGTCGGAAATGGATATAGAAAGTTTAAAGGAGGAAATGGAGAAAAGGAAAATAGATTTATTAAAATTCCTTCCTGAATCGATATACTCAATTATACAAAACATCACAACTAATTCAAAATACCCATCAGGTGAACTGAAAAAACGTATGCAAAAGTGGACAGCAGATTATGAGAAAAGAGTGGCACAATTAGATCAATTATACGTAGAATATTTTAATTCCATTGAGAAAAAACTTCCGTCAAATGTCGCTCAGTTACACAAGACATCACTACACGATAGTGTAATTAAAGTAGTAAAGAGAAAGTCAGAAGATACTTTGTCTATCATATTAGATTGCAGTGGTACTTTTAGTGAATTTGATAAACTTGAAGTAACCTTTATCCCGCATTAACGGGCAGTAAGACACCCACCTCAAAATGCAGCGAAAACAAAGAAGTTAGGTGGGGATCAACTGCCCGTAAAGCCCGATTGGTTAGAGCTAATAATCAGTGGGGGATGAACAAAACCCCCGCTGATTAAAGTTTCACTTTATAGGAGTAACAAAGTGTTCTATGCCGGAAAACTTTGAAGATGCTTGGTGGTTATATCATGAAATAGCTCTTACTGAAGATGGTTTTGAACTAGGTGTTTTATTTGACTGTCCATTTAGAGAAGTGACGATTTGCCCGGCAGATGCATTACTTGTGAAGAAATAACTTTTTATGGAGCATTACAAACGTTTGACATAATAAAAAAATAAAGTTATTGTAGAGACATGAAGTCTACAATAGGGGCTGTACTATGAAATATTCTAAAGCTACAAATTATGCTCTTCATACAATACTTTTTCTGGCAAAGGCTACACCAAATAAGTTAGTTAGTGTTCACCAATTAGCAGAAATGCAAAATGTTTCACCAACGTACTTGTCTAAAATACTAACTAAGTTGACGAAGGAAGGGATGATACATTCATCATCTGGTCCAAAGGGCGGTTACTCGCTTAGTAACAATTGGGAAGATATTTCATTTTTAGATATTATACATGCAATTGAAGGTAAAACATCATTGTTTGAATGTTGTTTACATGACAAACCTGGATGTTTAATTAATGAAGTAATGCTTGCAGCAGAAGAGAAAATGGAAGAAGAGTTACGAAATCAAAAAATCGTAGATCTTGCGAAAAAAATAAAAGTGGATTTTTAATCTGCTTTTATTTTTAAATTAATTAAGGATAAAAAGACTCTTTGATATCTTTAATTGTAGTTAGAAAATGATATGAAGAAGGAGAGAAGATGATGACTAAATTTTGGAATGATCGATATAAATCAGATGAATATTTTTACGGGGAAGAACCTAATACATTTATTAAAGAACAAGCATTTCGTTTAGCAAATCACAATAAAGTAATAGCTTTCGCGGAGGGAGAAGGTAGAAATGCTGTATTTCTAGCAAGACAAGGGAACGAAGTAACAGCTATTGATTATTCGGAAGATGGATTAGAGAAGACAAAAAAATTGGCAGAGAAGCATAATGTAAACGTGCATACAAAAAAAGTAGATTTATTAGCTGATAGTTTGCCAGAAAATGAATATGATGCAGCAATTATGGTATTTGGACATTTTCATGATGATTATAAAAAAATGATATTAGGTAAAATGATACAAACGATAAAGCCTGGTGGTTTAATTATGTTTGAGGTTTACTCAAAAAAACAAATAAACTATAGTACTGGTGGACCAAAAGATGTTGATATGCTGTATGATCCAATTGATATTCTTACTTGGTGTGAAGAACATAAGGTAATTCATTTCTTTAATGGAGAACAAGAGCGAGTTGAAGGGAAAGGGCACACTGGTTTAGCTGATGTTATTCAAGTTGTTATTAGAAAATGAATATAAGTGTTAATGAAAGGTAAATGTATGAATGTAAAAAGACCAGTCATGTAAGACTGGTCTTTCTATTTAGATACTAAATTATCAAGCTTCCAATATGTATCTGTTAACGGCGCAGCTTTGCTATCTATGTATAAATACATATTATTTAAATCTTTTGGTGAAGTTTTCAGTTCAAACACAACGTCAGTAGTTAAAGAGAATTCGTGTGGAACATTTTTATAGTGCTCGTCATCTATCGGATGAGCTTCACCTTCATATTTCTGACCAGTTTTTTCATCTTGTATGAAATATTTTATTTCCGAAAGATCAATAGTTTGTCCATCGTCCCGAACATTATTAATCATAACACGAGTAGTAAGGCGCCGCTCTTTGTCTATTTTTTCAAACTTTGCATTTTCAACTGTCGCTCTATAGTATTCGTTTTTAACTATTTCTCCATAGTGCATTGCATTCTTTTCGAGAGCGCTCTTTTCTTGTTTTGATGTAGTATTGCTATTACATCCTGTCAATATTCCAGTAAATAATAATGCTGTACATGTCGTTTTGATTAATGATTTCATAGTAATCCCTTTCTGTGTTAAAAAGTAAAATATAGGAATAATTTTACATCAATAGGAAGGTGAATGGAAGTATTTTTGCGTAATATACAGATATACATTTATTTGGTTGTCAAGTTAACAGGATAGAAAGAGGGAGAAGACTGTATAAAACGGAATAAATAAGAATTGAAAATATTGTAAAACAGAAGAGGCATGCATATAATTAAAATAAAGTTTAAGTTTCTGAATCTTCAATAACGGTGGTGATAACATGTTTACTGAAGAGCGTCGAGGGAAAATTTTAGAACTACTTAATACAGATGGAAGAGTAATCGCAAAGGATCTTGCGGAAAGATTTGATATGTCTATTGATTCTATAAGAAGAGATTTGTCTATTATGGAAAAGGATGGTTTATTAAAAAGAACGCACGGAGGTGCAATTGAACTTACGCGAGTGAGAAATTTAGCCGCGGAACCAGCTAAACGTTATAGTGATAGCTCAATATATGAGGACACAATTGCAAGAGTTGCGGTATCTTATATACAAGAAGGTGATTCAATTTTTATTGGCGGGGCTCCCGTTCATAATGCGATGCTGAAATATTTACCGGAAGTATCATTTACGGTTATTACGAATTCTATAGAAATAGCTGGTTATCTACGAGAATATAAGAATATTGATACGTATTTAATTGGCGGAAAAGTAAAACCTTCAGGGAATATTACTGATACACTTGCCTCTGAATTGATAAGTAGATTTTCTATTGATCTTTATTTCTCTACAGGTGGAGGCATTTCATTACAAGGTATTAGTACTGCAACACCTGAAGTTGCTTATTTTAGTAAAAGAGTAAGTGAAATTGCTAGAAGAAATATTTGTTTAGCTCCGCATAATAAACTTGGAATAGATTGTTTTATAAGAGGAGAGTCTTTAAAAGAAATTGACATTATTATAACTGACGAACAGGCGAGTAAAGAAACTGTTCAGGACTTTGAGAAACAAGGTAAACAAGTTGTAATAGCGCCATTATATTGATTTGAAAGGAGTTTGACATGATTGTAAAAGAGCAAGAGTTTCATATAAATGGATTAACTTATACAATTCGTTCTGCAGCTGAGAAAGATGCTGAGCAGTTATCGAAAATTAGAGTTCAGATTGATGGAGAAACTGAAAATATGGATAGAGATGCTGGAGAGGGATTTATAGATGACCTAGGGTTTCAAAAAATAATAAAAACAGATAGTGAAGAAACGAAGAATCTCTTTTTAGTTGCAGAAGTGCACAATCGAATCGTTGGATTTTCAAGGTGTGAAGGATCAAATTTTAAGAGATTATCTCATAAAGTGGAGTTTGGTGTTTGCATTTTAAAAGAGTTTTGGGGATATAAAATGGGTAAGAGCCTATTACAACAATCTATTAAATGGGCTGACGAAAATGCAGTAAATAAAATATCTTTACAAGTATTAGAGACAAACGAGAAAGCTATTCATCTTTATAAAAAAATAGGTTTTGAAGTAGAAGGCATTTTGAAAAATGACAAAAGACTATCGGATGGAAAGTATTATAATACGGTAGTGATGGGAAGATTTACTAATACTTTTCATAAAAGAGGGGAAGAGGTATGTTTTACAGAAGGAAGTACTATGTAGTGAAAAATGAATTCATAGAAGTATTTAATGATCATTTCAATCACACGAACTTACCTAATCAATTAAAGCATGGTTCTAGGCTAATAGGACGCTGGATGAAAGATAATAAGAATGGTACGTCTGAAGTATTTGCCATATGGGAATATGATAGTTATGAACAGTATAATGAAATAGAATCGAAAATTAGAAGTGACGAGAGGCATATTAAAGGAATACATGAATGGTATGAAAACCATGGCGGGAAAGAATATGTTTTACAGGAGTACATAGTAGAGATGAAAAATGAAGAGTTAGTATGTACTGTAAAGTAACAGAGGGGTGAGGGATAATAGAAATTAAAACAAAATTATATTTTAGTTTAGCATCCACTATTTTATTTGCAATAGCCGTGATTGTTTTCTTTATAAATGGTAATCCACAAAAGTGGTTTTGGTTATGTATTTTCTTTGCGTCCATTATACAAAATATAGTGCTACTAAAAAAGAATAAAGAAGTGCATTAAGATATTCAAATTATTAACATATTTGTGTTGTCTTGCTAGTTGCATTGAAAACGCTTTTATTCAGTTTTATAATAAAAGTATGTTTTATAAATCTCCAAAACAATTAAAAGGGAGATGATACAATGTTAGCTTCACCGTTTTACTTACATACATGGAAAAAGTTTGTTAATGAAGGTGTTCTTGATTCAAATCGCATAAATCAAAGAATTTCAGAATCGTGGCATCGATGTAAACAGGCTAATGTTAATCCTCACATGAATAAAGGTCAGAAAATTTTGTCTTCTAACATTTTTCAAGAACAAAAGAAAAAGAGTGAAATTTTCCTTGATATCGCATTACCTCAAATACAAAATATGAGAAAAACCATTGATGAACTACAAATGATGGCATTATTAATCGATCCAGATGGTTATGTTCTATCGTTAAGTGGAAATAAACAAACGTTAAAGCGAGCGAAACATATTAATTTTATTGAAGGTGTAAAATGGACGGAATCAGCTGTTGGCACAAATGCAATTGGAACAGCGCTAGAAATTGAAGAAGCTATTATGATAAGTGGTACTGAACATTACACCGTGGCATCTCATAGCTGGAGTTGTGCGGCTGCTCCCATTCATAATGATGATGGGAAATTAATTGGTGTTCTAGATTTCTCCTGTCCAATTGAATTTTCGCATCCATATATGCTCGGTATGGTAACTTCAATTGCACATGCGATAGAACGTGAATGTAGCATAAGAGTTCATCAAAATGAATTACATTTAATTCATCGTTTTTTAGATGTTATTGATAGTGATGAACAAGTAGTTATTTGTAATCATCGTGATGTTATCGTTTCTGCGAGTAAGAGCGTTCGTGAACGAATAAATAATTGGTCAAGAATGAAACTTGAAGAGTTAATGCACCATGGATTGGAAACTAAATTAGAGATACCAGTATATAGTAATGAAAGAATGATTGGGAAATGTATGTATTTAAAGGAAAATAAACAAATGAATACATATTCTGCTCTCACATTTATAAAAGGGATTACTTTTTCAGGAGTTACCGGGACAAGCAGAGCATTTCAACACACACTAGAAGAAATTAAGCTTGTTTCACCGACTGATGCTAGTGTGTATGTATGTGGTGAGACAGGAGTAGGAAAGGAATATGTTGCGAGAGCGATTCATGAAAATAGTCCAAGAAAAGACGGGCCCTTTATAGCTGTTAACTGCGGTTCTTTGCCTAAAGAATTAATGGAAAGTGAATTGTTCGGTTATGCTGAAGGTGCATTTACAGGTGCGCGACGTCAAGGATATAAAGGGAAATTTGAACAAGCAAACGGAGGAACATTATTTTTAGATGAAATTGGTGAAGTACCACCAGAGATGCAAGTAGCATTATTGCGTGTTTTACAAGAACGCACAATAACTCCAATTGGGAGTTCAAAATTGGTACCAGTAAATATTCGTATTATTACTGCCACACATAAAGATTTACTACGGTTAGTAGAAGAAGGGAAATTCCGTCAAGATTTATATTATCGTTTGCACGTTTATCCGTTATATGTTCCATCGTTAATAGAAAGAAAAGAGGATATCCCATATTTTATACAACACTTTTGCGAACGGAAGAATTGGAATGTTGTATTTCCAAAGAGTATATACAATCAATTTTTACAACATACATGGCCCGGAAATATTCGGGAACTAGTAAATGTATTAGAACGCATTTACATTTTGTCGCAAGGACGGGAAATATGCGAAAAACAAGTAGCTTTTTTGTTACAAACAATGAGGGGAAATCAACAACAACTTGAGTTACAAGTTGAAAATAAAACAGAACATACATTACATTTTCGCGAAAAAATACAGCGTGATAGCATGATTGAAGCATTACAAAAGACAAATGGAAATGTTTCGTTAGCTGCAAAACTATTAAATGTACCCCGTAGTACATTTTATAAACGAATGCAAAAATATAAGTTATAAAGTAGATTTTTGTAATCTACTTTTTCTTTGTGGGCTCATGTTCTGTCGGAATGTGCGCTTACCGGGGAAATAATAGAATTGTTAGAAGGGAAATTTCCTAATGGAGGTTAGTGTGTGAAGTACATTGAAATTGGAATCGGGAATAGGTGGTTTGTTCGAACGGAAACTGAAAATAAAGATGGGACTGAATTTGAAGAACGAGGTATTATAAAACCTATTTATTTTGAGTCATTATACGTACGTATTTGGTTTCGGAAAACTTGTTTTATTTTTGATACGAAAGAGGGTTTTAAGAAAGATAAGAAGAGAAGGGTTGAATATAAATTTATTGTTGGAATTGTAAGTAGACTGAATAAAGAAAAAGTGGGCTAACATGCGTAGTTATATTGGACAGGAAATTCTTTTGACTTATATCAAATTCATGAAAAGCACATTTACTAAATATAAATTGTTAATAAAACCGCTAAGAAAACTTAGCGGTTTCTTTTTAAAAAGGGAGGGTTTGCGTATGAATAGGATCGTAACTGTTTTACTTGCAATTATTATAATGGGGTATTCCATTTATAGTTGGAATGATACTTCGGAACTGAGTATGCTAATTTTACAAACGCTTTTAGGGTTTATGTTAGTTAGCTTAGGCGTGCAAAATTTAAAAAATAACGGAAAAGAAAATAGAAGTATAGGAATTGCTTTACTACTCGTGGCTTTGTTTTTAATTGTTGTATCTTTAATAAAATATTTTATATGAATAAGTTTTTAAATTAATAAAAAATGATTATTTATTGAATCCCCCTCACAATAAAAAGTTGAAATTCTACTTGTATTTCACTATATAAAATATGGCATAATGATTTAGTTAAAATAGAAATGGATAGGGTATTTGAGAGGGGCAGTATAATGAGTTTTGCAATTGAAATAGTAATAAAAGCACCATTGGATGTTGTATGTGACTACATAATAGAAGATGAAAAAATAAAAGAATGGAATACGTTTATAATAGAAAATCGCTATCCTTCAAATATGGATAAAGAGAATCCACGTGTAGGAGATAAATATATTACTGTTCAAAAAGTCGGTAAGAAAATATTCGAGGCTGAAGTAGAAATCCTTGAATACGATGCACCGCATATTATTTCACTTGGTAGTGAAATGAAGCAAGGATATTCAGCAATGACTTATATGTTAGAAGAAGATGAGGAAGGTACAGCACTAACAGTAATTTCAGAATATGAACCTAGTAATTTTTATTATAAAATTATGTATAAGTTAACAGGCTGGATATCACGAGGTATAACTATGGAACAAATGGAGCGTCTAGCAGAATGTGTAGAAACTGCTTATAATAAAGAAAATTAATATTAAAGAAATATTAAGGGGAAAACGTTACTCAAAGGATTGAGTAACGTTTTTATTATTTTAAGATTTTTCATTGGAAATCTTAAAAGCTCTTTTTTATATTTCTTTATCAATACAAAATCTCTTTGTTATCCAATAAGTAAGTTCAGAAGAGGTAAGGTTATGTTCTCTTTTCTTACCTTGGAAAATACGGTATATGTATGTCTCAATGGAAGGAAAAAAATGACCTGTTTTATTACCTTTTTCCCAGTCAATTATTTTAGTAAGAGTTTCCCACTTTACTTTTTCTTGATGAGCTTTAATAAGTTCATTTAAAAACTTTAAGCTAGTATGCTGTTTTGTAGCACCTAAAAATGATAGAAAACTATTTACTAGTTGTTCTTGAGACATTTTCTTGTCCTTTCTATATAGGAATTGTTATTGGTATTATTATACAATAGATGTCAGGAAATAAAGGTATTTACTAATGAAGTGGGGGAGAATTTTATGTCTATGTCGCTATATTATAAAAAAATCCGTGAGCAATTAGGACATGAACTAATATTCATGCCAAGTGTAGCTGCTGTTATAAAAAATGGGCAGGGAGATATTTTGTTTCAATATCCTGGCGGGGAATACTGGAGTTTGCCAGCTGGAGCAATTGAACTTGGGGAAACTCCAGAAGAAGCAGTAATTCGGGAAGTTTGGGAAGAAACAGGATTGGAAGTACAAGTAAAAAAACAAAAAGGAGTATTTGGAGGAGAAAAGTACCGCCATATATATCCGAATGGTGATGAAGTAGAATATATTGTTGTTGTGTTTGAGTGTGAAGTTACTAGTGGCGAGTTAAGATCGATAGATGACGAATCGTTAAAACTAAAATATTTCCCTTTATCTGAAAAGCCCCTTTTAGCATTGCCATACCCAGATAAAATATTTTTATAAATGTAAAATAGCACACCGTATTTATTACAGGTGTGCTATTTATATAACCCCGTCGTATACATTTCCGTCAATGTATGTATTATCTCTTCTAACTCTAATTTTTTATCATTTTTCACAATCGTCCAAAGAAACATCTCATTCATTGCGAACCAAGCACGTGCTACAATTTCTTTATTTAATTCAGGCTGTGCTAATCCACTTTCTTGAGAGTATGTAATATCCTGCGTAATATTGTTTATGAAGCGTTTCCGTATCTCGTCCCAGTTTTGACGTATCTCTTTTGATAATCCGATTGCTTCTTCTACAACTTGTAAAATAGCTCGTTCTTTCTTTGCTAGTTGTAGAAATGCTCTAACTTGATTTTGAATCATTTTATGTGCTTCTTCCTTCGTTTGAGGCAAAAAGGAGCGCTTGGTAATATCATAAAATTGATTCATAACATCTTCCATTAAAACGATAAGGAGATTATCTTTGTTTTTAAAGTATACATATGCTGTACCATATCCGGTTTCTGCATGTTTAATAATTTGTGTAATTGTCGTTTTTTGAAATCCGTTACGTATAAAAATAGTGTAACCAGAGTGTAATAGTTTCTTCTTGGTTTCTAAGGAGCGGTGTTTTCTTGATGAAAGGGTACTGTTTTTCAAAGAATCACCTCTTTATACTGAAATATCTGAAAATATAACTGTATTGTAAAAGAAATTCATATATAAAGTCAACTGACATAATATCATTGACGTCGTATCAATTGAGGTGATATATTTCAATTAGTTAGAATAAAAAGAAAATTAAGAGAAGGTGACACCATGTATAAAGAACCATTTCAACCGAATTATGAATATGCGCTTGAATGTGATAAACATGATGAACTGAAAGATTTTCAAACTGAATTCTATAAAAAAGAAGGAACGATATATTTAGATGGAAACTCATTAGGACTACTTTCAAAAAGAGCAGAGAAATCGTTACTTACTTTGCTAGATTCATGGAAAGAGTATGGCATTGACGGCTGGACAGAGGGTGAGCATCCGTGGTTTTTCCTCTCGGAGAAATTAGGTGAGTTGACTGCACCTCTTATTGGAGCTTTACCAGAAGAAACTATTGTAACCGGTTCCACGACGACAAATATACACCAAGTGATTGCCACATTTTATGAGCCGAAAGGAATACGTACAAAAATTCTTGCGGATGAATTAACATTCCCGTCAGATATATATGCACTTCAAAGTCAAATTCGTTTAAAAGGATTAGATCCAGATGAACATTTAGTAAGAGTGAAAAGCAGAGATGGTAGAACACTTTCTGAAGAAGATATTATCCATGCGATGGAAGATGATATCGCTTTAATTTTATTACCTTCTGTTTTATATAGAAGTGGTCAAATTCTTGATATGAAACGTTTAACAACGGAAGCTCATAAACGCGGTATTCATATTGGATTTGATTTATGCCATTCAATAGGATCTATTCCGCATCATTTCAAAGATTGGGATGTCGATTTTGCTGTTTGGTGCAATTATAAATATTTAAATGCAGGACCGGGTGGCGTTGCAGGAATTTATGTAAATAGTAAACATTTTAATAGACTGCCAGGGTTGTCTGGATGGTTTAGTTCTAGAAAAGATAAGCAGTTTGATATGGAGCATACATTAACAGCTGCCGATCATGCAGGTGCTTATCAAATTGGTACACCGCACGTATTAAGTACAGCACCTTTAATTGGTTCTCTTGAAATGTTTAAAGATGCTGGTATTGAACGTTTACGCGAAAAATCTTTACATATTACAAGATATATGCTGAATTTAATTGATCACGAATTAAAAGATTTCGGATTTACAATTGGAAATCCATTAGAGGATGAAAAACGTGGCGGGCACATATATTTAGAACATGCAGAAGCAGCACGTATTTGTAAAGCGCTAAAAGCAAATGGAGTTATCCCTGATTTCCGAGCACCTAATGGAGTAAGACTGGCGCCGGTCGCTTTATATAACACATATGAAGAAGTGTGGAAATCTGTACAAATATTAAAGAAAATTATGAAAGAAGAAGAGTATAAACAGTTTGAAAATAAGCGAGAGGTTGTGGCATAAGCATGAAAACATCAGAGTGGATTGATATTTCACAACCGCTAAATAATGATATTGCAACGTGGCCAGGAGACACACCGTTCTCATATGAAGTTTCATGGTCAAAAGAAGAAAGTGGCTCGGTAAATGTTGGAAAGTTAACGATGAGTATTCATACAGGCACTCATATTGATGCACCATTTCATTTTGATAATGATGGAAAGAAAGTATTGGATTTAGATGTTCAAGTTTATGTTGGCCCAGCACGGATTATTGACGTTTCTAATCTTGAAAGCATCGGGGAAAAGGAATTAGAAAGCTTTCATTTAGAAGGTGTAGAACGATTATTATTACGTACATCTTCACATGGAAAAGCTGAAGAATTTCCAGATGTGATCCCTCATTTACGTGCAGACATAGCACCTTTTCTTTCGGAGAAAGGTATTCGTTTAATCGGAGTAGATGTACCATCAGTTGATCCGCTAGATGATAAAGAATTAGCAGCGCATCATCAATTATTTAAACATGGAATTCATATTTTAGAAAATGTCGTACTAGATCATGTAGCAGACGGTGATTATGAATTGATTGCATTACCACTTGCATTAACTGATGCAGATGGAAGTCCAGTTCGAGCCGTTATTAGACCAATATAAGTAGAATCATATAAAAGGGGCGTTTGGCTAATATGAAAGAAAATGAAAAAGTAATTATGGAAAAAGGGATTCATACGGATTTTAAAGAGAATATGACGTATGGGGAATATTTACAATTAGATAGTTTACTATCTTCTCAAAAAAGATTATCAGACCATCATGATGAAATGTTATTTATCGTTATTCACCAAGCAAGTGAGCTTTGGATGAAGCTCATTTTACATGAGCTAAATGCGGCGATTGAATCTATTAAACAAGATAAATTACAACCAGCTTTTAAAATGTTAGCACGTGTATCAAAAATTCAGTCTCAAATTATTCAATCTTGGGATATTCTTGCGACATTAACACCATCAGAATATATTGAGTTTCGTGATTCACTCGGTCAAGCTTCAGGTTTTCAATCGTATCAATATCGTATGATTGAGTATGCACTTGGCTATAAAACGCCACATGCATTAAAAATTTATGAAAAGGATCCAGAATTACATGCACGACTTCATAAAGCGCTACATGCACCAAGTCTATATGATGTCGCGATTCAAGCATTAGTAAAAGAAGGATTCCTTATTCATAAAGATGTGTTAAACCGTGATATTACGCAGCCTTATGAAGAAGATGCAACAGTAGAAGCAGCATGGTTAGAAGTGTATGCGGATGTGAAAAAATATTGGAACTTATATCAGCTTGCTGAAAAATTGATTGATATTGAAGACTGGCTACAACAATGGCGTTTCCGTCATATGAAAACAGTAGAAAGAATTATTGGACATAAAATGGGTACAGGTGGATCCTCCGGTGTTTCTTATTTAAAGCGAGTACTTGATCAACAATTCTTCCCAGAGCTTTGGAATGTTCGTACGAAATTATAAAAATAAACCTGTCAGTTCATTATGGCTGACAGGTTTATTTTTATTTGAGCACAATTATGTTTAAAATGAAGGAACAAGATATAATAAATGGATTAACTATTTAAATGGAGGTAAAGTTTTGGATTTCAAGCAACTAGAAAATAAATTCGAAAAGAAAAAAGTGAATACATTTCTTGTTTATCAAAAAGGACAATTAACAACTGAGTATTATAAAACACCCGAATGTGCAAATAACTTATATAAAATAAATTCGATTACAAAAAGTATCGTATCTTTATTAATTGGTATTGCAGTTGATAAGGGCTATATAAATGATATACATACACCGATCACAGAGTGGATTGAAAATGTACCTAGGGGAAAACATAATTTAACACTATATCACTTATTAACAATGACTACTGGTGAGGACTGGAAAGAGTTTGGGAATGGAGTAGTATTCCCAAATGACTTTGTAGAATCAGAGAACTGGGTACAGTACATATTAGAAAAGCCAATAATTGAAGAACCTGCTACAAAAATGAATTATAATTCAGGTTCTTCTCATTTACTGAGCTATATTATTCAAGAAGCTACTGGAATGTCGACAGAGCGGTTTGCAAAGAAATATTTATTTAATCCATTAGAAATTAACGAATACGAGTGGCAACAAGATCCGCAGGGTATATATGTCGGCGGCTTCGGTATGAAAATGAAATCTACCGATTTATTAAAATTAGGAAAATTATGTTTGCAAAATGGATATTGGAATGAAAAAGAAATTGTATCAGCGAAATGGTTAGAAGAGTCAAGTAGGGCGCATTTTGAAACATATGAACATGTCGGCGCATATGGATATCACTGGTGGGTATTACATACCGAAAGATTTCACATACCGTATTGTATATATTTCGCTATGGGATACGGCGGACAATACATCGTTATCATTCCTCAGTTAGAAGTAGTAGCTATTATAAGTAGTCATATGCCAAAACGTGGGCTCGTTCCATTAAAACTATTTATTGAGCATGTACAGGGAATTTCTAATTATATATAAGAAAAGGAGGGAATGTATGAAGGATGAAAAAATTTTATCTTTATTTAGATTCTGTTTAAGTCTTCTAGTATGTAGCGCCATTATTACGCAATTCATAATCAGGGCACAAGTGAAACCGTTCAATCCAGTTAACTTTTTTAGTTTCTTTACTATCGAAAGTAACATTTTAGTTGCATGTATTCTCCTTTTAAGCAGTATCGGAACAGCTACATTTGGTCGCTCAGAACAGTTTAGTATACTTCGTGGTGCGGCAACGGTATACATACTTACGACAGGACTCGTTTATTTTTTGTTACTAAGAGGGTTAGAAGAGTCACTTCAAACGGCAATACCATGGGTAAATACTGTGCTACATTATATCATGCCGATTGCAATGCTTTTAGATTGGATTTTAAATCCACCTATTAAGAAAATCACTTGGAAACAATCTGCAAGTTGGCTCTTATTCCCGTGTTTTTACGTTGTATATAGCTTAATACGTGGCCCAATCGTGAATTGGTATCCATATCCGTTTTTAGATCCAAGAATAGGTGGGTATGGTAAAGTACTTTTATACAGTATAGGGATAGCAGTTGTAATCGGTGCTATTTGTATATTGGTAAGATTTTTAGGGAATCGAAACTTTAGAAAAGAATTTTAGAAATGCAAGAACCCCACTGTGTCTGTTTTTAACAGTGGGGTTTCACTTTATCCAGCTATTTGTCGGGCTGCCCGTAAAAGTCCGATTGGTGAGGGCTGATGATTAGTGGGAGATGAACAAAACCCCCACTGATTAAGGTTTCACTTTATCTACTCGTCTTCTGAAACGACAACTTTATAAATTTCTCCGTCTTCGTTTCAAATTCTACATCAACAAAAACACCGTATTCTTTTCCATCTTCACGTAACCACAATTTAAATTTTTCAACAGTTATTTGAACTGTTTTTGGTTTTCTACCTATATGAAGATAGTCAATAATTTCTGCTTTTGGGTATTGTTCTTTCGTCTTTTCTACGGCAAGCTTACCCCATTTGGCATACGGCGGCTGCGCATGAACAATTGATGAGCCTGTATATATATTTGAACATGTTGTTAGGAACAGAATGACAAGTGCGACACGCTTTAACAATTTCTTCATGATGAACTCCTTTTATCTTTTTTGTATATTGTTTACATATTTTTTCAACGATATGAGTTTGGATTTTTTTGTCTTCTTTACATAAAAGCGAGGCTTTTACAAAACATAACCAAGAAATCATTTCCGTAATTAAGGAGGGAAAATTATGCGCCAAAAGGCTATTTTTAAAATAGCAGTTTTACTTGCGTTCATAGGACTGTCTTTAATGGTCAGTAGTATACAACTAAAGAATGTAGAAGCTTTTTCTAATCAAGTCATTCAAAGAGGGGCATCTGGCGAAGATGTCATTGAACTGCAATCTCGTTTGAAATATAACGGATTTTATACGGGAAAAGTGGATGGTGTTTTCGGATGGGGTACATATTGGGCACTTCGGAATTTTCAAGAGAAATTCGGATTACCCGTTGATGGTTTAGCTGGAGCTAAAACGAAGCAAATGCTCGTGAAAGCAACAAAGTATGACAAGTCAACTGCTAATAAAGGGACGACAACGAATAAAGGAAATAGTGGTGGCACTGCACAAGAGAATAAACCACCTCAAAATAAAGGGACAAATGTTCCGAACGGTTATTCTCAAAATGATATTCAGCTTATGGCAAACGCAGTATACGGAGAATCACGCGGTGAACCATATTTAGGACAAGTTGCAGTAGCTGCTGTCATTTTGAACCGTGTTACAAGTGCATCATTCCCAAATACTGTTTCAGGTGTAATCTTTGAGCCTAGAGCATTTACAGCGGTAGCCGATGGACAAATATATTTAACGCCAAATGAAACAGCAAAAAAAGCAGTTTTAGATGCGATTAACGGATGGGATCCAACAGGAAATGCTTTATATTATTTCAATCCAGATACTGCGACTAGTAAATGGATTTGGACTCGTCCACAAATTAAAAAAATCGGTAAACATATTTTCTGTAAATAGAGCGGAGGTGGGACAATGTTACGAGGTATTATTATTGTATTATTAACAGTCGGTGTAGTAGGAACAGGATATTGGGGCTATAAAGAGCACCAAGAGAAAAATGCGGTTTTAATTCGAGCGGAAAATAGCTATCAACGTGCATTCCATGATTTAGCATACGAAGTCGATTTATTACACGATAAAATTGGCACAACACTTGCGATGAATTCACGATCATCTTTATCACCTGCATTAGCAGATGTATGGCGTTTAACATCTGAAGCTCGCTCAGATGTAGGACAACTTCCTTTAACATTAATGCCATTTAATAAAACGGAAGAATTTTTAGCGAATATCGGTGATTTTAGTTACCGTGCAGCCATTCGTGATTTAGAAAAAGAACCGTTAAATGAGCAAGAATATAAAACGTTGCAAACTTTATATTCAAATGCAGGAAATATACAAGATGAACTAAGAAAAGTACAACATCTTGTTTTGAAAAATAATTTACGCTGGATGGATGTAGAAATGGCACTTGCATCAAATCGCGATCCAGCAGATAACACAATTATTGATGGATTGAAAACTGTAGAGAAAAACGTAACATCATATTCTTCTACAAACTTCGGACCGACCTTTACAAGTGCGCAAAAAAATAAAAAAGGCGGATTTGAAGCGGAAGGAAAGGCAATTTCTAAAGATGAAGCGGCGAAAATTGCCAAATCGTTTTTGAATTTAAAAGGAAATGAAAAAGTAGATGTTGAGAAAAGCGGAAAAGGTGCGAAAGAATCCTTCTATAGTGTGAAAATTAAAGATGAAGCAACGAACAATGAGTTCTATATGGATATTACCGGAAAAGGCGGATATCCAATTTGGGTTATGAATAACCGCGAAATTAAAGAACAGAAAGTTAGTTTAAACGATGCAGGTAGTAAAGGTTTGAAATTTTTAAAGGACCATAAGTTTAATAATATGGAGCTTTATGATAGCTCTCAATATGATAATGTTGGTGTATTTACGTATGTAGTAAATGAAAATGGAGTACGAATTTATCCAGAAGCAATCCAAATGAAAATTGCTTTAGATGATGGTTCTATTGTTGGGTTCTCCGCAAAAGAATATTTAGCATCACATCAAAAGCGAACAGTTCCATCGGCAAAGCTAACTGCAGCAGAAGCAAGAAAGAAAATCAATCCGGATGTAAAAGTCATGGAAGAACGTAAAGCTTTAGTAGTCAATGATTTGCATAATGAAGTACTTTGCTATGAATTTGTAGGCACTTTAGGAAAAGATACGTACCAAATATTCATTAATGCTAATAGCGGGGCCGAGGAAAAGGTAAAGAAAATGCAAGCTGTTGAAAAAATTTATGATTAAACCTTAATAGTGAAGTGGTGAAAATAATGAAAACTCTAATATATATATTGATGCTTTGCTTTGTTATAACTGGATGCAGTATTGGAAAAAAAGACAATCCAAACGAAAAAACGGAACAAAAAAATGTTTCAATGAAAAATGTTAATTATACGAATAAATCAAATAAGCCAAATGAAAAAGCAGCAGATCATTTAGCATCTTTAGCGGCAAGTGTGCCAGGTGTGAATGATGCAACCGCGGTCGTTGTTGGAAAATATGCTATTGTAGGTATTGATGTAAAAGCAAAACTTGATCGAACTCGAGTTGAATCAATTAAATACTCTGTTGCAGAAAGTTTAAAAAATGACCCTGACGGTGCTAATGCAGTCGTTGTAGCAGATGTTGATACGTATGAACGCCTCAAACAAATTGGAAAGCAAATTAAAAAAGGAAAAACAGGTGAAGGTATACTAGATGAATTAGCCGCTATTGTGGGCCGAGTAATGCCACAAGTTCCAAATGATATGATAGAAAATAGAGAAACGAATCCAATTAAAGATAATGATAAACAATTACCAAAAGATGAAGAACAAGAGTTAAGAAAAGAACAGAATGATCAATCAAATAATCATTTGAATAAATGAAATTAGCCTCGTACTTAATTGTACGAGGTTTTTAAATATAATATTAAATATTCAGTTTATTTTTAAGGGAAAATATGGTTTAATTATGATGGGAGGGACAACTGTTATGATGAAAAAAAGCGCATGTATATTGTTTAGTTTATGCTTAGGTTTCAGTATGACAGCGTGTGAACAGAGAAAAGAAGTGAAAAATCAAACAGCAACTTCTTCTACTGTGATGGAAAAGCAACAGAAAGAGTCTATCAATATAAATCATTTCTCGAGTATAAATGAAGGGATGACTTATACAGAAGTGAAAGATTTAATTGGTTTTGAAGGAGATTTACTTATAGAAGAAGGGGTAGAACATTCTACACAAATTAAACAAATTTTTGCTTGGAAAGGAAACAATCCAAATTCATTTGTTGAAATTACCTTTTTAGATGGAAGAGTGCATTCAAAAGCACAGCAAGGTATAGGTTAATAAGCTAAAAAATGGGAGAGTTTAGCATGAACATACACACAGGGGAAATTCAATTAGTTCCGTATAAGGAGAAATATAAAGAAGTTATACAAACATTTACTTTACCAAGTGAACAAGTTCAGTTTACATCAGATCCAAGCGCATTACTGGAGAAAGCAAAAAGTGATCGTACAAAAAATGTGATTGTTATTTTAGATTACAATGGGGTACCGGTGGGTCTTTTCTCATTGCAAACAGGCGATAGAGTACAGGAATTTACAGACAATAAAAACGCTTTACTTTTAACCTCATTTTCTATAAATCACAATAGACAAAGAAAAGGATACGCCAAAAAGTCATTGTTATTATTAGACGAGTTTGTAAAACGTTATTTTCCAATAAAAAATGAAGTTGTACTTGCTGTGAATGAAAGAAATATTCCTGCACAAGATTTATATGCAAAAGTCGGCTTCCAAGATAAAGGTTTTAGAAGAATGGGACCAATAGGCCAACAAATAGTAATGCATTTGTCTATAATGAAATAATGAGATAGAAAACTTACTCTTGAATATTCATGTAGTAGGTTTTTTTATTTTAACAATATATAATATATGTATATAAAATGAAATAGAAATGAAGGATATAAAAAATGAATCAAGATAGAAAATGGAATATCGTTGGGGGAAGAGTGATTAAAACTGAGATTGCAGTTTTTCTTACAGTGTTAGTTTGTGAATTTTTTAATATCTCAACTTGGAGTTATAAAAATGATTTAAAAGATTATAAACCAAATCATTATCATCACCATTTTTCAAGTGAGTATATTATTTTATTTGAGGTATTATCTATTCATGATATGTTAGAAGAATTAAAACAAATATCCGAGAAATATGAGTGGGAAAATCGATTCAATTGATAAGTTCATTTTATTGTGGGGGGAATAGTATGACACTTTATATTGCATTACTAAGAGGAATCAATGTCGGTGGACATAAAGTAATCAAAATGGCTGAGTTAAAACGAGTGTTTGAATCAATAGGGTTAAAACAAGTGAAAACGTATATACAAAGTGGTAATATAGTGTTCGAATCTAAGGAAGATATAAACTTTCTAAAAGACCGAATACAAATGGAAATAAAAAATGAATTTGATTTCGATGTTCCAGTCATGCTAAGAACACATGATGAATTTATAAATATTATTAAGCAATGTCCGTATGAAGTTCATTCATTGTTAGAAGGAGAAAGTGTTCATATTGCTTTTTTAGCTAATGTACTTTCTGAAGAAGAGAGTAGTCAATTGCTTATATTTAAAAGTGAACTTGAAGATTGCTATATAGATGAGAAGGTCGTTTATTTGTTTTTCAAAAATAGCATTCGAAATTCTAAATTAATGAACCAGTTTCAGAAGTTACATACACCAGCTACAGTTAGGAATTGGCGGACTGTGAACAAATTAAAAGCAATTGTAGAGGGTATGTAAATATAAAAAGATGAGGTTTTCTACATGTAGAAAACCTCATCTTTTTATTTATATTGTTTTGCAACTACGAGTTCGACAATAGGATAAATAAAGAATGAAGAGCAAATTGCGATGAACAGAGGGAGGTTTTTTACTCCATCTAAATTAGCCCCCATAGAAAATCCTTCAGAGAAGATTAATATAAGGAACATTACAACTACAAGCACAAAATATGCAATTTTAAAGCTTTTATATGTAATTTGTTGTCCCATTTCATCTTGACTTTCTTCTGATACACCGTGGGGATCTCCCCAAGTAATGTAATTAATTAAATTACTAAGTATTAACGAAATAGCAAAAATCGTACCGCCCAAAATAGAACCTTCAGTTATGTATTTATATGTGCCATGTACTAGTATTGCAATTAATGCTAAAACAATGATTATAAAAATAGTTTTTTTAGTATTCAATAAATAATTGCCCCCTCGATTGTAAAAAACTCTTTACAAATATAAGTATAAAATTGGAAAAGTATCATGTCAAATACTTTTTACATGAAATATGTAAGTATGTAATATTTTAGTTCTATGATAAATAAAAAATTACAATACATTTGAATGTAAAAGAATGGGCTCGCATATATTTGGAAGGGATGTCAGATTAATTTAGGGGGTAGTTATGTCTATACTTTTAAAAGCTGGTGCAGATGCAGGAAACAACGGTTTGAAGTTAATGGTGAAAGGGCAAGACCCTATTTTTATTCCGAGTATTTATTCTTTATATATAGGTGAGCCTACAGGACTCTTAGATGAGGTAGATGTTTCATTATCTGAATTAGAAAACCACATTGATGTGACTATAAGTTCGCCATCGTTAATGCTAAATAATGTACGATACATCGTTGGAGAAAAAGTCATTCAAGATCAATTAAAAGGTACTGAGGTAGAGAAGAAATCAAATAAGTCAACGGATGAGTTAATGGTTATTACAATACTATCAGGTTTGGCGGTAAGCGCTATGCGTCAAAGTCCAACTTCTAGCCATATTAATATTCGTTATGATTTATCTGTCGCTCTTCCTATGCAGCTTATTACACAAGAAATAGCTGCTGAAAATGCAAAACGTTATATGGGAAATCACAAGGTTATTTTCCATTATCCGAACGGACGCGATGTGACAATTAATGTTTCAATTGAGTATTGTAAATGCCTGCCTGAGGGTGCTTCTGGGACGTGGGGCATTGTATACGATGAAGAAGGAAATGTTGTGAAACATAAAATAGAATGTGAGCAAAATCAAGTTTCTGAAATTGATTTTGTAGATAAAACGCTACTCTCTTTTGATATTGGCGCAGGGACGACAGAAGAAGTCGTTTCATTAGGGGTGAATTTCCGTCCGCAACTAAGTAAAGGTTTATCTTATGGTGTAAAAGAGACGTTACTACAAATCATTACGAGATGGAACCGGAAGTATCCAACTAAAACGATTGATAGTATTACAGAATTCAATCAAATTTATTTAAATGATAAGCATCCGAGAAATACCTTATTAGTTGAGGAATCACAGCCAGCGCTATTAGGTTTAGCAGCGCGTGTTGCAACAGATATTATAAATAAAATTGATGATATGAAAGACGATCCATACGTGTTTATTTATGGCGGGGGTGCAGTAATTATTAAAAACAGTTTAAAAATGATTTTAAAGCAAAAAGGACGACTCAAAAATGTAATCTTTGTAGATAATCCGTTATTTACAAATGCACGAGGATTATTAGTCTATACTTGTTCGCCAAAATATAGAGAGCATAAGCAAAAAGAGTTAGGATTTACAAACTTAACGATAAGTTAGTTGGTGGAAGTATGCGATCTAGGCGATATAAACGTGGTGATCGAGTAAAAATCAATATTCATAAATCGGTATCACCTGAAATGCTTGCGTGGCTGAATAAACAATCAAATCCAACTAATTTCTTCTTCTTTGCTGCGCAGCAACTATTTAAACAAGTAGGAGATATTGACGTTTCTAAAGCTTTACCAAGCAGCCATGTTTTCTCATTATATGTGGAGCCTTCCTCCTTATTAAAAGTCGAGGTAAACCCTTTTAAAAACATGACACTAGACACAAATACATCCACCGAAAATGCAAAAAAAAAATTATGGGAATCTGTTGATCAATTAGATTGTCCATTTTTTTAAACATAGAAAAATATAAGAAGTCCCCATCACTATACATACGAATACAGTGATGGGGTTTTGTTTGTAAATGGAAGGGGGCACAATACAATTTGTGCCCCCTTCCATTAGTTATTTATCTAAATTTTAGATGTATGTTTAGAAACAGCATTAATTATGCTTTCCCAGTCATCTGGATGGTTTTCATGGCCTGCCCCTTTAAGAGTTAATAGTACTGAGTTTGGAATTTCATCAATTAGTGCGAGGCCATGTTCAAATGGGAGTGCTGTATCGTCTGTTCCGTGAATAACCAATGTAGGTGCTTGTATGGAGTGAAGTACACCCTCATATGCATCATCACCTTGAAGTAAAGCGTGATTAAACATACTTAATAAATTGTTTGCGCGTTCTATTTCTTGTTTTACTTGTTTATAAACTCTATTTTCATCAAATATTCGTTCTGATCCACATAATAGACGAGATCCTGAAACTAAATACTCTGCCACATCATTTTTATTTGTCCAATCTATACTTGTGCCATTTACATGATGTGTTAAAATCCTTTCATCCATTGGAGGTAAATCGCGAGTATTGTCATCAGATCCTATTACACTAGTCGCTAGTAAAGTTAGCGTCAAAATTCTTTCGGGATGTTTTACAGCGGCAATTTGAGCAATCATACCACCTAATGACATACCAAATAGGTGAGCTTTATCAATATGATAAGCATCTAGTACTCCAATTGCATCTTCAGCCATATCTGTTACTGTATAATTGGAAGTTCTAGGTTCATAGGCAACAGAGCGTCCAACATCACGGTTATCAAAGCGAATAACAAACTTCCCCGTACTAGCCAACAGCTCACAAAACTCTTCATCCCAATAAACCATGGAACATGTAGCACCCATAATTAATAAAATAGCAGGGTTCTTAGGGTTTCCAAAGCTTTCTGTACATATATCAATTTCGTTTATTTTAAATATCTTTTCACTCATATAGTTAGCCCCATTTCTTTTGAATTTAATTAATAAAACAGTTTTGGATGATTCTAAGATGTGTGTAAGATTCGTATTGGAATTCATCCCGCTATTTGCTGGTCAGTAAGAGTCCCATCTCAAAATTCAGGGAAAGTAAAGAGGTTGGGAGGGGACCAACTGCCCGAAAAAGCCCAATTGGCGAGGGTTGATTAAAGTTTCACTTTATAATGCTTCTTGCATAATTACCCCCAAAAATAATTATATGTTAATTCAAGGCAAAAAATTTTGAGAAATAATTGTATGTTATTAAAATAAACAGCAAGGAGGAGAGGAAATGAAAGCAATTGTTATTGATCAATATGGTAGTGTTGAAGAATTAAAAGAAAGGCAAGTTTTAAAACCGGTTGTTCAGAATAACGAAAAAGCTCAACAATAAATAATATCCCATACTATACATTTTCATTTGCGGGTATTATTTATTGTTAGCTATTGTGATATTACTTCTAACAAATACTGTTTCGTATTGTATCGTGTAATTTTTCTAATCCAATTTCTATATCTTTCTCGTTTAACATTGAATAGCTAATTCTTAATTGGTTATCATTTGTTTCGTAATTTAATAGACAAGCCGTTCCTGGTAAAAAAGAGACATCTACTTCATTTGCTTTTTGTAATAAGGTAAAGGAATCTATCGAATCAGGCAGTGTCACCCATAAATTAAAACCTCCATTTGGTATTTCAAAGTTTAGTTCTTTTAATGGCGACAATATATCAATTGTTAAATCACGTCTCATTTGTAAAGCTGTACGTAATTTTTCTAAATGGTTTTTCATACGTTCTGCACGTAAAAACGGTAGAAGTGCCTTCTGTGTTAATAAAGGACTACCGATATCCATCGAACCTTTTACTGCATATAGCCATTCAAAAATAGGGCCATCGGCAATAAGTGCTGCGATACGCAGTCCTGGTGCTAACGTTTTACTAAATCCTTTTATATATATTACGTGGCCATCTTTATCAAAACTTTTGATTGGGGGCGGGATTATAGCATCCTCAAAATATATTTCTCCGAAAGAATCATCTTCAATGATAAAAAATTGATATAGCTCCGCTAGTTCTATAAGTTCCATTCTTCGTTCTTTACTCATTACTGTACCTGTCGGATTCTGGAAGGTTGGATTCGTATACAATAAAACGGGATTTTTACTTTGACAAATATCATCAATTAAGTCGGAGCGAACTCCATGATTATCAAGAGAAACGGGAATGATTTGAACACCTTTATTGATGAAAACATCAAGCGCAGCACTGTAACATGGACTTTCTACTAATACAATATCTCCAGGTTTTAATAATGTTTGAGCAATTAAATCAATTCCTTGTTGTGCTCCGCTTGTAATTAATAATTGAGATGGGTCTGTCACTAATTTCTGGTGTTCATTTAAGTAATTTGCTATTTCAACTCGCAATTCATAATCGCCTTGAACTGGCCCATAAGTTGCTAACAACATCGGATTTTTATCCAGCAATTTATGCATTTCATCTGCCAAAAATGGATTTGGTAACAGACGAGGATACAGAATTGCTTGTGAAAAATTATAATATTTACGGTGCTTATTCATTGCATATTGAGAACGCATAACATTAATCGTTTTCGTTTGTTGCCATTTATACGGAATTGGTTTGAAATCTTTCTTTACCCGTTTATATATGTAAGCACCTTTTCCTTGTTCGATGCGTATATACCCTTTCGTTTCTAACTGTTTATACGCTTTACGAACTGTTAATACATTGATTTGTAAATCTGTGGCCATACAACGTAAAGAAGGAAGAGATTCACCATGTGAAAGCATACCACTTTGTATTCTGTCAACAATTTGCATATATATTTGCTTGTAATACGGTATGTTTGTTTCTTTACGCAATACAATTTTCATAGGTTCACCTATTTTTCTTTTTAACTTAATTAAAGCGAAAAATATATAGGGAATCAACTACAACTTGAAGTAACTGTTATATGTACCGATACACTGTTATACACCATAGCCTCTATACTCATTTTAAGAGTAAAAAGGAGGAAGCAAAATGGTCATTTTTAATTACATTTTAGTATGTATTATTTTCGGGACAACATTTTTAACGATAAAAATTGGAATTGAAGCAGGGGCGCCACCGTTGTTTTCAGCAGGAATTCGCTTCTTTTTAGCGGGCATAATCCTTATGATTATTTTTAAATTAAAGCGAAAAGAAATTATGCCACATATATTTTCAAAACGCATTATGTATGCTGGATTTTGTTTAACATTTATGACATTCGCAAGTTTATATTGGTCAGAACAATATATTTCTTCAGGATTAGCTGCTGTTCTTTCTGCTACGGGACCAATGATGATTTTGTTAATACAAGCAAAGAGGAATAGGGAGAAATTACAAAAGGAACAACTCGTTGCTTTAGTTATTGCACTAATAGGTGTTATATTTGTTTCTTTACCAGGAATGCATCAACAAGTAAGTTTCATATGGAGTATTGCTTGTATTGTTTTAGTTATAGGAGAGTTATTTTACGGAATAGGCTCTATTCGTTCGAAAGAAATACTTTCAGATCTATCAAATGTATCACCATTTCTTATTAACGGTATTCAAATGTTTTATGGAGGGATTTTACTACTAATCACATCTATTATTGTAGAACAACCCAATGTAACCGTATTAACTTCATGGAGTGTGCAATGGCCTATTTTATATCTCATATTTATCGGATCGATTGGTGGACACGGATTATATTACTGGCTCTTATCAAAAACAAATCCAGTATTTCCATCGACGTGGTTATATGTATCACCATTAATTGCAATAATTGTGGGATATATCATTTTAGGGGAACCTTTAAATCCTACAATGGGAATGGGGGCTTGTCTTATATTGATTGGTGTATTTTTGGCCAATCGTTCAACGCTACGGGCTTATTTCAAAAAAGGGCGGTTATTAGAGAAGGAGATGTAGTTCCATAAAGCAACAGCCCTGTATATTACAGGACTGATAAAATAAAAAACACAGTTGGAAAAATAACCAACTGTGTTTTTTATAATTAATTCACTTTTTTAATAAAGCCTTTATAATGACGTTTTACAAGCTGGCTTTCTAACGTCTTCATAGTTTCTAGTGCTACACCGACAATGATAAGTAAGCTTGTACCACCAATTTGAGCAGAAGGTGGTAACGTAGCAATTTTCGTGAATACGAGCGGTAATATAGAAATAGCACCTAAGAAAATTGCACCGATAAATGTTAAACGGTATAGAATTTTAGTTACATATTGTTCAGTTGCTTTACCAGGACGAATACCAGGAACATATCCATTTTGCTTTTTCAAATTCTCAGCCATTTGTTCAGGATTTACTTGAATAAATGCGTAGAAGTATGTGAAAGCAACGATAAGACCGACATAAAGTGTCATTCCAATTGGATGTGCGAAATCAAGATTTGCAACTAACCATTTTGATACGCTTGAATCAGGGAAGAGCTGCGCAATTGTACGTGGCGTCATTAAAAATGCAGAAGCAAAGATAACTGGTATAACACCAGCACTATTTACTTTAAGAGGTAAATGAGTGTTTTTTGCTCCTTGATATGGATTGTTTCCTGAAACAGCTTTTGCATATTGGATCGGTATTTTACGTACAGCTTGTTGAATGTAAATAACGCCAACAACTATCGCTAAAATTACGAGTCCAATTAAAACAATTTTTATTATGTGCATGAATAGCTGATCTCCAGCATTTTGGAATTGTTGTAAATAAATTTGATTTGCAACATTTGGAATCGCAGCAACGAGACCTGCGAAGATAATCATCGAAATACCATTACCAACTCCGTTAGCGGTAATTTGTTCGCCTAACCAAAGTAAAAATGCAGTACCTGCAGTTAAAACTGTCGCAATAAATAAGTATGTAGTCCAGCTTTGATCTGTTATTAATTGTCCACCTGCTATATTATTAAAGCCATAAGACATTCCGATGGCCTGTATGAATGCGAGAATGATTGTAAAGTATCGAGTGAATTGAGCTGATTTCTTACGGCCCATTTCTCCTTGCTTTGCCCATTCCGAAAACTTAGGTATAACATCCATTTGTAGTAATTGTACTATGATGGAAGCTGTAATATATGGTGTAATACCTACAGCAAAGATTGAGAAGTGTTGCAATGCTCCTCCGCCAAATACGTTTAACATACCTAGAACGTTAGCTTGATCTTGTACTTTTAATACCTCTGCGTTAGTATGAGGAACTGGAATAAACGTGCCAATTCGAAAAACGATTAACATCGCTAGTGTAAAAAGGATTTTCCTTCTTATCTCAGCTACTCTCATGAAATTTGAAATCGTACGAAACATTATGTCGCCTCCTATATTTTTATCAGTAAAAAACTGATTATTATACCCTATGAAGTAACCACAAACCTCCTTCCACACTAAATTCATTTGACAAATGGATTTTCATACACTTTGTAGTTTTCACGGATATAAAAATATAAGGTGTTATATAAGCGACCTATACACTTTACGTAATCATTCAATACCCATAATATATCGAATAAATTAACAAATGTACATACATACGCATTAAAAATGAATAAATAGGGTCGTTTTTTACATTTATTTAATGATAAATTGATAGGACATTATACTGGTAAATGCGCTTCGTATATTCCTTTAATCAATTAAAATCCTCCACCTTTTTATTTTCTTACAATCAATATATCGATTTAAAAAGAATTTAAAATCAAATAAAAGTATGAAAGTACATACTACTTTAGTAGTAGTAATAGTAATCAATTATATTTCAATTCAAATTCATCTCCCGCTGATTAAAGTTTCACTTTATATGATTAGAGAATTCTTTTTATTTAAGAAGGAATAAATGTTAAAGAAAGCTAATTAAACAGTGTACATATTTATAGGGGAGAAGATATAAATGAAAGTTGTTATAAAAAAATTACCACCATTAGAAGTAGCATATATAAGACGAACTGGTAGCTACTTTGAACCACAAGATCACTGGGGAAAGTTACTAAATTGGTCAATTGAAAATAAACTTTATCCACCAGAGCAATCATTTATCGGAATATCATTAGATAATCCTGAACTTGTTGCAAGTCATAAGTGCCGGCATGATGCATGTGTTACGATTCCTGAAAACTTCGATAAAGAAAAGCATCATGATGTGCAATTTAAAAGATTAGATGTAGGTACATATGGTCTATACCAGTTCTATGATGAACCTCATAAATTAAGTGAAGCGTATCAATACATGTATGCAGAGTGGCTACCAAATAGTGAGTATGATGCAGATTATGATAGAGATAATTTAGAGTTTTGCTTAAATAATGTTGCTGAAGATCTAGACGGAAAGTTAAAGGTTAATTTATTTGTGCCAATTAAAAAGATATAAAAAACAAATAATTTCATTTGTAGCTTTAAAATGAAATTGGAATAGTAGTGAAAGAAAAACTTTTTTTGAAGATAATATTTCTAGCGTAGGAATTTAAGTATGTAGGTTGCAATGAAAGGAGAATCCACATGGATACATTTGTAAATGACAAGTTTTATGAAACGAGAGATCAATTAGTTGAGGAAATTACTTTGTTGAGTGATGCTCAATTTAATAGGAAACCAGATAAGGATAAATGGAGTATTGCACAAGTTTGTCATCATTTAGTTTTATTAGATGAGAGAGTTATAACAGTTATTTCATCAGGATTAAAAAAGTTAGATAGTACCCAAAATGAGCGTAAAGAAATTCACACTATTTTATTAGATAGAACGAAAAAGTTTATAGCTCCAGAAATGATTGAACCAAGTATAGAACCATTTGAAGTGGAGCAAATGCTCAATATGCTAAACGAATCAAGAAAAGAATTGATGCGTTTCCTGAGTACAATAGAAGATGAGTCTATATTAGCGAAAAAAGCAGTGATGCATCCAGCTCTTGGAGAATTATCCCTTGATCAGTGGATAGAACTGATTTATTTACATGAACAGCGTCATATTTCACAAATAAAAGAGATAAAATTGCTTTGTGAAATTGAAAAGTAAAAATCATTCCCTATTTATTGATGCGTATTATAAACAGGGAAAACGGTTGATTCATATTGATTCAGAAGAAAACAAAAATAGAATGAAATTAGTTGAAAGTAACCAATAAGCTTAAGAAAATATGAAACTATCCGATTTTCTGTATAAGTGTAACCCCGTCTTAAATGAAGAGCGGGGTTATTTTTTTGGAAGTATTTTCATTGAGAAGGAAATACTTCGACAATGAAATTCAAAAAATTAATCATCATAACATATTTTATATGCGAATTTTAGTAAATTGAAATAATGATTTTATGATGATGAATGATATGTCCTTATTTTGAAAGTACTCTTCACACGCTTAAGGAAGGGGTATTCTGTCAGGAAACGATAAAATACAATTCTGTTAGGGGATGTATGCAATTTATTCTCTTTATTTTGCAACAGAACCACCTTCAAAATTATCTTTTGTAGTTGAAGTTTCCTGAATAATAAGTTACATTTTTAAAGTTCAAGCAACTTTATGAAAGTACAAAAAGGGGAGAAATATTATTATTATGCAAAAAATGAAATGGAAGAACTATGTATGTTACTTTGTAATTCTATTACTGCTTGGAACAGCAGTAATAGTCAAACCACCTATCTCTAAGGCTGAGGAATCTGAAGTTAATATCACATTGTTAGGTACTGCAGATATTCATGGTAGATTTATGCCTTGGGATTATGCGCTTGATGGAGCAAATATGAGTGGAAGTTTGACGCAGCTTTATACGGTTATAAAGAAGGTCCGTCAAGAAAATCCAAATACCATATTAGTAGATGCTGGGGATACAATTCAAGGAAACTCAGTAGAATTATTCAACGATAAACCACAATCGCCAATGATGGTAGCGATGAATACAATGGGATATGACGCCTGGGCATTTGGAAATCATGAATTCAATTTTGGATTAGATACATTGAAAAAAGTTAGTGAGCAATATAAGGGAAAAACGTTAGCAGGAAATATTTATAAGGAAAATGGAGAGCGCTTTCTTCCTGCATATACAATTGTAGAAAAAGGTGGAATTAAAGTTGGGATTATTGGTATGAATACACCAATGATTAGTGACTTTGAAAAAGGGACAGATCACTTAGATGGTTTAGTGGTGAAAAATCCGGTAGAAGAGACGAAAAAGGCAATTAAGGAATTAGAAGGTAAAGTAGATGTAATGGTAGGAGTTATGCATATGGGATTAGAAAATGAGAATGGTATCCCTGGTACTGGTGTTCAAGATATTGCAAATGCTTGTCCGGAACTAAGCGCTATTTTTGCGGCTCATATGCATAAACTTGTAAAAAAAGAAGTTGTAAATGGCGTAATTATTACAGAACCAGATAAATATGGAACACATATTTCACGTATTGACCTTACTTTTACAAAGGAAGATGGGAAATTGGTTTTAAAAGATAAAACTGCTACCGCTATACCTGTAAAAAATGCTGATGGAACAACGATATTATCTGATCCTACACTTGAAGAAACATTAACACCTTTTCACGAATATGCGAGAGGAGATGCAAATGTTGTAGTCGCTCAATTAAAAGGGAGAAATCTTGTTCCTGAAAATGAAATAAAAGGTATTCCAAGTGTTCAGATTCAAGAAACACCTTTATCAGATTTCTTTCATGAAGTCATGCTCTACTACAGTAAAGCGGATGTAGTAGCCCATCAAATTGATAATGATTATGCCCGTTTGGATATAGGTCCTATTAAGAAAAAAGATATTGCGTACAATTACCAATATGCCTTGGGAGAAATTACAGTATATAAGATTTCTGGAAAAGATTTAAAAGACTATATGGAATGGGCAGCAGGATATTTTAACTCATCTCGTGCCGGAGATGTAACCGTTAGCTTTGATAAAACCCGCCGTGCATCTAAATACAGTACGAACGATTTCTTTGGAGGCGTAAAATACGAAATTGACTTAACAAAACCATATGGAAGTAGAATTACAAATTTACGCTCTATTCGTACAAACAAACCAATCAAAACGAGCGATGTTATGACGCTGGGAATGAATGCATATAGAATGGAGGCTCTTCAGGCAAAAGGGGGAGCTTTAGAGGGGCGTAAGTTTGAACAAATTTGGTCATCTAAACAAGAGAATGCATTTGGAGAAACTGGTGGAACCATTCGTAACCTTGCTATTACATATTTAAAAGAGGTAAAGAACGGTGTATACACACCAAAAGTTATGCGTAATTGGAAAATTACTGGTGTAGATTTACATTCTTCAGAGCATAAGGCTGTAGTTGATCTTGTGAATAAAGGGATTTTAGAAATTCCAAAAACAGAAGACGGAAAATACACAAATATAGCATCTATAAATACGAAAGACTCAATTTCAAAAGAAGAGATTGTAGCACTCGCACAAAAAGCAAATATTAATCCAAATGAGTTTAATCATGCAAAGACAAAAGGTGAATTTTATAAAAAACTTAATAGGATTACTAAAAAAATATAAATTATAAGGTTTCTTATAGTAATTGTTATTTTAATAGTATGAAACCCACTCTTACAATAGTAAAGAGTGGGTTTTTATGTTGTTATTTAGATGCAAGTATACTTTTATTAGAATGAATATAGATAATTAATAACTAACCAATTGGATGAGTGTCTATAAGGATTCTCTTTTATTCAAAATAATGTACATATGTGTTCCGTTCATTATTTATAATATTGACCACAATTTATGTAATTTTGCATAATATTACATAAATTTCGTATTTTCTCTTTTTTCCGACAGGAATAGACAGTATACTTTGTACAAGCTTTCTATTTCAAAAATTATACGAGGTGAAATAATGAAAAACAAAAAGACATTAACTAAGGTAGCATTAACAACAGGATTAGCTTTAACAGCTGTGGCACCATATGGCGTAGGTCATGCAGAGGAAACAGATCAACTACAAGTTCAAATTCAAGAGGAATCGTTCCGTTCGGGTGAACTTACACAGCCGTCACAAAAGGCACCAGAAAATGTAGTAAAGGATGCACTTAAGGAGAAAACAGAGCAAGCTCTGTCCCAAAAACAAGTCAATGGAGAAGCAGGGGTAGATTATAAAGTCCTTCAAAAACGTGGTTCGTATGATGGAACTACACTTGTGCGTATGCAGCAAACATACGAAGGAAAAGAAGTATATGGCCATCAATTAACTGCACACGTAGATAATAAGGGTGTTATTAAAAGTGTTTCAGGTGATAGCGCGCAAAATTTAAAACAAGAAGAATTGAAAAAACCTATTAATCTATCAAAAGATGAAGCAAAACAATTTATTTATACGAAGTACGGGAACGATATCAAGTTTATTTCTGAGCCAGAAGTTAAAGAGGTTATTTTTGTTGATGAAAATAATGGACAAGCTAAAAATGCATACCAAGTTACCTTTGAAGCTGCAACACCAACCTATGTTTCTGGTACTTATTTAATAAATGCACAAAATGGTGATATGTTAAAAAATATGGTACAAGAATCTAACTTAAAAGCCAGTGACAAACTAGTTGGAGCTTTAAAGAAAAGTAAACAAAGCAGTCTTACATCATTAACTGGAACAGGAAAAGATGATTTAGGTATTTCTCGTTCATTTGGTATCTCTAAACAAAGTAATGGCAAATATGCTCTTGCTGATTATACAAGAGGGCAAGGCATTGAAACATATGATGTGAATTACAGAGATATTACTAAAGAAGAAAGCTATTATCCTGGTACATTAGCGACTAGTACTTCGGCAACATTTAACGATCCAAAAGCAGTAAGCGCTCATTACTTAGCAACAAAAGTATTTGATTTTTATAAAGATAAATACAAGCGTAATAGCTTTGATAATAAGGGACAAAAAGTAGTTTCAGTTGTACACGCTTGGGATTCTGAAGAGACGAATGATCCGAAAAATTGGCAGAATGCATTAAGTGCTAATAATGGAAGTATGCTTGTATATGGCGATCCTATTGTTAAAGCATATGACGTAGCTGGACATGAATTTACACATGCTGTTACTTCTAGCGAATCTAATCTTGAATATTACGGGGAATCCGGTGCGATTAATGAGGCATTATCTGATATTATGGGAACATCTATTGAGAAATACGTAAATAATGGAAACTTTAACTGGACAATGGGAGAACAAACAGGATCTGTTTTCCGTGATATGGAAAACCCAGCTTCTGTTCCATCTTCACTAGGAGTACCTTATCCAGATGATTACAGTGAATTTAACGATTTTAATGGATGGGATCAAGGCGGTGTTCATTTTAATTCAAGTATTATTAATAAAGTTGCGTATCTCATTGCAAAAGGCGGAACTCATAACGGAGTATCTGTTAAAGGAATTGGTGAAGATAAAATGTTTGATATTTTCTATTATGCAAATACAGATGAGTTAAACATGACTTCTAATTTCAAAGAATTGAGATCAGCATGTATTCGAGTGGCAACTAATAAATATGGTGCGAATACAGCTGAAGTTCAAGCAGTTCAAAAAGCATTTGATGCAGCAAAAATTAAGTAATTTAGAAATATAGTTCTCATTCATATATTAATACATTATGAAAAGCAGCTAATATCATTTTAAGGATATTAGCTGTTTTTTTACTTAGCAATGTATTATTGAAAATAAACTGACTAAGCAATAATGAGGCGTTTTCTCTTTAAGAAGTAGTGACAAATCAATAAGGTTTAAAGTGTATAAAAACAGAAAATTAATAATATATTGACCTCTTGATAGAAAGTCTATAAAATGAAAGCGATAACAAACGATTGCTTTAAAATGATTTCCCTGACCTTTTAGCATTTACAAACATATGAAGGCATTAACAAATCTATTTTTTTAAGCATTAATGCAAACGTTTTCGTATTAAAAGGTCATTGAAATACATACGTGAAAATAGCCAATATGGAGGTGAATTAAAAGAGATTTCTAGATTAATTTAAGCAGTGTTATTCAGTGTAAGCATAATAAATCGCTAGTAATATTTGAAGAAAGGGTGTATGTGGTGCAAATTACAAAAAGGTTAATTAACAAATCATTCTTATTACTTACCATAATCGTTATGTTATCATCTGTTTTCTCCTTTCAGAGTGTGAAGGCAATTTCAAATTCGAAAACAACTGAAATTATCATTCATTACAAAGAGAAGCTTGGAAATACAAAAGACTGGAATCTTTGGTTATGGGGTGAAAATGCAAATGGTACATCTTATGAATTTACTGGTGAAGATGAATTTGGAAAATACGCTAAGATAAAAATAGACGGTGACTATAATCGTGTAGGATTTATAGTTCGAACAAATGAATGGGAAAAAGATGGTGGAGATCGTTGGATTGAAAATATAAAGGACGGTCGTGCTGAAGTATGGATTCTTTCGGGTGATGAAAAAGTATATAACTCTAAGCCTTCATCGGATCTCTCAATTCAAAAAGCAACTATTGATAGTTTCCATGAAATTACTGTAACGACTAATGTCCCGTTTCATATTAGGGAAAAGAAAATTGAAATTGAAGGCATTAAAATTAAGGATATTAGTCCTTATGATATAAACAGTGGAGATATTACTAATAAGGTTAAAATAATTACGGAACAGAAAATTGATTTAAAACAAACATACAAACTTAAAATAGAAAACTTAGCTGATACGAATACTGAAATTGGTAAAGTCATTCGTAGCGAGGAATTTGATAATTTATTTTATTATAGTGGTAACGATTTAGGGAATACATATACTCCGCAACATACAAAGTTCCGTGTATGGGCTCCTACTGCAAGTGAAGCGAAGTTAGTTACATATAAAAAATGGAACGATAAAATAGGTACTGAAATAAACATGCAACAAGGTGAAAAGGGAACTTGGACAGCAGAACTAAAGGGGAACCAAAAAGGGCTCTTTTATACGTATAAGGTCAAAATTGGTGATAAGTGGACTGAAGCGGTTGATCCATATGTGCGTGCTGCTTCTGTAAATGGGGATAAAGGTGCAGTCGTTAATTTAGAAGAAACAAATCCGAAAAAATGGAAAGCAAACAAAAAGCCAAAATTTAAAAATCCGGAAGATGCTATTATTTATGAGTTACATGTACGCGATCTTTCCATTCAACCTGAAAGTGGTATTAAACAGAAAGGGAAGTATTTAGGTGTAACAGAAAAAGGAACAAAAGGGCCAGGAGGTGTAAAAACAGGACTTGATCATATAAAGGACCTTGGTGTTACTCACGTTCAGTTTTTACCGATATTTGATTATGCTTCAGTAAATGAAGAGACTTTAAATGAACCGCAATATAACTGGGGATATGATCCTAAAAATTTCAACGTTCCAGAAGGCTCCTATTCTACAAATCCTTATGAGCCGACTGTGCGAATAACTGAATTAAAGCAAATGGTTCAAACACTACATGATAATAATCTTCGAGTAGTGATGGATGTAGTATATAACCATATGTATAACGCTGCTGAATCTAATTTTCATAAGTTAGTTCCAGGTTATTATTATCGTTACAATGAAGATGGAACATTTGCAAATGGAACTGGAGTAGGAAATGATACTGCTTCAGAAAGAAAAATGATGAGGAAATTTATGATAGATTCCGTCACATATTGGGCAAAAGAATACAATTTAGATGGATTCCGTTTTGATTTAATGGGTATTCATGATTATGAAACGATGAATGAAATACGTAAAGCTGTTAATCAAATTGACCCTTCTATTATACTACACGGAGAAGGATGGGATTTAAATACACCTCTTGCAGCTGAGTTGAAAGCAAATCAAAAAAATGCAGAGAAAATGAAAGGGATTGCTCATTTTAACGATAATATACGTGATGGGTTGAAAGGTAGTGTATTTGAGGAAAAGGAAAATGGTTTTATAAATGGAAAGGAAAACATGGAAGATCGTATTAAAAAAGGTATTACGGCAGGTATTGACTACGATACAAATTCGTCTACCTATCAAGATCCGGAACAGGTATTAACTTATGTGGAAGCACATGACAATCATACATTATGGGATAAACTTGAGTTAACTAATTCAGGTGACAGTGAAGAAGTGCGAAAACAAATGCACAAATTGTCTTCTTCAATTTTATTAACATCACAAGGAATTCCATTTTTACATGCAGGGCAAGAGTTTATGCGGACGAAATACGGTGATCATAATAGTTACAAATCTCCAGATTCAATTAACCAGATGGATTGGATGCGCCGTGCAACGTTTAATAATGAAGTAGATTATATGAAGGGGTTAATAGAATTACGCAAAAAGTACTCAGCTTTTCGAATGACATCTGCAGAGCAAATAAAAACAAACGTATCATTTATTGATGCTCCGAAAAATACTGTAGCTTATACAATAGAGGGGAATAAAAATGAATACTTTACAGTGGCTCACAATGCAAATAGAGAAGCTGTTGAAATAACACTTCCATCGAAAGGGCCTTGGAAAGTACTAGTAGACAGCAAGCAGGCGGGAAGTAAACCACTTTATGTTGTCCATGACAATAAAATTAAAGTTCCTGCATTAAGTTCATTTGTCTTAAAAACAGAGAAACCGATTAAATAAAAGCGAAGAATGTGGAAATAAATACTGTATTGAGCAAATTTAACAAGGATTGCAAATGAAAAAAGCGAAGTGAAGATTATTCTCACTTCGCTTTTAAAGTTAATGTAATATAATTTCACATACTGTAATTATATTACAATTTAATAAAAGAAATAAGCAATAGATTATTTCTTTTATGGCAGTAGGAGAAGAAGATATCTTTGAGTTTATTTATAAAATTATCTGAAATACATTCGTAATTCAGATAATGTTTATTATATATTCGAACATATAACGAACTAGATGTTCGAGTTGTATTAATTCCTACAAATCGTTTAAAAATAACAAAGGCGTAAAAAGTATATGGAATTAAAATAGAGAAAAGACACCATTCAAGGTGTCTTTTCTCTATTTTGAATATGAAATGTAAGTAACTCGATTGTATGTAATAGTATGTGATATTTTCACACTAACTGATTAAGAAAAATTTAAAACTCTTTTCTTAATCTATTTGTAATAAATTACATCATAAAATTTTATCGATATAATAAATAAAACTTTCTCAACATTATTTGATTTAATAACTATATTCAACCGCTCTCCAATCCATTACAATAATTTCACATTGGAAATACATGAATATTCTCAATGTTATAAATGGTTTATACCTTATAGGATTACTATGGGAAAGGATGTGAAATATCCAAAAAAAAATCATTTTTTATGATGAAATAAAAAATTTTAATGAAGAAAAAGTTATTTCATTATTTTCAAGTTTCGTTAAAGTGCATGTATTTATAATCACTATGAGACAAGGAGCAGAATCTAAAAAAAATTTTGTAGATTAGAAAATTGCATTTCAAAAATAAGTTAAACGTTTATGGAGGGTTATATGAGCGAGAAAATTTATTACTGGTCTCCGATTAAGCATTGGGAGAAGTTGCATAATGAAGTTTTAATCGGGGAAATGAGATTTACAGGTATTCTGTCTGAGTGGTTTCCTGATTTTTATTTTATGGCTCAAAAAGGTGTGAAAATCAGTGAACTAGTAGAGCGCTTTTCATTAGGAAATGTAGAAGAGACACACAAAAACATAGAGCTCATGATAAAAAATCGTGTGTTAGTAAGTAACATATTACACCCAAGAGAAGTATTTTCTTCACAAGAAAAGATTTTTTCAAATCCATATAGCAACCAGATTCGCTTTTCTAAAGAAAAGTTAGATAAGTATATGAGTGAACAATTAAATCGCACGCACGTTGCTGCACGGTCGACCGAAATTCAACTTGAAACAACAAATGAGCTACCTACTATAATCAAGGAACGTAGATCTTGTCGTCAATTTGATATGGAAAAACATATTAGTTTTTCGGAATTTTCCCGATTCTTATCAACTCTAAAACAGGTTAGGGAAGAAAAAATATACTATCATTACGCAAGTGCAGGCGGGCTCTATCCCATTGATATCTTTGTTTATGTAAAACCAAAACGTATAGAGGGTATGAAAGCTGGATTTTATTATTATAACCCATCAAAAAATAGTCTTGTGATTGTAAATAGCATTGATCAAGTAATCAAAAGTGATCATGAGTTAATTAATCAGGATTTATTTACTCAATCTGCCTTCTCAGTTTATTTGGTTTATAATGCGAACGCTTCCATCCCGAAATACGGTTCAGATGGATATTTATTTGCTTGTATTGAGTCAGGCATTATCACTGCTACCTTAAATATGGTTGCTGAGACATTAAATTTAGGGGTTTGTTCAGTTGGTCATATGAAATTTGAAGATATTCAGCAATTTTTATGTTTGGATAATCATCAAGTGTTTCTCCATGGGCTTGAAGTTGGCTTAAAAATTAACGAGTAGAAGAAATGAATATTAGGGGGATAAAGATAAAAATGCACATTAAAGATCGAAGTTCGATTCATGAAAATAAAGAAGTAGAAGCGTTTTGGAAGGAGCAATTATCTTCCGAGATTCTCGATTTTTCTGTATTTAAATTTAATAGCGATTACCAACTAAATAAAGAAATACCTTGTGAGTACGTTCAAGTCATAGTGAATGTAGAATTTAGTAAAAGTATACAAAAAATAAGTAAGTCTCAAGATTTATTATTATTTAGCTGGTTTCAAGCCGCTTTAAGGGTTTGTTTGGCACATTATACAGATCAAGAAAGAATTACTATTGGTATTCCTATAATTGAAAAGAATCTTGAACAAAGTGAGAATCTTAATAAGTTGATTCCTTTAGGAAGTGAAATCCATCCGCATCACACCTTTAAACAATTAGTAAATGAGATTGAACAAACGACTTTAATCGGGTATGAAAATCAGGAGTATCCGCTCTCTGAATTATTAGTTAAACACAATTTAACTCCTTTTCAAATTGTAATCGGGATGGAAGGATTACATAATGAAAATTCGCTAGAAGAATACGCAGAGAATAATTTAGTCCTATGGATACGAAGAAAATGGAATGAAATACATAATGAATTTGAATTTCAAATTTCTTGCAAGTCCCGTTCATTCTCTTCTTTGCAACAGTTTGCCAATTCGTATTGTTATGTTTTAAAGCAAGTTTCACAAAATCCGAATTTGGCATTGAAAGATATTTGTATTATTGCAGAAGAAGAAAAAGAGTTGTTAGAAGGATTGAATACTTTTCAAACGGGCATAGATTTGTTTCAATCATTTCAAGATTTGTTTGAAGCGCAAGTATTAAAAACTCCAGATCAAATTGCTGTTGTTTGTAATGATCAATCTTTGACATATAGAGAATTGAATAAGAAAGCGAATCAATTGGCTTCTATTCTTCAAAGTAAAGGTGTTTCAAAAGAAAGTATTATTGGCGTTATGGTAGATCGGTCATTAGAAATGATTATTGGTATGATGGGGATTTTAAAAGCAGGAGCAGCGTATTTACCAATCGACCCTAACTACCCAACTGAACGAATTGAATATATGTTACAAGATAGTCAAGCAAAATATTTACTTAGTAAGCGAACAGAGGAAGTATTGCCGCAATTTGCGGGTGAAGTACTGTATCTTGATAAAGAATATCTTTTCCAAGATGAAGAAAGTAATTTAGTACGAGAACATAATCCTAATGATTTGGCTTATGTTATTTACACATCAGGATCGACAGGAAATCCAAAAGGGGTAATGATCGAACAAAAATCGCTAGTTCATTTTTTAAATGTAATGAGAGAAAAAGTAAAGGCTAATCAATCATTCTTGTTTCTTGCTAGTGTATCTTTTGATATTTCCTTGTTAGAAATATGTCTTCCTTTAACGCAAGGTTCAAAAGTAGTAATTGCTACAGAGGACCAGTTTGCAACAAAAGAATTGGCTCTTTTAGTCAAAAAACATAAGGTGGATTTATGGGAATCAACGCCATCGCGAATGGAAGTGATTTTGAGTGATCCAGAAGGGGCAAATTTTCTAAAAGATTTAAAATCTATTTTATTAGCAGGAGAATCATTTTCCATTGATTTGGTTGAAAAAATTCGTTGTATCAGTGAAGCAACAATTTTAAATATTTATGGTCCCACAGAAACAACCATTTGCGCAACAGTAAAAGACTTGAGCACTTCCAAAGAAGTTACGATTGGCAAACCTAACCCGAATTATCATTCCTATATATTGAATAAGTATGGCCAATTAAAACCATTTGGAATTCCCGGTGAACTCTGCATTGCTGGCGTAGCGGTAGCACGAGGGTATCTTGGTAAAAATAAACTGACAGATGAAAAGTTTGTACCGAGTCCTTTTGCGGCAGGGGAAATGATGTATCATACAGGTGATCTCGTTCGTTGGTTGCCTAATGGAGAACTTGAATATTTAGGTCGAATGGATCATCAAGTGAAAATTCGGGGGTATCGGATTGAATTAAGAGAAATCGAAACTCGATTAAGGGAATATCCAGAAATAAACCAGGCTATCGTTGTTGATCAAGTGTATGGAAATAGGAAATTATTAGCTGCCTACTATGTATCGGATAACAAGGTGTCTTTTGGTGAAATCAGAAAATATTTAAGTGATAAACTACCTGAGTTTATGATTCCTGAAAAAATGATTCAGGTAGAAGAGATTCCATTGAATCCAAATGGAAAAGTAGATAGAAAAAGATTGTTGGATATAACACAAACGGATTATGTATCAATTCCATACGTTGCTCCGCGCAATGAAATTGAACAAAAATTAGTGCGTGCATGGGAAAAAGTTATGGAGATTGAGGGAATCGGTATTCATGATAATTTTTTTGCATTAAAAGGAGAATCTATTAAAGCACTTCAGGTAATTAATTTATTAAGAAAAGACTGCTTAAAAATAAGTACAACAGATTTTTTTAAGCACCCCACAATCGCTCAATTGAGTTCTTGTGTAAAGTTAGAGCATAAAGAGGAAAACCTTGAAAGTAGACCAACTCATGTTAAAGATTTGTCTAAGCCATTTTCCTTAACAGAAGTTCAGACAGCGTATATGATAGGACGGAATTCACAGTTTGAATTAAGCGGTATTTCACCTCAAACATATTTTGAATATGAAACAGCATTGGATATCAATCGTCTTTCAAAAAGTTTTCAAAAGGTAATTCATCGTCATCCAATGTTGCGAGCTGTAATTTTACCAGAGGGAAAACAGCAAATATTACAAAGCGTTCCTGATTACGAGATTGAAATAGTGAGTCTCATAGATTTAGATGATAGGAATCAAAATGCTCGCTTACAAGAAGAGCGTTCTCGAATGACTAACCATGTATTCCCTTTGGGGCAATGGCCTTTGTTTGAATTGAAAGCTTTTCTTTTAAAAGAAGACACGTATTTATTATGTTTTCGATACGATGCTTTATTAATGGACGGAGCAAGCATGAACATTGTTGGACAGGATTTGTTGCATTATTATTATAAACCAAATCAAAAATTAGAATCTTTATCTTTTGATTTTCAAGATTATATGTTTATCTATGATGAAATGGAACAAAGCGAAGAATATAAAACAGCAAAAGATTATTGGACAAGTAAGCTTCCTGACTTTCCTTTTGCACCTTCTTTGCTGTTAAAAAAGGATCCAGCAGAGATTGCTACTCCTAAATTCCAATCACTTACAAAAATCCTGGATAATAAAAAATGGACAAAGCTACGAAAGTTAGCACAAGAGAAAGAGGTAACGCCTTCCGCTCTACTTTGTACAATATATGGTGATGTGTTGGCATATTGGAGTAATCAACGTCGATTAGCAATTAACTTGACTGTATTTAACCGTTATCCTGTTCATGATGAAGTAGAACAGATTGTTGGAGATTTCACATCACTTATTTTATTGGATGTTGATGTAAAATCAGAGCAAACTTTCTTTACTAGAGTAAAAGAAACGCAAGCTACTTTATTAGATGGCCTTGAACATCGTCATTACGATGGAGTTAACTTTATTCGAGATTTTACTCGATATCATCAAATGACGCCAAAAGCAGTTATGCCAATCGTTTTCACCTCGATGTTAGCAGGTGCAGGTGCTTTCTCTTGGGAACAACTTGGTTCTCTTCGCTATATTCATGCTCGGACTCCACAAGTGTATTTGGATAATGTAGTAATTGAAAAAAATGGAGAGTTATTAATTAGCTGGAACTACGTTGAAGAGTTGTTTGATGTTGATGTAATAGAAGCAATGTTTTCCCAATTTGTTGACTTATTGGAACAATTGGTGAAACAAAGCGATATAACATCTTTGCAGATGAAAGAATCGGATCAAACTCTAATTAAGCAATACAATGAAACAACAGAAAAAATACCTTCAACTACCCTGTATCAATTATTTACAGACCAAGTAAAACGTACGCCGGATGAAGTAGCAGTGGTATTTGAACAAGAATGGTTAACATACTCGGAACTTCATAAACGTTCTAATCAAATTGCCCACTTCTTAAAAGAGCAAGGTATTGGTCTAGGTGACAAAGTGGGTCTTTTAGCAAAAAGGCGAGTTGACACAATTGTTAATATGTTAGGTATTTTAAAATCAGGTGCCGCTTATGTTCCGATTGATCCCGATCATCCTTTAGATCGCCAAACATATATTTTAAAAAATAGCTCATGCAAGCTTTTATTAGAACCTAGTCTTTATGAAGAAAATCATTTGTCATTTTATACAACAGAAGATATGCCCGCTATTGCTGGTTCAGAAGATATTGCCTATATTATATACACTTCAGGAAGTACAGGAAAACCAAAAGGAGTAATTATTACTCACCAAGCGGTTACAAATACTATTCAAGACATAAATCAAAAATATGAGGTGAATGAAGATGATCGTATTATTGGTATCTCTTCCATGTGTTTTGACCTATCTGTATACGATATTTTCGGAGCTTTAAGCACAGGTGCAATGTTAGTAATGATTCGTGATCCGAGAGACATGCAAGAATTAATCCGCACTGTTGAACGTAGAGGGATTACAATTTGGAATACAGTGCCTGCAATCATGGATTTGGCATTGGATCAAGTAGGTTCTCATTTTGAATATCCTTCTTTACGTTTAGTTTTACATAGTGGAGATTGGATTCCGCTTTCTTTACCAGAAAAAATAAAAAGACATTTTCCGATTGCAGAAGTAGTTTCACTAGGAGGGGCAACAGAAGCATCGATTTGGTCAATTTATTATCCGGTCAAACAGGTGGAATCACATTGGAATAGTATTCCATACGGGATGCCCTTGGCAAACCAAACGTATTATGTGTTGAACTATGAAAAGAAAATGTGCCCTGTTGGTGTAATTGGAGATTTATATATCGGGGGAGTGGGCCTTGCTAAAGGATATTTAAATGATGAAAAGAAAACAAATGAAGCGTTTGTGTCACATCCTGATTTTGGTCTTATATATAAAACAGGAGATTGTGGAAAAATGCATTCTGAGGGATATATTGAATTTTTAGGCCGCCAAGATTACCAAGTGAAAATTCAGGGATATCGAGTAGAGTTAGAAGAAATCTCTCATTGTCTTCTAACTTATAAACAAGTCGAACATGCTGTCGTAATTGATCAAACAGATGAGAACGGAATAAAATTTTTAGTTGCATATGTGGTAACTGAGCAAAATATTAGTACAACAGAACTACGAAAGCATTTGCGAGATCACTTGCCAGATTATATGATTCCTTCTTATTTTGTTTATTTGGAACAATTACCCCTGACTCCAAACGGGAAATTAGATAGAAAAGCGCTTCCTACTCCGGAGAAACAAAAAAATGAAGTATTTATTGCCCCAAAAACTGAAATGGAAAAAATATTAACTAGTATTTGGCAAGAAGTACTCAAAATAGATCAAGTTGGAGTAAATGATCATTTCTTCGCCTTAGGTGGAGATTCGATAAAAGCGATTCAAGTGTCCGTTAGACTGTATCGACAAGGATTCGAGCTTGAACCAAAAAATCTATTTTCATTTCCTATATTAAGGGACATGGTTCAATTTGTTAAAAAGCTAGACCAGTTTTCAAGTTCACAAACAAATGATGTAAATATAATGAACGATAATAAAGCTATATTACTAAATGTTAAAGATAAACAACTTAATCAACATACACTTACCAAAATACAAGAAAAAATGCCGGATATAAAAATAGAACGTATTTATCCGTTAGCACCTTTCCAGGAAGTTATTTATGAGCACGCTACGAATGAACCTGATACAAATGCATATTTTGAACAAACAATTTGGGCACTTGAGGGGGAGCTGGATATTAAACTCTTTATTCAGTGTTTCCAACAATTAGTTGATCGTCATGATTCTTTAAGAACAATAATTGTGCAAGATGAACAAGCAAAACCTTGGCAAGCTGTTCTATATGATGTTCAAATAAATTCAGAAATAAAAAACTTAATTGAGATGACGAAACAAGAACAGCAAGAATTCCTAGATCAGTGGATGAATGAAAATTTAAGTCAAGGATTTAAAAATGGTGAACTTATGACCCGTCTCTGTATATTCCAACTAGGTAATAACGAGCATAAGGTAATTTGGAGTTCCCATCATCTATTATGTGATGGTTGGAGCGTCAGCATTTTGATAGACGAATTATTCCAGCTCTACGAAAATACAAATGCGGGAACTACGGCGGAGTTACCTATGGTAAAACCTTTTGAAACATTCATAGATTGGACTTTGGCACAAGATCATGAGAAAGCACGTCATTTTTGGCGAGATTATTTATCAGGATACAATCAGAAAATTAGTATTCCTAAAAAGAAAGTCCCATCTAAAAGTGAAGGGTTAAACTTCACTTTTATGGATTTAACATTAGACAAGGATTTGACTAATCAGTTACAGACATTTGTAACTAAAAATAATATAACTATGAATACGGCATTACTAGCTGTATGGGGAATATTGCTTGGCAAATTTAACGGAACGAGAGAAGTAGTATTGCCTAATCTAGTATCAGTCAGACCTCCCGAAGTAGAAGGAATTGAAAATATTTTCGGTCTGTTCACAAATGTTTTGCCTATCCGATTAGCATGGACAGAAACGCAATCTTTTGTGGATTTTCTGCAAAAGGTACAACTAGAGACATTGAAATGTAATGAGTATGCATACTATTCATTTGTTGATATACAAAAGCAAAGTGAATTAAAAACTGAGTTGACTGACCATCTTTGGGTTTTTGAAAACTATCCAACTAATCCAGCAATCTTTTCTTCAAATGAGAACAGACATTTTGCTATCACGGATTACGAAGTTGTTGATGAGCCACATGTAAAGTATGGAATTATGTGCTTCCCTGAAGAAAAACTTACAATAAAGTTTGGATTTGATCAAACGGTATATGAAGCAGAGAAAATACAGGAAATATTAAATCACATCCATGGATTAATCAACATGATTCTTCAAAATCCAATACAAGCAATTGGTGATTACAAATTATAAAAAATGAAAAGGCGAGCAAGAACTCGCCTTTTTAAATAGAATAGGAGTAAATCAAATGACAAAAAACTTGCAGTTATCAGCCGAAGAGATGCGTCAGTTAGGATATCAAGCGGTTGACTTGATTGTTGATCATATGAATCATTTAAAAAGTAAACCAGTTTCAGAAACGATTGATAGTAATATTTTTAGAGAAAAGCTAATTGAAACGATTCCGGAAAACGGATCTAATCCAAAGGAATTACTTCATTTTCTTAATAACAATGTGTTTAATCAAATTACTCATGTGGATCATCCTCATTTTATGGCTTTTGTGCCAGGTCCTAATAATTATGTTAGTGTATTAGCAGATTTTTTAGCAAGTGGGTTTAATGTATTTCCTACAGCTTGGATAGTAGGTGCAGGTGCCGAACAAATTGAATTAACGACAATTAACTGGTTAAAATCAATGCTAGGATTCCCTGATTCAGCTGAAGGACTATTTGTCAGTGGTGGTTCCATGGCTAATTTGACTGCACTTACTGTAGCGAGACAGGTCAAGCTGAATAATGACATAGAAAATACGATTGTTTATTTTTCTAACCAAACTCATTTTTCTGTAGATCGAGCACTTAAAGTATTAGGTTTTAAACAGCATCAAATTTGCCGAATTGAGACAGATGAAGATTTAAAAATTTCGGTTAGTACTTTAAGAAAACAAATAAAAGAAGATCGATTAAAAGGGAAAAAACCATTCTGTGTTATTGCTAATGCAGGGACAACGAATTGCGGAGCGGTGGACTCCCTCGATGAATTGGCTGATGTATGTGGTGATGAAGATATATGGCTACACGTGGATGGAGCTTATGGGGCTGCAGCAATTCTCAGTGAAAAAGGAAGGGAGTTATTAAGTGGAATTCATCGTGCCGATTCTTTAACGTTAGACCCGCATAAATGGCTTTTTCAGCCTTATGATGTTGGTTGTGTACTTATTCGAAATAGCCAATATTTAAGTGAAACATTCCGTATGATCCCAGAGTATATTAAGGATACAGAAACTAATATAGAAGAAAAAGTGAATTTTGGGGAGCGTGGAATTGAACTTTCTCGTAGATTTAGAGCATTAAAGGTATGGCTTTCTTTTAAAGCATTCGGAGTTACAGCTTTTCGTGAGGCAATTGATCATGGCATTATGCTAGCTGAACAAGTTGAAGAGTTTTTAAGGAAAGAAAAAGATTGGGAAGTAGTAACACCTGCCCAATTAGGAATTGTTACTTTTCGTTATATTCCATGTGAGCTAACATCTACAGATACAATTCATGAAATAAACAAAAAATTGGTGGAAGAAATTAATCAAAGAGGATTTGCTATGCTAAGTACGACTAAATTAAAAGAAAAAGTAGTAATTCGACTTTGCTCTATCAACCCAAGAACAACAAAAGAAGAAATACTTCAAATCATGATGAACATAAAAGCATTAGCAGAAGAAATAAACACATCGCCTAAACATCTTATATCGGTTTCTCAACCTTAATATATTAGGCGGATTTTACATATTAATAGCCGATTCTTATTTAGAATCGGCTATTATATTTAAACGATAAATACATATATACTATTTATAAGTGTTTCTCTTGTAATGGGATTAAGCCTCAACCTTGGATACTCGTTTGAAACCAGTCTTTATTGCTTGTACTATTTCGTTCACAGCATAAATAGATACATCGGCATTTGGATTTAACCCTTCAAACCAGTGATAGGCATTTGGATATAAATGAAACTCCACATCAACACCAGCTTGTGCTAGTTTGCTTACATAGGTTAATGTTTCGCTGCGGAATGGATCTAATTGACCAACAAATGTGTAAGTATACGGTAAGTCACTATAATCCTCAGCTCGAGAAGGTGCTGCATAGGCAGGGATTTGATCCGTTCCATACATTTCTCCTAAATACATTTTCCAACCAGCTTCATTTGCCTTTTGGTTCCAAACAAATCCCTCTTTAATTTCATTCGCTGAAGGTGTATCATTTCTGTCATCAATCATTGGATATAGTGGCATTTGTAAACAAATTGAAGGATATTTTCGATCTCGGGCTAATAATGATAATGCTGCTGTTAGTCCACCGCCAGCGCTTACTCCTGCAACCCCAATTCGATTCGAATCAATGTTTAATGACTTTGCATTATCAGCAATCCATTTTAAAGCTGAATAACAATCCTCAATTGGTGCTGGGTAAGGGTGTTCAGGTGCTAAGCGGTAGTCTACAGACACGACCACACAGCTAGCTTCTTTTGCAAACCTCATACAAGTATCATCGTTATCATCTATAGACCCTAAGATATAACCTCCACCATGTATCCATAATAAGACAGGTAAAGATTCATGATTTGATTTTGGACGATAAATTCGTAATGGTAACGGATTATCATCAGGCCCAGCAATGACTTTATCTGTTAAAGAAAGGGAGTCATCAACAACGGTAGGTGGTCTCATTTGAGCTATTCCTTCTCTGATTGATTGCAAATTTTCTGGGCGTAAATCGAGATCCGGAAACATCTCTAACCCTTGTAATAATTCTGGATTTACTCTAGTTTTCATTTTAGCACCTCTATTTGTAATTGTTTTCAAATAAACGAAGTGTATCCTAAGTAGTTTAATTGTGAAAGAACACCACAATTAAATTGTAAATTGGATATGTTATAACGGTCAACAGAATATTCAGAAATTAAAACCTTTCTCAAGAAGGAGTTTCATGCAATTAATAATACAAGTAGCAGATTTAAGAGCAAAGTGTTTTAATGTCGTTGTAATTATGTACATTAGAAAAATTTATTTTCTAGACTCATGAAGAATTATGAAAAGCAAAATTTTATAGATAGTTACCTTAAAAATAAACAAAAAGAGAAGAACTAACCAATGTTCTTCTCTCTTTTTCATATGTAATTAGGGTATCCATAAATGTAAATAAGGATGGTATAGATTAATGGATGAATAATTTATTTTTAAATAAATAACGTAATAAATAAATATTTTTGTATGTAATATTGCATATACAGGGACCACTGGTGAAAATGCTGAGCAATGTTTTTCCATATGGTAAATTAGTTCTTTAGTTATTTACTTTATTTCATTTTCAATCGTGTAAGGCTTGGGGCTAAGATTTACAAAGGTGACTAGTAAAAAATATAACAATATAAGTATAAGATTTTGTACTTAGTAATCTCGCGATTTAAGGCATGGCATTGGATAAGTGCGGGGCGTTCAATCGATTTTGAATAAAATTGATAGTATCAGTTGCAATTTTTTTACGTTTAAGAACGATCCCGGCATGCCCGCATGTATAAATATATCGTGTAGGTTTTTCCCAAGCTTCCCACAAGTAGTCTGTATCCTCAGAATGCACATATAGATCGTGCTTACCTGAAATTAATAAAATATTTTCTTTTTGTACTTTTGGTAATGCTTGACTCGGTTCAGTGATTTTCCAATAATCTATTAAATCATCATACGTAACACCATGATGTTCCAAGTCTTCTCTAATAAATTTACCTGGAGTTGTATTCCAAATAGAATAAGAAAGTCGATTTGCATAGAAAATGGATGCTAACACATCAATCTCTTCTTCAACAAGAGAGGTTAAGTTAGTAATAAATCCGCCTAAACTAATTCCTATTAGAATCAGGGGCCCCTTTTTATTTGCTTTAATCCATTTAATCAAAGCTCGTAAATCAGCTACCGCTTGTCTAGTTGCTTGTAATGTTCGTTCAATATTTGCACTTACCATATACTCTCCACTGAATAAGGATTGATCGGGTTTTCTTTCAAAATGATAGGATAGAGTGAAATAATACATATTCCACTTCAGGCTGGTCATATGATCGTGGAATATTTTTTTCACACGTTCGTTAGAATCCATTCTCCAACCGTGAACAAAGATAACATGAGGTGCATTTTCATTTTTATGTAAGAATAATTCCCCAGTTACAGAGTCGTTGTGTGAATCACCGGATTGAACCGAACTTTTATAGTTGAATTGCCCAACCATGTATTCATTTTCCTGCTTTGAATGCTTAATGTCAAAATGAAAATGTGATGGTTTTACTTTATAAAAAGATTCTATGTTCTTTATATTTAATGAAGTGTTAGAAAGGGAAGTAAACTGAAACGCTACACTTCTTTTTTTGTGTAAATCATATAAGGCGTACCGATCAATGAGTTTTGAAAAAATCAAATTAACCTCCTCCAAAATACATATTGTTTAAAACATAGACAAAATTTATGTTTTAAATTAATTGGGAAATATTCCCTTTTCCTAATAGTAGGTGCTTGAATTATAAAAATAGGTGATAAATTTGTATATTATATTATAAATCTTGCAATAAAATAAAACTATAAATAATTTATATTAAAATTTAAGAAGAATGTTAACTTGTTTCTTTTCTTATTAAAAGATGTAATTTCTATGAGGAACTTAACAATTCCCATCTAGATATTCACAAATAGCTTCTCTATATTTATTGTATAGAAATTATACAATAAATATTTTTTTTATATTATATACATTAAATTAAGCTTAACCTCTCTTTTCTATAAATCTCTTAAATTGACTAACTCCTTACCAATATTCAAAAACGACTGCATTTTTGAATTTGTGTTCTAGTTTTTCTTGAACAGGTAAATGAATAACTACACATAAACTCCTTATATCTCTAGTTAAACTACCGATTAGCTCCATATAAACTCTAGATAACCTATATAGAATACAAGTTATCAAGGAGGTAAGAAAAATGAATTTTATGAAACGAGCGATTCTCAGTATGAAAAAAAGGATAGGAACATCATTAATTTTGATGGCAGTTTTTCTGATTGTTACAAATTTGGTTCTTTCAGGTTTCACAATCCAAAATGCATCAAAAAAAGCAGCGGATGCTGCAAGAAAAAAACTTGGTGCAGATGTTACTTTAGGTCTTGATTTCGACAAAATAGGTCAAAAAGCTAAGGAAACTGGAGAAATGCCAAATCCGCCGCAGCTCGATGCAAAAGAAACAGATCAATTAGCGAAGTCTAAGTATGTAAAAGATTATAATTACATAGCTAACACTTTCGGTATTTCTGATGGGCTTAAACTAGTAGGAGCTTCAGAAGGAGAAGAAGAAGGAAAAGGTAAAGTAGGAATGACGGCTGCGCGAGGCGGTTCAAGCTCTGGTACAGAAATAGATATGAATGCTTCTTTTATGATTGAGGGAGTTCGCAAGACTGCATTACAAGAAAGCTTTAAAAACGGAAAAAGTAAAATCATTGATGGAAAACCAATAACAGAGCAAATGAAGGATCAGAATGTAGCTTTAATGGAAAAACGATTAGCGGAATTAAACAATTTGAAATTAGGAGACAAAGTTAAAGTGCAATCAGGGGATAAGAAGGAAACCCTTGAAGTTGAAATTATCGGTATTTACGAAACAAATGAGCAAGCAATGGGTCAACAGGCTCCTCCTATTATGGATCCAGCTAATAAACTATATATGCCGCATTCAACTATGAAAAAATTAGAAGTAGACCAAGGTATAAATAGTGTTCAAGTCGTGTATTTCTTGAATGATCCACAATATATTGATGCATTTAAAAAAGAAGCAAAAAAATCTAATATTGATTTTAATTATTATAAATTAGATGCGCATGATTCATTGTACAAGCAAATGATTGGTCCTATCGAAAATATCTCTTCGACTTCTCAAATGATTATTTATATTGTATCGATTGCAGGTGCGATTATTTTAGGATTAATTATTATGCTATCAATTAAAGGACGTCGTAAGGAAATGGGGATTCTATTGTCCATTGGAGAGAAAAAGTGGAAACTGATGGCACAGTTCGTAGTAGAAGTAGTATGTGTCGCTATTTTAGCATTTGGATTATCTATAACAACAGGAGCTAAAGTTTCTCAATATATCGGGGATAATTTACTTTCGAATGAAATTGCTACTGCAAGCGAAGAAACAGATACCTCGCAACATGGTACTGTAATGATGGCTGGACCTGGTGGTACTCTACAAAATCAAAAAGAAGATCCAATTGATAAAATTGATGTAAGTGTAACAGGAGAAGATGTAGGGAAAATGGGTGGAATTGGACTAGCTATTGCTATAATAGCAACGCTTCTTCCGGCATTATCTATTCTACGTTTAAACCCAAAACAAATTCTTTTAAAAGATGAATGAGGAGGCTCGATATGGAGACAATTTTACAGTTTAAAAATTTGGATTATTATTATGAAAGTAATGGAAAAAATGTAGCGATACTAGAAAATGTTAACTTTTCTTTTCAAAAAGGACATTTCTACACGATTTTAGGACCATCTGGATCTGGTAAAACCACAACTCTAAGCTTAGGTTGTGGACTAGATGTCCCTAAAAATGGTTATGTACTGTATAATGGCAAAGATATTAGAAAAATTGGTTTGGATCGATACCGTAATCAAAATGTATCTGTAATTTTCCAATCTTATAACTTAATAACCTATATGACAGCTCTTCAAAATGTCTTAACAGCAATGGAAATTACAGGTGTTAAAGTGCAAAATAAAACAGCAAGAGCATTAGAATTGTTAGAAAGGGTAGGACTCACAGAAGTTGAAGCGAAACGAAACGTCCTGCAACTAAGCGGTGGACAACAACAGCGTGTAGCAATTGCTCGAGCACTATCTTGTAATGTTGATTTACTGATTGCAGATGAGCCGACAGGAAACCTCGACGAGGAAACTGCAATGGATATAATAGAACTATTTCAAGAACTTGCACATAAAGAGAATAAATGCATTATTGTTGTGACGCACTCACAGGAGGTTGCTAAAAAATCAGATCGTGCAGTGTATTTAAGTAAGAAGAAGTTGGTCGTAAATGAAATCTAATATAAACATCGTAGCTTTTCAATTCACATAATTTTCAAAATCTAGACCTTTCAAAAGCTTATATTTGATTTATAATAAAATCAAGCCATAATCAAAATGGTCTCCCTGTACTGAATGTTAAAATAGTTTGTTGTTCCCGTTTTAATAATATAATAAAAAGAACTTGTAGGATATTCTACAGGTTCTTTTTATTATAATTGGTTACCTATATCATGGGATAATCACACATAAAAAACGGGACATTACCTAGATGTATGACCTAAATATCGTCCCGTTTACCTACTCTGTATAGTTATTGCAGAATTAAACCTACAATCATAATTAAACTAAATACTATTATCCAACCAAACGCACAATAGCCAAAAATTCTAATCCATTTAGGTAATTGATTCATGTTAATTTTATTTGAGGGAACTCCCTGCATAGAAAACATCATTTTTTGATCTCTATCTCTATTATTTTGTTGTTCATACATACTATCATCACCTTTCCAGAACTATTGCGTTTATAGTATATCAGCCTAAAGAAAATTATGTACAGAATAAGAGGGGATAGCATAAATATTATGTGGTGAATTTTATAAATAAATGCATTTAATTGCCATGGTTCTAAGCGCTAATCCGTTATAAATACTGAAAAAGAGCACTACATAAATAGGACTCTTTTTCTTCAAATATTAAGTTGCTGGATATAAATCAGAACCAAGGTAACGTTCTTTTATAATTTGAAGGTGATGAAGCTCATGACCAGCAATGATGTATGCTAATGCACGAACTGTAACTTCAGAATTATTCGCATTTCCTCTTTGTGACCAAGCTTCTTTATCTAAGCTTCTAAGTAAATACAAGGTAGATTGGCGAACAACTATTAAATTCTCAAGAAGATTTTGCATAGATTGCTTATCAAAACCAGCTCTAAGAACATACATATCATCATTATAGCCTGGAAGTTCTGCTGTCTCGCCTCGAGCGATTGATAGCAATCGATACGCCATAATCCGTTCTGTATCTGCTATATGACCGATTACTTCTTTTATACTCCATTTAGTAGGAGCATACCGGAAAAGTCCCTCACTATCAGAAATTCCCTTTAATAAAAGATTTGTGTCCTTCATTTGTTGTTCTAGAATATGTATGATATTTCCGTCTGATACCAAGTTGGTATACGTTGCATAATAGGAGTTATATTCACTTACCTCTGGTCTTATTTGCATACGAATCATCCTTTATGTTTTATATTTAATCTTTACATATAGCTTATCATAAAAGAATTCTAAATTAATCTGAAAAATGGAGGGAAATATGCATTTTTCATCTTCCTTTTCATCTTCATAGATGAAATGCATCTCGAATAAGAGAATCTAATTTGCTGTTAAGCGGAATTTCGTTTTTTTGCTGTTATAGTAGAAGATAAATATGTAAGTTGAATACAGTTTGTCACTACTTATGATAATCGCCATTTAAGAAGCAGCATTTGTCCATTAAGTGAAAAACCTGTTAATAAATTTATACTTACTACAAAACAAACAAACTCGTCCTATTTAAAGGAGAGTTTGTTTGTTTTTATGTTTAGATAATGGAATACTCATGCAAAATTGTACACTATGTTCCATATTTTTTATTGAATACTTTATATCTAGCGTTTCAAGAATTTGTTTAACAATATATAGCCCTAAACCATTTCCTCCAGTATTTCGATTCCTTGATTTTTCAATTCGATAAAATGGTTTGAAAATTTGTTGTATCTCTTCATCTTTAATATTGACACCTGTATTTATAATTTCCATTTCGATTTGACCTTGTTTAGAATCCTCACTTAACTTTATATAGACTTTTTCATTATGTGGTGAATACATAACCGCATTGTGAATAATATTTTTACATGCTTTTTCTAAAAGAGCACAATCGGTATAAATAGAAAGGTCAGAATCAATTTCTTTTATTATTTCAATGCTTTTTTGAGAAGCAAAAAATTCGAGATCTTTTGTGATTGCACCTATTAACTTTGAAAGATTAACTTCCTCTACTTTTAGTTTGAAGGTGTGTTGTTCTAATTTCGATACGCTTAAAATTTCACGAACTAATTGTTCCATACTTTCAATAATTTGATGATTTTTCTTTAAATATTGATCGCGATTTTGATAAGGGCCAATATTGTATATCATTCCTTCTAAGTATCCTTTCATTACAGTAAGAGGGGACTTTAATTCATGTGCTACAATCGCAAAAAACTCTCTGCGTTTTGTTTCTATTTCTCTTTCTTTTTCAATATCATTTTTTAATTGTTCATTTGCTTTTTTTAAATCAAACATAGCTTGTTGTAAGTTAATAGACATGTCATTCAAACTATTAGATAATTCTCCTAACTCATCTGTAGAGCGAACCTCAATTTTTTCGGAGAAATCTAAATTTGCCATCTTTTGTGCACCTTCATTAATATAAATAAGTGGCTTTGTAATAAACCTGGAATAAAAATAAGCACTCCCTATACCAATAACGAGCACAATGATACTAATATAGGGGAGAAAGCGTACTAAAACCTGTGAAGCTTCATCAATCGGTTGAAATGTAGCAAAGACTATAAGCGTTAAACTACCATCTTGGAATTGAATTGGTTTCGTAACATTATATGAATTGCTGAGGGTACTTGCATTCTCGAATCGTGTTGCTTTAGTAACTACTGTTTTTTGGGTACCACTTTGAATAAAAGAAAATGAAGGAGAGTAAATAATTACTCCTTCTTTATTTTGAAGATAAAGCATCGCATTATTTTTTTTGGCGTATTCATCAAAAAGTGGTATCGCATCTTGAAACGTAAGATTTTTAGACTTATCAATGATTTCGTTTATCCCTGTTTGAAGTTGATCTGTTTTATATTGCTCATAAAACGTAGGGAGAAAGAAGTATAAAGTTAAATAAATCAATACTGCAAAGGATAATAAAATGAGAGATGTAGTCATAAAGAGTTTATAAGTAATTTGCTTCATTTTCATGAGTTTCACAATACTATTCATCAATTTTATATCCAATACCCTTTATTGTTTTAATATAAGGGATAGCTAATTTTTTGCGTAGGTTTTTAATATGTGTATCAATTATTCGTGTTTCTCCAAAATAATCGTAACCCCAAACCTTTTCAACGATATTTTCTCTTGTGAGTACTTTTCTCTCATTTTGAAATAGTAGTTGTAGAATTTCAAACTCTTTTGTCGTTAATATAATTTCAACGTCATTTACATATACTCTATATGCATCCACATCAATACGCACTTCTTTAAATATCAAATGATTATTTACATTTTTATCATAACTTCTTCTAAGTACAGCTTCGACTCGTCTAATCAAAACATGAAATGAAAAGGGCTTTGTTATATAGTCATCGATCCCAAGGTCGAATCCTTTCATTTGATCTTCCTCTTCTTCCAACGCAGTTAGCATAATAATTGGTACGTTTGACTGACTTCGAATCATTTTAGAAATTTCAAATCCATTAAGATTGGGCATCATGACATCTAGAAGAATTAAATCAAATGATTGCTTATTAAATTGTGTCATACCCTCTAGTCCATCTGAAGCGACTACCACTGTATAATGCTGTGTCATTAAAAATTGTTTAATTAATTCCTGAATTTCTTGATCGTCCTCTACCACGAGAATATGATAGTTTTTCATAATATCACCTCTGGTAGTCATTATAGCCGTACTATCTGGAGTTTATGTGGAGATACAATAGGAACTTCATAGGACGTTTAACGTATTAGCTTCATTTTCAAGAATGTGTATTCTCCAAAAAATATGATTAGCCATATTCCTTTTTATGAAAAAATAATTGTATGCTTGAAAAAACTTATCGTATGAAAAGCTGAACGATTTATATTTCTAAAAAACCAATGTATAATATTGGGAACTGCATGTGATTTCTTAAACTGTGTGAACATATACTTGCGCTACTTACTAAAAGGGGAAACGGAAATGAATTTCAATATAAAAAAAGCTAGCGAAATTATAGAGTGTACTTCACAAACTTTAGAGTTTTTTTGCTAATTTAGTAAACGCTTAAAGTTGAACTAAGGATTATTTAAATCATGTGAGAAAGGTTGTGAAATTATTTGATGGGTTATAAAGCGATGCTGTTTGATTTAGATGATACGTTAATTGATAGGGATAAGGCAGTAGATAACTTGTTTTTATTAGTTTTAGAAAAATGTTATGAGGATGTTAGTGATACAGTCAAAAACAATATGTTACAGAAATTCAAAGAATACGATAAAAGGGAATACGGCATTAGTGATAAAACGATAGTTTTAGAATCATTATTTGATGAATTCGCGCCGAAATATAGATTGCCACACAATTATATCCAAGATTTTTGGAATGAAAATTTCCCTAGATGTTTTTCAATAGACCAAAATACTATTCATTTCTTAAATCAAATAAAGAAGCACTTTAAAGTTGGAATTATAACAAATGGCTCAACTCAGAGGCAAAAAGCTAAAATATTTAATACGAATTTAAATAGGTATTTTGAAACAATCATTATTTCTGAAGAAGTGGGATTTAGTAAACCTGATAAACGTATATTCGAACTAGCATTAAATAAGCTAAATTTACAGCCGGAAAATACTTTATTTGTTGGGGATGACTTAGAAAAGGATATTGTTGGTCCTCAAAATGCAAATATAAAAGGTGTGTGGTTTAACCCTCAAAAAATCAAGAATACGACCAAAATACAACCATATGCCGAGATTAACACTTTGGATAGTTTGTTAAGTTATGTTACTCCACAATATTTTTATAACAAGTAAAAGCAATTTCATATATATACATTCAAAAATATAAAAAAGAGAAACTATCATTAATTTCATTGACCGTATTAGTAATAAAAAAATATATATTTACAACAAAAAATAGAGGCCATTTTAATAGCTGAGGCTAATTTAATCTATGATTAATACGAAGTTTTGTAAAACAATTTTACTCATACTGTGAAAATTATAAAGGGGTGGGACTATGGAAATAAAGAAAGTAGTAATCGATGGAATCAATATTGCGGTCATTAGGAGCGATAAGGTATTAATATCGGATGTTCAGTCTGCATTAGATACTATGGCAACAGTTCAATATGAGGTAGATGCGAAACATATTATTATCCATAAATCTTTAATAAATGAAGATTTCTTTGATCTAAAAACACGGCTTGCGGGCGATATCCTTCAAAAGTTTATAAACTACAAGGTAAAGATTGCTATTGTTGGAGATTTCTCTATGTATACTAGTAAAAGCTTAAAGGATTTTATTTATGAATGTAATAAAGGGAATGACATTTTTTACTTAGCAACTGAACAACAAGCAATTGAAAAACTAAGTACATTAAAGTAATAATTATATCCCGCTAAATTCCCCCATTTCACTTAGTTCATGATTATATACGATATAGAAGAACTGATGTTTGTGGTAAACTAAGAGATGAATAAAGGGGGAGTTTTCTTGAACAATTTTAATAATATAATCCAAAATTTAAATAATATAGTTTACAAACCTAACAACTTAATGATTACGAATCTAAAAGAAGAAAAGCAAAACGCAGAATATGCAGGATGTTTATTCCATTTAAATAACAAAACTATTCGTTTTAGAAAATCAAAAGTTACACCTAATAAAATTGGTCAATTTGTTTCTTTTTGGGAGAAAGATGAAAATATGCGAAATAGAGCTTTCTCTTATGAAGCTGCTCCTGATTTATTAGTAATCACTTGTATTGCTGATAATAAACTAGGACAATTTATTTTTCCTAAAGAGATTCTTCTTAAAGAAAAAATATTGAGAACACAAAGTCAAACAGGGAAAATGGCAATGAGAATTTATCCTGTTTGGGATACCACTGTTAGCAATCAAGCTAAAAAGAGTCAAATGTGGCAACTTCAATATTTTGTTGATTTAAGTGATATTAATAATTTGCCTATAGATAAACTATTAAATTTATATTCGTAGCTTTTGATCTACTCCAAAAAGAAGTAATTACAGAAAAGGCATTTGTAATGACGCCTTCTATTAATTTACCTCGTGAATCGTAATTTTTGTACCGGTACAGTTAAATGAAATGTACGTTGTTACAGTGCCCCTTAAAATTTACAATCAGCATATATTATTTAAACTTATAAATTTTTAAGGGGTGCTAAATATGACAAGTTTACAAGATCAGCTTTTCACAAGATTAAATCTTAAAAAATGTAATGATGTAACGTTTGAAGAATTACCTACCATACTCTTTTCGTTTGCACACACTATACCATTTGAGAATTTAGATGTTATAGCACGAAATACGAATCAAATCTCTCTGGAAAACTTACGAGAGAAAATTTTAACTAGTTCCCGTGGTGGACTTTGCTACGAATTAAATACTCTTTTTTACTATTTCTTAAAAGACTGTGGCTATGATGTACAACTGGCATTAGGTACGGTGTATAAAAATGATATAAATGCATGGGCACTGGAGGATGGTCATATAACAATTATTTTAACTTATGATAATCTACAGTATTTAATTGATGTAGGTATAGCTTCGTTAGTACCTCTTGTTCCTGTACCTTTTACTGGCGAGTCTGTTTCTTCAAAAAATGGTTCGTACCGAGTGAGACGAAAAGATACAAGTAAAGGAAATTATGTTTTAGAAAGAATAGATACTGATGGAGAATGGAAAGTTTGTCATGCTTTTTATAAACCTAATATTAATGAGATAGTAGTAAACGATGTTCAAAGAAGAGTGATAGAAGATGAGAAGTCTATTTTTAATAAAGGACCAATTGCAGTAAAGTTGACGAACTCTGGCCATATTTCATTAACGAATACAAGTTTAACCGAAATTATTCACGGGGAAAAAACTAAGCGTGAAATTACAGAAGATCAATATAAAGAGTTTTTATATACTTTATTTGCTATTAAGTTATGAATAATAAAGATAGCCGGTTCTTATTCAGAAGCGGCTATCTTTATTATTTTTGGTGTAAATGGTTTTCTTCTAATATGTTTCGGAAACTGCGGTATAGTTAATGTTTTTAATGTTTCCTCCGCTTCTTCATATGTATGAAAAATTGGTTCTTTTCCATCATCCCCTTGTAAAACTAGCCCTTCATCTCGGATTACATATGGCATAAAACCACCCCATCTAGTAAAGAATTATATTCTTTTGCAGCAGAATAATACGATTTAAAGTTTGATTTTCTTAATACATATAATACACTAGAACAGTACGCAAAAGTATGTACAATGAATTTTGAATGTAAAGGAAGATTAATATGTCAGTTATTGATAAATTGAAACTTAATAAGTATACAAATATGGTCGTTATTAACGAACCAAGTGATTATGACATTTTTACAGGTAAAGAAACTGCATTCTCAAAAGAACACGATGCTATCTTTATATTTGTAGAAACGCTTGATGAAATGGTGAAACAAACGAATTTTATTATAAGTAATGAAGAATTACTAATTGAAAAAGGTTACGTATTCTTCGCATATCCGAAAAAAGGTAATGCTCGTTATAGTACGTTTATTCACCGTGATGAGATGTTTCCGGCATTAAATGTTGGAGAAGATGGTTATGTGGGAGAAAGTGATATTAAATTTGCACGAATGGTAAGTATGGATGAAGTCTTTACTGTTGTAGGTTTAAAACGCGAGAAGAAAAAAACAACGAAAACATCTGCTATGAGTCAATGTGTTGCCGATTATGCGGATCGAATTAAAGATGTTGAAGCATTATTAGCTAATCATCCGAATGAACTTAAGTTTTATCAAAGTTTAACGCCTGGATATCAGAAAGATTGGGCACGTAATCTTTTTTCTGTGAAACAAGAAAAAACACGTGAAAAACGTCTAGAGAAAATGATAGAGATCCTTTCACAAGGCTATAAAACAATTGAATTATTCCGTAAGAAGAAAAAATAATGATTAAGAAAGTCACAATGCTGCAACAATTAATTGTGATGAGTACATTGAAAAAAGCATTCCTTCTATTATACTAAGGAATGTTCTTATATTTATATAATTAGCAAAAGAGAAAAGGTGTTTGAAATGAAATCGTATATTGTAGTTGGATCTGGAATTTTAGGAGCGTCTACTGCTTATCATCTTGCTAAGGCAGGTGCGAATGTTACTATCGTGGATCGCCAACAATTAGGGCAAGCAACTGATGCAGGAGCAGGTATTGTATGTCCATGGCTATCGCAGCGTCGTAATAAAGCATGGTATAAAATTGTTAAAGGCGGTGCACGTTACTATTCTTCGTTAATTCAGCAATTAGAAGAAGACGGTGAAACTGACACAGGATATAATCGTGTAGGTGCAATTAGTTTACATACTGACGAGAAAAAGTTAGATCAAATGGAAGAGCGAGCTTATAAACGACGTGAAGATGCCCCAGAGATTGGTGAAATCACTCGCTTATCAGCTGAAGAAACAAAAAAATTATTCCCAGCATTATCAGACGAATATAGTTCTGTTCATATTAGTGGTGCTGCACGAGTAAATGGAAGATTATTACGCAATGCATTAATAAGTGCTGCGAAAAAACATGGTGCAACTTTTATAAAAGGCGATGCTATATTAGTCCGTGAAGGAAATCATATTACGGGAGTTACAGTAAACGATGAAACAATTTTAGCGGAAAAGGTTATTGTAACTGCAGGCGCATGGGCGAATGAAATCTTGAATCCATTAGGAATTAATTTCTTAGTTACATTCCAAAAAGGACAAATTGTTCATCTGCAAATCGAGAATACAGCAACAGAAAATATGCCAGTTGTTATGCCACCGAACGATCAATATATTTTAACGTTTGACAATGGGCATGTCGTAATTGGTGCAACACATGAGAATGATACTGGTTTCGATCATCGTGTAACAGCAGGTGGTTTACATGAAGTATTCCATAAGGCATTAGCAATTGCACCTGGCTTAGAAAATGCTACAATGCTTGAAACGAGAGTTGGATTCAGACCATTTACACCAGGATTCTTACCTGTTATCGGACCACTACCTAACTTTGAAGGAATTCTCGTTGCGAATGGATTAGGGGCTTCGGGTTTAACAGCTGGTCCATATCTAGGAGCGCAACTTGCTAAACTAGCGCTCGGACAACCGATTGAATTAGATTTAAATGATTATGATGTTGCTGGCGCAATTGAATAATATAGGGTACTGCTAACATTTAGGAAAAACCATGCTAAACACATTCGACAGGGAATAAGCAGTTTTTCCTCTGTTAAGAGTAAACCTGGTTATGAAAAATAAAATTCTTTAAAAATAGAAGGCCGACATTATAAACCTGCATTAATAATGTAGAATTGTGATGTCGGCTCTTTGTTTATATTTATTTAAAACTTATTTTCGAGAGGAGCTTAAGCAATGAGAGCGCCATATCAAGTATTGATATTTCCTTATATAAAAACTGCTAATTCCATTCAATATGCTATTTTCAAAAGAAGTGATTATAGTTATTGGCAAGGAATAGCTGGTGGCGGAGAAAACGGTGAGATTCCTATTGAATCAGCAAAACGGGAAGCGTTTGAAGAGGCTGGTATTACAAGAGAATGTCCATATATACAATTAGATTCTGTGTCTTCACTACCAGTAGAGGATGTAGTTGGAGGATTCCTTTGGGGAGAAGAGGTTTATGTAATAAAAGAATTTTCTTTTGGAGTTAAAGTTCCTACAAAAAACATATCATTATCTAAAGAACACTTTAATTATAAATGGTTATGCTTTGAGGAAGCAGTAACGTTTTTGAAATGGGATAGCAACAAAACAGCATTGTGGGAATTAAACAAAAGATTATTAAAACAATAAAAGTGTTAGCTAACAAAAATAGTAGTGAAAGAAGAATTGAACCATTAACAAACCCTTGCTACATTTCTAAACAATGTTTTAGATTATAAAATAGAGTAATATAGATTTGGCATGTTATACTAAAATTCGCTTAGTGTATATTTTCGTTAAAATGTGGGTGGGCCCCTTTTAGCAAAACCGGAGTGGGAATGATGAGTATAAATAGTTTTGTGGGATTGATAAATGACGAATTATTAAAAGAGGTAAGTATAAGAAGTGATGATGAATTCGAGCCTGTAGTAGTTAAAGATATTCCTAGACTTTGGAAGTGTTTAGGAACAGGTAATTATGCCGCAGTATTCATGCACAGAGAATACAAAGATTGGGTAGTGAAAGTTTACGTGCGAGAAGGAGAAGGAATTGAAAAAGAATCAGAAGTATACCGAAGAATTGGAGATCATCCTTCTTATTCAAAGCTTATATATAAAGGGGAAAATTTCATAGTATTGAAACGTTTAAAAGAAATTACCTTATACGATGCCCTTCATAAGGGGATTAAAATTCCTAAGCAGGTGATCCTTGATATAAATAAAGCTTTAGAGTATGCGAGGGAACAAGGATTAACTCCTTGTGATGTTCACGGGAAAAATGTGATGATGGAAAAAGGAAGGGGATATGTAGTCGATGTATCTGATTTCTTAAAAACAAAAGAAGATAGTAAGTGGAGGGATCTAGAAAAGGCATATTTCACCTTTTATTTTCCTTTCATTTATAAATTGCCTTTCTCTGTTAAAATACCGTATTTTATGTTAAACATTGTTAGACGTTCGTATAGAAAATATAAGAAGCTTAAAAAGAACTTCAAATTATAAAAGGACCACATATGTTCCTGAAAACGAGTTAAATTCACATAAATAACTTTAGAAAAATTTTAAATTTTGTTTAGGGGCTACTTCAAGACCTTAGCTTGCCGGGCATGTGGTGCTACCTCAAAATATAAAAAGATTAGGAGTGAACCCTAATCTTTTTATTTATACATATTTTTGTTAGTTATATCACTATCAATTCCAAAACGGGATATTTTGAATAAATGAAACCGTCAAAATAAGTGTTGATGCGGAACCAGCAGTTACTAAAGTTACTATTTTTCGTCCATTCTGTTCTTTTGAAGGTTTTATAAGTTCTGTAATTAACACAATCCATATTATGATAGAAACTATTGAAATAATATTTATAGACATATGTAACACATCCCTTCTTGTTTTCACATAAATATTTCTTCTTTTATAAAATAAAAGCAATTTAACAAGAAAATATGTAACGCATTAAAAATCAATATTTTCCTGTTAAACCACCTTTTTTAAATAGAAATACGACTGATAAAACGATAACAACAGCCTTCAAACTGCCCCAATATGGATAAATAGCATGATCTGTTAGACTAGCATGCTGAAAAATATTCTCTAAACCGAAAATTCCTATCATGACTGCTAAAAGGAATGAAGCTGATCCATACGTCCCTTTACGATAGAGGGTAAATAAATAGACTGCGAAAATTAGTGGTAAGATGATTTGTAGTACGATTATCATAGTTCGTCCCCCAGATTATTTATAATTATATTATATACAAAATTGTAATAAAAAGGAATAAAACTTATTTGATACTAACAGAACTACTCTAATCATATTCTTCTATAAAAAAGAAGAAAAAGGGGTGTACAGTTAATTGACAAAAGTTAAAGTTAGTTTACGACCCATTGTTCATAACGTAAATTTACCAACTGTATTGAAAACAACGATACTTCCAGGTGAATCGACCGAAAGACTATTTATCGCAACTCAATTAGGAGAGATTTTTTACATAGGGGACGGAGTTATAAAGACATTTTTAGATATTCGTCACCTAATTATTAAATTAGGTACATTTGAAGAAGGTGTTTCTAGTAGCGGTTATGATGAACGCGGATTGCTAGGACTTGCGTTCCATCCACAATTTTATCAAAATGGGTTATTTTATCTTCATTATTCAGTAGCCGGAACTCAAGGACCAGGTGCACTTTCTGAACAATTTAAACCGAATCCTTGTGACCCTAAAACGTTAAATTTAAAGTGGGTTAATAGAAATACGCAATATGATCACATTGATACAGTGGAAGAATGGACTTTACAATCTAATGGTCAAGCTCAAAAGCGACGAACATTACTGAATGTAAGAAGACCATTTTTTAATCATAACGGAGTCAATAGTTTAAACTTTTCACCTGAGACTGGAAAACTTGTTTTTACAAATGGAGATGGCGGATCAGGTTATGATCCATTTAATTTAAGCCAAGATGATTTAGAAATAGCAGGAAAAATAATTGAAATCGATGTAAGTAAAAATACATTTATAAATAACCCTCCTGTAGTTACACGCTTTAATGAACTTCCTTTATCTATACAAGAAACACTTACAGTAATTGCAAAAGGAGTACGTAATATAACCGGCATTTCATTTCAAAGGTTTTATAATCAATATATCAAATACGCCGGAAATGTCGGACAAGATATTGTAGAGTCTATTTTTTCATTTGTTCAATATAAACCTATACTGGTAACAGAACTTGTTCAAATGCATTTTATGAGGTTAACTCCCAATCAAGATGGGTTTATCAATTTTGGGTGGCGAGGATGGGAAGGGGATTTACCTACTTCTTTTATACGACATTGTTCTGAGAATCAGACTTCGGATGAGAGAACAATGGTTTATTATGATGAAACAATACAAACTTCAGTGAAGCGTATTCTGCCTCTACTTAGTTATTTTCATAAAGATTCTAGAACAGATAAGTTTGGAGGAACTTCACTTACAGGAGTTCAGCCATATATGGGAAATGCAATTCCAAATTTAACAGGTAGCGTTGTTTTTACTGACCTTGCCAAGAAAGGAGAATCTCAGTCTCCAGTTAAGGGTGTTTTAGCCTATACTAGAGCAGGTACAGACGGTAAACATGCTGACTTTTATGCTATTGAAACCAATTATGATTTTGGTACGCAAGCAGCTTATTATATGAGTTTAGGAACAAATTCGGATCAAACTAAATTATATTTAGGAGTTTACAGTTCTATGAAAGTAACTGATTTTAACAAAGGTACCATTTTTGAAATTATTCCTTGATACGATATACACTCGCAGTTTAATAATCCAAGGAATTCATTTTGTTTCAACACGCACAATTTATCCCCCTAAAAGTCTTTTATTATATAGTAATTCATAACAAATAGAAAGCAACTCATAAACCATAAGTGTATGAATAATATAGAAAGTAATGAATGTGGTATCTTTAGGGGGTATTTTAATGAATTGGTTTGTACGTTATTGGTATCAACTGATGATAGAACATGATACGAGTTTTGTTCATAAAAGAAAATTGTCCCTTGCGAATAAGTTAGTACTTACAGCTTTGATGAGTGCATTGGCCACCATGTTTCAAGCAGCTGGGAACTTAGTTCCTGGTATAGGTTTGCTCATTAGTCCATTTTCGACATTACCGATTTTTTTTGCTATTTTCTATTCTATTCGTGAGGGAATACTTTCTTATATTCTTACTATTTTTCTATTATTTATTATTGAGCCCAGTGAACTAATTGTCTTTCCTTTTACTACAGGTTTATTAGGTCTAGCCTTAGGAGTATCCTTTTTAAAATTAAAGAGGAGAATATGGATTGTTTCTTTTTCAGCAACTTGTCTACTTATAGGTATTATGATCGTTCTCGATGTTTTCCACTTTCCGGTACTTGGTCCTGCTGTTCATACAACTATGGATATAAAAATTATTTTATCAATATTTATAATGAGCTTTCTATACTGTTGGATTTATGCAGGTTTTTGCAGAATAATGATGAATAGATTATATAAAGTGTTGTATTGACAATGGCATAATGAGGATTGGAGATTGAATTCATGACTAACGTTGCAGTTAGACGACCGAATTTGAATGATGTAGATGAACTATATTTATTTTTCCGTATAGTTATTACAAATACATACAAAAATGAAGGACTGTCACAATTATTGGATGACATAGAAAATGAAATTAACTCAAAAAAGCAGTATTTGAAAAGTGATTTTTATAGTAACGGAGAAAGTCGTTACTTTTTATTAGCAATTGATACAAGTAACAATAAAATCATTGGAACAATCGAAATCGGTCCAGCAAGTACATTGATTAATAGTTGTACAGGTGGTGTACTTAAAGATTTGTATGAAATAGGAACTGTATTCATACTTCCGGAGTATCAAAGAAAGGGAATAGGGAGTTTATTACTACATACAATGTTTCTTACATTACTTAGCAGAGGGATAACAGAATATTGTTTAGATAGTGGATATAAAAATGCGCAAAGTATATGGACGAAAAAGTTTGGAAAACCTAACTATGTATTGAAAGATTACTGGGGAGAATCCAGTGATCATATGATTTGGAAGAAAAGTTTACATGATACACCTATAATATTTGAATTATAAAATGAAATATGCCTCTGAACATAGCTTTTCTTACTTATGTATGCTATTATTTATCTTTATAATAAAAGAGGACGTGAATGAACTTGATTAAAATTAATATTCCTGAAGCTGATGTTTCAATTACTGAACGTAAACAAGTTATTAAAGGAGACGAGCCAATCATTACTCCAATTAATGGATTTATCGATTTCCACTTGTTCCCTAGAGATAAAGGCGGCATTTTTATGTTTTACAATATTAATGACGAACTTCTTTTCGTAGGTAAAGCTCGTAAAATTAGACAACGTATTAAGAAGCATTTTGAAGATAATGTTTCACCAATTAAAAATCACCGTGATGAAGTATACCGCATTGATGCATGTATCGTAGAAGATCCAACAGAAAGAGAAATTTACGAAACATATATCATTAATGAATACAAAGCGAAATATAACGTTGATAAAGTATTCTACAAATAATCAACATTAATAAAAAACAATCCTAGCTAATATGCAAGGATTGTTTTTTATTTAGATTTATTCTTCATATCTTTCTCCTTTTTTCAAATGATTAGCAGCAACAAAACAGATTACACCTATAAATATAAGTACAATACCAACCGTTTTATGTTTTCCCTCAAAGAAAGGAATATCTGAAATAACATTTGTCATACATAGTCCTAAAAATACAAGGATAGGGCCCACCCAAAGTAATACATTACCGAATTTTGTGTGCTTCCACATAATAACCCTCCTTACCCCTCTTTACATATATATCCATAAATAAAAAGTAAATTCATAGAGAAATATAGTTTTTTTCATATCGAAAATTTAACCCTCATATATTGGTACAAGCAAAAGAGAAAGGAGACCATCATGAATTGGTTAGAAGCTTTCATACTAGGTATAATTCAAGGTTTAACAGAATTTTTACCAATCAGTAGTACCGGACATCTTTATTTAGGAAGGCATTTGTTCCGATTAGATGAGGCTGGCTTATTTTTAGATACGATGCTGCATATTGGGACTTTACTTGCGGTTTTTATTTATTACAAAAAAGAATTTATATATTTAATTAAAAACCCATTTTCAAAGCTCATGTTATTACTTATCTTTGGGACAATACCCGCAGTTGTAATTGGTTTATTGTTTAAAGACTTCTTTGAAGATATTTCAAAAACAGGAATCACGATCGGTTGGGAGTTTTTAGTGACCGGATTCTTTCTCTACATGGCAGATAAACAAAAGAATGGTCGTAAAAAAATGGATGACATAACATATAAAGACGCATTAATTATCGGTTCATTTCAAGCTGCTGCTATTTTTCCAGCCATTTCCCGTTCTGGAATGACAATTGTCGCTGCATTATGGAGAAAATTAGACCGTGAAACTGCTGCTTACTTTTCTTTTTTACTATCGACACCAGCCATCGTTGGAGCTATCATTTTGCAATTTGTAGACGTTTTTCAAGGGAAAGCAGAATCTATTTCTAGCACATCTTTAATTGTCGGAACGTTATCAGCAGCGTTTTTTGGATACATAGCCGTTTCATGGATGATTCAATATTTAAAACGTCACTCCTTAAAAGGATTCGCGTATTACGTATGGGGATTAGGTATTTTAATTTTAATGTTGCAATTTACTGATGTATTTTAAGTATAATGATAAAGAAGTTAATTAGTTTAAGATCCTGTTTCATTCATACAAGGCAGGATCTCTTTTTATTAAGGGGGAAAATATGTTTAATAAGGCTATCGTTATTGGTGGAAGTATGGCAGGAAAGTTTGCAGCAAAAGCATTATCAACTTCTTTTAAAGAAGTAATCATTATAGAAGCTGGTGAAAGATGGGATGGAAAGTCTTCGAGAAAAAGAGTTCCACAAAGTAATCATCCTCACGTGTTATTAAAAGGTGGAGAAAACGCAATTGAAGAATTGTTTCCTAATATTACGAACGAATTAATAGAAGCGGGTAGTATTATAAACAACTTTACGCGTGATTTGAAATGGCATCAATTCGGTCTATGGAAACAACCGTTCATAGGGGAAGTACATATGATTCAACAAAGTCGTCCTTTGCTAGAATGGCATATTCAAAAACGAATACATCAAATTTCAAATATTACTATTAAATATGAAACATTGGTTAAAGGGGTATTGGTAGATGCAAAGCTTAACAAAGTGTGTGGAGTAAAAGTTAAATATTTAGAGACAAACACACAAGAAGAAGTTCATGCGGATCTTGTAGTTGATGCGAGTGGATTTGGCTCGAAAAGTATAGAGTGGCTACGAGAATACGAAATTAAAGTACAAGAAGAGAAAGTTCGTATTGATTTATTTTACGCAACGAAAATGTTCAAACTTAAAGAAAATGAGGAGTTAGACTGTTGTAATATGCTAATGTCTCCTAGTTTCCCTGATAACCCTTATGGCGTTCTTATTCAAACGATAGAAGATAATCGTTATTTTGTTACTTTTAGTGGATACGCAAATGAGAAAGCACCACAAACAGATGATGAGTTTTATGATTTTGCTGAAAATCTATCAATTTCTAATGTTACAGACTTCTTAAATAAGGCTGAGGGAATTACTGATATAAAGACATACAAAATTCCTTATCAAGTACGCCGGCGATTTGATTTAGTGAATAATGTACCAGAAGGATTATTAGTTGTTGGAGATGCGCAATGTCGTTTTGATCCCGTTTTCGGCCAAGGCGTATCAGTTGCTGCTATGGAGGCTCACCAATTGCAATTACTTTTGCAAGATAGAAAACAACTTGATAAAACATTTACACAACAATTTTATAAAAAGGCAGCTACTATAATAGAAACCCCTTGGGATATGACAACAACAGAAATATCACGTCACCCGCAACTAAAGAGAGAATTAACTACAAAACAAAAATTTCAACTATGGTATACGAAGCAAATATATCGACTATCCGTAAGTAATTCTGATGTTTATATTCGGTTAGTACGAGTGATGAATTTAATTCGTAGTCCATTTCATCTCTTTCATCCGAAAGTGCTACTATCTGTATTACTTAATCGAAAGAAATAGCAGGAATATAATTGATTAAAAAAGAATGTATAACAGTTAGTAAATCAAGAAGGAGAATACGGAATGGAAATATACATAGAGCAACTAAAGAAACAAGATGCTAAGGATTTATTTACGTTTGAACTTACAAATAAATCTTTTTTTGAAACAATGGTACCAAATCGTGGCTCGAAATATTTTGAATTTGAATATTTCCAAAAACTACTAGACGATTTATTAATAGAACAGGCAGATGGGGATTCTTATTTTTATTTAATTCGTAATGAAGAAAAAGAAATTGTAGGGCGAATCAATTTAGTAGATATAGATACGGAAACTCGAATTAGTTCGCTCGGGTATCGTGTCGGAGAAAAATTTACTAAAAAAGGAGTTGCAACAGCAGCCGTAAAATTAATTTTAGATGTAGCGAAAAATAATGAAATTACTGAAGTTTATGCTAAAACAACGACTAATAATCTCGCATCACAAATTGTACTAGAAAAAAGCGGATTTTCTTCTTATCAAAACGAATCAGATATAACATCTGTAGAATTAAATGGAGAACATGTGAAGTTTGTGCACTATATTTGGAGAAATACTTCACACTTATAATAAGGAGGACTTATTCATGAATGATTTACGTTATCCAATTGGCCAATTTACATACAAACGTCCTATAACTGAAGAAATGATTGATACATGGATTCAAGAAATTGAAGATTTACCTAATGAACTAACAAGGGCAATTAAAGATTTAGATCAGAAGCAGTTAGATACACCATATCGCGTTGGAGGTTGGACTGTACGTCAAGTAGTTCATCACGTCGTTGATAGCCATATGAATAGCTACATACGCTTTAAATTAGCACTGACAGAAAAGAATCCAACTATTAAGCCGTATAAAGAAGAGAAGTGGGCAGAGTTACCTGATTCAAAATTACCGGTAGATGTTTCACTAGTAATGCTAGATTCATTACATAAAAGATGGGTTAATCTTTTATATTCTCTAGAAATTGAAGATTTAGAAAAGACATTTAACCATCCTGAAACTGGTGAAACAAAACTTGCTGTTGCAATAGGACTATACGCATGGCATGGTCGTCACCATACAGCTCATATTACTTCTTTAAGAAAGCGTCTAAATTGGTAACATGGAGATTATATTAGAGAAGGCGACAGAAACTGATGCAGAAGTTATATTTCAAATGCAAATAGACTCATTTAGCTCTTTATTACATAAATATAAAGACTATGAAACAAATCCAGCAAATGAATCTATTGAAAAAACTATTTTTAGAATAAATAATCCCAGCAGTAATTTTTATAAGATGATAATAGATTCGAAACTTGTTGGAGCGATATGTATATCCCAAAAAGAACTACCTTATAAATTTTGGATTAGTCCAATGTTTATTCATCCAATCTATCAAGGGAAAGGAATTGCTCAGAAGGTACTTATTTTAATCGAAGAAATGTTTCCAGAAGCACGAAGTTTTGAACTTGCTACGATTTTAGAAGAAGAAAGAAATTGTTTTCTATACGAGAAAATGGGGTATAAAAGAACAGAAGTAATAAAGAAATTAAATGATAAAACTACACTTGTTTATTACAAAAAAGAAAGGTAAAGCATTTAAAATACGCTTTACCTTTTTATGTTATTTTAGATTAAATATACAAAAATAATGTATGTTCTTCCAAAATACTCGGGTTAGTAATTTTGAAAATGAATAAAGATACAAAAACCACTACTTTGTCGTAAAGGTTACTAGCGCTTTTTGAATGCTTAAAATACTATCGTCACCTTTAAATTCTTTCGTAATTGGTTCCTCCATACTAGACACCCAAATTTTAAGTTCTGCATCTAAATCAAAATGCCCAGCCGTTTCGATGCTATATTGTGTAATACTTTTATAAGGAATAGAATGGTATTCTGTTTTTTTGCCAGTTACTCCTTGTTTATCTACTAATATAAGACGACGATTTGTAAATACGATTAGATCACGAATTAATTTATAAGCATGCTCTACTTTTTCATCGTCTAGCATAATCTTCTCTAAATCACGTTCTACACTTTCAGAACTCGTATTTGATGCATTTCCTAAAATACCGCTAAATAAACCCATATTAAATTCCTCCTTTAATATATGTGGAATGAATTACTTATATTGTAACATGTTACTCACAAAGATATTATCACATTACTTTAGTAGTTTCTGGTTATTGTTGTAATTAGTTTATATAACCTCATCTTAAAATCTTATGCTAATATGAAATTAAGAAAAAAGAAGCAGAGGGATATAGAATGAAGAATATCGGTTTAGTATTAGAGGGCGGAGGAATGAAAGGTTTATATACTGCAGGTGTACTCGAATATTTCATGGAAAAGAACTTATTCTTTCCGTATGTAGTCGGCGTATCAGCTGGAGCCTGTATGGGAGCAACCTATTTGTCGCGTCAACAAGGGAGAAATAAGAAAGTAAATACAGAGCTAGTATCAGATTACAGGTATATATCTTATCGAAATTTAATTCGAAAACGTGAATTATTTGGAATGGACTTTTTATTTGATGAAGTACCTAATAAAATTGTTCCATTTGATTTTCAAACTTTCTTAAACTGTAATGAACAATTTGTTATAGGGACGACTGATTGCGAATCAGGACAAGCTGTTTATTATAATAAAAAAGAACATGGAAATGATATTTTAAAAATCATCCGTGCATCCAGCTCTGTGCCGTTTATAGCACCTGCTGTAGAATATAATAATCGAAAATTACTAGATGGAGGAATTATAGATCCTATACCAGTTTTAAAAGCTCAAACTGATGGTTATGAAAAGAACGTTGTAATTATGACAAAGCCAGAAGGATACGAGAAGCAGCGAAATAAATTTTCTGGTCTAGCTAAAATTCTATATAGAAAATATCCGAAAATCGCAGAGAATTTAGTAGACCATTATCGTTTTTATAACGAGACGATATCTTATATGAATCAAGAAGAACAAAAAGATAATTTTTATGTAATTCAACCAAGTGTACAGCTTCCTATAAGCGGAATAGAAAGAAATAAGGAAAAGCTCGTTAATTTATATAATCTTGGGTATATCGATGCTCAATATCATTATGAAAACTTATTAAATTGGCTAGAGAAATAAAGGGGGGTAGGTAAAAAGGTTATTTTTAATGAATTGCAGAACATGCCTAGTCCACTGTATAAACCGTTTCCGAATTGTGACATTCGAAAAATAAGAAAAGATTTTAATAATACGTTTACAGAAGATGATTGTATAAGCGCTGATTTAAATTATTATTGGATGCATACAGCAGGTACTTTAAGTTACGTGCTTAATAATAATGAACAGGAGATTATGAATTATCCCATTTTATATAGAGATTTCATAAATTATGAAAAGACCCGTAAGCTATTACTTTATTATCTTACTGAATAAAAATTAAAACGTACAAGTGATGCTGCTTGTACGTTTTTTGTTCATAAAATATACAATATTAACACCTTGTCCATGTAGGTATTTTAACGAGAAAAAAGAAGTACATATAGAATATGTAAGAGGGAGGAGATAGAAGCTTGTTAGCTGTTTTCCTTTCAATTCATGTCCAACTCAAATATTTCGAGTAAAATTCGCTTCTAAATGGTATTATCAAATATCAAGAAAACTAATTTAGAAACGAAGAAGGGACAGGTTTAATATGGAAAACGTATCAAATGTAGATAAAGTAGAATCTATACAGTCTTTACAGTCAACAATCCGTAAACTTGAAAATGCACTATCTCAGATGACTCAAAAAGGTGCAAATACTACATTAGTGAAAAAAAGACTCAAAGCAGCTAGTATCGGCTTAGCTATGTTAGAAAGTATTTGGAATCAAGAAACCCATCATTACACCCAAGAGGATTTAGCAGACGCTCGAAATGTTCTAATTGGTTTGTTGCCATCAATTGAAAAGATTTATGTTAAGTCAAAGCTTGGGAGTCCTCAAAGAACACTGTTAGAAAGAAGAATAAAATCATTGGAACTTTCTATTCAAGCAATTGATCATCTTTCTAATCAATAACTTCTCTAAACACATAACTTACGACTACTTTTATATAGGGATTCTAATGAAAAAACTACATATAGAATACTACAAAGGAGAAAGAGAGGTGATGGAGAAGGTACCAATAAAGCGTCTGTGTTAAAAATAGGTATGGACGTGCAGTATAGCAGTCGTTTTCCTTCAAATGATTATCCATCCGGAAAGATTGAAACATATTCTTTTTATAGTTCGATTTTAAATAACACACGTAAAATTCATATTTATACGCCTCATGATTATTCTCACACTTCACATCTTCAAGAACTTCTCATTGTATTTGATGAGAATTCATTCATTCATTCATTCATTCATAACCTTCCAATCGCAAAAACACTTAATTATTTAATTTACAAAAATGAAATCCCATCTTGTATTGCTGTTGCTATAGATCCTGTCGATCGATTAGAAGAGCTAACTTATAATGATAAAATGAATGCATTTTTCAAGGAGGAATTACTTCCGTGGATTCAGGCGAAGTATCGTGTGCATCAAGAAGCAAAACATACAACAATTGCTGGTTTCAGTCTTGGTGGCTTAGCAGCTTTTTATGCAACACTTCAAAATCCACATGTTTTCGGAAATGTGTTGTCAATGTCTGGATCCGTACATTGGAAAAAAGATGATTATGAAAATGCAATTCCTTGGATTGAAAATCAAATTTAATCAATAGATTCTAATGCGACTCATCTCTATTCTTACATAGCAGTAGGAGAACTTGAAAACAAACCTCTTTTAACGGCTAATAGACGTCTGTATAAAGCTTTAAAAGAAAAGGAATACCAAATTACTTATGAAGAGTTTCAAGGCGGTCATGATAGCGTGTGGTGGCGAGAAAAGCTATTCGAAGGATTAAGGGCATTGGAATTTACAAAAACGACACTAAAAAATAAAAAGGAGAGAGAAGCTATGAATCAAGAAGAACTAGATAAAAAACTAAAAAAACAAGAGATTTTAGTAAAAGATGAGAAAGTTTGGTCGTATACGTACGAGGATCATATTAGTTCTATCGTTAAACAAGCAGAACAGAAAGGAGCTTTTGATAATTTACCTGGTAAAGGTAAACCTCTTAATCTCGATAAAGATCTTTCTTACAATCCTGAAAAACAACTTTATAGAACTTTAGCAAATAATCATGTTTTGCCTAGGTGGATTGAGCTTTCAAAAGAAATTGACGATTTAAAAGAAAGACTAAAAGAAAATACAAATACGGCAGAAGCAGCGGATTTAATTCGAACTATTAATAAAAAGGTTTTAGAGCATAATTTACTTTGTCCGCCAAGCGCGCAAAAAATGAGGGTGAAAATGGATTTTTAACGATTTTCAATTAAGCTATCGCTTACTATATAATTAAGTTAGGCATTTTCAATTCATTACTAATGGGAGGCAAATGTGATGAAGAATACGTATCAACTTCAAATTCCGAAAGAACTAGAACAGTATCGTAGTATTTTAGAAAAAAGTGTGAAACCGTATATTAAAGTGTCTGGAACGCAAGCAGAGACAACGCTTTTTGAAAGTAAATTTGGTGGATATCCGTATTTACCTATAGATCAAGAGCATCCTAAAGACTCAAACGGACAACCTATGATGCTACTTGCGCAGTTAAACCTTGAAGAAATACCTAACATTGAACATATGCCTCAACATGGAATGTTACAGTTTTTCATAAGTGCTGAAGAAGATCTTTTTGGAGCAGATTTTGATCATCCCACAAGCCAAAAAGACTTTCGAATTGTTTATCATTCTACAATCACAGCGGATTTAACTAAGGTGATTACTGATTTTAGTTATTTAAACACTTTAGATTTAGAGAATTTTATCATACCCGAAGCAGCAAAACTAAAGTTTGAGTTGGCATATCAGCCAGTAACACCAAGAGATTATCGATTTGAAATGATTTTTAGTGATAAAATTGATTGGGAAGAAATTGTTGATGAAGAAAATAATACAGAATTAGGCGAACTGTATGATGATTTATGTAAAGATCAAGGGCATAAAATTGGTGGTTATCCATTTTTCACACAGACAGATCCGAGAGAATGGGAAGAAAAATACCAGCAACATGACATATTATTGCTGCAAATTGATACAGACGATTCATTAAATATTATGTGGGGCGATTCTGGGGTTGCTAATTTCTTTATACGTAAGGAAGAGCTGTTAAATCTAGATTTTTCCAATGTCATTTACAATTGGGATTGTTACTAGAAGATATAAATAAAATAATAGCAAATAAAAAATCTTCCTGAAGGTGAGGAGGATTTTTTTATTTTAAAAATAAGTGTTATGTTAACTAGAATAAAAAAACAATGAGTGTAATGAAAGTCAAGCATAAATAGCAACAAATAATCTAAAGTTATAAAACGTGTGTAAATAGCAACAAATTCATAAAGTAAAACATAAAATGAATATAATAATTTATATTTTGTATAGCAATAATTTTTCTGTATAAAAAATTTCTTATCGAATCAAAAATGTTTTTGATTCGATAATTCTTAAGCGATTATTGATTAAGATTTGCTCTGATTGAATTTATAACAAATAAAAACGATAAAAACTGAAGAAATTTGTTTATATAAGATTTCATGTGAATCTCACTAAAAATCTCTGTTTCGTCTCATTAAGTATAGTTTACTTGGGTTTTGATACCCGATATCGCTTTGTTTCTATAACTGCCTATAATATATATTATGTCTACTAGTAAAAAATAATAAACTTATTATAAGTTAGCTTAGTTTGGTATACTTCCCTTTTCTTTATTTATTAGTGAATAGTTCGTTGATGCTGGATTAGTATAAATAATAATTAATAAAACATAATAAAAAGCAACTTGTTTAAATTTAATAATTAAACAAGTTGCTTTGAAATTGACTAAACTATATTTATAATTTGTTTGCTTTAGGAATTACTTTGATTTTAATTAATAATTCATCGTGAATTTTAATTTTATAATTGAACTTGTTTGTGAATTATTCGATCATCATTACAATTATTCTTTTTCTTGAAAAATATTGTATTTACGCTTTAAATGCAAACCTTTATTTTTATAAATCCACTGTGAAAATTTATTAACATTATTTTTACCACTTAGGTAAATACGATATTGTTTTTCTTTGTCAACAAAACTTAATTGGAATTTATTATTCTCAAGGATATCTTTAAAAGAATTCATAAAATTATATGATCCTCCAACAAAGCTAACAAAGTATTTATGAGAATTAACATGACCATCCCCATCGAAATACCCACGAACAAAGTGATGCAAATATTCTTCTGGTACAAAAGGAAATTCGATGTTAAATGATTTACACGGCCTGATTCCATGTATGTTCATAAGATCGTCTTTTATTGTTTTGCTATTAATATTTAGCATATATACACCTGTTTTTTTGTTTTGGTATAGCGGCTGATTTGTTTTTAGTTCTTTTTTTATATCTTCTAAAATATAACTTTCTTTTTGTGATATACTGACGCATTGATTTTCTTTTTGTATAACGCCGTCAGCTGCTATAAATCCTAAAATATAAGCCATATTATTTGACCACGTTTTAAAATAATTTTCTGTTATGTCATACTTTCTCTTCCAGCTCCCTATAGCGCGCCTTGGAACGTTGCTGTCTGATAGAACCATACGAATATATCTTGCAGACACATTAGCAAGCATGGCGATTTCTGAAGTACTTTCCCCTTCTGCATACATATGAATGATTTCAGCTTTTGATAGTTTACATTTTGATTTCTTTTTTCGCTCTATTTGCACTTACATCCTCTCCTTCCTTTTAATAATTTGAGACTTATCTTCTTCTATAACATATAACGAAACATACGTTCTTTGTTGCTTATAAGAAGAAATTTACTAAATTAAAACATTTTACATCTACTTAATATTGATTTTATCTGCTGCTACATGGTTTTTATTTTGCATATAAGAATAATGAATTTAACAAATTTATGAAATGTACTGCATTTAAGGTGAAAGGTAAAATGATTTCGTTTAAACTACAAATAGCTACAATAACAACATACGTATATTGTTAATCGTAAAAAGGAGAACGAATGAATAAGAAATATACAAATCAAATTCATACTGATATGAGTTTTAAACCGAAAGATATTATAAGTTTAATGACGGATTACTTTAAAATGAAATCAAAGCTGCGTCCTATAAAGGATTTGCCTGTTGTTTTATCAAATAAAGATAATGAAGCGTTAGAGAGTGTTACATGGTTTGGCCATTCTGCTTCTCTTTTGAAAATAGAAGGTAAAAAACTGTTATTAGACCCGATGTTTGGAGATGCCTCTTCCCCATTTCCTTTGTTTAATAGTAAACGCTATAGTGGTGCTTTTTCTTTAGAACGTGATGACCTTCAAGAAATTGATGCGATTGTCATTTCTCATAATCACTATGATCATTTGAATTACAAAAGTATTATGCAGTTAAAAAATCGCGCAAAACACTTTTATGTTCCAACTGGAGTTGCACAATATCTTATTAAATGGGGTGTTTCACCTAGTAAAATTAGTGAGCATAATTGGTGGGACAAAATTACGTTTGATAATATTAAGTTAGTATGTGCGCCTGCAAGGCATTTCTCTGGACGTGGTATGACAGATAGAGATCGTTCATTATGGTGTTCATGGCTTATTCTTGGTCAAGAGACTAAAATTTTCTTTAGTGGTGATAGCGGTTATGCCCCTCACTTTAAGGAAATTGGTGATAAATACGGTCCATTCGATCTTACATTAATGGAATGCGGGCAATATGATCCGAGGTGGTCTGCTATTCATATGTTGCCTGAAGAAACGGTACAAGCTCATATTGATGTTAAAGGAGAATTACTTCTTCCGATTCATTGGGGTGCTTTTACGTTAGCATTACACGAATGGAGTGAGCCGATAGAACGTGTTACGAAAGAAGCTAACCGTTTAGGAGTTAAAATTACAACGCCACAAATTGGCGAATCTATTACGTTAAAATCTACAGACTATCCTTTATCCGCTTGGTGGAAGAAAATTTAATTTTAAAATATAAAAAGAGCGAATCCTCTTATAAAGAATTCGCTCTTTTTTCTGTATTTAAACTTATTTCACTATATTGGATCTCCCACTATCTAATACTCTATTTGCTGGTACACTGGATATTTCAACCACTGTATTCATACTCTTATCAGTCAGTTCAATGAGTTCGTTTTCATGTTTTATTTTATTTAAATCCCACACCATCCCATGAAATTCATTGTGTTGACCACTTACCTGTATAATGCTTTTTGTTTTATTTGAAGGCTGTATTTGAAGGTTTGTAAATTGATTCCCACTAATTTCATTTGGCGTAGTTACTTGACTATCCATATAAATCATATTTACACAGTCTTCTAAAGAAAAGTTCATAAAACGATTGGCATTTATCCAAGCTTGTCCGGTGCTCGGTTTTTTCGCTACTAATTTCAGTCCAGTTTCCATTCCTACAACTTTAATATTTTCGAAGTTAACAAACGAAATTTCATTTTCTTTTCCAGCAGAGTATAAAGAAATTCCGGTACCTTTATTCGTTTCCGTCCAATTGATAATATTTATATCTTTTATTTGTGTTTTGTTCCAAGTGTTATAATATTTATTTTTACCGTCTAAATAAATAACTTCAGAGTTAAATTTAGGATCGTCAATAGTTATATACGCTCCTTCAATGGATGCGTTTTTCTCTAGTTCTAAAACTCTAAAGTTTCCCTCAACTACAAATTGGGATCCGTAACCAAATAATAATTTCACACCTTTTTTAACAATGATTGGTGACGTGATTTTATACTTTTTATCATCAAGCAATACAGTTTTAATTTTACTAGACTCTGCTTTATTAATAGCAGATTGTATTTTTATTGAATCATTTTCCCCTTTAAAGTTTTCTACATACAAGTTAGTACTTTTAGCTGCATAGTCTTTTTTGTTGTATTGATAAAAAGCAAAAATAATTAAAACTATACCCATGAGTAAAACAATTATTTTCTTCATCGTACTCACCCCATATCGATTAATCTATGGCTTTTATATTCAGGTTATTATTATTTTGCTTTGTATTTCAGATTACCATTGCTGCTTTGTCTATTAATCCCTTCCTCTATCCTTAATAAGCTCTTACTGGCGATATAAGATGTACTGCTGCAGATTGCTCTCCTGCTTCAATCAATATCGGTCTCATAGAACCGCCAAAGCTTAAAGTAATCGTTTCTTCTTTTATTGCTCTTAAAGCATCAACCATAAAACGCCCATCGAAAGATATATTTAATTGTTTTTCACCTTGAATTGCATCTATTTGTTGCGTTTCGGATATTTGCCCAATTTGAGAAGCGTTTGAAGAAATTTTAATTGTGGATTCGTTTATGATTTCTAAGTTAACATTGTTATTGGCCCATTCACTTGCTAATAAACTTGATCGGTCTACACCTTGTAATATCTTTTTTCTATCTACGTTAATAATCGTTTTAAAATCATTTGGAATAAGGTTAGAAATATTAGGATATTTCCCTTCAATTAGTCTTGAATATAATGTAGTTGTTCCGAGCGTAAATATAATATGACTCTCTGAAAGGTAGATATATACGAATTCCGAATTGCTGTTCATTAATTTTAGAAGTTCACTAATGGTTGCGCTTGGTACAATACAATTTGCTTTTACATCTGAGGAAAGTAATGTTTCGCGTATCGCTAGTCTATGTGAGTCAGTTGCAGCACAAATTAACTTATTATTAGATAACTCTATATGCACCCCAGTAAGAACAGGTCTAGATTCATTTTTTGCTACCGCAAAGACTGTTTGTTTAAATACTTCAATCAATTGCTCTGTCTCTACCTTGATTTCTGCATGATTGTCTATAAGGGGTACATTCGGAAACTCATCTGCAGGAAATCCATTTAAACTTAATGTGATTTCTTCTGATTGTATCTTAATAGTTTGCTCATTCTTACTTTTTATTGCTATATCACTTGGCATTTTCTTTATTATTTCAATGAAATACTTTGCAGGTACAACAATAGTTCCTGCCTTTAAAATAGTTGCAATCTTTTCGTCTTCAATTAAAACAGGAATGAATTTTTCAATAAAAATATTCGAGTTACTTGCAATTAAAGTAATTCCAGATTGATCTGCAGTTATTTTTATACCAGATAATATAGGGATTAAAGATTTTGTTGATATTGCTTTGTTGACTTCTGAAAGTGCTTGAGTGAATTGTTTGTGATTAACGATAAACTCCATGTTTTCCCCGCCTTACATGAGATAATATTTTTATGAAGATTGATGAACGATTGTTCCATTAAAAAAATAAGGTACTGTTTCTTTCTTTTGTAATAAATATAGTAAATGTTCTGGTATGCGTAAATACGGTGCTGCTTTATGTAATTCCATCCAAGTAATCTCTTCGATTTCTTTTGGCCTTGATATATATGTCTCCCCGCCGATTATTTCGCCTAGAAAATTAAAGAAAATTGCATGATGATCTCTTTCCTCGAAAAAAGCTTCACTGATAGAAAAAATCCCGTTTGCGTTTATATGTAACCCTGTTTCTTCTTTTACTTCTCGAATTACTGCTTCTTCTAATGTTTCTCCTAGTTTAACTGCGCCACCTGGTAATGTATAATAAGAACCATTTTCCCCTTTGTTTTTTACCATTAAGATCTTTTCATTAGTTTTATCGTACAAAATCGCGTATGTAACATTAACTTTTTTCATATGTACCTCCTCTATTTTTAATAAAAGGAATTTTCTGTCTTCTATTCATTCTACCATTAACTCCTTTTAATATATATAAGTTAGTTAAGTCTTGCCTTTACTGCTATTGGTGGAGTTAATAAGAATAGGCTACTGATATAAAAAAGAACGTACCTTAGGAAGATTATCCAAAGTACGTTCTTGCAGTTTTAGTATAAAAATTGATTCAATTAATACTGAAATTAATAATAACCTCGCCCTTATTGCATTTGTATTCCAAATACTAATGTTAACAAATTCTATATACTTTTTAACCGTTTTTCTAAATAATAATGAAATAGTCCAATTGTATCACTGCGAAAAAGAATGCACATTCCTAAACCAATTAGAACAATTGGAACAATAATATGACAATTGTTCTCAAGTGCTTTAGCTAGAATAGGAGCTCTTATCAATTTGTAGCTAATAAAACACCATATCGCTATCATGGAAAAAAAGATAACTAATGTAACGATATTTGCTTCAAGAGTTTGACTAGCAAACATTGGTATATAAATTGAGATATTGTCAGCTCCATTGGCTAATGTAATCGCAGATACTTTAAATAATGAATCGGAAGTGTTATCAATAACTTCATTACTTTTGTTAGAACGAAGCGAGAATAGTCCTTTAACCCCCATATAAATTGGCACGAATCCTAATAACCCAATCCACGAAACAGGAATGAAAAAAGAGCTTAAAGACCCAACGATACTTAGAAAAATTATCATACTAAACCCTACATATTGTCCAATAACAATATAAAGCTTTTTTCTCATAGCTTTTTCGCGGACAGCTCTTCCTTCTTTCCTAATTACTTCTGTTCTTACTTGTGAAAATAAAACAAGCAGTATAAAAATGTCATCAATATTTGTTGTAGCGAATGCCACAACAGAAGAAATTATGGTTGTAATCAATATAAGCCAACTACTTTCATTGTAAACTTATAAGAAAATAATGATCTATGAATGAAGTGAACGTTCCATCACAAAGTTGGTTAACTGTAATTTTCTAAATGTTTTTTATCAACATGTTAGTTCCTTTATAAAACAATATGAATATTCTACGTATCTGCTACTTAGTTCATCAAGAAATAAACAACTTTATTGCTTCTCAAATCATTTCATTTTAAATTAAATAACTCTATTCTCTCTACATAAAAAAGAGCCCTATATTAGGACTCTTTTTAGTATCAAGCTACTTTCCGATGTAAATGTTTTAGTTCCTTTTTCTTTTCTACATTTGGTGGGCGGATTAATATTGAAATAATGAAGGAAATAACACTTAAAACACCGATTATAATGAAAGTTGGTTGAAATCCCCCGAGTATCGCTCCAATAAATGATCCTGCAAGCGCACCAAATCCGAAACCTTGGTAGACAATCCCGTAATTTGTACTATGGTTTTTTAATCCAAAGAAATCTCCGACAATAGCTGGGAATATAGTTATATTACCGCCGAAGCAAAAGGCGACACTTGCTACACAGGCAAAATAGATTCCGTAATTTAGCGGAATAAAACTTAAAGTAAAGACTGACAATCCTATAATAATAAACGTTGCAGAGACAATTTTCATTCGGCCGATTTTATCTGATAACGTCCCAAGAATAATTCTACCTACTGTATTAAAAATTGCAATCATAGCAACGGCGTTTGCAGCGGTTGCTGCGCTAAGTCCAACGAGTTGTACACCGATATCTTTTACCATACTGATTAAATACAAACCCCCCATACACGAGGTGAATAACATAAAAAATAGCAGATATACTTGTTTCGTTCGCATCATTTCACGCGGAGTATAGTCATTGTGCAATGTTTCAGTTACAGCATTACTTACAATTGCCTCACGTAAGAAGCACGATCCGATTAACACTAAAAGTAACACGATAATACCCCAATATAAGAATGCTTGTGATACACCAAGGTTATCGATAAGATTTCCGTTTATATATCTAAAGATTAAGCTGCCCATTCCATACGCTGATACAGATATACCTGAAATAAGCCCTTTCCGATTTGGAAACCATTTAATTAAATTAGATAGTGATGTAATATAAGCTGTTCCATCCGCATAACCAACAACAACACCAGCTAATAAATATAATAGTGGTAAGGAAGAAACTTGTGAACTAAGTATTAAGCCGAGTCCTAAAACAATTCCTGCAGTAGCAATAAGTTTCCGAAGTCCTAATTTTTTCTGCAATTTTGCTGCAAATAAAGTTGAGAATGATAAAGAAAAACTTGTTATAGAGAAAGTTATCGCTACTGAATTAAGATTCCATCCAAACTTACTTACAAGGGGTTGATTAAATAAACTCCATGTATAAATTGTTCCAAGGCCAATTTGAACAATGATTGTACCTAGAACAATTAGTAATGGATTTATAGAATTTTGTTTCATACTAACTGTCCCCTTCTTTTATCTTGACATGGATTTTCACAGTTAGTATATCCATCGTAAATTGCAAGATACTGTACGGAAAATGGTAATTAAGTTCATATACACAAAAAGACACTTCATAAAGAAGTGTCTTTTGCAGGTTATATCAGATGTTTCTAAAGAAAGCTTTGTTAAGATAAGCCATTTTCAAATGCTTATGTATATATGTTATCAAATAATTTCTTATATGTGATGAGACTTAAGACGTATTTTTCATTCATCATATAGTCGGATGAAAAATTAATATTCGATTTCATCAAAATCCTTCGGCTGCGGTACAGTTTGCATATTAGCTGCATCTTTAGGATCGCTATAAATTGCATTTTGCTCTGTATTTACATCTTTTATATTTTGTTTTTTATTTTTGTTCACTTTATCTTTCACTTACAATCACTCCTTTTTGTTATAGGAGTAATTATGCCCTATTACCGTTACTAAATGTATCAGCGACTAAATTACTAAATTCACGTAAATAATATAAGTAATTATCACCGCCGTAGTTATATCTTTTGTTATACATTTTTGCAACAACTACATTATATTCAGGTATTACTAAAATAGTCGGTCCAGTAATCCCTAATATTTGATATGACCCTTTTGGAACACGTTCACCAAGTTCGCTTAATTGTGCAGATTCATTTTGAACGAACCAAAACAAGCCATTTTGTGGTAGCTCTTTATTTACATATGTTGGACTCTGCAAACTCGTAGCGATTTTTATAACTTCTTTTGGAACAATTTGCTTACCGTTTATCACACCTTGATTTAAATGAAGATTGCCCCAATAAGCAAATTCTCTAGCTGAGACAAACAGATTTTTTTCAGTACCGTCATCTACCGTACCAATTTCACTAATTGCGTCTTCATTTGGATTATTAACAACGCCAACTAAATTTTCATCTCGCTGAACTCTCCAACCTGTTTCTTGAAAATTAGCAGGCTTAAAAACACGCTCCTTTAACAATTCAGGAAAACTTTTGTTATATAGCTGATAAATAAGACGTGTCATCATTCTTACATTAATATCTCTATATGCCCATGCTTGTCCCGGTTCAAATTCACGAAAAATTGTCCCGTCATTCATTTCTTCTAATCCGTGCGAATGTGTTACTAAATGTCTTATCGTTGTTTTACCAAGCAATGCAGGATCAAAGTCTTTAAAATATTTTATCGCTTCATCATCAATAGAGTTTATTTTCCCCTCGTAAAGCGCATACGCTATCATTAATCCTAAATAACTTTTTCTAGCAGAAGCAACGTTGAATTGCGAAGATGCAGTTACTTTTTTATTAGTCGCTGTATTTGAGTGATAACCGCTATAATGCTCTAATACGACTTTATTATTTTTTATAATACAAAGTGCTGTAGCAGAACTATGATTTTTTTCTTTTATATTCTCTACCCAAGAAGTCAACTTTTCGTATGTATACAAATAAATCCTCCTTAATCCTAATACAAAATTACAGCATGAAAGAAAAGTATAAACAGTATTTACACCTTTCTTTCATGTAAAATAGTTTTGATCTTCTATACTTAAATGATCCACCAGTTCCAGCAATTAAAGCAACCAAAACATCCGGCACAACCTACGCAACCACCACATCTGCCGCCGCCACAACCGCCACAGCGTCCACCACAACCTCCGCATCCGCCACAACGACGTGCATCGCCTTGGATGTAATAATATGGATATTGACTTTGTTGTTGATCCCAATACACAACATTACCAGTTTGATAATCATTAAGGTTTAATGTTTGTAATTCATGTTGAAACTGATTCATTACGAACCCCTCCATTTATAAATATAAATTTCGCCCAAACGTTAAAGTTTATATATTTTTGTAAACAAAATAGAAACAAGACTATAGACTAAATGCGTACATCAACAAAATATGAACTTACACTAGGTGATGTACCTTGTTTTTTAGCCTATTTTCTTTATATCCTTGCGATGGACCTATTTACTATAAATAGAGTGATTTAAAAATTACTTATCCAACAATTTAGTAGTTCATCACTTAACTTTCTTTCTAGTAATTCCTTCACTAATGGCATTGGCATGATTTCATAATGATTTAAGGCTTCTTTATTATAATCTATCCAGTGAAATGCTAAATGAGACTCGCTAGATTTCGGTGTTAAGTCCGTATGTAAATCTTGTGACTCTACTTCAAAAATGTGGTTAATTTCATGATGAAGCACTTCTTTATCTTGCCATTGATTTTCTATGACTCCTAAAAATTGTTGTATACTACAGTTTACTCCAAGTTCTTCCCTTAGCTCTCTTATTAATGCATTCTCTGCTGATTCTCCAATTTCAATATGGCCACCAGGTAAAAAATAATGATGGCCAATATATTCAGCAACTAATATTTTTTCATTTTTTATCATGACTGCTCGTACAATATGATGGAATTTACTTTTCAATTGATATCCCTCCTAGTTATTCAATGTATAGTTGCTCAAAATAGTCATTTAGTATTGGTATAATATAAATCATAGGTGTTTCATACGGATGAATATCATTAATAACTTCAAGAGCATCTTTTACAATTTCTCGTTTACACTTTATTTCAACTTTACATTCTTGCCCTTCGCATATTCGCCCAATTTCTCCATTAAAAGGAGATGCCTCGTCTAAAGGTCTCCAATATCCTTTCACTGAACTATAGGAAAGGCAATGGTCATATTCGCCCGTTTTACATGCTCCAATTTTATTTAATTCATCCCTTAATGTTTCAATATATTCTTCAGGAATGAACACTTCAATTTTCACTTCAGTAAATTGCATATTTCATTTCACACCTTTACTTCCTAATAGTTAAACAAATAAACGATATACTTGCTCACCATCATACTCTTGTCCTAATGATATGAAACCATATCGTTCATATAATTTCTTTGCAGAGAGATTATCTTTATGTACTGTTAATCTTATTTCTTTACACGATTTAAAAGTATTTTTTATTATATTAATACTTTCTCGTAATGCTGCTTTTCCATAACCATTACCTTGCTGCGATTGATCAATAATAAATCCGTTAATCCAATACATATCCGATGTCTCTCTTACAACAGCATGCATAACAAAACCAACCATAAGGTCACCATGGTATATAGCGAATGGTATGTACTCTACATTGTCACCATCTGGTTTTATATATACTTTAGCAAGCGAAACTGCTACGGGTGGAACAAATTTCAACTGATTTTCTTTAACTTGTAGTTTTAATGCTTCTTCCCAATTTTCTCTCGTAACAACCTTTAACTGGATATTCAATATTGTAAGCTCCCTTATATAGAGGATGTATGTTTATATTCAACGCATTGAAATAATTCCCTTTTTCGACAACAACTTATAACATAATTTTTATAAAATCTTGAATGAATCTTTGTTCATCTATTTCTAATGCTATATGGGCTCCTTCAGATATAGAGCTAAGGCGAAAATCAGCAAATGTTTGTCCTTTCGTATCTCCGTATGTATCAACATTCACTGTACGATGTACAAATTCAAAAAAGTTTGGATTTACTAATCCACTTATAGCAACCACATCATGAAGCAATGGCCCTTCGATAGATGGATTAAGTTTTTGGTATGCAGAAAAATAGTAATCATACATTGGTTTCATTATCGTATGGAATGGATTCTTTGAATTAGCTTGAATATAGTCAAACACATTTGGTGTTAACACAGCTTTGTTTGTTACATTTAAAGGGAATATTAATAAATTCTTTGCTTGATGGAAAACAATTTTACTTGCTATAGGATCTCCATACACATTTGCCTCTGCTAACGGCGTAACGTTTCCTACTTCTAAAAAAACACCACCCATGAAATAGATTCCTTTTACATTTAGCATTAAATCATTCCACAAATTAAAAGCAATTGCTAACGAGGTAGATCTTCCTACATCAACAATCGTTAAATCTTTTCCGTAATTTATAAGAATCGCAGCAATACTGCCAAAATTGTATATTGGAATAGATAATACGCTTTCTGGAACATGGATGGTACCTAATCCTTCTGCTCCGTGAATTTCAGGGTAGTACGTAGTAATTTCTTCTGTAAGTGGTTTTGTTGCACCACTAATGACAGGAATGTCTTGTCTATTTGCTAACTGTAAAATATACGCTGCATTATGTGCAGCATGTATATGCTCAACATTTCCGTATCCAGTTACAATACCGACAATTTCAATTTCGGGATGCAGTAAGCCATACATAATGGCAAATGAGTCATCAATACCTGGGTCTCCGAAAAATAATACTTTTTCCAAGAAATACGCTCCTCTCACGAAAAAATCGAGTCATTAGTAACTATGTATATGAAAAAAGCAAGTATATCTATGCAAATTTTAGAATGGATAATGTTTTACAAAATATTAAAAAGGAACTAGCGTATGCTAATTCCTTTCTTGAGTAACCATTCTCAAATTTAATTAATTATCGTATCCTTCATAAATTGCATCATTTATTTGATTTTGTATTTTTGTATCATCAGGTATAGGTTTCCACCAATTTCCTGTAATGAATAACATAGTTAATAAATTATAACTATCACTAAAATAACTTTCTCTCTTATTCTTCATCCAATCCCAACCGCTATTTACCCACTTTTGATTATTGCTACTTGTTATACTTGCAGCAATAAACGGTGAAACAAATACAGCAGTTGAATAACTACCAATATTAGATCCATTTAATTGATAACCATCCACAATTTTAGAAGGATTTCCATTCGTTTTATTTTGAATCCACGAAGAAACTTTATCAGAAATGACTTTACTTCTTTTCTCGCCGTACATCGCATAGTCCATTACAATTCTCAATGGTACCCGACTAGCATTGTAATAATATGCATTTGTATATTCTGACTCCTCTAAGAAGTCTTTAGGTGCGGGTTGTGGTGGATTTTTTACAACGAAATCTGAAATAAGTCCTGTATTTGGAGAGTACTTATTACTAAATTGCGTATAAACATCGTACAAATTATTAATAACAGTAAGCCAAGTTTTATCACCTGTAAATTCATAAAATGCTCTAAGGTGTGACATCATCCAATCAGATGGTCTCGTATCAAGTGAACTTTTAGAATCCCAATCTCCTAAATTTAGTCGGTTATTATTTGTAACATTACTAGCTTTAATACCTTTTGTAATCATGTCTTGTGCTTCTTTCAAATAATTAACTGTTCCATTAGATCCCCACTGCTTATGAGCAAGAAGAAGAGAATACGCAATATCTAAATCTCCATCAGTAGCAGAATCAAAATGACCTTGTGCTTTTTTACTATCTGCGACAACCCATCCCATTAAATTAGGATTTTAAGAACTTTTAAAAGTTCTTGCTGTTTTAAATAAACCGTCATAGATTTTTTGAGCATTCGAATCATAACCAGCCATTAATACTGTAATTATCATCCCATACCCTTGACCTTCTGAAGTTCCAAGTGGCTTAAACCCATCTGCATCACCTGTAATCTCTCCTTTTACATAATAACCACCAGGTAAAGAAGATAAATCATTTTTCAAATATTTCTTTTTCCAATTATCGTAGTAACTTCTTACAGAAGCATTTAAACTTTCCTGTGTAACATGATTCGGTTTTATAACACCTGCATAATTAACTTGCTGCGGAAATGGTTTCATTTCCTTTGCAGCAGCTACTTGTTGATTAACTACGGGAATAGAATTTTGTACTGAATTGTCCGTTACACTTGCTGCGAAACTAGAATTAGAAAAACTAGCTAGTCCGATTCCTACAATAGAAATACATGTGAAAATTTTTCTTTTTCCATTCATTATGTTGTCAGCTCCTTTTAAAATGCTTACTACATAAAATGTAACATACAATATTTAACTGAAATACAAAATATTATATTTATCAACATAAGAAAGAAACTATATAAAAAAGTATCTTAAAGTCATTATTGAATTACATTATACGGATTGATTATTTGCTAAATTCCCATGTTTTTCTTTTCTTAATACTGGTATATGAGCAATCACAATTCCAAGTATAGTAATCACTCCGCCAATTATCGAAACTAAAGTTGGCACTTCTCCTAACCATATCCAAGCAATGAAACACGCAGTTATTGGCGTTAAATATAGAGAACTTGTTGCTTCAGAAGCACCAGCACGAGATATAATATAGGCCAATGCAATATACGGGAGTACTGTTGGAAAGACACCTAAATATATAACGCTCAAGTTAACTTCAAGAGGAGCTGCTAGTATTTCTTGATAAACTCCGGGTAAGAAAATAAGCATACATATAGTACTAGACAAAATTGTATATATGGTAAATGGTAAGAAGCCGTATTTTTTTAAGTAAGATGTTTGGAAAACGAAAAATAGACTTTCTGAAATCGCCGCTAATAATATAAATAACCCCCCGCTATTTAATTGAATAGCGTCGCCTTGGCTAAATGAAATTAAGGCAATTCCTGCAAAACTCATTACACCACCGATCCAGCCATTTAATTTCATTTTTTCATTCAAAAAAACAAAAGCAAGAATTGCCGTCACTATTGGAGTGACTGAAATTATTAAACTTGCAGATCCAGCATTGACTGTTTTTTCGCCGTAATTTAATGCGATGTGATAAATAGTAAACCCTAAAGCACCAAATATAAAAATTGCTGGGATATCCTTTAAATCCGGTAGTCGTAGTTTGTATATAAATGAAAATAACAAAAGTATAAATGAAGCGATTAATAAGCGTAGTAAAGTAAGGTGTTCCGGCGTATAAGATTCAAGCCCCATACGAATTGCTGGAAAAGCAGTTCCCCATATAAGAATTGTAAAAGCGTGAGCACATATAATGCGTAAATCCCATTTTTTATTATGCATGTTTTCTCTCCCTCCCTAATAAACCAACCATTTTTAAATTACCAATTATTTCTTTTCATCATATTTAATAGTTGATACAATGTCTTCAACCAGTTATTTATCGGAAAAACCAACCACTTTGAATCTTTTAAATAAACGAGGGAGTTTTTTATATGACAAACGATAAAAAAGTGCCCAAATATCGGCAGATAATAGACTATATGAAAGAAAAAATTGAAAACGGAGAATGGCCAATTGGAAGTAAAATCCCTAGTCAGCGGCAGTTAGCAAAATTATTTCATGTAAATCGAAGTACTGTAATAACTGCGCTAGATGAACTTATGGCAGATGGTTTAATTCAAGGACAAATCGGAGCAGGAACAATTGTAACAAATAATACATGGTCATTATTAGCAACTAATCCCCCGCCTGATTGGAGTGAATATGTAAAGACAGGTATTCATAAACCAAGTAAGTTAATGGTGCGAAAAATAAATGCAGCAGAAGCAAATAAAACGCTTATCCATCTTAGTAAAGGTGAACTTGCACCTCATCTTTTCCCGCTCGAAACTATGCAATCTATAATAAAAAACGTCAGTGAGGAATTAGATTATTTCGGATACGAAGAACAAAAAGGTTTTTATCCGTTACGTGAAGCAATAAGCAAATATGTAAGATCATTTGGAATACATGCATCACCGGGTTCTATATTAATAGTGTCTGGTGCACTCCAAGCATTACATTTAATATCAATTGGTCTTTTACATAGAAAATCAACTGTTTTACTTGAACAACCTTCTTACTTATATTCACTTCATGTTTTTCAATCAGCAAATATAAATTTATCCGGTATATCAATGGATTATCACGGTATTTTACCTAACGACTTATTAAAACGAATTAAATATAGTCAAAAGAATAATATTTTATATTCAATCCCTTGTTTTCAAAATCCAACGGGGATATTGATGTCCAAAGAGCGAAGAAAAGAAATATTAAAAATATGTGAAAAAGAGAAATTGCCTATCATCGAGGATGATATTTACCGGGAGTTATGGCTTGATGAATCACCTCCAGCTCCTTTAAAGTCGATGGATAAACATGAACATGTATTATATATTGGTAGTCTCTCTAAAACACTTAGCCCAGGACTTAGAATTGGATGGATAATCGGACCAGAACCTGTTATTGATAGATTGTCAGATATAAAAATGCAAACAGACTATGGATCGAGTTCTTTATCTCAAAGAGTAGCTGCTGAATGGATAAATGAAGGTTTTTATGAAGAACATGTAGCAAACGTAAGAATGCACCTGAAAGAACAAAGACAAATAATGATACGAGCTTTAAATAAATATTGTGCAGATATTGCATCGTGGGATATTCCTAGTGGTGGAGTTTTTATATGGCTAAAGGTTGTACATAACATTCCGATGAAAAAACTATTTTCAGAGGCACTATCAAAAGGAATTCTTTTAAACCCGGGACGTATTTATGAAGAAGAATCAGATCAGTACATTCGTTTATCGTATGGATATGCTTCTCCAGAACAAATGACTTACGGGGTTAAATTGCTCAGTGAATTAATTCGGAAGTTAACAGCATAAAAAAATCCTCTTTTGTTTTTGGAGGATTTTTTTACGTATCTTATTTACCACAATTTCATTTCCTGCCCTAATAAAATAAGTTCTTCATAAGGATCTCCGTCAATATTTAATACTTGAGCAAAAGCAGGTTCTGTTTTTAAACCTTGTTCCTTTAAGTGAATAACTTCTTCCCTTATATGGGGATGCTGCATTAATAACATGTGCTCCACTATCATATGTCTATATGCATTTTGATTACGCACTGGCTTAGGTTGAGCAAATAATTCAAATTCAAAACCTTCGAATTCAAAATTCACCTTTATCGATTCAGTACCTTTCATTTTTTTCTTTTTTATATTGAACCCTCTATAAGAACCATATAAAGATCTCATTTCCTGCTCAAAAACATCAAAGTTATATACTTCCATTACAATATCTAAGTCAGATTGAGGAGTATCAATTCTTATAGGGATTGTCCCGCAAAGAACGGGATTATATAAAGCTAAATCCTCCATAATATTTAGTTTGTTCAAAACATCATATACTTTTTGTTGCTTGTCATTCCCTGATTGTAAATATGTAATAGATGTAAACATGGAAGTCTCTCCTTCATTTCACGTAATACGTGTCTCACTAAACTCAAGAAAAATTTGTCCGTTTAAACTTGTTCTTGAAGTACCTTTACTTCAATATATTAAAGTGAATAAACAATATGTTTCAACTTTTCTCCTATGCTGCAATACTATAAAAATAAAAAGGGAGGAATTATGATGAGCATTTTCAACATTCTTTTAACCATCCACATATTATTTGGAATGATATGTTTAATAACTGGGATAATAGCGATGGTTGCTCAAAAGAAGAAAGGTAAACATACGGAATGGGGTGAAATATATCACGCATCCTATGTCGTTATCACCGTTACTGCCATTATATTATCCATTATAAACTGGGATAAAATCGCATATTTATTTTATGTAGCAATCTTCTCTTATTCATTTGCGATTTATGGATACCTTGCACGAAAAAAACGTTGGAAAAATTGGCTCCATCACCACATTAGAGGTATGTTAGGTTCTTATATAGGTGCAGTCACCGCACTTTTAGTAAATGTCGGCATCCATATTCCCATTATAAATTTACTTCCGCCAATATGGTTTTGGTTTTTACCCACCTTAATTGGTATCCCCCTCGTAGCCAGTGTATCAAAAAAATATAAAAAGCGTAGTTGAAATTAATTACATTTTGATTACTTTCTGATTATTAGAATGAAAAATTATAATCTATGTATCACGAATGATATCATGAGTGCTCGCCCTATGAATATTTAAAATAAAATGCCGCCCAACAGGACGGCTCTTATTTTTACTTTACAAACGTAACATATTCACCAGAAACCCATTGATTTCCACCAACATTATACCAACCATCTTTATATCCAAATGATTGATATTTTTCACCTTGATACACGTTTTTCACAATGCCGTAATTTGTTCCTGGGCCGGTACGAACACGTAATACATCAGCGATTATAGTAACTACACCTATACCCTCATTTGATGATTGTGAAGGTGTTGGCACATTTCCTCCCATATAACGAATATATGATGGATCGTTAAAAATCCACTGATCGCCACCGAGATTTAACCAGCCATTTGATTGCCCAAATACTTTGTAGGACTCTCCTTTCCCTAATTGACGAATAACGCCATATCCAGTACCAGGTCCTTTTCGTAAATTTACATTACTACCGTTAATATAAGCAATCCCTACACTATCATTCGACGTGGGAGGAGCCACTACGTTTTGAGCACCTTTTCCAAAAGTATCCGTTCCATATCCTTTGTAGTTATATTGCAAATGCGGGCTATCTACAAATCCTTTCCAGTCACCGCCCCATTCAAAACCAATTTGTTTAGCATAACGAATTGCTGATGCCCACGGTTCTTTATTATAGCCATTCCAATCTTCTGTACCATTCGACTGAATTGGAACGAAATCTAATGCCTGTCCTACTAAGTGATATGAGCGCATCGTTTGTGATGCTCCTTTACGAACATATTCACGTTGTTGCTCGACCGTTCGGATTGTTTCATAAATTAATACTTCAATTCCATTGTCGATACAGTACTGATACCACTTAAAAGCTGCAGCTTTCGTATTATCCGCTAATTTATTCAGATTACTTACATTTCTATTGTGGTATTTCAATATGCAACATCTCCTTTTCTATTATCCTATGCAAAACTCGTCTCACGGGTTGTACATATACCTACAACGATACGAAGTACAAATACATAGGAAGCCAATTCAGCTAAAAAGGTTTTCACTTCTAGCTTCAAACTTTGTAAGTTGAAATCGAAGCAATAAAAAAACCACAACTTAAGTCTTCCAGTTGCGGTTTTTGGTATTTTCTTTTTATATGCTACATGCCTTCTTGCATTGATAATCCTAATATACAGGTTGTGTAAATTTTTCCTTTATGAATAACACTTCTTATTCATGACTTTTCAAATCCAATAATATTGAATGTAAACGATCCGGATCATTAGTAAACATCCCATCAACGCCCCATAAAAGTAACTTTTTCATATCTTTTTCATTATCTACAGTAAATGGATGAACTTCTAATCCGTGTTTCTTTATTCTCTTTACATAAGCGGAATCAATATATTTATAGTTCATCCCAAGACCGATGCAGTATGTTTTATACTTTTTTATCTCTAATTCAGTTAATTGAACTGCCTTTTTGTAAGGTAGTAATTGTACTAGCGGTAAAGTAACATCTAAACTATGAATTTTTTGCAGACTTTCTTCACTAAATGATTGAATAATAACGTTATCACTTATTTCGTAGTGCTTTATAATTTCTAATAGCTTCTCTTCCATACCAGCGTATTCATCTGGTGATTTTGTTTCAATATAATAGTTTGCACCATTCCCGAACGTTTCAATAATTTCTTCTAGTGTTGGAACTTTAGCATCTTCAAAGTCTTTCTTTGCTAAGTTCGGATATTTTTCATTGAAAAGAGAGCCAGCATTTAGTTGCTTTATTTCTTCTAATGTATGCTCTTTTACCAGCCCAGTACCATTCGTTGTACGGTTTAATGTTTCATCATGCATAGCCACTAAATGTCCATCTTTTGTCATTTGAAGATCAATTTCTATATAATCTCCATTCATTTGTTGGCCTAATTGATATGCTGCTATTGTATGTTCAGGTGCATACGCAGAAGCACCTCTATGTGCGATATTTTTTATATGATTTGATTGATTAATAGCTTTAGTATACTTATGTTCATTTATTTTCTGAAAAACAAAGATACTTATTACTATAAAGGCACAAATTATTGTAACGAGATATATCTTTTTCATAACGATTTATAAGCTCCTATATAAAGACGATTTAACTTGAATGATTTACTCAATTAAATGTCGATTTTCCAATACAGTCATTTTGCCGATAGCTTGAAATCCTGATTTTTTATAAATGTTGATTCCATCGGGTGAAGCTTGTAACACACAATACATATTTTTTAATTTTTGTGCTTCTTGCAGAAGGAAATTGAACATAGTAGATCCGAATCCTCGTCCTCTCATTTCCTCTTTAGTTGCGATATCATAAATACCAATACTATCTTTTGAACATATCAATGAACCAACAGTTACGACTTCCCCTTCATAAAATCCTAAAAATAGTTTCATATTTTCACTGTTCCATAAATCAAGATTAGAAATTTGATTATAGAATGCTTGTACATGTATACCTTCTTCTGATGTGCCGAATAGATTAGCTAACATTTCTCCAAATTTTTTTATTTGTGCAGGTGAAGATGCCTGTTGAATTGTAAAACTTACTGGCATGTTTATTGTTGGAGAAATTGTTTTTAAGTCTGCTACCATCGCAATATTCTGTTCCACTTCTTTTAAACCAATTTTAATTAACTCGCTTTTTATATCCCGCTCTTGCTCTTCATCCCATAACCAAACACTCATTGGAAATTTCTTTTGATTATAGTAGTCTACCTCCTTATATAATTTCTCTATCCCTACCGTTAAATTATTGTTTAGTAGAGTGATGATATTGAATGTATCGGCAGGTAATCCGCAATCAACAGCAATATAATCTTGCGTTTCTTTTATACTCATTCCGGGCACAAATTGCGCAACATATGAAGTTTTAAATGCAAAGTTATCTATTAGTAGTTGTTTATAATTCATCAATAGTTCTCCTTTTCATAAAAAGTACTCCTCGAATTCTTCTATATTAAATATAACATATTAGAAATTTACCTTTTTCTATAAAAAGTACCTCTTTAAATTGTGCTCTATAGTTTAAAATAATTAAAAATGATATAACGTTGTCGGAATGAAAAAAGTGGTATATAATAAATATTAACATTACTAGTAATTATTTTAGGTATTCCTAGAATAAAGGAGCGATACATATGAAAATTACTATTTATTTCGGAAGTCATGAAGATCAAGATGTTCGTACTATGGACTGTCATTTAGATGTAGAAGATACAGAAGAGATTGTTTCTGTATCATAATATAAATAGTTAGGGTAAACCCTATTCCCTACAGCGTTTAAGGCACCTTTTATAAGGTGTCTTTTTTGTTATATTTTCATCAAAAACCCTTTACTTTATAGCGTTTTAATAGTAAAATATAAATATACGAACAAATGTTCTTTTTATTTTAAACGTACATGAAGGGATGATTTTAACAATGGCTCCATTAAAGCGCAGAGGAAGAAAAAAGCAAGCACCTATTATTTCAAATACAGGCTTTATCGGCTCTGTCTTTATTGATACATTGGAGTTACAAAAGAAATCCTATTATTTCGCTCGTAAAAAACTTCAAATTGTTCATCACGTATTAGATGGTCTCTCTGGAGCAACAAGTGCTTTATTTAAAGAACATAACATTTCAGCATACATGTCATGTGTGTATTTACATAAACAAAAGAAAATTGGCTTTGTTCTTTCAACGAAACCATTTGAACAAAGTGATGGCGTTTCTTATTTTGTCAATTATTTAATCGAAAAGAATTTTTACGGCGGCCATGACGAAGATGTAGAATATCAAGAAGTATTTAATACAGGTTTTATCGGTGTAGTATTCGCTGATTTATCTAGTATAGATCGCTTTAATTTCGAGTTTGAAATGGGTATGCTAACGAAATTAATGAAAGATATGATTATTCCGGTTAAAGAACTCTTTTTACGCCATAATGTACCGGCTTACATCTCCACTTCTCATTTAGAAGAACAAAACAAATTAGGTTTCGTTCTATCTGTAAAACCATATGATGAACGTGCAGAAGCAGATTTATATTTTGAGGCGTATTTAAAAGAACGCGGGTTATTTAATGGTGATGAAGAAGATGATATTGATAAGATTGTTATTAGAAAAACAGCTGAATTACGATAGAAAAGCGCAGGATGATGATCCTGCGCTTTTTATAATTTATGAAACTGATTTACCAAATAAACGGTATTAGTTTTTTTGTTTTCTGTTTATACACTGTAAATTGTTCACCGTATTTATTCTGTAAGTAATCATCAGATTGCGGAATATAGTCAAAAACAAATACAAAGAATAGGCCTATAGGAATTAACAAACTATAAATTTCGTTTTATAGTATTTGCTTTTCTTAGCTTGAAAGAGGTAGCGGTATCCATTCTAAAAATAATCTAAGAATCTACTAAGCACTATAATCTTTCGAATGAACCTCTAATATGAAACGATTTGATGAAACTTTAATTACTATGAAATATAAGAATCCCCCTACAATTGGAATGGTGTACGCTGGGATATAATTTAATAATAGACCGGATAGTGCCATTGCTATAGGGAGCATCATTTTACCTATACTTAATCCAATGCTGAGAACCCTTCCCCTGTATTCATCGGGAATCTCATTTTGCATGAAATAAATTAAAGGAATATCAATTAGCGCTATAATAAACCCTAAAAAGATCATAACAACACAATACGTAATAACGAATACTAAATCATTCACTTCAAAACTTTTGAATAAAACTGGAATTCCTAAAATAATCATAAAAACTGACAACATAGAACTTAGTTTTTTCAAAAGATAAGAGTAAGAAAAACGATCAGTTATCTTTTTTACTACAATTGCACCAATTATCATCCCTACTGGAAAAGTCCCTTGAATGATACCAAATTGCTTAGAACCAAGATTGAGTACTGTGTTAATAATGTATGGCAATGGAACAGTTACAGCAAAGCCTAAGAAGAAATTAAACGAAATTAAAATATGAAACGTATTCTTTAAGCTTTCCTTTTCAAGTAAATAAGAAAACCCCTCTTTTATATCTTTAATAAAATTAACTCCACTTTTTGAATTTCCCTCATTTATGTTGTACTCGAATAGTTTAAAATGAATAAATAGTAATGCTATCCCTGAAAGAATAAAAGAAATACCGTTTATAATGATAAAAGTCTTAATATTAAATACTGAAAAAACGATACCACCTAACATAGGGCCGAGAATTAAAGATACAGAATCGATAATTTTACTTATAGAATTAATACTCATAAGCCTCTCTTTAGAGACGATATTTGGTTTTGCAGCCTCTAATCCTATTCCAAAAAAGGTTGTAAACACTGTCATAAGAAAGGTTGTAGTATAAATGATGAATAAGTTTAATCCATAATAGCTGCTTAATATATAAACAGCTATTAATAAGCAGCCACTTAGTAAATCCATACAAATAACTAGTTTCTTTTTATCAACCTTATCAGCAATTACACCAGCAAAGGGATTCAAAATAATCATTGGAATCGTTCCTAATATGAGCGTAATCGCGAAATTTAATGCAGATCCAGTTATTTGTAAAACATATAATCCTAGCGCGAAACTATACATAGAGCTACCAAATATTGATACTGTTTTTGCAATTGAATATAAAAAAATGTTTCTAAGTTCTTGGTTGCTTTTTTTATTTACTATATGTAATCGTAAACTTCCCATAACATTTCCCTCGCTTTTCTTCGTATTACATATAGTGTAAGGTCTCGGGTTAACCCAATATCAATATGTACAATTTGAAAAGTTTTAAGGAGAAATAAATAAAAGATGGGGCTAACCCCATCTTTTATCAACTGTGGGTTTTTACGTCTCTCTGCACTAATAGAAATAAAATGATTGCTATAAAAGACTTAGGTTTTTATATACGAATGCTAATTTTTTATTGAAATATAAAAATTAATATGGTATCTTCTATTACATTGATTAATTACATATGAGAATCATGTATAACTCCAAGAATATGGCTTGGGGGTCTCTACCAGGAACCAATAACTCCTGACTACAAAATGCGTATTATAGCGTTTGTAGTCAGGAGTTTTTTTGTTCTAAGGTAAATAATGACGAGAAGGGATTACAAAAAAATGAATTTCAAAGTATTTATATTAGCTTTAGCAACAATAGCAGTAGGTCTTGTAGAGCTTATTGTTGGAGGAATATTGCCAGACATCGCTAAAGATTTTAATGTTTCATTAAGTTCCGCTGGTCAATTAATTACAATTTTCGCCTTTACTTATGCTATAGCAGGTCCTGTATTATTGATTTTCACAAGTAAAGTGGAACGAAAAAAATTGTATATTATTTCACTTTACACTTTTCTAATTGGAAATATACTTACTTATTTTAGTCCGAACTTTACTTTTATGATGATAGCACGAATATTAACTGCTATGAGTACTGCTTTAGTTGTCGTACTTTCCCTTACAATTGCAGCTAAGATTGTTAATCCCTCTTACCAAGCAAAAGCATTAGGATTAATTTATATGGGTATTAGCTCTTCACTTGTTTTAGGAGTTCCACTAGGCATATTAATTTCGAACACATTTGGCTGGAGAGTTATTTTTTTATGTATAGCTATTTTATCATTGGGATCTATTATCTTAATTTCATTATTTTTAGAGAAAATACCTGGAGAGGAAAACCGAACTCCTTTATCTATCCAATTAAAAGCCGTATGTAGTCCAAAACTAGGTGCTGCTCATCTAGCCACCATGTTTATGTTAGCAGGACACTATACTTTATATGCTTATTTTACTCCTTTTTTAGAAGAAAAGTTTCAACTAAGCCCTTATTGGATTAGCATATTTTATTTAATGTTTGGTATAGCTGCAGTAAGTGGCGGAGCGTTCGGCGGTGGATTATCAGATAAAATAGGCGCTCCAAAAAGTATAGTGATAGTTATTACTTTATTTGCTCTAATCTTATTTATATTACCATTCACGACAGTTTCTATTAGCCTATTTATTCCCGTTATGATAGTTTGGGCTACATTGAGTTGGGGACTTGCACCACCTCTACAAACTTATTTAATTCAAACTGCTCCAGAAACGTCAGATATACAGCAAAGTTTTAATAATTCAGCTCTACAAATAGGAATTTCGCTCGGCTCTGCAGTTGGAGGTATAGCCTTAAAACAAGTACATAATGTCGCTCATATGGCCTGGGTTGGTGGATCTCTAGTTCTATTGTCTTTAGGTTTGGCTATCTTTTCTCTTACTAGACATACATCGACAAGAGAGTGTCATGTGAGTGCTAAACATGTAGATTAACATACTCTTTGTCTTTTAATCGCAAAGAGTATAAATATAAATCGTCAAAAAAAGTCCAGTTATAAAACCGGACTTTTTTTGACGGGATTGCCCTTATCTTTTTCCGAAAAATGAATATGTATAAATTTCTTCTCCTTGAACAAAGAAATCCTCGTACTTTCCTCCTCGTGTCAAATAATTTGAAGTACTTTCATCAATGGATTGAAAGTGTAGATTTTGGATTTCTTTCGTTACTTTTGAAAGTGTAAAATTTTCTCGAAAGTTATTTGTAATTTGGCTATTTGAGCTGAAATTTTTAAATAAAATAAATAAACTTACTAAATAACAATCCGTTTTAAAAAGTGGATTTAATTCGTGAAGTAAAAAATCCTCATGCTCAAAACTATAATTGCTCGTACCAGAATGATCAATTACTATATCAACTGACTGATTCTGAATAGGGATATTCAAAAAATCAGCACAGATAAAGAGAATGTTTCTTTTCGGATTTCTTCTCGCTAATACATCTTTTAAAAATAAAAGTTTATTTAAATCTCGATCCACTGCAATATATAGGCAATTTTCAGGCAGTTCTTCATAAATGTTTCTCAAAAAGAATCCAAGTCCCGATCCTAAATCCAGTATTAATTTGTTATTTAAATTTAAATGTACTAGTTTCTTTTTCGCCCATTCCCCTTCCCTATGCATATTTTCCAAATACGCATTATCAGTTTCATGAATATAATCCGAAATAGTATCTTCAAGTGACGTTTGCTCATTTACTTTAAATAATTTACCCGCAGTTATAATTCCTGAAGTAATAATATATTCTTCACCACAATTACAAATTAGCTTCCCCTCAGTAATTTGATTGTTAGTAATAATTCCATTTTGAAGAATTAGTTTTTCGCTACACTTAGAACATGTAAGTAAATGAAGTACGCTTAAATCTATCCCTATAATTGAATTTGAAGTTTCATTTGTTAATAATAAATCTTGTAACACTTCCTTTAATTTATCCCGCCTCTTCCCCAAAAGCTCTATTTCCTGTTCCATCTTGTCATATTTCAATTTAAATAAAGATTGGTAAAAAGTATCATTTTCGTAATTCATAGATTTCGCTAAATTTTTATAAAAAAATAGTTCTTTAATTTCATTCAAGCTAAATCCTAGATCTTTGTAATGTAATATAAGTTCTAAATCTATTTGACAATACTCATCAAAAAAATAATGCCCTCCCCTTTTTTCAGGAATAATGAGACCCAGGTCCATATAATGTCTAATTGTATCAATACTTATGTTATTTAATTCTCCAAATTTACCTATTTTCATAGCATCACTACCATTTATATATTTTTTTATATAGATTTCTATTTTTATATTTAAAAACCCTTTAAACTTTCGAAACAACATTATTTACGTTATGTATGGGATATTTGAATGCCACATATTTTATAGGTGTATAATCCTTTTATTTAATTAAATTTCCATCGCATAGAATATACAGGAATTTATAACTTAATATAGAACATAAAAAGGAGCAGTTTATATTCTAAATTAGGGGACATACATACGGAATGAGGGATTAGAAAATGAAAATTGCAATAGTCTGTTTTGATAACTTTACTGATATAGATGTTTTTCTACCATGGGATTTATTAAATCGTGTACGTTTAGTTGGCGGTATTTCTGATTGGGACGTTCAACTATTAGGAACGGGAAAAACTCATATATCCATGTCTGGCTTACGTATTCCCATGACAGGAAGCATATCTGATATTCCGTCTGCTGACGCTGTAATATTTGCAAGTGGTAAGGGTGTACAAAATTTATATAAAAATCAAGAGTATCTGAATAGCATTCATGTAGATCCTCAAAGACAATTAATAGGATCTATGTGTTCTGGTTCATTACTACTAGGAGCTAAAAAATTACTAACAGGTAAGAAAGCCACTACATATCCGTCCGTAGTAGAACAGCTTAAAGAATTTGATGTAGACGTTATTGAACAAAGTTTCGTAAACGAAGGAAATATCTCGACTGCTGCAGGCTGTTTTGCTGCTCAAGATCTCTCAGCCTGGATTATAAGAACCCTAATCAATGAAGAAATGGTCGATACTGTTCTAGAAACTGTTCAGCCAGTAGGCAAAGGTTTATATTTTTAATTTCAAATCAAGTTGAGGGATTGGTTGCTCCTCAAAACAATAAAATGAGCCTTTTTGTTTGATGGCGACGTGATATGCCTCCAATTTCAATTTAATTAAATAAAAAACCCGTGAATTATTCACGGGTTTTCCTCTTAATAACTAATTGCTATTGTACCTTCACCTGCATGAACCGCAAATGAAATTGGTAATGGATATAGTTTAAAGTCCATTTCAGGGAATGCTTTTCTAATATCTGAAATCCATTCCTCAGCTCCATCTTTATCGTTAGCATGGAACATATGAAGTACTTTTGGTAATTCTTTTTCGAGTTCATTTTTAATGTATTCTCGACATTTTTGGATTTTGCGAACTTTCTTTTCAAGTAAAAGCTCTCCACCTTTTACTTCTAATATTAAGTTGACACTTAATAAACTTCCAAGTAAAAATTGAACTCCCTTTACACGTCCACTTGCGTAAAGGCCTTTTAAACTTTTCGGGAATACGTGGAAAGGTCTTCTTTTTTCATCTACTAATGTTTTGTGTATATCTTGTAACGTCATACCATCATTGTATAACGATTTCGCTTTTCTAATTAGTTCATCCATTGGATAACTTGTTGTTTCACTATCCAATACCGTTAATGGGAAACCTGCCATGTCTGCAGCTAACTTCATGTTTTGATAAGTTCCACTTACTTTTCCGCTAATAGCAACTGCAAATCCCTCTTCATATTCTTCTTTGCATTTCGAAAATAACTCTACCATTTCCCCTATGTTAGGTTGTGATGTAGTGACAGTTTTACCTTCGTTTAACGCATTATAGACGCGCTCACGCACACCTTCTTCACAATCTTTGTACGACACACCATCAATAATAACTTCAATTGGAATAACAAAGTTATCTCCTTCTGTTTTAAAACTCGCAGTTGTACTATCAGTAATCCAAGCAACACGCTTCATGTTGTTCCTCCCTTAATTCAATTCCTCTTTTCTGACTTTTCTATATATTTATGTTACGAAAAGAGAATATCCCTGTAATGGTAACAGGACTTTATTGTTTTGGCTATAGTAGATGGATATTAAATGTGAATATTTTTTGTCATTTTCACGAAAAAAAGAAGAAAACCGAAGTATTTGCCCGATTTTCTTCTTTTTATACATTATTTAAAGGTTTCATTATCTAAAATTACAACATAATCATTTGTCAATCGACCAGCTTCTTTCGTATAACTAACAAGTCTTTGTACGTTATCACAGCAAAGTTTCGCTCCCCATACGAGTAACGGTACGCCGATGAAGTCGATGTGAAATCTTCTAGAAAACAGACCACCGAAAGTCATTGGTAAAGGCACTGTTGGTGATGTATTAGAAAAAATAATCTTTTCATGACTTTGATAATGTTTTTGCAAAATCTCTCCTAAATGTTTCATCGCAGGTACAACGACTTTTGATGCACCACATCCAATTGTATAAACCGGATTACCATTTTCGTCTATTCCATGAAAAATGATTTTGCCCATATCTTCTGTTTTCAATTTATTAAAGTAATCTACATTCAAAATTTCTTCTTTCGTTAACTTGCGATCCGTTGGTAATTTATTTAAATGATAAGCTGCAGCAAGTGAAGTTGAATGTGTTCCGCCAAAATCTGTATAAATGAATATCATATTATCATCCCTTGTTGTAAAAGTTCAATGTTATTTAGTATTACCGTTCACGGCGCTGTTAAACAATGGATGAATACTTTCATGTTTTTTGTATTAATTCATTATATTTTTTCCAAATATAATATCGTTTACTAATTACAGTACCTAATGTGATACATAAAAAGGTATTTGTTACAACCATTAATGTATAGTGAGTACTGCTAGAAAACATACTTTGTTTAATCAAAACCTTCGTACCTAGAATGGCAAGTAGAATAGTTGTACTTAACCAATTTCCTTTTCGTAATACATGACCTGTTTCACTATCTAATCGAAATGTTAAAACTTTTCCCCTAATCATTCCAAGACCCAATCCAATCCCCAGCATTACAACGAATAGTAATACTTTCAATATAGTTAATTGTCCCATATGAATAATAGACTGGATTGTCGCAAAGCACAGCAAAGTCGGAATGAACCAAATACGATTAATATTCACTTTATATTCTTTACCTTGCATTAATATCATTATAAAAACAACAAGTAGAATAACAAATAGAATATCCATTTAGAGTCCTCCTATTTACTTGTTTACATTTGAAAATTATATTCGCTTCTTTTCATTCCATACTTTAAATATACTAGCTAATAAAAATTATAAAATATAGAATGTGATTTCCCATCAGTTTTAAGCATTGTTTATGCAAAAAAGACGTACAAATAAATAGTACGTCTTTTTTGCATTTATTAATGCGTTCATAAACTCTTTTAACCTTATGAAAAAGAGTTTTCTAATTCTTTCATTATCTTTTCAGGACCCGCTCCTTTATTTGACGGAATAACTACTGTAATACCTAAGCCTGGATATACGGCTGAGCGAAAACTGACTCCTGGATCATATCCCATTACATGATATTTGAATATCTTGTTTTCTCTTGTTTCAATCCATATTCCATAGCCGTAAGACTGATTATTATTTACTTGCATATGAGGAGTTAAAAGCATGTTTGTATATTCTCGGCTTATGATTTCATAGTTAAATAACGCTTCCCAGAATTTCAGCATGTCTGGCGCAGTAATAAAAGCACCACCATCAGAACCACCTTTTATTGGTATAGAGTAGGCGTTTGTTCTCCAATTTTGGTTAATTTCGTCTTTTATATATCCTAAAGCTGTGTGTCTTGGTAAACTATCTAAAGAAAAATAGCCAGAATCATTCATACCAATTGGATTGAATATGTTTTTTTCTATATATTCCGTAAATTCAAATCCTGTCTGTTCTTCGATTATTAATCCCAGTATGATAAAACCTGCATTATTGTAGTGAAACTTACTTCCAGGTGCAAACATCATATTTCTGCTTTGGAATAATGGTAAGAAGTCTTTTAAATTTTTTAATAGATACATAGGAGTTTGTTCCCAAAGATCTTCGAAGTTATCCATAATACTTTCATCAAAATAATCTGGAATACCCGAACTATGCGTCAAAAGGTGATGTATTGTAATATCTTCATTGAAGTTTGGAAAGTTTATACGTAAACACTCTTTTAACTTTGTTTGAAAAGTAATTATCCCCTTCTCAACAAGTTGACAGATACCGATAGCAGTGAATATTTTACAACCGGAGGCAATTCCGAACCTTGTTTGTAGCGTATTATTTATACATTCATTGCGATTTGCGTAACCAAACGCCTCTTCATAGACTAAGCCTTTTTCTTCTTTTACTAAAATTATCCCAGAGAAATCTATATGCTGATGCATTTCTTTTACAATGCTGTCTATTTGATCTTTTGTTTTCATTACAAAAACCACCCTCGTTTATCAATATTGTTCACCCTTCTTATATTTCCATATATAGGAGGGTAAACCCTCCAATTGAATACCGTAAATCAAAACCAAGATTACTATTTTGAATTGATTGACTCAGAGGAATGCACTTTAGAATGTGAGGGCAATAAAGTAAATACACACAATATGATAGTTATAAGCAGCATTACCAATGAGCCTACAATAACCACAAGTTGTATAGAAATAAATTGAGTTGCAACTCCGAACAAAATCGTAATTAAAATGGTGATGCCAGCAATCACAAGCCCATATATACTCCCAATCCGTCCCATCATATGAACAGGGATATTATTTTGGTAAAATGTATAAAATCCTGTATTTGCATATGCCATTGAAAAAGATAAAATAAAGAATCCAATAGCAGCTATTAAAAATACATTTGAAAAAGCATAAATTAAATAACCAATTGCAATGAATAATGATCCTATTCCAATTAGAAGTGAAGGTGCTAATTTCTTTGACAAAATTGTATTTGTTATGGCACCTAAAATAAATCCTGCACCAGCTATACTAACTAGAAAACCATATTCACTATCTGTTAGTAGTAATACCTCTTTCGCAAACGATAGTTCAAGTGAATCAGTAGCGGTTGCTAATACGAACATACTTTGAAATAAGAAGTACACGCATACGACATACACATGTTTTCTACTAAAATTTATAACAGTGTTCCAATCTTTTTTTAATACTGTAAGAGATAATGTATTACTTGTTGTATCCGAAGCTTCTTTCTTATCAAGATTAGGTAAAAGTAATGTAATGAATCCTGATAACAGAAATGCTATAGCATTTATATATATAGCAATCTCTGGTGTACTCGCAATTAATAAAACCCCTGCTATCGCTGGACCAATTAAAAATGCACCAGATCCTATTAAACTACGTAATGAGTTGAAACGTTGTCTTTGTTCTACTGGAATTAATTTCGTCATATACGTCATAGCAGTTGGCTCATAAATTGCACTGGCCATACTTATAAAGAATACAAATACATAAACAATCCAAAGTGACGGAAGTAAAGGTAAAATAGCGATAAATAACGCACGATATATATCGAGGTGAATCATTAATTTCCGTTTATTTAAACGATCAATCATACTCCCAGACCAAGCGTTTGTAAATAAAGTGGCTAATGGTTTTACTACATATAAAGTAGCAACAGCTAAGGCTGATCCGCCCATATGATAGACAAGTACATTCAATGCTATTAAGTAAATCCATGCTCCTAAATTCGCAATACCAACACCGGACAGTAGTAATAAAGGATATTTCCAATCTTTAAGAAAGTTTTTCATTTTTGGCCCCCGCTTTCCAAATTGTTTTAAAACAATAAAAAAATCCCACCCCCAAGACTTTTAATCTTAGGGACGAGATTTATCATCGCGGTGCCACCCTAGTTTGTTAATATGTCACCATATTAACCTTATCAGGTACTGCATTCTAACTCATGCTTATACCATAGCTCTATAACGGGAGCTCCCGTCACACCATCCCCTAATAATAGGTTCCGATGCGCTGCTCAGAGGCTTGGTTCAATAAAGAATTTTTACTCCTTTTCAGCTAAATGGAGCTCTCTGTGAAAAATTCATTTTATTTACTCTTCTCTTCACTGCATTTGATTTTTCCCATATTATCACAATTATTTTTAACTGTAAATAAAAAATAATCAGATATTTATATTTCCGTCATTTTTGCTTTACGACCAATTCGACATACGAAACGCATTAGCTTTTTATGAAGATAAGGAAATAAAGTAAAGAATACGTCCATCGTTTTTTTTAATGGCATTGGACAAATTACTAATTTATTTTTATGAATAGCTTTCAGTGCAATTTCAGCAAACTTGTCAGCTGAAATTGGCTTATTTGTTTTTAGTTGTTTTATAATGTGATTCTTATTCATATTAATTGCAATTGATTTTTTAAATATGGGTGTATCTACAAAAGTTGGACAAAGCACACTTACATTTACACCGTATTCTTCCGCCTCATAATGTAATGAAGTTGTTAAACCTACGATAGCATGTTTGGTTGTTGCATACGCGGTACAAAGGGGAGCTGGTCCTAAACCAGTTGCAGAAGCAGTATTAATGATATGACCAAATCCTTGTTTTTTCATGAATTGGTAAGCCAATTGTGTTCCGTAAATTACTCCTAATAAATTTATTTCAATAATATGTTTCCAATCATCCAAAGACATATCGTATACTTCTCCATACATAGCAACTCCTGCATTATTAAACATATAATCAATTCTACCAAACTCATTAACTATTTTTATAATAAGTTCTTCTACGGATCCAGCGTTAGTAACATCTAAATATTCGAACCTAGCTAGTTGATTATTATTTTTTATATTATTCACAAGGTTTTGGCCACAGGCTTCATTAATATCAGCGATAATTACAAATATATCTTTATTTGCTAATTGAATGGCTAAAGCTTTACCAATACCAGAAGCGCCGCCAGTTATAATTGCGACTCTTTGCTCATCCATATAAATAACCTCCTGTTGTTTATACATATAATGAAAACGGACGAGTGTAAGGATTTGAACAATCGTTCTAATTCGCGTGTCACGCTACATATATTTGTTTGAAATAGAGAGTAAAAAAATTTTAATAGCTTCTTCAAATAAAACTTCTAATTTCTCCATTTCAATTGAATGAATGAATTGACATAATCCACCTAGCCATGAACCTAATAAAAGGCATGAACCCTCAACATTTTTCATATAAAACTCACCACTTTTTATACCTTCATCTAAAATTTGTTGATATGCCTTTAAAGGGACAACAGCTAAACCATAAAGTTGTTGAACTGTAGAAGGATTCGTGCTCGGATCAGAGGCAAGTTCTTGCCCCGCTCTTAATAACGGCGTTTTGTAATTATAAAGTACAAATTTAGCCATTCCATATAATTTTTCAGTTGCGTTTGTATACTGTTTTTCTGCCATTTTCCATTTATCATGCCAGTTTTTCATACTGTCTTTAGCTAAATAAACAAATAATTCTTCTTTATTTTTATAATGATAATATATATGTCCTTTACTATAACCAGAGGCTTTAGCAATGTTATCAATGGAGGTTTTTGTATACCCTTTTAAGGAAAATAACTCTATCGCTTTTTCTCCTATTATTTCTTTGGCTAAATCACTATCATATCGTCTTTTATTCAATGTAGACTCCTTCCATCGTTTAATACAAAAATTGAACAATCGTTCTAATTTCAATATATGTAAGTTTTTTTGTTTTAGTAACTGTTAAGTATTTTATTTATTATTTTTTCTAAAAAATACGGTGCGTGAAATTACTCATAAATTTTTAAAAAAGAACCTATTGGATATAGGTTCTTCAACAAGTTTGAATTAATTCGTATTCGCCTCTGTTAACGGTTGTAACGGCGGTTCTAATTCTAGTTCTAGTGTATCTCCTTCTTGTAAATTTTGTCCTTTTTCAATACTTTGGCTCGTTACATAACCTGTACCAGAAGTTTTCAAATCTAATTTCAAAAGCTTAGAGAAATACATAACATCACGCATGGACCAACCTTTTACATTTGGCATTTGTGCGTTATTCCCTAATAAAAATATACGATCCCCTTCACTCATGACCTCGCCAGACTGTGGATATTGTTTTATTATTTTTCCTTCTCCTAAAATTATTGGCTGTAGCTTCTCTTTTTCTACACTTTTCTCTGCTGTACCCATCGATTGATTTACATAATTTTGTACTTTTAATTGAGATTGCTTCGTTGCATCAGCTATTTGTTTTTCTGTATACGGTTTCACCTTTAAATATTCAAGGCTGTTTTTTATAACAGGTTTAAATATTTCAGCAAGAGGCTGAGCTCCATACTCATCTCCTTTTAACTTTGGCTGCTTAATAGCTAAGTATACGATTAACTCCGGATCATCAATTGGAGCCATTCCTAAAAAGGAGAAAATGTAATTCTCTTTCCCTTCCATATATCGGCCGTTTTCAGGATTCGGTATTTGTGCTGTTCCTGTCTTACCTCCAATTGGATAACCATCCACTTTATACATTGTACCAGTTCCTTTTGAAGATGTTATAACACGCTCCATTAAGCTTCTAACCTTGTCCGCTGTTTCTTTTTTTATCGGATTCCCAATTTCTTTCGGTTGATTTTCCATAATAACTTCTTTATTTGTTGGATTTACAACTTTATCAACGATATATGGTTGCATCATTTTCCCGTCATTTGCTATAGCAGTAGCCGCTTGGATTAATTGAATCGGAGTTACTGTAGAACCTTGACCGAAAGAAGTTGTAACCTGTTGAATTTGCGTATTTAATAATAAAGTATTTTTACTTTCTCCAGGTAAATCTATTCCTGTTTTTTGATTGAATCCAAATTTATTCATATATTGCTTAAATTTATTTGGTTTCAGTAACTGATCTTCTAAAATAGAAAAAGCTACGTTTGATGATCTTTCAAAACCTTCATCAAATGTAATTGATCCCCATCCAAATCCACCATTATGATCTTTTATATCAGAGGAACCAACGGAATATTTTCCAGACTGAAAATATTCTTTTCCGTTATATACACCTTCATTAATGGCAGCTGCTAACGTAAAAACTTTCATAGTTGAACCTGGTTCATATGCATTTGCAATCGGATCATTTAAAAAGTATTCGATATCACCTACATTAGGATTGTAACTAGGCTTACTAGACATCGCTAAAACCTTTCCTGTTTTTGGATCAGCAATAATGCCAATTAACATAGAAGGATCATAATGCTCTTGTGCTTTGTTCATCGCTTCTTCTAAAAAGCTATTAATTTGTTTATCAAGCGTTAAATACACGTTATTCCCATTTTTAGCAGGTTCTACTTTACCTATATCATTTGTAAGCGGAATCCCCCTTCGTGTACCCACATATTCTATATTCCCGTTTGTCGAGCGCAAATATTTATCCAAACTCTTTTCAAGCCCAAACTTCCCTTCCGTATTCCCTTTATCATCTGGTCTAGCAAAACCCAGTATATAGGATGCAAAGTCTTCATTCGGATACACTCTTGCTTTTTCCGACATAAAAGATACACCTGGTATTTTTAAATTATTAATTTTTTCCTTCTTTTCCCTAGATAAGTTCCGACCAATTTTCCCAATTTCAACTTGCGTACGCCCTTCATGAAAGTTTTTTAATACTTCTTCTTTATCAATTTCAAGCGCATCGGCTAATTGTTGTGCGGTTTCATCTTTATTTTTCACTTTATCTTTTCCTTTTAAATTCACAACAACTCGATACGTTGTAGAATCTTGTACTAACACCTTTCCCGTTTGGTCATAGATAGTGCCACGATTCGCTTCTAAAACACCTTTTTTATTATGTTGTTCATCCGCGAGGTCCTTTACATTTACATTATGCACGACTCCTACTGCCTGAATATAGACTATACGCAAAATCATAATAAGAAACAAAACAATAAAAGCAATCATCATATATCGAGCGCCTTTATTCGTTTGAAGTTTTTGCATACTTATCTCCTCTCTTTTGGAATGGATTCGTACGAAGATGCGTTTTATAATTTGTAGTTTTTGTTTACGATACTATATGTTTCGAAGTTTTCTTTTTAATTCCTTTAAAACAATACGAAACTAACTGTTGTTATTTTGTGTCATTATTTTATATATATTAAATACGGTGCGTGAAATTTCAGAATATTAATCAGTACAACTTGATTACAGAGCACTCTACACTCTTTTCGTATTTCCTATAAAAAAGTTCCCCTCTGGATGTCCAAAGGGGAACTTTTTATAAGAAAATTACGTGATATGATTATATTTCGCTAAGAAAGGAATTCGTCTCGCTACTAATGCATACATTTTGAATACAAGTTTCGCTATTGGTTCAAACATACGTGTACTTTGCATTACTAAAGCGCTCGTAATAAGCGTTAAGAATGCTGCACCAAGTATATCTAAAGGATAATGAACACCTACGTACATACGTGATATACCGACTAGCACTGCCCATAATAGCGCGATATATTTCAGTTTTTCTCCTCTAAGAATAAATACGAAGGCGATTGAAAATACAAGTACAGAATGATCGCTAACGAATGATGAATCTGCTGCGTGTGGCACTAATTGGTGTACATCATGTGATACGAACGGACGCGGATGGTAATATACTGCGTGTATAAGAACATTTACTACTAATGCAATAATAACCGAAAGCGTCGTATATAAAACTGTATATTGTTTTCTAATTGCATTCTCTTTCTTTCCATTATTAAACCATAAGATAAGCATAAATAGAACGGCTACGTATGCAGCGCTATTTGTAATAGCAACCATTATCGTATCAAATAGTTTGGATGAATCAGCAAAATTATTAAACCACCGAAATACTGTGTAATTCATAATACTCTCTCCCTACTTACAAGTGTTCTTGATTTACACAGTATACAATACCATTATGAAAATGGGCTTAAACTTTTCTCATCTAATTCTCATTTTACTATTGCTCATGTGACAATTATAAAACAAATTTTATACGCTATTTATGTATAAAGTTCGTAAACCTTTATAATAAGGCGATTCGTATTTTTTTCATGTTTGGAATACATAACATGTTCATTTAAATATACTAATTGTAAAATCATATTTTTTAATTCATTTGAAGTACAATATTTCCGAATTGTTCTCCACGTTCCATACGGCTTAGTGCTCGAATTGCTTCTTCTAACGAGTAAACTTTATCAATAATTGGTTTAATTTGATGTTTTTCTATAAACTTTATCATCTCATTAAATTCCTCACGGCTACCCATGGATGTTCCCATAATATCAATTTGATTGTAAAATAGCGCGCGTAATGGTAATTCAATTTTATCTCCTGAGCTTGCACCAAAATTCACGATTCTTCCGTTTGGTTTTAATACATCAAAATATTTCAAAAAAGTTGCTGGACCTATACTATCTATTATTAAATCTACTTTTTCACCTTGTAAGCTCTCTCCCCAATTTCCGGCACTATGAAAAGAAATATCTGCACCATATTTCGCAGCAAGTTCCCTTTTATTCTCTACCCTTGAAGTAACACTCACTTTTGCGCCAATTGCTTTCGCGAATAACATGGCAAATGTAGCAACACCACCGCCTATTCCCGGAATTAAAACGTGTTCGCCGCGCTTCAATCTACCTTTAGTAAAAAGCGCTCTGTATGCAGTTAATGCGGATAAAGATAAAACACCTGATTCTTCCCAAGTAAGATATGACGGCTTTTCTACAACATTTTCAACTGGTACAATTACATATTCAGCAAACGTTCCATCTTTCGGCCCACCTAGCACTTCCGGTAACTCCGGTACTTCAGTAGCATGTTCCCATCCAATACTAGGATTAATAATAACTTCTGTATGTAGTGTAATATTTGAAACTCCTTCTCCTATTTCTGTAACAATTCCTGATCCATCTGACCCTATTACTAATGGTAGATCCATTTCTTTTCTATTATTTATAATAAATAAATCCCTATGATTTAACCCGGCAGCTTTTAACTTTACTTTTACTTCACCTGCACTAGGACTTATCTTAGGTGAAAATTTATATCCTACTCCCTCTAATCCTTTTTTATATTGATGTACAATAGCTTTCATTGCTTAATTCCCCCTTAATATTTCCAATGTACTAGAAATATCAAAATAAATAAAATAGTTTGCCTCCAATAATTAGAAATTATATATTTAGTCATGAAAAAACAAAAAATCCCCTCCCTATAAAAAGTGTAGGAAGAGGTTTCAAAACTAGTTAGATAAGAATCTATAAATTCATTGAGTTCTAGCCAATTCTAATATTTTTCGAATAAACGGCGCTTTTGCCTTTGTATATGAAACACGATCAAAAGCATATGTAATAGCAAGTATCTCTTTTAATTCTCTATATTCTTTACGTGCCCATTCATGGCTTATTAGAAAGTCACGAAATAAAATATTGTTCCTCCATTCGTCACTATTATAAATATAAACATGCAAATGATGAGTACCCGCTCTCCACTTTCCTTTTCTAAAAAAACGCCAATTGGTTGCATCTTTTGGAACATACTCATATCCAATTTCCGATAGAACTTCAATCCACTTTTCAGTTATTTGCAGTTCTGTTACGCCAATCATCATATCAATAAGAGGTTTAGCTCCTAATCCTTCTACTGCTGTGCTTCCTATATGTTCAACAGCAATTATTTCTTGTCCTAACAAGGAACAGAATTTCTCTTTTTCTTTTATATACTCTTCAACCCAGTCTTTTTGATACGGTTTAATAACAATTTGTTGATCCATTGTATTCACCTCTTTATAAGTATTTATCATTATATTTATAAAATTTCATATTGTTAGCATAGGATTTCCATAAAATATGTCGAATAGTGGAATGTACAACTTAATTATATTAAATGTGAGGTAAGCTATGAAAGATAATTCCGTCGAAATTCAGTTAAATAGTGTAACATTCCAATTAAAAGAATATCATAATTTTGATTGGCTTATTAAATTAGGGACCGTATTTGCAGTTTTTGACCAGCAAGACTCAGGTAATATAAGTTTTGGTGTAGAAAAAGATGGTCACAAGAAATTTATCAAATACGCAGGAGCACAAACAATTGCATATGAAGGAACAACGGGTGATGCTATTAAAAGGCTAAAAAATTCAGTTACTATCTATGAAGATTTAAAGCATGAATCGCTCATAAGACTAATTGATCATTTTCCAGTTCAATCTGGATATGTATTAATTTTCGATTGGTTTGATGGTGAATGTCTTCATTCGCATTGGAGTTTCCCACCTCCTGAAAAATATAAAAATCCAAACTCACCATTTTATAAATTTAGGCATTTATCTGCTATAGAACGAATTCATTCCTTACATTCCATTTTTTCTTTCCATACTTATGTAGAAAAGAAAAACTATGTAGCAATAGATTTTTATGACGGTAGTATTTTATATAATTTTAATACAAAAGAAACAAAAATTTGTGATATAGATTTATACAGTAAGAAACCTTACATAAATAAAATGGGCCGGCTATGGGGTTCCTCCCGTTTTATGTCACCAGAGGAATTTGAACTAAACGCAACAATTGATGAAAGAACAAATGTATTTAATATGGGAGCAATGGCTTTCTCACTTTTAGGCGGTGAAAAAGATCGTTCTTTTATAAAATGGAAAGCAAGTAAGGAATTATATGAGGTAGCGTATCGTGCTGTAAATAAAAATCGTGCAGAACGTTATGCATCAGTTACAGCATTTTACGAAGCGTGGTTAAAAGCATCTAATGCAGAAAAGATATAACCCTAAATTATTAAAAGAAATATAGAGTTTATACTATTATCATGTAAATTAAAAATGGTTTTATGAGCGTTTCGTACTAGTGTGTTCTAATTTATTATGGCTATTATTGAGGAAGACATATCAGCGATAATTTATGTATATTTTGTATAAGTGTTAGCAAGTTCGTTTGCAAACTTGTTAGCACTTTTTGTTTAAATAATTCACATATTCTTTCTTTACATACTGATTATATTTCCAATTGTGTACTAATGTGTGAGTTTAACTCCCCATATTTTAAACAAAATGGATGGTACAGGGTGATGACAATATAAGTATTTCTTTTTCCTACTATTGCAATTTTTAAAAAGGCCTTTTCTCTCATATCAGGCTCTTTTATTTATTAAAAAAAGATTATTTTATATAGATTACTATAAGCATCCATAAAGCCAAAGCACCAATGATAGCGAGTACTATACGTGTTGATAGTATCCTTACTTCAAAGTCTGTTTTCTTAGAGGGTTCAGGATATGCAATTATGTAAATTCCCTTTAATAATGCAAGCCATGCAATAACCGTTAGGAATCCCTGCCAGTTGAATACCCATACATTATGTAGAATTACAGTACCTAATCCTAGGAAAATCGATAGAAAACCATACATAATACCAAACCCTCTGTCTTCAACCACTAATTTTTTTAACTCACGTAGCACCGATGGACGGACGAAAAGTATTCCCGATACGATAACCGTCATCCACCCCCAGAACAGCCCTAAAAAAGTACTAGTTTCCATTATTATTTCACTCCCCTCAATTATATTTATATTTCAGATATTCCTTCCTTTAGAACAATTCCAGCACTTTTATGTGTAGGTTAAAGTCTGCTCTTTTTTAATACAAACATTCCGTATTCAATGCCCATACTTAATCACACCATTTCTCTACAAAATGAAATTTTTATTAATCTTCCTCACCTCCGTAACAGTTATATAATTCCTAGCATTCTTCCGACTTACTATTCTACTTTGATACACTGGTCTTGTATAAAAACGAACTGTTGCAGGAAGTACGATCATATACTCAGCGTACTCCTGTATAGTTCCAATCCATAGAGATGATTCACTTTTATAAACGACGTACTCCTTTACGTTCAATGTTCATTCTTCCTTTTGATTAAAATAGCACTTTTATTAAAAGTTTCTATCTTTACATCATTCCCTATCCGCTTCTACTGTGCCAAAGCTTGTACTATTTGCATACGCTATTAATAAGGAAGAAGATAGGAGGTTTAAATAGAATGTCTTGCATTATCACAGGATTAACTCAGCCACTTTGTTTAACTCTTATTTATAATATTTCTAACGGTAAACTTGTATTCTCCTCCGTTGAGTACGGATCACGTTCACTATCAACAGAATTTGATTATGATAGTAAGAATCTAGTTATTAGAGTGCCATTTACTGGTGAAGGTACACTTGTATTTAACAATAATTTCGAAGCAAGTTGTGTCACAACGAATATAACTCAACCTTAATCAAATCTATTTATTCTTAGGGAAAAGTAGAATTATACTTCTATTCCCCCCCTCTCCCTCCTTTAATAATGTAAAACTCGCATTGATAATTCAAATAACGTTTTTGTTTCAAAATTGCACCATCATAAAAAACATACATACAATATGATGTGAACCTTTTTTTCAATATACATTTTAGTCATAGGGCGCTTTTTTATTACATTTATGAAACATTCATATGTTATCTTCAGTACGTTCTTTTCTCTTTATAATGCCGTGTGAGATATGCTCAGATTTGAAGCCCTAGACCCCCTAAATCTAGGACTTCTCTATTCAAATAACGTTTTTATTTAAATTTAATCCCCCCCTTTATCCAAATAGATTCAAAATTATCTATTTAACATATATAATACTTTTAAACAATTTAAATTCTATACATAAGTAATGGAGGCTTTAAAATGGGGAGTGTCCCAAATTTAACACCACAACAATCAATCTCAAAAAAACAAATTAACCCTAATAAGAATCAACAAACGAATAAAAAACTAAGACGTCGTCTGTTATTAGCACTTGCTTTTATGCTACCTATGGTTATTTCCATTCAAATCTGCATTTACAAACAAGAAGATATGATTCAAGAAAAACAAATTACACTTAATAAAGAAAAGAAAAAATTGTCTGAATTAGAACTGATAGGACGTTATTTTGAAAACGATGTTAAAACTTTAACAGAGAGCGAAGAAGGTATTTTAAAGTTCGCAAGGAAACTATATGGATTCTCTAGACCTAATGAAACTATATTTCAAATAGCTGAATAACTTTTCAATACATAAGCAATTGTCATGAGTCAAGGAGTGAATTAATGATCATCGCTTTTTATCAAAATTCTATCAAATAACTATTTTATTAAAACATTTCACCTTTTAACTGGACAAGCATATATTATTGTATGGAGTCATCCACTCATAGAAATCTACCTTTCTTATCCAAGAGCACATATATTGTGCTCTTTTTTATGCCCAAATAACTATTTTATTATGTTTCCTAACTTACAGTAATGTCCTTAAAAAAACATTCATATATATTTATCAGATGCATTTTAAAATCCCAGAGTATCAAATACTTTTAAGAGTTGACTGACCAACAATATTCGACTTATCTTTAAAAACTTATTAAAAATAACTTAGATACAAAAAAGCTACGTTTTATATAGGATAAAAAATTATCTTACGCAAAGGAGCTTGATTACTTGTGAATTACCAAAATGATAATAACTCTAACATTCACAAACCTTGCACTTGTCCATCCCCCACGGCTAACAGTTTAAATGTTGTTCAAACTACCCCATCAATAGTTTCTGTAAATTCTGCGATTCCACTAGATACCGTGGTAAATTCTAATGGTACGGCAATCTCATTCACACCACCAACAACTGTTTTACTTGAAGGTGGAAGAACCTATTTGGCAATCTATGAAGTGCAAGTTATCATTCAACCAGGAGGTAATTCGGCAGGTATCACTATGTATTTGAATAATAATCCAATCATTGGCTCTGGTACTTCTCTGGGATATACTGCAGGATTCACTTCTGTATCAGCACCCGCTATTTTCACTACACCTTTAGGTATAACAAGTACTCTTACTGTTAATGTAGGACCATATTCTAATACATTAAATACATTGGGCTTAACTCTTGCTGTTATAGCATTAACATAGTAAAATCTAATACTTTCTAAAATAAAATTCTTTGTTCTTCGACCGCCATTTTGGGTTAGCCGCTAAGAAACCGCTATAACTACATATAAAAAAATATTATTTGGATCGATAGTACTGGGTGACTCGGCTGACAGAATTGCTGAGTCACCTTTTTTTCTAAAATAACGCTTTTGTTGATTTTATAAAGTGAAACTTTAATAATTGGTGGGGTGTTTATCCCCACTTATTATTAGTTGAACCAATGGAGCTTTTATTGGCAGTTGATCCCTCACTTAACTTCTTTGCTTCCGCTGAATTTTGAGGTGGGGATCTTACTACCCGTTAATGCGGGATAAATTTAATAGCTTGTATATTTTACTTTGTAACTTTCATTTCTCCTCCTATGATTACAATCTTTATTAGTAATTAAGCATTGATTATACGTCCCCTAAGAACATCTCCATTTTGTTTACATATACTTTGAAGAAAAAAACATTAAACATATACCCACAAACATTTTAAACATAGTTGCTAAAATAATTTATCTAGACTTACCTAACATTTATTTTTTAAAAAGGAGGTTACTTATGAGATATAATCAAAAATCAAACTCACCAAATCCTTGTGATAAATTCCAGCAGCCCTGCTTTATTTCTATATCCCCTTGTAATCAAAGTAATTGCTGTACACCTGTTTTTCTCTCAAGTTCTCAACAACAAGAATTATTACAAATAATAAGCCAATTAAATCAAGCTATTCTTTCTTTTTTCACAACACCAAATTCAACAACTATAGAAATACTCCAATCTGCATTACAGGCATTAAATAATTTATTAATAGCAGTACAACCAAGTACACCAAATAGAAATTTAGTCATAAGAACTATAAATCAATTAATCAATTCCTTACCTACTGCATCTCTCACTCAAATCTCAGCGTTACTCCAATTTCTATTCCAAAGCTTGTCTTCACTTATCAGTTGTTCAAATATATCAGACCCCTTATTACAGCAAACATTCAACCTAATTTTACAAGGAATCTTGAATAGTTCGTTATTGAGTAACATCGGAACGCCAGGGCCGACTGGAGCAACAGGACCTAGAGGAATTCCTGGACCTAGAGGAGCTCAGGGGTCTCAAGGTGTGCAAGGCATTCAGGGACTTGAAGGACCGGAAGGGCCGGAAGGCCCTCAAGGTGTGCAAGGCATTCAAGGGCCTGAAGGACCTCAAGGACCTGAAGGACCTCAAGGTGTAGAAGGGATTCAGGGACCGGAAGGGCCGGAAGGGCCTCAGGGACCGGAAGGGCCGGAAGGGCCTCAGGGACCTCAAGGTGTGCAAGGCATTCAAGGACCGCCAGGGCCACCTGGGCCGACTGGTTCGGGAACCGGAATGGGAATTCCTGGACCACCTGGACCGACTGGACCTCAGGGTATACAAGGGATTCAAGGACCGGAAGGACCGGAAGGGCCAACTGGACCTCAGGGTGTGCAAGGCATTCAAGGGCCTGAAGGATTAGAAGGACCGACTGGACCTCAAGGTGTGCAAGGTATTCAAGGGCCTGAAGGATTAGAAGGGCCGACTGGACCTCAAGGTGTGCAAGGTATTCAGGGGCCGGAAGGACCACCTGGGCCGACTGGAGACTGTGAGTGTCCACCTGGACCAACTGGGCCGACCGGGCCAACCGGACCACCTGGACCTGGATGTAATTTCCTTGTATATGTTACTAACGCAGGAGCAATCGATGACCCTGCAGATGATACAGTATCAGTGATTAACACCGCAACAAATACAGTAGTCGCTACAATTACTGTAGATAATGCACCTCTTGAAGTAACAGTTTCACCCAATGGGGCTCGTGCTTATGTTACTAATATTTTTTCCGATACCGTTTCCGTTATTGATACTGCTACTAATACAGTTATTGCTACCATTCCCGTTGGAGCTGATCCAATTGGCGTAGCTGTTTCTCCAAATAACACAACTGTTTATGTTGGAAACCACGCAAGTAATAACGTTTCAGTTATTACTGCTGCTACTAATACAGTTATCACTACCATCCCTGTTGGTATCGCTCCGCAAGGAATAACTGTTTCTCCAAACGGAGCCTTTGCATATGTTGCAAACGAATTAAGTAACACAATTTCTGTTATTAATACTGCTACTAACACAGTTACCGCTACCATTCCTGTTGGCATTCGCCCTAGAATAATCGTTTTCACACTAGATGGCACTCGTGCGTATGTCACGAATCAGAACAGCAATACTGTTTCTGTTATTAACACCGCTACCAATTCCGTAATTAATACAATTAACGTAGGTACCGAACCTGTTGGTATAGATATTACACCAGGTGGAAATCTTATTTACGTTGTAAATAAAGTTAGCAATAATGTTTCGGTAATAAATGTGGCGACAAATACTGTGATTGATACAATTCCTGTTGCTTTATCCCCTGATCAGGTAACTATCATACCTGATGGCACTCGTGCCTATGTTACAAATCAAGGTAGTAATACTGTTTCTGTTATTGATATTGCCACGAATACTGTTATCACTAATGTCCCAGTAGGTTTCGCTCCAACAGGAATAGCAACTGGAACTATTTGTGAATAAAATGAAAAACAAACATAGTTTTTATTAAGATCGATAGTATGTGATATTCTTTCTTTCATTACCTTCAAACAATCAGAATGAACCTCTATATTCTCTTCTTTTTTATCTTAAAGAACCTGCTAAGCAGTTAGCTGTTGTCAGTCGCTTTTTTTCTATAAAATTCGAATTTTATAGAAATTAATCAACTTACATTTTTAGGGTTTCATGATGATTATTACCTATAAAATCATTACCCTTACAAAAAGAGTTATGAACCTTTCCACTCATGGCTCTTTTTTATTACGAATTTGACTAGCTTCACGACTAAATCTCTCTGAGTATCTTATTGCTAATTTAGTAATATTCATTCGAGTGATATCTTCTAAGGTATATCCCATAATTTAAAAATAAGAAAAGCCACTTATCTAAGTGGCTTTTCTTATTCTTAATAGACAAAATTAATTTAAATTCATCATTTTCTTCACACTATTTTTAAAATGAACATAATTATGTTTTTCTACTAAACGGCCTTTTACTCCAATCTGCAGATAAATTATTTAACAAGAAAAATGTATTTGGAACTGGTAATGGAAACCTCGCAGCTTGAAAATTTGTAAGAAGCGGAGATGCAATAACGCCATCTATGGTACTACCGGCTTGGACTTGCACCATATCTCCTGCATTCAATTGTACAATGGTAGAAACTGTTACTGCATTTAAAAGCCCAGTATTTCCACCAAAAAAGCTATCATCTCCTGCTATTAAAGCACTGTTAACTGTTATAAATACTTCCGTCACATAATTTAGAGTATCATCAGTAGGACTAAAAATTATAGTAGTAATAATTAAATATACTCCATCTTGTTGCGGTATAAATGTTGATACACCATCATATTCACCATTTAAATCGAATTGTGTAGTTTCAAATGTTACTATAGACAGTGTATTAGCAGTAACGGACTGATCAGTAGATTTGAAAGCTCTGAATGCAGATTCAAATCCCGTTGGTAGAGTAAATGAAGAAATCGGTGGCAATGTCGGTCCTATTAAACTCGAATCCAGTGAATCAGCAGATGGATTTTTAGAGTTTAATCCTTCCCATTTCTTTTTCCTCTCCATATATCTCACTCCAAATTAAAATCATTTCTAAAATAAGAAAATATTAATTGTACAAAATATGATATATACAAGATGTACTATTCCAAATAAGGTGTTTTAAATAAAAATATTGCTTCAAATATACAAAATCATTTTATAAAATTAACTTTTGTAAAAAAACAACTAATATATTAAATAATCAATTCAGTTTATATATGGTAAAATATATCCATCGCTGATATGTCCAACTATGTAATTTTCATAGCAGCAAAATTACAACTAGACTTATACAACATGATTCAAAACAAATGAAGGAGTGTTTTAAGTGAAAGGACATATTCGAAAAAGAGGAAATAAATATTGCATCATTATTGATATCGGTCCTGATCCAGAGACAGTAAAAAGAAGATAAAAGTGGTTTACTGGTTATAAGACAAAAAAGAAGGCGAAAAAAATTACGGAGTTAAATAAAGGGACTTTTGTGGAGCCGTCTAAGCTTGCTTTAAAAGACTATCTGGTTCAGTGGTTAGAAATTAAAATGAAACGTATAGAAAAGAATATCTACGTTTCTTATAGTAGCAACATGCCCCACCATGTTATAACTAACATAGGAATGATTGCACTTCAGAAATTAAATGTTATGCACATTCAAGAATAGTATAAATCAGCACTAGATAATGGTATTTTAAATAATTCCATACTCCTATTGCATTGGATAGTAAAAGCAGCTTTAAATCTAGCAGTTAAATAAAATATTATTTCTAGAAATACCGCGAAAACAAGTGAATTTTATTAACAAGTTTCGTGCAGCTTAACACATGTTATCATGTATAATACATATGAAAAGGAAATTCAGAATAACGAGGCAAATATTATGGACTTTGTTTATATTAATCAAAACGTATTAAATAATCTTCTATACATTTTATGTAGTATATTTGTTTTTTATTTCATATATGATAGCCGGCACTATTTAAAGAAATATAAAATACTACTGATTACCCTTTGTTCTAGTATCCCGCTTATTTTATGTATGCGATACCCTATCTATATGGATGAAAGTTGTATTCATGATTTAAGACAAATTCCGGTCATAATAGGTACGCTTTATGGTGGATTCCCTGTCGGTATCATATTGTTTACAATTTTATTAATTACGAGATTTTTATTTTATGGCTTTAACATGCTGACAGTTGTTGTTTACGGAATAATGTTCATCGTTACAGCACTCGCATCTTCAAAATTTAATACATATAATAGAAAACTTAAAGTAGCTTTTTCCATGTTTTTAACCTTTTTCCTAGCAATATTTACAACTTTAATTGTATTAACCTTATCAGATTTTGAAGTGAATAATTTGTATATTATTTATTTCATGGTATTACCGACTACTTTAATGTTATTTATTGTTTATATAAATGAAGTTATTAAAGATGCTGTATTAATGCGCTCAAAATTAATTAAAATGGAAAAAATGGAGATTGTTAGCCAACTCGCTGCAAGTATATCGCACGAAGTAAGGAATCCCTTAACGGTTGTAAAAGGATTTACACAGCTTTTAAAAACACAAAATTTAACTCCTGAATCAAGAGACGAATATATTAAACATATACTTGAAGAGTTAAATCGTGCCCAAGAAATTATCGATGATTACTTAACGTTTGCCAAACCTGCTCCAGAAAAATTAGATCAAATTTCAGTAAAACAAGAGTTAAATCGAGTTATTAATATGATATTGCCATTGTGTAATATGAATACGATACATATTACACAGGATTTTTCTGAGGCAACCATTGTTGGTAATAAACAGCACTTTCAACAATGTTTTTTAAACTTAATAAAAAACAGTATTGAAGCAATGCCTAATGGTGGTACCTTAAGTATTTCCTCATCTATCAATAATAGTAAAGTTGAAATACGAATTGAAGATAGCGGAGTTGGAATGTCACAGGAGCAAATACATCGATTCGGTGAACCGTATTTTAGTACAAAAACAAAAGGAACTGGTTTAGGTACAATGGTTGCTGTTAAGATTATTGAGACGATGCATGGAAGTTTAAAAATCAGAAGTATCGTTAGTAAAGGAACGACTTTAACGATTACGTTCCCGAAATATAGTAAGAATACGCATTAAAACAAATAAAAAAGGAGCATAGTCGCTCCTTTTTTATTTGTTTCGATACATAAGTATCTTCAATGTTTTTTTAGTTTACATTTGTGAAGACTAATTAAAAATTAGTATCCTCCGCCCCAGCAGCTGCATCCTACAATTATTAATAGAATGAATAACACAACTAATAAAGCGAAACCTCCACCAAAACCACAAGAACCACCGTAACTCATATTTTCTCCTCCTTTTGGTTTGAAAACTAATAGGTAGTTGATCATTTTAACTGGTTCGTATTATACATTATGTGTATATCCCTTTTTTGAGCATGTCTACATAAAAATAAGTAAAAGCACTCATGTAAGAGTGCTCTAAAATGGATACCAAAAGTTTTGAAATACGTTTAATTTTAAATATACCGCAACAATGAATATGAAAACCCCAGCAAATAAAGCGATGAAATCTTCACGTTTCGCCTTACTTGTATAAAACCATGTACGTTTATCCTTCTTTCCAAATCCTCTTAAATCCATTGCATTTGAAACCGTATCTATTCTTTCTAGAGAATGAATGATCAGTGGCCAGAAAATTAAAACACGGTTCTTCATACGAACCCATAAACTTGCTTCTCCTTTTTCAAAAGCCACTCCTCTCGCTTCTTGCGCGTGTTTAATAATTTTATACTCAGACTGGATGTCAGGAATATAACGTAGTGCAATATTTATTGCATATGTAATCTTATACTGAATACCAAGTTTACTTAAGCTACTTACAAATTCGCTTGGATCTGTCGTGTAAATAAAAAGAAGTGTAAATGGTAATAACGTAAAATACTTTAATGAAAGTGTAGCTGCATAAAATAATGTTTCATATGTAATCGTTGCATATCCAACATGTAAAAACGCGGTATATGATTCAGTTAATTCAGATCCATGAGTTGGTGTAATAAATAAAATCATGACAGAGTTTAATAAACTAAATGTAAATATAACACTAAAAACAATTAAAATTTTACGAAATGGAATTTTAGCAACGCTAAGTCCGATACACCCAATAATAAATAATATTAGCAACACCCGAAAATCAAAAAACAAAAAAGTAAGCGTCATACAAAAAATAAATAAAAACAATTTCACTACCCCATCCATACGATGAAAATATGTACTATGCACCTTCCTCCCTCCTATTACTGTCTAAATAAAGCTCCATAAATTTTTCTGGACATGCAATCCCACTAAATTTAACAAGCTTGGTTAAAGAACTCTCTCTTAAGTTGGCTCTTTGAAACGTTTCTTGATCACCAAATACATTAGACACTGTATTATCCGCAATAACTTTACCTTCATGTAGAACTACTGCACGGTCTGCATATTCTAGTACGAGATTCATATCGTGAGTGATAAAAACAAATGAAATACCCTTTTTAGCTAGGTTTTTAATAAACGACATAAATTGTTTATAATGATAATAATCTTGTCCCGCTGTCGGTTCATCTAATATGATAAGCTTAGGATTTGTTGTTAATACAGATGCGATTGTTAATCTCTTTTTTTGCCCATAGCTTAGCGCTTGAATTGGCCAATTACGAAATGGATATAAACCACAAATTTTTAAAGTTCCTTCTACTTTATTCTTAATTTCTTCCTTAGAAAAATTATGTAATGTTAATGTAAATGAAGCTTCTTCAAAAACAGTAGGCTGTGTAATCATATGATTTGGATTTTGCATCACGTAAGATATGATTTCCCCACGTTTACGAATAGACCAAGAACTAATATCTTCACCTTTTAACAAGATTTTCCCATTTTTCATTTTGTTTATGCCTATAAGACTATGAGCTAATGTTGATTTCCCTGCTCCATTATGTCCTAACAGTGCCACAATTTCTCCTTCATATATTGAAAGGTTTACATTTTCTAATACTTTTTGTTTATTAGGGTATGAAAATGATAAATTCTCCACTTTAAGTAATTCCTTGTTTTTAGTATTCCCTTTTAATATGACTTGTTTCTCCATCCACTCTTTTATAACGTTGCTTACCTTTTCTTTTTGAAGGTTTTCCATTGGATATATTACGTCATTATTACTATCAAAATGTAATCTCTTTAATGCTTCGATGTAAATAGGCTCTCTTAAGCCGATACGTGGTAATATATTTGACGCTAAGATTTCTTTTGGTGTTCCTATCGCAATAACTTTACCTTCATCAATTAATATAACTTTGTCTAAATCCAGTTTTAAAATTTCTTCTATTCTATGTTCGATAATAACAATCGTTTTATTATATTGTTCATGTATATCTTTCATAAGTTCTATCGTATGTAAGGCGCTTAGTGGATCTAAATTAGCTAACGGTTCATCGAACAATAATATATCCGCATTTGTTGTTAATAAACCAGCAAGAGAAACTGTTTGCTTTTGACCTCCTGATAATTCATGTGGACTTTGTTTATGAAACGTATGCATCTTCACCTTTCTTAATGAGTCCGAAACAATCTTTTTCATGTCATCTTGCTTTACACATTCATTTTCTAAATAAAAAGCTACATCTTCTTCTACTGTCAGACCAATAAATTGAGCATCTTGATCTTGCAAAATTGTTCCTACCTGTTTACTTTGTTCAAAAATACTTCCTTCCCTCGGGTCTTTACCGGCAATTAAAACGTTACCTGTGCTATTCCCTTCGTAAGAAAATGGGATTAGCCCATTTATACAATGAGCTAATGTCGACTTTCCTGAACCACTTCGTCCAGCAATTAGCACTTTTTCCCCAGGGTATATATGAAAGGTAATATCACTTAAAGTAGGCTGCGCAGCATGCCCATATTGAAAGGTGAATTGTTCAAACGAAATAATTGGTTGCATGTTAACATCCCTACTTTTCAATTTTTAAATGTGTATGTTTCTTATTGGATTTCGCCAAACTAATTGTAAGTGGCAATCCAAGTACTAAGAAAACGATGACATCGGAAATTGTTGCTCCTAATACTTGTATAACAATTTTGTCAAATGGTTCTCCCATCACAATAATATCGAATGCCCCAGCAAATATAATAGCAATGACAATACCAACTAGCCCAGTAATTGCTAAATAAGAAATATCCCCCTTGTTAAACGACCCGTTTTTCACACTAAAACCAACTCTTTTTTGAATAAGTCCCATTGAAAAACCAATAATTCCTGAACTAATAACCCAGCCCCACCAAATCCCCCATCCAGCAATCGTATCTGTTACGGTATGACCGATAAGTCCGATTAACAGTCCTGCCACTGGACCAAATAATGCTCCAAAAACAGTTAATATAGCTAATGCTGGTTTAATAAATGTATTCGGTGCAATAGAAAATCCCCAAAGTCCTAATATCCCGTATAATGCTGCTCCAATACCGATTGCTACTACTAACTTTGTTGATAATTTGTTCATGACAATTCCCCTCTCATATTAGTCAACTTTTATTACTCTATATTTAATTTAAAAATGAATTATGCATCGACACTCCCTTTCTATACAACAAAAAAATGACCTCTTACATAAGAGGTCATTTTCTTTCACGTTCAAGAATCCTCTTATCTTTCAAAAAACACATCGTGTCCTCTGCGGAATTAGCACCTTCCTATAAAATTGCATAGGGGTTGCTGAGGTTTCTTAGGGCCGTTCCCTCCACCTCTCTGGATAAGTATTAATTTGTAATTCGTATTATGGCACTAAAGAATGTAAATTTCAACATTTTTCTTACTATTTTTATTTTTTATTAAATAGTGCATTTAAATCATTGTATTCTTATCGGAATTATGAAATAATAAATTCAAAATCGTTTCGGGAGGAATGCATTATGAAAGTTATTGGTTTGATTGGAGGATTAAGTTGGGAATCTACATCGTTATACTATAAACATATTAATACACTTACACTCTCTCAATACGATCAAAATGCGAAGCTAATTTTATATAGTATGGACTTTGGTGAAGTAATTACTTTATTACAAAACCATCAATATGAAGAAGTGAAAAATGAACTAGTTACAGTTGCAAAAAAAGTTGAAAAATCTGGGGCTGAATGTTTATTAATGTGTTCAAATACTGTACATCTATTTGCCGAGGAGGTAGAACAAGCAATATCTATCCCGCTTCTTCACATTGGTGATGTAAGTGCTAAAGAAATGGTAGAACAGAATATAAAACGTATCGGACTATTAGGAACAAAACAAACGATGGAGCAAGATTTCTATAAATCACGATTAGCGAAATATAACATTGAGACAATTATCCCAAATGACGAGGAAAGAACTTTTATCCACCATGTCATATTAGATGAATTAAGTAGAGGGATCATTTCAGAAACATCTAAAGAAAAGTTATTACAAATTACAAAATCATTAATTCAAAACGGCGCTGAAGGTATATTATTAGGCTGCACTGAAATACCTTTACTCATCTCCCAAAATGATCTTACTGTTCCCGTTTTTGATACTGCTTTTTTACATGCAAATACTGCTGTGCAATTTGCTGGATAAGAATATACAAGCATAAAGGTGAGAACCTCTATGCTTGTATATAGTTACGACTATTTATCCCGCTATTTGCGGGCAGTAAAGCCCCACCAATTAAAGTTTTACTTTATTTAAAAGAGATTCAATAACTGCAATTGCTTCTTTTGAACCACCACATTCTATAAAGCTATCATTAAGTTTTCTTATACCATGTTTATACTTTTCATTTGAAAGAACATCTGTTACGGCCTCTTTTAAAGTGTGCACATTAACATGTTCTTTCAATAGTCTATGTGCCGCTTCAAGCTCAGTTAATCTTTGCGCTATCATTGGCTGGTCTTTATCATGCGGTATTATTACAAATGGGACATTATAATGAATGGCATCGTGTACGCTATTCATACCGCCATGTGTAATAAAAACATCTGCTTCATTTAATATTTCTGATTGAGGTACGTATGGAGCAATTATAAAATTATCTGGTGCTTTCTTAATTTTAGAAATATCATTTCTATCACCAATTGCCATTACAACTATCCCATCAAAATCTGAAAAAGTATCAATACAAGTATTAAAGAATGGTTCGAGTCCTTCAAGCAGTGTCCCCATTGAAATATAAATAACTTTCTTTTCTTTAAGTGATTCCAGTGGAAACTTTATATTTGTTTTACGCTTTGAAATACTCGGTCCAATAAAAATGTTATTTTCTCCGAACGATTCGCTATTAGGTTGGAAATAACGACTTGTGTATACGAGACAAACATCACCCTTATTATTCATAAATTGAAGATTATTCTTTGGTTTTACTCCAAATTTATGTTCCATCTGATTTAGTAATTTTTCAGAGATTTCCTCTGGTTGGAATGGCATATCTGCATTTGGATGAAAAGGTAATGTCTTCAAAAATTCTGGCGGAATTAAAAATATAGGTGAGGACACTACACCTGGAACTTGTAAATACTCCTTTACTAACTCTCCTGCGCCAAATATATCATAAATTACGAAATCAAAATTTATACTTTCACATAATTGTTTCGTAATTTCTAATATATATAAAGAAGTTTGAACATGCACATGAAAAAAAGCATTTAACCCAGATGAGGTTTCAGCATCAATAGAAATCTCTTTTAATAGATCCGGATGAGTATGTACAGTAGCTCCTAAATCTTCAATTCTATCCTTAAAGTTTGCCGTTGTAATATAATGTACATTATCCCCTCGTTCAGTAAAGGCTTTTACTAAATTTAATGTAGGGTTTACATGTCCCTCTGCTGGAAAATTAACCACTAAAATATTTAGCACTTATTCCTCACTCCTTACATTTCATTGTTTTAATTAAGCATACTGTTATTTGTACAAGTAATCTTCCCCTAATAGTCCTAATATGCTTACTACATTATATTGATAAATAATTTTCAGTCATCAACATAAAAAAAGCATCTACCTATGTAGATGCCTAACCGTGATAAGGAGTGTTCTGTGAGGTTAGAACAAGCGTTTCTGCTTGTCCTATGCTATCAATATATGATTTATTTTATAAAATGTGAATCGTTAATAGAATTATTTTATCCATTTTATATGATCAAATGGATAAAATACCATTTCTACTTTACCTATTATATTTGATTCATCAATAAGTCCAAGTGTATTCCTACTATCTTTACTATGATTACGATTATCACCTAACACAAATAATTTATGCGTAGGAACTTTTATTTCTCTAAAATTTGAAAAACGATTGGATACTTGTGACATATCTAAATGTATATACGACTCATCACGCTTTTTACCGTTAATAAATACCTCATCCTTTTTTAGTTGTATGTTATCCCCCGATAATCCAATAATTCGTTTCACATAGTAAGTAGGCTCGTCTTCTTTTTTTATAATGACAACATCTCCATGATGAAAAGACGATAAACAGACGTTTACCTTATTAACAAGTATATAATCTTTTTCATTCAAAGTAGGTTGCATCGAAATTCCTTCTACCATACAAAATAAAAAGGACTTATTAATAAAAATAATCCCTATTATAATTAATATGTAGCTACATATGTTCCTCCAATATTTTAGAATAAACAGCTTCATATATACCTCATTTCTAATCTATCTCCAGATAAAAACGCCTCTAGTTTACAGGAATGCTAGAGACGTTTCGTACATTTTAATTCTCTTTAGAGGCATCTGTTTTTGGCGCTTCACCAGTTAACCGCTTATTTTTCAAATCAAAATAAGCATCTAAAACTTCTTTTCCAATATCGGAGTTAATGCCCGATTTATCATTTTCAACCCACGGTACTACAACAGAAAATGCTACTTCTGGATCATCATATGGCGCATATCCAGCTAATGTTAAGTTATAACATTCTCTACGATCGCCTTTCGCATTTCGCCCAATTGCATTTTCTCCACCATATACAGTTTGTGCGGTCCCTGTTTTACCAGCTGGTTTATATGGTGCTTTTTGGAACGCTCTTACTCCTGTTCCATCTCCTTCTTGAAATACTTTTCTAAATCCTTCTTTTACTTGATTAATATATTCTTGTTTCATATCGATTCTATTTAAAACAACGGGTTCTATTGATTGTACTACTTTACCAACCTCATCTTTTTGAACGGTTTGTTCTCTAATCTCTTGAACAATTTGTGGTTTCATTCGATATCCTCCATTTGCGATAGTCGAAATATATTGTGCAAGCTGAAGTGGTGTATACGTATCATATTGCCCAATAGAATAATCTAATAAGAAACCAGGCTGATTATCTTTTTTTCCAATTTGCCCTGCAGTTTCATTCGGTAAATCAATACCAGTTTGTACGCCTAGTCCAAATTGCCTGAAATAATATCTCATTTTATCAAAATATTCTTGTTTAATATCTAGTGAACTATTTTTCACATAATCCACACCAGCAATTTTTAATGCTATATTAAACATATAAACGTTTGAAGAAACTTGTAACGCTCTTAGATCGTCTATATCACCAAAATTTTTCCAAGACTTCTTTTCCTTAGTTCCTTTAAACTTCATAGGTGCATCATAAAAATGTGTTCCAGGAGTTATTGCATTTGTTTCAAACCCTGTTAACACTGTCGCACCTTTAACCGTTGATCCAAGCTCATATGAACTTGTCAGCGTGCCTAAAGCATAATCTTCTACTTCCATTTTCCCGTCTTTTTCTACAAGCCTTTTCCCAGCCATTGATAATACTTGGCCATTTTTAGGATTCATCATCACTACGAAAGCACGGTCTAACATTGATTCTGATCCTTTATATTGTTTTAATATTTTTTCTATGCTCTCCTCTACTTTTTTTTGCAATTCCATATCTATTGTTAAAGTTAAATTTTTACCGCTTTTCCCTTCAGTAACAGTTTCCGTTCTAATAGTATTTCCTTGTTTATCAGCAATGCTTCTTACTTCTTTTTTTGTACCGTGAAGTACATCTTCGTATTGCTGTTCGATATAACTTTTGCCGACCCTATCATTTCGGCTATAATCACGTACTAAATAATAATCTAATCGTTCACGTGGCAATCCTTCATCAGCATTTGAAACGTTACCAAGAACAGAACGGAATAGATCATCATTTACATAGATTCTCTCCCAATCAACTGATGCGTCTACTCCTGGAAGGTTCGCTAAATTTTCACTAATCACCGCATATTCCTGTTCACTAACGTTCTTTTTAATAATTTGAGGTGCCATTTGAAAACCTGAGGTCATTTTACTTTTAATAGCTAACACTTCTATATCTTTAGCCGTTAGTTCTTGAAGATTTTTGTCTGTAACGCGTTTCCTTTTTAAATCTTCTATTTTTTTGTCTAGCTCTTTTCCGGTAATATCCTTATCTCGGAACTTATCTATTTCTTTTTTTGATACTAAGTCTTGAGCAAGTTCTGGATTTAATTGCATCCAAAAGTCTTTCTTATCAGTCTCCGTTAACTTATCTATATCTTCTTGTGGCATTTCAATAATATCTGCAAGTTGTCTTGCTGATTTTAATATTTCTTCTTGTTTTACACCTTTCACCTTTGTATATGTAATCGTACGTAAAGACTTATTATCAACTACTGGATTTCCTTCACGATCAAATATTTTCCCACGTGGTACAGAAAGGCCCACGGTTGCATTTTCTCTCTTCTCTACTTCATTTTTATATGTTTCTCCATCAAAAATTTGCACTTTCCCTAACTGAATAATAATGCCAGAAAATAATAAAAATACACAAAGGAATAAAATATTTAACCGGAGAGGTACTACTCTACCACTTTTCTTCTCTTGCTTTTTCACCTTGTCATAATCTCCTCCTTACAATATTCCAAATAATAATCACATTTCTATATTAAAAGTAATGTACAATTTCTATACATTGCTTTGTACAAATATTAATATAGTGTTTAAAACTTAATAGAAATTAAAACAAAGGTAAAGAAAAGGTAAAGTTTACTAAATTAAATATAAAAAATACCCAATAACAAAAAGCTTAGTTTTCACTAATCGCTTTGTTATTGGGTATTAATTGATTTAAGAATTACTACTATTGCGTATTGCTATACATTTGTCGTCACAATTAGAAAGAGATTGTTTACTTAGTACTTTCGGTAAGTAAATAGTTACTGTTGTCCCGACACCAACCTCGCTCATGATACTAATTGTCCCTTGATGACTTTCAATAATTTTATAACTTAACATTAATCCAATACCAGTCCCTTTTTCTTTCGTACTATAAAAAGGTTCACCTAATCTCTTAATTCTTTCTTCAGGTATTCCTATTCCTTCATCTATTACATGAATGATGACACCATCATCATTTATTTCTTTTATGTGAATTGAAATTTCCCCACCATTTGGCATAGCTTCGATTGAATTTTGCAAAATATTAATAAATACTTGTTTCAATTGATTTTCTGAGCATTCAATAATTATATCTTTGTCATCTGTAAATAGTTCAACTTGAATATTTGTCATAATTGCTTTTGTATTCATTAACGATACGACATTTTTAAAAATTTGATAAATATTTTTCTTTTCTGTGTTTATCTCATCTGTTTTGGCAATTGATAGAAATTCTTGTAGGATTGCTTCTATCCTTTCAATTTCAGAAAGCATAAGATCAAAATATTTTTCTTGATCTTCTTTATTAATTTGGAATAACTGTATAAAACCTTTAATTACAGTTAAAGGATTTCTTACTTCATGAGCCACGCCAGCTGCTAATTGACCAATTGCTGCAAGTGTATCTGATTTATTTAGCAATTCTTCTGTCTTTTTTCGCTCTGTAATGTCGCGTACAATAATCATAATTTTATCATGTAATAATGGTAAGCACCTAGCCTCAAAGAAATCAATACTTCCATTAAGTGTGAGTGGATATTCTACAATTACATTCGTTCCTTTTTCCTTCACTTGATTAATGGCTTCCTGAAACTGCTGTGCTACTGAAGATGGTAATACTTCGTAAAACTTTTTTCCCATAAAAGCTTCTGCGGGTACGTAAAACTTTGTAGGAGATCCTGCCTTGTAATCTATAATTGTGCCGTCATCTTCTGTTAAGAAACATAAATCTGGTAAAGCTTTAAAAATTAATTCCAGTTCAGATGTTTGTTGTTTTAACTGCTCTTCTATCGCTTTTAAATGTGTAATATCTACACCAACAGCCCAATAACTATATCCTGTTACAGGAAACTGTTCTGATATATTCGACCACATTATTGTTTTGACTTCACCATTTTTACATGTTAAGTGCATTTCCCAATCTCTGAAATTTTTTCCACAAGTTAAAAATTTCTTTTGTATTTGATGACGATAATTATAATCAGGATACAATAATTGCAGTGCATTGGGATTTCCAATTATTTCTTCAGCGGTATAACCTGTTACAATTTCACATTCTCGATTCCACAAAACAAAATCTCCATTATAATCAAGCGCATCGACCATAACAGGCATGTTTTGTAAAATCGTATGTAGTTCCTCCTCTTTCCGAGAAAGCAACGTTGTATTTTTACTTTGAAATACTTTTATTGCGCCATCTAAAATTAAACTTGAGAGCATTTCAAAGTATTTTTGACAACTAAAAATTTCACTTTTTTTGGACCATACAACAAAAGATCCTAAATGTTGATTGTATAAGAAAATGGGGATTTCAATCTTTGGAAGTTTACTCTTTTTTATCTCATTCATTCCGAATGAAAAAACACACTCTTTTTCAGCATCAAGAAGTTGATGTGATATGTTAGTTAATTGATAAAATTGTTCTGCCATGGTTTCTATTGTACTCACATCAATAAGTTCCATTAGCCGCGAATTCATTCCTTTTTCACCTCAATATGTAAAATTCATACAAATCTAAAATTCATACTTCTTCATTATACGAAGAAAGCTAGTGTAGGTATATAGCTGTAGAATAATTATTCGAACAAATTTTATTTTTCACTAAAAACAAGAAAAGAATATATATACTGAAGATACCTTTAATTAGTATATATTTCGTTGATGCCTCACTTATTGTCTAGGTAACTTGAATTCCTCCTTACATTCACTGAATTTTCACTTGAGAGTCATACACGTTACTAATAGCGGTATAAACATGCAATAAGTATAAAGTTCATAAAATATTCACAATTTTTATGAAAAATATAAACATTTATTCCAATATATTCTATATAATAAAATGTAATAAGGCTTCTATGAATCTCATAGAATACCTTACCCCTAATAAAAAGAAAAAAGAATCCACTTGGATTCTTTTTTCTTTTTTAATTACATTACATATTTATATAAAGCATGTGCCACACCATGTTCTTCATTTGATAACGTTTCGTATTTACACATTGCTTTTATTTCTTCTACTGCATTCCCCATTGCAATTGATATGTTCGCTTTTTCCATCATAGAAACATCGTTTAGCCCATCACCTATCGCTACAGTGTTTTCAACCGGAATATTAAGATGTTCTGCTAAAGTATATAATCCATTCCCTTTTTGAGCATCTCGATGATTAATCTCTAAATTGTGCCAATATGAAGATGTAATTGCTAAATCTGTATTATGAAGAAATGTTTCTTTGAGTTTTTTTAATTTCTCAATTTCATAAGAAAATGGTAATAGTTTATGCACATGTATATCTGTTTCTACAATTGGTTTACAACTTTCCGCACTATGAAACGCTGTATGCTCAAGATATAATGCTGCGATTGTTTCTAACTCTTTCAAGTCGAAATTTTCTTTTGAATTCTTTACATACTCAATTTCATTACGTACACTCTCTACTCCATAATCCGGTACATACACACCTTTATCAGTATAGAGCTGATAATATAAACCATTCTCTTCAAGATATTCTACAATCTCAAGTGCCTGCATATTTTGAATTGGATATCTCTTCATCATTTTTTTATCTTTATATATAAGAGCCCCATTTTCCGCAATGATTGGACACTCTAAATCAACTTCTAACAATAATCGCTCAATGTCAACAATAGAACGTCCTGTACAAATTGCTACAACATGGCCAGCTTCTTGACATGTTCGAATTGCTTCTGCATTTTCTTTACTTATCATTTTATTCCCCGAAAGAAGAGTTCCATCTAAATCAATTGCGATTAATTTCATTATTTCTTCACCACTTTCTAAAAATACACGAGTTCTAATTAATTATTAGGTATCGTTTTCATACAATCCTCGTGAGGTACTTCTTATTTATAATTTATGAAAAGCGTTTCAGGTCAAGAAATAATTAAAAATAAAATCCAAAGCTTTTCTTTTTAAAAAAGCTTTGGATTTTAAACTATGAATTATAACTAATGTATTTTGTCTCACACATGTACACATTTTTTTCTTCAGTTGGGATATATACTTTAAACTTTTCTAACCGTTTTCCATAGACATGAATCGTAATAACGCTTTCATTTTTGCTAATTTCAAGAATATGACAATCCGCTGGTGGAATTACTTTATCTGTTTCTCCTTCTCCCAAATAAAGATTTCCTGTATGTGTTAAATAAACAAGTGAATTTCCAAGTTGTTTCGTTTGTATAAAGTTCTGCACCATAATCCTTCCTGAAAAAACGCCTTCTACTCCCCATGTGCCGTCATGATCATGTAAAGGTGTAGATTGTCCATCTTTCCATACGAGAGCTAGTACTTCAAAACGTTTGAGCGGATCTTCATACAATAAATGTCGTGCATATTGAGTCAAATTGGCCTTCTGTTTATCTAACGGAAGCCATGTTTTCTTTTCTAAAAGTTCTTCTAGTAACTTTTCAATGCCACACACTATTTCTTCTTCAAATAAACCGTTTTCCATAAGATCTGTAACACCTTTAATAAACTTTTGAAATGATTTACTTCCATTACAAGTCAACATAAGAATCCTCCTCTACGTTTTATACAATTCCATATTAAGGTGATTACCGAAAACTCACAATTGAGAAACAAAAAACAAGATGCAAATGTATGCACCTTGTTAAGATTTTTATTTAGCTTTCAAACGAATAGGTAAGTATTTTAATGTTTGTTCATTTTCCAATATACATTTTTCTAAACAGAAAGATGGAGATAGCTCTATTTTTTCAAAAGTATTTATAAAGGTAGTTAATGCAATCTCAGCCTCTAAACGTGCAAGTGGTGCTCCTAAGCAAAAGTGAGGACCTTTCCCAAAGGTTAAATGCTTTTCATTTCCTGTTCGATGTACATTAAATTGAGAGGCTTGTGAAAATTTTTTCTCGTCTAAATTCGCTGCACTAACCCACGCAACAATCATCTGATCCTTTTTCATTAAAGAACCAAATATATTTGTATCCTCTGTAATCCTCCGGGCTAATGTAACAGGAAAGCGATAGCGTAATACTTCCTCAATCGCTTTTGAAATTAAGTTAGGTTCTTTTCTTAACTCTTCATAAATTCCAGGTGAATCTACTAAAAAGCAATAAAAGCTATTAATAATTAAATTTGTAGTGGTTTCATTCCCAGCTGCTAGTAAACCTAATGAAAAGGTTACAATTTCTTCATCGGTTAATCTTTCGCCTTCATATTCAGCTCGAATTAAATCAGAAATGATATCATCGGTTAAATGATATCTCTTTTCCTGAACAATCGGTAGAAGGTATGCTTTGAATTCATTTAATGCTATCCCTTTCTCAGCATCCAGATCATTAAACTTTTCTTTACTATACGGCATAAATAAAATATCAGACCATTCTTTAATTTTTTTACGATCTGTTGTTGGGACTCCTAATAAATCAGAAATAACGGTAACAGGTAAAGGTGCAGCAAACTGTTCAACGATATTAACTTCACTACATTTTTCGATATGTTGTACAAGTTCATCTGCGATGGCCTGTATTCGAGGTTTCCACTGTTCTAAACTTCTTGGAGTAAATGCCTTAGAAACAATGGAACGTACATTGCGATGTTCTGGTGGATCTGTAGAGTTTATATTTATTCTAGTTTCTAAAGGAGGGATTGAGAATTGTCTGCGCTCCCTTCTACTTGAAAATAAGCGATAATCTGATAAAACACGATTTACATCATCATATAAAAAAACATTCCATACATCCTGCTCTTCATCATAATGAACTGGGTGATTATCCCTCATCAAACGATACCATTCATATGGATTCCATAATTCTTCTTTTGTTTTCAGCTTTGAAATTTCATGAACTAAAATAACATTTTCAGGTGAAGCCATAGTTCTTTCCTCCCTTTTCTTTTACAATAAAAGTGATAGGTCGGCAGTTCAAAGTTGTATAAACTATCATATGTTATTTTAACATATACTAAAGGGGATTTTTCATTAGAGAACTTGAGAAATATATAAGGGGGATTTTTATGTACGTTGATATTTTACTACTAGCAGAATTAACGACCGGACCAAAACATGGATATGAAATCAAAAAAAATGTTCAAAATCGTTTAGGTGAGAATTTTGAATTAAATCACAACATGCTTTACCCTGCCCTTCGGCGCTTTGAAAATATGGGTGCTATAACGAAAAAAATACATAAACAAGTTGGAAAACCAAACCGAAATATGTACGATATAACAGAAACAGGAGAAGAAATTTTTTCTGAAATGTTACGAGAGTTTCCCGAAAAACTTGCGACAAATAATGCAGAATTTCTTGTTCGTATCGCGCTATTTGAAAAACTTGAATATGAAGCTAGAAAAGAGATTTTGACTGTACGTCAAAACGTACTACATAATCAACTTACCGCTATTCAGTCTTTAGAGGTTACCTCACCCTTTATTACTGAAGTCATTGAATTTAGTAAATCACGAATTGAACATGAATTGAGTTGGATTACTTCACTTATGAAGAAAATATGAAAAAATAACAAAAAAAGCTAAAATTAATGAATGAAAATGATATTTATTATCAATACTATCATTAATAAAAGGGCAACCACGATTTGGCTACCCTTAAAGAATTTACACTTCTGGATCGAATGTTTTGCAATCTGTTTCTTCCGTTGTAGATGCATGTTTACCTTTATGACTTACTACGTAAATTGCCTCTGCACTACATTTATTACCGTTCGCCCAAAATTTACAGTTGTTTACTTCACATAAAACGTCTTGTGCCATAGTATCACACCTCCTTGTTCTATTATCATTAACAAAATTCGGAGGTATGATACTATTTGTCATCCATTTTTCATTCCCTTTTTAGCTTTCTTAATGGTTCAATATCTCCGCGTACAATAGCATCAATATTTCCAGTTATTTTTTCAATATCAAAATGCCACCATTGAATTTGCAATAATTCTTGAATTATTTCATTTGAAAATCTCTCTTTTATTTTATTTGCAGGGTTTCCACCAACAATTGTATATGGTGCGACGTCTCTAGTCACAACAGATTTAGCTGCAATGATTGCACCATCCCCTATTTTTATTCCGGGCATAATTGTTGTATCCATACCAATCCAAACGTCATTTCCTATAACTGTATCACCTTTATAAGGTAAATCAGACAAACTAGGTGTATACTTCTCCCACCCATTTCCAAATATATTAAATGGATATGCCGAAAATCCATCCATCCGATGATTGGCTCCGTTCATAATAAAGTTAACTCCAGATGCAATACAACAAAACTTTCCAATAGTAAGGCGATCTCCAAGAAATTCATAATGATGTAATACTCGATCTTCAAATGTTTCTCCATCTTTCGCATCATAATAAGAATAGTCACCAACAAGTATATTAGGTTTTGTTATTATATTTTTTATAAATTGAACGTTTTGATTGCCTTCAATAGGGTATTTAACATTTGGATTAGGATTCATTTTGTATAGCACTTCCTTTACCACTTATTTCACTTTCTACCGCTATTACTGGCTTTAAATTGTATATAGGTAAAATAAACAATAATCCAATTATAAAAAGTAAAGCCGTCCCTTCATACATCATACTTAATGAAAACATCTCTTTTAATGAGCCAGCTATACTCATCGTTACTACCATTGAACCGGTAAAAAGCGGACTTAAAATACCATTTACACGACCTATAAAATCGGTATCGCTATTTTGAATAATAAGCGTATTAATACCAATTTGGATACAAGGAAGAGCTAAACCACTAAAAAGCTGCGCTGTAAGTGTCACCCATAAATTTGTAGAATATCCTATAATGCCAATACCAATTGCTTGACCAAGCATACCGATAATTAACATCTTTTGCGGAGCAACGTTTTTCGCAAATACCATTGCTAATGCTCCGCCAACAATCATTCCCGCACCATTTACTGTTAGTAGCCACTGTAAACTCTCTTTTGATAATCCTAACTGCTCAGTCACAATAAATATACCTAATGGCTGAATTAATCCTATACCTAGTCCTGCAGCCATAAAACAAAGCCCTAGCAAAGTTAATGCTTTTTTCTTTTTGACATACTTAATACCATCCTTCATCTCCTGCAACAGAGTGATATCCTTCTTTTCTACGTCGTTTTCAAGATCTTTCGGAAGGAATAACAATACAACTGCCGCAAGTAAAAACGAAATACCTGTTATGATGATTGAAATATAAATTCCAAAACTATGAAAGATAAATGTCCCTAGTATTGGTCCTAATACCATAAATATTGCAAATATCGTTTGATATATAGACATTGCTAATTGAATTTGTTCCGTTGATAAATGTTGTTTAAACAACTTCATTCCAGATGGTTGTGAAAACTGTGAAAGGATTGCAGAGATGAGTGTCACAAAAAACACAATTTTCCACGTTCCAAACATAAGCGTAATTAATACAGCGAATACTGAAATGGAACTTAACGTTTCACACCATATCATTGTCTTCTTTGGCTTCCACCTATCAGCAAAAGTACCGCCAATAAATGAAAAAATAAAAATTGGAGCGAATTCAGCAACTGAAATCATCGAAATAGCAAAAGCATCACCTTTTGTCATTTCCATTACATATAGTAATACCGCAAAGTTTCGAACCCATATTCCTATTTGTAAAAATAATGCTGATGCTAAAATCCCTTGAACAAACCGATTTTTTAATACTTGTGATACCCCATTGTTTTGTTTCGTTACTACATTTGTCGACATAAAAAAGCCTCCTATTTCATGTTCTGAACAGGAGGCAGCACAAATCATATAAAAAGACTATATATTCGCAGAGCGATATACATCCCTTTTCTATAAATGTACAGACTAACCCTATTCAGAAGAATATTTCGTTTTTTAACGAAGATCTCTTACAAATAGAATTAGTTGATCATTGGGATGTTTTCACCCTTCCGTTTCGAATTTAAATAACACATACATACTCTATGTAAATCATTTTCGATGTATGCATGTCTCCTTTTAACTATTCTAGAAAGTTAAAGGCAATTCCTCTAAAGAACGCATTAAATAGTTACCTTGCCATTTAATTTCTTCACGATCGCCTTTTATTTGTAGTTCAGGCATTCGATTAAACAAAGTAGTAATAGCAATCTTTGCTTCTAACCTCGCAAGTGGAGCGCCTAAGCAGAAATGGCTACCATGACCAAAGGCAATGTGACGGTTGTTCTCCCGTGTAATATCAAATATTTCTGGATTTTCAAATACAGTTTCATCACGGTTTGCAGAAGCTAAGGCAATGACAACCATATCTCCTTTTTCGATTGTTTGGTCGTGAATTTGAAAAGGTTCCGCTGCCCATCTTGCAGTTGTAACCTCAACTGGAGAATAATAACGCAATCCTTCCTCAATAGCCGAATCAATTAGTTTTGGATTATCTTTTAATAACTGTAATTGATTTGGATTTTCAAGAAGTGCTAATACCGTATTTGTAATTAAATTCACTGTCGTCTCGTGTCCTGCTACAATTAATAGCATTATCATTGAATATAGTTCCCGAGCGCTAAGTTTATGTCCTTCACTCTCTGCAAGTATTAAAGCACTCACTAAGTCTTCTTTTGGCTCTTTTCGTTTAATATCAACTAAATATTGAAGATATGTAATAAACTCAGATAGTTGTTTTTCGGTCTCTTTTATTTCTTCAGGTGTTTCTGGTGATGCAATAACAGCATGAGACCAAATTCTAAATTTCGCTTGATCTTCTTTTGGAATACCGAGCATCTCACTTATTACAATAATCGGTAATGGAAATGAATAATCATCCACAAGATTTAATGTACCTTTTCGCTCTATATCACTTATCAAATCATCTGCTATTCTCTCAATTCTTTTGTCTAATTGTGCAATCATCTTCGGTGTAAAAGCTTTTTGAACTAAAGATCGTAAACGACTGTGGTTAGGTGGATCTGAATTTAACATATGTGTTGTTAAGTGGTCACTATTATCAACGGAAAGATACATGTTCTTTATATCTTGAGAAAACACATTTGTCCAATCTTTTTTTAAACGATTATCTTTTAAAAGTGGCAGAGCATCTTCATATCTAGTAATGAGCCATTCTTTACCGATTTCAACTTGGTTTACAAATAATATAGGTTGTTTTTTTCGCGATTCTTTATAAATTTCATACGCATCTTCTTTAAACTGAGCTGAAGCTAAATTAATGCCATCCTCTATGCTTAACCCAACTTTGTTTTTCATTGACATTGTATTCCCTCACTCTCATTTGTTTTTGAAAACCAACCCAACATATGCATTATACTCTAATAAAAACGTGAAAATTGTAAATTTTTAATCAAAATCTTACTTCGTATATTGAAAAATAAAAAAGTGAGAGAGTAAAATCGTTTCACTCTCCCACTTCTCTTTATGCGAAGCACATAAAATTACTAATTTGTTGATAGCGATAACTTACTTTACGACGACGACCACCTTGCCACGTGTAACCTGACACTCCATTTCTTCTCACTTCAGTCGGAAAAAACCATAAGTCCCTTCCGAAAGGACCAGGACGATGTAAGCGTAAATAGCCCCATCTTCCTAGACAGTTACACATCCATGATTTCATATTACCTGATTGAGCCGGAGAAGCAAATGTAGACGGTAACGACGGCGCCTGTGACGGTGGTGGTGACGTTGGAGCATCTTCCGCATCATCTGGTCTGTAATCTTCTTGTTCAATATCTCTCACTTCATTTGTAGGTTCATACCCGTAGTCATGTGGATTATAATACATCGCTTGATCATATGGATAATTTTGTTGGTTATACATATTAACAAATCACCTTCTTTTCATTCATTACCTTTACCATTCATATGTGATATGCCCTCTCTGGGAAGCTTATGTATAGCCCAAATTCAACTTAAAAAGCTCGTATTATTAAAAATACGAGCCTTTCAAAAATAGAATGTGTTTATTATTTCCTTAACTTCACACTATAAAAACGCATTTCATCTAACGAACCTTCAAATTCAAATACTTCTTGTTTAATTAATTGTTTCAAACGATATTCTAAGAAAGTATCTCCAACCAATTGTTCAACAAGACCAAGTGCTTCACCAATTACTCTAGGAGCTTTGAGGAACTCTCGATCAGCACCCACACTTTTCGCGCATTCAATTATAAATTGATCAAAATAATCTTCCTGTACAGAATGCACTTCATTTTCTTTCCACACTCTTAAACATTCTATGCTTTCCGATAATCTATCCCACTCATTTTCAAACTTCATGCGCTTCTCTTCAGTTAAATAAGGTAGCTTTATAAAACTTTTTTGGAATAGAGCTAAACTTTCAGGTGGTAATTCTCCCGTTCCACGAATATCATACTCTTGTTTTAATATTTCTCTACTTGCTTCAGACGTATTAATAACTCGAATGTTTTTCTTATCCTTTAATTGTGCCATTACAAAACTTAGGCCTACATGTTCATGTGCATTATCAGCCTTCCAAATTGTAATAGGCGTTTCAACAGGAATAGTATGTAGTTCTTCTATAGTTGCTATAAATCTTGATAAATATTCTTCTTCAAAATAACTATCATAAGCTGTTAAGTTATTTATTAACCACTTCTGTCTTGCTAGTTGCCCCTCATTCGTATGCAACCTATATATCGGTCCAATTGAAAAGAATTCCGAAAAAGCAACAACACTCTCTTCAAATAATTCTTCTTGACTTAACATATATTTTAAGCAACCAGCCGTTGAATCATCAAAAGCAATATGTACGTGCATACTTTCTTTTACATTCCTTTTATAAGTAGGATTACTTGTTAATTGTTTCGGAATATCCATCAAATTTTTAATTGTATCTTCAGTATAGTTTTCTTCTAATAAGTTTAACTGTATGAGAATACTTTGAAGTAAATCTTTAGCCTCATCTTCGTACATATCCTCTACAGCATTTTTAATTTTATCTATCACACAAATCCCTCTATTCAATTCAAAAATAACGTAGATTATAGTGTATCATTTTAGTATAGTTCTTTAAAGTTAAATCCAGATTACTACAGCAATCTGGATTTTCAACAAAAGCTCTCCTTATATTTTTGAATTGCTAAATATTTTTACTTTAAAAATCCTTGTATCTAAATGTATAATTATATAAAAACAAAAATATAGGAGCTATATTTATGGATAAAGTACTTACAAATTATAAACATTACTTAAAAAATTGGAGATTTATATTTATTTGCATACTACCTGCTATTGCCTTATTCGTTACTTCCGATGTCATCTTTGAACTACTGTTTCATCAAAACTTCTACTTATCTAACTTAATTTCTGCTATCATATTATTTTTAATATTTATTAACGTTAAAGATAAATTTAAAATTAAAGGCTAAAAAACACTATTTCAAAATAGCTATTTATTATTGCATCCTACTATAAAATAAGGCTCGTAGTAGATTTTCATAAAAAATAAGAGCACCCTGCAATTGGATGCTCTTATGTGATTAGAGGTTTTTTCTGAGTATTAAGTAGGACACGAAGATCTTGTCCTACTTAATACTATATGCTTGTACTTATTATTTCGTGCATATATTAAGCACCATGTTCAGGTACTTAATATATGCATAGTCATTGCTAAAAAATCTAATCAAATATTCACTGTACAATTTCATATTTATAAATTAAAAAACATCCCCAATGGATGTTTTTTATCTAACATTTTAAGCTTCCATAAACTTAGCCGGTACACCAATTTTTTCAACTACAGAAGATATATTAGTAGGATTAATCATTACATTTTCAATACATACTAATTTATTTTCTAATATCCCATTCTCTGTAGTAATAAGTTCTTCAAACCGATCTAAAGTCATTGAGAATTTATGTTCACTTCCACCATTCATACTAACTTTTACATACTTCATAGTGTCACCGCCTTTCATAATAATTTACATTTCGACAAGAAGGCGCTTACATCCTTTTTATTTACTCTTAGATTTCTCACGTTTACATATATGTTGAGAAAAGAAACTACTATTATTCACTCACAAAATTATTGCTAATAAGAAAGATAAAGATAAAAATGCACAAAGTGGAATATATAAACCCGTATCCATTCTTGCAAAGTGCGTATCTTTTTGTCGTTTAAAGATACCAAAATAGTTAAACTCACCAATTACTCTAATAGAAAAGACAATCATACAAATCCAGGAACCGACTTGAATAATAACATTAGGAACTGCAAAATGAACAATATTTGCTTGTTGCAACAAAATTATTGCTGCCATACTTAATAATAATGCAATGAACAATGTCATTCCGGTGCGAGGTGTAAACGCCTTTTCCCCTGATTTAGTTGGAATAACACTATTTGTCCCCCAATTACCTCCGAAAGCCCAATATACATGTAAAAAGCTAACTAAGAATAATATACAAGCAGATATATATGTAATGATAAGCATTTTATCCTCCCCTTATTTTAGTTCCTATCTATAAAATATGCTATTCCCCTCCGCAATAGCAACCTTCATTTCATTACATAAAAAAACCGTAATGATTTATCAATATTAAGATAAGTCATTACGGGGTTATTAAACTTCATTATGCATTATACCTATTTCTTCGGCGTTCCATCCTTGTTTGACCTTGAACTGCATTTTCTTTGTATGGATCTATTTGCTCTGTCATTTCATATGTTGCAACTGGTTCTTCGTACTTATACTCATGGATTTTTTCTGGCATTTTACTTTTAGATTCTTTCCCACCAAACTTAAATAGTTTCATCCTTAATTTCGGTAATCTTGGAAGACGAATCTTAAATGATAATCTTTTGCGTTTCTTTTTTGGTCCAAGTAGATTTATATTTTCTTTATTATTATCTTTCTCTTTGCGGTGAATGAACATCGCAAGTAATCCTCCTATTACAAGTCCTCCAATTAATAGTAATATATATACATAATGGCTTGTCATTAAACTCGTTATGCGTTCAAGTATGACTAACGACTGTACTTCTTTTATATCCCATAGTAAAGCGGCCCATAATGAGAATAAGCCCAAAGTAAGTCCATATGTACGAAAACGGAATAAACATGGAATTAACGCGACACATGCAGCAATTTTCGCATTTGCTATGATTGAGCTTGTTGAAATATCCTGATGCCAAATAACTAACAGTAATGTTATAAATGGCGCATACGCTATCCAACTGCATATACGTGAATACATCTTTTTAGCAAAATAACTACCGAAACTAGTAAAAAATAAAAGCCCTCCAATATATATAGATTGTTCTAGAGGGATTTGCTTTGTAAGTCCTGCAATTGGAAAGAGGCCGCTCAGTAGCATTAAGAGCACATCTAATTTCTTCACAATTCCCCATTCCTTTCAAATTTTTTCAATTAATAAAAATCGTTTTTCCATATGAAATAGTTTTTGTATTTCTAAAAAACATATTAATCCTGTCTGCACATAAAGTAAATATGTAAACGAAAAGATACTTGACAAAGGATATCCTTATTTACATAAAAAAATGACAAATCCTGATCGATATAACGAGCAGGATTTGTTTACTAGTATTTAAAGTAGAATAATTGAATCTTTCTTTTCTACTTTTACTACATCTACATCCAATTCATCATCAAATTCTTTAAACTCTCTTGCATCTATGTCAGTAATATAACTCTTTATTACCTTTTCCATATGCATGGAATATGTCATGTGTACATTCTTTTTCGAAAGCATACTAGAATTACAGCACATGTAATGTATCATTTTAGCGATATAATCCCTTTCTACAGGTTTTACACCTAATGGTAGAATTTCAAGTATATATCGCTGAAAAATCCCACTACAATTAAGTGAATATTCACCAGTGCTATAATACATCCCTTTTTGATCTGCATATAAGCCAATGCTATCTAAAGCATCATCACATTCTATTAAACCGTAACTTGGTACATCAAAACCTGTATTTATTCTAATAATATTTAAATTTGGAACCTTTAACACCTCTGGAACAATTTCAGGTAAAATATCTGTATTAATTTCTTTATTTTGTAACTCTTTTATCCAATACCTTCTCAAATTTGCATCTACAATGAAATAAACTTGTTCATTTTGTTCTTTTGCATATTGTACAATTTCCATTAATGTTTCGGAAACATATTGTTTAAAAAGAGCTCCCATATCATTTCTCTTTGATGGTTGTGGTAAAAATGCATTATGTTTATTTATATTTAATAATACGTAATCAATCGTTTGCCATTCTGTATTCCCATATAATTTATATAAAATTTCTTTTCCTTTTATTTTTGAAAGAATAGGTAAGAAATCAAATTTCGATATTCGTTCAATTGATAAATTAACATATATACAAGGTAAATTTATCTTATTCCAACTACGCTTCAAAAATCCTTTTTGCTCTAATAAACTAAAAACACTATTTACAATTGTTTTACGAGATACACTTTGGCCTATAAATAAATTAATAAATGTTGAAATACGGTTTGCTCGTGCAAATCCCTCTCTAATGATTTGTTTTGGATCAATTTTTTCTCGTCCATCACAATTTTTCAATGCGATTAATGCTAATGTCGCATCACTGCGCTCGCCCGCGGTAGCATAGACAGCTTTCGTAACATCATCTACAAGATTTGTTTTATATTTTTGGCAATATTGCATTTTATATGGATTTTGTAACACCTTTTCAATATTGTATCTCACAATCTTTAATAACACTGGAAAATCTGTATTCAAAACATAAGAATTTTCACCAACTTTAGTCAAAACAATTTGACTCTCAAGTAATGCTTGTTCTATTTCCAGCACTATATTTTCAGACCAAACTTCTAATGTTAATGTCTCTAATCCTTTTGGTGCAAATAAAGGAAATAATTCATTTTTGTTATTTGTTGCTATCTTTTTACATTCTGGAAGTATTGTGAAATAAGAGAATTTACGCTGAAATTCTTTAAATAAATACTCTCTTTCCTTTACTTTTATACCCGGTTCTATTTTAGTACCTTGAACTTTATAAATTCTCTCATTGTATGGAAATAACACCCTTTTATTTTCCCCTACAATATAATCTTTCGGATATTGGAGAATATGGTCTAAATCCACCTCTCCCCCTATTTGAAAATCATCTTTTAAATTTCTAAATATTTTAATCCATTTCATACCGGTTGTAGCTTGTTGTATTTTTAGTTTTACAAACCGTATTTTTTTATTATTTGACGCAAACTCTGAGGTAGAAATCAATATCATGCCTCGTTTCCGTCTTAAAAGTAAAGGAATATCTGGATGATTATATTCTTGATAAAATCTCCGAATCCCTATTGAAATATTTAATAATGGAGCGTTCTCACCACCACGGGTTATGCATTGGAATCGATATACATAGGAGAAAAAATCTTGTGTTTTTTCATCTTTTATCGGCTCTGACATCGCCTCACAAATATTTTGTGATCTAAGAGGAGAAAAATAGATTTCTTCTTCATTTGTATTTTCTAAATATATAGGACGCTCACAAAAAATATGTGAGATTAAAGCGGGTACCCACTTAGAATACGTTTCATTATCATGTAGTACTGGCAAATTAGAAATCAAATCGGATTGCCATTCATATTTTGGTGGTTCTACTAATCTATTTGGCTTCCAATCATGAATAATCTCATACCAACTTTGAAAAATATAATCGAGTTGCTCTTGTTTAATAGGTTCTTTTGATACAATCCATGGTATATTTTCATTTAATACGTACGGATTATGCTGAATAAACAATATATCCGAAAACATATCATATAATCTTTTATTCAAACGTTTCAACTTACTCGTTAATAAAAACGTCTTATAATGTATCTCTACGATGTCCAGCCATTCAATAGGAAAGTATATAAATGATACCTCTTCATTTAAAAGGGGTTCTACTATATTTTCAAATGTTAACAGCCTTAATTTTTTCATAAAATGATTCCTTTCTTCGATTGTCTTGATTATCAAAAAGCTAGAACAATAATTACTTAATCTAATTCATTTAAACGAAGTATTTAAAAGAAAAGTAAAAACTATTTATCTAAACAAAACATTATCAAAATGACTCTTTTAAAAATTAAAAGTAATTATCATATACAGCCCCCTTACATTTATATTTTAATACATTTGAATTATACAATTTAATTGGTATATTGTACTTATCATTTACAATAAATTTACAAAAAACTAAAAAAACACCTTAAATCGGTGCTCTCTTTACAAATATTAAGCGTTATGTGACTGAACATATAGATAACAGTAATGCTCCAAATGAAATTGCTCCTAGTAAACCTACTACAAATCCTGTTAAACAAATACAATCAGCGAGACAAATAGAAGACTGCGATAATGGAACGAATGACCTACTTGTACCCGACCCATATTGTTTTATTTTTTCATAATTCATATCTAACATTAAATGTAGACATGTTACACCATCCTCAATAGTATGTAGAGATTCTTTTTCTAATCGCTCCAATAATTTACTATCAAAAGAAACTGATAGAGGATACTGCTTATCTAATTTCATATTTTCATAAATTAGTTGCAAACGAGATAACATATTGTTTTTCTTCTTTTCAGATGTTACTGTACATTTCATATTATTAAATTCATTTAATAACAGTGATAATTCATCTCTTTTTCCGTATAAATCTTTAGCTATTTTTCTCTTTAGTTTATACGAATGGAAAATAGATTTTAGTTCAACCATATTCATACACTTCCTAATTACATATTATTTACCCAATTATTTTATAGATAAACAGTACTTTTTAATCTTATTTAAAATACACTCAAGCAACTTATTTTACTATCGATTAACATTACATTAACCTTACACGGTTGTAATAAAATCATTAGCTAGAAGGAAGCAATGCCCAAACTAGACAGATATTTAATGATAAAACCATAAGAAAAAAACAATGATTAGATTTTAAATCTAGTCATTGCTTTATCCATCACATCTTGATTACATCTATATATCTTATTGTTACTCTTTTACTTGAATGATTGAATATATCCATGAATAATGGCTATATTCTTTGTCGGCACGTACATATATAACTAATGTTTTTTAATTGATAAAGTGAAAATTTAATCAGCTCTCACCAATCGGGATTTTATGGGCAGTCCGCCACCTAACTTCTCTTTGCTCTCACTGAATTTTTTTGGGGATGTTACTACCCGCAACTAGCAAGATAGATGTTATCAATATTCATACGTTACAATAGTACCGGTAGTATCAGTAAAACCATCAAAACAGTTAGAGCAACCACCACAGCCGCCACAACCTCCGCAACCTCCACAACCAAAACAACCGAAGCAACCAATACAACGGAAGCCACCACAACGGAAGCCGCCACAACGACCTCCACCACAACCGCCACAACGACCACAACCGCCACAGCGACGAGCAGCATCTTCAATATAGTAATACGGATATTGGTTTTGCTGGTCCCAATAGACAATATTTCCAGACCGGTAATCATTAAGGCTTAACGCTTGTAGTTCTTGTTGAAACTGATTCATTTTCATAACCTCCGTTTATAAAATACAACCTCATCAATACTTCCCTATATTCCTGTTCGTTACATCTAAGTAGAAATAGCGCTATAAACTAAGTTCAATACGTACACCCACAAAGTATGACTTATCACTAGATGATGCACCTTGTTCATATACCTATTTTTACTATGGGCTCATTTTTATAAAGTGAAAATTTAATCAGTGGGGTTTTGTTCATCCCCTACCTAACTTCTTTGCTTCCGCTGAATTTTGAGGTGGGGGGCTTACTGCCCGGCAAATAGCGAGATAAATAAAAATTAAAAAATATGAATTCTAGCGTCATATCTTCATACTTACTAAGTTCAATTAATTTCTCAATAATTATGATCCATATCCTATATATTTCCGTCTGCTGCTTAGATTTTTCTGTACTGTAAATGGCTTTCGCTATAACACCTCCAAGTGACCAGTTTCTATGACGGTTAAGAAATTCCAACAAAAAAAGCCCTAATTAGGGCTTTTCATTCTATTTCTCCAGCAAATCTCTATATGAAATTGCTAATTGAAAAAAGACACATTTAGATTGATGCGTCTTTTTTTGATGCCTCTTTTGTGAAATCATATAAAGCAATTGCGCCTAAAAGAACAAGTATCCCTTGAGGAACATCTAGCAAAATAGTTTTCCAAATTTCTGGAATTACCCATTTAATATCTGCTGCTGTTTCAAGATATGTTTGGAAATAGCTGATTGTAAAATTAATTATCCCTAAAAATACAAATAACGATAAACCAAATCGAATTAATTTCTTATTTGTAAACATATAACACCTCTCAAAATTCATTGGATATTCCTGCTTTTGCTTCTTTATATTCCCATATCTCTATATCTAATTTTAACACATAAAGAACTCAAAAAGATACAATATGCATATTTGCATATTGTATGAACAGCATTCCATGATGATTTAGCAATTCCCGTAAAGAAAAAGCAAATCCATTACAATTAACAGAGCCGGTTTCTTTTCTTATTTAACTTCATACCACCAATCTTTACGTTTTTTGAATGTAAAATAAATGTGGCAGAAATTTATCCAGTTAATTCGTAGACAATTAAATTAGCTAACTTATCGATATTCTATTTCGCCATATCCGTAGCACTAATGACTTTACACAAATTTGACAAGAAAAAATATATAGATAGGTATGATCCACACCTATCTATAACATTACTTCTATTCTTTATCCAATTACGTCTTTTACGTCTGTATCCACTGGCCACTTTTCTAATGTATAAGCCATTTCCCAAAATGAATATTCATATTGACTGCTAATAATAAAATGCTGTTTCATACGCTTGCGGTCTGCCTCTGTTACTTTTTCAGCAATAGTATCTAACCGTGTAATTTGTTCTTCAACTAGCGTACGGAACCAATCAGATCCATAAGCAGAAATCCATTCGTTATAAATTGCCTCTTCCGGCTGGCACTCTTTTAAGCGTTCACCAATTTCATAATACAACCAATAGCAAGGTAAAATTGCTGCAATAATATCTCCTAAATGCCCTTCATACGCAGCACGATACATATGTGAAGTATACGCATATGCAGTTGGCGCAGGAATAAAATTATCTTTTTCTTCTTTTGTTATCCCTAGCTTTTTAGCAAAATTCTCATGTAAAGATAACTCTGCTTCATATGTATTTTGAGCATGATGTGCCATACGAGCTGTCGTCTCTAATTCAAGAGCTTTTGCAGCTCCTAAAGTTTGTACTCTAGCAAAATGGCTCAAATAATATGAATCTTGAAGCACATAATAACGAAAACTAGCTAAATCTAACGTTCCTTCGCCAAGTTTTTTTACAAAAGGATGGTTAAAACTCGCTTCCCAAATTGAATCTACTTCTTTACGTAATGATTGTGAAAAAGTCATTTAAATCCCTCCAATAATATATAAAATATAACTATTTATCCACAATTATTAAAGCTGTAAAATAAAAAAACTTTCTTTACAGGCGTAAAGAAAGTGAAATTGACAGTATTTATTTACTCATTAAATAGCAACGTCTTTCCCACTTCCCTACGCTGGCATTAACCAGATCAGGTACTAAGAGTCTCAAAATCACATTTGATCTCAGCCTATAAAAGGCCCCCCTAGTGGATAAATATTTTGTTTTTATAATGTATTCATCATAGCATACTTCGTGAAACTGTCAAAAAATTAGTTATATAATTCCCTTAAAACCCTTCTTCTTTTCTAACTTTTAATGATGTTTCAATAATCATATCTAATAGTTTGCTATAACTAATTCCCGCTGCTTCTGCACTTTTTGGCAATAAACTTGATTGTGTCATCCCTGGTAATGTATTAATTTCCATTACATATGGAATTCCGTCCTTCACCATCATATCAACTCTTGCATAAACACTACATTTTAATGCTTTATAACAAGCAAGTGACGCTTTATTTACACGTTCATTAATTTCTGCTGGAAGTTCGATAACTTCCTCAACTGTACTAGTATCATCATATTTTGCATTGTAGTCAAAGAACTCGGCTGCATGTCGAATTGAAACTATAGGTAACTGTTTTCCATCCAGAATTGAACATGTAATTTCATCACCTTTTATATACTTCTCAATTACTACTTCAGAATCCCATTCGAATACAGTTTCTAGCATTGAGATCAATTCATTTTTATTATAAACGATTTTCACTCCGACACTCGATCCGCCAGAGTTTGGTTTTACTACTAATGGAAATCCTAACTTATCTAACTCATCAAGATTTAGATCCTCCATTTTTGTAAGTTCAATCCAATCTGGTGTTTCTACACCTTCATAACGTAAAATCTTTTTCGAAATATTTTTATCCATACATATACTGCTAGATAACATATTACTTCCGCTATAAGGAATTCCTAAACTCTCCAGTGTTCCTTGAACTGTCCCATCTTCTCCGTATTTTCCGTGTAACGCGAGCAACGCAAAGTCAATGTCTTTCGCTTTTTCAATTAAATCCACTTTTTCATTTAATGTAATTGGAACTATTTCATACTTATTTTTATCTAAATGAGCAATCATTTCATTCCCCGTCATAATTGAAACTTGTTTTTCAGACGATACCCCGCCCATAATAACACCGATTTTCATTTTCTCAACTCCAAATTTCATTTTTTATTGTATCACCAATTATTTTAATTCCCCGAACTATTTCTTCTTCTTTCAAGCGCGAAAACCCTAATCGGAAAGTGTTCGCTCCTTCTCCATCAGAGTAAAAAACATCTCCAGGTGAAAACGTAACGCCTTTCTCATAACACTTTTGTAAAAGTGTGCGGGCATTCATATGCTCTTCTAGTTCTATAAATAAATGAAGTCCACCATCTCCAGTCATTCTTTTGAAATGAATGTACTGGTTACATGCCCCGACAGCTAACTCATATTTTTTCTTATAAACAGATCTTGCCTTTTTTAAATATTTCTCAAAATATCCCTCATGTAAATATTGAAACAGAACAGCTTGATCTAACGTAGATGTGTGGATCGTTCTTGCTCTTTTTACGCTTTCTAAATAATGAATCAGCTCTTTATCTGCAATAATCCAGCCTACACGTAAACCAGGGAAAAGTACCTTTGAAAAGCTACTAATATAAATCACATTATTGCCAGCTCCAGCAAAAGTTAATAATGGAGCTAAATGTGAACCTGAATAACGTAATTCTTCATTAAATCCGTCCTCTATAATAGGAACCTTGTATTTTGAGAATAACCTCATCAATTCCGTCCTTTTCTCTGAACTCGTAACAATACCAGTTGGATTATGATAAGAAGGAATTAAATAAGCAAAATCAAAATCTTTTTCACGCAAACTTTTTTCAACTTCATTCGTATCAATACCATCCTCATGCATATCAATCCCATGAACTTCAAGTCCATGTAAACGGAAAAGCTTAAGTGCAGCGTGGTGAGTTGGATTCTCACAAATGACACGCCCGGATTTTTTTGATAAAGAAGAGAGTACAATATCCAATCCTTCTGTAAATCCATTTGTAATTAGAATATCTTTATTCGAAATGTCTACACCTTTCATTTCCATGTAATGAAGTAAATAATTCATTAACGGTCTATATCCCTTTGCATATCCGTAGTTCAATACGATGTCTCCTTCAATGGACATACGAGTAAGAAAAGCTCTTTTGAAATTTTCAACATCAAATAGCTTCTCATCCGGGGCTATACTATTAAAAACAATCATTCCTTTTTCCCAACGAACACCATGTTTCATTAAATCTAATTCATCCGCTAATGCGGTCACTGTATTAAGTTTATTTTTCCAATCTATTTCAACAGACGAAGTGTTAGATATATCCACCTTCGCAACAAAGTTCCCTTTTCCTTTAACTGCATAAATGAGTCCTTCTTGCTCTAAATCTGCATAAGCAGCGAGTACAGTGTTTCTACTCACACTTAGTAATTCACTTAGTTCCCTTGTTGATGGGATTTTTTGATCCCCGAGCAAATGCCCTTTCATAATCATCTTCTTCAAATAATCTTTCAATTGAATATAAACGGGACGATCTTTAACAACTTTAAAATCCTTAAACAATTCCTTACCCCCTGCAATCATTTTTGCATATTTATTTCATTCTCAAAAGGTCCACGACATATGTATTTTTTATAAAAGGCGGTACGGTCTTACAAATCTTTTCGATATAAGTTAATTACATCTTTTAAAGCTGCAGCTGCAGCGCCTCGTGGATTAGAAGCCCCACCAATTGTAGTAACTTGTCCCATCGTATCTGTAAAGAACGTAATTCCTTTTTCGGTCCCATTTACTTTTGCTAACGGATGATTTTTTTCTATTTCGCACGGTTCAACATTTAAATTGACATTGCCCCCCTCATCCTTATATGTTGATGCTATTAATTTAATAATTTTATGTTGTTCCTTAGCATTTCTAATTTGCTGTTTTGTAACGTGCTCGATTCCTTTTATATGTATATCAGTAAGTGTTTTCTCTGTTCCCATTAAGCTGTTTGTCAAAAGTAACAATTTACACGCACTATCTGAACCACTTATATCTAATATAGGGTTTGTCTCAGCAATTCCTTTATCTTGTGCTTCTTTCAGTGCTTCTTCAAATATCATATCTTCCTCATACATTTTCGTAAGAATATAATTAGTTGTTCCATTTAATATTCCTTCTATTTTTTCAATACTGCAACCCGCTAAACTAAATTGTCCGATATCTAGGGTCGGTAGTGCAGCGGCTGTTGCACCGCTATATCGAATTCGTACATTTGCGCCTCTTGCTGCTTCATTTATTTCTCTCCAGTTTGTAACGAGCGCCCCTTTAGAAATTGCTACTATATCCATCTGTTTCTCCATCGCTTGTTTCATATATTGTTTCCCTGGATTTCCATCTTTAAGATTTGTAACTGTTGATTCTACCAATACAGTACCACTTATGCTAGTTGTTGCACGTTCCTTCGGATGATACTCTAAATATTTTTCAATTGCAGCGGTACCGCCACCATACATCAATAAATGATGAAGTGATAAGCCGTCTTCATTATGTATCGCAATATTTCTCCCTAATACGCCACTTACAACTAATTGAATCCCATATGTTTCATATATATATGAATATTTTTCATTTAATAATTTTATAAACTCTCTACCTACTGTTCCGTATCCTGATAATACAACTTGAATTTTCATAATATCCCCCCATATTTTTCTACCAAATCCCTCTTTCAATATAATATAAAGCGCTCTCGAATTCCATCGAGAGCGCTTTATTATTACCTATTTCGGTAAACGTGATAGCTTTTCAGCAATTGTTCTATAAAACTCTTGAATGCTAGAAAAACCTAATGAGTCTGAAACACTTAATCCTACCATATCGAGATGATCCCAATTCGCTTTCGTTTCGATATGATTCCATTTTCCAATCTGTAATGACTCATTATTATTTACAGCAACATTAGAAGAGGGTGCAATCATAGAATTTGTATTTACTACACCATCATTTTGCCACCAAGAAGTATCAACTAACGGACGGTTTTCTTCATATCTCGCATAAGAACCTAAGAAAAATGCATTTCCCATTAACACTTTATTCATCGTTATATGAGGCAAATGTAAACCTGTTATAGGTGCTGCTTGTGATGCATGCCCACTATAGGATAAGTAATACACATCTGGTTGCGTCTTTACCCAATTATTTAACTCCTTTGCACCATCTGTACTTAAATCCCATTGACTTATATCTTTTGTATTTTTCCAAAGTGAACTATTTAGAATACGATTACTATATTGGAAAAAGGACTCTCCAGCATTTTTCTTTATACCCCATTGATCCAATTTAAAATCATATAATGATAAATTATTGTTTCCTCCAAAGCTTGCAGCTGTAATGAGTAAATCTTTAACGAACGGCAGTAGAAGACTACCATCCGCAAGTGTTGTACCGTTGTGAGGGGTTGCTAATGTTGTAACACTATGAACATATGATTTTCCGCCTTCAAATAGTGGTGATATTTTGGTGTCTGGGTGATTTTTTACATAATTCTTTTCTTCAAAACTACCTTCTTTTAATAGCTGTACTAATGTTCTAATCGTTTGTCCACCCATGCTATGTCCAACTAAATGAACTTTATTTGTTTCACTCCAATTCGGCGCAAAACTACTATAAGTTCTGCCAAAACGATTATGTCCATGTTTCTCAGCATGTACTGCACCATAGTCTACTGTCCCACCGCTAATTTGTGCATACAATTCACATGCACGATCCCAGTTACTAGAAACAGGTCCAACAGCTGCGGTATGTACCGTATAACCATTGCGTTTCAAATCTTCCTGTATATCATGAACACCACCCCAATATTTTACGCCAAGCATTTCTTCTCTACCCCATCCAGCAAATCCATTCACCAATATGATAGGATAATTATTTTGTTGCCTCTCTTCAGCGTATGATATTTTCGCTGCGAATGAACATACGGTCACTAATGCGAAAAAACATATTTTTAAAAATAACTTCCCCATACTTTCTCCCCCTAATAAAACGTTTACATTTTTCTTTTTTTGAAAAATAACAGAATACTTTAATAACTTAAACATAATGTAAAGTATTTTATATACGTTGTATATATAGAAAACATATACAAATGTTGATAAATATTAACTCAAGTAAATATTTACTTTTTACAATACAACTTGTAAATCTGTTTATTTAGATTTATAATTAGATATAGTTTCCTCATGTTAAAAAGATTTAAAAACCATAAGAAAACTAATCTCATTGCTTGAAAAGGAGGAAAAAAGCATGCAAATCGGATCAAATATTCATACATTATCTCAACCTACTAAAATAACTCCATCTACTCTTGAGCATAATACTATCTCTTCTACTAAACTTGAAAGTAAGAAAGTAAATGATCCTATCAAGTTCGATATTCGTTCATCCGAAAAAGAAATGAAACAGCCTGAACATAAATTTAATGAATTAGATTTATGGAAGATGTTAAAGGATAAAGGTGTTCCTTTATGGATTATACTTGAAATGCTACAAAAGGCTCGTAAAGAAAAAGAAGCACAAAATAATTCAGTTCAAAATTCAAATGCGATTGAAGAAACGAGTGAGACTCGATTAAATGAAGTAATGTAAAGCATAATAATTGATTTGTCTATAAACTAAAAAGAGTTCGAAGCTGATGAAATTTTTATCAACTTCGAACTCTTTTTTAAGGTTTTTCGCCAATCGTTACAAAGTGAAAAGATACTTCTCCTTCCAAACCTTTAATTAACTTTTTTACTTTGACATTTTCATTAACCAATGTATTATCTGTCGACATTTTAGGTTTTTCGTCACCTAGTGATTTTTTCAAATGAAGAAGATGCATTTTCATTTCATTTGCCTTTATTTCTTTATAAACACCATTTTTTGCTACAATCATATACCATTCCGTTGAATATTTACGATTGTTACCTATCCAAGCATCACTATCGTATGTAACAGGAATCTCTTCCTCTCCTATTTTAATACTTTTCATAGTCTTATTGTCTTCACTTGTAAATAATAGCGCCCCTTCTTTTGGGAATTTCGGTAACGTATCTATAATATAATTGGAGCCATTATCTTGTTTTCGAAAAAGTTTTTCTTTAATCAATGCTTGTGCTGTAGATTCATTTAAAATTAAGACATTTCCATTTCCAACTTCCCCTTTTTTCACAGAAAACACTTCATTTTCTTCCGTAATTTCCTGATAACGATTAATAATTGGTGAAATATTATTTTCATCTCCAATAATTAATACACCGTTTGCAGGAAATGGATTTTCCTTTTTAGAACATGCACTAAAACTTATTAATAGTAGTATCGTTAACATAAAAATAGTTAAAGTTCTTTTCATCTCGTTTCCTTTCATCATACAGTTCATTTTTCTACATACTTTATTGTAGTCTTACAAGCTAATAAATTCTATTGCTCCATAACCTTATAAAGCTTTTGCAGATAACGCCAACGGGTTATAAAGAAATATAAAACTTGTATACATATAAATGAAATTAAAATAACGATAGAGCTATTTATGATAGAAAAATCGACTAATTGCTGTAATGCTATATAAGCGACTACAGTATGAATCACTGCAACGACAATTGGTAAAAAGAACATTAATAATAACTGTCTCGTTACAACTTTTTTTAACTCACCTTTACTTAATCCCATTTTCGAAATCATTTTATATTGCTGCTGATCGCGATCCAAATCTGTATATAATCGGAAATAAATAAAACTAGCAGCAAATGTAAAGAAGACGATTCCGACTAAAATACTTACCATAAGTAATAAACCATTCTTTTGCTTTGCTTCCAACAAGTTTAATGTTAAAGCTTCAAAGTAGAAATCTCTGTCCCTAAGATTTTTATCAAATATACTCTTTAATTGATTGGAAATCTCTTTCGTTTTTATCCAATCATCTACAACAAATCCGTAAGTACGATATGGAATTTCTTTATTAACTGGGTCACTAGTAAGAGGCATTCCATCATATACCTGATCTTGAACAGCGATATAAATAGTTCTAGAATCGTGTGGTAAAACTAAATTTTCTACAGCTTTTTTCACATGAAATGTCTTTGTCCAGTCACCTTGAATGACTTCTATATTCTTTTTATACTCGCCATTTTTAAATTCTTGTTTTTGTGATACGACTCCAGGAATTAATAAAATTTCATCTTCTTTTTCAATTGTTTCTTGTTGATAGCCTAGTGCTTTAGCAAGATCGTTGTATTCACTTAACTTCATTACATTTACGCCATTTTCTGTGTATATATATGAAGATGAAGCCATTCGATACGGAATATTAGCATCAGAAAGGTGCTTTTTTATAATAGAAAGATTTTTATTCAATACTTTGTCATTTTCAAAACTTCCATACAAAAATGTATACGGATTTGTCATCCTTACCAAATCCCTATTTCCAATTGCGGCTGTTGTACCAATTGCTGTAAATGCAACTGCTGAAACAATAGATACTATAAAAAACATCGTTGCATTATCTTTCATACGGTAAATTAATTCAGAAAATGTTAATATATTTGTTCTCTTTAAAAAGAAAGATTCTCTCCTTTTAGCAAGGCGCAATATATACACGCTACACTGTGTATATAAAAAGTACGTTCCTATAATTACTAGGAGCACACCTATTCCAAGCGTAATAAAATTGGTACTTGGTATGAAGCGAAATACTGAAAAATATCCATACCCTATACTAATTAAAGAAAGTAGCGATAATAAAACTGAAGATTTCGGTTCAGGTTTTGGCTTTTCCTCTGCTCGAATAAGTTCCACAAGTTCCGTTACTTTTATCATTTTAAATGTAAATAATGAAACAATTAAAAACAAGAAAAGAAATGTGATAACTGTTAATAATACAGCCCGCACTGGTATATAAAAAGGTAAACCATTATTAATCATTAATACACTTGCACTTATCAATAAGACTAGTTTAGAAAATATGAGTCCAATGAAAATCCCTATACAAATTGAACCAAGTCCAATCAACATATTTTCAATTAATAATAATTTCTTAAGCTGTCTCATTGACATACCTTGCATCATTAAAACGCCAAATTCTTTCTTACGCGTTTTTAAAAACGAACTAACTGAATATAAAATGAAGAAAAATGAAAATACAAAAATCAATCCTTGCGAAACTGAAAATCCCAATGTACCAAATGCACTTATTGTTGCACTTGTCGATTTCAACTCACCTTGTAAATCAGGATGAAATAATAAAAGAGCATACGTAAAGAAAATCATAATAGAAAATGCACTACTTAAAAAATGGGCAGCATATGTACGCTTATTACGAAAAATATTATTAAATGCGAACTGACGAAAAGTCATGCCTTTTCCCTCCTAACAAAGAAAGGACATCCATAATCTTTTGATAAAAGGCTTGTCTGCTTTCACCACAATAAATTTCGTTATATAGTTGACCATCTTTAATAAAGATTACTCGGCTGCAAAAGCTCGCTGCATACGGATCATGTGTAACTAACATCATCGTTGCTTTTTCTTCTTTATTTAGAGTATCCAGCATCTCCATTACATCATTTGAAGATTTAGAGTCCAAGTTCCCTGTTGGTTCATCTGCAAGTAATAATTGCGGCTTATGAACAATCGCACGAGCGATTGCTGTCCTTTGAGCTTGTCCCCCTGATATTTCAAACGTTCTTTTATTCAATATATCTGTAATATTTAACTTCTCTGCAATCTCTTCCAATCGCTTGTTCATTTCTTGCACGGAAACACCATCTAAAGTCATCGGCAATACGATGTTTTCTTTTACAGTAAGTGTGCTAAGAAGATTAAATGATTGAAAAACAAATCCTAATTGTTTTCTGCGGAATAACGCTAATTCTTCTGATGATAATTGAAAAGGATTTGTGTCATTAATAAATATTTCTCCCGATGATGGAGAATCAATAGTAGATACCATATTTAATAACGTTGTTTTTCCGCTACCTGATGGACCCATAATTCCTACAAATTCACCTTCTTGAATTGATAAATCAATATCTACTAATGCTTTATAAGGTACTTTCCCTTTATATACTTTACTAATACTTTTTGCATGTAAAATTTCCATGTATATTCTCCCTTCATTTCCACTGCTCACTATAAAGTGTAAATGAATTGTCTTACAGCTCATATTGATTCATCTTTCATTTACCTTACACGCTTGTAAGATTTCTAAAAAAACTGACAACATAATTATTTCAAACTAAAATTAACGCATAACTATCTTATAATAATTGTATAGTAGTAGGAAATATAATGTATAATAAATCTTTATTATATAAATGAGAAAAGACCGATTGCTATCGGTCTTTTACTACCAAACGTTATATTTTTATCCACTCAGATTTTCTCAATATATAATGATTATATATTTGATTTTCTATCCTCTGTTGGCTCTTATAAATAAACCCGCATTTTTCAATAACTTTATTTGATGCTACATTGTTAATTAAAGCAATTGCGTTAAGGACATTTAAATTTGTTTCTTTAAACAAATAGTCAATTAAACCTTTAGTCGCTTTTGTAGCATGGCCATGATTTTGATATTCATTTGAGATAGCATACATTACCTCTCTGTTTGGTGAAGGGAGTTCTTCTTTCATACCTGTGCAGCACCATCCAATGAGTTCATTTGTAGCTTTCTTAAATATTCCTAGCTTTAACATATAATTATCTATGTTATTCGTAGTTTTCACTGCATCAAGAAATGCTTTGTTTGCTGGTATTTCATAATCTGCAATCCAATCCACCCTTTGTTCTTTCGTTGATTTCCAGTCTGGTAAAAATTTTGCTATTTCCGGTTGATTTGCTATTTTATAAATACTCTCTGCATCTTTGACCGTAAACTCTTGCAAGTATATATCTCCACAATCTATTTTAAATAACTTAGTGAATCTCTCTTCTCCCATGTTAATCCCCCTTACTTACGTTATAGCTCCTTAATCTGCTTCGTAAGTTCAATAAACCGTTCATCCAGTGCTTTATATTCTTTGTCTTTAGAAGTTAAAAAGCTTAATTTCCCTAATACTTCTTGTCTCTCTGTTTCTAACGTTAAACGTAGCTCTTCAATATCATCTCTTGTTTTAGTAGGTTCTTCTAGCTGCTTTTGTATCGTATTGTTTGAAAACACGAGTTTTGTGTTAATTGTTTTCTCCAGAAAATATCGATCGTGAGATACAATTACTAATGTTCCGTTATACTCAGCTAATGTATTTTCAAGTTGTTCACGTGAAGGTAGATCCAAGTGATTCGTCGGTTCGTCTAAAATGAGTACATCTTTTTCATCTAAAATATAAGCCATTAGCTTACACTTTACTCTTTCTCCCATACTCATATGCTCAATCGGCTCTTTCCATTGAGACGCTTGGAATCCTAAATGTTTCATTAAATTTTGGACTTTTCCTCGTTCTTCAAACGTCTCTTTAAAAAATAAATTTTCTGGTGTTTTATCAAGCGGTAAATCAAAAACTTCTTGTGTTAAATAGCCGATGTTTGCTGAAGGTGAAATCCATATTTCTCCTTCAGCAGTTTCCATTCCCATAATCATCTTCAGTAATGTTGTTTTCCCACTACCGTTTGGTCCAACAATCGCAACTTTCTCACCGTGCTGAATTGTAAAATTAACGTTTTCAAATAATACTTTCCCATGAAAGTCTTTTTTTAATTGCTTTACTTCTAAAAAGCGTTTTCCTACTTTTTTGTTCGCTTGAATAGAAAACTCAACTGAATACTCTTCTTTCACACGTTCTACTTTCGTTTTCTCCAGCTCTTTTTCAAGTCGTTTTCGTTTTGACTTCACTTGTGCATCCATTCGCTTCGCTTTTACACGATAGAATTCTTTCACACCTTCTTGTTTTGTAGACTGCGCGTGTGCCTTTTGTGACCATGAACTCAATTCTTTTATATGTGTTTCTACTTGTTCTATCTTTTTTTGCTGCTTTTCATATTCACGCTGCTGCGACTTTCTTTTTTGCTCACGTGCTTTCATGTAGCTCGTATAATTACCACTATGCTCAATTAATTTTTTGTCCTCAATTGACCATATTTTTGTTGCGACAACATCTAAAAAATATCGATCATGTGATACAACGATAACTGTACCTTTCATGTTTTTTATTTGTTTAATGAGAAATCCCGTACTGATCTCATCTAAATGATTTGTCGGTTCGTCTAATATTAAGACATTAGGATTTTCAGCAAATCCTTTTGCTAATCGAATTTTCAGCTTTTCACCACCACTTAAAGTATGAAAATCGTTCGTTGGCACGCCCCATTTCGCAAGAAGTTCTGCTTCTTTTGCAATTACATCATTACTAATAAAAGATTCTATTTCTTGCTCAACATATGCGGTTGTCATATTCATTTGCTGCCATTCAACAATCCCTTTTGAAGGCTCAATCTTTCCATTTATTAATTGAAGTAACGTTGATTTACCAGCACCGTTTTTACCAATTAATCCGATAACATCCCCTTGTTTTACTGTCACATTCATTTTCTCTAACAACATATTTTCTTTTATTTCAACATAAACATCATTTAATTTTAATAGTTCTTTCATAATACCGATCCCTTTCATTAAGGGAGAATAAAAAAATCCTCCCAAATAAATTTGGCAGGATTAGTCGTTAAAATATTTACACCCAAATAAGCTATTACGTAACATAAATAGCAATACCGTTCTATGGAAATTGGGCAGACTAATCCTATTTTTTAGAAATTGAAATTTATTGAATTTCAACATTTAAAAATAAGATTAGTTAATCATCGTCCACCCATCATTCCTTTCTGTCATTAATAACCATATTGTACCATGATAATACTGTATGCGTAAATATTATTATTTGTACTTCAAAAGCAATTATTTTTCTTCAAGTTTATTTTTACAATTTCATGTGCTCATATCTTTAATTTTTACTAATTTGTATCATTTATTCATATGAAAACTTTTTAAAAAATACAAAACAAGGCTAAAAAACTTATCTCCAACGTTCTTTAGCCTTGATCACTTTTTACACATTAAAAAATATTACTCGTACTACCGTACCTTTATCAACTTCTGAATGGATTTCTACACTATGTCCTAATTGCTTCGTAATTTCATATACGAGATATAGCCCCATTCCTGTTGATTCTTTAAAATCTCTACCGTTTTCTCCTGTAAAGAAAGGTTTGAAGACTCTTGGTAAATCTTGCTTCGGTATACCTACGCCATTATCAGCAATTTCAAGTATAACGGTATTACCTTCCTTACAAGCTTTCACTTTAATCTTTTCTCTACTACCTGATGAATATTTAATCGCATTCGATAGTATTTGCCCAATTAAAAATTGTAACCATTTCGCATCACTTTCTACAGTAATGTCCTTATCAATTTCAAGCTCTGGATATACAAAATTCCGGATAAAGAACCGTTTATGCTCATGTACCGAATCATTCACTATTTTATGTAGTTGTACTCTTTCTACATAAAAATCTTGTGTAAATGCTTCTAAACGTGCGACATACAGAGCCATTTCTAATCCCTTTTTTAATCGATCAGTTTCCTCATTTATACTTTCAAAACGTGAATCTACTTCATCCTGTGTAATTAATTCTATTACAGATAAAGGTGTTTTCATTTGATGAATCCACTGATTCATAAAGGTTAAATGGTCATTATTTTTTCTCTCTTGCATTTGCAGCTGATTTTGATAATGTCGATATTGCACCTCAAGTAGTTCTTGAAGAGCAGCCGATACAGCTGCAAAATCAGATTTTTGAACAGATTCATCCAAAGATTGCATCGGGTTTGCTAAGCGCTCATAAAAAGAACGATGTGTAAAATAACGAAACACTAAATAACTTCCTATAAAGAAAACACCTAGAAACATTGCATATAACGCCGTTGTAATATGATTATGCCCATCAAACCAATATACGAGAAATATAGCTAGTAGTTGAATTATAGTAAAGCAAATAAGTGGTATATGATCACGTATAAACAACCTTATCATTTTTCTATACCAGTATCCCAAGTAATATGCAATCTATATCCAACACTACGAATCGTTTCAATCGCACCTTCTATATGTAACGTTTGTAACTTTTTACGCACACGTGTTGTATTTACACTTAATGTATTATCATCAACATAAGATTCACTATCCCATAATTTATTAAGTAACACTTCTCTACTCACAACACGCGGATAATTTTTCATTAATGTCTCTAATAAAATAGCTTCGTTTCTCGTTATATCAATCTCTTCGTTTCTAAGTTTCAATACAAGTCTTTCAGGATATAAACAAAGGCCTTGTTGCTCAATCATTCGCTCTTCTAGTTTCGGTGCATAATCTCCATATGCACGTCTTAAATGACTACGAATTTTCGCCACTACAACTTCATAATGAAAAGGCTTCGGAATAAAATCATCGCCACCATTTTCTAACGCCATAACTTGATCCATCGTGCCTTCACGGGCCGAAATGAATAGTATCGGACATGTAGAAACACCGCGAATTTGACGACACCAAAAGTACCCATCAAAACTCGGTAAATTAATATCTAATAAAACTAACTCTGGTTGTTCATCTAAAAAAATGTCTAATACATTTTGAAAGTCCGATACAATAACTCCTTGATAACCATATTTCGCGACATGTGTTGATAATAGTTCTGCAATTTTCATATCGTCTTCTACAATCATAATTTTGACCATTATTGAACTCCTTTTTAATCCACATTCTCAAATATACTTATATAAAATAAATACTACCCCTTTTCACAAAATCCGTAAATTAAAAAAGGATGCTTTTATACAAAAGTATCCTTTTTCGTCCCTTATCTATTTAATATGAAATTTACTAAAAGTAAATCCTAGTTTCTCCACATAATCCATCCCTAATTCCATACGCGCCGTTTTCAACGGATCCACAACTTGGCAAACTTTTAAATTACCTGCTGCCGATAATAAAAGAGTTGCATCAGCTTTAGACATTGCTAATTCTTCATGTAAAAATTTCACCATATTATGTACAGCACGACTTGCTGCATCATCTAACAATTTCTCTGAAGCAATCGTCATCATTTTTTCTTTTTGAATAGCCATTGGTAACGGCCATTTCTTTCCTTTTATAATTTGAACTGTTACCGTTACCTCACCAGCAACCTCTACACCACTAACACCAATTTCACCATCACCCATTGCTGCGTGTAAATCACCTAACGTTAATAGTGCTCCTGGGACATTAACTGGTAGTAGTAATGTTGTTCCTTCTTTAATTTCTTTACAGTCCATATTCCCGCCGTGATCATGCGGTGTGCCACATGAAATGCTCTTTTCTTTCGGTGCAGTACCAATTACCCCAATCATTGGATTAATCGGGATTTGTAGTTCACTTGAAAACAAAACATGTTCGTTATGTATTGGGACAATTTTCACTGTATTTTCATTTAACTCATCCCCCATTACACCAAGGTTTGCACCTGTAGTTAAAACGCCCTGCTCTGCAATTTTAATTTTTTCAATCGTTACAACTAATATATCGCCAGGTTCTGCTCCTTTAATATATACAGGTCCAGTCGCTGGATTAATTCGATTCCAATCTAATTCTTGAAACACAATATCTTCAGAATCGATTTGATTTTCAAAGCAATCATATGTTTCAAATACAAGACTGCTCCCAATTTCCACTTCCATACACGGCTTATTCTCTGGTGACATTGAGTAAATGATATGGTCTTTATGAATTCGATACATAATACCTCTCCCTTTTATATTTATCTACTATTACTAATTAGCTTTTTTTATACAAGCTCCTCTTAAAATTAAATGTTATTTTTATGTAAAAAAGCACGCAGATTGTTTTATAACATACACTCTTTACTATAACAGAAAGGTGGTATCACTATGCCCCTTATTCCATACAACGAAAGTGATGTTGATTTACTAGCTCGTTTAATTCGTGCTGAAGCTGAGGGCGAAGGTCGCCAAGGTGAGGAGTTAGTTGGATGCGTTGTAGTAAACCGTGTATTTTGTGATTGCTTAGATTTTAAACAACTCCGTACCGTACGAGACGCTGTATATCAAAGCCCCGGCGGATTTGAAGCAGTACAATATGGATATTTTTACCAACGCGCTCGTGAATCAGAAAAAGAAATCGCACGAAAAGTTTTACAAGGTGAATGGCGCTGGCCTGCACGATGGGCTCTTTGGTATTTCCGTCCAGTTGGAGCTTGTCCACCTGAATGGTATAATCAGCCATTTGTAGGACAGTTTAAAAGCCATTGTTTTTATGAACCAAGTGGTGATGAATGTCCGAAAATGTATTCACGATAGTAAAAAAGAAAACACCGAAAGTACCTGCTTTTATATATACTTTCGGTGTTTTCTTTTCATTCAAGTAATCTAATAGTAAGATAAAATATTTAACTCCTATAACATTTTATTAATCGAATATTCAACATGTACTGAAGTTTCTTAGACTAATAGAAACCAAATGGTATATAAGAGATTATCACTAAATAACAACTTTTAGTTTTAATGTATATATTTATTTATAAAAAAATGATAAACTAATTTACGCATTGGAAAAATTTTATAATGATAAAAAGGGGATCACTATGAAATTACTACGTTTATTTCTCATTCTAACTCTTGTTGTATTATTAAGCGCATGTGGTAATACAGCAGTAAAAGTCACCAAGGTTCAAAAAAACGGCGAAACAACTTTAAACATTGGCTCCCTGAAAGGGTATTACGATGTACAAACGATCAAAACTGAACAAGGAAATGTACAATTTCCTTTTGATGCAACCGTTGAAGAGGGTACAATTTTATTACAAATCACTAAAGACGATAAGGTCATTTACGAAGAAGAAGTCACTTCTCAAAAAGAAGGTTTACTTTCTTTTGAAGCACCAAAATCTGGATCTTATAATTTAATTGTACGCGTAAAGAACGAAAAAGAAAAAGCAAAAGGTATACAAATACATACAAAACTATAAAAAAAACGGCAAGCGAATTCTAGCTTGCCGTTTTTATTTCTAACTCAATTTTCATAATATATACTTATCGATTAAACGAATTGTTTTGTGTATACTTCATCTTTATTTACATTCTATATTTAGACATTATTCTTAAAAAATCTTCTAAAATAAAAATTAAGTTATGACTTCCGGAATTTTAGTTTAATTACCTAAAAAAATTCTTTATCGCTTCTAATTGAATTTTATGACTACACTCATCACAACAATATGCCCCGTTTGGTTTCTCTTTAAATCGCTTATATTTTTCACTGCCTTCGTAAACACGAAATATATTCTTACAAGAAAAGCAAACAATTTCATAAAACATCATATGCATTCTCCTCTCCTTGTTTATACACTTTTTTAATCACTTGTGAGAAGGTCATTTTTCTACAGTATAAATCTTAATATCCTCTGACTAAAAGGTTTACCTCTATTCTTATCGAATTATATTAATATCTTATAACGCGAGGTGAACATCTTGTTCAGTAATATAGAATTAGTTTTAGATGCTAAAGCAAGTTTAGCTGAAGGACCATGTTGGAATGAAAAAAAGCAACTTTTATATTGGGTTGATATTATGGAGAGAAAATTATGCATCTACAATCCTACCGCTAATACGAACCGAGTAATTGCACTCAATCAACAAATTGGCTGTGTTGTTCCATATTTAGAGGATGTACTACTCTTAGCTATGGAAAAAGGCTTTTATTCTATTAATGTAAATACCGAAAAACTGACACATATTTTTGACCCTGAACCACATTTAATAGAAAATCGTTTCAATGATGGAAAATGTGATCCAGCTGGTCGTTTCTGGGCAGGTTCTACAGATACATACGGTATGAATGCTGCAGGTTCCTTGTATTGTTTACATCATAATTTAAGTGTAGAGAAAAAAGTTTCACATGTAAATACATCAAATGGAATTGCTTGGTCACCTGATCATACATACTTTTACTTTATAGATACACCTACTAAAAAAGTGGTTCGCTATCAATATAATATACGTACTGGAGACATTCATAATCCAAGTGATGTAATCAATTTCTCTGAAAATGATGGTCTACCTGATGGTATGACAATTGACGAAGAAGGTTGTTTATGGATTGCACATTGGGGAGGTTCAAAAATAACTAGATGGAATCCATCTACTGGAGAACAAATATTAAATATTCCAATTCCAGCTTTATATGTAACATCATGTACATTTGGAGGACCTAATTTAACAGATTTATATGTTACAACAGCCAGAACAAGAATGACGGATGACGAATTAAAAGAGTATCCACATGCTGGTGGTATTTTTCGAATTCAAACAAATATAAAAGGTTGTCCTACATATGAATTTTGCAATAAAAATATTGGGGCTGAAACAATATGAACCGTATCGATTACATAAGACAAGAAGAAAAGAAATATCACGACCTTTGCTATGAACAATATAAACTATTTGAAATTGGCTCTTGGCTGTACAAACCGGTTAAAACAGTTATGGACTTGATGGATCACTTTGAAGGACAAAACAACTTGCAAGTACTTGATCTTGGCTCTGGCGTCGGTAGAAATAGCATTCCAATTGCACAAAAATTAAGAAATACTAGCGGCACTGTTACATGTGTTGATTTACTTAATTCCGCTTTAACAAAGCTACAAACTTATAGCAAAGAACATGATGTATTCGAGGTTATAAAAACAGAACAAGCAGAAATTGAAAACTATCATATTGACTCTAACGCTTATGATTATATCGTTGCAGTATCAAGTTTAGAGCATGTTAAATCAAAAGAAGATTTTAAAAAAGTGCTCCATTCTATGAAACAAGGGACAAAAAACGACGGTATTAATTGTTTAATTATTAATTCTAACATACAAGAAATTGTTTTAAAAACGAATGAAGAATTAGAAGCTTTAATTGAAATTAATCTCCCAACTGATGAAATGATACATCTATTAAAAAGTATTTATAAAGGATGGAAAGAAGTAAAAGTTGAAATAAAAGAATTAGCTTATAATATAGTTCGTAATGAAAGACACATTCAATTAAAAACAAATGCTATAACGTTTGTAGTTCAGAAATAATCGTATAATAAAGATATGGTTATTTCTCTCAGATTTATTTTTATTGCACGAAATTTGCAAGTATAAATATTTATGAAACAAAAAAATAAAAGAGCACTTGTTTCCGCAAGTGCTCTTTTGGGGATTTTGAGATACCCTATTAACGAAAGTTAAGGTTACTTAAAGTTAAAAGGTATTTATATTATATGCTTGTCCTTTTTATTTGTGCATAATCAATATATAAACATCTTTAATCATTCTTAATAACTTTTAGTTATCGTTCTTTCTTACATTTTATCATTAAGAAATTGATTGAAGGTTTATTTACTATGTTCTTATTTGGTTCATCAATTTCCGAAACTTGTACTAATCCATATTGATTAAAATCTTTTTTTATAGATTCAGAATCATAGAAGAACATTTTTACACCTTCCATTATCTCATAATAATCTTTATCCAACTGTTTTCTTTTTCCGTACATGGGAGCTTTTTTAGAAACAGTTGTAAAAACCATATATCCTCCTGGTTTTAACTGATTATAACAATCTTCAATAAATTTCTCTCTTTCCTGTCCATTCAACAAATGAAGAAGTGCATGACTAAATATCCCATCATACAGTTTATTATCAAAAGGCATTTCGTTTACTGTACCGTGATACATACTAACATCTTCTAGTCCGTTTTCTCTTGCTAAATCGATCGCTGTTTTCGAAATTTCAATACCTGTTACATTTATACTATTTTCGATAAATACCTTTGCGTTTCTACCATATCCAATACCGGGAACTAATATGTCCTTAATGTTCTTTTCTAGAAAAAAATCTTTTGTCAAAATTGCAGATTCTGTAGGTTCAAATCCCCACATTGTTTGTTTCTCAATAAAACTTGATTCCCAAAATTCCATTTTATTTTTATCTCCTTATTCTTATCTCATGTTTAATATCACATGAAAGACCTATTCATTTTAACGCTGCTTTTTTCACCACAGTCACTATAGCTCCATTGAATATAGCATATTAATAAGCCTATATCTAATTTAAAGATTGGCTGAATATCTATTCTAAATATTAACTTTTACATTTAGAAAAAATAAAAAATGCCAATAATTCAATTGTATATTGGCATTTCACATAAGAAATTATCTTTTTATTTTGTGCTGATCTAATGTTTTTTCTAACATTTCTAAAGTTATCGGTTGAGCTTTCTCTATTAATTGATAACCAATACGTCCATTCGGCTCAGCTGTAACTTGCTGCAAAATCTTTAAATCATGTATTCCTTTTTCTCTTAATTGCATATAAAGTTGTTGTTCAGACATTTTTGCCTTCATCAAGTTCGCTTTAATAATCTCTCCATTTTCAACAATTACAAAGCTACTGCCATTTAGGAATTGTTCCGCCTCCCTTGATTTCAGTTCAAAGAAATGAATGATAAGAAGTACGCTTGCAAATATTACAGCTGCAAATATAGATGGGACTACTTTCCTACTTAATACAGGCTCTACAATAATACGCGCAATTGATACTACTATGATGATTTCAGCTCTTGTCATTTGGCTAACAGATTTACTACCTGTCATTTTTAATGCAAGAATCCCAGTGAGAATTAAAATAATGCTTTCAACAATAATATGCATAATAGCCCAATCCTTTAATGGTAAATGTTATTAGCATTCTAGATGCACTTTAAACTTTTTGGTGAAAATTAAAACTTACATATATAGAAAATGGATCTATTTAGATCCATCTTTTTTCAATAAGAATTTGATGATCTATTTTCTATTGTCAAAAAAACAAAAGCACCCAAATGGATGCGTATAGATTAAACTTATTCATTATTACTTTCTCCACTTTGATCATCAACTGATTTCGAGTCTAACATGCTGCCTATATCAGGCGGTAAAGCTAGCTCTATACCAGCTACTGGTTGATTATCTTCATTAAACCATTGTTTCTTAAATTTACTCAATTCTTCATTTTTCTTATTTCCATCCATATTCCCCCGCCTTTTATGTACGTGATATTAAATACTTTACTTAATATGTACATTGAGAAAGATAATATACGATTTGTACATAATGAAAGAGCAACACCCCTTCTCACTTTACACAACCCGTTGTACCTATAAAAAATTCCCGTACATGTTACTCCGCGCTCTGTTACCATATTAGTGTCGAAACATATGTAGGCTATGTGACAAGTATCTGTTTGTTTTGTTCATTATTCATATGAGACAAATACTTTTAAAGGAGTAATTATTCCTTGACTTAATTCCTTAAAACATTAAATGCGTCCTGTATATAAATGTGAAAAATGAAGAGTTATCTAACGAAGATCTTCTAAGCTTATTTTGTGTACGATATCACTATGAAAAAACCCCAAAGTTACTACGAGAAGACGTCATGAGCGATGTTGTCATTGTTTTAGATACGGACTATATTTATATTCCTAATAGATAACAGTAAATTAATTGAAATGAATAGAAATTACGATTCAGCTAAGTGTTTAATAAAATAAGTAAATGCCCAAATTAATGTCGCAAATTGAGTGACAAAATACATTGTCCATTCAAAACCAGTCAATTTTCTCTCTCGTCTTACCTTTTTTAAATATCTGTAAAATATACATGTACTTAAAAACATTAGTAATAACGATAATTGCTGTAAATCATCGACTATACGTATCCCCATAGACTCCATCACCCTCCCATTCAAAATAAATGCTATACTTTAAAGATATCATCTATTGGTAGTTTATTTCCATTTAAAACAATTATGTCCTAAACAAAAAGAGCACTCAACAATCAGGTGCTCTAAAAAGTATTAACGTAACACTTTTCTTCTACTTGTTATAACTCAGTTCTATCACTTTCGGTATATGATTGCTATCATATTTCTTCGTATAGATTTCTCCATTTGGAGTAACTAATTGTAATACAATCTCACCACAAACACCATTTGGTATTTCAAATTTACCTTCTGTATTTGAAATACTGTGTTCCTTATTTTCAATAGAATCTTCATAAATTTTCACATTAGATATAGGTTCGTTATTTTGATCTACGATAATGCCTCTTGAATACTTACCAATCGTGATACATTGATCATCTTTTTTATAATAATTAATTAGAACGATAGCTCCAATTATTATAGCGATACACACAAACAAGAGAATTATTTTGCGTCTTACAACAAACCTCCTTTTTCATTTTTTTCTTTTTTAAATTGGAAGGTTATATGTTCCAATTGTTTGATTTCCTCCATTATTTTACGAATTCCTTCTTCCATCCTATCTTCCTTCACATTCGATACGTTTAACTTTAATAGTCTTTCTTTCGGAAAACCTCTCACATAATTTTTATCAATTGTATCAATACTTATTTGTTTTTCACTTAGTCTTTGGAAAAACATTTCTGAAATACTCGTTTTATGTAATTTTAAACAAGTATGAATTCCGATTGTATTATGCTTTTTATATGTGAATAAAAGTGGGTTTTCACTATGAGTTCTTTCTAGTGTTTCTGCTAATTTTTTAGATCTATCGTGATAGGAAGATTTAATTTTATTTTTATGACGTTCAAACATGCCACTCTTTATATAAATTTCTAAAGCAGCTTGAGATATCATTGGGCTATCAATATCTAAAATCTTTTTATATGTATAAAAAGCATTCGCAATAATCGGTGGAATAACTGCTACACCAACTCGTAAACCTGGAAAAATGATCTTCGAATAACTTTTCAAATATATGACATGATTATCATGATTCAAGCTATATAACGGATCAGCTTTCGAATCCGTTTCTAAATCTGCTAAATAATCATCTTCCACTATAAATACATTATATTTCTTAGCCAATAATACGATTTTTTCTTTCTCATCTTTAGAATAAGAAGTTCCAAGTGGATGATGAAATCTTGGTATTGTATAAAAGAATTTTATTTTACCTGTTCGAAAAATACGTTCCAATTCATTTAAGTCAATCCCTTCATTCGTACGTTTAATACCGATTACAGGGATTTTATTTATTTCTAGATATTCAATATATAGATGATATGTTGGTTGTTCAATTAATATCGTTTCATTTTCATTTGGAAATGGTATTGAGGTTAATATTGCTAGCGCCTGCTGTACACCTGACGTTATAAAAATATTTTCTTCTTTAGTGAAGACTTGATAGTTTCCTAATTGTTTTTGAATGACCGGAATTAAAGACGGTAAACCTTTTGGCGTCCCATATACGAACAAGTCATTTTTATATGTATCAATGGCTTTATTAATACAATGTTGAAAATCTAAATATGGAAAAACATCTGGATCTGGTGCTGAGGAAGCAAAATCAATTATCCCATCATTTTCTACAAAACTCCCTGACTTTCGAACAACGTAGTATCCACTTTGAGGGACGGAATAAATAATATGACGCTTTTCTAATTCATGTAGTGCCCGTATAACTGTCGCCTTATTGCATTCATATTGCGTAACAAGCGATCGTATAGACGGTAATTTCTTTCCTTCTTTTATTTCTCCATGTTGAATCATGTTTTCTATATCATTAAAAATATGTAAATACTTATACATTATTTCACCCCTTATGCAAGGACTTAAAAATATTCCTCATTCTTAAGCAAACAGAAATACATCCCTTCTACCACTTTAAATTTTAACATTATTTCACATTTTCTTCTCTTAACAAGGAAATTACAATTAATAAGTAGAATATCTCCATGAATGAATAAAAAGTGAGGGATATGTCATGCAGCGCTTAAATACAATTGATATTAGTAACGTTCTAGAATTAGAAAAAACTCTTTCTACTTTATTAAATAAAGAGATTTCTTCAAAGCTAGAGCTTGAAAACTGGTTAAAAAAACAATCTACAGTCATTTGGGAAATCGAAGAACAATTAAGATCACACTATATCGCCTTTCAATGTAATACAAATAATAAAAAAATAAAAGATACTTTTGAATATGATCAACAATATGTACGACCTCTTTTGAAACGTTATCAAAATTCATTTGATAATAAATATTTAGAGTCACCTTTTCGGATGGAACTTGATCCAAAAACGTATAGCTTACTAGACAAAAAAATTAAGAATGCGCAAACATTATTTTGTGAAAAGAACATTGATTTAGAGATAACTGAAGACAAACTAGTAACAGAGTACTTCGAAATTACAGGTGGTTTAACTGCACTATGGGACGGTGAAGAGAAAACAATTACTGAACTACAGTCTTACTTACAAGATCCGGATCGTCATATACGAAAAAAAGCAAAAACGCTCATTTCCGAAAAGTTTTTATCTGTTGAAAATAAATTACAACAGATATTAAATGAATTAATTGCAATCCGTCACCAAAAGGCGCAAAACATTCAATTAGATAATTATCGTGATTACATGTTTAAGAAATATGAACGATTTGATTATACACCTGATGATTGCTATGAGCTCGCTGAATCTATTCGTGAATACGTAGTACCACTTATCGATAAAATGTTTAATGAGAAAAAATCTGAACTTCAAGTAGATAGTCTTCGTCCATGGGATTTAAAAGCAACCGCACCAAATCAAAAAGTATTAAAACCTATCGAAGATGCGAGTGATTTAGTCGAAAAAAGTTCTCGCATTTTACACAAACTAGACCCGGAATTTTCTGCATTATTAAGCCGTATGCATAAAAATAATTGCTTAGATTTAGAAAGTCGTAAAGGAAAAGGACCTGGAGGATTTTGTGAATACTTACCTGCTTCGCAACTATCTTTTATTTTCATGAATCTCAATCATACACATTATGACGTTACTACTTTCCTTCATGAAATGGGTCATAGTATTCATAATGAGTGTATGAATCAGCTAGAGCTACAAAAATATTTAGAAATCCCTTCTGAATCAGCTGAGCTCGCTAGCATGACAATGGAATTATTTTCGATGGAGTATTGGGATACATTTTATGAGAATACAGAAGAATTTATAAAAGCAAAATTAGATTTCTTTAAAGATATTGTTAAGTACTTACCACAAATGCTTATCGTTGATCAATTTCAACATTGGATGTATGAAAATCCTAATCATACCGCTAAAGAAAGAAATGAAAAGTATTTAGAATTACATAAAACATACCAATCGAACGTCGTAAATATTGAAGGGTATGAAAATTGGATTGCAACTGGCTGGTTACCTGTACTACACATATTTGAATTACCATTCTATTACATCGAATATGCTATCGCACAACTTGGGGCGTTGCAAATGTATAAACAATATAAACAAAATCCTAATCAAGCAATAGAAAATTATAAAAAAGCTTTATCATTAGGTAGCTCTAAATCTTTACCGGCAATATATGAAGCGGCTGGCATTCGTTTTGATTTTTCTGGAGAAACGATTAAAGAACTAATGTTATTTGTAGAGGACGAATTAGAGTCACTTGAACAATTGTAAGAAGGAAGCTGTTCCTATATTTTAGGTTCAGCTTCCTTCTTTATTTTATTTATCAATTTTATGTACTGAGAATCACCATATCCGATTGTTGGAAAAAGATAAAACAACTTTGTTAATAATTCTTGATTTGATAAACCTTTATTTTTAGAGATGAATTTCATTACGATATTATCTTCTTTTAGCATTTCTAAATATAAATCTATAGCTTGATACATTACAGGTGGTACTTTATGATAAGTCTTTTTATGGTTTACTAATACTTCATTGTATATAGTAGAATAATCCCCCAATTCAAGTTCAATTTGATTTACTTTAAATTCATCCTCCCTGAAACTATTTAAGTATACTTTCCCTTCATAGCAAGACTGTTCTAGATATGAAAAAATAGTAAGTAGATTCATTTGGCAAAACATATCTTCACCAAACCATAAAACAATGCATTTATACTTTTTCGTAAAAAGATTTTTTAATGGATTTATGACCTTTTTTGTATAACTTTCTACTGAACTGTTATGTCCTTCCGCTCTTGTTTTAATAAAGTCCTCATCAAAAACTTGTGTAGTAGCAGGGTTCACACACATCGCCTCATTAAATGGTGCATAATCAGAATCACCCATTAGCTTTTTATTTTTAAATTCTTCATACATAACTTGACCATTTAATATGTTAAGTACCTCTTTATCAAATAGCTCACTCTTCCTATTTCGCAACTGTTCAACCTCTATTTTTCTAGAAATATTCATATTAAACGCCCCTTCTTTATTTAAATTTAGTTTAAGAAATGATTGAATAGACATTTTGTTAAGTTGATATTCTCTTGGATTCATTCCAAAAACATTTTTACATATTCGATTTAGCCGTTCCTATTTATAGTGCGATAGAATATTCATTTGCTGGAAATGGGAATATCATTGACTATGAACATTCTATTACAAAAGCACTATTTGAAGGCTACCAAGAGGAAAATGAACTACCAAAAGAGATGATAGACAAGTTTCCATTATTTATTAAATTAAAGGAGATTTTTGAATATAGCTTAATGCATATGTATTGGGATAAAGAAGAATTAACGGAGGAACAAGTACGGATTATGAACCTTTATAGGATGAAGATCGAAAATAAGAATACCTATATCAATATTTAAGAACGCTGTTGTTTAACTACAAGGAAACTTTGGTTAAACAACAGCATTTATTAATTTGCTGACAGCCTTTTTTATGACTTATAAATACTGATTCAATAATCTTTTCAAATACACTTCATTTTGCGGTGATACTTTTTCAGAAAATCTAGCTGCAATAATAATAGGAGCCCATTGAAAAACTTCATCTCTTGATAAGCCGGTACGACTGCAATATATATGTAAATACATCTCAGCTAATTCTACCGAAGATTGTGAGTACAACAAGTATGTTCGAAATACATCTGCGCGAATATCACCTGAACTTGCATCTACCCAGTCTATAACTTTCACTTTCTCTTTCCTTACTCAAAATCAAATTAAATGGATGGAAATCTCCATGACATAGCCTAAAATCAAATGTAATAGAATCTAATTTTTGTAATATATTCTTCTTTTTGCTTGCATCCAAATTATGTACAGATTTAATTTGACGCTCTAACCTTTTCCTCATTAACTCCATTTCATCTGTATTCACACGTATAGCATGGATCTTTTTTTGCTCATTAACACAAAGGCCGATATAACGCTCTGCCTCATTCAAATTATTAAGCAGGAGATCACCAATGTTCTCCCCTTTTACATATTCCATAATAATTGCCTGTCTATCGTGTATCTTTGTCACTTCAAATACGTTTGGAACTGGCAGCCCGCATGAATACGCATATTTTTGTTTGTTTGCTTCCTTTATAGACTCTGTATCTGAGAGGTAATCTTTAAATAATTTTACAACCTTATCATCAGTTAAATAAATTTCTGCTGTATTCCCTTTTGCAATCGGATTACCTAAAACCACTTCATTTCTCCCCTTAACATAAATTAAAATAACACCTTGTACTTCTCTTTAAATTCACTATAACCCTAGTTAAAACCTTCTTCACGAATATACAAAAAACTTACCGCTTTTCATCCTTAAATAGAAAGCGGTAAGTTTAATTGTTTAGGAATATCAGAATGAAACTCTGATGTATGCACAATTGAAAATGTATATCCTTGCTCAATAAATGATACTTCATTACATTTCCATTCAAATGATACACCATTTTTCTTAAAGTTATTTTGGATTCGCTGTAAAAATGCGACGTCTGGTGTTCCGAAAGAAACGTGTACTTTCGGTGATAGAGCTTTCATCGCGATTGGAATCCAAGGTCGCTGCCACCAAGTTGCGACGACATAAGCAGTGCCACCAACTACAAAGTTAAAAATATCCCCGTCTTCCATCGTTTTCATATTTAGATTTGATTTCAGCCATTCCCTAAAAATAGGTACACTTTTAACAGGAAGACCAATTTCCCTTACATATAAAATGTTTAAAGGTGACTGCGGTACTAATACATCTTCTTTAACATAACTATGCGCGATAATTTCGAGTAGATTTCCATCTCCGTCTTTAAAGTATAAATTGAATCGACCCTCCTCTTCATCAATTATATGACCATCTTTCCATTTTGCAATGAGTAATCCAGACTCCTCAAGCCATCTTGCTGTTTCATGAAATTTTGAATATGGGATTTCAAAAGCAAAATGTGCAGGTGCAATTGGTTCATACACTTCTTGAAAACTAATTGTTGTATAAGGTGTTACTTCAAATTGAATGAAAGATGCTGTTTCTTTTTTTATTGGAAAAGATAATATGTCCTTATAAACTTGTTTTACCCCTTCTATGGAAACCGTTTGTAGTTTTATATCTGATATATGTGTAATCACTTTACATTCCCCCTCATTTCTTATTATCTATTCGTATTGTATTACACTTATAAATAGATAAAATCAAACGGAAGGATGGATTTTTCATATAGAAACTACAACTTTAGTATGAATATGTTAGCTCCAATTATTTTTTATTTCTGCTATAACAATTTCTGGTTTATCCCAGTGCAACATGTGGGTAGTATCAGGAATTACTTTTACTATACTGTCAGTTTTCTCTTTGAAAACATTTACTGTCTTATCTCTATAATCCGCCCAAACTTGTGGAACTGTAGCTCGAAGTAATACAATATTAGCCGGCAGCTTCTCATATATATCTATCGTTTCATCTTTATGCATACCTCTTATTATATTACTAGCTGTATTCCCCCTGGCATGCCACCATACTTTATTATCCATTTCGACCCCTAGGTCCTTTACAGCAACTTCTAACAATGAAGACCACCTAGTATAAGCTTCTTTTTCACTTTTGAAAAATTCGTCCCAATTATTAAAAACGTATTCATCAAAGTCCTTTTTATAATAAGCAATTTCTTCTTCCAACGTTTCTTCTTGAAGCCTTTTTGTTTGATATCCACCATCAATAAGAATACTTCCTTGTACTTTTTCTGGATGATGTAACAAATAAAATAACGCTACAAAACTTCCCCATGAATGTGATAGAAAATAAAAGTGTTCGATTCTCAATTCATTTAACCAATTTGCTAAATTGTGCATCTCATAATCTTCCGTTCTTTCAAAGGGCGGTGTTTTACCATGTCCAGGTGCATCAACGGAGATAAATCTATACTCTTCTTTTAATTCCTCAGCAATTTCTATAAAACTTAAACTCGTACTTCCTAATCCATGTAAACAAAAAATAACAGGTTTATCATTATTCCCCCATTCAGTAATATGTACGTTTAATTTTTCATTGTTAATATAGTAACGTTTCAAAACATTCATCCTCTATATTTCGATTTTTCAATTTACACTTTATTTATTTCTATTATTCCCAAGTATTTCCTGTATTCTTTTCCACACAAAAAGCTGCTTTTCTTTAAATGAAAAGCAGCTTTTACGCTAAAATATATTATAATTTAACAGCGATAATCATAAATCTTTTTGAATTTGTATGAATCCCTTTTTCAGAACTATTCGTGTCAATGAACTTTTGTAAAATAGTAAAATCCTCTTCCTCTTCTCCAAATCTAGGAATAATAGGCGTATGTTTTAATAAGAAAATGAGATCTTCAGGCGTATTGTAATAATCAGTAACATCATATTCACGTACTTGCACGAGATCAAATCCTGCACTAATAAGTTCATCCATATACTTTTCTTTTAAAGTGCCATCTCGTTCACCTAAGCATTGTCCTCTGCCAAATGCTTCTTTCAGGTTTAATTTATCATTCTCACTTACTTGTTGCGTTAAGAAAAAGGCACCTTGTTTCATTACTTTTGCTAACTCAGATGCTAGAAACGGTGCGTGACAACTAGAAGCGATATCAAAATGGGCACTCTGAAACGTTAAAGCTTCAGAACCCATTTGAAGAAACTCAACATTTTGTACACCTGATTTTTTCAAGTTAGAATGTGCCGTTTCAATCATGCCGTTAGAATTATCAATTCCAATTAACAATTTAGCCGAAGATGCTATATTAAGTATATTTTCCCCTCCGCCTGTACCAACATCAAGTAGAGTGGCTGATGGTTTACATCTTTCTTTTACTTCTCCATAAAAGTCCCATATTTCTCCTACAGTTTCACTTTTTATTTTACTAAAATCCCATCCATTTAATCTTCCTACTTTATCATAAAAGCTTTTGTACTCTAATTCATTCACCTTATAATTTCCCTTTTGTAAAAATAAATTAAATATGTATTATAACCTGCAACACTGTTTAATTATATGTTATAAAATAAAAATTATTAAAACAACATTTCACTTCGCACTACATTTAGTTTACATAACAATTTTATAGTTTATCTTTAACTATATGTTCTAAATGTCTTCTTCCCCAACTACACATACTATCCAAAACAGTACTGACTGTTTTTCCATGCTCAGTTAAGCTATATTCTACTTTAGGTGGTATTTCTTGATAATGCTTATGAATCTTATAAATCTCTTTCTCTTGTAAAAAGGCCTGGCCATAATAATGAAATTGCACATACTGTTCTATATTTAATGCAAAATAGTTTTACTACGGGTAATGTATTATTTCCAGATGGAGAGTACACATATCATTAAATTATTTAAGACAAAAGCCCCTTATTACAGTGGCTTTTGTTGCTAATTTAAACATTGCTGAAGTAATATAGGATTCTCTTTTATTAGTTCTGCTAAAACAAAAGTTGTGGAAAAGGTCGTAAGATTAACTCTTTATCTAGCAATCCTTTTTGTTCTCGAATCATTCCGCCTCATCCAATAAAAGCCGCCCTAATTTCTATTCCCTACACTTTTATATAAAATTAAGCTTATAAAGGTAGGATTCAACAACTTCTTACAGAATTCTATATTTAATACGTATTGGACGGATTATTTTCAAATTCCTCTTTACTAAAGGTGGTTCATACAATTGTGAAATTTGTACAAGAACGAAGATTAACTGTCAAGACAATTTTTTCAAAAGAATACAAGATTTTTATTTTTGGTTTACTCATTTCACGAATCGGGGATTCACTATATACTTTTGCACTGCCTTGGATTGCATATCAATTAACTGGTTCAGCTGTAATTATGAGTTCTTTATTTGCTGTTAACGTATTGCCAATCGTTTTATTTGGCCCTTTAGTTGGTGTACTAGTTGATCGATATGATCGAAAAAAGTTACTTTGGATGGCGGATATCACCAATATTATTTTAGTAAGTCTCGTACCAATTTTACATGCATTACATATATTAGAAGTCTGGCATTTATACGTAATTACTTTTATCTTAGCAGTTATGTCCATGCTTTTTGATGTAACAACAGTTACAGTCATTCCACACATCGCAGGTGCATCATTAACGAAGGCTAATTCTTTATATCAAATGGTTAATCAATTGGCTAGTTTGTTTGGTCCAATCATAGCTGGGCTTTTCATATCTTTTATTGGCGGCTTTCAAGTACTTTGGATTAATGTTCTTTCATTTATTGCTACATTAATTGCTGTGATTATATTACCTTCTATGAAAAACTTAAATAAAAAGAATACTGATAAAAAAACATTGCAAAATGTACTAAATGATTTGTTTGATGGATTTAAATGGCTCAAAAATGATCGGTTAAATATAGCTTTGTCACTTCAAGCTATGGTAGGTAACTTTGGAGCAAGTGCTGTTTTAGGTGTACTTATGTATTATTTATTATCGACATTAAATCTTACCTCCGCACAAAGTGGCTATAATTATACTTTAATAGGAATAGGTGGGCTTTTAGGAAGCTTAATTGCCGTTCCTTTAGAAAAGAAATTTCGACGTGGTGTACTTATTCCTTTACTCCTATTTTTAGGAGCGCTTGGGTTAACATTTGCTTTGTGGAGTACATATTGGCTTGCTCCCGGAATTGCTTTCGGAATCGCGATGACATGTAATATCACATGGAATACGATTGTTACATCAATTCGCCAGGAAACTGTTCCATCCAATTTGCAAGGACGTGTTTTAGGTTTTTCTCGTGTACTTACACGATTAGCTATGCCATTAGGCGCATTAGTAGGTGGAATTATTTCAGCCTACAATCCTGTATTTATATTTGCTTTAGCTGCTTTTACTAAATTAATTGAAGTCTTTATTGCCTTATATAGTCCGATACGAAAACTGTAAAGAGGGAAAAGTACATATTTTGAGATATTAATAAAATAAAAAAGGCATAAAACATGCCTTTTTTATTACTTATTTGTTTATTGGATAACAAACTTCTGTAACCCACTTATTAGGATCCGCTTCCATCGCTGGGCTCACATGATAAATATTAAACATCGGGCCTACTAATTTGTAACCCTCTGCCTCAATCCATTTTGCCGCAGCTTCATTTACAGCTGTCATCTGTTCATAACTTCCATTAACCGTTATGGAAGCTACATGAATTGATTCAATCTTTTTAAATGTAACGTCTTTTGTATTTTCGTGCTTACCAAGAATACTTAGCTGTATTTCTATATCTACATCATTTTCTTTGTATTCACGATCATGGAAAACCGCAATACTATAACTCGAATGGGCAATACTAATATTTTTCATTTGAATTTCTTGCATCAATATACTCCATAAATCACCTTCGCAATTATACGATGGAATAATCTTTCTAACACTAGCTACAGTTCTTTCTGGAATTTCTTTTATTGAAACATGATAATTCATCTCAACAACATCCTCTCTCATCATTTTCATTGAGTCTTCGAGGAGACGTAATTGTTTTTGGAGGTTATTCATGTCTTCTTTAATTTGAGCACTACGATTAAAAAATTGCTCTTTTATGGTATCTATATTATCGCATTCTATTATTTCTTTGATGGTAGCAATATTAAACCCCATAGCTTTTAACGTTTGAATTTGATTTACTTTTTTTAATTGGTCTGCTGAATAAAATCGATATCCACTCTGCTCATCGACTTTTACTGGTTGTAGTAATTCCACTTTATCGTAGTGTCTCAACATTCGTATACTAATGGAAGATAGTTTTGAAAAATCCCCTATTTTAAACATAATTTCCTCCTATAAGTTACATCTACTTTGAAGCTCAACTTTATCTTAAACAATGACATTGTGTGAGGGTCAACTGTTTATAACGTTTGAATTATCTTTCTTTATTTACTTTTATATCCTCTTCCTTCTTTAGGTTATAAAAATTCACTTATTGATCCGATTGCGACTAGCAATCAATTGATTTACCTTCATATGAACCTCTATTCTTATTTCTCATTAAAAGCATATTTGCAATATAATAATTACACAATGAATATAACCTTTAAAGTGATTACCCTCTTACTTCAAGAACCTTATCTTTATATATTCCAAACCACTGTTGCCATTCATCTTTAGAAAATTCTTTCTCTTCTCCTTCTAAAACAGAAGAAAAAAGATTTAAACAAATATGCCAACCAGCTAAATCCCTTGGTGTATGATCTGTTAATTCATGAATGTACTCTTTAAGGAATAAAAGAGTACAATTTTCCTCTTTATGTATTTCAAATCGGACACGGTCTTTATCCCAAGTAAATTCAAGTACTGAGTTTACTTGACACTCTAAAATATCAATGTTTATGAATGAACCGTTCATCATATCGAACTTTATTATTCCACCCGTTTTAAGGCTTTCAATCTGTAAATTGGACATCCATTTTTTCAGCTTACTGTTTTCTGTTAATACAGACCAAACTTCTTCTGCCGTATATGGAAATTGGCGTTCAAATTTTACAATATATCCATCATTTAGTTTCCCAATTTCAGCTATCATTTTGATTGCCTCCTTACATAGAATATATGTTCTCATTTCATTTTACACGAATATAAATATAAAATAAATATCTATGTCAACGAAGTGTTAATTTAAAGTGAATGACGCTGAGAAAAACTTAAATATTTTCTAAATCGAGTTATATAGTATTGAAAATTAAATATAGATTTACGTACAAATAAAAAAGCCGCATTTGCGACTTATGAAATCATAGGATTAACTCCTGTTTTTGTTGAATGATTAGCGCTTAATCGCATCGACAATTAGCGATGGAAAACCAAGTTTATCGCCTTTATTTCTAGAATCATACCTTTTCGAACGGAAAATAACACCGTCGTTTGCATCCCATTCGTTGTAATAAAACTGACCATTTTCATCACAATATTCAAGTAAAACTACCTTGAATCCAGCAGTTTTAAACATTTTCGTTAATGTTTTATAATTATGAACGATTTTATGACTTGCTGCTGGATGATCTTTCGGACCGGGGCCCCCTATTTGAACTATATTTTGATATGCCTCATCCTGGAAGAATGCATCAGGGACTCCACACCGAATATGACCAGATGCTTTTAAAAATTCATAACAGATTTCAGCTGCTCTTACACCTTCTTCAAAAGTAAGGTGTTCCCATACATGCTCAGCTAAAATAGCTGAAATAGAGTTGTATTCAAATCTTTCTTCCCACGTAGCTTTATCTAGTAAGTTAAGTTCATCTTCTTGTGTTTGAATCCAGCCTGGATTATTATTAAACGCTCCAGCTCCGACAACTACCTTAATTTCGTCTTGTTTTATCACCACCATTTTCACCTCTTAAATATTTTAATTCATAAATATACTCTATATTTACTATTATCCTTCTTCAACAAATTTAGTAACATGAGTCCAGTATAATACCGAACTCATGTCCTAAAAATTCTCTAATGTAACGATCTAAATAACTTTATGTAATCGGTTCATGATACACAACTATTTTATTTCTTCTGGATAATGAACTCTTTTCTTAAAACAAATGATCCCTACTATTATTTTTGTATCTTTCTAAATTTGCGAACAAAAGTGAGTACTGTGCCTGTAATAATCATCAATATGCCGATTGCTGCACTGTTAGTTGTACTTACACCCGTCTTTGGAAGCTCCTTATATGTATATTCTTTTTTATCGCTATTACTGTTGTTAGAGATATTACTCTTATTTGCCTTATTAGTAAGGCCATTAGCTTTGCTAGTTTCTTTATCTTTCACTAATACTTTTTGTATTGTATTTACCTCATTACCCATGGAATCTCTAACACTATATATTATTTCATAAGTACCAGCTTTAGTTGTATCTATAGTTCCTTCATACGCTACTTTAGAAGTAAGGTCACCGTCCTCTTTATCAGTAGCTGATACCCCTACCAACGGATCAAATTGATCACCCTCAGTAATTGAAGTTGTAGCAGGTACTTTTAGTATTGGTTTATCATTTTTAACTTCTTCTCTAACTTTGACCGTTACAGTTTGTTTCGCCGTTACTTCATGACCTTTAGAATCTGTAACCGTGTACGTTAATACGTAAGTACCGACTTTAGATGTATCTACTCCACCATCAACTTTTACTTTAGAAGTAAGATCACCGTCTTCTTTATCAATAGCTTTTACTTTTATCATTGGATCGAATGAATCTCCTACATGAATTGTCGCTCTAACAGGCACTGTTAATTTAGGTTCTAAATCTAATATTTCTTCATTTCCCTCTACAATTACAGTCTGTGTAGCCGTTGTAATTCTCCCTTGGGAATCAACGACCAAGTATTCCACAATGTATGTACCTGGTTTTGAAGTATCTACATCGCCTTTATGCTTTACTTTATTTGTTAAATCACCATCTTCTTTATCAACAGCTTTTACATTTCTCATTGGATCAAACGTATCACCTACACGTAGTGTAATGGTAAACGGCACAGTTAACTCTGGAGCTTGATTTTCTGCTGTTTTTTCGTTTTCTTTCACTGTTCCGGTAATTTTTGCAGCATCAAAAGCATTTTGGACTGCTTGAACTTCAATTGAGTTCGTTCCATATTTATTAGCTGCGACTTTAAGGCATGCCAATTTCAATTCAGAGAAATCAGAAGTCATGTTTAATTCATCAGTATTTGCATAATAGAAAATATCAAACATTTTATCTTCACCAATACCATTTACATTTACACCGTTATGAGTACCACCTTGTGCAATTAAATACGCAACTTTATTAATAATACTTGAATTAAAATGTACGCCTCCATAATCCTCTCCATTTAAATCATTATATTTACTATAATCATCAGGATACGGTAGTCCTTCTGAAAAATTAATTGCAGTTGGATTTTTCATATTACGAAAAGTCAATCCAGTTTGTTCTCCTATTGTCCAGTTAAATTCCCCATTATTTATGTATTTCTCTATAGCCGTTCCCATAATATCCGATAATGCCTCGTTAATTGCCCCAGATTCTCCTGAAAATTCAAGGTTAGATTCACTTGATGTAACTGCATGTGTAAATTCATGACCGGCTATATCGAACGCTTTTACCATAGGATCTCCATATAAAAGCATACTAATGTTATTAATATTAGTACTAAATGCATTCTCCCAATTTTCAGGATCATTTGTTCCTCCAGAATCCCATGCATGTACCACTGAAACTACTTTTTTTCCTTTATTATCAAAACTATTACGCTTATATTTTTCTTTATAAAAATCATATACCTTTGTTGCTAAGAAATGAGCGCTTACCGCCTTTGGATCATTAAATGTTGTTGAAGCGCTAGTTGCTAGTATGCCAGGATAATAACTTTCTTCATTTGTAATATCTCTATAATTTACATCATATGTCTCAATTCCTTGCCCTCTTGTGTAATCAGCAAGCGCATAATTCCCACTGGTCTGTTTAGCAATACCAAATGTACGAGTTACACCTAAATCATCTTTTCCTGTTCCAGTTAATGATGTGAAATTGCTAGTTTTATTTTCCTTAACGGATTCAACATACTCTTCACTTATTTTCAAACTTGATTCTTGTACCATATCTTTTAATATATCGCCATTATGAGCATTCACTAAATAAGTTCCAGATACATAATTTGGTGTTGTAGCAGCAAATGTAACTTGATATGCATTGCTAGCCTGCCCATGATTTTCATCAACAAAAATAACCGCCTTAACTTCTGGTTCAGAAATAAATTTAATGTCGTTTCCGTACTTTTTATAAATATATTGTTTCGCTTCTTCTTTTGATAAATTAATAGGTTTCTTTAAATCTTCTTGTGTTAAATTTTGTGCGCTAGCTCCTGAAATGCTTTTAATAATACCTTTTTTATCTACGTGAGCAGTTAACTGGTGGCCATACACTTCTTTTCCTTCATATATTTGTTGCATGCGCACAAGTGTAGTTCCATCATAAGAACCACGTTTTTGAAGAACCTTGTAATCTACTCCTGTTTCTGCACTAACTTGTTTTGGAGACAAAGCATGCTCCGTATTTTCCTTAAGTGCATCTTTCACTACATTCTCTGGCGCCTTTTTTGATGGTTGTGTAAGATCACCTGTACGGAACGAATCCTCTTGAATTTCAACTTGCATTTGACCAGGTTCCTCTGCATGACCTACTCCATATGGTGTTACACTTGTTAAAACGAATCCTGTTGTTAATGCAACTATAGCTATTTCTTTTTTATTTCCCATGATATTTACCTCGTATAAATTTCTATTATTTATATGAAACTGCTAAAATGTATACAATCTATTCCTAACATAAAAAGATGACTTTTGTAATCTACAAAAGCCACCTCTTCAATATGTAATATCCCTAAAATATTTTTAATACATAATTTCTATACAAAAAAGAAAAAAGCATTCATTAACGAGCATTTTGCAATACTTTTATTAGGTCATTTATATTTTCAACTTTCTGCTGAAACTGATCAAGTCTGCTATGTAGCAATGAAGGATTTTTATCTTCAGTTGAAATAACTTGTTTTAATTCATTTTCTAATTTATCATACATATCAAAGAAATTATCAAATTCTACACTTACAAGCTCTTCATTTTCGCGATAGAATCTTTTTGCTTCTATATAAGTCATATATGATTTATTTAAAAATCCTAATGAAATTAAATATTTAGAAGTGTTTTCTTGATAAATAGCAATATCACATGCTATTTTAATATCAGAATAAGTCTTTTGAACGAGACAATGCAATTCAAAAATCTTAAACTTTAATCCATTATTCATTTCATCCCCTCCCATCGTATCTATTCTACATAAAATTAGAATATTATACAAAGAAAATTATTAGCATAAAATTGACAATTTAAAAAATAACTTAAGGATAAACAAAATCCCTCTCATTACAAATTATAATTGCGGAGCATTTACCAACATAACGGCTAAATAAAAAATGAAAAGAATAAATCTTTCCGCTCTTAGAGTAATAAATACATTTCATATTGCGCTAAAGAATTCTTTTCAAATCCACATTTCTTTAAAAAACCCTCCAATAAATTATTGTTAGGAAACCCAATTGATAAACTTGATAAATTTAATTCTTCTCTTGCTACTTGTAATAATTTCATCCCAACACCAATATTTCTATAACCTTTGTCTACGAAAATAAAACTAATTTTACCTTGTTCATTTACGCATAGAGAGCCTTTTAAGTCATTATCGACATATACACCATAAAATACATTATTTGTTTTTTTAATATAATCAATATCATTTTGCCAATTTATATGGAAGTTTAACCATTTCTGAATTCCATCTTTAAAAGTTGGAAATTCTAATTGTTTTACTTCAATATCTTTACAATCTTTATTCATTATTTTAGTCAAATCATTTAAATTATAATAAAAAAGATCGTACACTTTTTCATAGCCTAGCTTATTATAAAAATGAATCGCTCGGTCGTTTCCTACAATGACTTCGAGAAAAAGTTGCTTACATCCATGTTGAATCGCCTCTTCTTTATGCAGTTCAAATAATTTTTGACTCACACCAATACCGCGGTAATTAGGATGAACCGCTAATGTTCCGCAGCGCATAGTCTTTATACTTTCATAATCCTTTATGCCACCTAGTATTACGCCAACAGATTTGCCTTCTTCTAAAGCAAGAAAAGAATGTTCTAGCAAATTACCTTCTGGTCCCAAAAAACGTTGTATAAAATCCTCATTTGAAACCTCCATCTTAATAATGTAATCTGAAAATCCATCTTTAAAAGCTTCATATACTAAATCAATATTTACTTCACTACACCTTTTATATTGAATCATATAAAATTGCCCTCCAACTGCTTATATTAAACTCAACGTGTACCCATATAATATATTCCATCTATTATAAATTTCAGCTCTTAATTTGAAATGAGCGGACATTTCCCTACATATAACTCACTATTGATTTGTTTTATAACAAACTATCTATTATTTACTACATTAACCTCATAAACACGTAAAAAAGCAATTAAATGCTCACATGCTCTTTCACATGCTAGCATTTTAAAGATTTTTTGTTCTTCTTTCGTTTTATCATTTGCTTGATCTGAAGCAGCTTTTAAACAGAGAAATGGTTTTTTATTTATTTGGCATACATAGGCGAAAGCTGCTACTTCTTGATCAACTGCCAATGCTCCATATACGGTATGGAGTAAATATCTCATTTCCGAACTACGAATACGTTGATCTCCTGATAAAAATGTACCGAAATGTATCGGATCATACGATCGTATTTTTTTTATTCTTCTTACAAGTGATTTTGTTGTTTCAATAGGTGCTGTTCTACCGTTATATAAATTAAAAACATCTTCTCCTGAACCAGCAGCAGTAACATCATGTTGTATTGCGTTTAGTGCGACTACAATATGACCGTTTTTCACCTTGTTTGATAAACTTCCGCATATTCCTGTCATAAACAACTCATCTGGCTGAAACTCACTAATTAACAATTGTACACAACTAGCGCAGCTTACTTTACCAACACCAGTAACAACTGATATAATTTCCAGCTCATTAATAGTATGAAAATGAAATTCCCAAGCTGCTCTTTTTTCAACACGTTCACTTGGATAATGTTGATGCAAATACGTCAGTTCTGGTTCCCATGCAGAGACAATTGCAATACGTTTCATTACACACTTCACTTCCTCTATTGTCATTTAAATAAGTTATCTATACTTTCTCATCCATAATCTAGAATCCATTCTTTATATTTCTTATATAAATCTCGTATTATTTCTTTATTCTTCGCAATTACTTCACTTCCTCTATCATCATACATAAACATGACAATATCTTTCGTTGCATTTATGAGAAATACATCTGGATAAGAAATTTCTTTTTTTCGTCCAAATCGAGGATATAAATCAGAGAAATCCTCATGATTAGCAGCTTGTATAAGCGATTCATATTTAATATGTTCCGCAAGACATTTTAAAGAAAATTGATATGTACAATATAAAGTGAAACTTTAATCAGTGGGGGTTTTGTTCATCCTAACTGATTCAATCGGGCTGCCCGTTAATGCGGTATAAAGCTGCTTCTTCATCTTCAAATAAAAACGGTAACGTTTCTTATCTTATATGAAATCTTAAATCTCTTTTCCTAATATATTTATTGTATACATTTATTTTCTGTGGAGTTTATATATTTTCCTTTTTAAATCTATAAACATTTGTCACTACAAACACTACATCTTCTTTTGAAAATATGTCTTCAAATAAGAATTTATTATATGTATATAGTTGAGAAAAGTATTCCGTATTTAAATTGTCGGTTCCTTCTACAATTTGATATTTATCTTTTCCAAAATCAAAATGTAAATGATTTTCCCACTAAGAATATAAGTAGGGTACTAATGTAACTCCTGGAAATGTTTGATTCATATATTCTTTTAATTGCATTTCCTTGTCCTTTCTACTGTACAATTCCTTTTAAATCCCAGTATGCTTCTTCTAGCCACGGATGTATAACTTTCAATGTATCTTTCCTTTCCCACAAATATGAAATATATACAAAAGCTGCTTTTTCCAAAGATTTTTCCAATCCTTTTTTTATTTCTATTAAATATGGCGGTGTCCCTTTTTGATCCCATTCTATTTTATCTGCAACAAATAATACTAAATCCATCTTCGTTGCATGTTTACGCAACGTTGTGTGGCAACAAATTGCATTTAAAATCTCTTCATCTTCTACTTTAAATATTTCTTTTGCGATTACTCTCGATAGTTTTTGATGAATGATCATAGGAAACTTTCTTTCTGCTTCCACTATTTCTACACCAAATTCTTCAGCAACTGCAATCCGCTCCTCGTTCGGAAAAATGCCACTAATATCATGTAAATATCCTGCAATTGCTGCTTTTTCTTTATCTACGTGAAACTTTTCTGCAATCTTTTTTGCCTCATTTGCCACACGAATTGAATGTTTATATGTAAACTCTTTATTATATTTTAGTAGAAAAGCTTTAATATCATTTTCTATTTTTCCAGTTGGAGTAAATGAATATATATCATTACATAACATAGAAAATCCCCCTTATAACTAACTTTCATTATAATGTAGGATCTAAATATTCTCGTTATTTTATATTCGTTATTAATCTTTTTACTCCTTTTTAATACGTTACATGAAATTTTATACAGAATCATCGCTACAAGTACATAAATGTTTGATATTATAGTAATGTTGATGATTTGTAAGGAAAGGAACTACACAATGAATAAAAACATATTAATTATTGATGATGATAAAGAAATTGTTGAATTACTTGCTGTTTATTTGCGAAATGAAGGCTATAACATTTATAAAGCTTATGATGGCGATGAAGCATTGCAAAAGGTTTCTACATATGAAGTTGACCTTATGATTTTGGATATTATGATGCCAAAGCGAAACGGATTAGAAGTTTGTCAGGAAGTGCGTGAAAATAATACTGTACCAATTCTAATGCTTAGTGCAAAAGCAGAAGATATGGATAAAATATTAGGTCTTATGACAGGTGCCGATGATTATATGATCAAGCCATTCAATCCATTAGAATTAGTAGCAAGAGTGAAAGCTTTATTACGAAGATCCTCTTTCCAAAACGCTACTTCGCAAAAGAATGAAGATGGTATTATTCGTATTCGCTCTGTTGAAATACACAAACATAATCATACTGTTAAAGTAAATGGAGAGTATATTAAATTAACCTCTATTGAGTTCGATATTTTATATTTACTTGCAAGTAATACAGGAAGAGTATTTAGTTCAGAAGAAATTTTCGAACGCGTTTGGAATGAAGATGGTTACGGTTCAAATAAGACTGTAATGGTTCATATTAGCAACTTACGGGATAAACTTGAAACAGTAATAAATGGAGAAAAATTTATTCACACTGTTTGGGGAGTTGGCTATAAAATTGAGAAATGAAGCATTTGATATATTAAAAGATATCCCTAAATGGAAACTTATTTTTTGGCTCTTATTAGCTATCACACTCACGCCTATTACTGAGTTAATTATTTATCGCCTCGTTACGAGTGTAATTGAGAGTTCACTTACTCTAACTGAACTTGGTAAAGAATTCATTCGAATTTTTGGTTATGAAAAGTATAAAGGGATTAAAGAATCGTTATGGATGATGATTGTATCTTATTTGTTTTTATTTTCTATTTTTTCATCCTATCTTTACATTTTTTATCGTCACGAGAAAAAACTTTATTATGAAACTTGTATTAAAAAAATGATAGAAGAAATTCGTTATATTGCAAATGGAAACTTCAATCATAAAGTTTCTATTGTAAATCATAATTATCTAGAAGAATTAGCAATCGGGGTCAATGAAATTGTTGAACAATTAAAAGTCTCCATTGATGAAGAAAGACAAGCGGAACAAGCAAAAAGTGAACTTATTACAAATGTATCACATGACTTACGCACTCCCCTTACTTCTATAGTTGGATACGTAAATTTAATCCATCATGATAATTATAGAGATGAAGTAGAATTGCGATACTATATTCAAGTCATTTACGATAAAGTAACTCGTCTTAATGCATTAATGAATGACTTGTTCGAATATACACGTGTTCAAAATAAAGAGTTAAGCTTGTATTCTGTCCCTATTGACATAGTAGAGTTACTTGGGCAATTAACTGTTCAATTCCGTATACAATTTCAAGAAGCAAATATAGAATGTCGACCTTCTTTCCCATCTCAAAAGCTCATGGTATTAGCTGATGGTGAAAAATTAGTGCGTGTGTTTGAAAATCTTATTATAAACGCTATCGCTTATGGAAGCGAAGGTCGCTATATTGACCTTACTGCTTATGAAAGCAATAATATGATTACAATTGATATAACAAATTACGGACAACCTATTCCTAGTACGGATTTACCTCATATTTTTGAACGTTTTTATCGCGTTGAGAAATCTCGCTCTACAAACACTGGTGGATCTGGACTTGGATTAGCTATTGCAAAAAGTATAGTCGAATTGCATAAAGGAACAATTGAAGTATATAGTGATGATGAAAAAACAACATTCACTGTAAAACTACTCCCATACAAATGTTAATATTATAAATAAAAAGTTCAATTTCTTATCATATAAGAAATTGAACTTTTTCCATTAACACCCAAAATTTAATAATCCTTTATAATTCTTTAGAAATTCTTTACCTTTTCTTTCTTCCTAATTAAGCATTCCTTTTTACAATACTAGTATTGATGTCATAATAGGAGGATCGCTTATGCAATTCTTAAAGAAATTCGCTATTTTATTATTATCTTTTTTTATTACTGCACTTATCGTTTTATATTTTTATCTTTATGTAAATGGTCCCATTATTCAAGCTAAATCAGCTATTTTAATAAATGCTAATTCAGGTGAAATTGTTTATAAAAAAAATGAAGAAACTCCGGTACAATCAGCTGCTTTATCTAAATTAATGACAGAATATATCGTATTGGAGCAACTAAATGATAGAAAAATACAGTTAGATGACTTCGTACAAATAAGTAACGAAGTTTTCCGAGTAGAAACAAGCCCTATACAAGTAACATCGAATGATAAAACAACGGTTCGTGATTTACTTCATGCATTGCTACTGGCAGGGAATAATCGTTCTGCACTCGCTCTAGCAGAACACATTGCTGGAAATGAAGATAACTTTACAATATTAATGAATAAAAAAGCAAAAGAACTAAAGTTATTACAACCATCTCCATTTCTAAACTCTACTGGAATTAATAATGATACAAATAAACAATCAACTACAACAGCAATAGACGCAGCTAAACTAGCTGCACGATTAGTAAAAGATTTTCCAGATGTATTGAATATTACGAAACTAACCTCTTACCAATTTACCTTCAAAGATTCCCAGGTTTTCAATACGAATAAAATGATATATTCCCTTAATGAAAACATTAAACTTCAAGGTGTTGATGGCTTACAAACTAGTTTTTCAACTAACGGTAATTATAGTTTTGTCAGTACAGCAAAACTAGGAGATACTAGACTAATTTCAGTAATATTAGATGCAGATGAAGAAAACATCTCATTTATTGAAACAAAAAAGTTGCTACAGTATGGTTTTGATCCTTCCTCGTACTCTGCACTCCAAGCTTTTAAAGACACCCTTACATCTTGGACAATATTGCTTCAGTTTAAAAACTTAATTATACAAACTATAATGATTTTCTTAATCATTACCACCTTAATGTTTTTACATATACGTCAGAAAAAATCCGAGGATTTCAATTAAGAAATCTTCTTATATATAAAAACCGACTTGCGCTTGAGATGCAAGTCGGTTTTTAATTCTATCATCCTCGTCCAATCAAATTTGCTGAAACTGGTTGCAAGTTTAACTCCCTCGCCCATATAGATAGCTGACCAATATGATGGATTTCATGTACGATTACATGTCTTAAAACCTATGTTTTTTGAGGCATACATCCATCTCCCTTTCCTTTCGTTGTATTCGTTTGTTTAGTTTAAATGGGTTAATCTATTAATTCTATTAAATCCAACAATTTAACTATTACACTTTAAAGTTCTATTCATATACTATAGTAGATTACTAGAAAGGAGGTTTAACTATGGATAGTTGCGTTGTATTTGTAAACGGACAACCTTTTTTAGTTCTTTCAGTAGCTGGTATTGAAATTGCTAGATTAGAGATTTCCCTTCAAGTAGCATTAGCTCTAAGAGTGCTTGGGATACCAATCTGTGATTAATTACCAAATTAATAAGAAAAGAGGGCATTAGCCCTCTTTTTTTATTTTCTTCTCACCTTTTCTTAACAACAAATAAAATTTAAATTTTATTTGTTATATTGTAATGAAAATCCGAAAAATCAACCCATTTTATTCAATAAAAAAGAGCACCACCCATACCTCATTATCCGTTTCTATAATATTCAAGTTTGATTAATAATAAAATTAAAGTATATGAACGTTACATGAAACACTTGTTAAGATAGCTCTCCTTCACACTATTTATTTCGCTGACGCTATATTATCAAAGCACACAATGATTAACTTTTTATACGGCTTATTTTAAGTGTGCTTGCCAATACTTTTACTTGTATGTTCTATACACTCATTCTCTACGGTATACTGATACCAACTTATATTTTTTGATGAGGGCCCATTTCCCTATATCCCTCTTTATTCCCATGTACTTTTTTTCTCAAATCCAAGCTAAATAATCTATATTGTTATCTTTTAAAATCAGCTCACTATCTGATTATATTAATAACCTATCACCTGGTAAAATCCTATTACCTAATTTATCTTCAATTGAATGGTCCATCATTTATACTTACGGATTGGCTTTCCCGTATCTATTGTGCATGGATATTGGATTTTCTAGCATCTAGCTCATTTCTTTAAAAATGTCGGATTTTTCGTCTATTATTAAATGAATAATGTTTGGAAGGGGATATAATATGACAGAAATTAAAGTAGGGCTTACACAATTTTTAGACTTCACACTGAAAGGTAGTACAGCTAAAACAACCTTTATAAAAAATCTAAAATCCCAACCTGAATATCAACCAGCTTTTGATTACTGGAAACAATTACGAGAAACTGTTATTAAATTTCATCAAAACAAACTATCTTTTGAATATTTCGAAACATTAGTACAAACGGTTGATCAGAAAAAAAAACAAAACTACATTGATGTCATAAAGCAATACAAAAAATTCATTAAAAATAAAGACATCTCTTGGTTTGATCCAGGTAAATCACATTGGAAATCAGATGATTTAATCGTCCGTTCATCACCTGAACTTGGCTTATTCATTAATAATGAGCCACATCTTATCAAACTGTTTTTCAAAGGAAAAAAAGAGCGAATTGATAAGTACAACATTAACTCGACACTTACACTATTAAATGAATCAACATTTTCAAATGAACGAAACGATGTGAATTATACGGTACTTAACATCCAAAAGAACAGAATGTATACGAATAACTCTATTAATAATAATCATTTAGTAGCGCTTAAATCAGAAGCTAACCAGTTTTGCTATATATGGAATAATCTATAAAGGTTACTATTCATCCCTTTTAATACCTTGTTGATGCATACTTTAGTTACAATTTTTACAGATTCATTCAGTTTCGTTTAATTAGGGCTCACCCTCTTATTCCTCAGAAACAATGCAGGTGGGCCTTTTTCAAAAATGGTTTCTTTGTCAGTTTTAACATACTAGCTCTCCCCCGAAACAGCTGCAATTGAAATTATTTTTGTTTTATTATTCACTATACCCACCAAGCCCCTTTTGTTAACATAATATAATTATAAATTACTATCGTTGCTACTTCTTCCATTCATATTCTAACATACTCATTTCCCATAAATTCCAATACGTTTCTCCTACTCTTTTTGACTCTCTTAATAAGCCTTCTTTTACAAACCCTATTTTTTCGTAACATGAAATGGCCGATATATTAAAATCATACACACCAAGAGTTACTCTATGTAGTTTTAATTCGTCAAAAGCAATATGAAGTACTGCTTTCATCATATGTTTTCCTATAGAATGTCCCCTCATCTTCGTATTACCAACTAATACTTTTCCAATTCTAGCGGACTTATTAATATTATCTATTTGCCCAAGCGAAATATGACCAATAACGTCTGAAGTCTCTTCATCTACCACTTTGAAAGCGAGTGTATTTGCACTTTCTATATACTTCTCTAATTGCTGTTCGTCTAAAGGGAATGTGAATGCATTTCCTGACCATTGTATTAGAAATTCTTCGGAATTAATCCAATTTATTAATTGTTTAAAATCAGATTTTTTAAAGGTTTTTAGTTTAATCACTTCCATGCTCCTTTCGTACATCATACTTTATAACCTCAAACTTATTTCTATATAAAGAATATATTCTCCTTTTATATGAAATTAAAATAAAGCCATTCATGTGAATGGCTTTACAAAAAAGCAGCATAATTATGCCTTGTTTGCTACATCAATACCATTAAAATCAAAGTCAGCAGTAACCGTTGTAACAGGTGGGAAAATTGCTTCAATTTTACAAATGGAAATAATTACTCCAACCGATCCAGGAATAGCCGCAAGCCTAACTACATCACAACTTACAGACGAAACAGTACCTACATAAGTACGTCCCTCTGTATTAATTTGAACTGTTCGATTAATTAATTTCTTAAGTTCATCTCTAATTCCTTGTACACAAGAATTATCACATTTCTCATGCTGTTCTTTTTTACACTCTTCGAATACTTCCCAACAATCATCTTGTTTACATGTACACTTCTTTTTACAATTATTAAATCGAGAACCCAATACCTCACCCCCTAATCCTTTCTATTAGTAAAGTATGTCCACTAGCTTAAAAGGGTACGAGGCAAACACATAAAAAGAAAAAAACAAACAATTGTACCAAACCTTCTTTTCATTATTCATTATAAAAACAGACTTCTCCTAATTAAAATCTTGTTTAATGAGCGGCCGTGAATTTAGTCCTACTCCATTTAATGTTTAGACACCACTTTCTAAAACAAATCTTTTTCTTTTAATAAGACGCCCCTTAAAAACACACTAGATTTTCCCATTAACTCACATATACATAGACTTTATTTGTGGATTTCCCATTTTTCATTGTGAAATATACATTTAAAAAGCGTACTCGAAAATAAGATATTATTTGTAATCAGAACATTTTCTTCAATAAATGTTTATTGAAAAATACCATAACTAGTAGTAGTTCTCTCCACTTTCTCTTAAAAATTAGCATAGTTTGTATGAATTCTATATCGAGTAGAAGACACTCTATCATATAAAGATAAAATAGTAGGTTAATAAACAAGCCATTTTTTTATTAAAACATAGAATAATATGAACACTATTGAAAGGAGGTAGAAATAAATGTCCTGGAAAAATGATTGCTGGAGTTCTCAGAAAAAGCATTGTTGTGATGATTGGTGGAAATCTAAAGAAAAGCATCATTGTGATGATGATTGGAGTTCTCAGAAAAAGCATTGTAATGATGATTGGTGGAAATCTAAAGAAAAGTGTCATTGTGATGACGATTGGAGTTCTCAGGAAAAACATTGTAATGATGATTGGTGGAAATCTAAAGAAAAGTGTCATCGTGATGATGATTGGAGTTCTAAACGAAATAAGTGTCGTTGTAAATGTTTCTTTATTTGTTGCCATTGTAAAAGAAAAAATTGGTAATATTTTTAATGTCAACGTAAAGAAAAAAATATGTCTTTTGGAATCAATCAGGCTTTTCCGGAAAGTTGATCCCTCACCTACTTCCTTGCTTTCGCTGAATTTTTAGGTGGGGGCATTACTGCCCGGCAAATAGCGAGATAAATACTAGGATGTAATATATAAAGGTTTAAACCGGCATATAAGCAGTCGCGCTTTGTCATCACCTTGTTGTTGTAAATTAGTATTTCTCCATTGAATAGACATTCCATAATATCGTATTTTGATTAAAACAAAAAACATACTTAACACCAATAGTAGAATTTTTCATCTTCATCAACTTCACTTCTTCTTTTTTTATAAACATAAAAAAGGAGCTCTATTTATATAGAGCTCCTTTCTAATTTTATAATTTACTAGACTGTAACCCCTGAATAAACGGAACTACTTCAGGATTTACAAGTGAAGACAAATCACCTAATTCTTTTCCTAAGTAAGCTGCTTTAATAACACGGCGCATTACTTTAGAATTACGTGTTTTCGGTAAATCTTCTACAACGTGGATGTCTTTAGGACACAACGCTTTTCCAATATGAGAGTTTACTAAACTCATTAATTCTTTCTTTAATTCTCCTGTGAATGTTACATGGTCTCTTAATACTACAAAACAATGACAAACTTCACCTTTTACTTCGTCAGGTATACCAATTGCAGCAGCTTCGATTACATCGTTATGTTTCACAAGAATAGATTCATATTCAGCAGGTCCAATACGTTTACCTGCAATATTTAACGTATCGTCTGAACGCCCTGTGATGATATATTGTTCACCATCGTAAATGACCCAGTCACCGTGGACCCATTTATTTTCAAAACGCGACCAATATGTGTTTATGTAACGTTCATCATCTTCCCAGAAGCTTTTCGTCATACCTACCCAAGGTTTCTCTAAGCATAATTCTCCGACTTCATCTCGAATTGGTTTACCTTGATCATCCAGTACGACAGCTGCCATTCCTGGTAAAGATGCGTTAAAACTAATCGGTGCTATTGGCTTAATAAGAACATTACCGAAAATCCCACCAGAGATTTCAGTTCCACCTGAGTAGTTACAGATTGGGACATTTCCTTTTCCAACTGTTTCAAATAACCACATCCATGGATCAGGATTCCAAGGTTCTCCTGTTGATGCGAATACTTCCAAACTCTTTAAAGAATGTTTATTGACATACTCATCACCTTTTGCCATTAATGCTCGGATTAACGTTGGCGAAATACCTAAATGAGTAATCTCATATCTATCAACTGTCTCCCATAACCGGTCTGCTTCTGGGAAGTCTGGAACACCTTCGTACATAACCATCGTTGCTCCATTAATGAGTGAACCGAATAATAGAAACGGCCCCATCATCCAGCCCATATCAGTTACCCATAATACACGATCACCTTGTTTAATATTCATTCCAAATCCTGCATCAAAAGCTGCTTTCAAAGGAAATCCTGCATGCGTGTGTACTGTTCCTTTCGGCTTACCAGTCGTTCCTGATGTATAAATGAGCATTAATGGATCATCACTTTGCATTTCCTCTGCATGTATGAATGGTTTTTCTTTTTCTAGCGTACTCCACGAAAAGTCATAGTTATGTGGTGTAAAATCATTTCCTGCATGACGAACGATAACAACTTTTTCAACAGTTGGGCAATGTTCACAAGCTTTATCTACTTCATCTTTTAAAGAAACAATTTTACCGCGGCGTGAAAATCCATCTGCGGTAATAATCATTTTTGAACCTGCCGCTTGCACACGTGTCATAACTGCATCAGACGCAAAGCCTGAGAATATTGGTGAAATAATTGCTCCGATTTTCATTACAGCTAGCATCGCAACAACTGTTTCTGGAATCATCGGCATATAAATTGTTACACGGTCACCTTTCTCAATACCCGCGTGTTTCAAACCATTTGCAACACGGCTTACCCAGTTGTCAAGCTCTTCATATGTAAATGATTTTGAAGTTCCATTTTCCCCTTCGTACTGAAGTGCTGGCTGTATTCTCGTCTCTTCATCCGCAAGCCAGCGGGATAAAGCTGATTCTACAACGTTACATGTTCCGCCATTATACCACTGTGCAAACGGTGTACCATTTTCTAAATCTAACACTTCTGTATAAGGTTTCATCCATTGATAGCCTACTGCTTTTTCTGCCTCTCCCCAAAACCAAGCTGTTTCCTCAATAGATTTATTATAAAAAATTTCATAGTCTTCATATCCCAATGATTTCATCCAACCATATAAACGTGTTTTTTCCTTGTACTCTTCTGTTGGAAACCAAACTGCTTGTTTCAATGTTTTCCCCTCCTTAACTTTTTGAGCAAGAAAGCCCTAAATAGGGCTTTTAAACTGGATATACAGGATGTTTACGATCTGTGAATACTTGATATTTGCTCATATACATTTCGAAACGTCCTTTTAACTCTTCACGTAAATTGTTTGGATGAACAATACCATCAATCACCATCTCTGATGCTAAGTGGTATATATCAATATCTTTCTTATACTCTTCACGTTTTTCAGCAATGAAGCTAGCACGCTCTTCTTCTGGTAAAGCTGCAATTTTATTTGCATATACAGCATTAACCGCAGCTTCTGGACCCATTACCGCAATAGAAGCTGTCGGTAATGCCAGACAGCAATCTGGTTCAAATGCTGGACCTGCCATCGCATATAAACCAGCGCCATATGCTTTACGAACAACGATAGAAATCTTCGGTACAGTTGCTTCACTCATTGCAGAAATCATTTTTGCACCGTGGCGAATAATACCGGCACGCTCTACTTTTGTACCAATCATAAATCCTGGTACATCCGCAAGGAATAATAATGGAATATGATATGCATCGCATAAATTAATAAACTTAGCAGCTTTATCAGCTGAATCGTGGAATAATACGCCGCCTTTCATACGCGGCTGATTTGCAATAATACCAACTGGCTTACCATCAATACGTGCTAAGCCTGTAATTAGCTCTTGAGCAAATAATTTTTTTACTTCATAGAATGAACCTTCATCAATAACTCTATTAATGAGATCTTTCATATTGAAAGGAGCATTTTGATTTTCTGGAATGATTTGTTCTAACGTTTTATCGAATTGTTTCGGTTCTTGAGGTGTAACCAATGGAGTCTTTTCTAAATAGTTGTTTGGAAAATATGAAATGTATTGTCTTGCTTGTGTAATCGCATCTTCTTCCGTCTTACATAAAACATCTCCGCATCCTGATACAGAGCAATGCATACGAGCTCCGCCCATCTCTTCTAAAGTTACCTTCTCACCGATAACCATCTCAGCCATACGAGGAGATCCTAAATACATAGATGCATTTCCCTCTACCATCATTACAACGTCACAAAAGGCTGGAATATACGCACCACCAGCTGCAGAAGGTCCAAATAACAAGCATACTTGAGGAACTTTACCTGATAACTTCACTTGATTATAGAAGATTCTTCCTGCACCGCGGCGCCCTGGGAACATTTCTACTTGATCTGTAATACGCGCTCCAGCAGAGTCAACTAAATAAAATAACGGAACACGTAGTTTTTCAGCTGTTTCTTGAATACGTAAAATCTTTTCAACTGTGCGTGATCCCCATGATCCAGCTTTTACAGTAGAATCATTGGCCATTACACACGCAGTACGACCATGTATTTTACCCGTTGCCGTTACAACGCCATCCGCAGGTAAGCCTGTTTGTTCACAGTTAGCAAATAATGCATCTTCTACATATTCGCCATTATCAAATAGAAGCGCTAAACGGTCTCGAACGAATAATTTTCCTTTTGCTTTATTTTGCTCATGATATTTCGGTGCCCCGCCTTGTTTAATTGTTTCAACTCGTTCTTCAAATGAATTAGATTGTTGTTTTTGGTCTAACATATTTACTCCCCCTTATACATCGGTTTGCGTTTTTCTTTGAATGCCTGTAATCCTTCTATGCGATCTTTCGTATGGATTACACCTTCATACGCTTGTTTTTCCATTTGTAATCCGGTATGTAAATCAACTTGAATACCATTTGAAATTGCCTCTTTTGCTAATCGAACAGCAATAGGTCCATTACTAGCAATTTTCTCTGCTATTTCAATCGCTTTCTCTTCAAGTAAATTAGCTGGTACAACAAATTCTACTAAACCGTATTCTTTTGCTTCTTGCGCTGAAATACGTCTACCTGTATAAATTAATTCTTTCGCTCTACCAGCACCAATTAATCTCGGTAAGCGCTGTGTACCACCTGCTCCTGGTATAATTGCAAGTGTCGTTTCAGTAAGACCAAGACTTGCAGATTCAGCAGCAATTCTAAAATCACAAGCTAAACTTAATTCCGTACCACCACCAAGTGCAATTCCATTTATAGCAGCAATAACTGGCTGTGGTAATTGTTCAACCATCTTCATAGTAGTACGAATCATACTAACAGCATGGCGAACTTGTTCTTCATTCATACCGGCACGCTCTTTTAAATCTGCACCAGCACAAAATGCTTTTTCACCAGCACCAGTCAAAATAACTACACGTGCGTTTGAATCTTCACTTATTTGAGTTAATATCGTTTGTAATTCATCTAATAATGCCAAAGATAATGAGTTTGCTTGTCTTGCACGATTTAACGAAATCTTTACTACGTGAGGTGTTACATAATCAACGGAAATGTTTTGTAATTGTAGCATCTACTCACCTACTTATCGTTTTATGTTGAAGCGCTCTATACACATGACTCGGTAATTGGATATTCAACTTACTTTGAATAAATTGACTAGCTCTCAATAACTTTTCTTCGTCTATATTCGTTTGGACTCCTAATTTATGGAGCATATGTACTAGGTCATCAGTGGCAACATTACCTGATGCTCCTGGTGCATAAGGGCAGCCCCCGAGTCCACCACAAGAACTATCAAACGTTGTAATACCGTATTCTAATGATTTAACTACATTCGCTAGAGCCATTCCATACGTATTATGAAAATGCATTGCAAACTGCGAAGCATCATACTTCTTTAATAGGTGTTCTAATACTTGTTCTACTTGTAATGGATTCGCTACACCGATTGTATCCCCAAGAGAAACTTCATAAATGCCGTATGAAAATAGTTGATTACATAATTCGTCAACTGCTGCGAGACTTATATCCCCTTCATAAGGACATCCAAATACAGTAGAAACATAGCCTCTTACCTTTTTCCCTTCGAATAATGCCTGTTTTGTTATATCTTCAATTACAACTAATGCTTCTTTAATCGATTTATTAATATTACTTTTATTATGAGATTCACTTGCTGATAAAAAAACATTCACCTCATCTACATTTTGCAAAAAAGCTCGTTCCAAACCATTTTGATTCGGAACAAGCGCAGCATATGTAACATTTGGATCCCTTTTCAGCTCAGAAAATACATCATTTGCATCCGCTAATGCAGGGACCCATTTTGGGTGAACGAATGAGGAAACTTCAACATACGACAATCCTGCTTCTGTAAGTAGTTGAATCCATTTTACTTTATCTTTTGTGCCAACAATCTTTTTTTCATTTTGTAAGCCATCACGTGGCCCGACTTCTTTAATGACAGCAAAATTAGGTAGTTTCAATTCGCTTCCCCCTATATCTCCCTATTCAATTTCTAATAATACATCTCCTTCATTTACAAAATCGCCTTCTTGCACATTAATTTTCATAACCGTGCCAGCTTCTTCTGAAATGATTGGAATTTCCATTTTCATAGATTCCAAAATGACGACATCCTGCTCTTCCTCTACTGTATCTCCTACTCCTACAACAATCTTCCAAACGTTTCCTGCCATCGATGCGTATACTTTCGTCATCATTTTTTCCCCCTTAATATTGTTAAATCTTATTTTTTAACGAGTTGTTTCGTTACAAAGCCTGTTGTATAAATACCCTCTTTGAACACTTCGTCTTCCAAAACTTGCAGTAGCATTGGTGTGTTCGTTTTAATACCTTCTACTTTTAATTCCTCTAGAGCATCATGTAATTTTGAAATTGCTTCTTCACGAGTCTCGCCATGTGCAATGACTTTCGCAATCATTGGATCATAGAAAGGTGTAATCGTTACATGATTTTCTAAGAAGTGATCAATCCGTACATTTGACGGTAATGTTAAATCTGTAATTTTCCCAGGTGACGGGAAGAATGTTTTCGGATCCTCTGCATAAATACGAGCTTCAATGGCATGACCACTACGTTTTACATCATCCTGAGTAAATGATAGTTTCTCTCCACTTGCAATCAGAAGTTGTTGTTCTACAAGGTCTAATCCCGTAATTTCTTCTGTCACTGGATGCTCTACTTGTAATCTCGTATTCATCTCTAAGAAATAGAAGTTCTTCTGATCATCTACAAGAAACTCAACTGTACCTGCATTTGTATAACCAAGTGCTTTGGCAGCTTGTACAGCAACTTCTCCCATCGCCTTTCGTGTACCTTCATCTAAAAATGGTGAAGGTGCTTCTTCGATTACTTTTTGATTTCGGCGCTGTACCGAACATTCACGCTCCCATAAATACACTGTGTTACCATGTGTATCTGCTAAAAGCTGAATTTCAATATGATGCGCGTCTGCTATATATCGCTCTAAATACATTTCTCCGTTACCGAAGAAGTTTTGCGCTCTCGTTTTATTACTTTCAAACGCTTTGGTGAGCGTTTGCTCAGTTTCCATCAACTGCATACCAATGCCTCCGCCGCCTGCGGATGCCTTAAGCATTAATGGATAACCAATTTGTTTTGCAATTTCAATTGCTTCTTCAGCAGTTTCAATATTTGTAGTAATACCTGGGACTACTGGGACATCTGCTGCTTGCATTGCGATACGTGATTCGATTTTACTTCCCATCTTCGTAATGATTTCTTCTGAAGGACCGATAAATACGATTCCTTCTTCTTTGCAGCGAACCGGAAAAGACGGATTCTCTGATAATAAACCATAACCCGGATGAATTGCTTCTGCATTTGTCTTCTTAGCTATTTCAATAATTTTTTCAAGGTTTAAATAGCTTTCTTGGACACGCGGTCCACCTACTAAGTAAGCTTCATTTGCCATTTTCACATGAAGGGCATTTTCATCTGCTTCAGAATAAATAGCAACAGTGCGAATGCCAAGTTTTTGACAAGTTTTCATAATACGAACAGCGATTTCCCCGCGATTCGCAATTAATATTTTTTGAAACATAGTGATTCCTCCCTTTTATCTACATCCTAAATGTCTAGCAATTACGAGACGTTGAATTTCAGAAGTTCCTTCACCAATTTCTAATAGTTTCGCATCACGAATATGTCGTTCAACTTCATATTCACGCATATAGCCATATCCACCATGAATCTGTACTGCTTGATTTGCAATACGGCTTGCCGCTTCCGATGCAAATAGTTTTGCCATTGCCGCTTCTTTACCGAAAGGTTTATCGTTATCTTTTAACCAAGCTGCTTTATGTACTAAATTGCGTGCTAGCTCTACTTCAGTCGCCATATCAGCTAATTTAAATTGAATCGCTTGGAAATTAGAGATTGACTTTCCAAATTGTTGACGTTCTTTCGCATATTGCAATGCACGTTCAAAGGCTGATTGCGCAATACCAACTGCCAATGCTGCGATTGAAATACGTCCTCCATCAAGTGTATATAAAAATTGTTTAAAACCTTTATTTACATCACCAAGAATATTTTCTTTCGGTACACGAACACCATCAAGTACGATTTCACAAGTATTAGAAGCGCGAACGCCCATTTTATCGTAAGGACTAGAAATCGTTAATCCTTCACTAGTAGTAGGTACGATAAATGCTGAAATGCGTTTTCTACCATTCTCTTCAACACCGTTGACAGCGGTTACAATAATGGTATTTGCATACTCTGCGTTTGTAATCCAACACTTCTCACCACTGATTACATACTCATCGCCATCTAGTACCGCTTTCGTTTGAGTACCACCTGCATCTGATCCAGCATTCGGCTCCGTTAATCCGAAGGCACCTAATGTTTTACCTGACGCCATTGGAACTAAATACTTTTGTTTTTGTTCTTCTGTACCGAAATAATAAATTGGAGAAGCACCTAATGAAATTGTTGCAGCATAGCTTAAACCAGTGCCACCACAAGCGCGACCAATTTCTTCAACTGCTAACGCATACGATACAGTATCGCCACCTGAACCTCCATACTCTTCTGGGAATGGGATGCCTAATAATCCTAGTTCGCCCATTTTTTGAAATGTTTCATATGGAAACTCTGCAGTTTTGTCATAATATACAGCTTTCGGTGCGATTTCCTTTTCAGCAAAGTCACGTACCATTTCTTTAATCATTTGTTTTTCGCGAGTTAGAGTAAATTCCATTCCGCTACACACCCCTTATCGAATATTGAGTTTCGACAGCGTGCGAGTTTCTACTACAAACATAACAACTTAAAAGACAAGAATATTAGTTAGACAATTGCTACAATTCTGTCATAACTTAATTTTAAAACAGATTCTGTACTAATGCACAAAAAAATTCCTACATTGTTCTACAACAACATAGGAGTTTTCTTGTCGAAATATGTAATTTATTGTTTAATAATCTCTACCTTTACCCGAATCTGAAATCTCTACTAAAGCTTCAGGGTATGGTTCGAAATATGTTTGTCGTAATAAATACTTTTCATCAAATCGAAGAGCCCATGATTTTAAAATTGCAAGTATACTACTAAGCGGGCTTTTCTTTTCTTTATATTTTTGTATCAGATCTAAAAAATGATCTTTTTCTTGTTTTTTCAATTTTGTTTTAAAATATCCAAAAATATGTTCACATACATTTACATTCGATGTATAGCGGGGTGTACGCATAAATAATTCATATAAAGTCTTCTCATAGTTTTCAAATACAACTTCAATCTTTTCATTTTTGTGATTTGCAATTATACGCCCTAATTCCTTTTGTTTCACTTGATTATATGCCATAAATAAATATTTATTGTCCGACTGAAACGATACAAGGTCTTTCATATTTTTATTATGTTTAATCATTTTGTAATATGCGATTGTAAATAGTCTTGTAAAGAAATGCTCTCTAATAATAAAATTCGACAATCTGCCTTCCTCTTCAATAGGAAGATGCGAAAAATTTTTTACTACTGCTCCGCCAAATAAGCCCGATCCTTTTCCCTTTGCTGGCGCTTTTTCAAAACCAGAATAAATTTTCACATCACGCGTACCACAACTTGGCGAACGATTCTTTAAAATAAAACCATCCACATCCGATATCGTTTGTAAAAAGTCATTTGAAAACTGCTCCATTTTTTCAGTTACATCTTCTCGTGTCGACGGTTGCACAAGTCTGTTCTCACCATTTTCTTCTACAATTCGTATCGTTTCACGAGGAGTTCCCAATCCAATCTCCACTTCTGGACAAACAGGTATAAATGTAACAAATGGCTGCAAATTTCGTATTGTTACATCTGGAATCATCTCTCCATTATAACGACAAGCATCAAATTCTAAACATTTACTCACAACAATTGTTGGTTTTGCAAATTGTCGCATTTCATTACCTCCTTTGTACTAGTCCGTACTATATAAATTGTACTAAGTTTAGTATCGTAATCAAAGTTTGTTTTATTTAATATTTTAATGCACATATTCAATGCCATTTTAACAGTTATTTAGCTCTACGACGTAAAGATGTTCGCTTTAAAATCATGGTTTGATACTATCACAAATGAATAATGCACAAAAGAGTTGGAGAATGTAATACGTAAGAAAGGAGGGGAAATTTATGAAGAAAAAATTATCATCTATTTTAAGTGTTTTAGCACTATCTATTATGTTTTTAGGTACATCTGCCCAAGCTGAATACGATGGAAATCATATGAATAGAGTTAATAACACTGATATTTCAACTCGAGTTAATGACAATAATTTAGACAGAGTTAATAATGATGTGAGAACTCGAAATGTAAATACGACAAATGATTTAAATGATAATCGTGATAGAAATAATAATTGGGCTTGGCTCGGTTTATTAGGACTAGCAGGATTATTAGGTCTTAGAAGAAGAGACAAAGAAGTACGTTAATCTAGAATGTTTTTCGTAAACAAGTACTTATTTATCAAAAATATAACAAATATAAATCGCCTTTTTAAAGGCGATTTATTATTTTGCTTAAATGTAACATATGTAATTCATACTTCGACGATTAATTTCGTGGCGTTAATCCGTACAGTATAAATTGAATCGTATTTTCAATTTCCAAATCATCATCCCATTTTTCTTCAGGTAATAATAAAAATCTTGTTAATAATAAACCTAATACAGCTGATAAAGTAAGTCTTAATACTGAAGATGGCGGCATTTCAATAATTTCCCCGTCTTCTTGAAACTTTACAATCAACTTTTTAAAATGTGAAAATAACTCTGTTTCTACTAAATGTTGTATTTCATTTTTTAGTTCTGGCTGAAATGGCACTTCTTGAATTAATATTTTTATCATTGGAAAATGCTTTTTTGCAAATTCAAATCTATTATAAATCACAACTCTTAGAAACCCTTCGTATGATTCATACTCCGATTTAAATATTTCCTTTGCGAAGGTTTGTACGAAAAATGGTGCAGCGAACTTAGTTAAAGTTGGCATGACGACTGCTAACAATAAATCTTTTTTCGTCTTATAGTAGCGGAAGATTGTTCCTTCCGCTACACCAGCACGCTTTGCAATTTCACTTGTTGAAGTTGAAGCGTATCCTTTTTCTCCAAACATATCAACAGCTGCCTCTAATATTCGCATTTGACGTTCATTTCGTTTATCCGTATTAGTTGCAGCTATTAATTCCTCCAGCCAATCCTTCTGCATTTATAAAGCTCCTTTTTGTCATTATTATATTTTGCGATGTTTCTTTAAAGCAAATACATTTCCTACTGCAAATAATATTGAAAAAAGTAATAATACAGTAAGATCTAATGCAATCTCTGTAAACCCTTGATTCCGAATCATCACTTGTCTCATTGCGTCAGCGCCGTATGTGAGTGGAAATGCTTTCCCTAACATTTGGAGCCACTTATTCATAGATTCCATTGGAAACAATCCAGAAAAGAATATTTGTGGCACAATGACAAGCGGTATAAATTGAATCATTTGAAATTCATTATTTGCGTATGCCGATAAAAACGTACCTAATGTTAGTGCAGTTAAAGAGAGCATACATGTAATAAGTAGCGTTAGCCATATGGAGCCAGCTACGTATAAATCTAAAATATAAACGGAAAAGCTTACGATAATAATGGATTGTATAAAGGCAAAGATTCCAAAACCAATAATATAACCTGCGACTATTTCCCATCTTCTTACTGGGGTGGATAATAACCTTTCTAGCGTACCACTTAAACGTTCTCTTACAAAAGATACACCTGATAATATAAATACAAAGAAAAATGTAAAGAAACCAATTAATACAGGACCAAGCCCATCAAACATCGTAAATTCTTTAGAGCCATGTAAATAATTTACTTCAGGTTTCATAATCGATACATCATTCTTCTCTGTGCTTTTTTGCAATACTTGAAGTACAGCACGATTTTTTGACGAATCACTACCTTCCAACAGAAGTTTCATTTTTCCATTCTCTATACGAAATACTGCATCTACCTTTTGTTTTTTTAACTCAGAAATCGCCTTTTCCTTACTGTATTCATAAATTGACGCTTCTTGATTTTTCATCATTTTTACTATTTGAGCGGGCATATCAACAACAGCAATTTGCGGTACATAGTCTTTCTGTGTAAACACTAGTGACAAAAGCCAAAGTAATAACATCGGTGCTCCAAACATCATTGCTAACGAACGCTTATCTCGAAAAAATTGACGAATAATACGTATAATTACACCAGTAACTCTCATGATGGCACCACCTCTTCTAGCAAAAAGACATCTTCAATCCGTCCAGATGACACGCGTTTTTTCAATTCTTCAGTTGTTCCAACCGCAACTAGTTTCCCTTCTCTAATTAACCCTAGACGCTCACAAAATTCAGCTTCATCCATAATGTGCGTCGTTACAATAATCGTTGTGCCTTTCTTTTTAAGATCATAAAATTTTTCCCAAATCGTTTTTCTAAGAAGCGGATCTATCCCCACTGTAGGCTCATCTAAAATTAATATTTCTGGTTCGTGAAGGAGCGCTATTGCTAATGATAAGCGTTTTTTCATTCCACCTGAAAATTGTTGTACTTGCTTTTTCATATACTGTGACAATTGTACAAGTTCAAAAACCTCTGCAATTCTTGTCTTTTTACGTTTTCCCTTTAGTCCATACATCGTTGCTATAAAATCTGCATTTTCATATGCTGACAATTCTTCGTATAATGCATCCGCCTGGGCCATATAACCAATTCTTTTCATTTCATTTAAATTAGGCATATTAGTATTATTAACAAGCACTTCACCTTTCGTTGCCTCATTAATACCTGCAATCATTTTAATGAGCGTTGTTTTCCCCGATCCAGAAGGTCCAACAAAACCAAAAATTTCTGCTTTTTCAACTTGCAATGAAAGATTGTGTAACACTTCTTTTTTTCCAAAACTTTTTGATACAGTCCGTAAAATAATTGAAGGTTGTTGCACGTTTCATCCTCCTTTTTCAATAAAATGAGTGAGTACTCACTTTTATTTTACCCTTGCTTAATTATATGTCAAACTTCATTGCTTAGTATGTATGTTCAATCAACGATATTAAACAATGAAACAGAGTCGACATTAGAATTTCATTTCCTAAAGTCGACTCTGTTTCATTTAAACTATAAATTTCACTTTACGTTTTTAAATTCATATACTTCCGAATTCTAGCAACATCTAAAGAATATTCAATAACTAATTGCTGTAACGGTAAAATAACTGTGTCAGGATATAAATGTGCATATTGTAATGTTTCTGCATATGTTTCTAACCTTTTTTCTAAATACTTTATTATTTGATCAGGATGACTTACTAATAAAGATTTACAATAATAATGTATTTGTTCCTCAATCGCCGTGTATTCTTCAATTTCATATTCTTTATGCATGTGTACACCCCTTTAAGTTTTTTACATGAATTACTTATCACAATTTTCACTCGACAAATTTTAAGTTTTTTGATTATTTACACTATAACAAACAATCAGGGTCAAATTTTGTTACTTTATGTAACGTAGAAAATTTTTAACAAAATTGTAATGTTAACTCCTGCAAAATACATAAAATCTCTTTACTCACTTTTGTATAAAAAAATCGTACAGCTTAATTTAACTGCACGACTACAATCTCTGGCCTATTCAAAATTCTTTGCGGAATGATACTATTTCCTAATCCTCTACTCACTACCATTGATGTATTTTGTTCTACATATAAACCTGCTGTATATTTAGGTAAAACACCTTGATTTGGAGCAACTAATCCACCGATAAATGGCAATCTAACTTGCCCTCCATGAGCATGTCCCGATAAAACCAAATCCAACCTCTCATTCGTATATTCCTTTATAAATTCAGGCCTATGGGATAATAATACATTATATCTATCTGGCTGCATTTCAATTTTTGCTTTTTTAATTTCATCTATTATAATATTTCCTTCATCACGGTTTCCAGTAATAAACTCTGGATCATCAATACCTAGCAAGTTTATTTCTTGCTCACCCTTTCGAATGCCTACATGTTCATTTCTTAAAACATTGACACCATATTTCTTCAACTCTTTTTCTAAACTGTTATACTTTCCAGACCATTGTTCATGGTTTCCTGTCACAAAATATACAGGATACTTCTTTACCATTTCTTGTATTAATTGCATACTCACTTCTGCATCGTATGATTTACTGTCAATTAAATCACCCGTAATCGCAATAATATCTGGGTCTATACTTTTTATTTTTTGAATTAACACATCTTGATTATCGCCAAATTTTTTATTGTGTAAGTCTGAAATTTGTAGAATTTTATACCCTTTAAAAGAGGATGGTATTTTACTAGAGGTTATTTTAACCTCAGTTATACTTATTAAATTGTTCTGTAAATATAAAAAGATTGTAAAACCTACTAATATACAAATAATCATTACAATTCTATTAATTTTCTTTTTCATATTTTCTCCTTTACATTCTCATCAAACACTTCTATATGCTAACTGAATTATATTATACTTTCTTGAAATTTATTTAAATTAATAAAATAATGCAGTACATGAAATTTCGTATGAGATATGTCATATATATTCGTTATATTTTTACTTTTACCTTTTTAATAATAAGAATACAAAAACGACTCTTATCACAAGAAAAGAGTCGTTTTCTAACTTTATACTTTTAATACTTTCATGTTAAAAATGCGAAAACTAAAATACTATTACCTAAGAGCCTTAACTATAACTTTAGTTGCCTCTGCAATGAGTTGATTATCATAGGTTGCCTCTTTCTCATCTTTACTAGATAAAATTACGATGATAATTGGTTCTCTATTTGGAGGCCAAACGACAGCAATATCATTTCTTGTCCCGTAACTACCAGCACCTGATTTATCTCCAACTACCCAGTCAGTTGGTACGCCTGCACGAATAAGTTTGTCCCCTGTAGCATTTCCTTTCATCCACTCTTTAAGAATTTTACGTTTTTCAGCTGGAAGTGCATTTCCGACCGTAAAAGCTTTAAGATTCGTAGCAATAGCTTTCGCTGTACTAGTGTCACGAATGTCTCCTGGAATAGCTTCGTTTAATTCTGTTTCAAAGCGATCAGACATAGTAATCCGATCCCCCATATGCCTAAGCGCTTTTTCATATCCTTTCGGTCCGCCTATTTTATTAAATAAAATGTTCCCTGCAGTATTATCACTTGAACGAACAGCAGCCTCAGCAATTTCTCCTAGTTTCATTCCAGTATCTACATATTTCTCTGTAACAGGTGAATAATCCACTAAGTCTTCTTTCGTATATGTGATTACTTCATTTAATGAATCAATTGAGTTTTGCTGTAGTAATACTCCCGCGGCTAAAGCCTTGTAAGTTGATGCGAAGGCAAATCTTTCGTTAGGTCGATAAGAGATTGTTTGATTTGTACCAGTATCAATCGCATATACACCTAATCGAGCATCAAATTTTTTCTCAAGTTGAGAGAACTCTTTATGCGTTGCCTGATTTTTATGTTTCACTTGTCCAGTCTTTTCTTTCGCTTCAACTTGCAGTGACTCTCCTGTAAAAGCTTCTAGGCTTGTAATACTTAAACCTAATATACCAACGCATATTCCTATTTTTAGCATCCTCTTATTTTTCAAAATCATCATTCCTTCCAAATTTTTAGCACCTTTTTATACGTACACATAATAGACAATCACCGAACCAAATTTGTTCCATAAACTGAAAAAATTTATAGCTAGTATGAGAATTATTAACAAAATAAGAGATAGTAGCTATGATCGCCACTATCTCTTATTTCACATTTCATTTTTTTACTTATAAATAGCTTTATATAAACAGGTTCTCTTCCCTGAGAAAAGTATTCTAATTTTGCTTGGAACCACCTGTACTAGTAGATTCACCATGTATACGTTGCTGTTTCAAATCAAAGTATACATCTAATACTTCCTTTCCAATTATAGAATTAATTCCATTTTTATCATCATGAAGCCATGGAACTACTACGGAAAATGCTACTTCTGGATTATCATATGGAGCATATCCAACTAACGTTAAGTTATAACATTCCATACGTTCTCCTTTTGCATTTCTACCAATCGGGTCATCTCCACCATATACAGTTTGGGCTGTTCCTGTCTTTCCTGCTGGTTTATATGGCGCGTTTTTGAAATATTTCACGCCAGTTCCATCACCTTCTTGGAATACCCATCTAAACCCTTCTTTTATACGATCAATATGTTCTTTCTTCATATCAATTCGATTTAATACGACAGGCTCTATGGAACGTATAACTTTGCCAACCTCTTCTTTTATTGATTGTTCTCGTATTTCTTGTACAATTTGAGGTTGCATTCTATAACCACCATTCGCAATCGTTGAAATATATTGCGCTAATTGCAACGGCGTATACGTATCATACTGACCGATAGAAAAATCTAGTAAAAAACCAGGTTGACTATCTACTTTTCTCGTTTGTCCAATTATTTCATTCGGTAAATCAATACCTGTTGGGACACCTAAACCAAATTGCTTGAAATAATAGCGCATCGTATCAAATGCTCCTTGTTTAATATCCAATGAGCCATTTGGTACGTAATTGACTCCCGCAATTTTTAAAGCTGTCTGGAACATGTATACATTCGAAGATACTTGTAAAGCCCGTAAATCATTAATATTACCAAATCCGGATACATTCCACGATTTCTTAGCTTGTGTACCTTTAAATTTCATCGGCGCGTCATAAAATTGATCTCCTGGATGTATTGCCCCTGTCTCATATCCAGTTAATAAAGTAGCACCTTTTACAGCTGACCCTAGCTCATACGAAGTTGTCATGTTACCTAATGCCAAATCCTCAACCTCTATTCTTCCTTCTTTTTCTACAATCTTTTTGCCTGCCATTGATAAAATTTGTCCGTTATTTGGATTCGTCATGACAACAAAAGCTCGATCGAGCAGTGGCTCTGAACTCTTAAAAGCTCTCAAGTTTTTCTCTATACTTTCTTCCACTTTCTTTTGTAATTCCATATCAATCGTTAATGTTAAACTATTACCACTTTTTCCTTTAGAGATTATTTCTGTGCTAACAATGTTTCCTGATTTATCAGTAATATTTTTCACTTCTTCTTTTGTGCCGTGTAATACATCTTCATATCGTTGTTCAATATAACTTTTTCCAACACGATCATTACGGTTATATCCACGTACTAAATAAGAATCTAAATTTTCTTTCGGTAATCCTTCTTCACTACTCGTAATATTTCCTAATACAGAACGAAATAAATTACCGTTTACATAATTACGTTCCCAATCAACAGTTGCATCTACTCCTGGAAGATTCGCAAGATTTTCGCTTATCCGCGCATACTCTTCATCTGTTACATCTTTTTTAATGATTTGTGGTGTTAGTTGATAACCTGAACTCATTTTACTTTTAATAGCTAACACCTTTAAATCTTGTGCTGTTAATTCTGCTAATTCTACCTCTGTAACACGACCTCTTCTTAAGTCTTCTATTTTTTTATCTAACTCTTTTCCCTCTATACCCTTTTCTTTAAACTTTTCTATATCTTTTTTAGTAATCTTTGTCTCCGCACGTTTCGAATTCAACTGCATCCAAAAATCTTTTTTATCGATATCTGTTAATTTATTTATATCTTGTTCAGGCATTTCAAGTACTTTCGCCAAGTCTTTTGCTGTTTTTAAAATATCTTCACTCGTAATTCCCTTCACCCTTGTATACGTAATTGTGCGAAGAGATTTATTATTAACAACTGTTTTCCCTTCTCGATCTAAAATTTGTCCACGTGGAACTGGAATACTAGTTATTGCATTTTGACTACTTTCCACTTGGTTCTTATAAGCCTCTCCCTCAACGATTTGTACCTTTCCTAGCTGCATAATAATAGCTGAGAATAGTACAAATATGCAAAGGAACATTATATTTAATCGAATAGATATATATGTCTTCTGCTTCTTGCCTTTTTGTCCTTTCATAAATCCTCCATTTAATCCTTTCAGGAATTGCTACAAATACTAAAAACATCCCTTATATATTAGATACCGATAATCGGTTATAAATATCGCCTCAATCTTTTGCTTATTCCTTGTAAGCATCTATTCCTTTTCGTTTAGCTATGGAATTAGTAACTCTCCCTTCTTGTTTTCTCTCTATTTTTTGCCGCTTGCATTAGAAGTGCTAAACTGTATAATAACTCTTATTAAACTTACATATAGACTTGCTAGTAAATTTTCATGCTAATTATTCCTTTCTTCATGCTGTAATACTTAATAGACAACCTAAACAATAAAGTTGTTCCACATTTACAAAAAAAATAATTAAATATAAGATGAAATAGGCTACATAAGGGAGGGTTATATGTTACATACAAGAAGATGGAGATTTTTTGCGGTTCTTTCTATTGTAGGTTTGATTTTACTAATTTTATTAAAAATCAACTTCATTTCAATTACTATCGCAACTTCTTCAGCTGAAAGAGGAAAGATTTTTGATAAAAATGGTGTAATGCTAGCTACAAATAAGAAAGTTAAGTCTCTATATTGCACTTCTAATGATGAAAAGCTATCGAAACAAGATACATCAAACACATTAGCTTTTTTCAACCAATTTTCAAGCGAGTTTCAACATGATATTTCTACAGAGAACATAAAATCTCAATTACAACAATCTTGTAAAAAGAAGACTATGAATGATATACCGTTATACTCTGATGTAAATGAGAATGAACTTGCATTCATAAACAAAAACAAACCCAATAATGTAATAATTAAAGATGAATGGATTCGATATTACCCTAAACACGAAATTGGTTCACAAGTAATTGGGTATGTAGAAAATGACCTTAAGTCCAAGCATATGGCTGTTGGAAAAAGCGGGATTGAGCTGCAATATGAAAATGATTTAAAAGGAAAACCAGGCAAAACTCTTATTTTTAAATTGAATAATAAAAAGTTCTTATGGAACATTCAAAAAGTACAAAAAGGAAAAGATGTGCGGCTAGCTTTAGACTCTGAGTTGCAGCAAAAGGCAGAAGAAGCATTAAAATCTCAAATTAAGAAAACACCTGATGCTAAAGCTGGTTATGCTATAGTGAGCGATGCAAAAACTGGCGCAATTTTAACTATGGCCAACTCGGTAGTTTTTGATCCAAATATATTAAATACACATGTATCTTCTAGAAAAGAAAACATTAAATCTCTTTCGCAAAATAAAGCAATTCAAAAATTAAAGTATGGTGAATCTTATGTAAATATGGCTTCTACTATAAAACCACTCACTATTTTAATTGGATTAAATGAAAAGCTTTTCCAACCAGAAGATACTTATTTAGATAAAGGTACTTTTCAGTATGATAATCAAAATAACATTACGAATGCGCCAGGAACACCAACAGGGGAGATTACACCGAGGCAGGCTATCATTAATTCATCTAACACATTTATGACAGCAAAAGTAGCTCTCCCCTTATTCAACCAAAATAATGGAAATATAGAAAAAGTGGCACATATATGGACAGATTATTTAATGCAATTCGGCCTACGTTCTAAAACTGGGATTGATTTACCCTTTGAAGAAGACGGACAATATGAATTCCATCCATCTAATAAATTTGAAAATGGGATTTCAGCTTTATTAAATGCCTCTTGGGGAGGAAATGAAGTGCATACTCCTCTTCAACTCGCTCAATATGCAGCAACTTTGGCAAGTAAAGGCGACAAATATAAACCTCAAATCGTAAGTGCGATTATTGGTCAAGATGGTAAGGAAACCAAAAAGTTTAAACCCATTTTAGAAAGTTCAAATCGTTACCCGATGAACTTTTGGAGTGTCGTGCAAGGTGGGATGAGTCAAAATATAGAGGAAATTAAAAAGTTGCCCTTTGACGTCGCAGGTAAAACAGGTATTACAGGTTTTCCAAATGAGCAAGCAAGAATGATAAATCACTCTCTTTTCATTGCGTATGCTCCTACGGAAGATCCACAAATTGCCGTTTCTGTCGTTATCCCTGGTAGTAATTCAGAAAAAAACATTGCCGCTCTCGTTACATCAGAAATTTTAGAGTACTGGAATACTCTTCAAAAAGAAAATAAAAATAAAGAGGAAGGTTCATTTAAGTGAACCTTCCTCTTTTACCATATAGAATTTATATTTATTATTTTCCATATACCTTCATTATTCTTTTCAAACATAAATGAATATTTAATATCAGTTAAAACATACTCTTTCTGTACATATCCAGTATTACCGTTAATTGTCGATATTTTTATATATCCATCATTCTGCACTTTTTCTGGAATCCAAGCTTTTACCATTTCATTAGATACTTCATATAAAACTTGTGATTCTCGCTTTGGTTCAGCTAAAATTTTCGTTTTATTTCCAGTAACAGTTGCATATATAAAATGCGCTTGGTTTGGTTGGTTACTTTCTGTCAATCCACTTGGTACTTTATATACTTGCTTTGTATCTTTTGCAAACTCTCCTCCCATTGTAAGGGCGACTTGCAACTCATGAAAAATATCTTCATCAAACTTCAGTTCATCCTTCTTATAACTCTTCCCTTTAAATAGAACTTCATCATTTAACGCTTTGTACAGGTCATTTTCATTTTTTGAGTTCGTACTTTGATATAGTTCATTCATAAATTGTTTTAATGATGGATCTTGAGCAGACTCATCTTTTGTTTTAGGCTTAATTTGAGTACTACTTTGTACCGGTGATTTATTATCATCAAGCCAAGGTTGTTGAACAATGAAAAATAACATTGTACAAACCAACACAACTACAATAGGTAATGCTTTTTTACGAAATGGTCTTTTATGTTTTACAAAATCCACTTCATTATTTTCATATATAGACTGCTTTATTTTAGAAATAAATTCTTCTTCATCTTTACGATTCTCCATTGGCCCTTTTTTTATTTTTCTATACCAGTCAGGATTTTGTTTATTGTTCATCACTACTACCCTCCCCTATTAATTTTGAAACCTTACTTCTCGCTCTACTTAATCTCGATTTTACAGTTCCAATGGATACTCCTAATGTTTCAGCCATTTCTTCATAAGATAATTCATATTTTGCGTCCAATATAATTATTTCACGGTGCTTTTTAGGTAGTTCTAATACAACCTTCCACACATCATTCATTTCTTCTTGCTTAAAAAATTCTTGTTCTGCTGACAGGGATTGCTTATCGTCACTAAAAAATCCTATTAAAGATATCCTTTTAAAATAAGAGGATTTCAAATAGTTTATTGCCGTATTTCTTGTGATTTTTAATATCCACGTTTTAATAGATGACTCCTTTCGAAATGAATTCCAATTTTTAAACACCTTTATAAATACATCTTGCGTGATATCATCTGATAAGTGTGGATCTTTCGTAATAATAAATGAATAATTCCATACATCTTGCCAATAGTCTTTTATAACATAGTCCAGCTCATCATGATTACACTTTTCAATAAACGTCTGTTCCATTTCCACACCTCAAACTTATTTGAATAAACATAAAAACTGCCCTCACTTTTATTATGGTTTCAATATATAGACAAGATACAAGTTTCATTTGTTCCATTGTTTATCTTTTTTCAAGCAGAATAATACTACTAAAAAACAAGTAAAGCATACAATGATAAAATTCTACTCATGAAAATCTGTTTTTTGAATTTAACGTAACACTCCACTTGTCCATTTCAATTTGCTATCTCCTTCTATTTGCCATTAACAATGTCAACTTTTCTAGAATCACAGCAAAAAAGCATTCTTTCTAATCGAGAATGCTTTTTTGAAATTTAATTGTTCTATATTTTCCCCAATTTATATCTTTGAGTTAAGCAAACATGTAATAAATTTAGTCAAAAAATTCACCATATAATTAAGTATTATTTCTGAAATACATGTTTTACTTTTTCACCTGGAACGTTACTTCCTCCTCTTCCTTTTACATCTTCAATCATCATTGTAACAATCATGTCTGGCGCATTTGCATCGAAAGCTGCGAACCATCCCAGTTCTTTTCCGTCTGCTTCTTTCGACTCTTTCAGTTCTGCTGTACCAGTTTTACCAGCAAGCGTTACACCATCAACCTTTGCAATTCTTCCTGCGCCATCAGGGTCATTAATGACTTTAATTAATGCGCTCTTTAATATCTCTTGATTCTTTTTAGAAACCACATTTTCTTTCCAATTCCCTGCTACTTTTGCTTCTTTTAAAAGATGTGGCGACGGAATATTCCCTTCATTCACAATCGGTGCATATGTTAATGCTAAATGAAGTGGCGTCATTAATACTTGTCCTTGTCCATAACCCGTGTCTGCTAGTTGAATATCATTTTTTATCCCATCTTTTGCAATAATTGAAATAGGAAATTCGTATTCGATTGGTAATTTTTCATGAAATCCGTACTTTTTAAATTCATTTACATACTGATCTTTTCCCATTTTCAAAGCTTGTTGAGCAAAATAAATATTATCAGAGTACTTCATTGCCTTGTCAAAATCAATTGGACTTGCATCCTTTACACGCGTTACATAGTAATTTCCCCAAGACGAATCTTTTGTCCACTTCAATCCTTGAATTTTAAATTCTTCCTTCGGATTTATTGTGTTTGTTTCCAAACCAATTGCACCTGTGATCGTTTTAAATACGGAACCTGGTACAAATGCTTGTGTAAAGCGATTCGTCATTGGTAGTTTCGAGTCGTTACTCCATACTTCTCGTTGGGCTTTCGATGCTCCTCTAACTATTATATTTGGATTATAAGCAGGGCTACTTACAAGTGCGATTGTTTCACCTGTTTTAGGATTGACCGCTGCACTAGACCCTGCTTCAGTTTTCATCTCATTAAAGATTTTTTCTTGAATTGCAGCATCAATTGTTAACGTAACAGTTTCTCCCTCTTTTGATTCTTTTTTTGCTACGTTTTTAATCTCTTTCCCCTTCTCATCTTCTATAAATACGCGTCCACCCTTTTCACCACGCAATTTATTTTCTAACACTTTCTCTAAACCGGTCTTACCTACTAAATCATCTGCTTGATAACCTTGTTTTTGAAGTGATTTTAACTCCTCCGCATTCACCTTTCCTATATATCCAGTTAAGTGTGCCGCTGCTTCACCTAATGGATACGTACGAATATTTACTGGACGAGATGAAACTCCTTCTAATTCAATATAATCATTCTGTCTGGTTCCTTCTTTTAAAATACCAATTGGTACAAAGGAGTCTGGTTTTATCCATTTCGCTGTGAGCTTTTGTTCAACCTCTTCTGTAGACATATCAAGTAATTGTGCTACTATTTCTTTCGTTTGCGCTGCTGTTTCGCCTAGTTTCTCTGGAATAATTCCAACCTCAGTCGCTTTACCATTCGTTGCAAGCCCTTTTCCATTTCGATCATATATTTCTCCACGTTTTCCTTGCTCTATTTGCATACGTACTTTGTAATCTTTTTTCATTCCTGGAAAAATGAAGTCTGGTGTCCAATCTATTTTCCAAGACTCTTTATCTTTCACAAGTTTTGCTTCATGGATGAATGAAACTGATCCTACATCCGTATCCATCTTAACTTCAAAAAGAAAAAGCTCTTTATCTTTCGTATTCTCTCCTTTCATTTTAACTTTTAAATTCTTAGCTCCAATCCCCTCATAGATTTTTTGATATTTTTCTGTGAATTCTTTTTTAGAAATTGATTTTTTTGCATGATCTGATAAATGATCATACATATTTGTAAATTTTCTATCATTCCATAAATTGATATATTCTTCAAATGCTTGTTTTGGCGGTTCGTTTTTATTACATCCTACCAACATAACCGCAAAACAAACGAAAAGCAGCATCCATAATTTTTTCAATTCAATCTTCTCCCTTAGTTAAAAATGATGATTCCTTTCTTAATTTATTTAATAAAAAATGTTTTAACGCTTAATAGACAGTGAAAGTAATGATATTGTTCCATATTTACAAAAAACTAAAAAAGAGTGATAAGAATTCCGTAAATTTGGAATCCACATCACTCTCGTTTGATATTGTGCAAATCATGAATATGAAATAAGAATTTCTAGTTTTTAAAAATAATCTCAATTTTCTAACTAACGGGATAAAAATCATGTATTTGTTCTATTTTTAATAATTCATAAATTCGTTGAAATGTTCGCATCAAATTCATCTGATGTTTTGGTATCTATTTTTCTCCCATCAATTGTCATCTTTATTTTTTGTTTTTGGTTTGCTGTTACCACCCAAGCGTTCAGTAAATAACGATCTTCATGGGATAATGTAGACGGTGAATTTATAACCTTTCCTCCTAAATATAGCGTAGCAGAAGAACCTCCATCCATTGTCGCTGTCCAACATTACGGTTATAACAGTAGACATTTTGTTGATGCTCAATTAACAAAGCTACTTTTAGGAACAATAGGATTAATAATTTGTGCTTTACTCCCATATGAAATATGGAAAAAACGAATAGTCTCAATGAAAAAACAACTTAAGTTTTACCCTATACAATCATTAAAATATATTAAATTTATTGTTGTATTAATTACCAATAAGAATTTCATAAAGAAAGCACAGACTTATTAAGGCACATATTTATCTAACCTACATAAAATAAAGATGTACAATTGCCTACTTTATGAATTTTTTATAATGATATATAGAAAGGATTCATTAAGTTATGTTTGTTGGGAAATAACATTTATATTTCTTCTAAAATAAACAGGGTACAAATTACACATATCAGCCTGTTTATTTTAGAGAAAAGTTGTTTATAAGTAGTTCTTTTCTTTAAAAGAAGGAACTACATTTTTTAAATTAAATTTCTAAATGGATAAATTTAGCACGGGAAAGGAATTGAACTTATGTCTAATTTAAATTTCATTTCTGATCAATTTGCTGCAATTCTTAAAGGAAAGAGTAAAATAAATCAAGGTGGTTGTTCGGTGTCTTTTCACCGCAATTTTAAGGTCCTGGTTCAAGGAAAACGAAGTGCCTATGTAGTTCCCGTCGGAGTAAGTTTTGAATCGTTGGATCAAAATGGCAATGCATTAAATTTAGGAGAAATCGCGGTTCTACAAGAAGAGATCCCTGCATTTATGAAATCAATTGTACAACAAGGAATTATTGTCAGTGCTTTACATAATCACTGGTTATACATGAATCCCTTAATTATGTATATTCATATCCAATCGGTAGAGCACCCGTTACATTTTGCAAGAAAATTGGCAAATTCATTTTTATCGTTAAGCAGCTATCCTGTTACTAATATCGAAGGGCAATAATTTATCTACAATCATAGATATGATAATAATATGTACCAGACTCCATGCACGTTGCGCTTGTATAAATAGTATTATCTAATGTATCTTCTTCCGTTATTACTCCTCCTTTTGGAACCTCACAATTTTACAAAATACGAAAAATGACCGATATACCCTCTTCTTCGTTATCTATACCCTGAATATTTTATTTACCATACGCTGCTCGTATAAACCTTGATGGTGGGGTGAAATCTCCATTAAGTCCCATTGAACCTGAACCTTGTCCAAAAGTACTTAATGGTATATCCCCCTCGCATGGCTGCGATTTAAGACCTATATATTGTCTTAAATTTTGTAAATGCCAATTAAACTCAGGACTATTAGTCACTACTCCTTGTCGATTCTAATACAAGAGATTCACCCCATTTATCCGATAAAATCCAATGTAATGGTGGAGTAACTCCTAAAGCAGGTAATGGTACCTCCCAAAAGGAAATACTAGCTACAAATTTCTTTAACTCTTCAACAGATTTGAATTGTGTCTTTCGAAACCAGAAGAAAAGCCAATAGATTTCTGAAAACTGGGCGTATGATTTGATATTGTAAAGCCCTCAGGCATCAATTTGTTCATCACCTATCATCATGTATCCCTTGGTTGAAACCATCAGCTTTTCTGTACCTCTTCCCAGTCGATAGCTCGAAAAGTTATGAGTGTTGAGCTCAACTTAACGACGACGAGAGCTGCTCCCCAATTAGTGATGAAACCCATTATCACATTTCGTATCATGTGGCATAGGTCCATCCAAGGAATCCAGAAAGGCAACGGCCTGTTTGAGGTTCCTCAAAAATAAATGCGCGAGATCCATAGAAAACCCGTTTCGAACCACAACGCGCATAATCGTCACTGCTTCTAGGTCTGGAGGCAATGGATATGCGGGTACTTGCCAGCCGAACACACGCAATTGTCGAGATAAATCATAAAGGTTCCAGTTTAATGTGTAACCTTTTTTCAGTTGCCAAGCGAAAACCGGAATATCCGAACCATCGGACAAAAGTTCGAACGGTTCCATCTCCTGAATTGCCTTGCTAAGAAAAAGAGCGACCTTCTGAGAAGCCCTTTGGACATCATAGTACCCACTTTTCCCCAAACGCAGGTAATTGTAATATTGTAGGAGCACTTGTGCGCCAGGACGTGAAAAATTCAGGGCAAAAGTCGGCATGTTTCCGCCTAAATAGGAGACGCGGAAGATTAAATCATCGGGGAGATCATCAGCTTCCCGCCAAATTATCCAACCCAAGCCAGGATAGACTAATCCATATTTATGTCCCGATACATTGATGGACTTCACCCTCGACAACTGAAAATCCCAGACTAAATCTGGTTGAAGAAACGGTGCTATAAATCCGCCCGAAGCCGCATCTACATGCATAGGAATGTCGAGTCCCGTCCTCTCCTGTAAATCGTCCAACGCTTTTGCAATGGCGGCAACCGGTTCGTAAAGTCCAGTATAAGTCTCACCGAGAATCGGTACCACACCAATCGTATTTTCATCCACGGCTGCAAGGACCCCTTGAGGATCTAATCGGGGATGCTCAGGGCTAACCTTCACATAGCGTGGTTCAACCTCCCAATAGTTCGCAAATTTTTCCCAAACGACTTGAACAGCAGAACTAAACACAATATTAGGCCGATCCACCGGCTTACCCTCTCTTTTTCGTGCATTTTGCCAGCGTCTCTTTAACGCAAGCCCCCCGAGCATACAGGCTTCCGACGATCCAGTTGTTGAAACGCCCATAGTTGTAAGGGGGCTGGGGGAATGCCAGAGGTTGGCTAAAATGCGGACACACCGCTCCTCAATTTCAGCTGTCTGTGGATATTCGTCCTTATCAATTATGTTCTTATCAAATGATTTAGCATATAAGTGCTCTGCGGTAGGTTCCATCCATGTACTAACGAATGTTGCAAGATTCAAGCGTGCATTGCCATCAAGAGTCATTTCATCATGGACGATTTGATACGCTGTTTCTGGTAACATGCCTTCATCAGGCATGTGAAAGCGCGGAACGACTGATTCTCCTTTGCGGGCAAAAAGAGGATTTATAGAAAATTCGGGAGGCAGCTCCATTTGCACGTGACGCGGTAGATATTGTGGATTATCTGGCATAACCTCTTTTCCTTCATATGTATCATTTTGCACTTCTTCTTTTCGATCCTGCGGCATACTAGTCCCCCTTAATTAATGGTTTAACAAATATATTATTTACAAAAAAACATTTGCTAAACCAAGGGACAATTCTAATAAAAGGTGATGCCATCATTCAAAATAAAAGGTGATGCCATCATTCAAAATAAAAGAGTATAGTTTTTGATTATAAAATAGAAATCGATTTATATTTTAATGAAAATATTGAATATTTTTAATATAATTATTGAGTTATGTATTTATAGAAACTTAAGGGGTATGATTATGGAGTTTATTACTTTTAAAGTAATTTGTATCTTTTTATTTTTAATGCTTATGACTTCTATAGAAGTTTTAGGATATGGAGTTCAACTTGTTGGAGCGAAATTAGCTTTAGTTGCATCGGCTTTTGCTAAATATAATATTATGTCTTTAATTGCTCGATTTTCTAATATGTTTCAACAACCATTTACTGTTTCTTTAGTTGATAGTACAGCAAAAAATGGTAGATTAGAATTACTAATTAAACAATTAGATTTTTGTTATTAGGTTCTACTATGGGAGTAATACTTGGAGGGATTATTAGTACCATTTTTTATGAAAGTTCTTTCTAAAGCGCTAATACCATTGTCAAAAGATGGTTCGTTTTTAAACATGTTCAAATTAATATGTTCACAAAAGAATTGATGCAACGTTAAAAAGAATGAGCCCGGTACAATACCGGACTTATATTCATACAACCGCTGTATTTTTCTGTTTAACTGTTGGGATTCAGTTCATAATGAAACATATTTTTACATAAAAGACTTTCGTATATAAATTTTTCAAATGATTTATTAGCGAATTGTTGACCAATATCACTTTTTTGAGTGAGTAATTTTTTAGATTGATAATGTAATGAATTTTTTTCGTTTCTTTTATGTAAAATATTCTAGTTTTGCATTAGGAAAGAACTGTTTCATATAGGAATACAGATAGTTTTTTATATCCTCTTCTTCTTCTTTTTGATAAATGTATTTTCCGATTCCATATTTCCCCCATTTATACCTTCTTTTCTCTTCATCTAATTCTAGTTTTGTCATCGGGTAGTTTTTTTCAATTACTCTCTTAGCTGGCTTTGTAAAACGATGTTGAATAAATTCAAATGTAATATCATCCCGTGCATCAAGAGGTAATTCAGCATTTAGGCGTTCAAACATATGATAGTATCCTTCCTTCCAGCCTTCATGCAGGTAAATAGGAGCTACAATGAAACCAAGAGGATATCCAGCTCTAGCTACTTTTCCTGCTGCCTCAATTCGTTTAGCTAAGGGAGAAGTTCCTGGTTCAAAGTTTTTAATCACATAATCAGCGTTTACACTAAAGCGAAATCTTGTTTTTCCATTATGTTTAGCATCAAGTAAATGATCTACATGGTGGAATTTCGTAACAAATCTCAATTTCCCATATTCAGATTCTCCAAAATGCTCAATGGCCCGTTTAAGGGTATGCGTTAAATAATCGATTCCTACAATATCTGAAGTACACGACGCTTCAAATCTTGTTACTTCAGGTGCACGCTCTTTCATGTATTTATCAGCAGCATCTAAAATTTCTTCAACATTTACATACGTTCGTATATAAGGCTTACTTCCCATCGTTGTTTGTAAATAACAATAATGACAATGTCCCATACATCCCGTTGCAAAAGGAATTGCATACTCTGCTGAAGGCTTGGAAGTATCGAATTTCAGTGTTTTTCTAACACCAACAACCAGCGTGGATTTTGCTACTCGATACTTTTGAAAATCGTTATCCCCTGGCAAATCTCTTACTTGATTATGGGAAGTAGTATGTCGAATTTCAACATCCATCTTTGAAAACTTCTCAAACAGCTCTTTCCCCAAAGGATAATCTAATGCTTTCGGTTCAAAATATACGAGCTTAGGCATAAATGGCTTATTCATTCTAACATCCCCTCTGAAATATCACCATAATAGTAAGTGTAAGCTTGGTTTGCTTCATCTTCGGTAGCATATATAGCCATCTCATTTGTTAGTGGATAATACGTTTCGTAAAGAAATAGTGCTAATTCATTAGGTCTTTCAGGATTATTTACAACTGCTGCAGCTTGTATGTTAGCTACGTCTTGAGTATGAGGATTTCGGTAAAAAATATAAACAATGTCACCAGCATGATACGTATTACTTTCAGAAGAAAATTCCATTCCATCACCATCTCATTTCATAAAATTCAATGCTCACAGTTTTACTTTCTAATTTTCTTGTAGTGTAACTATTTAATTACATTGATAATGATTACGTCATACAAACATATTTTGAAAAATGAATAATAAATGTACTCCCAAAAAGGCAAGCATATATCAATGCTTGCCTTTCGTTCTAACGACGATGTTCAACAAGATCGATTACACCTAAAACGACGTGTGCTAAACCAAAACCAAATACTGTATTTGCAATCATTTTATTAGTTCCACGAGTTTGTTTAAGAGCATAACCTGCTGCTGTCACTGCTGTACCTAAAGCTGTTGGAATTAATCCTTCACGAATGTCCACAGTGATGCCTCCTTGTTTCGTAGTTAGTAAATTTGTTTTAATGACTCGAAGTAAAGTATTAAAACAAGTATTAGTATTTTTCTTTTTAATAAAATTATGTGAAATTTTTATGAATAATATTTTAAATCCATAACAGCTATAAAGATTGAAAAAATTATTAATTAACAAATAAGAAAATATCTTCAAAACGTATTTTTATATGAAAATTTTATACCTCAGACAAAAAAATCTTTGCGAAAATTCTCTCCATAAAAAGTGCTCCTAAATTTATATATAGGAGCACTTTTTATGAAACACTATTCTTTATTTGCTTATGAACCACTTTATTATAATAACCATGCTTTACAACTTGCCTAAAATCATCTACCTCGATATCCATTCTTTCCGCAATATCTACAACAATTGTATTTTGTAAAACATTCACCACAAATCCCATTAATTTCAAATTATGATTTTTACGATATGAAAATTCAACGTAATCCCCAAGTGTTACTTCTTTATTATGTTTCATTTGGCGCCCCCTAAATTATCGATAATTATACAATAGTTTCCCCCTTTTTTACTTCTACATACGGGGTCACCAGTTTATCATTTTAGCCAATTCATCTCCCACCTACTTATTTTGCGTTCCTTGAGGAAGGGGTCTTCTTGGCTAAAATGATAAAAAAAGACAAACTCTCCAATGTGAGGAGTTTGTCCAAAACCATGATTTCTTTAGTTTAACAATATAGAATTCAGTTCCGATAAGAATCTTTCTTTTTTCCATATCCCACGGTTTTTGCATCGATACTAACAATAGTGGATTAGAATAATGACTTAATACTTGCTAGGACAGTAAGAATACCTATAATAATGACAAATACATTGCTAGATTTCCCTTTGTATTTAGCAAGTACTGCTACTTTATGGATTGCATACATTGGTAGTATACATAAGATAGCAGCAACTAGCGGACCGCTAAGGGCATCAATGATTCCAAGAATACTTGGATTTGTATAAGCAACATACCAGCATGTTAATACGACAAAAGTAAGAATCATTGTCTTAACTGTTTTTTCTCCTATATCTTTCCCACGTTTTTTACTGGACTTGATAATCATGTCACGCATTACCTCATACGCTCCTATATAATGACCAAGGAAAGACTTTGTAATAGCCACAAATGCAATGATAGGAGCTGCAATAGTGATTACTGGCGAATTAAGCTCATTAGCAAGATATGATAGGATTGACAAGTTCTGTTCTTTTGCCACCTTAAGATCATTTGGAGTTAAACTTAAGGTACTGCTCCAAACAAAGAACATAACAACTGCGAATGTCATAATATAACAAACTTTTTGTATTTGAGCACATTTAGCATCAGTAGCATCTATTCCATACGTAGCTCTCTGTTTCATAACAAATGACGAAATCATAGGCGAATGATTAAACGAGAATACTATGATTGGAAGTATCATCCATATCGTTCCTAAATATCCTGTTCCTGTTGAAGCAGTAGAAACACTTGAAAAACTAAGCATTGACGTATTCCACTGTGGAATCAAAGATATTGCGATAAAAAGTAGAGAAGCTATAAAAGGATACACTAGCATGCTCATGATCTTTACAGTTATATCTTGACCAAAATTTAGTATAGCGATAAGACCGAGTACTAAAACAAGCGATAAAATGGACCTTGGAGGCTCCGACATGTGCAATTGATGCACGATAAAGCTACTAGCGGTATTTGTAAGTGCGACCGAGTACATCAGCACGATCGTATAAATGGAGACAAAATATACAATATTAAAAATGATACTTGCCTTATTTCCAAAATACTCTCTTATTGTACCTGTAATCCCCTCATCGGCAGAGTTCGAAGCGTAAATCATTTTAGCAAGCGCCCTATGTGAATAATACATAACAGGATATGCAAGTATGGTAATTAACAGCAATGATAATAAACCACCTGAACCTGCATTAATCGGTAAAAAGAGTACTCCTGCTCCAATTGCTGTTCCAAAAAGGCTCAATGCCCAGGTAGTATCCTGTTTATGCCACTTTTTAGGGTCTAGATATTTCTCATTTTTTACTGCAGTGTTATCAGCTTGAAATTCTATGTTTTTTGCAGTATTCCCATCCATATAATAATTCCTCCTTGTGTCCTATTCTTAATTCTCTTTTTAAGATATAGGAATATAGACCGTTCTTGAAAAATGAATAGCTTATATAGTGCCCCACAACGAATATCCCCCTTCTAGGTTAATAAAAATCAAAAAATTAGCGAAGCATCAACCTGAAGGGTTTGTTACCACTTATAAAATATTTTAATTATATAGTAGTATATTTTATTGATAACTCCCCCAATATACAGACATCCTTAGGCGAACAATTGAGTAAAAATTGTTAAAAACTTCACAATATACTCGATAACTTATTGATTTGATTGTTTCTCCCCAAAGATTTTATTTTTAATGGAAATTCCTGTAGGTGTAGCTGCAATACCACCTAAACCTGTCTCTCTTAATTCGCGAGGCATCTGTCTTCCAACTCTATACATGGCTTCAATCACTTCGTCAGCATTGATGAGATTGTTTACGCCGGCTAATGCGATGTCCGCTGCTGCTAAAGCATTTGCCGTTCCAATGGCGTTTCTCTTTACACAAGGAATTTCTACCAAACCAGCGACCGGATCACAAACTAAACCGAGTAAATTTTGTAATGCAATCGAAAAAGCTTCAGAAGATTGCTGTGGCGTTCCACCCGCAGCTTCTACCGCAGCTGCAGCCGCCATCGCTGAGGCACTTCCTACTTCAGCTTGACATCCTCCATACGCTCCTGAAATACAAGCGTTGTTTGCGACTATCGTTCCAAATAACGCTGAAGTGAATAGAAAATGAATCATATCTTCATGACTTAACTGCAACGTATCTTTAATACTAAATAGGACTCCCGGAATCGTCCCACTCGCACCTGCTGTTGGAGTTGCACAAATAGCTCCTAATGCAGCATTTACTTCATTAACACCGATAGCACTTTGAATCCCTAACACCATCAAATCTCCAGAAAGAGTTTTCCTATTTTCTCGATAGTTTTTAATTTTTACAGCATCCCCTCCGGTCAAACCTGTTGGAGAAAATACACCGTCGCCCTCGATACTTTTATTTATTGCATGTTGCATAGTCGCTAAATTTCGTTCCATTTTACTCCATACTTCTTCATAAGAAGTTTTAGTTTGTTTGATTTCCTGTTCGATTGCTAATTCATAAATTTGCTTTTGGCTTTTATTAGCTGCATCCACAATTTCTTTTATGGCCATATGCATATTTTTCACTCCTTAATGTGACTAAAGAATAATAAGATTAGCTATATTGCTTAAATCTCCTAATTCCTTCTGAGCATTACCTGGCAATATCGAATCCAAAGCGAATGCATATAAATATTTTGTTTTATCTTCCAAACTATGAAAGTTGTTAATTTCCACATCATATTGTTTAAAGATCCTGCGTAAAACAAATTCAAAGTCAGCTCTTTCTGAAATCGCAATAACAACTGGCAATGGCCCCTGCAGATTTAAGCTAAATCCATCAATTTCAACATTTTTGACTTCAATCAACCCACCACCGACCGAAATACCCATTACTCTAATACTTCGACTTTCATCCTCTGCATATACATCTGCCGTATTTGGATGACCAGCAGGACTATTACCCAATTGTTCAATAAAGGTAATGTCAATTCCCTTAGACTCTGCTATTTTAATAGCATCTGGCACTTTGCTGTCATCAGCAGCTAAGCCTAATATACCAGCAATAATTGCAAAATCAGTTCCGTGACCTTTATGGGTTTCAGCAAATGATTCATAATACTTTACCACAACTTTTTTGGGAAGACCTTGAAATAATTTATTAGCAACTGTTCCAATAGCCAAAGCACCTGCAGTATGTGAACTTGAAGGGCCTATCATTATGGGCCCAATCACATCAAAACAACTTTTGTATTTAACAATCTTTTTTTCTTTAATAGATGCTACATTCATGTTCATATAAGCACCCCCATAATTTATTATTTTTAGCTGTAGTTGAATCTAAGTTATTAGAATGATCGATTCAAAACAAGTTTTGTTTGATAACGCTTTCTTTATTGAGTTGAATAAACTTCCCTTCTAATCCGCTATCCTCCGTATAGTAATCATATCAGTATGTCCAATTTTAAAAAATTACTGGCAAGTTGTTTAGAATTTTTAATCCAAAACGAGGTTTGATATTTTCTCTAGAGGTAATAAATTGTGTCTCGACGCCCTCATTATAACTTGTATATTTATAAGTTTAATCTTTTTTTATTTTTAGAAAGATTGAATAGACAGAATTTTGAATAGGTAATAAATTATACTTAGTATGTAGCAATTGTGTCCTTTGTTTGAAGCTGTATTAGTTAGTAAAAAAGCAAAAATAACACAGAGTTCCTTTCATAAACACATTGATTATATTGAAAAATCATTATAAAGATACTTATATTGTCTTTTGTTTGAACATCTTGTTTTGAACGGGAAACCTGTTGCAATAAATAATTCATTCAGATGAAAAGGAATACATTAATAAAATTTAAAAACGTTTTAGTATATTAATTATACATTTTGTATAAATATTAATTATCAAAAAAAACTAACTTCTTATTAGGATCTTAACATAAAGGATACATTCCAAATAACAATGGAGATTCTGCTTTATCAATTTCTTTATACGTCATATTTCCCTCTTTACCTGCAACAGCAACTTGTACTTTTTCATTTGTTTTCACATCTTCTGCACCTATTGCACCACCCGCCAATAATCCTGTACTTAACAGACTATCGTGAACAAAAGTTAGAGAGTTATAGAACAAAATATAATGTGTATGTACATACATTTCTTTTAAAAGAAGTTTTGTAGTATGCAACTGAATTAAAAAAATATAGATTTTTATGACTCTTTTTAGGGGATATAGCAAAGTGAGATCTTTTATATGCACATTGCTATACCGAACTAGATTTCAGCATAGTATTTTTTTGCAACACATTGATTTTTTACCAAACACGTATAAAAACCAACAATATGAAAATAAACGACTGGCTAAAATTTTACTTTCAATAAAATAAAAAAGAACCTGCAAATTTGCAGATTCTCCTGATAATGATTTATATGAGTAAGACTCGAAAATATAATACAATGATTCAAAAATAAGTTCAAGTAAATTCAAAGAACCGGCTAGAGTTCGAGTTCTTTCAGAAATGATGATGTTTTCTAGGCTTCGCAAAGTGAGAAAATACAAGAATATAATACATAGAGATTTAGAGAATTTCAATACTTAAATTAGAGGTTATTTTAATGTGATGTAACATCAGCATTTTGAAGGAATAGCAATGAATACCTTATACATCCCCAGTCTACATAACGCTTTATTATCAGTAGAAAGAAAAAGGAAAATCCCTACTTCCACAATAAATCCGCCTTGCTACTCTATTCATTTTTTGATACATTCCTATCCACCGTTTTAAGGTTCTCTTTTGTACTGTGTTAGCCAAAAAATTGTATAAATCATAATTCGTTTTTCTTCCACCTGTTTCACCCTTTCTACACCCTAGTTTTACAAAATAAGAAGTCATCAAAACTTATATTTATTACTTTCTGTTATCTCCTCTCTCTTGTTCTATGCATAGTCTATCTAAATTTTTATTAGCTACTAAAAAAAGAATTTACAGGACGATTAAAAAAAGCCAAGTGCATTGCACTCGGCTTTATGGTCGATTAAACAATTTTACTTCAGACGTATTAAACTGATGTAGATAGTCTTTAGTAGAAGTATAACCTGAATTCATGAGTGTTTTCTTTTCTTCTTCTGTGATATCAAAATTAAACGACGACGTAAAGAATGTATTAATAAATACAGTGCGGGCAGCATCTTCTTTGGTGGTTTTTCCGCTCTCATGACCTTTGATCATGGTTTGAGACAAATTCCATGCAAAATGAATAAGAGAATGGCCAATATGATGTTCTGTTGAGGTTGCGATATGTTTTAACATGGCAACCTCCGCCTGAGATTCTAAACGGAAACCAAGTGTTTCTTTGTTGTAGACAATTTCATCTGTAGGATCAAAGAAAGATGCATTGTATTTCGTGTGTAAGCTTCTTAGTGTAGAATGATCCTCTATATTGCTTATCAGTTTATTAACCTCGTCAATCGTATCTGTGGTCGTGAAGTGTTCTTCTTTATTCACAAAACTTTTCCGATCAAATAAACGAATTGGGTAGTTATCGAGTACACCTCCGTCTACATAATAATCTTTATCCCATTCCACAGATTTAAAAAAGAATGGGATGGACATCGAAATCCGCACAGCAACTACTAACGGGACATCAGGTGTCGTTTCGCGAGAAAACGTACGAAGCTGGTGTGTAGAAACGTTCGTTCCTTGGAAAAACACGTCTTTTCCTGTTTTGTCATACAACTGCTGAAAAGTTGTGTCCTTACTCCCTGTCCACTTTTCAACGATCTTTCCTACCCACTCAGTGAAGAAATCCCCTTTATAGATACCAAAACCATCAAAAAACAAACGAATGTTATCTTGTACAATCGAAAAATCATCATCTTTAAACGCTTTGAAATTCATGTCTTTGTGGATTTTTACAAGATCTGCGAATGGAATGGAAAGACCTAAAAGTAATGCAGTAATCGCTCCTGCTGAAGTCCCTCCAAATCGTTGTATTTCTGGTAAAATCCCTTCTTCATTTAGTGCACGGATGGCACCTATATAAGCGCTTCCCTTTACCCCGCCACCTTCAAATACTAAGTTACGAAATGGATATGCCATTATATACCTCCAATAAAGAAATTTTCGATCTGTTATAGTATCGGAAGTATATTGAAATATATTCCAAATGGTATTAAGAAAGTTTCATGTCCTCCGATACGTATGGCCGAATTATCTTTATTCAATGGATGAATTGTTTGAAAGAGAAGAAATTTGCTTGGAATGGTAATTTAGTAGGATAGGAAACAGGAAACGGAGTGCATCTTTGGATGCACTGAATAATATCCCCTTTTGAAATCGTATATAACGTAACTTCTTTTCCGATGTCCAAGTAAAATCACGAGTAAGAAATCAAGGAATAATCTACATTTCATAAATCCCGCACTCTCTTTAACATACAATTCAGTGAAATAATTTGTTTCAAATACGTAGAAATATGGTTTAACCAGCAATCAATGATCAGGTCTTCTTACCCTAAGTAAACCTAAATCTATTTGTCTCCATACAGAAAGGAATAAATAGTTTTGTTCCTATTCATGAAATAGTACAATATATGCAAAATTACATATCTAATTAATTGCTTTTAATGTTATATTTTAATAGCGATGAATGCTATTATTTCATAAGTTGTCAACAAGCGTTATGTATGTATGAGAAAAAGGAAGGAGCCAAATAGGCCCCTTCCTTTTTCTACTAATTAACTAAATTACTCTCTGGTAAAAATTTAAATAGTAATGCTCATTTACAGGCGTCTGATTATGCATTAAACATGCTAACTTTGCTTGCTGTCGGAAAAATTAAAGACGATAGTCAAATATGTCCTTTCATTACTTTATATTGAAATAAATAATGATTCAAAGTTATTTTGTGAAAATTATACAAAAAGTACTAATTCGTCGTTTACCTAACAATAGATAATATAGATAAAGAAAAAATACTAGAGGATATCACAGTGTAGTAGTCTCTAGTATCTTTTCATAGTATTTTAGCGGCTATACAATACGGAGGGATAAAAAAAGGACCTCTTACGGAAAGATAAGAGGTCATCAAAAAGATAAAAATGTTGTATTTGAAACACGCGAGTTTCTAATTCACATCATAACACAATATATTCATATATTCAATATATACATTAAAGATAAGTAATGTATGTTCAAAAAACACATGGAATATTAATTTGTAACAGTATATATTTTCCTCTTTTATTCTATTTCTTCTACAATGCCGTGATTGTAACAAATATCCCTCTTTCTTTTTTGGATGATTACGAATAAAAATACTACATGTTTTCTGTCTCACTTGGAATAAAGCATCATGGTAAAAATACAATGCTGACAAGTAAAATACTTAATACAATCAACCCTATCCCTAACATCATCCATTCACCCTTTTTAGAATTTTAAAATTTAGCCCTTCACTTTCATATACTTCTCTTTTACATGAGCCAGTAAGTCCCTCAGCTTATTCTCTGCAGGGTGTTCTTGATTTTCTAGAACTTCTCTGCCATAGGATGAAAAGTTTTGTGAGCATGCACTAGTTGTTACTTTCAATTTCGCGTATGAGAATGTATGCTCATTTTCTTTACCAATGTTTTCAGTAGTGCTTCCATTTGAACCAACGCGTATACAGCTTTCGTCAAGTTTAGTACGCTTACCTTCCTTGTTAACTGTGTAATATGTGTCATTGACTTCTCCATATTTCATATTAACTGTTGATGTCACTGCGGTCCCGTCTGTAGAAAAAGTAACGACACGAAACTCATCTTCTTCTGGCAACAACTCAGCTCCTGGAACATTATATAGAACCAAAAGGTCTCCTTCGTATGCTTCTGGAATGAGATAAATGGTATCTGTAGTATCTTTTCCGAATCGGACACAACCGCTTAAAAGAATCATAATAAAGATTCCGCAATACATGATAACTTTTCTCATAGAGTCTCTCCCGTTATGTATAAGAATGGTATAGTATGTATTATATAATGCAATATATTTCCTTGGATAGAATAAGTTTCTAGTATGAAATCGGTTTTACTATTGTCATATAAATGATTTATGTCAATGGTTGATTGGCACGAAGAGAAATGGAGTGAATTAATGAGCAGACGTTTTGCATTAACATATGAAAATAAGATTTTGAGAAAGATAATGATTACCGTAAGTATTGTCATACTCGTTTTCATTACAACAGGGTGTGATTCGGTCCAAAATAATCCAAAGGATGTAACGGACATTCCGCTAAACAGCAAACTAGATTCCCTTATTTCAGAAAGTATCATTGCCTGGGATCAAGACAAATTAAATCATACAGAAAAACAATTTGAGACGCGTATAATCTATGGAACTGAAATGAAGGATGAAAAAATGTATGTCTACCTCCATTCCCTCATGCAAGGATATAACCGCGAAACACAGACAGTTCCTCAAGCAGGACATTTACTTCCAATCCGTGTGACAGTCATAAAAAATGGAAATGATTACATCATTGAAGATTACGATGAACCAGGAGATAGTGCTGAAAATGAACCTACTTTGCGCAACATTTTCCCGAAAAAGCATGCGGATGTCGCACCTGCTAAGACATTTTGAATAATCTTTGCAGCTGCTACATCAACGGGTAATTTACTGTATTTCCAATCTAGAGAATCAATTGTCCAATCCCATACTTTTAAAACTAGTGCAATAGATCTTTTTAATTACATACTTAATTTATTTTTTAATGTCCAATATTTTTCTCCATTAGCTTCAAAAGAGAATTCTACCCATCCATTTGGATCTTCACGATAAATAAAGATGGTTGTTCCAGGAGTTACTGTACCAACTTTATTTTCCTCGACAGCTACATCTGGTCTACTTTTAATTTTCAAATTAAATGGATAAGGTACCTGGTAGTAAGTAGCTGATGATACAACATTTGTGCTTGAACCGTCTGCATACATTTTATACGGAATTTCATTTGATAACGCTTCGACATCTAATGTTTCAGGATTCTTTGATAATTTTTTTGCATATGTATAGTCTTCTACACGAAACGGTTTAATACGTTCCATAATGCCTGCAATTTTCTTAGCCCAGCCTTTATCTGATGCATATTTCACATTCATGCCAGTTAATGTTGGCCCGTTATAATATATACCATTTTCTTCCAAATATCTTTCTCGTACATAATTAGCATTATAAGCAATGCTATCGCCGTAGCTTGGTAAATATTTCGCATATTTAAACGGATCTCCATCATATGCACGTAGACCGAATAAATTATGTTTTTGATATGCGATTTCTGATTTTCCGTATCCAGATTCTAAAATCGCATGCGCCGCTAAATAATGAGCACTCACGCCATATTGATTTTGCGCATTGATAAAATCTTGTCCATGTCCAACTAAGGGACTATCTGAATGATATTTTGCAATAAAACTATCAATCTCTTGAGCTGTAATTTTCGAAGCCACTGTTAAATTTAAATCTTCATATGAGGTAGCAGTAATAACCTCTTTTTCATCGTTTAAATTTTGTTGTAACATATCTGTTTTTGCAGTAAGTTGAGCAGCTTCAGCACGTGTTATAAATCTATTTGGTTGCCAACCGTTCTCGGTACCATTAGAAATTTTTAAATCTATTAAAATATTGGCATGTTTTTCTCCCCAATGCCCTTTTAAATCTTCAAATCTAACCTGCTCGTTATGATTTGCTGTGCTTTGTAGTTTATATGCATTTACTAGCATGGTAGCCATAGCAGCACGAGTTACTTTTCCGGATGGATTAAAGATTCCATTACCTTCACCTTTAACAATACCAGCTTTTTCAGCAGCAGCAATATAAGGAGTAGCCCAGTGATTTTGTGAATCTGTAAAAGATGGTTTTGCATTAGGATCAATTTGTATACCTAAAACTTTTGTCATAATCTTTGTAGCCGAAGCTCTGTCTAAGGAGTCATTTGAACCAAAAGTTCCATCTGGATAACCATTTAATACCTGTTTATCAACTAAATAGTTAACGGATTTATCAGCCCATGTAGGAACATCAGGGAATTTATGAGTATCTGCTAAAATATTAGAAGAATAGGATAATATAGCTCCTGCAAGGATACCTGTTGCAATTAATTTGTGCTTCATTAAAATAAACACCTCTACCATTGTATTTATCAAATTGAAATTTTCTATTTTTATATTTACATGTTTGTAATAATAATAAAATCGTATTATCACGCATTCAATTTGATGTAACGAGTATAGTTACTTATATACACAAGTGTCAATGAATTTATTTTACAAAAATGCATAATTTTTACATTATTTTGTAATTGAATTATGTATAAATTTTGTAAAGGACCTTTTGATAGATTTTACCTGAATAAATCTCTTTAGTTGTTAATTTGCCAATCTTTCTTGTTTACTATTAATTAATTAAAAAAAGAATTTTTTTGTTTAAGAGCTACTTTAAAATCTTAAGTTGATGGATGTGTGAATGTACCGCTACTAAAATTCTTGCTTTTAAATCATTATTACTGTATTATATTTACGTATCAATATAAGGATTATATTATATAAAAAGGAATCAAATCTATAAGTAAGATTTAAATCCTTTTCGAAATCAAAAAGACTTTGTCAAAATCTAATATAATTTATGCTTGTCTTTTTAATATGTATCTAGTAAAAACATATTTTTTATCCATAGAATTCTGTTTTCAATGATAGGAATTAGTGTTCTAAACAAGAAACCGTACAAAGTGATCTGAAAAACCTGAGAGATATTGTATGTAGTTTGCTCATCTCCAGGTACTACAATAAAAGAGCCTTACCTTTCTAGGCAAGACTCTACTAGTTTAGTTGTATACTATTTACATGATAACTAAGAAACAGAAAACATATAACACCAAATAACAGCACCCTATTACTCCTCCTACAGCTAATACCTGTTTAACCCAACTCTTAAATTTTTGATTACTGTAAATCGCTTGCACTCTTTCCATATTTCCTCCTATTAAGCAGAACCCTTAAAGACTCTCACCTCGCTATAGTACCATTAAAAAATGAATAATAGAGATCTAATGTATAAATATGCAATATTGCATACGAAAATGTATTGTTATAATTGTAAGCGCTTACTATAATAAGGTTATAAAGATTTATTACATCTTAATACGAAAAAGAGGAGAGAATAATATGGAAATCGCAATGGCAGTTTTAAAATTTATAGGTGGAGCAATCCCATTAATTCAAGAACTACTAAAAGCATTTATGTAAATTCACTATTTAGCAATTATTTATAAAAATTATTATACAAATGATCTGTATATCAAAAATGAATTGGTTTACAGATCATTTGCGTGATCAAGGTCCCTTTAACATGACTAAGGGGCCTTTTTAAAATTTTTAAATAATTAAGGTTACGTCACATCACCATCAAGTTAGCAAAATAAAACGAAACTTTAACTTGATGGTGATGGGGTAACAGTTGTGATTTAGAGATAAGATCAGATTATACAAAGTTTTGCACGTCAGCGATACTGAAAATAAACTTCGCCTTTAGTAGCAAGAATCCCCAATAAAGATAGTCAACTTGCCTATTTAGGAATAAGAGTGTCAATTTAAATGATGCATTCTGAAACACTACTCTTCTTCTAAAATAGCGTAATAATATTCATCCCACCATTCATTCCCATGTGGTATACACTTCCTGAAATAGCCTTCTCTTCTCATTCCAATCTTCTCCATTACTCGATATGATGGGGTATTTTGTGGTTGACATGTAGCTATAATCCTATGTAATTTCATTTCCTTAAAGCCATATTCCAATGTAGCTTGTGCTGCTTCAGAAGCATATCCTTTATTGAAATATTTAGGATTGAACACCCAACCAATCTCATATGTATGCTCACCAAAATATTTATGAAAAACTATATGACCAATCAGAATATCTTTATCAATTAATACTACAGGAAAGTTCTTAGCGTTTTCACCAATGTTTTCATTCACAAAGTTTCTTGTATTTTCTTCAGTAAAAACCCCTTCAGGTATGTATTTCATAACATTGATATCTGATGTATACTCATGAACAGCTTGCCAATCTTTGAACTCAAATTTCCGTATTAATAATCTTTCTGTTTTTATAAACATTTACTTTTCCCCCTCAAAAAATTGCAACTATATTTGAAATCCACATTTAACCCTTAAAACAAAAAGAACTTGTAGGACTCTCTACAAGTTCTTTTTAGTTTAAGGTGAATATACGAGCCAAACAAACTATCTTACAGATTGACTGTAGAAACTTTAGGGGTAATGCTTTGACAAATATATTATATAACAAATATTAACATCCATAGGATTTATTTTTGAAAATTATGTGAATTAAGAAAGGAAGTAGTTTTTTCTTAGCTATTATTATTATTAACTGACGGTATCATTATATTTCATTCTGCAACTTATTTAGAAGAGCTATGTACATTTCGAAGAAGTTCTTCAATAAGTTTTGTTTTTTCATTTACCTTTGTGGCATATGTGAAATCACCATAACAATATGGATACCTAAAATTATTTTTATTTCCACCACAAGTATACATCGCTGGATTTTGATCAACTTTCATCTTAGAAAACTTTTTGGCTGAATCCTCCGAGTGTTGTTTAACTTCTTGACTAGCAACAAAATCAATATAACCTGGCCCCATATTATAGCTTTGAATAATTGTATCCATGCTAACATCTTTTTCCGTTCCATATTTGTACATTTTAGCAAAGTGCTTTACCCCTTGTTTAATGCTCAAGCTTGTCTCTTGAATTTCATTTGGCTTTAATCCAAGTGATTCGGATGACTGCATAGGGTCGTTTCCCTCACCTCTACTCTCTTGATACATAATTCCTAATAAAATTGGTGTTTTCTCTCCTAAATTATATTTTTCTAATTCTTTTTTTAAGGTAGACTCATATTGCAATACACGTTTTTCGGTGGCTAGCGCTTTATTTTGTTGAATATTGGTTTTATGATTAAAATATAGCATTCCAAGTATTGTTCCTAAGCCTAAAATACTAATAAGGAACACTTTTATAATTTGTTTTTTACTTGTATCCTTCATATATTCCTCCTCGTATAAGAAATGCAATTTTTCAAAGGTAATTGGTTATATATAAACTATGTAATGAACATCTATCTCCCACCCTTTTAGACTCATATATCAATACTTTAAGGTTTCAAGTTTAATATAAAAATTTAAAGATAAGGTAAAGATAAGATAAAGATAAAATAAAGGGTATTTTTTAGCGTACTTTAAAAGATATTGCTACAAAGGGATATATGGGACAACTTGTTGATATGAATGGATTTAGTGATAATTGAAAGGTTATTGTACAAGTGATTAATTATGGAGACATCATTCCAGAAGATTTAATCCATCTTTTCAATATGCTTTATATAAAAACCACAACATAACATATAATAAAAAACGGCGAATCCTCCACCTAGGAGAATCCACCATCACAAATAACTGATTATTTCACACCTAGTTTTTTTGCTTTCTTAGGAGTCCCGTCTTCCAGCACTTCCTCCCAAGCTGTTACATCTGGAATATGATGTGATTGCATTTGAAACAGGGCTTTGGGAAGCAGCAGCTGTTCAGCAAAATTTTGATAACTCAACCGCTACAGAAGCGATGAAATAATCCTTATACTCTGTATGGAAAGCTGAGGAACTTGAACAATTATTTACCTATATGAAAGAACAAAAAGAAAAAGGAAAGCCACTCACATTAGCTCGTTTTGATATGAATTTGTTTTATAAATCTTCATTCCGCCCTTATGCAAAAGAATGGTTGCAAAAAGTAAATCCTGAAGTAAAGAGTGAATTTGATACAGCAGTGTCAGAGTTGATTGAACTGGATAGGTATTACCATAAAAATAAAATATATCCCTATGATCGGTTTAAAATGGAGATACAGCCCGTAATTAACAAGTTTGAAAAGGTTAGAATGTTTATTCAGAATCATAAATCTGAATTGATTCAAGTTACACCACATCCTACGTATGATGTGAAAGTCAAAGGTGGCATCTCCTCACCTCACCTAACCTGACAGACTATTCTTTTTATATCCGAGATCAAAAAATGGCACAAAACTTCGCATGGCTAACTGAAATGCAGTATGGAAACAAACTAGCTCCCTTTAACAAGTAATAATTTGTTCTGCACCCATGTTGATAATTCTTCTGGTAATCGGAATGTAACGGAACCATGTTGCTCTTTTATAATGACATAGGGATTGCGGAATTCTTCTTGAATGCCGACTCCAATCACTTGATACAATTTTCTGCACTGACTCGGAAACAATATATTTGGAATGTCTAATGATTCAATTTCATGAAAAGAATGACAGAATCTCACATCCATTGCAAATACCATCAAACCAACTCCCAGCTATACGTAAAACACAATTAGTATACCGGTGAGATCTATGTTACGTGCAGAAATCCCCGTTTTCTCCCCAGACTTATCTACAAGAATAAAAAAGGAAACACAAGATATGTTCCCTTTTCACCATTTGTTTTCTACACTTTTAATTCCAATATTTCTAGATGCTGAATAGATCCGACCCCTGGCAGGTAGACATCTTCCTCCTTCAGCAGGGATACAGAACTTTCCGTTTCTACTAGTGATAGAAGATTGCGCACGCCAAATAATAATACTTTTCCCCTATTGCCCAAATGACGTGGGGTATGCATGGAAATCGTAAGGGTGTTTATGCATGTAATTGTTCCTGTTCTTAAACATTTTCAGGTATCTATTTTTATTATATTTTGCTTTTGTAGTATCTCTTATTTTTATTGTTTGATTGTTATGACTGGCACTTGCTCGTTTTCGGAAATTTCACTGTAACCATAATAAAGTAGAAAAAACAATAAAATAATTGTCCAAATAAATATAAACACTTTATAACTATACTTCATATGAAAAACCTCATTTTCCCTATATAAGTGAATGTACATACACCCTGTAAATCTAATTACATAAATTATCGGATGTTTTAGTAGTAGAGAATCATTAAGTATTAGGAATTGTTATTCATAAACATATCCAAGAATTCTTCAAAAAAAATATCATCTAGGCATTTTAACATTTCATCAAAATGCACAGATGATATTTTGTAAGTTTAGCTTGGTAATGCTTTTTATGTAATGAATTCTTATCTCTATTTCACCTTAATGTTTATATGTACAAGAGTCTGTGTAGCAATTAGGCTGTACTTTAAATATGTACTCAATTGTGTGTGGGAAAGGAAGCACATTTTATTTAAAGTGGTTACTTTAAAGCCCTTAATTAGTTGGTAGTCTTCTTCATTCAGACAGAAAGGAAATTTAAAGTGTGCACGTACTTTCAACTCAGACTTTTTACTACACACACTCCTATACACATAACAACATTTATAGTTTTTTGTAACATTACGGAAATAACAAGAAACAAAAACGAAACATTTATAATAAAATGTAACAAATTAGTAACATTAATGTAACATAACGTGTGTAATCGCACAATACTTTTTTAACTGAAAATCAATAAATTTATGTAAGTACCCATAACGTATTACATATTGTTTGTGAAACCTTTTAATGAACAAGTATAAGTGGATGGCGGGAATCGAACCCGCGGTTGTCGCCGTAAAAGGGCGATGTGTTTGGCCGCTTCACCAATGCGCTGTATTAAATATGTACCGAATGTATCCCTTTGGTACATAAATAGACCTGTAGATAGGAAATGTTCGCTACGTTTATACAATTATGGTCAGAGGTTCTGGAGGCCCCTATTTTGCCCTTAAATTATACCCCCTCGTGGTCGGAATGACAGGACTTGAACCCGCACATTCAACGGAATACTAGATCCACAATCTAGCAAGTCTACCATTTCGCCACAAACTCCATGAAAATAGAAAAAGACCACCGAATGTACTCGATTGTCTTTTTGCCATGCATATCTGCACAAGAAGTGTATACTTCAAACCCTTTAATATTTTTAGCTATGAGCATACTTATAAAACTCTAAAAACTATTTGAAAATCTTTTAGAATCTAACTTTCTTATAATACTATTTGCTATTTCTTCAATATTTTCATTTAGAAAGAAATGATTACCTTCAAAAGAATGAAAAGTACACGTTTTACTTGTGTATCGTTCCCATTTTATTACTTGATCATATGTAGTAAATTCATCATTTTCCCCATTAAATATAAGAAAATCAATATCACATGGTTGTGTATTTTTGTCATGAATATACGTCTCAACGATTTTAAAATCTGCTCTTAGAATAGGGAGGAAAATCTCCATTAATTCTTCTGATTGCAGTACCCCAGATGGTGTACCTCCCATTGCAATAACTTCTCTTTTAAATTGCTCATTAGAAAGATTATGTCGGATATTTTTTATTTTACTATTTGGATGATTTCTACCGGACAAAACAAGAAATTCAGGCGATACGTTTTTAGAATCTTTTATTTTTCTGGCTACTTCATAGGCGATCAAACTTCCCATGCTATGCCCGAATAGAATGTAGGGCGAATCATCTATCTGCATAACTATTTTATTGTAGAAATCATTTACTGCCTCTTCCATACTTTGGTACAAGTTTTCTTCAATTCTATATCCTCTACCAGCTAACTCTATCGGGACTACCTCAATATATGGATTAAAGTGATTTTTCCATTTTGCGTAACTAAACGCAGATCCCCCAGCATGTGGAAAGCAAAAAAGTTTAGTCTTCTGCATTGATTTTCTCCTTACTTTCAAATTTGTATATATTTTGGAAAATTGCATAAATGTCTTTAATTATTATCTCTTGCGGAAATTCATCCCTTGTTGCACAAGCAGATAACTTATAATTTGGATCAATATTATATTGTTTAAAGTAAAAGTTTTTAGGTATATTCTTGTATAAAATTAAAGCTCGTGATTCTTTTTTTATAGAGAATGAATTTAATGGGGTATAAAGCCCTTTTCCAATCGTTTTTATATAGCTTTCTTTTAATGTCCATAAATCATAAAAATAATTAATTTGTTCATCAGAATTCATATTAGATATATCATAAAATTCATCCGCTGAAAAAAATTCTTTTGCTAATTTAAGAGCCTCTATCTCTGAAACCTTTTCTATATCAATACCCACATTAAAATTAGCAGTAGTACAAACCACCCATTCTCTTGAATGTGACAGATTAAAATGAAAGTCAGAAAAATTTTCAACAAAAGGTTTTCCATACTCATTATATTTAAATCTAATTTCTTCATTATTAATTTTATACTTTTGGCAGATTAGAGATCGGATTAGTAAATCCCCTATCAGTGTCCTATTAACGTCGCATGAGTTTAATAAACGCTTCATTCGTTCTTTCTTCTCATTTGAAACCAAGTTACTAAGTTGCTTAAACAAATGACTTTCAATATTCTTTGGTATTTTCACAGCTTGAATGTGTATGATAAATCACTTCCTTTTTTAAAAGATGGCTTCATATATGTGCATTACATAAATTCAAATTAACTTTATTAAATTGCAAATACAATAGAAAAGGTGCATATTTACATATCAATGAAAATATGCACCTTTCCTCAGTAATATCATCAAAGCATTAGTTTCTATTACAAAAAATAGAGAGCATTTACATCATTCTATGAGCAACTCATATAGGTTTCTATGTCTCTATCAAGTAAATTTTCCATTATCCTCTTAAAAAGTAATACTCTTGATATATTCATTATTGCCTATGCTTTATTTGCAGTTATTGGGCTGCCCTTTTCGTTCATAGCGTTGCATCTTTTGCATTCTCTACTTTTCAGTTAATGAAAGGGATGTTTCTTTTATCCCTTCAAATTCATTTAATAGGTACTTAGCTATCTTTTCAACTGCGGGGAAGTCTACTATTTCCTCATGTGATCCAGGGACAGAATACTTATTTACTCTTCCATTTAATAAAGGTCCCCAATCTGTAAACAACTCTTTTCCTTCCTCAGCACTAAAGTAGATAACTTCTCCAAAGTATGGTATTAAATCATGCTCTGCCATTAAGTTCAGGCATTTCCTATGAGCATTGATAACTTGCTTCAAATTCATAAGATCTGCATCAGGCGGGAGTACTCCCTCCATAATTAGTCGCTCTACAAGCATATCTTGTTCATGGAAGAGGCCTTCCCCCTGCTCAGTAAGATCTCTAGGAATGAAATGTTCAGATATATATGAGAGCATATCCTCACTCGTTTTATAGTCCTGCTTTGAAGGTACTTTAGTATCCATTAGTATCAACAACTCAACTTCCTCACCTTGATTCTTTAGCACAGTTGCGATTTCATAAGCAATTGCACCGCCTAAAGACCATCCTCCAAGACGATATGGGCCTTCTGGCTGAACATGTTTGATTTCTTCAATGTAAAGTTGAATTAGTTCCGGCAAGGTCAATTCATCAATTTCTTCCTTTTCTATAAGAGGATTCTGTAAACCATAAAATGAACAATGGTTCTTAAGTAATCTTGCTAGTTGAATGTAACAGAATACATTCCCCATAAACGGATGAACACAGAAGAAAGGGCTTTTTTCTGATTCTTGTAGTGGAACTAGCGCTGCTACTGATTTCGTCATATCATGCTTATCACGAATAAGGCATGCGATTCCTTCCAATGTTGGATTCTTAATCAATGTAGACACCTTAATCTCTTTTCCAAACTTCTCCTTAATTTTTGAAACTAATTTAATTACAAGGAGAGAGTGTCCTCCTCTATTAAAGAAATCATCATTTACATAGACATCTTCTATCTGTAACACATCCTGCCAGATTTTAATCAACTGATATTCAATTTCATCCCTTGGAATGATTGGTGTAGAGAAGTTATTTTCTCTATGAATAGTTAAATTGTTCAATGCCTTTCGATCAACTTTGCCATTCGTTGTAAGAGGAATCTCGTCTACCTTAATAAAGTGTGCGGGAACCATATAATTTGGTACTTGTGTCTTGAGATACTCACGCCACTCATGCATACTACCATCTCCAACTACATAAGCAACCAATCTCTGCTCTCCTAATTTATCCTCTGTTACCAAAACTACTGCTTCTTTTACCAGTGGATGCCTCTCTATACTCGCTTCAATCTCTTCAAGCTCAATACGAAAGCCCCTAATTTTTACTTGATTATCAATTCTTCTCAAGTAATCTAAATTACCATCAGGTAAATAACGAACCAAATCTCCCGTACGATATAAACGCTCTTCTTCATTAAATGGATGACGGATGAATCGCTCTGCTGTTAATTCTGGGCGATTCAAGTATCCTCTCGCTATACCTGCACCCCCAATGTATAGCTCACCTGTTACACCAACTGGAACAGGTAACAAATTTTTATCCAATACATAAGTTTGAACGTTCGGCAACGGACGTCCAATTGTTACTCTCTTACTATCTTTTTTGATATGATAGCATGTTGCATCAACCGTACATTCTGTAGGACCGTATACGTTATAAAAATCAATTTTTTCGGTCTCTACTAGCTGTTCCCATAATGACGGCATGATTGCTTCACCACCGACCAATATCTTGCTTGGTACATGAACATCAGCACTTATTTCTAGCAATCCTCCATCTATTAGTAATTGAAGTAATGAAGGTGTCATATCAAACATTTCCAATTTATTCTCCCTAATATAGGACACAAATTGTTCTGGATTAGTGCGAACTTCACTTGGAATAATATATAAACTTGAACCATAAAGCAGCATTTGTAATTGCTGAATAGATACATCAAAGGCAATTGATGCATTCAAACCAACGCGCATATTACTAGGTATCTCATGTGAGAAAACTTCTTTTTGTAAACCATAGGATAGGTTTATTACAGAATGATGCTGTACTAAAGCCCCCTTTGGATTCCCTGTCGAACCAGAAGTGTAGATAACATACGCTAAGTTTTCCCCTGTTACCTCACATATTGGTGAAAGTTTGCTTTCTTGAGAAAGCATCGCTTGGTCCCTATCTAGGCAAACTGTCTTAATGTCTTTAGGTATCCAGCCTAGTAATACTTCATTTGTAACTAACACTTTAATTCCTGTGTCTTCTAAAATATATTGTAGGCGGCTTTCCGGATTCGATGGATCTAATGGAACATAGGCTGCTCCAGCCTTCCAAATTCCCATGAGACCAACAACCATCTCAACTGAACGCTCAAAGCAAAGGCCAACTAATGACTCTGTCCCAATTCCACATTTCTGTAAATGATGGGCTAATTGATTAGCTCTTTCATTCAGCTCTCGATATGTTAGTTGCTGTTTTTCATCTACCACTGCCAACGCGTCAGGCGTACGATTTACTTGCTCTTCGAATAGTTGATGGATTGCATTCTCACGTGGATAGGATATAGTATTATTATTCCATTCTTCCAATAGCTTTCTTTGTTCAGCTTCCGTAATATATACTAGCTCCGATAGATTTTGATCAATGTTTTTGTGCATTTGCATTAACACTTGGTGTAAATGACCCAGCATTCGTTCAATGGTTACTCTATTAAACTTACTACGGTCATACATTAACTTTAACGATAACTGGATTCCTGGAACTACAGCTAACCCTAATGGGTAGTGGGTTTGTTCTACCCCTTCCAATTCACCAATTTCCAGATTTTCTGAAGACTCCTCTTTCACTGGATAATTTTCAAACACATATAAACTATTGAACAGCGGTATTCCTCTAGGAACTTCACTCCACCCCTGAATCTCTGTCAAAGAAGCATACTCATATTGTCTTCTTTCTATCTCTTCCTCTTGTATCTTCTGCAACCAATCTATTAATTTTATATCATCCACCAATTGAATTCGCGTCGGTGACGTTGTAATGAAAGGACCTACGATGTTTTCAACATCAATAATCTCCGTAGAACGCCCTGAGCTTGTTACACCAAAAACAATGTCATTTTCTCCACTATATCGGCTCATGAGATATGCCCATGCACCTTGAATTACTGTACTCAAAGTAAGTTTATTGCGTTTCGCCCATCCTTGTAACGCTTGAGTCTGCTCTTCTGATAAATACGTAACCTTCTCTGTGTAACCTTTTTCTTCCTCTTTACTTTCTAAGCCCAGCAAAGTTGGCGCAGTAAAACCTTTTAGCTTCTCTCTCCAGAATTGTTCCGCCTGCTCCTTATCTTGCTCTCTTAACCATTGGATATATTTCTTATATGGTGAGGACTTAGGTAACTTCACAGCTTCTCCATTCATTCTCTTCTGATAGACTGTAAGTAATTCATTAAATACTAATGGTAAACTCCATCCATCCAGTAAAATATGGTGATGGGTCCAAACAATCCGATATTCTTCCTCACCTTCTTGAATGACTGTTACCCGCATCAATGGTGCTTCATCAAATTGGAAGGCTTGTTTTCGATCTAATGCCAAAAAGACTTTTCTTTTTTCCTCTATCTCTTCACTTGTCATTGTACGCCAGTCTTCTTTGTTCACTTTAAATCGGATATTTTCATACACCACTTGTACAGGTTCTTCAATTTCGTCCCATACAAATGCTGTACGAAAAATTTCATGCCGCTGAATTACAGATTTCCACGCCTGCTCAAATGTAGGAATATTCATTTTTCCTCGAATCATAAAACTCAATTGCACTATATACGGTGCAACATGTTCATCCCCTTGGTCATGCAATGTGTGGAAAATCATACCTTCTTGCAAAGGTGATAGTGGATATAAATCAGTAATCTGATTGTTCTTTCCGCGATGCATTTTGTTTAGTACATTTGTCAAACCTTCTTGGCTAAGATTAGCCATTGCAAAATCCGAAATGGTCAGTGCAGATTCTCTATCTGAAAATTGAATCAATGTACTCAGTTGATATAGCATATTCTGTGCAATACTTTGAATCGTTGATTTGGCAAATTGTCCAACATTGTATACCCAAGTGAACTGAAGTTTTCCATCCGTTACAACCCCAATTACATCAATTACATGCGATCGCTTGGAACCGGCAGCATGATCTAAACGCTTAAATTCGTTCTCCGGAATAAACATTGCATCGCTAGAAAACATTTGGTCAAATTGTCCAAGATAGTTAAAACTAATAGACGGTGTATATTGGGAGCTTAATTGCTCACACATTGTTGCGTTCATGTAACGCAACACCCCATAATCAACACCCTTATTAGGAATTTTGCGAACTTGTTCTTTAACTGCTTTTAATGCTGCAATTGGCGTATTAGCACTAGTAATATTTAAATGAACTGGGTAAATACTTGTAAACCATCCCACAGTTCTCGATAAATCAACATCTTCAATAATCTCTTCTCGACCATGTCCCTCTAAATCTACGCTCAATATCGGCTGCCCCGTACATGCTGCCGTAGCTTGTACTAATGCTGCTAATAATACTTCATTGATTTGGACACGGTGAGTGCTTAAAGTCTCTTGCAATAACATACGGGTCTCATTCTCATTTAACACCACAGTAATTTCCTCAGTTACTGCGCTTACTGGATTACTTATAGTACCATCTACCGGCAATTTAACTACGTCTTGTTCAGCCTGCTCCTCCCAGTAATGTAGCACTTCTTTTGATAGTCCAGTTTCAGCGTAATGATGTAATTTCTCCGACCATTCTTTAAAAGATGTACTCTTCATAGGTAATTGAATTTTCTGCCCTTGGACTACTTGCGTATATGCTGTTTGCAAATCTTCCAATAAAATTCGCCAAGAAACACCATCCACGGCTAAATGATGAATTGTCCAAAATAATCGGCCAGCGTGCTCACCTTCATCAAAATACACCATTCTCATTAGCGGACCATCATGTAAATTCAAACTTTCTTGTGCAATATTAATCTCTTTTTGAATAACCTGATGCCAATCAGCTTCCGGCACTTCGTCTAATGAAATGACAGTAAGCATCAATTGTTCTTCTATTCCTTCATTCCACTGTTTCCAAACTCCATTAGGTAAACGTTCATATCTTAAACGCAGAGCATCATGATGAAGTAGAAGGTTACCTGCCGCCTTTTCCAGTGATCCTATGTCCAATTTCTCTTTCGTTCTAAAGAACATGGATTGATTCCAATGATGTGGGTTAGGATGATTTTGTGCAAAAAACCTTTGCTGAATAGGTGTAAGTATCGTCTCTCCAGTTATAATTCCCTGTTCAGCTTGTACACCTTGTTCTTCTTTGACTACTTGCGCCAACTCAGCAATCGTTTGGTGTTCAAATATTTGTTTTGGTGTTAATTGTAAACCAGCTTGCTTCGCGCGCGAGACAATCTGAATACTAAGAATTGAATCTCCACCAATTTCAAAGAAGTTATCATTCATACCGATACGTTTTGAACCTAGCACACGTTCCCAAATGATAGAAAGCTTATGTTCACGTTCATTTCTTGGGGCCACGTATCCTTCTTGTGTTCCTTGATAATCTGGTATAGACAGCGATTTCCGATCAATCTTTCCATTTATGGTTAGCGGTAATTCTTTCATTTCGACAAAGTAGGAAGGTATCATATGGATTGGCAGTTTTGTTTTAAGATACTCTCGCCATTCTTCTAAACTGCCTTCGCCCACTACATAAGCTACCAGCCTCTTATCTCCCGACTGATTTTCCCTAACCATTACAACTGCCTCTTTTACTAAGTAATGCTCCTGTAAGGTCGACTCAATCTCTCCAAGTTCAATTCGAAATCCTCTAATCTTCACTTGATTATCCATTCTTCCTAAGTATTCTATATTACCATCAGGAAGATATCTCACAAGATCACCCGTTCTATATAACCTCTCGTCTTCTTTGAATGGATGTGAAATAAATCGTTCGGATGTTAACTCTGGACGATTCAAGTACCCCCTTGCTAGACCTGCTCCTCCGATATAAAGTTCCCCCATCACACCAACTGGAACTGGCAACCTATTTCTATCTAATACATAAGTTTGAACGTTCGGCAACGGACGCCCAATTGTTACTCTCTTACTATCTTTTTTAATATGATAGCAGGTTGCATCAACCGTACATTCTGTAGGACCATATACATTATAAAACTCCATTTTATCAGTCTCTACTAGCTGTTCCCATAATGAAGGCATAATCGCTTCGCCACCAACCAGTACCTTACTTGGAACATGAACGCCATCGCACGTTTCTAACAATCCGACATCTAAAAGTAATTGAAGTAATGAAGGTGTTATATCAAAGATTTCTAACTTGTTCTCCCTAATATAAGCTACAAACTGCTCCGGATCACTTCGTACTTCATTCGGAATAATATACAAACTTGAACCATATAACAGCATTTGTAATTGCTGAATAGATGCATCAAAGGCAATTGACGCATTTAAACCGACATGCATGTTAGATGGTATCTCATGTTTGAAAACCTCTTTTTGTAAACCATGCGACAAGTTTAGTACAGAATGATGCTGTATCAAGACACCCTTTGGATTTCCCGTTGATCCTGAAGTATAGATAACATACGCTAAGTTTTCTCCTGTTACTTCGCATTTTGGTGAAAGAATGCTTTCTTGGGAAATCATTGCTTGATCCCGATCTAGACAAACTATCTTGATTTCTTTAGGTATCCAATCTTCCAATGACTCGTTCGTAACTAATACTTGAATTCCAGTGTCCTCCAAAATATATCGTAGGCGACTTTCTGGATATGATGGGTCTAATGGAACATAGGCTGCTCCAGCCTTCCAAATCCCCATAATACTAACAACCATCTCAATTGAACGCTCAAAGCAAAGTCCAACCAATGATTCATTCCCAATTCCGCATTGCTGAAGATAGTGGGCCAATTGATTAGCTTTTTCATTCAGCTCTCGATACGTTAACTGCTGTTTTTCATCTACCACTGCCACCGCATCAGGTGTACGATTTACTTGCTCTTCAAACAGTTGATGAATTGTACTTTCCTGTGGATATGCTACAGCACCATTATTCCACTCTTCCAACTGTTTTTGCTGTAATCCTGATAATATAGGCAACTTAGCTAATGATTTATCAGGATTCTCTACGATTACATTCAACCAGTTCCCAAAATGTTCAGCCATGGATTCAATAGTTAAGCTGTCAAATAAATCAGTTCTATAAACAAAAGTAAGTAATAAACCCTCTTCCACTTCTGCAGCAGTTAAACTTAAATCAAACTTAGCGATCGGAGCATTACTTTCCATTACTTCTATATTTCTTCCATGTAGTTCTGGTAGCTTCTGTCCCGTATTTTGCAAAGTAAACATGGTTTGGAAAATCGGAGAATGGCTTGTATTTCGTTCAGGTTGGATAACCTCTACAATTTTCTCAAACGGAACATCTTGATACTCATACGCCTTCAATGCTTTTATCCGTACTTGAGATAACAACTCTTGAAATGCCGGTGCATTACTTAAATCAGCTCGATAAACCAAGGTGTTGACAAAGAAACCAATCAGCCCCTCAATTTCTCGATAATTTCGATTTGCAATTGGGCTACCAACAATAATATCCGTTTGTCCCGTATAACGAGCAAGGAAACTTTGATACGATGCCAATAAGGTCATGAAAAGTGTGGCCCCTTCTTGACGACTTATTTCGTTTAATTTATCCAGTAATGAGCGTGACAACAAAACATTATGAGTTAATCCATGGTGGGTTTGCACTGGCGGACGCGGACGATCTATTGGCAACATTAAGACTGGTAACTCACCAGATAATTCTTCCTTCCAATATGCAAGTTGTTGATATAGTACTTCATCTTTCAACCAGTCTCTTTGCCACTGAGCAAAATCGGCATATTGAACTGGTAGTGGTTCCAGCTCTGCTTGTTTTTCACCAATCGCATTCTCATAAAATGCCATCCATTCTTGAAGCAAGATTTCCATCGACCACCCATCCGAGATAATATGATGCATATTACACAGAAGAACCCATTCTTCTTCTGAAATTCTTATGAGTTTCCCACGGAATAATGGCCCTTGTTCTAAATCAAATGGAGATTCTACTTCAGTTTGAATCCATTGCTCCAACTTTCTTTCTCGCTCCTCTAATGAAAGCTTAGTTAAGTCCATTTGCAGAAGCGGACGGAAAACGTACGGTTGAATCTGCTGCACAGGATGGCCATCCTCTTCATAAAATACAGTCCGCAAAGATTCATGACGCTCTATCAACTGATTCCATCCCAACTCCAAGGCCTCAGGTAACCAATTCCCTGTAAGCCGGCATACCATTGGCATATTATAAAGTGCACTATTAGGTGCAAATTGATCAATAAACCATAAGCGCTGTTGGGCATAAGACAGTGGAATATTTTCCCCTCGTTCCATCGGCATCAATGGTGGAATTTCTCGTTTTTCGCTCCCCTTACGTAACTGATCTATTCGTTTCGATAATGCCTCGACCGTTGAATATTCGAACAGTTCACGTACTGGCAATTTGATTTGAAAGACTTCCTGTAAGCGTGAGACCACTTGTGTAGCAAGTAGAGAGTGACCACCGAGATCAAAGAAAGAATCCTGAACATCAATGTCTCTTATTCCTAGCACTTGACTCCACACTGAAGCAATAAGTTCTTCCAGCGGAGTTCTTGGGTATACAGTATTTTCAGTGGATTGTTCACTAAGTATAGGCAATGCCTTCAAATCAAGTTTTCCATTCGGTGTAAGTGGTAAAAATTCCATCTCAATAAAGTTTGTTGGAACCATGTAATTGGGTAAATGTGTTTGTAGATGTTCTCGCCATTCATGGACACTTCCTTCACCAACTACATAAGCTACTAATCTCTTATCACCTTGATTATCCTCTCGCACCAATACAACAGCTTCTTTGACAGAAGAATGCGCCTGCAAAACAGCTTCTATTTCTCCCAATTCAATCCGGAAACCACGAATTTTCACTTGGTCATCTATACGTCCATGGAACTGGAGATTACCATCAGAAAGATAACTTGCTTTGTCTCCTGTATAATAGAGACGTTCTCCTGACTTGAAAGGATGTGGAATAAATTTTTCCTTTGTAAGATCCGGACGATTAGCATATCCACGTGCAAGACTCTTCCCTCCAATATAGAGATCTCCAATTACACCAATTGGTACTAGCTGAAGATGAGAATCTAACACATAAACTTCTGTATTCGCAATCGGTCGACCAATCGATGGCGTACCTGTTGTCACTCCTACAGGTACATAACAATCTGTGGTAACAACGGTATTTTCCGATGGACCATACTGATTAATTACCGCAAAAGGAATATCGTTAGATGGATACTGCGTTAATTGATCCCCACCAGTAATGATAAAACGAAGATCCGTTTTATCTGGCCAAGATAATTTCAAGAGTCTTTCCAGAATAGGCGTAGGTGCAAAGCTAGCTGTTATTCGTGAATCAATGAGCCAGTCCCTTAGTGCTTCTGGATTAATTCTCAGTTCCTCTGTTGACAAGTAGAGTGCTGCGCCAGCAGTTAGATACGGCCAGATCTCCTGGACAGCCGAATCAAAAGCAACCCCTGCAATCTGAGTCGCACGATCCTCTGCTGAAATATGATAAACTTCCTGATGCCAAGAAACCATATTCATTAATGAGCGATATTCAACCATGACACCCTTCGGTTTTCCTGTAGAACCAGAGGTATAAACAATATAGGCTAAGTTCTCTGGATTTATTTGACGTGTAGGTGCGATTACGCTTTCCACCGTTAATTCTTCTAACCTCACCATTTCGACGTGTGCGAAATGTCCTTCTTGTCCTTCCGCCGTCACTACAAATTGAATTCCTGCATCTTCAATCATGTATTCTAACCTTGATTTTGGATACAACGGATCTAAAACGACATAAGCTCCACCAGCTTTTAAAATGCCTAGTAAACTTACCATCAGCTCAGCTGACCTCGGAAGATAAACCCCTACCACTGACTCTGGGGCTACTCCCTTTCGCTGTAAAACATTTGCCAACTGATTTGCTTGTGTATCCAATTCACCATAAGTCCACTGTTTTGTTTGATCAACTATCGCAATCGCATCAGGACGCCTTGCTACTTGCTCCTCAACTTTGTCGCAAATAAGACCCTGATGAGACATTTCCATTACAGTGTCATTCCATGTTTCTAATAACAAAGTACGCTCGGTTTCTGATAGCATGCTCAGGTCATGCAACGGATTTTGTGGGCGATGAGAAACTTCATGTAGCCATTTCTCAAAGTGTCCTGCCATCCGTTCAATAGTAGTAGCATTGAATAAATCCTTATTGTACTCAAAAGTAAAAAGTAATCCCTCTTCCGTCTCAACTGCCATTACACTTAAATCAAACTTTGCAATTGGACTATGGCTTTCTATCATTTCAATACTTCTACTCGATAACACCGGTAACTCTTGTTTCATATTTTGCAAGATGAACATAGTCTGGAAGATTGGCGAATGACTTGTACTTCGCTCCGGTTGCACAACTTCTACAATTTTTTCAAATGGAATATCTTGATATTCATACGCCTTCAATGCCTTTTGACGAACCTGATACAGTACATCTTGAAATGTCGGTCTACCACTCAAATTAGCTCGATAAACCAGCGTGTTAACGAAGAAACCAATTAGTCCTTCAATTTCTCTATAATTCCGATTCGCAATTGGGCTTCCGACCAGAATATCTTCTTGTCCCGTATAACGAGATAGAAAACTTTGATATGCAGCTAAAAGCGTCATGAAGAGCGTAGCCCCTTCTTTTCGACTAAATTCATTCAATTTATCATGTAGCGTGCTTGGCAGAACCAGAGTGTATGTCGACCCGTGATGAGTTTGTATTGCGGGACGCGGGCGATCCACAGGAAGTTGGAGTACAGGAAGCTCCCCAGACAATTCTTCCCTCCAATATTGGAGTTGTTGATCAAGCACCTCCTCCTTTAGCCATCCTTTTTGCCACTGAGCAAAGTCGGCATATTGAACCGGTAATGGTTCAAGTTCCGCTACCTTTCCATTCGTTGCTTTCTCATAAAATGCCATCCATTCTTCAAGTAGGATTCCCATTGACCATCCATCTGAAATGATATGATGTAGAGTACAAAGGAGTATCCATTCTTCCTCTCCCACGTGCAAAATACTTGTCCTGATTAATGGACCCTCTGTTAAATCAAATGGCACTTCTGTTTCTTGTTGAATTAAACGTTTAACTTCTTCTTCTTGATCTTCAGAAGAAAGCATAGTTAAATCCGTTTTCGGAATTGATTGAAAAGCATACGGTTCAATTTGCTGTACGGGTTGACCATTCACTTCTTGAAAGACCGTCCGCAGTGATTCATGACGTTCTATTAGTTGATTCCATCCCGTTTCCAATGCTTCAAGTAGCCAATTCCCTGTAAGACGACATACCATTGGCATATTGTAAAGGGCACTATTAGGTGTAAATTGATCAATAAACCATAAACGTTGTTGGGCATAAGATAGTGGAATAGCTTCTCCTCGTTTCATTGGTATTAGTGGCGGAATCTCTCGTTTTTTATCTCCTTTACGTAACTGTTCTAATCGCTTTGCCAGTGACTCCACCGTTGTATATTCAAATAGTTCACGTACTGGTAATTCGATTTGAAAAATTCTCTGTAAACGTGACACTACTTGAGTAGCTAGTAGTGAATGACCACCGATTTCAAAAAAGGAATCCTGAACACTAATATTTTTTATTCCTAACACTTGGCTCCAAACGGAAACGATGAGCTCCTCCACTGGTGTTCGTGATGAAGTAATATCTTCACTTATGAACTGTTCTTCTAATTCCAATAATGCTTTCCGATTCACTTTACCATTTGGAGTAAGTGGCATACCTTCAATTTTGAAAAAGTATGCCGGAACCATATAATGTGGTAATTGCTTCTTGAGATATTCACGCCACTCCCCAGTATCCCCTTCACCCACTACATAAGCTACTAACTGCTTATCTCCTGGTCGATCTTCCTTTACCAACACGACTGCCTCTTTTACAGATGAGTGATCATGTAAAGCTGCTTCAATTTCTCCCAATTCAATTCGGAATCCTCTAATTTTAACTTGGTTATCTATTCTTCCAATATATTCTAAGTTACGATCATTCATATATCTCACCAAGTCACCCGTTCGATATAATCGTTCCCCGTCCTTAAAAGGATGCGGAATAAAACGTTCAGTAGTTAAATCCGGTCGATTGAAGTAGCCACGTGCCAATCCTACTCCTCCAAGGTAAAGTTCCCCTGCCACACCAATCGGGACCACTTGTTGATATTGATCTAACACATACAACTCTGTATTATCAATTGGACGACCAATCGGAATAATCATTGCTTCTTTTTCTAAATCACAATCGTAATAAGTCACATCCACAGTCGCTTCAGTAGGACCATACAAGTTAATTAACTTTGTTTGCTGAACATTGTAAAAGATCCCCTTAAACCGGCGAACATGCTCAGTGTTTAACGCTTCTCCACTAGTAAAAACTTGAATTAAAGACGATACATCCCTTTTCGAATTATATAGTTCCATATAATCTAAGAAAGTAGATAACATCGACGGAACAAAGTGTATGGTGGACACGCGATATCGTTCAATATACTCCTCAATCACCGCAGGATCTTTCTCTCCTCCTGGTGGAAGTAAACAAACACGTGCTCCTACAAATGACCACCAAAATAATTCCCATACAGAAACATCAAATGAAAACGGTGTCTTTTGTAGGATTGTATCCTCCTCGGACAATGGGTATTTTTTCTGCATCCACTGTAGGCGGTTGATAACGGAATGATGTTCAATCATTACCCCCTTTGGATTTCCCGTCGAACCCGAAGTGTATATAATATAGGCTAAGTTATTTGCTGTTACTCCACTTACCGGAGCTAAATTACTCTCTTTAGAAATCATCACTTGATCCCGGTCTAAACAAATTGCTTGAATATCTTTAGGTAACCAGTCCTGTAGTGCCCCTTTTGTTAACAGCACTTGAATTTGTGAATTCTCCAAAATATATCTCAGGCGGTTTTCAGGATAACTTGGGTCCAGTGGGACATAAGCCCCACCTGCCTTCAAAATCCCAAAGAGACCGATAATCATATCAGGAGAACGTTCAATACATATACCAACCAATGATTCAGGTCCGATACCTCGTTTTTGTAGAAAATGTGCCAATTGATTCGATTTTTCATTTAGTTCTTGATACGTTAGCTTTCCACCCTCATAAACTACCGCCACTGCATCAGGTGTCCGTGCAACTTGCTGCTCAAATAGCTCATGAATCATACAATCATGACCATAAACTACGTCCGTATCATTCCATTCTTCTAGGAGTTGTTTTTGCTCAGTATCCGATAACATTGACAGCTTTGTATATGATTCATCTGGATGATACGTGATTTCATTTAGCCAGTTCTCAAAATGTCCTGCCATACGTGCAATGGTACTACTATCAAATAAATCCGTGTTGTATTCAAATGAGACGAATAGACCTTCTTCCACTTCATAGGCAGTTAAGCTCAAATCAAATTTAGCAATAGACATATTACTTTCTACCATTTCAATACTTCTATCAGGCAAATCTAGTCGTTCTTGTTTTATATTCTGTAGCGTAAACATGGTCTGAAATATAGGGGAATGACTCATGCTTCGTTCAGGTTGCACACCTTCTACCACTTTTTCAAATGGTATATCTTGATATTCGTAAGCTTTTAACGCCTTTTTCTTTGTTTGGTTCAAAATCTCCCGAAAAGTAGGGGTGCCACTCAAATCTGATCGATAAACCAACGTATTAACAAAGAAACCAATTAATCCTTCTACTCCCTTATGGTTCCGATTTGCAATCGGGCTACCAACTAGAATATCTTTTTGTCCCGTATAACGAGCAAGAAAGCTCTGGTATGCGGCCATTAAAGTCATAAATAAAGTAGATCCTTCTTGTCGACTTATATCCTTCAATTGACTGAGCAATTTATAAGGAAAAATCACATGATGCGCAGCCCCAGAGTAAGTCTGCTTAACCGGTCGAGGTCGATCCACTGGCAGTTGTAAGATAGGAAGCTCACCAGACAATTCTTTCTGCCAATACGTAAGCTGACGATTTAGCACATCACCTTGCAACCACTCCTTTTGCCACTTCGCAAAGTCTGCATATTGAATAGATAATGAACTTAATTTAGCAGGATTTCCGCCCGTTTCTTCTTCATAGAAAGCAAGGAATTCATTCATGAATATACCAATGGACCAAGCATCAGAAATAATATGATGCATCGTACACAGTAATAACCATTCATCCTTCTCTAATTGAACAAGCTGATTACGAATTAAAGGACCATTCATTAAATCAAATGGTTCTTGCGCTTCTCTCGCAATTAAACTATCTACCTCTTTTTCTTTTACTTCTAGAGGAAGTTGAGAGTAATCCCTTACAGGTAATGCTCTAGGAAGGAATTCGACAATTTGTTGCACAGGCTGTTCTCCTATTTCTTTAAAAACAGTTCGTAATGATTCATGACGTTCAATGAGTCGATTGAATCCCTTCTCTAATGCTTCAGGTATCCAATTTCCTTTTAGATGCCATACTGTTGGAATATTATATAAAGAACTGTTTGGATTAAATCTGTCCATAAACCACAAACGTTGTTGTGCATAAGACAACGGGAGTGCTTCTTTATTCTCCTTTTTTTGCATTTGCTTCTGAAGCCATGCTCTCTTCTCAGGAGAAAGTGAACTCAGCTTTGCAAGTAAATCACTTCTCATTTTTTTACCCCTTCCTCAATCAAATTACTCTCAAATATCCCTTGTGCTTCTTCCTCTGATAACTCTTCTAATTGCTTAAGCAGTTCCAGTAATTCTTCATCATTACTCACTTCTGCTTCTTTTTGAATATAATCTTGAAGGCTTACATTCTCCTTACTATCATTCTGCATTTCTTGATTTTTGTTATCGAGCAATTGATCAATCTGTTCTGCCAATTGCTGCACCGTATGAAACATAAATAAATCATGCAATGGTATCTCGATTCCAAAAGCCTCTTTAAGATTAGAAACGGCTTGCGTAGCAAGTAATGAATGTCCACCAATTTCAAAAAACGAATCTTGAATTCCGATGTTTTCCATGCCTAAAACTTCATGCCATATCGAAACAATTGTTTTTTCCGTAGACGTACGAGGAGCAATATAACAACTCGCTATCTCCTGCTTCTCTGGTGCTGGTAAAGCCTTCCTATCAATTTTTCCATTAGGAGTGAGTGGAAATGCATTTAATCCAACAAAATAGGATGGAATCATATAATTTGGTAGTTGGTCCTTGAGATAATCACGCCACTTTTGAGCATCCCCGTCTCCTACAACATAGGCAATCAAACGTGGATCGCCAGGATAATCTTCCCGCACCATCACAATAGCTTCGTTAACTAATGTATGCTTTTGTAATACCGCTTCGATTTCTCCTAGTTCAATCCGGAACCCACGAATTTTCACCTGATGATCAATTCGTCCAACATACTCCAAATTTCCATCCGGCAAATACCTTACTAGATCTCCAGTCCGGTATACTCGCTCGTCTTCTTTAAACGGATGCGGTATAAATCGATTTTTCGTTAAGTCAGGGCGTTTTAAATATCCACGTGCTAACCCTGATCCACCAATGTACAACTCACCAACTACACCAATTGGAACCATTTTTTGTTCAGCACTCAATACATATACTTCTGTATTGAAGATTGGTTTACCAATTGGTGGTACCCTATGCATGACACCCTTTTCTAATTCCATATACGTGGAATACGTAGTATCTTCAGACGGTCCATATAAGTTGAACACCTTCTCAATCGTACTTCTCTCGTATAAATCTTGAACAAGCGGATATGGTAACGGTTCTCCAGCCAAATTCATTACCTTTACTGAAGAAGGAATTGTTTTTGCTCGAACCAGTTCCTTTGCTGCCGATGGCACAGTATTAACCAAAGTCACACCTTTGGTAGACAACTTGTCTAGATGTAGAGCATTTTCAGCGACAATCACCTTACCACCCATCGTTAAGGGAACAAATACTTCAAAAACGGATAAATCAAAAGATAGTGAAGTTGAAGCTAATACTCCCGCTAATTCCTTTCGAGAATACGTATGATGCGCCCAATGAATCATTGTTACTGTATTCCTGTGCTCAATCATTACTCCCTTTGGATTTCCAGTGGAACCTGAAGTATAGATAATATAGGCTAAGTTATCGCCCGTCACTTCACTCGTGCATACCGTAGTAACTTCTTGTTCTATTTCTGCTCGATTACGATCAATACAAATGACGTTGACGAATGTAGGTATAACCATTTTTTGTTGTAACTTTTCCTGTGTCACCAGTACCTTTATTTGAGCATCTTCTAAAATGTACTGCAGTCGACTTTCCGGATACGCTGGATCAATTGGGACATATGCTCCTCCCGCCTTCATAATTCCTAAGAGACCGACAATCATCTCGGATGAACGTGTAACGCAAATCCCAACCAATGTTTCGCATGTTACACCATTTTTTTGTAAATAATGTGCCAACTGATTCGAGCGTTCGTCCAACTCTCGATATGTTAGTTCTTCATCTTCGCACACTACTGCAATTGCTTCTGGTGTTTTTTCCACTTGTTCTTCAAACATTGTATGAATCGTGCTATCTTCTATATCTATAACGGCTGATTCATTCCATTCCACTAGTAGTTGCTTATATTCCACTTTCGATAACATATTCAATTTTGATAATAAACATTTTGGATAAGAGGCAATTTGATTTAGCCAATGTTCAAAATGATTTACCATACGTTCAATGGTTGTATCATTAAACAAATCAGTATTATATTCAAAGGTTAGTGATAATCCTTCTTCCGTCTCAGAAGCAAATAAACTCAAATCAAATTTGGCAACAGAAACATGGCTTTCCATGAGTTCCATTTGTCTTTCAGATAGCTGAAGAAACTCTTGTTTCGTATTCTGTAAAGTAAACATAGTTTGGAATATTGGTGAATGACTTGTATTCCGTTCAGGTTTTACGGATTCTACCACTTTCTCAAATGGGATGTCCTGATACTCGTATGCTTTTAGTGCTTTTTTTCTTATCTGCGATAAAAGTTCTTGGAACGTCGGATTTTCACTGAAATCAGCTCGATAAACTAACGTGTTTGCAAAAAATCCTATTAATCCCTCAATCTCTTTCACATTTCGATTAGCGATTGGGCTTCCAACTATAATGTCGTCCTGTCCTGTATAACGAGAAAGGAAGCTTTGATACGCTGCCATCAATGTCATAAATAAAGTGCATCCTTCTTGCAAACTTAAATCTTTGAGCTTTTCCTGTAAGGAATTCGCCACTATTAAGGACTGACTTGCACCACGATGGGTTTGAACTGCAGGTCGAGGACGATCCATCGGTAGTTGTAAAACCGGTAGTTCCCCAGACAATTCTTCCTTCCAATATTGAAGGTGCTGATTCAAATTCTCTTCTTTTTGCCATTCCTTCTGCCACATAACAAAATCTGCATATTGGATAGATAACTCCTTCAATTCTGCCGTTTTGCCGCTTAATGCGCCTTCATAAAAAGCCATCCATTCTTCAAGTAAGATTCCCATTGACCATCCATCTGAAATAATATGATGCATCGTACAAATGAGAATCCATTCTTCCTTGTCCACTTTCAATATTCGTGTTCGAATTAGAGGACCTTGTCCAAAATGAAATGGTTCCTCCGCCTCGTTTTGAATGAGCCGTTTCATTTCTCTTTCCCTATCTTCCAAAGAAAGATCTGTTAGATTCGTTTGAGGAATATGTCTGAATACATGAGATTGAACTTGTTGAAAAGGTTCACCCTCTTGTTCTAGAATTATCGTCCTTAATGATTCATGACGCTCCAACAATTGATTCCATCCGGCCTCCAATGCTTCAATTGACCATTCACCTGTTAAGCGACACGCTGCATGGATATTGTACATAGCACTATTTGGCATTAATTGATCAATAAACCATAGACGTTTCTGCGCATAGGAAAGTGGGATAATTTCTTCTCGTGTCATAGGTACAAGGGGAGCAACCTCTCGTTTTTTATCTTCTTTTCGTAACTGATCCACCCGTTTCGCCAATGCTTCCACTGTATCGTGCTTGAAAAGTTCACGTAATGGAATTTTAATTTGGAACAGTTCTTGCAATCGAGAGACAATTTGAGTAGCAAGTAGTGAGTGCCCACCACGTTCAAAGAAGGAATCCTGAATGCCAATATTTTCTGTTCCTAACACTTGACTCCAAACCGAGGCGATAAGCTCTTCCGATGGCGTCCGAGGTAGCACATTTAAATCTTCAATAGCTTGCTCATCAGGTGCTGGCAAGGCCTTTCGGTCAATTTTCCCATTTGGAGTAAGCGGGAAGTGTTCTAACTCTATAAAGTGCGCTGGAATCATATGATTCGGTAATTGTTTTTGTAAATACTCTCTCCACTCCTCGGTATTTCCATCGCTTATTACATATGCAACCAATCGTTGATCACCTGGACGATCTTCTCTAACTAATACGACAGCCTCTTTAATAAACGAACATTTTTCTAAAGTCGCTTCAATTTCTCCTAATTCAATCCTAAAACCACGCATTTTGACTTGGTGGTCCATTCTACCTATAAATTCTAAATTCCCATCAGTTAAATATCTTACTGAATCTCCTGTTCGATATAGTCGTTCCCCAAATCGATATGGATGCGAAACGAATTTTTCAGCAGTAAGATTCGGACGATTTAAGTATCCACGTGCTAAACCAGCACCACCAATATATAACTCACCCTCAATTCCTATTGATTGCAAGCGTTGATTTTGGTCTAATACATATAATTGCGTGTTCTGTATTGGCTGCCCAATAGAAACAAATTCTTGATTAGGCTGAATATCAAATGCATTCACATAAATAGTGGCTTCAGTTGGCCCATAAAAGTTGGTTAATTTCACTTGTCCACTATAATTCCATTTCTGTTGAAATCGTCTAACCAACCCTGAACTTAGTTCTTCTCCACCAGAAAATACATGGCGTACGGACGAGCAATTCATGTTCAATTCAATATGATTGAAGTGGTCTAAGAAAACAGATAACATCGAAGGTACAAATTGAACTATAGTAACCTGATGTTGTTTAATCACTTCAGCTATAATAGAAGGATCTTTTTCTCCACCTGGAGGTAGGAAAGATACACTTGCACCAACGTGAATGCCCCAAAACAATTCCCAAACAGAGACATCAAATGAGAATGGCGTTTTCTGCAAGACCACATCCTTTTCAGAAAGCGGATATTTATGTTGCATCCATTCTAGATAATTAATTACTGAATGATGCTCAATCATTACTCCCTTTGGATTCCCTGTAGATCCTGAAGTATACATAACATACGCTAAATTTTCTCCTGTTACACCACTTATACATGGGGTTGATTCTTCTTTTTCAATTGCAGTGTAATCTTTATTCATACAAATTTTTTCTATATTTTCAGATACAAACAAATTTTTAGAATTCTCTTCCGTCACTAGTACTTCGATTCCAGCATCCTCTAATATATATCGAAGTCGACTCTCTGGATAAGTAGGGTCAAGTGGAACATACGCTGCTCCTGATTTTAGAATACCTAATAACGCTATCATCATTTGTAATGAACGTTCCATATATACCCCAACTAGAGACTCTGGGCCTACACCATGCTTTTGTAAATAATGAGCTAGCTGATTTGCACGCTTCTCCAACTCTTTATAGGTAATTTGTTCATTTTCGTAACTAGCCGCGATTGCTTCCGGTGTTTTTTTAACTTGCTCCTCAAACATCGTATGAATCATGCCTTCAGCCGAATAATTAAATTGAGTATGATTCCATTCCTCTAGTAACTGTATTTGTTCTTCTTCTGTTAAATGAGTAATTTCAAATAGTTTTGAATCTAGGCTCTTCGTCATCTGAATTAATATTTGCAATAAGTGATTCTGAATCCGATTTATTGCTTCTTCATTAAAATAGCTTCGATCATACATCAACTTTAAAGTAATTTTCTTACCGGGCATTACAATGAGTGTTAAAGGATAATTTGTTTGTTCCGTGCTTGTAACATCTAGTAATCTTAAATCATCATTTCTCTCACCTTGAATTGGATAATTTTCAAACACATACAAGGTATGAAATAAGGAGCAATTTCGCGGAACCTCACTCCAGCCTTGAATATCTATCAACGAATTATACTCATACTGTCTTCGTTCCATTTCTTTCATTTGTATTTTACGAAGCCAATCTACTACTGATGTATTATCCGTTAATCGAATTCTGGTAGGTAATGTGTTAATAAATAGCCCCACCATATTCTCTGCTCCTATTAAATCAGTAGGACGTCCAGCGCTAGTTACGCCAAATACGACGTCACTGTCACCGCTATACCTACTCATCAAATAAGCCCATGCACCTTGTACTAACGTATTCAACGTTAATCGACTATTTCGTACCCACTCTTGTAAACTCTCAGTAAGTTCCTCAGATACTTGATAAGCACATTCTCCATAACCCTTCTCTTGTCCTTGATCCTTTCTTTCCATTGCTAATGGAGTAGGTGCATAGAACCCTTTTAATTCTTCTTTCCAAAATTCCTCTGCTTGACTTTGATCTTGTTTATTTATCCATTGAATATATTTTTTATAAGGAAGAGATTTAGGGAAATTCAACAATTCTCCCTTTATCATCTTGAGATAAACTTCCATCACTTCACTAAAGACCAATGACACACTCCATCCATCTAGCAAAATATGATGATGTGTCCAAATAATTCTCGTTTTCTCTTTTGCTTCTTTAATCGCAGTGACTCTCATCAATGGTGCTTCATCCAATAAAAATCCTTTTCTACGATCTACATTCAAAAACTGTTTTAATTTCTTCGCCCTTTCCTCATGTGGATGGGTGCTCCAATCCTCTTGATGAATAGTAAAAGGAAGACGTTGGTAAACCGCTTGTAGTGGCTTTTCTACTTCCTCCCATACAAATACTGAACGTAAAACCTCATGTCGATTAATAACATATTCCCAAGCCTTTTCAAAAGTATCAACATCCAATTGCCCCCCGAGCAAGAAACCTACTTGTACAATATAGGAAAAAGAATGTTCATCATCTTGATCGTATAAAGTATGAAACAGTATTCCTTTTTGCAAAGGTGATAAACCATATATATCAATAACGTCTCCCATTTTTACACCCTCTTCTTTGTTAATTTAAGTAATACTTTGCTCAAGCTTTCTTCCGTAAGATCCTCTGCATCAGCAAAATCTGATACCGTAAAAGCAGACTCTGTTGTTGGTTTATTTATAAGTTGACGAAGATGCCTCAACATACCATCTGCTATCACTTGAATTTTTAATTTAGAAAACTGTTCCCTACTATACATCCAAATAAAATGTAACTTTTCATCTTTCACCATTCCGATAACATCAATTAGATGAGATGGTTTGGAATCTGGAGCATGATCTAAAAATGTAAATCCTGTCTCTTGCATAAACAAAGAGTCCCTTGAAAACACCTGATCAAATTGGCCCAAATAGTTAAAGCTTATTGAAGGCTTTTGCTGATAAAACGGAAGTAATCCTTTATTCAAGTAACGTAAAATACCATAGTCAACTCCGCGATTTGGGATTCGACGCAATTGCTCTTTGACTGCCTTTAACCCTTCAATAGGTGTCTGAGTTCCTTGAAAATTGAGATGAACGGGATAAATACTCGTGAACCAGCCCACTGTCCTTGATAAATCAATACCTTCAATCATCTCTTCTCTTCCGTGTCCTTCTAGATGAATAGAAACGGTTTGCTGATTTGTACAATCGACGATAGCTTGTCCTAATGCCGTTAATAGTACCTCATCAATCCTTGTCTTATGAGTGACTAGAACTTCGTGAAACAATGCTTGTGTTTCTTCTATTCCTAAAGTCCTCGTTACTTGATCAATCGATTCTTCTGTCGTTTCTTGTATTGGATAGTCCATTGGAATTTTCATCGTTTCTTTTTCTACTTGTTCATTCCAATAATTTTGTATTTCTTTTAAAATACCCGAATTACTGTACGTCTGGAGTCGTTCAGACCACTCTTTAAAAGATGTACTTTTCGCAGGTAAGCGAATTTCTTGACCTTGTTTCATCTGGTTATATACCACCTGTAAATCTTCCAATAGAATCCTCCATGACACTCCATCTACTACTAAATGATGTATCACCCAGAATATTCGATCATTTTCAGTCAAGTTATCTTCAAAGTACACTACTTTCATTAACGGACCAGTAATTAAATTGAAACTAGCTTGATTAATGTTCATCTCTTCTTGTATTATTTTATTCCACTCTTTTTCATTAACTTGATTCCGTTTTACAACATGGAGTACTGACAGCTCATCAGTCCCTTCATTTCTCTGCCTCCACGTTCCGTTTGGTAACTGTTCGTACCGGAAACGTAAAGCATCATGATGTTTCAGTAAATTTAATATCGCTCCCTCTAGTAACTTCACATCCAATCTTTCTTTTACTCTTAAAAGCATTGATTGATTCCAATGCTCTGGATGTGCATGTTCTTGCTCGAAGAACCAGCACTGAATTGGAGTAAGAGGCACATCACCTATCACAATTCCCTGCTCCGCTTGTACTCCCTGCGTTTCTATAGCCACTTGTGCCAGCTCAGCGATAGTTGGGCATTCAAACATTTGCTTTGGAGTAAGTTTTAACCCCACTTGACTTGCTTGAGATATGATTTGAATACTGAGAATCGAGTCGCCACCAATTTCAAAGAAATTATCATAGATTCCCACCTTTTTAACACCTAATACTCTCTTCCAAATGGTAGTTAGTATCTGTTCGTTACTATTCCGAGGGCCAACACATTCACTATTAATCTGCTTTTCCTCCGGCATAGGTAAGGCCTCACGATCAACTTTACCGTTAGCTGTAAGTGGAATAGCTTCCATCGCCATAAATCCCGAAGGAACCATATAACTTGGTAGTTTCGCTTTAAGATACTCTCTCCACGCATCTACATTTCCATCTCCTACAACATATGCTACTAATCGTTTATCGCCTGGCTGATCTTCTCTTACAATTACAACTGCCTCTTTTACATATGCATATGTATGTAAAGTAGACTCAATTTCCCCAATCTCAATTCGGAAACCACGTATTTTAACCTGATGATCAATTCTTCCACGATAATCTAGATTCCCATCTGGCAAATACCTCGCTAAGTCTCCTGTCCGGTATAATCTTGCTTTCAGATCACTACTAAATGGATGAGATATAAAACGCTCTGCTGTTAATTCAGGTCTATTTAAATACCCACGTGCAAGCCCCGCCCCGCCAATATAAAGTTCACCATCAACACCTATAGGAACAGGTTGTTGATAAGCGTCTAGTATATACACTTCTAAATCGGGAATCCGCTTTCCAATATTACTTCTTGAAGCATGCTGCACATCATCTAAAGTAATTGGATAATATGTAACATGAACTGTGGTTTCTGTAATTCCATACATATTAATTAACTGTGGGTTTTTCTCCCCATACCTTTGAAACCACGGTAACAAGCTAGTAGGTTCTAACGCTTCTCCGCCAAATATGACATAACGCAGCTGTAAATTTTTATTCTTATCTTCTTGTTCACATACTTGTATTAATTGTCGAAATGCGGAAGGTGTCTGATTTAGAACTGTGACTTCTTCCTCCACCAATAATTGATAAAAATCCTTAGGTGATCGACTAATCCAGTACGGAACAACAACTAATTTTCCACCATATAATAACGCTCCCCAAATTTCCCATACTGAGAAATCAAATGCATACGAATGAAAAAGCGTCCAAGTATCTTTTTCATTAAACTGATACCAACAATCCGTCGATTTAAATAACCGAATGACATTGTGATGCTCTATCATAACGCCCTTTGGATTTCCCGTTGATCCCGAAGTATAGATTACATATGCCAGATTTTGGGGACCGACACTAGAAACCGGCAAAGTCTTACTTTCTTTCCAAATCTCATCTTGATCACGATCCAGACAAATCGCCTCGACATTTTCTGGTAACCATTTTAATTCTTTTAAACTTTCTTGCGTTACGAATAACTGAATGCTAGCATCTTCTAAAATATATTGAAGTCGTTGCTCTGGATATGTTGGATCAAGTGGGACATAAGCCCCACCAGCCTTCAAAATCCCTAAAATACCTACAATCATCTCGTGGGAACGTTCAACGCACAGTCCAACTAAATTATCAGGTCCTACTCCTTTTTTCTGCAGATAATGAGCTAACTGGTTTGCACGTTCATTAAGCTCCTTATAAGTAATTTTTTCTTTTTCATACGTAACTGCAATAGCATTTGGATAAATCATCGCTTGCCGTTCGAACATTTCATGAATAGTTACTTGAGATGGGAAATCCAGCTTAGGATTGTTGAACTCAACTAAACTTCTTCTTTTATCTTCATCAGAAATGATTTCGATTTCAGCTACCTTCTGCTTTGGTTTTTCAAAAGTGTTTTCCATTATCGCTAACATCACGTTAAAAAAACGTTTTATCTCTTCCTTAGAAAATAGCTCCTCACGATAATCAATATGTACATGTAAAGAGTCAATATCAATTAGATTTTCAATATGCACTGCAAAATCTTGCACCTCTTCATGGTTTGGAATCCATAGTGAGTCACCACTTTCATCACGATCCCTATAATCAATCGTAGTTCCGAAAAGTCTCACATTACTATTATTCTCTTTATTAATCTGCTTTAATAACAAATCAAATGGATATTTCTGGTGTCTCAATAATTTGCTTTGTTTTCTGGATACCCTACTAATAAATGAAAGTACTTCTTCTTCCGGATCAATATCCATTCTTAAAGGAACTGTACTCACCATCATTCCAATCAATTTTCGCTCCATTTTAGTCATACGATTGCCGTAAGCCATTCCTAAACCAATATCAAGCGATGAGGTCCACCGATACATGGACAACGAGAAAGCAGCAACAAAAAAAGTGTATAAACTAATTTTGTAATCTTCAGAAAATTTTTCTATCTTTCTCTTCAAATGCTCCGTTAATATAAACGTCTCACGTGATGCTTTGGTACTAACTTGGTACGTATTATAAGGCTTCAATCCAGTCGCAGATGGCAGTGTTTTAAATTCCTCTAACCAGAATTTTTGATCTTTTTGAAAACGACTACTATTCAAATATGTTTGTTCATTAGTCAGAAATTGAACATATGAATTTTTAATTTCGCCTTCCTCATTCTCGTTATGCATGTCATAATAATATTTTGCAATCTGCTCAGTAAATATTTGAATTGATAAACCATCCATAATAATATGATGAACATTTCCAAAGACTGCACATTCATTATCGTTTAATTTTATTAAAGCGAAATAGTATAAATTTGAATTAAATAATGTAAACGTTTCTTTTGTTTTCTGCTCAATCCATTCCTCAAGCAAATTTGTATTCTCCACATTACTGAAATCAAAAAACTCAAATTCTTGTTCTTCATGTTTAATAAAATATTGTTTCGGTTCCTGATGCTCATTTTCTTTTAACCTAATGCACAGACCGTCATTTTCACTGATAACGCGATTCACAACTTGGTTTAATTTTGAATAGTTCATTTTTCGATGAAGTTTAAATAAAAATCTTAAATTACATATTCCTTTATCAGAATGAATAACTTCTGTATACCATATTCTTCGCTGCGGATGGCTTAATGGATAACATTCCTCATTGGTCATAAAAATCTTCCCTTCAAAAATTATTTGCTCTTATAGGTTCGTGTTTATGTTTAGCCCATAAATATTTCTGCAGTGAAACTCCAATTACTCCAATAATAACAAGCCCAATCCCTCCATAAACATAGAGTTGAGTTACTCCAAACAAATGCACTAATGGACCACTCATAGCAGGAGAAATAATTAGAACTGCGTTTGTTAAACTGCTTTGTATACCAAATACTCTTCCTACTTGATCTTGATCCGATTCTATTTGTAAAATGACTTGATTAGATACAAGCATCAGCCCACTTCCGATACCAGCGATAAAACTAATTAAATAGGCTAAAACGAAGACCGTACCGGGCGTTATCAAACCAATCCCCCCAAAACCAATTCCCATTAAAACCATACCTCCGCATACTACCCAGCCATATTGAAATTGTTTTAATTTCTGAGTTAGTAATGCACCAAGTATTCCGCCAAGACCAATAATAGAAATGATATATCCCATTTTACTTTTATCATGTGGGAATAAGCTCTTAAATAAAGTTGGGAATTGTGAGTCTACTAATTGTAATACCGCCATGGCTATTGTAACGAAAATCATGGTTGATAATATTATCCGATTAGATAACACATAACCCCACCCTTGTACCCAAGCGGTCCAAGTACTTTGTTTTTGCTTTTCAACAAATTCTTTCGATATAGTTTCTTTAAATTTTATTGTGGGTATCAAAACTAAAGTAGCTAATAAACAACTTATAGCTCTTATAATGAGGCAGAACTCTGGTTGAAACCAGCTCAACAACATGCCCCCTATAAGTGGGCCTACTATCTTTGTACCCTGCTCTACTATTCCGTTGATACTTACTGCTTTAGTAAGCAAGTCCGGGGATACAATCTGTCTTGTTAGTGTTTGCTGTGCAGGATAATAGAAAACAATAAAAATGGAACGAATCATTAATGCCACTAAGAGCCAGTGGATATCTTGTACAAATAAAAGAGCAATTGTTATTAGACCAACCATTAGATTACAGAACATCATAATTGGAATTTTTCTAAAACGATCTGCAATAACACCTGCCCATGAGCCAAAAATAATTCCAGGAAGTGCATATGCAACAGGAATCAATCCAATCATGGTAGGATCTACTTCCCATTCAAACCCAACTATAGTCATAATCGCTAACATATCAATAAAAACACCAAGCATAAGCAATGAATAGGCAGAGAAAACTTGTAAATAAACCCTATTTTCTAATAGGCCTTTTGAATCAGTAGTTTTCATAAAAGCAAGCTCCTTAGGTTACTAATATAAACGCTTTTGCGTATAAGGTACCTCTTTATTAAACCTAATTAATCATTATTGACATCTCACCTAGAATTTAATTTCGTCAAAACTCAAACCAGTCTTGTTTTTCATATATTTAAAATAGTCAGACAAACGAAAGCGTACCTATTTCTTCATTTTTATATCAACTGTTACAAAATATATCTTTACCTTACACTAATAACAGCTAAACGTTGCCTTAATATAACCCTTTACAGTCGTTTGCACATTCAATTCACATCCTTTTTAAAGTTGGCTTTTTTCTATCTCAAATACTATCACACAAATATTTCACCTACTATATTCATAAAGTTGAAATATTTGAATCAGAAAATTCGGATAAAAAGCTAAATCCACAAATCATACCAAACAATTATTTAGTTATATTGTCATTTTATAGATGGCTTTAGCCATAAGGATATCAAGAATTAAGTTTTTTAATTTTATTAATATAATAGTTTACAGAGACTATAAATCCTATTAAATAAAAAGGTATATATACATTAAAGTATATGCACCTTTCCCTATCCTACATATTTTCTATTCAAATTAATTCCAATAACTAAAGTTGATAATAAAAATATAATATTACCAATCACTAATGCACTCATAACAAGAATTGAATAATATAGTATTAATACTTCTGCACCTACTACCTATTTTATTTATTGGATATTTATACTTCAAAAAAAATTACACATCATTCACAATTAGGATACATACCCAAAATATGATTTGAACATGTTATTATATTTTAAGATAATATAAAATCAGTTTTTCTATAAGAGAACTTAATTTTTATGTAGTACGAAATTGTTAGTAATACAGTATATACTAATTTAGTTATAAAAACATTTAAAGACCACCTATTTCCATAAGTGATCTTTCTTTGTGATTCTGTATTTGTGCATTATTGTAGAAATATATCGTAGAAACGCTTTGTTTGCTAAATGTTTAGTTCTTTCCATTTACTAAAAAACATAGCTTCATACACTTAATATCATATTCGTTACATTGCAAACTATTATTTTGTCTTCTGTACAGGCAAACTACTAAAAATCAATTCCGCAACTTTTACATATCCTTTTGAGTTTGGATGAATTAAATCCTTAGACCAAAGCGTATTGTCATTAACTAAATGATGATTCCAAAAATCAACATGATGAAGCTTATACTCTCTGCTCAGTGAATGTATAACTTCATTTGCCTCTAATAATTGTTCTTTTATTACTTGTTTTTTTTCAGAAGCAAAAGGAAGCCTAACTGTAAAATCTGGAAGGTTTGCTATAATAATATCAGCCCCTGCTTTACTTAATGTATCTATCATAAATTCCATATCATTCTTATATGCATCATGATTCCAACGTCCTTTTAAAACATCGTTTGCCCCTGCAATGAGACTAACCAAATCTGGATTAAAAGTTAACGCCTTTTCCAATTGCTGCGAGCGAATTTCTTTAGTTACTAACCCACGCTTTGCAAAATTGGCATATTCTATATCGTTTTCACACAGTTGAACAAAATGATCTACCCAGCTTTTTAATGCAATTCCCTCAACTTCATCCCCTATCCCCTCTGTAAAACTATCACCAATTGCTACAAATCGCTTCCACATATGTATTCCCCCTTTATTTTTAAACATATCTATACTATACAATAGCTCACAGCGTAATTGTTATTTCTAAGTGTTTTTCGATTTCAATTATATTCGACTTTACTATATTTACATTTAGAATCCAAAATTGACCGATTCCCAAGTATACTAAGGAATCGGTCATATTCGTATATTTACTAAAGAAATAAAATCCCGCTAGGAATTATACTTTTTTTCAAAAAATTTGTTGTTCTTTGTTTTGCCCAGTTGATACATTTCTTTTCGATTAAATGATACGAAACTATAGAAAAAAGTATTGTCATTGCAATGCACAAAGTAAGAAGGAAAAAGATAGGTATCTTTGTATACAATAGTTTAAATAGTATCATCATGATTGGAAAATGACACAAATAGATACTGTATGAAATTTCTCCTAAGTATACAAATACACTCTTATTTAAAAATACTTTTACTTTTAGGTTACTCATAGCCATTATAATAAATATACTAACCCCCATTACGACACCCCAATCTTTTAATAAGAAAGTTGTATCATTACGGGAAAAACCATAAATTAAAATGGAATATAAATATAGAATAACCCCTAATGCAATAAGAAATCCTTTTTTAATTTTTTTCATATTCCTATATGAGTAGATAAGTTTTTCCTGATACTTAAAAAGTAACATTCCAACCATAAACATAGATGTAAAATGCAGTGTATCAGCATAACCATTATAAAATCCTTCAGCTTTCCCAATATGCAACATATTAAGAACAACACTAATTAAAGAAAAGCTCAAAGCAAATAGTATCGTTTTCTTCCAATTCAGTTTATAAAAAAGAAGGAATAACAAAGGAAACACAATAGATATACGCATTTCTTGAGCCAATGACCAAATAACTGGATTATAATTTTCCGTAAAAAAGTTATTAAGAAGCACAAAGTGGTTTAAAATATCTAATTTTGTTATAGACCCTTGCCACCTATCATAGAACCAATCCCGTAGTCCTACCACTTCATACGACGAAAATAAAATAAATAAAACAAAGGTAACGATTATCCAAAAATAATAAGGAATATAGATTCTTACAAATCTCTTAATTAAATATCCCCAATAATTTGTTTTTGAATGATAAAGTGCCATAGATAACACAAAACCACTTAGTACATAAAAAACGATAACAGCTTCCCCACCCGCCCATAAAAACCTAAGTGGGGAAAATTTAATAGAATTAGGCAACGATGGTAGCATTAAACAAAAATGTCCAAATACCACAGTAAGTGCCGCTAACCCTCGTATGGAATCTAATTCTTTTATTCTCTTACTCATAAAATGTTCTCCTTGTAAATTGTAAATTTTGCTGTTCATAAAGGCCACTATAAGAATGTAGTGGGAGAATTGTACATATTCTTTCTTTAAATTCCTAATATAAGCAGTACAAAGTTAATTTGACCTCCATTTTTTTATATACATAATTTAAAACAAAATATTTAATACAAAGAAAAGATTTTATTAAATTTTTATAAAGTGAAACATTTAGTTGTATCCTATAAAATTAGCTTTTTACTATATCAATCGCACTATCCCACATACCACTAAAAAAAGATCCTGTTTTACGTATAAAACGTGTAAGCCAATTTGCTTGTTCCACATCAGATTTTGTTACAAGGTCTATTTGTAATGAATTACCTGATAAGAACCCAGGATCTGTATTATCTTTAGACGAGATAATCATTTTACTAATTGTTACACCTTTTTTAATAGGCGCTTCTTGTTCCGTATTCGATACTTTAAATTCTTTTTTATAAATGTCTTTGTTGCCCTTCGGCATTGGAAGCGAAACAACTTGTTTCATTTGAACTACTACATCTTTTTCTTTTGCATTTGCTACTCGAACTGTTTCATGCCCTTTTACTACTGAATCTTTTCCATAGACATTCTTCACTTCAAAATTCGCAAATCCATAATCGTATAATTTCTTTGTTTCATCAAAACGTGCCGTATGAGATTTTGCTTTTATCACTACAGAAATTAGGCGCATACCATTTCTTTCTACTGTACCAGTGAAACAATCTCCCGCTTCTGGAGTCGTTCCTGTTTTCAAACCATCTACACCTTCATATTGCTTAATTAAGCCTTTTAACATCCAATTAAAGTTCGCCATATCAATTGGATATTTACCACCCTCTTGGAATGTTTTTTTAGGAATTTTTGCTGTATTTAATATTTGGGGAAAATCTTGAATAAGACGTTGTGCTAAAATTGCACAATCCCTTGCAGACATTTTATTTTTCTCGTCTAGAGTTGTCCCTTCTAGGTGATATCCTTTTAAATCTTGATTTGTTAAGCCGGTAGAGTTTACAAACTTATAGTCTTTCATACCAAACTCTTTTGACTTATCGTTCATCATTTTTACAAAATTGACCTCTTTACCAGCAATCTGTTCAACTAAAGCAATTGTTGCACCATTTGCAGAGTAAATTGCCATTGCCTCATATAACTCTTTTACCGTATAAGAGCCACCATTTTCTAATGGAACATTTGATAGTGAACGATCTTGCGAAATCTTATGTGCATATTCAGAGATTTTAACTTTTTGATCCCATTTAAGTTTTCCTTTATCCACCGCTTCATGAACTAAGTATTCGCTCATCATTTTTGTCATACTAGCAATTGCCAATGATTCATCTGCATTTTTTTCATATAAAATTTTTCCGGAATTTGCTTCTATTAAAATTGCTGATCCTGCTTCAACGTCTATAGCAGGATCTGTTTCCGCTGCTGCTTTTCCAATTGTAACGACCATGCTACAAAATATTGTAAGCACTGTTACTATTGCAATAACTCTCTTGCAAAACATACCTTTCACTTCAGTTACCTCCAATTTCTTTGTACTAAAAAAAAGCGTTATTCTAACATAATCCCGCAAAAAAAATAGACAGTGTTCTCAAATTGTATATACATATAAAACGTTAGAATCGCTTTCATATAGACCATCTCATCCGACACTTTTAGGTGCGCTAATACTTTGTATTTCCACACATATCCTTATTTTTAATCCCCTTATATTTTTCAAAATGATTCACACTTTCATATTTTTTAGGATTACAATTAATAGACAATCTAAATAATACATTTGTTCCACATTTACAAAAAATAAAAAACTACACCCTATACTGGATGTAGTTTTTCTAACTGATTTATTTATTTTTCACTTCATTTTTATAAAAAGTAAATAATGGTTCGATGGATGGACTAGATAACAGCGGAATTGCCTTCTCAATCAATTTCCTATCCCAATCAAACCAACGCATTTCCATTAACATGTTTATTTCTGTATCAGTGAATCGTTTCTTTATTTCCTTAGCAGGATTTCCACCAACTATTGTATACGGCGGAACATCTTTACTTACTACAGATCCTGCATCAACAATTGCACCTTCACCAATAGTAACGCCAGGCATTATTATAGCATTCATTCCAATCCAAGCATCACTTTTAATGACTGTATTGCCCTTAGGTTCATATGATTGTTTAATTTGCTCAGCGAATGGATATACTGTAATCCATTCTGAGTGATGATTATGGTTACCACCCATTAAAATGACTACTCCACTTGCAATGCAAACATAATTCCCAATAATGAGTTTATCAAGGTGCCATCCCATCTGTTCAATTGGATTGAAAAGTGCTTGGGACTTAGCATCTCCCCACAAATACCTTACACATCCATCTTCAAAATTTTGATGACTATAATAGCCTGAATAATAGGAGTACTCTCCTACTTCAATGAGTGGATTTGTTACTATATCTTTTATATACTTTGTTTCTGACCAATGATTAAATAATGGATACTTCATAGCTTTATTCCTCGCTTCTAAGTATTATATATATTGCTATTTACTTAGAAGCTTACTACGACTGCTACATTTTTTAGCTTTCTCAAACGACGAATCATTATCTTCAAGCCTTTCTTTTATACTAGAAAAAGCATAACGCAATACATTACACTAGTCAAATTGTGTAATTTTGAACACATCTTAAACAGTGTAATACTGCAATAAGAACATGAAAACACTTTAACTTTGATACAAATAATATATTGATTACATTTAGTTCATATTTTGTAAAAAAATTTTAATTGCCATGACAAAGCAAACAATAACCACTATTGGTCGTATTAATGCCGTCCCTTTTGTAAGCACCATCTTCGCCCCAATATATGACCCTATAATTTGACCAAGCATCATAATCAATCCAATTGTCCAATCGATTTGGCCAAAAATAATAAAATACAACAAAGCAGCGAAATTACTTGTAAAGTTCAAAATCTTAGCATTTGCAGTCGCCCGTGTAGCACTATATCCACATAAAAGAATGAACGCTAAAGCAATTAAACTACCTGTTCCTGGGCCGAAGAAACCATCATAAAATCCCAGTAACGGAGCCACTGTTAACGCAAACAACAACATACTTATTTTTCTCGGTCGATCTTCGTTTGCTATATTTGGAGATAATAGAAAATAAATCCCAATAAAAACAAGTAAAAAAGGTAATATCATAATTAGATATTCTGCTCGTATCTGTAAAACAAGCCATCCACCCAAAACTGATCCAAAAAAGGTCATTAAGATGGACAAACGCATTTCTTTAAGATTAATCTCTTTCTTCTTAATAAAAAACACTGTTGCCATGAGAGTTCCGCTACTCCCTTGCAGTTTATTAGTTGCTATCGCTACAGAAGGAGACATACCTACTAATAACATTATCGGGATAGTTATCATACCACCGCCTCCAGCAATCGTGTCTACCCATCCTGCTAATACAGCTACTAAAAATAGTAATATGAGTAATTCAATAGTAAAATCCATACAAAGAATATGGGAAGACTTGAGCTATTATACCCCAAACCTCCCCATCAGCCCTCCTCTCTTTAAACTAGTTAATTAAATCTTTAAAGTAACTTTCTTTCTGATCACGTAATCGGCTGGAAACGTATTGCCTGCAAACAATTCTTCTTCCGTATTTATTATTTCCAATCGGGATTTTATATTCTTCCTCAGATAACCTTTCCCTACCATGAGTTACATTTGTTTGTTTACCATAGTAAGAATTTGGTATAAGTAATAAATCTTCAGATGTAAGTGGAACCTTATAAGTAGGCGTTGTTCGTAAGAGTTCTAAAAACATGTCAAATTTCAATTTTTCTTCTTCACTTTCTCCCACATAAATCAATCTATTTTCTGCTCCATTTAAACAAGTTGCAATAATATCGCCATTATCATCCAAAAATATAATTTGGTTTATTTCCCCTACAAATCCAGATATTTCACCATCCGCCATTCCTGCTATATGAGCAATAGGCATTTTACTTATTGCCAATATGTCATCTTTACTGAAGTGATTTTCTTCAAGATGCTTTTGAAGTAATTTTGGCGTTCCAATATGAGTTTGAGTTTTTAAATTTAACACTCCTTTTAATAAAAGAGCATCAACTCTAGTAAATTTTCCACAAGTAATTTCAGACACTATTCGTTCCACAGATTTATTAAGTCTATTTGATACAATTTCTAAATTCGTATTGAATGTATTCAATCTTGCTTCAATATCTGATTTTTCTTTCATATCTGTATACACTGTGGCATCGTTATGTTGATAAAAGTTCCCGCCACCGGTGCTTGCACCGACATTTCGCAAAACTTCATCGTTATTTAAAGGAGAAATGAGATGAAATCTATTTTTCCCAGCATGTTCGGATGGGTGAATTAAAGCATCATAATTAAAAAGTGTGGCAAAAAGCCATGTGACCCATTCTGCATAAAAATATTTTTTCATTCTATCGTGTTCGTCTTCACCATAATTAAAACCTCTGCGATTTTCCCCAGGTAATAGTGTTTCCATAGGATCACATGGAGTATTTTTAATAAGGATAGGCGGTACGTTCCCACCACAATTCGCTATTTTTATCATGTGTAGTAGATTTTTCATGTCTGAATTCGGGGTTTTCTTTGAATAGTCAATCAAACAATTAAGCCACTCTTTTGAAAAATATGCTACTATTTCTTGATCACAAGTATAAGGATTATGAGTTTTTAATTCATTGTCTATCAGATTCTTCATTTTATCCTTCAATAGATTCGGAATAGTAATTTCTTCAATTTCTGTAATCTGCAGTATTCCTTTATTCATTATAAAACCTCCGTTGTTTTATTTTTTACACCCTATCTTCTATTAAACAAACTATCCACTTCTTTTTTACTCCTTTACTTTTCGTCAGAGCTATTAGAATTACCGATTTACAAATAAAAAACATGGAGTATAAGAGATTTCTTCTTAGTTACATTTCCCCCACGAACCTCTATTGAATTGACAAATTTAATTTAAAAATCTGATTCATTTTCATACTTTACTTTCAAACTATGTTTATATGATTTTCAATTCAAGTAAGAGTATTTCATTTTCTAAAGTTTTCCTAATTTTAAAATCAGAATTTTCAATACAACTATGTTAACACTAAAAATATAACACGAAACCAAAAAATGTAAATGAATAGTTTTTTTATAAAAAATAGTCAGACTATTTACAAGGTAATTCGTATTCCATTGAACCAACTACGGCCCCTCAATTTTATTGATAACAATAAAAAAGCCCCCTAAATGATAGAGGACTTTTTCCAAGTATATTCTATTTTAAAGTTCTTACTTACCTTTTACTTTAAAAGATATTGCTGTAACTTCTTTATTAACAGTTCCATCCCGTTTGGACTTACAATAATCTTCCCATTCGCTAACGAAATATTGCTGTCTGAAATATCTCCTGTAAGTGCACAAGCTCTTGGAGATTGATATTTTCGTAAAATAATCTGATCCTCTTCTATAAACATTTCAAGAGAATCTTTTTCTACAATTCCTAAACTCCGTCTTATTTCCATTGGAATAACAATACGCCCCATACTATCTGCTTTACGAGTAATTCCTCTTGATTTCATAAAATGCCACCCTTTATATTTATCTAATATTACGGTATTCATTTTAGCAATAAACAACAATTAGGAATAGTTCGTATTACAGTACTTTTTTTAGAAATAAATAACAATTAGGAATAGTTTATGTTAAAATTCTTTCTTGTTTATTCTTGATTTTTAATATATTTTTCCTTGATCATTTTTATATATTGTTTTCTTTCAGTTAGTTCAAATATAAATAATGCTTTTTTTATGTCTGTTAAACCAACTTCATTAGAGTGCTGAACTTTCAATAAAATTGCACCTTTTTCAAAAAACAATTCACCTAATAAGTATAAAGTATTCATATTTATGGCTAATTTTATGCCTATTTCACTATACTTTATTGCTTCTTCATATTGATTTGCAAGGTGTAAACATTTTGTTAACGTATGAATGAGTCTTAATTTGATTTCTTTTTCTCTAGGAAATTCTATCTTATTAAAATTAATTAAACTTTGTTTTAATATATTTATACTTTTCTCATACTCTTCATTTTCTGCATGTATTATAGCAATTGAATTCATTATGCTTATTTCTTTTTCTGATAAAAAGTTAGTACTACTTAAGGTTTGTTTTAGTGCTCTATTTAAAATGTCAAAAGCATTACTTGTTGCTCCATTTACATAATATATAGCAATCGCTTCATGCCATAATAGAAATTGTTTATCTTCTTTTGATTGGAAATTATCATCATTTTTCTCTTTTTTTACTATTTCGTAAAGCTCATTATATTGTTTTTGTTTTACACAATCTCTCATTACACATTTTACATTTTCAATATATTTTATTTTTTTATTTTTGGTTAGTGCGAATATATAATTTGGATCAATACCAAGTCTTTCAGATAATTGATACAACAATATGCTAGATGGATAAATAATACCTTTTTCTATCTTACTAATTTGACTTTGTGAACATATTCCATGACATAATTCAGATTGTGACATGTTTTTTTTCTTTCTAAGTTCTTTAATAATAATACCAAGATTGTAGAATTCCATCTTTCCTCCCTCAAATGTAACACTTTATGAGTATAAGAATATTTTCCAACTTTTAATGTAATGTAAAATTAATATAGTTACAATTACTAATTATATGGATTTATAGTTTCTTTTACAAACTTGTACCACAATACGAGAAATTATTAAAATATGGTTCACTAATAATCAATGTGCGTTTTATTCACCCCCACTGATTATTAGTCCATCCCAGGCAGGCGTTTACAGGGAGTCCGACTTCTTTGCCACATCTAGATTTTGAGGTGGGAGTCTTACTACCCGCAAATAGCCGGATTAAAATAAATATGATTTTTCACCTTTATTTCTTTTAATAGTTTCTTTTGATATTTATATAAATAATTTCGAAGGAGCGTATTTTATGAAAAGAATGTTGACCGAAAGAGAGTTAGAAGTGGCTATTTATGTAGCAAAAGGATATACGGATGCAGAAATTTCCAAAAAAATATATGTTACCCCTCGAAGAATTTCAACGATAATTAATCATATTAAAGAAAAATGGCATATTAATTCTAGAGTGGAATTAGGTATTTTAGTTTATCATTATGGTTTTATAGATGCACCCTTATTTTCAAATAAAAAAATTCAGCTATGTAAAAAGGTTGTACAATAGATAGCGGAATATAACGAGTTTAAATTGCAAATAAAAATAGAAGAGCAAACAAACTTTTATTATTTGGTTTACTCCATCACTTTTTAAATTTCAGACATTAATATAAAAAGGTTAGAGAATTAACTTCTCTAACCTTTTTATATACACTATTAGGTTTCAAACAGTAAAGATGCCCTAATGCTACCATTGATCCTGTTCCCTATTCAACCTTGTATAAACAAAAAAAAATCAGACATTACCACTATTCAAAACCAGTTACAATTCTCTCTTTCATTTTCTGTATTACTTCACTGCTCAATACTTTTTGACCAGCAGGAAGTTTTAATATGGCAGCGGCACCTTTACTAAGGTATATTTCTTGATCATTATTTTGATTTACTACCAATATTCCTTGCCCTTCAAATTCGAAATAACTAATATCTTTTGTTTCATTTGTATTATTTTTTATTGCTTTATATAATCCATATAAATCTTTACTTCTATTTTCTCCGCCCGTTCGAATCGGTTCAGTATCATTCGCAACAATTAGTCCTTCTGGCTGCTCACCCTTCATAATAAACCACAGCTTTTCATTTGTTGGTAATAGTAAATTCTTAAATTCAGAGCTATTTAAAATTTGCTGTGCTGGAATTGTTTCATAGATTGGTAACGAAAATGGGGATGTTGTTATTTTTTCAAAACTTAAATTTTCAGAAGAACTTCCCTTACTATATTGATAATCTTTTAATGCGATCGATTGTACTGATTCACTTTTATTTTTTGATGCATAACTAATTTTACTAGCGAAAATAATAACGGTCATTAAGCACATGCACAGTATCACAAGCTTAAGTAGTTTTCCCATTTATGAACCCCCGCTTTTAATATTATTAGTTTGCATGGATATTATAAACAGTTTCACTCCACCAAAAATTATTATTGTTATGGAACGTACTGAAATTATGATTATAATGATCACCATACCAAGGGTCCATGTATGTTATATAATCTGTTCCATTTGTCCCTTTATAAAATCCATCAAGTACTAAAAAGTGTCCGATGTTAGCTCCATTTTGCCACATAATGAGTGCAATCATCGGCTGATTACTATTAATTTGACTTTTGAACCAATCATACGATTTTGCTCCAGAACTTATAGCTGAGCTAACCCCATATCCGGATAATCCATATTGTATTTCACGTGAAGTTGCAGGATTATTATATGATCCACCCTTAACATACCTAACGTACTGATCTTGTGAAGGAGTTTTTCCAAAATAATTTAAAACTGAAACCGAAGTGCCTGCCCAACACCAATTTGACCTTTCTTGTAATATGTTAGGTACAGATAATTTACGATCTATTGATGTATTTGGAGGATTTCCATTAATATACGCTGACGTTACATATACTTTTTTTCCATCTTTTAAATAATAAAACCAACGATTATCTAAATTTCCTGTCCAGTAATCTTTAACCGCTTCACCATACTCCCATCCTTTAAAAGATACTGTTGTATTTCCGGGAATCACATCTACAATATTTGCATTTAAACTTTTTGCCTCTCTAACATTTACATTCAATGGAGCTGTTGTCCCTGAAAATTCAACTTCTTCTGCTATTATTTTCTGAACACCAATAAAACTAAATGTGAAAAACAATAAAAACATACAAACAATAAAATGCTTTCTTTCCTTCATTTCTCCACCCCTTCATCAGTACTAAAAAAACATCAACAATTCATCCTTATTAATTGTTCAAGCTTAATATTACATACTAACGAAAAATGACTTCTCATAAAGTGAATCTTTAATCAGTAGTGGTTTTATTCATCCCCCACTGATTATTAGTTAAACCAATCGGGCTGCCCGGCAAATAGCGGGATAAATTCCAATACAAAAAAGGAGCCTATAAATTTTTATAGACTCCTTTTTATTTCGTCGTTATTACTTAGCTAATTCTTTCGTACCCTTCATTACATCAATGAAGAATCCCCAGTTATTCACTACAGAAGAAATACTGATATGTTCATCTGGAGTGTGGACGTTGAAAATGTCTGGTCCGAATGAAATTGCATCTAATTCAGGCATCTTTTGAACGAATGCGCTACACTCAATCCCCGCATGTACAGCGAAGATTTCAATTTCTTTATTGTATTTTTCTTGATGTACTTTTTCAAATAAATTACGAATTTGTGAGTTTGGATTGTATGGCCATTCTGGATACTCTGACTCTATTTCAAATGTAGCACCAACTAATTCAGCAATATATTTGATTTCTTCTGCAACATGTTGTTTTAAACTACTTACAGAACTTCGCACTTCGTTACGTAATTTAATTTCATCTTGCAACGTTTCAATAACGCCTAAATTTGTTGAGCTTTCTACAAGACCTTTAATATCCATGCTCATACTTTGAATGCCATTCGGAATTAAGAATAATGATGAAATAAGCTGCTTTTGTGTCTCTTTAGCAAATACTTTTTCAACTTTTTCATCCAATTTTGTCAGTGTAACATGAACATCTGGATCAACAGCACGCATTTCTTCTTGTAATACACGTGTCCATGATTCTAGTTTTTCTTCTACTTGTCCTACATCTTCTGTACGAATTAAAATTGTAGCTACACTTTCACGCGGAATTGCATTCGTTTTTAATCCGCCGTGAACTTCACTTATGTAAAACTCCGTATGTACTGATAAATCACGTAATACTCGTCCTAATACTTTGTTCGCATTACCGCGTTGCTTATCAATTTCCATACCAGAATGGCCGCCTTTTAGACCACCAACATATAGACGGTATGCATCCATATTCGCTGGCGTTTCATCCCAAATTACGGGAATTGTTTCAACAGCTTTCGCACCACCTGCACTACTTACAAGTAATTTATGATCTTCTTCAGAATCAATATTTATAAATATCTTTCCTTCAAAATGATTTGGATCAATAGCAAAAGCCCCGCCCATTGTCGTTTCTTCTTCAGTAGTGATAACGACTTCAAGTGCTGGATGCGGAATTTCTTTTGAATCTAATAAAGCTAATGCATACGCAACTGCAATACCATTATCAGCACCTAGAGTTGTTTGATTTGCATATAACATGTCCCCAATGATTCGTAATTCAATTGGATCTTTTTCAAAATCATGTACTGTTGCTTGATTTTTTTCGCAAACCATATCCATATGACCTTGAATAATAATAGCTGGTACATGTTCATAACCAGCTGTTGCTTCTTTTTTAATAATAACATTTAATGCTTCATCTTGAATGACTTCCAAGTTACGCTCTTTTGCAAAGCCCACTAAATAATCACTAATTTCCTTTTCATTACCTGATCCTCTAGGAATCTTTGAAATTTCTGCAAAATGATAAAATACAGGGTGCTTTGTTAATTGTTCTAAAGTAGAATACATTTTTCAAGCTCCTCTCAAAATGAAAAAATAGTATGTAAGTCTTTTATCATTATACCATGATTCATTATTTTACCTTTCTTTTAACTTTTATTGTTCATTTTATGTACAACACTCTTACAATATTGTAAGGGCGTTGTAAGCTATATCGATTTTTCTCATTTAATAATAGTCGTATACTTTTTAAAGAAACACATTAAAGGAGATAAAGAAAATGAAAAAGTTTTTAGCAATTATTACACTATGTTTATTATTTTTTAGTTTTACTATTGGCTGTGAGAGAGCGTCACTAAATAGAATTGGTAAGGATGTATATTACATGCAGATAAAAGGCGAAGGAACTATCGAAAAAGTAGATGGTAGAAACTTACGAAACTATACGCTGCCCGCATATGATGAAGATGGTGTCAAAAAACAAATTACATTTAGAAGTACAAAAAAAGAAAACAACCATAAATTAAATGAAGACGCGTTTTTACGCCTTTATGTAGATCAAGATGATAATAGCAAAAATGAAATATCATCAATTGAAGTAAAGTCCTATGAAGAGATTCAGAAAGCAGATTTACCTGAAAAAGTAAAAGATAAGTTTACTATTAAATAAAAAAACAAAAGAAAATGCTCTATGCATTTTCTTTTGTTTTTTTCACCTGTATATATTTTGAACTACTATTATTCATCAGTTTCTCTAACCGATTTATATTCTCCGTTAATGCACCTTTCACAAGAGAGAAATCTGTATTGGATTCTTCTTTTTTTTCTTTAAAAAACGAAGACTTTTGTACATTGACTTCAGCCATCTCTTCTCCCCCTTTTCAAAAAGATACAACCTTTTATTTATATTATATAGCAAATGTAGAAAGAGTGTACACTTATGATTTTCTTTTTAATTCTTCTTCTAATTCTTCTACTTGCTGCAACGTATCCCCTTTTATTAAAGAGAAATCTGTTGTATCTTCGTTATCTTCTTTAAAAAAATCATTGTCATAATCTTTTACCACTACAATCACCTCTACATGCTAGTGTAGGAATGATTGTCCAATTTTATTCAACTTTGTCGGATTTTGTTTTTAATTTATGTATAGAAGAAAAGGACAGAAAAAGATTCTGTCCTTATTTACTAAAATAACTATGATGTATTGTTAAATTATATACATTTTCAAAATCCCGATCTTGCAGGTTATTTTTCTTTCCATCAATAACAATGAAAACGTCACTTACTATTTTTGCTGGTATAATCCCGACATTTTCTACTTGCACCGCTTTCTGCTCATTCAATTGCTCGATATGTTCTAACGGGACGATAATACTAAATTGTGAGCGAATACCACGAAAGTTTGTATTTAATTCCTTCGCAGCTTCAAAAACAACAATTTTCGCGCCAATCTTTTCCCCATATGAATCTAAAAATGCATTTAAGCTCTTTGTATATTCCTCTTCCGTATGCCATTCCATCGTACCGAATACTGCTGGATTAACATTTTGAATAATTGTCGTGTATATTTCTCCTCTTGCTTTAGATGCAATTAATGATCGTTTTATGGATTGAACTGTCTTGCCAATATCGCTAAATTTTGCACCCCATATTTCTGAAATATTAGGCGTTAAAATGAACGCAATATCAACAAAAATAACCATTGCAGTAAACATTAAAAGATTTTTCCAGAGGGTTAAATCGATTCCTTTTATCATGAAATACACGGTGACAGATATGATAAACAAACCATACCAAGTCTTTCTAATACGTTGCTTCTTCTCCTCGTACAACTCTTCATTTTTCCAATAAAAGAAAACAAGGACTACAAAGACAATCGCTAAAACAAATAAGCCAATTCGAATGTTAGAGATCATTAATCACATCACCCTCCATTCAAAAACTACTCACGATATCATTACATGCGCAAGCTGCTCTCTTTATGACAAAAGACGTGGACAAGCTTCTAAAATTAGCTACATCGCATATATATTAGAAGGTACCACGTCTTTTATCCTGCTATTTGTGAGCAGTAAGACCCCACTGATTAAAATTTCACTTTACCATGAGTCTATATTGTATATGTAGACAAGCATTCATTTCAAATTTTCGTATTAAAAAGAAATATGTTTCGGAATTTCCCCTTCAGGTACTTCTCCATCCATACTTAAATAATAATGACGAATCGGACGTAAGTTTTCGTCTAATTCATAAACAAGCGGAATGCTAGTTGGAATATTTAATGAAACTACACCATCACTTGAAAGGTTGTCTAAATATTTTACTAGCGAGCGAATTGTGTTACCGTGTGATGAAATAATTACTTTATTACCACTTTTTAATGTCGGCGCAATTTCTGAATGCCAATAAGCAAGTACTCTCTTCTCCGTATCCTCTAAACATTCAGTTAATGGAAATTCACCTTTTTTGAGTGTTTTATATCTTGGATCGGTCGCTTCATATCGAGGATCGTCTTCAGTAAGAGCCGGTGGTCTTACATCAACACTTCTTCTCCAAATATGAACTTGCTCCTCACCATATTTTTGAGCAGTTTCATCTTTATTCAACCCTTGCAATGCACCATAATGTCTTTCATTTAGCTTCCAAGATTTATGTATTGGGACCCAAGTAAGATCCATCTCATGAAGTACAATCCATAACGTCCGAATTGCGCGTTTTAATACAGATGTATAAGCCACATCAAAAGTATATCCGTTTTTCTTTAATATTGCTCCTGCTTCTCTCGCTTCACTTAATCCATTCTCTGATAGATCAACATCTGTCCATCCAGTAAAGCGATTTTCAAGATTCCATAAACTTTGTCCGTGACGAATAAGTACAAGTTTTATCATTATAATTCCCCTTTCGGAAATGTGAATTTTATTGTTCCATTACGTACACGTATAAAGTATCTAGTAATGTATCTTTTCATCCATTCACTCTATGACCAATCGATAGTTGCCAAATGTATGGATAAAATTTGTTCTTTTTCAAACGATAAAAACAGAAGCTTTTTCATTATTTTTGATCGACTGGTATTTCCCGTTTCGATATCCAAGCATCAAAACCTGATCGGCTATTTGCCATTTCATTCATAACTTGGTGCCAATTGTCCTCACATGATTCACCAAATTTTGAAAAAATAGCACCCATTTGTTGTCTTTGTACATCACTCAGTTTTTTCTCTAAATCTGTACCTTTTTCTGTTAAAGACAACTGTTTCACACGTCGATCATGCATAGCTTCATTACTCTCAATTAAGCCCTTTTCCACAAGTTGACGTAGCGGCCCGTGGAGAGCTTGTTTACTTATTTCTAATAGTGATAATAACTCATTTACACTTATCCCTGGAAAACGTGCGATAAAAAATAAAATTCGATGATGTACTCGTTGAATGCCATATTCTTTTATAATTTCATCTGGCTTTTCAGTAAATGTTTTATATGCAAAATAAAATAATGCTAATGCCTCATTCATCTGTTCTTCTTTATGTTGTGTCATCTACTTTCCCCCTGTATGTAAATTATACCACAATCTAGTAATGAATATTTTAATCAACGCATTAGAACTTCTTTAGTCTATTGAAACATTCATTGCATAATTAGGAGATGATTCATTTGAAAAAACAATATACTGTAAGTACATATTTATTGGATAGACTACACGAATTAGGAATTGAACATATATTTGGGGTTCCTGGTGATTATAATCTTGCCTTTTTAGATGATGTGATAGCACATAAAAGTTTAAAATGGATTGGCAATTGTAATGAATTAAATGCTGCATATGCAGCAGATGGGTACGCTCGCATAAAAGGAATCGCTGCTCTTATTACTACTTTCGGTGTCGGAGAATTAAGCGCCATTAACGGCATTGCTGGCTCATATGCAGAAAACGTACCAGTTATAAAAATCACGGGTACGCCACCAACAAAAGTAATGGAAAATGGAGCAATCGTTCATCATACGTTAGGCGATGGAAAGTTCGACCACTTTTCCAATATGTATCGAGAAATCACTGTGGCACAAACAAATGTAACACCTGAGCATGCTGTTGAGGAAATTGACCGTGTTTTACGTGCATGTTGGAATGAAAAACGCCCTGTTCATATTAATTTGCCGATTGATGTGTATAATAAACCAATTAATAAACCTACAGAACCAATTTTATATAAACCGATTTTAAGTAATAAAGAAGCGTTGGATAAAATGCTTCTACATGCCACTTCAAAAATAAAAAACGCCAAAAAACCTGTTATTTTAGCTGATTTTGAAGTAGATCGATTTCACGCTAAAGAAAATTTACATCAATTCGTAGAAAAAACTGGGTTTCCCATCGCGACGTTAAGTATGGGAAAAGGAATATTCCCAGAAAAACACCCTCAATTTATAGGTGTTTATACTGGTGATGTAAGTTCTCCGTACTTGCGAAAAAGAATTGATGAGTCTGATTGTATTATTAGTATTGGTGTGAAGTTAACTGATACTATTACAGGCGGCTTCACACAAGGTTTTACAAAAGAACAAGTGATAGAAATCCATCCCTACACTGTGAAAATTATAGATAAAAAATACGGTCCAGTTGTAATGCAGGATGTTTTACAACATTTAAGTGATTTAATTGAGCATCGTAATAAAAATACCCTTGACATTAAGCCATTTATTTTAGAATCATCACCTTTTACTGAAGAGTTCAATCCAAAAGCACAAATGGTCACACAAAAACGTTTTTGGCAGCATATATACCATTTCTTACAAGAAAACGACGTCTTAATTGTAGAGCAAGGAACACCTTTCTTTGGTAGCGCTGCTATCCCTCTACCTAATAACACTGCATATGTAGGTCAACCGTTATGGGGATCTATCGGATATACACTGCCCGCTCTACTTGGTACACAGCTCGCCAATTTATCACGGCGCAACATTTTAATTATTGGTGATGGTTCTTTCCAAGTAACTGCCCAAGAGTTATCAACTATACTACGTCAAAATTTAAAACCAATTATATTTTTAATCAATAACAACGGATACACTGTTGAACGTGCCATTCACGGTCAAAACCAACCTTATAATGACATACAGATGTGGGATTACAATAAACTATCAATGATATTTGGATCAGAAGAAAAAAGTCTAACATTTAAAGTAGAAGATGAAGCAGAATTAGCAGAAACCTTAGCAAATATAATTTTTAATAAGAATCAACTTATCTTTATTGAAGTTATAATGAGCCAAAGCGATCAACCTGAATTGTTAGCTAAACTCGGGAAAAGATTCGGTCAGCAAAATTCTTAATATAAAAGCATAACCTAATTATACAACTAGTAGTGTAAAGCTTGTTTTGAGAATAGTTTCGACACTCAAAATACATAAGGAAAAGGATGGAAAGCACCATCCTTTTCTATTTTAAGAGCCTTCTTCGACTAACGCCCCGTGTGACAAGCAAAAATTCTTAATCCATCTTTAACTTTATAGCTTTTGTCGCAATAAATGTTTTAATATGCTTATCTAATATCCTTGTTCCACCAAAATCATCCTCATAAAAACCTGTTATAGCAAAACCAGCTTCAATTTGACCTTGGATTTGGTCTTCTAAAGTATGCGCATATTCTATTGTTTGATTTGAATCGATGTAATCTTGAACTTCATCCTCTGGTAAATAATCCAATGTTGATGAAGGAATTGAATGTTTAACATCCAGAATACCTTTTTGCTCTTGGTTATCATCAAAAATCCATAGTAACGGATTTGTAAATCCAGCAATAAGAACACCTTTATTCTTTAAAACCCTAGAAACTTCATTCCATACAAGATGAACATCTTTTACAAACAAATAAGCTACGCTTTTTCTTTTTTTATTCAGCAAGAGTTAACTGCCAAGATACACCATACTTATCATTTAACCAGCCAAACTTTTTACTAAACGGATAAGAACCTAAAGGCATAAGAATCGCTCCATCCTGCGCTAATTTATGAAAGACCATTTCAATTTCTTCTTCTGTCTCACAAGTTACATAAAGAGACATAGCTGGAGTGAATGTGAAATTATGATTTACATAACTATCAATACACATAAACTCTTGGCCATTTAGCGTAAAAGTTGCATGAATTACAGTTCCCTCTTTACCAGGTCCATTTTCATCGTAGCGAGAAATACTTACAATTTCTGATTGATCAAATAGTGACGTATAAAAATTCATTGCTTCCTCAGCTTTGCCCTCAAACATTAAAAACGTAGTAATTTTTTGATTTGCGTTACTCATATGGAGACAGCCCCTTGCTATGTATTTATGTAAAACATACGCCACCAAAAACAAACGTATGTTCCTTTTAATATATTGTCTATAAAAACGATGAGTTTGTCAATTATCTACTTTATTATTTCTTCTTAAATAATGCTGTCCAAAGAAATGATTCTCCAAACATTTCTTTCGGTTGTTTCATTTGTTTCATCCTTCTAATCTCAATTACCTCAAATTCTTTAAATATCTCTCTTAACTTTTCTTCCGAGTATGCAAGACCACCTTGTAGACTCCACCCTCTATATACGTCCCAATCCGTTATTTCCGATCCATTTCGCTCATCTAAATCGCCTGCCGCAAAACATGTTAATCCGAAATAACCACCCGATTTTAATGAGTTTTTAATTAAATCCACATAATTTATTCTTCTATGCGGTGGAATGTGATGCAAACAGCCCGAATCGTATAAAAAATCAAATTCGTTTTGAACCTCTAAATTAAAAATTGAATCACAAATAAAATGAATTTCTACCCCTTTTGCCAATGCCCTTTCTTTAGCCCAATTAATGCCTTCTACAGATAAATCCACTGCGGTTACATCAAACCCTTGAGTCGCTAAATAAATGGCGTTTCTACCTGGACCACATCCAAGTTCTAATACTTTCCCTTTTGAAACTCTCTCTTTTTGTATATACGAAACTAGGTTCTCATCTGGAACATTTCCAAAAAACGGAACATCCTTCTCTCTATTCTCATAAAATTCATTCCAAAATGGTTCTGCAGGTCTTAATAATGAATCAAGCATTTTTAAAATGTCTTCTTGTGTGTGTAACGTTTCATTTTTCATTAACACCCCTCCACGAATTAATAGTCAGAAAATTATTATATATCTTTTTGAACTTTCAAACAAAGAAAAAACTCCTACATTACTTCACTTTCTATTCAAAGGATCTATTTTGTTAAAAAATTCATTTTAATTTATAACCGCTATCTTTTTCTTTTATTTTCCATTAAAATTGAGTAAAACTATTTTGATAACATAGGAGAAAGCTATGAAGCATAACATCAATCTATGATCCTTTATTTGTTCTTTAGTTTGCGTTGGGCTATTCCGTTTATATTTTGAAATTTCACTTGAACTATTCAAATTTTTCACGGATTTATTACACATTCACCCTTTGTTTATATTACTAGTTTTAGCAATAGGAACTTTTTTGCAGACATCATAGGATTTTCTAAGATGAATAATTGGATTGCGATGCTTAGAAGTGTAGCAACAGTCTTACTAACATTGGTATTATCAGTGTTTTTAACACTAACTTTGATTGTTGGCTATGCATTAAGTTAAACATCGTTCTTCGTGAATAAAACTCAATATTCCGTTAATAATATAGATAGGCAATAGCCAAAACTCATTTAATGAAATCCCTAACCTTTCTCCTTTCCCCTTGGAGAACCAAGCAGTTAGCTTTTGCTGGCTGCTCTTTTATTTTCTGCAATTGGTTACACTTACCTGATGTTTTTAACGTAAAATTAAGTTACGATATAAAAGAATAAAATATATTTGGCTGTTATACCATTACCCTAGGAAACTAGGGTTTTCATTTCCATAAAATTAAATTTTTGTTAAAAATAACGAACTTTCAAAGCTACTGAATTGTAAATATAAAAACACGACAGTAGACAAAAGACTTTGCAAAGAGTGCCTTTACAAGGCGCTCTTTTTTTACATATACTTATCAAATAGCGTTTTGGTTTAAAATAAATGCTCTAAATAAATTAGATACATTTACCAGTATGTTTACCACAACATTCATGTTAAAATCCCTTGTGAGTACGACATAACTCGACCTTATGAAGCCTTGCAGCCATTATCGCGGGGCTCTTTTTTTAATTTAATTAACGGTTTTGTTTAATTTTCTAACTTTTCCCCCACTTAACATACTAAAATTCATATATAATAAAAACATAGTTGCAGCATTTTATTATTAGGAGGTGTAATTATGTCATTTGCAGTATGGAGTGCAATTTTTATGACTTTGATCGGAGCAATGTCCGGAGCAATATTTGGTACAATCTCTTCTAGAAATAAGAACAAAAGTACGAACTAAAAAACCTAATATTAAAATTTAATATCTATTTCAGTGCCAGCTGATACACCCTTGACATTTCAGCTGGCATTTTCTATTTAAATAAGGTTTTTGTAAAAAACTTACATGGATATATTTTCTGATACTTAATTAATTATATTAGGAATGTTAGTAATACTAAAAATAATAATGATTTTGTTATACATCTGTTTCGGAATAAGTGCAGTTTTTAGATTAATAAAGGAATTTCAAAAGCTACAGAAAAAACAGTTCTTGATTTTAGTTGATTCTCTAATTTTGATAGAAGCAATATTTTTAATGGCTAGTTTCTTTATCTAAATTACATAAAAAAACTCCCAGTGAGTGAAGCAGCTAGCAAAAGCTAACTGCTTTTTAATTACAATTACTAGTTTGTTTAAATTCACCTTAATTCATATCAAGTTTTCTTAACATTCTCTTTAATAACCTTATAATATAATTAAACTATTTGTATGAGAGGTGATTATTATGAACTGGAAACAAAAATACAATCCAAAATATCTCTTTTACCGAATGTATAGTTATATTTATAAAGCCCTTGATGATATATCATGGTCCTTAAAATAACGCTTTTGTTCACTTTTTTGATACATTTACGAAACATTCATGTGTTATCTTCATTAAGTTCTTTTCTTTTTATAATGTCGTGTGAGATATACCAACAGAGGAAGCCCTAGATCCCCTAATCCTAGGGCTTTTTTATAAGAATTTTATACATTTTATTATTTCCACTAACTCTTTAAATTGTATATACATAATATAAAATTTTCATGTTGTTATATTTTTTGATGGCCTCTTATCTTTCCTTAAAAGGCTTTTTTTTCAAATAACGCTTTTGTTTAATTTATATTTAAAAAGTTCCTTTTCATAAAGACTTCCCTTATATGCTATACTCATTCTTAAATAATTGTATAAGGAATGTTAAAAATGGATGATAGATCGTCAAGACAATGGAAATTGCGACAAAAGTTAAGAGCACTGAAAACCAAAAACAACAATGACACAAACCCTTTGTTTAGTGAATGCCTTGAATCCCTAGGAAACGAAACTCTCATTTTCTCCCAAGAAAAAAGCCAGCAGATTGCTACTATTTTAATGAATTCATTTCCTATAACTGTCTCGGGAAGAATAGATTGGGAACAGATAGATAATCAATTCATAGCTTCGAACAAAGAACAACTAATTTCCCTTATTAGAGCAAACCAACTAGATTTTGACGAACAGATTTTTATAATATGGGATAACTATGAAATCCCTGTAGTAAGTACAAATCTTGATAAAGTATTCCAATCACTAGTTGACGTTGATGCAGTCAGTTTTTATTACTGGCTATTAGACAAAGAATATAGATTCGTAATTGAAATAAATGATGAAGAATTGATTAGGGTTGGGTTTCGCTAATACTCTAAGCATATGAAGCTAGTTCCCTTCATTTCTTAATATTTTCTTCGTCAATATAGCTATTATTGTCATTATGAAACTAATAGCAAATATAGGTAAATAAATTTTCGTACTGAATCCTTCGAACATAAAACCATATACGACTTGCCCAATTGGTGCCATACATTGAGATACCGCTGCTATAATTGCCATCACTTTTCCTAGATTTTCATTTGGTGTTTTCTTTTGGACTACAGTAATCACATAGGTGGATACAATTGTCATAATCATTGCGATTAGAAGAGAAGAAAGTATAAAGAGGATAAATGGTGGATAGTATCCTAAATTAAGAATAAACGGTGTAACTGATAGTGCCACTGGCATTACTAATAAAGCTATGATAAGCATCCAATTATATAATGTTTTCATCTGTAACTTTTTAGCAAAGAAACCGATTGACAATGCCCCTAATATGGTTGCGAAATCAATTAATCCCATTCCAATTCCATACATCGTATCGCTACTCTGCATAGTTACTCGTAACATAATAGGTCCTCCAACAACAAATAACGGTGTCAAAATTAAGTTTAGTAAAGCTGCAAGTAACATAGCCTTCAAAATAAAAGGTTGCTTTAAAACATAAAGAAAACCTTCTTTCATATCTTTTACAATTGTAGGTACGATATGGCCTTCCTGTATTCTTTTTATAAATGGTATTATAATAAACATTTCTAAAATCGCAGATAAAAAGAAAGCAAGACAACTTGTTATTACGAGCATTTTCAAACCAATTATGCCATATAATATTCCTCCTAATACAGGAGCAACTATATTAGATAATGCTTGCACACCATTTATGATACCGTTTGCTTGTTCTAACTTTTTCTCTGGAACTAATTGCGGAATACTTGCCATAACAACTGGTGCGTACATTGCACTAATGACTGCTAGTAAAAACATAATTGCTCCAATCAATAAAATAGATACCGATTCAGTTAATAACAAAACTATAAAGCTTAATACAATAGCAGCGTTTATAAAATCCAAAATGACCATTACATTACGGCGGTTGAAACGATCTGCTATCGCTCCGCCAAGAGGAGCTAACAAAAACGGGATACTCGTTATGGCATATAACCCTGCAAATATATCGGCACGTCCTGTTATATCTAGCACATATAAAGACAGTGCAAAACGTAATAGTGTTGAACCTAAAATAGTAATAATTTGACCACTTACCATTAAGTGAAAATCTTTCAAGGAAGATTGAATACTTGCTGGCATCCTCATCACATCCTTCATTTAGCATAGACCGACTGCCGGTCTATAATACCCAAACAGAAAAAAGCTATTTCTGTTTCATTAAAACCTCGATCATATAATTAAAGGACCCTTCTTTCGCTCCAACAGATACTTCCATCATTTTAATATAAGCCTTAGCTCTTCTCATCATTTCTTCCGTTTTCCACTGGAATAAACCATCATCAAATATGACTTGTGCTGAAGAGAGTAATAATTCAATTGTTTCTTGTGGGTATGGAGTATAAAATATGCCTTCTTCTATTCCTTGCTCTAAAACTTCCGTTAATACAGGAGATAAATGTATAATGGATTGCACTAAACTTTTCTGATGCATTTCTGCATTATTTGGTTGATGGAATTGTTGGATCATTTTTTCTTTTACATCTCCTGATTTTGGTGATTGTTCCATTAAAATTTTAAATAACTTATCTAAAACGGGGATATCGGGATTGGAGACAATCCTTTTCGCCTTAGTGACATCCTCTTTAATAATCCTCATAATGATTTCATCCATTACTTCCTCCTTCGACTTAAAATAATGATAAAACGTCCCCTTTGCTATACCAATTTCTTTTAAAATATCATTCACGGTTGTTTTCGTATAACCTTTCGTAAGAAACAAACGCTCAGCTGTTTCTAAAATTTCCTTTCTACGCTCCTCATACTCCTTTACAATTCGCATTCAAGTTCTCCTTCCCATCAGACCGACTGTCGGTCTATTAAAATTATATGTTTAGTTTGCAAAAAGTTTCCTATTATCGTACATATACAACACCATACTTTCTATTTCCTTTATAAATTTTTATTTTTTAACGTCCGCTCAATTTGTTTAAAACGTATCTCATGTTTCTTATCGTCACCTTTCATTTTAGGAAAAGAACGATGCCTCCGTTCGATCTATGTACTTATCAATGGAGTATTTTGTTGAGTTCCAATATGTAATATTGCATATTTCGCACTTTTAATTTTTGTATATGTGATAATTTGTTTATAAAAATATAAATTATTAATAAGGGTGATTTATATGAGCAAGTTCCGAAAGAAGATGATTAAATATTTGCAAACATTTTGGGGATGCTTAGCATTTGGTGTATTAATGTTTGCTATCTTCTTAATTACGGATTTAACAGATGCATCTTTAAATACATTAGGTTGGAGAGACTGGCTAGGTTCTGTAGCAGGCGCAACCATTTTATCTGTTGGGATGTTTACTTTAAATAAATTGAATTTAAAATAAATATTCGGTCAATACTGTATGTAGGCTGTATGCCAACATTCATTTAAAGTAGTCTTCTCTGTATCTCCTTGTATTGAGCAGTTAGCTTTTGCTAGCCGCTCTTTTATTTTGTTCCGGTTCTTGCCTCTTAAAGAACTCTTTATCTACTTTCCCCCAATAAGTACACATATCTATTCTCCATTGCTACAAAATGAAATCTTTATTTTGTTTTACGCGTCGCTTTTTCAATCAGCCAAGATACAATATTAAAATCATTAGCTTCACCCTTTAAAGATGTTCCGTTCCAAAAGCATTCTTTCATCTCTTCAAGTAATTCTTCAACAGCTTCAATTCATCTCATATTCATTTTCCCTTTCTCCCAAATAACTATTTTGTTTTATTAATTAACTGATTAATAAAACAAACAACTTTATTAAACATTCCATGTTTCTTCACCCCTTGAATATTTTTCAAATAAAAATACATACTATTTTCAAGCCGCCGTGTCCACGGCTAATACCTCTTATCTTTTGTTACAGCAAAAGCAGGTAGGTTCTTCACTTATCTGCTTTCTCTGTATATTTTTTAAGAAATCGAAAATAATACCAACAAGCTGTTTGAACTAGCAGCTTCACTCTTCTCGCAATGGGGATGCAAATTATCACAATTAGCTAACTCATTGAGCTCACTGGCAGACAACCAAAATCGTTGTCTGCTTTTTGTATGAGATTTTTCGTTTTACATATACTACTTTTGAACCTGCAGACCAATACGAGCCATTTTGGTGCTTGGGATTTCCCTTCCGGGGATAAGTATCTTTTACTTATCCCTTTTTTGTATAGACATGTATATTTAGGGTAAAACTAATTACAAGCAGATTTTCTGTTTATGCGTAGTTCTAAACAAGATTACTTTTTCTCCTATTAAAGGACGGCAGGTACGACTGCTAGTCCTTTTTTCTTATTTCGCATATTATCACTACATTACCTTCATCGTCATAAGCAATTTCCCCATAAGGATGGCAGTGGTGCTTCTCGATTTCCTCATTGATCAAAACTAACAAATTAGTTTTCCAGTTTCCAACGATCGTAAACCAATACGAGTTTAATCCTTCATAAACTTCTCTTGTTCCCTTTCGATAATTGCGGAACGTGTAATGAAAATACTCGCTCACTTTAATACCTTTTCTTTCAACCAAAGTGTTCTGCCGAAATAGTAGACATAATAAGTTCCGTTCTCTTTTGCTACTGCATAACATTCCCGTACCGTTTGAATATGTTACAAATTGCTTTCTCTCGATTTTTCCGCTTAAATATTTTTCATGCATAAGTTGCACTTGTTCTTGAATGACAACATGGTAGTAATACCCTTGCTCTACTGGTTTTGGACTATAAAATTTCCTTTATAAATTTCAAATACGGTGAATGAAATTTTTGTTTTTTCTTGCCATCATCCTTGTTGTATACAAACAAAAAAAGAGCCACAATATTTTGCGACTCTTTTACAATTATAACTATTTAACGACCACGTCTTTGCTGACCTTGCTTTGTACTACCTTTTTTATTACTTGGTTTATTAAATGATCGGTTATTTTCATTTCTAGAACTATTTCTTGAATCACTTCTCGAGCTATTTCTCGAATCACGTCTTGATTCACTTCTTGAACCTTCGCGGCTATCTCTTTGACGATTTTGACCTGATTTCTTCGGAGCCGGCTTTGGTATCGGTTTTCCATTTTCATCTACACGTTTTATCTTCGGTTGTTCGATTATTTCTCTTTGCAGTGGTGCACCAAGCGTTTTTTCAATTTCTTCTAAATGTTTTTCATCTTTCGCTGCAACGAACGTAATTGCAAGACCTGATCCACCTGCACGTCCTGTTCGGCCAATGCGGTGAATATAACTTTCTACATCTTCAGGGATATCAAAGTTAAATACGTGCGTTACACCATCTACATCAAGTCCACGAGCTGCTACATCCGTTGCGATTAAGTACTGAATTTTAGCTTCGCGGAAACTCTTCATAACTCTTTCACGTTTCGCTTGAGGTATATCACCATGAAGTTCAGCACAATTATAACCTAGTCCTTTTAAATTATCATAAAGTTTACTTACTCTAAGCTTTGTACGGCAGAAAATAACAGCTAAAAATGGCTGATCACGATCCATAACAAAACGAAGTGCATCTGGCTTTGCACGATCTGTCGTCTCAATGACACGCTGCTCAATTGTATCTACCGTTACTTCTTCACTTTGTACTTGAATCATTTGCGGCTCGTCCATATAACGCTTCGCCAATTTTTTAATATCTTTTGGCATCGTTGCTGAGAATAACATCGTTTGTTTACTATCAGGTGTCTCATCTAAAATATCTTCAATATCATATAAGAAACCAAAATAAAGCATTTGATCCGCTTCATCTAATACAATCGTTGAAAGATTACTTAAATCAATTGTTTCACGTCGTATATGATCTAATAATCGCCCCGGTGTCGCTACAACAATATGTGTATTACCTTTTAATTTTCTTAACTGTTGCGCTACATCTTGTCCACCATAAATCGCTAGTACATTAATATCTTCTCTTTGAACAAGCATTTTTTTAATTTCAGCTGTAATTTGCAGTGCTAGCTCCCTTGTTGGTGCAACAATTAAAGCCTGAACATCACTAGACTCTGGATCGATTTTTTCTAAAATCGGTAACACGAATGCTAACGTTTTACCCGTTCCTGTTTTCGCCTGCCCAATAATATCTTTACCTGACATAATAACAGGAATTGCCTTCTCTTGAATTGGTGTTGCTTCTGTAATTCCATTTTCACGTAATGTATGATTAAAAGTTTCACTAATTCCTAATTCTAAAAAGTTTTTCAAATAGACCACTTCTTTTCCTTATTTTTCACATTAGCTTTCATTGTACCATTTGTTTCACTAAATATGAAAAATAAAAAAATTCTTATCTTCTTTTTTTATATTCATCGTGTACTAGATGGACAAATTCTTTTTGGTTTTTCTCGGATTTTATTAATGTTTCCATATTTATAGAAGTCAAAATATGCTTTTTAATTTTTCTATTACTCCAAATTAAACTTGTATACTTCGGATCTTCATGTAGATTTCGAAACCACTCTAATTCACTTAATTTTGCGATATGGTGTTTCAATTTCATGTCATTTCGAGGATAAAATAAAATGATATCTGCTATTATATCAAATAACGAACCCATTTTCTCCCCCCTATACTCTTGCTCAAATTATATATTCTTCTTTACATATATATTTCAATTTTACCGAAATATAATGTTACTAATTTAGTTGAAATCGCAAAATATATGAACTAAAAAACCGATCTTTTCGATTTAGGAAAGACCGGTTTTCATTATTTTATACAGTAAGTTTTCCTCCATGGTAGCAATAATACTCTGCTGCTTTAAGACTTTTAATCTTATTTAATGACTCTTCCGCTTTTTCTATATCTAAGCAAAAATCCGGATTAGCTATTACTAACTCACGATTCTCTTGAACAGCCGCATCTCCCGTAATTACACAATCTAAATTCGGAAAATATAATGAAATATGCCCCGAAGTATGTCCTGGCGTCGCTACTATTTGACATTCATTATTCAAAATCATTTGACCATCATGCACTTTTTCATCGACGGAAATATGTTTTATATTTTTTAACTGTTGTATAAACCATTTACCAAATTCTTTTTCTTCATTTGGCATACGTTCTAACATTTCTTCAGCTTGAACTAACCTCTCTGATTTTATATCACCACTAATATAGTTAGATTCAATTTCACTAGCAATAATATTAATGTGAGGATATTTCACTTTGAAATCATATAAAGCCCCTAGATGATCATCATCATAATGAGTAATAATTATATTTTTTAAGTTTTTCATCTCATATCCATGTTTTAATATTGCATTTTCAATTAAAGGTAAAAAACTTGTATATCCTGTATCGACTAACGTTAATTCATTATGTACTATAATTAAACTTGGATAAACACATTGTTTTTGCCCGTTAAATTCGAATTCAATTGGTAGTTCTATTATTTTCATTTTTCTTCCCCCATACCGCTTATAAAATGCATAATAATAACTAAATCATCCACATACACCTTACAATATATATACTCTGTAACGGAACACTGTGAATCATTGTATAATCCACATTATATTATTTTAAACAGGTAATCCCCTATTTTTATGGAAATATATAATTAAGAAAAACAATAAAATTGATTAATCTCTCACTTCTTTGTCCATCCTTTTAAAAAATCTATGTTTTTGTAAAAGGAGTGTTTATATGGAGAAACAGACACTTTGGAAAAAGTTCAAAAAAAGCTCTGTAAACCTCGGTAAATCTAGCGTATATGAAAGTATTATTTTATTCTACACAATGAAAAAGAAAGAATTACCTACTAAGGCGAAATTCATAATATTAGCCGCTTTATCTTATTACGTATTAACAATCGATTTCATTCCAGATATAGCTGCTATTATTGGGGTTGGCTTATTAGATGATGTTTTAGCAATCGCTGTAGCGCATAAATACGTTATGAGACACGCAGATGCTGAAATTCGAGAAAAGAGCAAAGTAAAGATGGAGTCATTATTTACTTCAGCACAAGCATAATGAAATTATCTAGTCATTTACCTACCTTTTTACTTTCAAATAAAGCTAACTGTAATTAATGATAGTTCCACCTCACTGAATATTACCCTTCACCATGAGAGCATAGCAGAATAAATTCCTAAACAAAAGCATTTCTCTTAGCTCTCAAACCGTAAACAAATCGGGAATCAGCACTTGTCCCTAAGTTCTGACTCCCTTTTATTTGTTCTTATATCTATCTGTTATACAGTTGCATGCATTCCCTTATACAAAACTGACATTGCCGCTACTATAAGAATCATACCCATAAAAGCAGGTGCGGCATGACCAAGTGATACATAGATTTGTCCTCCAATAATCGGACCAATCATTCTTGCTAAAGCTTGAATAGATTGGCTTCCACCTTGAATCCTTCCTTGTTCATTAGAACTGACAGACTTTGAAAGCATCCCGTTGAATGAAGGACCGAAAATTGAATCCCCAAAACCAAACATTAGCATTCCAACGATAAGTAGTGGAGAGAGTGAAAATACAGCTGATGCTGCAATAAAACTGTATCCTATAATCTCCGAAACCATCCCAAGAATTGCCATTTGTTTATCACTAAGCTTGATTAAAAGCTTTGGCATTATAAAACTTTGTGAAACAATATCTTGAAAGCCCAAAATTGAAAACATAAGTCCGATTAATGCAGGTTTCCAACTGAAAGTATCCATTGTAAATTGCGTGAAAATTGCTTGTAAAGATCCGTTAGGTATCCAAAGTAAAAACGCTGAGACAAGTAACCATTTTAAATTTTTCATGGAAAGTATATTTGCTAGCTGTGCAAAAGGATTTAACCTTACAAAAGTAATCTCTTTTAACCTGTTATTTTTGTCAAGACTCTCAGGCATGTATTTCATACCATATAAAACATTTAATAAAGTTATGAACGCTCCAAAGTATAAAGGTACAGAATGACCAAACTTTGCAAGTAAGCCCCCAAGAGTTGGTCCAATAATAGTTCCCGCACCTACAACTGCACTCACCCATCCAAAGTATTTCGTTCTCTGCTCTTTCGGAATGATGTCTGCAAAATATGCGAAGATAGTACTTATGCTCCCACCTGTTATACCTTCTATTATCCGTCCAGCAAATAATACCCATAAAGCTCCTCCTATGCCAAAAACTAAGTACCCAATTGCAGAACCAAATAAGCATATTAAAAGTAATGGACGACGGCCATACTTATCGCTTAAAACCCCGAGTGCTGGAGCAGCTAAAAACACGCAGGCCGCATATACGGAAGTTAGTAGTGTAACAACTAATGCTTGTTCTTCCGGATTACTTGTATATGTCTGTACTAAGAATGGGACTACAGGCATGATGATACTGAAACCTATACCACAAAGAAATACAGAAATAAGTCCGAATAGTAAAGCATGTTTATCTATGCTTTTTTCAGTTTCCCTTTCATTTTGTGATCTAAATATAGACATTTAACTTCTCTCCTTAAAATTTTTTGTTGCTTTTTCAACAAAATGATAACTCCGTTTTGTTGATTAGTCAACAAAGATGAAATAATAAAAAAGCAGCCTATTCTCATATTAGAGTAAGGCTGCCATTTATTCTTAAAATGTTTTACGATTTAATATGTATACCTTGTTTCTTTATTTCTACATCCAAATGTCTACTATACTTTTCCACAAAGCTAATTATACTGTTGAATTCTTCTTCAGTTACTTGTTCAAATACAGCTTTATCCCGCTCTTGAAACTCTTTGTGCAGATCTTCATGGATTTTATAAATTTCTTTCCCTTGTTCGGTAAGCCTAAAATAAATTTCTTTCTTATTTTCTGACTTTTGGTAGCTTTCAACAAGGCCTTTTTGTATGAGCTTCTTAGTCATTCTACTTATAGCACCGCGAGTCACATAAAAAGCCTCTGCGAGTTGCGTCACGTTAGAATCTGCATTGTTTTCAATATATTCAATGCAGTGGACTTCAGAAGACTTAAAACCTTTAAGACCTTCTTCCATCTTATCTTTATTAAGCCAAACCAGCTTATTATATAATTCCCTGAAACCGTTCATGACCTGTTCTTCTTTATTCATGACCTGCCCTCCTCACCGCTCATTAGCACATTAAAACTATTATATTAAATTTCTGCTTACGTTTCGACAATATTGAAATAATTATTGTAACATTAAAGATATGTGTAAAAATAGGCGCTTAAATAAAATAATTTTTAAACAGCAAATTTTGCAATTTTATTGCTACTTACAGTAAACAGTAGGCAAAAAGTAAGAGCTAAGACTATTTCTCTTAGCTCTTCTTTTATAAAGCTATTTCACTTCATTAGCGACAAAAAAGTGCTCACATACACTTGATATGCGCTGTAAGTCTACGTTCCCACCAGATATAACCGCTACTACTTTTTTTCCTTTTATATAGCTATCAACTTTTCCTGCAAGAAGTGCAGCAGTTGCTAATGCACCTGCACCTTCTACAACAGCTTTCCCACGTTGTAATAAATCTTTCATCGCTACTTCCAGCTCTTTTTCTGATACAGTTACAATATCATCTACTAATTCTTTTACAATTTCAAATGTTAATTCTCCTGGTATTTTAACTGCGCAACCATCTGCAATAGTAGGCGCCTCATAATGTTCTACGATTGCGCCTTTATCGTAAGATGCCTTCATTCCATGAACATTATCTGCTTGGACACCAATTATATTAATGGATGGATTAAAAGATTTCAATGCTACAGAAATACCAGAAATAATTCCGCCTCCACCTATTGGTACAATGACAGTATCTACATCCCACATATCATCAAGAATGTCTAATCCAATTGTACCTTGACCAGCCATTACCTCTACATCATCATATGGATGTAAGTATGTTTCACCTGTTTCCTTTATAATTTCTTCACATTTTGCCTTTGCATCATCAAAGGTTTCACCATGTAAAATCACTTCAGATCCATATCCTTTTGTTGCTTCAACTTTCGCCTGCGGTGCAGAAATTGGCATAACAATTTTACTCTTAATACCGAGTAAATGAGCAGATAATGCAACTCCTTGTGCATGATTACCTGCTGAACATGCAATTACACCTCTTTCTTTTTCTTGATCCGTGAGCCGCGACATTTTATTAAATGCGCCACGGAATTTAAACGAACCCGTTAATTGCATATTTTCTAATTTCAAATGAATTTCTCCGCCCGTTTTACTAGTCAAGTAAAAAGATTTTACTAATGGCGTTTTACGAGCATTTCTATCTAGAATTTTGTGAGCTTTTTTAATATCGTCTATATGTAATCGTAGTTTTCTAGTTATCATACTGACACCTCTTCCACTGTTCTATTTCTAAGTTTTCGTAAGTCGTAGCTCCTTTATACGAAAAGAAAAAGTCTTTATATATGTACCCCACTCTGAAATAAACACATTTGCAAACAATTTAACATTCTCTTCATATCACGTTCTTTATAATGATTTAAACATGCAATTTGAATCCAATTATTCTTTTGTAAATAAGATGACTCATAATGAACGATGTATCCTTGTAATGCTAATGTATCGCCTACTACTTTAGAAGAATAATCTTCGCTCAATACAATAGTAAGTATAATTGGCGCGGCATGTTTTTTAGGTGAAACAAGCTTTAACCCCATATCAGTAATAACTTCTTCAACATACTCGTATGTCTCTTTAATTTTTACAAATACCTTTTCATCTTCAAATCTCTTCAACGCTTCTTGCAATGCATAAATTAAATTCCATGATTGTGAGTATGGAATGCTTTCATTTTCTTCATACATACCAATGTCCATATAGGCCGGCACAGCCTCGTTTATTTTTACAATGTGGTTATGAAAAACGAAAGAAATTCCTGTATATGATTTAATCGCTTTACCGCTAACACCACTTGCAAAATACACATCCTTCAAGTCTAATGGTATTGCTCCAATTGAGCTTATGCAATCTACACATAGTTTTATTTGATTCTCGTTACAAAGAGTATTTAGCTCGTTTAAATCGTTTAACATTCCAGTAGATGTTTCATGATGAACAAACCAAATCCATTCATAATTTCCAGTTGTCATGATTTCTTCTAATTCGGTATAAATAAATGGATCTCCCATTTCCTTTTTATACGTATCAAAATGTAACCGTGCTCGTTTTGCATGTCCAACTAATCTATTACCAAATTCCCCATTTGTTAATACTAGTCCTTTCCCTTTTAAAGAACGTAACTGTAAAGCAATCGCATCATTTGCTAACGTCCCTGTTCCTAACATAAGCTGTACATGTTTTGCTTTTGTCATGTAAAGTAACCGTTTTTTCACATTGCCCATCATCACTTGAAATGACTTAGAGCGATGCGAAATAGGCCGCGTAGAAAATGCCTTTCGAACGTTCTCTTCAATATCTACTGGACCAGGTAAAAACGTATATTCTTTCGTCATAATCCCCCCAACACTCGACTCTTCAAACATAGCAGGGGTAACATACATTGGCTGGAAGGCTGCTTCTTCTGTACCAACTAACGTATGGAAAGATTTGAATCCCATTTGCTCATATAAAGCTAGTTCACGTGTTGTTGCAGAAATGAGTGCTAATTCATATCCATTTAGAAGCAAATAACGATGTAGAAAACGAATTAATCCTAACAACGCTCTTCCATTTCTATATTCACGTTCTACTGAAAGTAAACGAATTTCATACATTTTTTCTCCATGCTCTTGCAAATAAACATCTAAATTTGAGATTTTATAATCTAACGAGAATGGTCGTTTTCCCCGCGCTGCGACCATACCTACTAATCTATCCTCATCTAAACAAATTAAATATGTATTTTCTTTATGAAACCGATCTATACGAAACCGGTCTTTCGTTTCTTCATGTTGTGGTATCTCTTCCACAAAAGTTTTATAATTTAATTTATGTATACTTTCAAATTCCCAATCTTGATCAGCAACTTTATAAATTAACCCCATGCCTTATCTCCTTTATCTATTTAATAAAAAATGATAAGTGGAGATTATCCCCACTTATTAAACATTCATTTTATTCTCGATTCACATATAGAATAAGTACAATAATCATTCCACTTAATATAGTGGTAACAATAGAATAAGAATAAAGAATCATACAAATTGGTAAACAAGCAATTGTAATTAGTCCTGGCTTCGTAAACCCTTTAAATATTAAATAAAATACAATAAAAATGCCTAAGAGGGTAAGCGCTATCAAATAATCAAATGCGATTAGTCCTCCTATAAATGTTGAAATACCTTTACCGCCCTTGCCTTTAAATAAAACTGGATAAATATGTCCAATAATAACGGCCAATAATGTTAACATTACGAATGTAGGATCTTCAAAAAGATATTTTGCAACAGTAACAACGATTGCCCCTTTAATCGCATCACCTAAAAATGTAGCGATGAAATACCCTTTTCCATATACGCGCCCCATATTTCTTGCGCCAGGATTTCCGCTTCCTTCATCCCTAATATCAACGTTATGTCTCAATTTTGTTACTATATAAGCGGTCAATATGTTTCCAATTAAATAAGAAGCCACCAAATATAAAAACTGCATACTATTAATCATGTAATCATTCACTTTCTACATGGGATTACATATACAATATTCAATTACTACGTATATTGTACGTTTTTAACATACATCCCTTTATACATTTTAACATCATATTTTTACAAATCATACAAAAATTCTCATACACTATTTTTAAAAATATATATCCCTCATTAAATAATATGTTCCTTTCACTGCCATTTCTGCTTGTGATACGAATGTAATTTCTTTCATACTATCTTCACAGCATTTCTTAAATACAGCAAATATTTCAGGAACTAAACGTAATATACTGCCACTTACTGCAATTGGCGTTGAGTGCTTAAAGTTCAACTTGTTATAAACACTTACTGTAATCCTTGCCAATTCCTTTCCAGCTTGCATCATAATTTCATGCGCATCATCATTGCCATTTCTCGCTTCCTGAATAACTAATGGCGCGATTGCTGCAATTTTATCTTTAGAAGAAGTATATACTAAGCTTTTTATATGAGACGGTGTCAAAAGTTGAAACTGCCTTTGAATGTTCAAACTCAATGGACAAAGACTGATTCCTTGATCGAACTGAATTGCCATTTTCTTTAAAGCTTGTAATGCAATCCAATATCCGCTCCCCTCATCTCCTAAAATATGTCCCCATCCACCGCTATACTGATATACTTCCCCTTTCTTTCCTATACAAATTGCACCTGTACCACCTATAGTTAATATTCCCTCCTTACCTTTTAAAGCAGCTGCATGTGCGATCATTGCATCATTAAAAATTTCAATTTTTGTTCCGTATTTCTTTTTTAAACGTAATGTTAATTCATTTGTATTCGCTCCGCTTATACCAGCTAACCCTAAACAAATACAAACGCAATGCTCATTTATTAAACTCTTCTGGCATTGATTAATTGCTTCCATAATATGCAAAAGTGCCTGATCAAAATCTATTAATACATTTCCAAATCTGCTCGTACCTCTTACAACTTCATTTCCATCTTGATCAAATGCAATTGCCTCGGTCTTCGTTCCCCCGCCATCTACTCCAATCATATACTTCATATGTTCGCCTCATTTTCATCTGCGTATGGAGGGAATGTTATATTCCCTAAAATTACGGAATTCTTAGCACCTGTTGCGCTCGGCACATTACTCGGATTACGATGATACGTTTCGTTTGCTAAAATAGCAAATGCAATTGCTTCTTTCGCTGCTGAAGAATGACCAATATCTTCTTGTATACATATGCTACATTTCTCTTCTCTTAATCCATTCCGTAACATTTCAACAAGTGTATTATTATAACTTCCACCACCACCTAAAATCACCTCATCAATTTCATAATACGGCAAAATAAACGCCTTATAATGATGAACAATTGAACATGCTGTAAACATCGTGACAGTTGCCAATATATTTTCTTTACTATGCTTTTTAAATCGATTCAATAATTCAGTCACAAACGCTTCTCCAAACTGTTCTCTACCTGTTGATTTTGGTGGTTTCATGTTCAAAAATGGATGGTTCATGCAGTATGTTAAAATTTCATCTACAACTACCCCCTCCTTTGCAATCCAACCATTTTGATCATATGGTACATGAAATAATCTTTGACATACTTCATCGATTACCATGTTGCCTGGTCCAGTATCGAAAGCAATAACACTCTCTTTACTTCGTTTACTTGGAACAACTGTAACATTACCAATCCCGCCAATATTTTGTAGTAGTCTATTTTTAGTTTGATGCCGATATAAAATAACCTCTGAATATGGTACAAGTGGTGCACCTTGTCCCCCTGCCGCCATGTCCATCGTTCGGAAATTCGAGATAACCGTCGTGTTTGTTTCATATGCTATTACTGCTGGTTCCCCAATTTGCAATGTTGAAGAAATAATATTCTCTTCTTGCTTTGACTGATGATAAATCGTTTGTCCGTGAGAGCCTATTAAATCTAATTGTCTCAAAGGAAAATTGGCCTCTTTACAAACTTCCTTTACAGCATTGGCGAAGCATAAACCAAGTTTAAAATTCAAGCTACATATAAGTTGGACATTCGAAGTTTCAATTGATAACGCTTGTTGGATCTCATTTTTCATATCATTACAAAATGGAACAGTAGTAAAATGGATGAGTTCGATTTTAGAATCTACACCACTTCCTTCTATATGAACGAGCGCTACATCTATTCCATCTAATGAAGTACCAGACATTACCCCTGCAATATACATAACGTGCATGACCTCCTATTTACTAAAAAACAATCATGTAAGTAACCAACGTACAACCAATCGAAAACAATATAAATCTAAAAAACAACTGAGCTTTCGATGCAAACGATCCATCAATGAAAGAAACAACTACCGTAAGCAAAACGCTTGCCGCAATACTTGTAACGAGCCAGATACTATGCATTTGTGATAAATTTAGCATGCCTAATAAAGGGACAAAAAGTAAATTTGCACAAATCACTCCAAATAATAATAAAAACACACCTTTATAACTAAATTTTATATTCATTCAATTTCCCCCTTTCTAATTTTAATGTGAAAGAAGTGATAGACAAAAAGTCTATCACTCAAAATAACAGCATGCAGATTAAGGATTAACCGACTCTCCGTCACCATTCTTTTCAATTTCAAGCATATTTTTGTCGTACATTTTAAAGAATGGTAAATAAATAAGGAACGATATTGCTATATTTATAAAAACTAATACAATCGCACGCCAATCTCCACCTGTTGCTAAATATGCACCGATTGGAGCAGGTAATGTCCATGGCGGCATAATATGCGTTGGTGTTACAAATCCCATTGCGGTTGCAGCATACGCTATAGTAGCTGTTACTAACGGTGTAATGACGAAAGGAATAATTAAAATTGGATTTAATACGATCGGCAAACCGAATATAACCGGTTCATTTATATTAAAAATCCCAGGGACAATACATGTTCTCGATAATGCTTTCGAATATTTTGATCGACCAAATACAATCATAGCTAACACAAGCCCTAACGTTGCACCCGAACCACCAATCCAAATAAACCATTGATAAAACGGTTCTGGTGCAATAAACGGAAAATGACTCGCTCCACTTGCTACAGCTTCACCGTTCTTTCCTAAATACACATCCCAAAGTGGCCTTGCCACAGTACCTACAACTGATACTCCGTGTATCCCGAAAGACCAGAAAAACGTAATTAAAAATACAGGTATAATAACGCCAAAGTAACTATCACCAGCTTTTACTAACGGTGCGGCTAGTTTATCTACAACGTAATGTAAATCAACTTTAAAAACGACTGTAATAAGACTCATAATAATAATAACGAATGCTGCAGGTATAAGTGCTTCAAATGAACGTGATACTGACGGTGGTACTTGTTCTGGCATTTTTATCGTTACGTTATTCTTCTTACAAAATCTTAAAATCTCAACTGATAAAATAGAGACGATCATCGTCACAAATAATCCATGACCTCCAAGATTTGTCATCGGAAGCATGAATCCTTTTTTATCAATTAACTCAGGCGTTAATGTTAAAAGTAGTGAACATACCGCAAGCTGTGCTCCTGATAAAGCATCTAATTTATAACTTTTCGCTAAATTATATCCTATTCCAAATGCTATATATAAGGACATAATAAACATAGTTAAACGATATGGTATCAATATACTTGTTTGATTCTTTAATGCCCAAACCGATATGAAACTATCTTTCGGCAGTGGTGGAAATGCTACTATTAAAAAAAAGCTTCCTACTATAATAAATGGTAACGCCGAAATAACTCCATCACGGATTGCTTGTAGATGCCTCTGCTCAGAAAGCCTTGCCATCGGGCCAGATAAGTTTTTATCAAGAAACGTGACAAACTTATTCATAACGCTTCCCCCTAACTAATTAATTCATTTACAGTTTTTAATAAAGTCGGGCCTCCAAGTGGCGTGTACGCTTGCGGTGGAATGATGCCACACGGAATAGATTCCTCCTCTGCAAATTTTTTTACAGAGTCAAATCGGTGTCTTATTTGAGGTGCCACCATTACGACATCCCAGTCATTCTTTACTTCTTCCTCTACCTCATTCGTTCCAATTGCATGCACTTCCATGTTCACACCATTTTTCTCCGCTTCTTTTTTTAAAGCGTTTACAACAATTGCACTGGACATTCCTCCAGAACAGACGAACAAAACTTTCATTTATTAATCCTCCTATACTTATAATTTATTACCCTTCAAATGAAAGGAAGTTTCACTTTACTAACAAGCATATGAAGTAGTAAATGAATTTAGTTATAATGAAAGTAAATTTCATTAAAAATATTTTTCCTATTAAATTAATGTTTCAATATGCAATTTTCTCTATTGCAAAGTCAACCTCGCCTCCTATATTATTTTAAATAATCATATGATAGGGAGGCGTATAAATGATCGTTAAACGTTTATTAATGATATGTTGTATCGTCATCTTGTTCATCCCTTTCTCTTTCATTCCCCCTCACTCTACTTATGCTGAAGTAAATACTGCATACAAAAAACATGAATTACGTGCTGTATGGATTGCATCTGTTCTGAATATTGATTGGCCCTCAAAAACTGGCTTACCCATTGAAAAACAGAAACAAGAATTTATAAGATTATTAGACGATGTAAAAAGCACTGGTATGAATGCAGTTGTTGTACAAATTAAACCAACCGCTGATGCTTTCTATCCTTCAAATTACGGTCCTTGGTCTGAATACATTACAGGAACACAAGGAAAAGATCCTGGTTATGACCCGCTTGCATTTATGATTGAAGAAACTCATAAAAGAAATATAGAATTCCACGCTTGGATTAACCCATACCGAATAACGATGAATCACACCGATATAAATCGATTATCGAATAATCACCCTGCAAGGCAACATCCCAATTGGGTTGTCTCTTATGGCGGAAAGTTATATTACAATCCCGGTATTCCAGAAGTGAAAAAATTTATAACAGAAGGTGCTTTAGAAATCGTGCAAAATTACGATATTGATGCGCTGCATATGGATGATTATTTTTATCCATATAAAGTAGCCGGTGAAGAATTTCCAGATCAGAAAACGTACGAAACATATAATAACGGTAGATTTACAAATATAGAAGATTGGCGACGTAACAATGTAAATGAACTTGTAAAAGATTTAAATACTGCTATAAAACAAGAAAAATCATATGTAAAGTTTGGCATTAGTCCGTTCGGCGTATGGAGAAATATAGCTGACGATCCGACTGGCTCTAACACAACCGCAGGCCAAAGAAACTATGATGACCTTTATGCTGACACACGTGAGTGGATACAAAAAGGATATATTGACTACATTACACCGCAAATATATTGGAATATAGGTTTCACCCCAGCTGCATATGACATATTAGTAGATTGGTGGGTTAAAGAAACAAATAACAAACCGATTCACCTATACATCGGTCAAGCGGCCTATAAAATTAATAATAACTCCGTCCCTGCTTGGTCTGATCCAGAAGAATATCCAAGACAAATTGCATTAAACCGGCTATATCCTGAAATAAAAGGTAGTATGCATTTTAGCTTAAAAGATATTAATAACAATCCACTTGGAGTTAAAGATAGACTCTCAAAAGACATATATAAATATCCTGCATTAATCCCGCCTATGCCTTGGCTTGATCATGATCCACCAAAACAACCGACTTTAAAAGGCGCCATTCCAAGAGATGAAGGTATTGCAATCGGTATCATTGACAATAGAGATAATGATTCTGCTTATTACGCTATTTACCGCGCGAATGGGAAAAATGAAGTGGATATACAAAATCCGAAAAATTTACTTACTACTGTAAGAAAAACAAAACTTGGAGAAATTTATGTAGATAAAACAGTTATTTCTGGAGAAACGTATACGTATGTCGTAACTGCAGTTGATCGATTGCATAATGAAAGTGTGGCTTCTAGTAAATCTACTATTCAAGCAAAATAAAAGTAAAAGCCCCCATTTTTTTGAATGCGGGCTCTTACTTTTATTTTCGTAGTTCACTATATTGAATATGAATTCTATTCTCAGGGTTTTTATCTACTGTGTAAAGTACAAATAAGAAGAACCATTCTAGTGGCTTCATTAAAATATAAACAAAATCAGCCGACCATTTCGTATTAATATGTTTACTAATCGGATAACCGTATTTATCATAAAAATTACGAATAACTTTATGACATTTTGGTACCCGCTCCTCAATTACATTTTCAAAAGCGTTCGCAATTAATAACTGTCGATTAACTGTAATTCTTTCCCCATGCCTAATTCCTGCTCGTAATGGCTTAACGATGTTTTTATGGCCTTTCACAGAAACTGTACATAAATAATGCCCATCGCCGGAGACAATTTGAGGACTTGGGGCAGGAATCTTAGAATAATTAAAACTACTTGTTTCCATAAACACTCTTATAAAACTATCTGGTTTTTGGCCAAACAGTATTAAAATAAATTGAACAATTAACAAGACAGGAAATAAACTTATCATCCAGACTGTAGCCATTTTTTGATATCCAAAAGAAATACGATACAGCAATAATATAATTCTGTTGCTCTGCGTATAATCTTTCTCATTCTGAGATTGTATGAAATAACCTAATGTATTTCTTAATTTAGCTAAGAATAATAGACTAAAGGCAAGCATTCCAACTTGAATACAAAAGACTGGAATGTATCTCAATCCTCCTAATTCCGTATAAAAGGCAAAGCCTGTATGGGTAATATAGATGAATGTATATACAATGTTTACTATCATTAAAGTACTATAAAAAATATAAAATATTGGTGAAAGTTTTATTAATCCTGTTGTTAATCTCCAATACGAAACTCCACCTAAAATAACTAAGAGAACTACTATCGCAATGTAGTCATGGGCTAAAGAAGCATATTGATCAGACATCATTCCGTTCTTTTCAAATTTATGTAATGGTATTCCTGCTCTTACATCATTTGCATTCCACATAATACCTAAACCAAAGATAAAATAACTCAAACCCATTGATAATATTTCCTGCGGCTCGAACTTTAGTATACTTGAGGAATTCTCCTTCTTCGATTGGAAACTATCCCAAGCTTTACTAATAGGGTAGCCAAGAAATAAAAATAGAATTACAAATAGTATGACTAACTCAAATAGCACAATATCATACCCCTTTTATAATAATTGTTTACACAAAGTATAAAAAAACACTCTATATTTTACCATTTATTAACGTTTGTATATACAATTTCACAAAAGATTACACTCCCTCAATTCAAAAAAAACGCCTAAAAGCTGAAACATTCAACTTTTTAGGCGATCTCTTCTATTTATTCTTAAACTTCTCAGTCGCTGCTCTCATCTTCACATTTAAATCGTGATCAATTGAGTCGCGAATATCTCGCTCTACTACTTCCATTTCTTTTTGGAAATTTTCCAAGTAGATTTTCAGTTCTTCTTCCTTCTCTGGTCTTTGTGAAGGTGGTAATTGTACTACCAACGATAACATGGCCGTTAAATCTTTCATTAAGAACGTTTCAAGTTTATGTTGTTGTTCAAACATGCGTTGCTCTTGATAGTACGGAAGTGCATTCAATACTGAAATTGTAATATCATCAACCGTTCTTTGTAATGAAGGATTTATTGAGCGTTTATACGCTTGAATTGTATTTAATGCGTCTGGATAACGGTCATAAAAATACAATTTGTAAAATGATAAGTCTGTCGGTTTTACAGTTTGCTGTGTTTCTTGTCTTAAGAAATCTTTCACTTTCATCGCAGCTACATCAATATCTTCATTCGTAAGCTTTTTCGTAGTTTTTGCCATTACATGCACTTTTTTCTGCTTTTCTTTCGGTAACATCGAGAAGACTTGTTCTCTCGTACGTTGACCTGATGCACAAAATAGAGTATTTAATGTATTTTGTTCTTTCTTTCCTTCAGTGCGAATCCAACGATAAAACAGTGGATGTTGTGTAAATTCTTGTAGAAACGGTATTGATTTGTTTGATAACTTGTCTAAAGAATCTTGCGCTCTTTTATATGGCTTCGTCCATGAAAAATACAGCTTCCGTCCGAAATATACCACTAAAACAACGACAGTAAATGCTATTAAAAGCAATGTACCGAGTAGTAATAATACTGTTTGAATGAAACTCATTTGTTCACCTCCTCTAATAATCCGTTATTTCCTTGGACGCTGAATGAGTTTCTGCTTCATCTCATCATTAAATGTGTCTAGTTCAATAACGAACTTCTTACTTGACTCGATAATACGTTCTGACGATTTTTCAGATGCTTCAATTGCAGCGAACACATTTTGGAATGATTCACGTAATTTATCCATGCTAATAGCAGGGTTTTCAAGCAATTTTGTCGTTTCTTCTGTATTTTGTTTTAACGCTTGAGAATTACTTAATACCATCGATTCAATTGCTTCATTTGTCGCATTCACTGCATCGATTGTTTTCCGTTGATTTGTTAACGCTAACTGAATAGCAGCTGAAACCGTTACAACGTTTTGCGTCATCGTAATTGCATTACGAATTGCCTCTGTTAACTTTTCATTATTTTTCTTAATAATGTCTACAGATGCGATAGATTGTAATAAAACACTTTTCGCTTGCTGCATATTACGTGTACGTACAAGTATCTTTTCTAACGCATCGTTAATTAATGGAATATCTCTTTGACGTTCTGGATTTTGTTTCTCAGCTTCCAGCATGCCAGCAAGTTTTCTCCCTAAGTATACTTGCTTATCAAGAGCGTGAATTTTATCATGCGATTGCTCTTTAAGCATTTCAAGACCAACTGTATCTTCTTGTAAGTTGTCACGACCAATTAGAAGGGATCTTATAATCTCCTCAATTTGCTTATCTATAGATTGATATTTATGCACGTATGTTTCAAGTGGGTTTTTCTTGAATACTTTAAACATAATTTTCTTCATACCACTTGCTTTTAATGAATTCGGATCAAGTTCTGATACCACTTTTCGTAATTCTAACAATGTATTTGGAATTTCTTCGTTTTTTCCATTCATCATCGCTGTTACAGGACGTTTTAATGCTGACAACGTTTGTCCTGCTGCTTGTTGCTCTTTATCTCCTAAATCTCCTAGCTGAGACAATACTTTTGATAAATCTGTATTTTGCTCGCTATTTAACTTTTGTACATAAAGATCAGCTTCTTTATTCAGTTCCTCTAATTCTGCATCTTTTATAACTGTATCAACCACTACTTCTACATTATTATCTTTCACGATCGATACAGGTTCTTTTTTCTCGAGTTCAGTCAACAAAATCGCTCCTTTATTTATATGTGCGAATTTATATGCACTATATTTCATCTATTATATCGTATTTCATATACATTCTGATTGCTTGAAATCGATTTTTTTAGAAATGCCTGTTTATGCAGTCATTCCCTGTTTCTTACTATAAGTATACCTGTAAACAACATAATTTTCCTCAGACTTAAGACCTAGAGAACGACATGCTGAAGGCGGATTCTTCGTATGTTACGTATATAAATTATGTTCTTCTATCCTTCTGTACTCAATCTTTTGACATACACCCTTTTTCAATGTGATAATTATATTGCGCTCACTCCTATTTCTTCTTGCGCGCTACGAATGCTCCATTTTGAAATGCCAATAACACCGTTTCAAACATTTCATCTTCTTCTATCATTTTTTTAAACTCGGCTAATTCATTTGCATGAGAGGTTGCGTTATCAACAACAAGAAAACCCTTTGGTTGTAAAATGCGTTTTATATGCTCAAGCCACCACATGTATTGCGTACGCTCTGAATCTAGGAAAATAAAATCAAATGAATGATCTAATTGCGCATCTAAAAATGCCCCTGCTTCTTGATTATGAACATCAATCCTTTGTAAAAGGTTTGCCTTTTCAAAATTGACAAGTGCCTCTCCAACTCGTTCTGAAGAAAGCTCTACAGTTGTTACATTTCCATTTGTTTCTTCTACCGCATTAGCTAACCACAATGTAGAATAGCCATTAGAAGTTCCGATTTCTAAAATGTTTTTTGCGCTACACCCTTTTACTAAAATTGATAAAAATTGCCCCATCTCACGAGTAATATTCCGTAATTTTTCTTCCCGTGTTTTTTTATTTCGATCATGCTCTTCTCCATATTGTTCAAGTTGAAATAATAATGAATCTAACGTATCCATTTTTTTCATCGCCTTTCCAAAGCAATATGATGAAAAAGCTCTTGCTGCCCGTCTACTTTTTATTATATGCGAAACAAAAACCTTTTTCCTGTTATATGACAAAGATTTATAATTTTTTATAGCATATTGTTTCGTTTTTTGGTAAAGTTAATTTCTACGTGCAATTATTCCATTCATATTATTTCATATTAAAATTGCAGTTATTAAATTATATAAACCCCATTTAAATGAATCGGTATTTCAAATTCAATTAAGCGCCCTTTTCGGACGCATTTTCTTTGTTTATATATTTCCAGAAGAAAGGATGCTTACAAATGAACGTGATTAGCTTAGATGCTGCTCGAAAACGAAAGCAGCATAAAAAATTAATGATTACTATACCGATTATTACACGTATTTATGAAGAAGACGGGGAAATTAAATTTGAGGTAGCTGGCGAAAAAGATGTACCTCTTGAAATGTTAGAAAAATAATAAAAAAACGCATTTCTGAAGAAATGCGCTTTTTTATATTTTTACATTTAAATGCATAAGTTTTTCAGGGTTAACCATCATATAAATATTTGAAATTTTCTCATCCTCAAATGCAAACGAAAGAACATAAGTTACTTTATTATTTATTGTAACTATAACTCCTGGTATACCATTGACCATTTTGAAATCAACAGTGTACTCTTCTGTCAATCGTTGTGCAATCCCAAAGAACAAACGTATAATTCGATCCGCAGAATAAATCGGGTTAATAGCAGTCGTAACTTTACCACCACCATCAGCTTTGAGTATAGCATCTGTTTTTAATACTTCTAACATACCTTCCGCATCCCCACACTGTAATGATGATACAAACTTTTCAACATAAGAAGCCATTTTCTCCGTGCTTAATTTTGATTGCTTCGGTTTCTCCAACATGCTTTTTCGAGCACGTTGAAAGATTTTCCTGCAGTTCACACTACTCTTATCAACAATTGAAGCTATTTCTTCGTATTCATAACTGAAAACCTCTCTTAATATGAAAACAATCCTTTCTACCTCAGATAATTGTTGTAAAAGTAATAAATATGCGGTGGAAAGGGATTCTTTCATTATAAATGACTTTGATGGCTCATCACTCTCTTCTACAATTGGCTCTGGCAACCACATCCCTACATACACGTTACGTTTATGCGCTGCCGATCGTAATTTATCAATTGAACGATTTGTCGCCATCTTACATAAATATGCTTTCATATTTTCTATAGATTGAGGATCTTCTATATTATTTAGCGAGATAAATACATCCTGAACGATATCCTCAGCATCCATAACACTCCCAAGGATTCTGTATGCTAACGAAAATAATAATGGTTGATACGCTTCATATAACTGCTCCGTTTCCATGATGAACTGCCTCACTTTCATATTGCTTTAAAATGTGTAACGCTGCACGTTTCCCGCTTGCTACCGCAGCATCAGCTAATATTTCATCATGCCCTGCCCAATCTCCTGCAACATAAACACCTGGCATTTCAGGTATATTAGGACCCGGCTTTTCAACACGGTCAATATGAGGAAAATCATGTACTACTGTTATTTTCGGTAAATATTGCTGTGCAACAACTTCTCTTTTCCAATTTGGATGTAACAACTCCATCGTACTTTCCAACTGTTCTTTATCTTCATGAATATGATTCATCTCTAGCATAGGATTATGGTACTTAATTAGACTCACTGCAATTGATCCATCTTCACTTAATTTAGCTGCTCTCGATTGATTTGTGAAAAATATAGGTTGATCTAATCCTAATACAAATTGATGTGTAGGATTGGGTAATTGTCTCAAGCCAATATCTAATGCAGCAACAGTAACCGGTACCGATTGTTCACTCCATCTATGCAAACTTGTTCCTTCTGCACCTTTTATTATTTTACAAGCCTCTTTTGGCGGAGTCGTCACGATGACTGTACCTACTTCAAAAACCTCATCATCAACACAATGTATTCTTTGTTTATCTTCATAATGCTCTATTTCCAAAACATGCTTTTTAGCCAAAAATTTTACCCCGACATCATTCGCTAAATCTCTTAATTTTGTTATTATCGTCTCCCAACCACCATCTACATAAAGCACTCCTGCTTTTATAGAAAGCTGTATTTGCTTTAGTACAGATGATGCTAATTGTATTGTAGGAGCAAACGTATATGTTGTTGTCCGGCATAGCGCATAAAATATATTGCGAACCATTGGATCTTTTATTTCATTTTCTGCCCATGTAGTTAGACTCATTTTCGGAACTTCTCCTACATCTAAATTTCCTAAACGAATCATAAGACGTGAGAATTGTACTTTTGCAGACCACGAAAGTAGTGGTGTTGATAAAATTGAGCGAAAATCTGTTGGGATGGTGAATATATCCCCTTTCCATATTCCATGTGCTTTTGTAGATGGTATTCCACCTGGAAGATTCAAACCGAGCTCATTAAAAGTTATAAACGCTGCTCCGCCTCTATATAAAGCATGTGCACCAAGATTCATGCAGATTCCATTTTTATTTATAGTCATCCCTCGGCCACCGAATTGACTGGATTTTTCTAATACAATCACTTTCTTTCCAGCTTTCGCTAAATATATAGATGCTGTTAATCCAGCAAGCCCACCGCCAATAATTGCTACATCAAATGTATTCATAATAAAATCCCTCCTTATCGTTCTACATACAAGACGAACGATTAAGGAGGGATGTGACATGAAAATAAATTTTTATTACCCTACTTTATTTCATTACTTTTTAATTCGGTCATATTGCATACGAAATAACTCAATTGCAAATGGAATATCCTCTTCACTCTTTATATAATAACTGATCCATCCTGATTCAGGTAATACGTGATGTGGTTTTACCAATCCTTGCTTCACTAATTCATCTCGCTTTAACTTCGGAAATGGTAAATCAGCTAATTTATCACCATGAAGATGGCCAAGTTCTTTCTTACCATAATTTATTTCAATACCACCAAATCGATGCGGTTTTTCAGAAACACCCGCCCAGCTGAGTACTTCATTTCTAATCATTTCACTAAATGACATGAACATTCACTCCTTATAAATGATTGATGTACTTTTAAATTAACATTTTCATTACTTTTTTCCATCAATCCAAAGTATGAATGGGAATACGAATATAGTTTAGTATTAACACCTTATTCTTTATGAAATAAGTGAATTTATTAAGCTGCCGACAACAGCACAAAACAAAGACTAGACTCATATCCTAATTTTGTAACCTAACTTCCCTATAGAAAGGCGGGTAATACAATTGACTGCCAACATCGACTATACCTCTCCCTCAACCAATTTTACTTATGATGTAAATAAAAGTAATTTTTTTCGGAAAGATGCCCAAAATTATATAAATGTACTCGGTATTAAACAATTAAATACTTTAGAAAATACTTCTTTATTAGATATTTATTTAAGTACAGGAAATGTTGTAGAACCACATATTCATCAAAATGCAGCTGAACTTGTTTATTGTATTTCAGGGTCTGCTGTTGTTTCTTTACTTAATCCATTTACGAATCAAATTTTAAACTTACCGATAAAACCGGGGCAAGTTGCCAACATTCCACAAGCGTGGTGGCATTATGAAATTGCTACAGCAGATAATACTCATTTATTAGCTATTTTCAATGCCCCAGCGCCAGAAGTTATTTTCGGTTCTGATATTTTAAGATTAACTCCGGCTCATATGATGGCCCATACTTACTGCCTCAATGAACAACAATGGAAACAAGCGGTTTCCCCTATTCAATCAACTACTGTAATTGGTCCTCCGGCAAACTGCAATCAAAACCGTGAAACGAAAAATTATCCAACCCAGCCCCTCGCTCAACAACATAATCCGCATCACCAAGATTCTTATTACTTTCCTCTTTACTGGGGCTATTAATTTGTAAATTTTCAAAAAAACACAGTTTATCTCCTAGGAAAATATCGAGGAGATTTTTTTATTGTATCTTCTCTTCCTATTAAAAATAGTAACAATTGATAGTGTACATACATATAATATTTATATATTAAATTGGAGGTGATAGTACTATGAGTAATTATAACTATCGAAAAAACTACTCTTATAATAAAAATAGTAGCTCTTCAGCATCCTCTCAATCTTCCAATTCTCAATCTTCCAATTCCCAATCGCAAAGAGACTTAGCCGAGCAAGGCTATGTAAAGAAAAAAGGATGTAACTGCAATAAAAATAAATAGTTTATTTTATGGATGAATTCTTTTTTAAAAGAATTCATCTTTTTTTGCTGATCGGAAATTTTTAAAGTTACATAACTTATGCCTTAAATGAGAAAGGGTAAATTATACTTTTTTATACGAACTTAATAAAGAGTAATTATTCAATTGATTTATTACTTATTTCCTCAAAAAATATAGTCCTTCCTAAATTTATTAGGAAGGACTATATGCAAACCCCTGTTTAATTTCCTACTAAACATTGTAACAAATTAAACGATATTAATACCTGCACTTACAAATCCAGCAACTGCAGCTATTGGACTTGCTGCTGTTAATGAAACATATAACAGTATTTTATCCCCAGCTGCTACTGGAATAGCTTCAGGTATGATTCCTGATGCTGTAGAACCAATCGCTATTGCGGCAAATGCTGGTGTTAATAAAAGAGGTGCGCCTTGTACTGTAAACGTATTGCTTGCTGCAGGTGCAGTTAATATTTGTATTTGCACTTGAACAGGTGATAATGGAGCTAATGCAGCTGTTGCACTAAAGAAACCAGCTAATGACGTAATAACCCCTGCGCGTGGTGCTACAAATGCATAATCACCTACACCTAATGCTAATGTGATACTTGTTCCACCAGTTAAAGCTACACCAGGCTGACTAAATCCAAATCCAAGAAGAGTTCCTGTATTAGCTATTAACGCGTTAACTAACGCAGATGGTGTTGTACCTGAAGCAAATGGAATAATAGCTCCGCCACCAGTTGCTCCTGTTGCTCCTGTTGCTCCTGTTAAACCTGTTGCTCCTGTTGGGCCTGTTGCTCCTGTTGGACCTGTCGCTCCTGTTGGGCCTGTTGCTCCTGTTGGGCCTGTTGCTCCTGTTAAGCCTGTTGCTCCTGTTAAACCTGTTGCTCCTGTTAAACCTGTTGCTCCCGTT